>Ga0111539_10000008_pt1 | contig 382609 bp, 335 predicted proteins | sample RhiMethybrSRZTD1_FD_79667 | JGI IMG/M metagenome (GOLD analysis project Ga0111539, IMG submission 79667) | Populus rhizosphere microbial communities from Tennessee, USA - Rhizosphere MetaG P. TD hybrid SRZTD1 (version 2) (version 2) | ecosystem: Host-associated > Plants > Roots > Rhizosphere...
ATCCAAGAACCACAACCGTTGCTGCGCGTAGGACAACGGCACCCGCTCAGGGCGCACCTGCGCCATCAATGCCGGTCGGCCCCGTCGACCTTCTTCTACCCGCTTGCTTAACATCGCCACCGTTGGAGCTTCAAAAATGGCATCAACGCTCACCTCAACACCAAGCCGGCTCCTTATACGGCTAACCAATGTCATTGCAAGCAGCGAATGACCGCCACTGTTAAAGAAGTCGTCATCCACCTCAACGGTAACCTTTGCTAGTACGTCGGCAAACAGTTCGCACAAATCGGCTTCGATGTCGCTCTTAGGCCGAGAGCGCCGATCTTCTGGAGCACGCACATCTAGTAATTTGATTCTGTCGACCTTACCACTAGTGGTGAGTGGCAATTCATCCATGACAACAATAGAAGACGGCACCATATAATCAGGCACACTCCCTGCGATGAAGCCTCGAACTTGGTGGGACGTCATCGTCGTGCCAGGCACACACGTTACATACGCAACCAAAGACTGGTTACCCTCTTGATCTACTGACGCACCAACGATGCACTCTCGAACTCCCGGACACCGCCTGGCGACGGTTTCGACCTCTACGATCTCGACACGGCTCCCACGAATTTTCACCTGACCGTCCGCCCGTCCGACGAACTCAAGCTGCCCGTCCTCTCCCCACTTAACTAGATCTCCCGAGCGATACAAGCGTTGCCCATTTCCATAGGGATTTGCGACAAAGCGACTCGCTGTCAATGCTGATTGCCGCCAGTATCCTCGGGCCAACCCTTCCGAACCGACATATAATTCACCAACCATTCCGATGGCCACCGGCTCGAGAGCACTGTCGAGCACAAGCGTCTGAATGCCTGGCAACCCCCTTCCTATGGGTGCCTTCGTACCATCACTCAACGGTTCGCTCATCGAAACGCACACTGTAGATTCTGTAGGTCCATATGCATTAATTAATCGAACGGCACGACTCCAGCGCCTCACTATCGCTGGCACACAATCCTCTCCAGCACTGACGACCGTTTGTAAGCTTGGTACATCGGTGGGTTCTATCCTCGTCAACAAGGCTGGAGGAATAGTGGCATGAGTAACTTGCTCTCGCTGAACGGCCTCAGCGAGACTTGCGCCGAGACTCCTTGCGGTTGCCCTCATGAGTACTAACGTGGCGGCAGACGCTAGCGTTGTGGTTATCTCAGATACAAATGCATCGAAGCTAATGCTTGCAAACTGCAACACCCGCGATCTCGGCTGAATGCTAAACGCTGCTCGCTGACACATTATCAGTATCGGTAGTCCAGCCCGAGTGACCATCACTCCTTTTGGAGTTCCCGTAGAGCCTGACGTATACATCACATATCCGAGATTCTGCACTTTGGCCGCGTCATGAGTGTCCGCACAGGTGGTCGGCTGTGCATCACTCCGGCGCGGCAACCGCACAACCATGACGGCGCCTTTAGCATAAGTACGCCTACGCGTGGCCTCAGTGCACAGCACGATGAATACCTCGGCGTCCGCCAGCATGTAATTGATCCGCTCATTTGGCAGCTGCGGATCGACCGGCAACCACGCGCCGCCGGCCATAATTATTCCTAACACCGCTACTATTAACTCCACCGATCGTTCACAACACACTGCGACGACGACATCCGGCCCCACTCCCCTCTCCTTAAGCTGCAGCCCAAGCTCATTCGCCATACCCTGCAGACATAAGTAACTTATGCATTCGCCATCCCGGACGAGCGCCACCACGTCCGGACTGTCATTGCAGCACTGATCGAACAAGCGCACAAAGTCATTGTGCCCGACCACAGACGACTGTTCAGTCATTGCACATCCACTAAAGATGATGGTGGGGGGGGGTGAACTGTGAACCCAGAAACTCCCGTCCGACAGCGCGCCTCAGACCTTTTCAACTGAGAGGCGCCACTGACATCAGGGCGATGGGAGGCGCAACTACACTGCCGCTAACAACACACCTCGCCGCGCGGTCTGCGCCGGCGTCTATACCTCAACTAGCATCTCTTTCTCGCCAAATAACCGCTCTGACACGATGCCCTTACTTCGGCACTCTTGAATGAGTCGATTCGACTCTACGATTGGCTTTGAGCGCTCCGTATACTTAATGCTCATCACATAGTTCAGCCATGGCTCTTGGCCCATCGCGTAAATGTATACCTGCCGACAACCAAACGCCTCCACTAGCGCCATGCCTTGCTGACAGTCCGATCCCGAAAGGCGCCTTGAGTTGTCCATCTCTCGATCCAACCTCTGGGTCAACAGTGGACCGTAGAGCCACGTTAGTGGGGCACCGACACATTCCATGCCGAGAAACAGGATGTCAATGTCGCCGAGCGCGTTATGAACGTGCTCATACAGCGTTGGCTCGATATTGCAGGTATCCGCCGCGAACATCATTCCTTTGCGTCCAACCCTTACAACGTAAGTTGTTTTGGAACGGATATCGAGATCCGAATGCTCGCCCATAAACGGAAGAGCGACAATATCAATGCCATCGAGAGACATCTCTTCCATCTCCGAGAGCTCAATCACATTCTGAAAGCCTGCATTCAGCAAGATCCATTTTAAGGAAGGATCTTGGAGACTGCCGCCGCCCTTCGGGACGACGATGTGTCGAACTTTGTGGCGTAGCTGTAAGAGCGTCTCGAAGAGAATGTGATCCTGATGGTTATGAGTGATCAGGACGTAATCAATTATGTCCGGCAAGTCCTCATACGTGTAGCGCGGAATATCTGTCTCGTATGTATAGCTGATCACAGGATCAACCAACACATTCACAAGCGGCGTCTCAACAAGAATGCAGGCGTGGCCAAAGTAGCGCCAGCGTGCACCACGGCCATCGTAGGGTTCATACTGGCGTGGCGGCTCCGGACCGAAATATCTCGACATCAATTGTTCTTCACAGCCCCACCGAGCCAATAATGACGCTATTTGCTGTCGCGTCGACGCCTTCCTGGAAAGCCGAAACAATCCGTCGAGAGAGGGATCCGAAAACGGCGTGTGAACAACGAGCGACTCGCTTGTCCCTAAACGCGGCGTGCTTAACGCGAACGGTCTGTCGTCGCCAGCCGTTGGCGACAACATTACACTTTGAAGTGAGGTATCGTGAAAGCGGCTACGAAACAATAGCGGCTCTATTAATCTATACGATGGTTGATTGTTGAGATCGTAAACCAGCTCTACGTAGCCCCTCAGTGCCGATGGAACTTTGGAATACAGCGATTGGAGCGAATACCCTCGTGCCTCGTTCTGCACAAGCGTGTTTAGCTGCGCCAGCGCTTCGGACAGTTCGACCTGCGATTGCCGCTGGGAGATCGTTTGTTGCTTGAGAGCGCGGATTTCTTCCACTCTCCCGCCACCATAATCAATAAATGGCCCGCCCAACATTCGCGGGTTCTTCACGGCTGCGGCGTGGACTTCTGGCGCCTGAATATATGAATCCATAATTCGCAGATGGCGCTCCGTCACGTTCCTCGCCGCCGTTGCGGGGGACAGCAAATGCGACCATGCGTACCATTGATCAACAAGCGGTTCGATCTGAATGCCGCGTTTAAGATATAGCTCGTCCATGCTACTAGTGGGTGTGGACTGTGGAGTCTTCGCGAGTCAGCCTACTCGTCAGCGGAAGTAAGGCGCGTTGGCAAGTAGCTGGTCGTATCGACGTCGCAGCGACGATATTTCATCAGCGCGGCTCTACGGGCGTATCCTGCGTAGGTTCAAGTCGACCGTAGCCAGACAGCGTTGCCAAATCCACATCAGCTGTACAACGCACTTTGACGAAATCTAACGAGAGGTCGCCAACAATCGTCACCTGCCCAACGCCGCGTTCAAAGTCTCCTGTCAAGGAGCTACGAGACCGATCGACGTGGACACTTAGCTCCGTACCCCCTCGGGTGCCGGTGAATAGAATGTGCACGTATCCCCGATCGATAGCATCCCGAAATGCCTGCAGCGTCCGCTCCGGACGCAGACTTACCTCAATCGAATGATTACCGATGGACAAGCGTTCAACGAGGTCGGACATGATTTCCTCCTTTGGCCTGACTGTGGGCGCACGCGTCACACGATTGAGCGTGGGTGGACACCATTCGCTAGTTCGTTGACGAACGAATCATGGCGTTATGCTCGGCTTGCTCCAACATTGTGAGCCGGCCGATCGGCTGTTCGATGGCCACTGTCAAGGACTGTATTACCCGCAGAAACTGGTTGGCGATTCTTGCCATCCGCCTTGCTGAGTACAGGTCGCGGCGATAGGCCCACATCACGCGAAGCGTTCCGTCTATCTCCACGACATGCAGCTCGATGTCCTCCCGAATCCGGCTCGGAACGCCATGAATACGCAGTGCGCGGGCGCCTGCCAGCGTTAGTGCGGGTTGCGGTTCGCTCTGAACTGTTAGACTAATCTGAAACAGCGGCGACATGTCGTCGCGTCGGTGTTGGTGGATGGTGTGCGCGATTCCTTCGACGCTCACACCACCATGCTGCATTCCATCGATCACGTTGCGCTTCACCTCGCCCAACACATCACGGAGAGACCGATTCAATCTCGGCCGGGTGCGAATTACCAGCGGACTCACGAAGCAGCCCACAACGCCTTCGAGATCGACATCGACCCTGTGACCCTTTGGCGCGCCGAGCACGACATCGTCGCGACCTTCATTCCGTGAGATAACGACGGCACATGCCGTTGCCAAGAGCATGAACAACGTAGCTCCTTCTGAGCGTCCCACGTCTTTGAGCTTACTCACGACTGGTACTGGGACATCCAGTGTCACCACCTCCGCGTCAAACGTTACCGCTCGTGAGCGTGGCATATCCGGCGAGAGACCTGTCCGCGCCGGTATACCATCTAATTGGTTGAACCAATAGTCCAAATCGACTTTTGCGTCGCATGAATGGTCTTGCTGGTTCTGCCATATCGCGTAGTCAATATACTGGCGTGATAGCGGCGGTAGTTGAACTTCAGCGCCGTCCTCGGCGTTATAGAAGGCACTCAGTTCTTTCGCAATGATGGCCTGAGACCAGCCGTCGGCTATGAGATGGTGACATGTCCAAACAAGCACATGACAATCCGCCTCCAATCTCACGCATCTCACGCGAAATAAAGGAGCCGCATCACTCGCGAACGCCAGATGCTCCTCCTCGTGAAGTATGGATTGGATGGAGTCTGCCGATGACTCGCGCATGTCTCGCCAAACGTCTTCCTGACGAAACGATAATGTAGGATGTTTCTCTATAATCTGACGCACGTTGCCGTCGCGCTCTTCTATTTTGGCGCGCAGCATCTCATGACGCGCCGTGATTTTCAGAAAGGCCTCGCGGACTTTTGGAACATCCAGCGTGCCACGAACCTCGAAGGCCTCAATGATGTTGTACGAGGCTTTCCGACCAGCCAACTTGCTCGCAAGCCAAATGCTTTTTTGTTCACTTGATAGCGGCAGTTGAGATGGCCGATCGTCGACTACTTTGATCAGCTCCCCTTCGCGCCGCTTCACTAATCGTTGTCGTAATTGCCGAATTGTTGGTGCTTCGAAAAGCGTGCGAACACTGACCGTCGAGCCCCAGATTCTCACTAGCCGACTTACAAGGCGCATGGCATTCAGTGAATGCCCGCCTATATCGAAGAAGTCATCGTCGATTCCGACATCGCGGCCGCCTAAGACATCGCTAAAAATGACTCGCAGCAGCTCCTCATCTTCGCCTTGCGCGCGCGCTCGAATCGTCGTGGCGCAATTTGGCTTCAACCGTGCCAGCTCACGCACGTCGAGCTTTCCATTCTGTGTGACGGGCCACTCCGAAACAGTCACGATTTTTCCTGGCACCATGTGCGCCGGAAGCGCTGTAAACAGTCGTCTGCCAATCTCGTCTGCATCACTGTCGAGGCATGACAGTTTCAGAAACGCCGTGAGCCCTGTGCAGCGTCCATCCTCATTCTCGGGAAGCACAGCGGCATGCTCGATCTCAGGGTATTTCAAGAGTGCTGCCTCAACGTCTCCTGGATCGACTCGGAAGCCGCGAATTTTAAGCTGCTTGTCGCTCCGTCCAACCCACTCCACAGTGCCATCCGGATTTAGATACCCGCGGTCTCCGGTTCTATACATCCGAGCTGGGGTACTCGCAAACGGATTCGCGATGAATCGCTCGGCAGTGTATGCCGGTTGGGCGACATACCCACGGGCCAGAGAAATGCCTGCCACATAGATGTCGCCGACGACAAGCGGCGGCACGGGCATGAGCGCTTGGTCCAATATGTGAATCGCTGTGTTACTTATAGCGTGGCCTACCGGCGGAACGGCCTGCCAGTCCCCAGCGACCGCCGAGCAGGTATAAGCGGTCACGACGTGCGTTTCTGTCGGTCCGTAGTGGTTATGAAGCAACAGGCCATTTACATTCCCCAGCACCGCCCGCATCGAATCCGTAACAACTAGGCGCTCGCCCGTGGCAATCACATCAAGCAATGACGACGGGCTACGCTGTGTCGCCACGCAAGATTCAGAGAGCGCGTGCAAGAGTACAACCGGCGCGATTATCTTCTGTATTCCATCACGATTTATCTGGGCCAGCAGCGTTGCTGGGTCACGTCGTGCTTCCCCATCGGCGAAATACACTGTCCCGCCCACATTCCACGAACACAACAGTTCGTGAATGCTCGCGTCAAATGAAAATCTGGCAAGCTGAAGAACGTGCCGGCTCGGCCGAATATGATCGAGATGCCAGCGAACTAGATTTTCCAGCGCGCCTCTGGTCATCAGCACGCCTTTTGGCCGTCCGGTAGATCCAGAGGTGTACATCACATAGGCCGGATGCTGCCTTGTTGGTCGCGCAATGTAGACATCGTGTTCACGCGAATTGCCGGTCAGTGGCTGAGCTAATGGGAACACACTTCCCGGAAACCAGTCGAATCCTTGATCTCCTTCTGAGCACAGTACGGTTTGACAGTTGGCGTCGCGTAGCATTTCTTTAATGCGCGACGGCGGTTGCTCACGATCGACGGGAAGAAACGCTGCGCCAGCTCGCAACACACCACAAATCGCTGCGGACACCTCAATCGGATCGCTAAGATCGACGGCTACTACAACTTCTGGACCCACGCCGCGTTCGTGTAGTTGTTGGCCGATTGCACGGACCCATAACTCGAATGCTTCGTACGAGACGTGGTCGCAGCCGCGCACGACCGCGACACTATCCGCAGCGGTTGCTGCAAATGACGTCAGCGAACCTTCAAGGAACTGTGGGGAATCTTCAACTGGTCGGCATGTGGCGGTGATGTCTCGAACTGGTGGACTCGGGACGAGTGCTATCTCTCCTATTCTGTGTTCGGGACACTCAACGAGTGCCTTCAATATCCTACTGAAACTACGAGCAATCACATCGGCTGCTTCGCGGGCGTAGTTTGTGCGCCTCACACTCGCGATAATTCGACCTGTCGCACTGGGAACAACTGTCATGGTGATCGGATAATGTGTGCCAACATCGCCGCCACGTATGTCAGTTATTGTCATGCCGCGGTAGCTTTTGCCAACGCAGCTATGACTGGGATAGTTATCAATTACCAGCAGTGTATCTATAGGGGAGTCATTTCCTGTTGCGGTTTGTATGTCGCGCAGTCCGAGATAGTGATACGGGATCAATCGGACGCTTTGAGCATGGATTCGCGACACAAGCGCTCTCAGGGGCTCATCCTCTTGGATACGCGCGATAACAGGAATCGTATTGATATAGAGGCCAACGGCGTCTTCAATGCCAACGATATCGGCGGGCCGACCAGATACTGTAAGCCCGTAAGTTACGCGATTCGATCCGGACAACCGCGCACAAAATATCGCCCACGCCGACATAACGCATACCCCCGGCGTCGTTGATAGCGTGCGCGCCAGGGCGGCGATGCGATTCCACGTACCCGCGTCGAGTTCACGGTGCGATTGTTCTAATTGTCCAGGCGCGGCGTTCTGCACCGGTGCCGGTCCGTGTTCCAGTGTGACGAGTGACTGCGTCTCCTGGCGCCATTCTCGTTCCGCGGCACGCCTGTCTTTTTTTGCGAGCCACGATAGAAAACGCTTATAGGGTACCTTCTCGCCCGTGGCGGTTGGCATATGTGTGCCGTCTTCGTAGAGCTCGAAGACACTCCTGATCATCAACGCACAGGACCAGCCGTCCACGATGATGTGGTGGTAAGTCACAACGAGACGCCACCGCTCGTCATTGAGCTTAAGGAGCGCGAATCGGATAAGCGGCGGCCTATCAAAAGCAAAGCGCGTAGAGCGATCCGTCTCGATAAGCTCGCAGCTACGCAGTTCCTGTTCTTCTGCAGATAATCCGGCGAGATCGGTGTGTGTCCAATTGGCAACCACGTGACCGTGAATGACCTGGACCGGCTGACGCAGTCCGTCGATTCGGATACTTGCTCGGAGTGCGGAATGACCAGCCAGCATTTCGTCGACAGCGGACTTTAGCCCCCGTTGGTCGACGCAACCTTCAAGATCGATGATTACCTGAACGATGTAGGGATCTGCTTGACTCAACTCTAGAGTCGAATGGTACAGAATCCCCTCTTGGAGAGGGGCTAACGGGAGGATGTCGGTAATCAATCGCCTGCGAGCAATGAATCGATTTCGTTCTGTGTCAACGGCACCAACGTCACATCGGCGGGACCTATGAGTGACGGCTGAGGGGTCGGAAGAGCTAAAAGCTCCATAACTTGACACCACTCGCGTATAAGCACGTCAGCATCACTCTCCGAGACGACCGACGGCACCCATCTCCAGTTCGCGGTCACCTCTGGCGCATACGGGTCATCGAATGCTATGACCGTCAGTTCTAACAGATGAGCCATCGGCATGGCACAGGGAGCCGCCCCCACAAGCTCTGTGCCCTTGATAACGGTCCACACTCGACGCTCGTCGCCAGCGTAGCGGCCCAAGTAGTTGAAGCTCACCTGGGGTGCATTGAAATGCGCAAGCGTCATGCTCGCGACAGGGTCCAAATAGCGCAGCACTCCGTAGCCGATGCCGGCCTGAGGGGCTTGCCGCATCGCTGCGGCAACGTCTCGCGCCAACAGATAAAGGGTTTCAGCGCTTTTGAGGGCATCCTTGGCGACAGCCCCAAATGGAATGCATACCGGGAACGCAGTCGTGAACCATCCCACGGTTCTCGTCAAGTCAATATCCGGCCATAACTGCTCTCTGCCATGCCCTTCTACTTCAACGAGAAGAGCGTCGACTTCATGCGCTTCCCGTCCACGCCATATTGCCGTGGCAAGCACTAAACCCGCCAAAAGCAAGTCGGCAGCGCTCAAGCGCTCGACTTCGCGATCCTGCCTCAGCAGCGTCCGTGACGCTTCAGGGGAGAGAATCACTGACCTCGAACGCACCACATCGAACGTGTCTCTGACTTTGTCAATTTGGCTCCCTGGGTATAGTTGACCTTGCTCGCCCTTTTTGTACACATTGACCCAGTAGTCGAGTTCTCCTCGACGTTGCCCGCTCGCGCCTATTTGATTCAGTTTGGCGGCCCATGCCCTAAACGAGGTTCTCGCAGGAGCGACTCTTACCGCCTCACCAGATTCGAGGGCTTGGTACATCCGCCTCAAATCATCGATAAGTATTCGCCATGACACTCCGTCTATCGCTAGATGGTGGGCTACGAGAATAAGGTGTGCATGCGGGTCGCGAGTGCTGTCATGCCACACTACCCGAAGCATAGGCCCGGTCTCAGGATTCAATCCTGATGCTATCGATTGGATCGTTTCATTAATCGAATCCGCCAAAGTCGCTCCCGGCGAGACGTCGTATGAAAGGCAGTTCTCGACACGCACAGCACCGACCGGACCTATTTCGTATTCCATGCGACCGTTGATTCTCACTGCACGCATTCTCAGCACATCATGATTATCGATGAGCGCTTGGAATAATTGTCGACTACACTCTTTCGGACACCCAGCCGGCGCGCGCACGACGACTGCCTGAACGTAACCAGAGAGCGGCCCTCCGCGTTCTTCGAGCCAGCGAAAGATCGGAGTGGCCATGACGCTCCCTGAATCATTGCTCGGACATGGGTCTGCGTTAGGCTGTCGGACTCGTTGGGCTATTTCCGCGATGGTTCTAGCTTCAAATACGTCATGGACTTCAAGAGGCAATCCCATTTGGAGAAGCCGCGAGACAAGCATAATCGCGAGGATACTATCGCCTCCCATATGGAAGAAATCGCTCTCTGCGTTGATGTCCATTCGATTCAACAACTCGGCCACAACTTCACTCACGGTACGCGTAATTTCACCGCCGCATGATTCACGCCTTCCTGGACTAACTAATCGTGCGAGACCTGCTCTGTCTATTTTGCCGCTCTCGGTCAGGGGCCATTCGTCTACACATGTGAGGGTCGCTGGATTCATATAGCTCGGAAAGACCTGTCGGACTCGTGAGCGTATTGCTTCGACGCGGCGCTGACGTTGTGCCGTACAGGCCGGCGCACCACAATCATCGAACAGGTTACGATAGACGGGCGCCCCACGAAACTGTTCCGACACTGCTGACGACACGTCGCAAATCCGTACGCGCCCGCCATCGCTACGATGAACCCACCCTTCTAGTCTGTAGTCAGGTTGCACTCTGCCTATCACATATAAAGGCGTCACCTTAAGCTGAATTCGATCCCCAGGCGAAAGTCGCGTGTCAGTCAAGGACACCGGTACGAAGACCGGCAGCCAGCAATGCTGGTGCTTCCGAATATCAATATCGTCATCCTGGTCGACCGACATGACCAACCACATTAAAAACCCGTCACACCGACCAGTCCTTTCAACCACCAGTTCGATCTCTGGATAGTTTGTTGCATTGCTCGGCCAACTCAACTCCTCACACGCTTCATCACTCGACAAAAAACAATCCTGCGGCAAGTGACGAATACAAAGCCGAAGATCAAAACGGCGTCCTTGGCTGTCGAAGATCCGTTCGGTATATCTCGCCGCCAATTGTTCCATCGAGGGCCGCTCGCGCAATTCGCCTGGCAACGTAACAGCCGCAATTCTTGTCGTTGCCTTTCTCGGAATCATCCCTGCGCTCGCTGTCATTTTTGGGCCGATGTCGGCCAAGATAGGCACTACTCCTTCCATTCCCGCGATTGGACCCACTAGCTCGGACACGCAGAGATCGACTGCCACCGGTAGAGAGGCTGTTCGTATGTCGCCCAAAAGCACCGTGATTCGATCTTCCAGTCCTTCCCTCGTAACCAACGACACGGCTTGCTGGTAGGCTCGCGGCTGTATCTCGAGTGCATAAACATGACGGGCACCCGCATCGACGGCCAGTCGAGCCAATGTGGCCAATGGGCCTGTTCCAACATCTACAACAAGCTTTCCCCTTGCCTGCTTGACCAACGCGCGGTGGTACGCAGCGTTACGTTCGCGATCGTTGGCCATGGCGATGTATAACACGTCGTCATAAATGGAATGTTCTGCGGTCGAAGGCCACCACTCGGTCGCATCGACTCGATTTGTCAGCCGAACAAATGCGTGTAGCTGTTTCACGCCATCCGTTCCTGGCTCCGCGGTAACAACCGCTCGGTCAACGTCGGCGTCACTCTCTAGAATGTTCTCTACCTCGCCGAGTTCAATACGATATCCATGGATCTTCACTTGCTGATCACCACGGCCCACGAAGTCAAGATTGCCATCGGAGTCGACTCTCGCACAATCACCTGTTCTATACATTCGATCACCGTGGCCATCAGGATTTGCCACGAAACTTGCCGCAGAGAGCGAAGCGTGACGGAGGTATCCACGAGCTAGCGTAGGCCCAGCAATATACAACTCCCCGATAGTTCCAGGGCCGACCTCGCAAAGCCTGTCATCCAATAGCTTGACTCGGACATCGTCCATTTGCTGACCGATGGTGGGCGGCTTCGCGTGGTGCGTCCATTCGCCCACCGTTGCGCACACGGTCGCCTCCGTGGGCCCGTACGCATTAAAAATACGCCGTCTCGGCGCCCTACAGTGTACCAATGGCCCAACACCGACACTTTCGCCCGCTACTATCAGCACAGTGAGAGACCGTATATCGTCGCCGGCGATCGCCGGCAATGCCGCCGGCGTTACTGTGACGTGCGTAATTTGCTTTAGCGCAATATCGCGCGCTAATGTCCGCATCTTGTTTTTACGGTCATCGCACGCGACGAAGCACGCACCTGTTGTGAGCGCCATCATTATTTCGGAAATGGACGCATCGAACGTCCAATCAGCAAATTGCAAAATTCGTGAGCGACATGTCACATCAAATATTCTCGCTTGGTACGCTGCTAAGTAAGGGACACCTCGATGAGGAACGACTACGCCCTTCGGCTTACCTGTCGAGCCAGAGGTGTAAATCAGGTAAGCGGCACTGTCCTCTGTCGTCGCTGCCCGTCGATGCAATTCCATCGGATTGACTTTTACATTTACTTCACTGCGTGCGCGTACTTCGTCGTATGTTACGCATCTCACAGCAGAAGACGCTAGCGCTTGCGCTATAGCCGTGGTCGTGATTACGCAGGCCGGCAATGCGTCATGAAGGATGATCTCGACCCGCTGAGGAGGCGCCGACACGTCAAGAGGGAGATAGGTGGCACCGCTCTTCAGAATACCTAGCATGGCAGATAGTTGGTCAAGCGGGCACTCCAAGGCCACGCCGACGATACATTCTGGGTTGACTCCACCCTCGATAAGACCCCGCGCCATACGATTAGCTTCGCGATTAAGGGCGTCGTAGGACACGTGCTTATCGCCGCTCGCAACCGCTATCGCGTCTGGCATCAACGCCACTTCACGTTCAATTGCTGTAACAATATCGCTCATACTGACGCTCTGATGACGCCCTATTTGTAGGTGATTGATCCGATGTTATGACAGCATTTCATCTGTCATCACTATTGGCCGAGTGTCTCGGTTGACAAGAAACGCCGGCCGCCTTTGCGATTTAACTATCGGCACGTTATCTGTTGCGTTGTATGTGATGTAGATCGTCCGTCGGCTGAAAGGCGAGATGTTTGGCGCTGAGGCATGGACTAGGTTCGGATGAAACACTACAATCGAGCCTTTTGGCCCTTTGCTACTACCTAATCCACTCTGGCCGGCGAGCTGTTCTACATCGTGGTTACTGACTGTATATTTCAGAGTTGCGGCGACGTCGCGCCGCCATGAGTCACTAGACTTTGCGACACACTCATCGGTTGCCTGCAGTGTCCCTGCTTTATGGGAACCAGGTACAAATACAATCGGTCCGTTGTATTCCGTCACATCATCGAGAAAAATCGCGACGGTGATTGCTCTCGGCGTCGGCATCCCGTCTTCCAATGACCAATAGATGTAATCTTGGTGCCATCGCCATACGTCCCCCACGAACGCGGCCTTCATATTTATTTTGAACTGATAGACATATACATCGTTACCGAGCAGCTCCCTCGCCGGTTCGACTAAACGGCGAAGACGACACAGTGAATCAAACACGTGGTGATCGGCATGACATCCATGCAGCGCTCGAACAGTCACGCCATCCTCCTCAAACACTCGACCAGGCGATCTTGTGTTGGCTGCGGCCTCTAACGCTGTCGTCAGGCGAACGATCTCGGCGTCAGATAAAAGAACGCCCAACGATGTAACACCTCGATCGTGATAGTCTGCTACGTTGTCGGCATTGAGTGTTGCCATCAATTCTTCTCTCAATGGAAGTTATAGAGTTGTTTGTAAGAAATACTTTCAAAAGACACACGGCTGGCATCCGTCGGTTTGCGGCAAAGCTTCGCCCTCTCAGTCACATGACGGCTGTCTTATGAAATACTCCAGACTATGAGCTGTCACCAGAACGATGGCAACCAGGAACTGACCGAGAAACCGCCGTACTAAATTGTGGAGCTGACCGTCGAAACGGCTGGCCATTATCGGCTCAACTAATCGACCGGATGGCCACACGACCCGCGGAAGTCAGGTTTGCTTATCCTGCACCGATAAATGCCTTAATGTGGTCATTCAAACGCTCTCGCGCGAGCACACTCGCGTCGCATCACTGACAGTGAACCCCATGGGCAAGCGCCAGTCGCTCGTGACGCTCGCCATTTTTCAGTGGAAGATTGATTACGCAACTTTCATGGATGCCGTCGGACAGTCTTCCTTGTGCTCCGGGACTGACCATCGCGAGGTCGCCGTCGATTAAGTCAGCTTTGGGTCCGCCGCTGATTCGGATGCTCTTAAATAGGGACGATTGAGCACTCTATAGGTACCTTGGCGTGTCTGGCGCAGCACTTGCTGAGATAGCGATGTACACGGGCGGAGCACGGTCGGTTATGTGTCATTCGGCTGTTACCGAAGCCGACTGAATGGTCCGGCGAGTTGGCCACTTATGCTTGAACCCCATGCGACCTGCATACGAAAAACGGAAAATTCACCGTACATTTTGAATTCGGCGCGCAAACACGAGAAACCTGGCGAAAAATGAAGACTACAGGGGTTGGCCGTGCCCTACAATCGCTTGTCCCGCGTTCTTGTCGTCGACGACGACGAAGCAACTCGCCAGAGCTTTTCCACCGCCCTGGAACTGTGTGGCTTCGACGTGTGTGTCGCGGATTCAGGACACGGCGGTCTTGTGCTCGTGCGACGTGCTAAGCCTGACGTTATCCTGATCGATGTCAATTTGCCGGACATCTCGGGCATCGAGGTTTTAAGGCAATTGCGACAAAGCGGGTTTAGTGTTCCCGTGATCATGATGACGGGCTTCGCGACTACGCAGACGGCAGTCGAAGCGATGAGGTTGGGGGCACATAATTTTGTCGAGAAACCGCTCGACATCGACAACCTTCGTAGCCTCGTCGAAGATATCGGCCGGCCACTATCGCAGCCCTTTGCGATAGTGGCGGACCATGATGGTGTTACGTTGCACGCCTCCGTCAGACTCGCCGAAATAATTGTTCGCATCGTCGATTCACCGTCAGATCCGAAGACCCTATCCGGGTGGGGGCACTATGTTGGAGCTTCGTCGGGCGCAATCCGCAACTGGTGCGCGACGATGCACCTCCGCTCTAAACGCGTTTTAGATTTCGCTAGAGTATTACGGGCTGTCATTCGACAACGTGAGGGATTCGGCCCAGAAGACCTCCTTGATGTCGTTGATCGTCGAACGCTCGAACATCTTTTGACCCTCGGCGGGCCGATTCACTCGAACGTGAGGGAACTGCCAGGCTCAATCGACGAGTTTTTAACGATGCAGCGATTTGTGACTAACGCCGGCGTTATTGACGAGGTCCGGAAGCGCGTGAAAGGTCGTGCCGTTACCTAGAGCAATGGCTTCAAGCCTTCTCTAGACGCTTTTGCTATTATGAGTGCGGATTTGACGCATGAGTGGCAACAATGAGTAACCTTGCATCGAGGGAGTGCAGTCCGTGTCGAGGCGAAATGTTACGGCTGCAAGGCGATGCCCTCGAGGCATTCGTGGCCTCTCTCGCTGACGGCTGGCGCGTCGTAGAAGGTCGTCACCTGGAAAAAGAATACCAGTTCAAAAACTTTCACGACGCGTTGGCCTTCACTATGAGGGTCGGCGAACTTGCGGAACGGCAAGGCCACCATCCGGACATCTACCTCTCGTGGGGCAGGGTGCGCCTTCTAGTCTGGACACACAAAATCAATGGATTGACTGAGAGCGACTTCATTTTCGCAGCGAAGGCAGACGAACGATTACGCTCAGGCGACTAGCTAAACCGAGCGTCATCAACGATTGAGACAACTGTCGTCGATGTGACGAGGTAGCTGTTCCATTTTCAGGCATTCAGAAAGACCCATAACCCCTGAATGCATGGCGCGCTCACAATCGGCTTCTGCTAGAAAGGGTCCAGTACCCAGGTCAACAGCCCGGTACTGCGGTGATTCGGACCGATGTGTGAGCGTCTCTTAACGCGGACATTCTGCGGTGCTGCAACCAACGGGTGTCCAAATGCCGGCCGTCGCGCTAGGCCGATTTGTGAACCAAGCGCGTCGCTGCGTTTAACCAGACCAGTATCGGTCACAGATTCCAAAAACAAACAGTACTGATCTTTTCTCAGATGATAGCCGCCCACCCTTCATAGCTCGATGCCGCCGATTCGGTAGGGGGTAGTGCCGAGACGTTGGCGTTGACAGACAAGCCAATCGATGTGATGGCGTCTCATGTCCGGATGGCAAACGGAGCGGAACATTGCGAGCTTTTGGCCCCACGCTTTACAACTGTCTCGAAAGTAACCGTCCTTGTAATAGCGTGCTGGTTACCGCTGAGGCGACGCAGGAGGTTAGTCCGACAGCGCCCAGTTGGCTTCGATGTCCCGCGAGTTTCCTGCACGATGAAGCCGACGTTGTGAAGGTCTGGCCTTTCCGCCGCCCGCTGTGCTCCCCGGATCAATAAGCCTTTTGCAGTCAAAAAAGCGGCCGCTGGCCGCGATTGATAGAGTCCTGCGTGTAGGTATTAGTCCTACCAATTCCGCGCTTCTCATGATATGAATATGCCTTTCAATTGTCACATCAATGATCATGGAGGGTTGGATGCCGGTTGAAGAAGGGCTCAGCATCACTCAGTTGAAGGCGCTCGCTAGAGGTACGGCCGAGGACACGTTGAAACGGCTGAGAGCGGAGATTATCGCGATCGAACGAACATTCCCTGAATTAGCGTCAGTTACAGGACGACGAGCAGTGCGTCGATCGGCAAGGTACGCACGAAATCGGACTCGCCAGATGTCTTCAGCCGCACGACGAGCAGTTTCGGTGCGAATGAAAAAGTATTGGGCAGAAAAACGCAAGGTGAAGGCGAAGCTAGGTAAATAATGTGATTGGGTGAAGGTGTGACCGTTTGGGATTTCGCAGGAAGCTAAGGCCGTCTCGCGTGAACCAATGGACGCTTGGACGCTCGCTTATCGCGCAGGTGGATGATTAGTTTATCGTCGGCCATGCTTACTCGTATTCGTTGCTCTCATAGACGCCCTGGCACTACGAACGCACCACAACAAAATGTGGGACATTCACTGAGGCCAGTTCTCCTCATGGACAAGCACGCCTCGCTCATCGACATACTGAATGACAAAGGCGCGACCGCCGTTTATGAATCTGAGAATGTGAAATAGCTACGACTTAATCTGACAGTCAGGTTAGAGTCTCCGTCTCCGAGACGAGGAGCGGAGCGATGACCACCGACCAGAAAGTGATCAAAACCAAAGTGGGCTTGCTCGAACTGGCGAAACAGCTCGGCAATGTCGCCGATGCCTGTCGCATCATGGGCTACAGCCGCGACAGTTCTACCGATTCAAAGAGCTCTACGAGCAGGGCGGCGAAGCGGCGCTGCAGGAGATCAGTCGGCGCCGGCCGAACCATAAGAATCGCGTCGAGGCGCGGATCGAAGCGGCGATCGTCGCGATGGCGATCGACCAGCCGGCGTGGGGCCAGGTGCGCGTCGCGAATGAGCTCGCCAAAAAAGGCATCTCAATTTCGCAGAGCGGCGTCCGCGTCGTCTGGCTCCGCCATGACCTTGAGACGATGCGGAAGCGTCTGAAAGCGCTCGAAGCAAAAGTCGCGCAAGAGGGCGTGATTCTGACGGAACCACAGCTCGCCGCGTTGGAGCGTGGACAGCGCGTCAAAGAAGCGCACGGCGAATTTGAGAGCAAATGCCCCGGGTATTGTGGGGCCCAAGACACTTTTTATGTCGGCACGTTTAAAGGGGTGGGCCGTATCTATCAGCAGACCTTCATCGACACCTATTCGAAGATCGCGGCGGCAAAGCTCTACACCGACAAGACGTCGATCACCGCCGCCGACCTGCTCAACGATCGTGTTTTGCCCCTCTTCGAGGAGCATGACATTCCGCTCCTCCGCATACTTACCGATCGCGGTACCGAATTCTGCGGCGCGCACGATCGACATCCGTACGAACTCTATTTGGCCGTCAACGACATCGAACACACGCGCACGAGGATCAAACGGCCTTCGATCCAATCGCCAGCTATTCCAAGCATTCAGGAAATCGCGATTCAAAACGCCGATCTCGGCACCTATTTTTTTAATACGCGGCACGGCACAAGCCTCGTCTCTCCGAATGACGATTAATTATTGTTATGTTAAAATAAGATTGTGTCATGTTGATTAACATTTAGGAGGGATTATGCCGAGCGGCATCGCACAGATCAGTGATGAGATCTTTCATCTTCTTAAGCGAACTGGTCCTTTGAGCCTAGCGCAAATTGCTGTTGAACTCGATTTGCCGGTTGATGTCGTGACGACATCACTAGCGGACCTCAGTCGAGAGCGAATCATCGAGGAGCGACCGGATCACAATCCGAACCTTGAAAAGTCTTGGGGGTTGAGCAGTCTGCATTTCCGCTTCTAAGTCGTCTCTCGATGACTTTCCCAACCGAACACCTCGCGCTTCTCTCCGGTGTCGTTCTAGCACTCTTTTTTATTGTTCGATCTACGGACAACCCAGCGGCCGTGCCACTAGTGCGAGTACTAGGGCGCGCGCTGCCTGGGTTTTTTGTTTTTGTGATCGTATGGTTCACGGTCGCATTTCTTTTTGCTCTTCTCACGGCGAAGTCTCTGAGCTTTGTCCGAGTCGTGGAGGGCGGTTCGCTGGCGATGGGATTCCTGATGGGTTGGCTGCTCCCATTGTCGGTGGGTAGACTCAAAGATTTGCTTGTGACGCAGCAGTTTGTCAAACAAGTTCATGCTTTAGCTGTACTTCTTCAAGGATTCGATGAGTTCACTAGGTTAAACTTCAGTAAACTCCTTGCAAGGGAGGAGCGAAAGATCGCATTTGAGTTATTGATGGCAAACTACGCGGCAAAGGCGAAAGCTGTAGATCGTCTTTTTGAATTCCATCATATTGAGATCGCGAAGGAGGTCGCTGATAAGAAAGGAGGTACGGACGCCCAACGTGCTCTAGGTATTCTTCAAATACGAGACACTGGTGTGAAGCTCAAGTATCTCCTGCGTCATTTGGGCTATGCTCAGTGCGCAGCTCTCCTACCTCGGGTTTCTGCAGATCCTATTTTGCTTTATCCGACGTGGCCTCCAGAGCAATGCGATCGGCGACGCGATGCCAGGCCGGCTGTAATCAAACAGAGACGCCAGGATCCGGAATATGTCGCCAAATACATTCTCGGCAAGATCGGCTCTCTGTGAAGGAGCCCGAAAGCAATCGCGCGTGCGTTCAGCTGCGACTCCGCGACGCGTTCAAGTCCGGACCGAAGCAATGATCCTGAGATACCGGTTAAATTTACAGACGCATTCTGGACAGTAACTTTTGACTTCTGTGCGACGTCCCTTGTGATCGCTAGCATCACGTTGCTACTCTGCTCTCTGACATCCTTCCGAAAGTCTTTGCGCGCCAGCAGATCTTTCACCCCTCACACACAGCAAATAAACCCAGTCCTCGCAGTCTCCAGCGACGACAAACGATGTCACTGGCACCATCTGGATCAGTCGAAATGTCAGTACACCTAATGAGCGCTTCGCCTTTAGCGGATCAGCACGCGCTCTGAGTGTGTTGCCACTCTGCACAAACAGGCCAGACAACCCAGGCGCAGGTTGCCGCAGGCAGCGTAAAGGTCCTTCGTCCTCTAAGAAGTTGCACATCTTCGAGCACCCGCAGAACCCGCCGCCAAGTTGGCGTTCACGTAGTCGGGATAAAGTCACCGGCAGCGTGTCTGCGACGCGTGTTGTATTGGTCGCGCGGATCAGTATCGTGACCCTGCAACCGCGCGGTCTCTACCGATCGTCTCCTTTAATGCGAGAAGCCATGTTGTCGCTTGCGACGAGTCGCCGCGCCGTTCAAGAATTTCTACCCAGTATTTCTGCCGAATAGCTTCCAATTCAAGGTACGCGCAAGCCCAGCCACCCCGCGCCCGATACTCTCGCGCAGCCTCGAGCGTCAAACTATTGATCATGATCACTCCTGTGATAAGTTAATGAGGCGACCCGCGTTGTAGCTCGTGGAGGGAACGTCCTGAGGGTGGCTCAACTCTCATTCAAGTTCCCCCCACGGCCGCCGGGCTAACCTCCCTTCGGCATCAATAATCGTAGGGTCAACTATCTCCTTGGTAAACAGACACTTAGCTCCAATCCAACACTCGGCTAGTTCCCACTGCCCACGGGTGGGCTTTGTCCTGAATTCACATGACATGTCTAGTTCATAGGAGACATCCGCTGGCGGCGGTTGGACATGTCCACCGGAAAACGGGTCGTAACTTGTCCCATTGACGCACCGTGCGTCCCATTCCATAGTCCATCCTGACGTAAAGGGGGTGGGAGATGGACGTTCCACGCAAGCGACTCCGGTGGGCCCAACTCGTCAAGGTGCTGGTGGACGCGTCGTCGATGAGTCAGGTAGCGCGCGATCTCCAGGTCACTGCGAAGGAAGTGAAACGGTGGCTCGGAGGAACCGAACCATCTGCGGAAAACGCGCGCAATATTCTGCGGTTCTGTGACACCTCACCCCTTCGAATTAATTGGAAAGCGTTTGAGGGGCTGGCGCCGGTTTATGACTTCGGAAAGGCTTTCGATCGGAATGTTGCTGAAGGTCCACACGAGATTCCGAATGTAGACGCGTGGCTGCCTACGGTTGACACGGAGCCTCTCTTCGGTAGACAGCTCAACTCTCCTATTGGAGTACCAGCGTCCAATCTCACTATCAATTCGCATTGGATTGAGCCCCTCGCGCGATTGGGTTTCGACATCATCACCAGCAAAACAGCACGGACGCGTCCTATGCGAGCGCACCCGTTTCCCAACATCGTTTATTTACCCGATCTCCAAGAACCAGTGCCGATCGGATCCATGCCGGCAACAGTAATCGGCGTTCCTGATCTCCCGCATGAGGATATAGAGCGCCTTTCCTACGCCAATTCGTTCGGGATGCCAGGACCCTCTCCGGTAGAATGGCAGGTCGATCTTCGACGAAGCATTGAGATCGTCGAAAACAATGGCGGTCAACTACTCATCGCCAGTGTCGTCGGCACCGTTGAGCATCCTCAAGACGATCTGGTCGAGGACTTCATCCAATGTACGGGCCTAGCATGGGGCTGCAAGCCACACGCGGTGGAACAGAACTATTCGTGCCCCAACGATTACGGGCCCGCTCGGTCGGTGTATGAAACTCCTGAAACGGCGGCGCGCATCGCTGAAGGCACGCGTGTGCGATTCCCGGACATCAAGCTGTTGGTTAAGATTGGGTATCTGCCACCCGATAAGCTCGAAGCATTGTTTAAGGCAGTGTATAAGTACGTGGATGGGTTTACATGTATTAATACGGTTTCGGCGCGCATCATTTCGCAAGGTCAGAATGAAGAGCCCGTATTTCCTGGAGAACGTCGAGTCACAGCCGGAGTGTCTGGTCCGGCGATTAGAGAATATGCGCTCGAAACCGTCAAGTCGATACGACGACTGGCCAACGCTCACAAACCCGAGCTCGTTGTCATCGGCGTCGGAGGCATCACGAACGCGGAGCATGTCAGGGCGTTTTTAGTGGCCGGCGCAAACGTCGTCCAGATTTGCTCCGCCGCTCAGCAGGATCCAATGATCGCCGCGAGAATTAGGCACGAGCTTCTGCGAGACACAACACAATCTCAAACGGCGCAAGTGCGCCCGACTGTCCCGTTGATGTTTCGAGATGACGTTATCGCATTGACATTTGAAAGAACCATGAACGTCGCAAATCGTGACGGTCTATACTTCGATGAGTGTTGGAAAACTGTCGAGCAACAGTGGGTCGCACCGTACCGGAACTCTATCCTGGCAGGACAGGAATCAGGTTTGCAGTTTAAGACTCGACGTGCCGCTCCGACGGAGCAAGATATTCGACGGTGGATTAGAAGTGCCAAGTCATCAGGAAAGTAGCGCCTGGCAGGGACCAGCGGCGTCCAGGCTCAAGAGAATCTACGGTCGACCTCCGTTAGAGGTTGTGCTTTCTGCTGTCCAGACTTTGCGCATTGATCACGGCATTACTGGCCCCGCCTTCTCACCTCACAGTTACGCTACCGCTCTCGGCGTGCAGGTCAACGAGAGCGCTGCATTAGCGGTCGACGGATTGCTTGCGAAGACGGACGACGGACTCATGGTCGTCACGCTGAGAAAATCAGCGCCCTCGAAGCGCAAGCGATTCACGCTGGCTCATGAGGTCGCCCACGCCATGTTGTTCGAGGCGCTCACGCTTCGCGACGAACGACTGGGCGAACCGATCACAGGACATGATCTCGAGGAAGAACGACTTTGCAATTTGGCAGCTGCCGAGATGTTAATGCCGCGCATATTTTTTGCTCGGGATATCCGAAAAGACGATATCTTGACGCCTCTGAGTTTATTTCGCGCAGCGGCCACGTACGGTGTCTCTCTTCAAGCTGCTGCGAATCAGGCGGTTAGCATTTTGCCGTCATTGATTTGCGTCTTTTGGGAACGCCAGGGCAGAAATATCGAGCCGCTTTGGGTGGCTCCAAAGTACGTCGAGCCGCTGAGACCGTGTCTCAACGGCCACTCATCCATTGAGGCGGCGTTTAGAAGCCCTGGGGAAGTCAGTACCCATCGAGATACCTTCTATCGACTCGGTCATGGACGCCTGTCTAGATTGACTACCACCTGCACCCTGAATGATTCAAAGGCATTCTCTGTCATTGCACCAGCGCGAACGCCTCGCAACCTTCGCTGACGCAGCCTTGACGCGTTTTCAACCAACCCGTACTATTTTCATATAACGCCCGTGTAACGCTCGGCCCTCTGCACAGAGCCTCCGCTCGGACTCTGTGGAAAGGGCATGAGCATGGCACGTCACACAGCAGGATCGCGGTCCCTTGATTTCGTTCGTGTTATCGGTGAGTTCGACCTTTGGAAGAAATTAGGTTACAGAACCAGTCATTTTGGGTTTGTTGGTTATTGCCCACGCTGCAGTCTCGGCCGTGTCCGCATCTCCGACAAGACTCGACGTTTTCGCTGTCGCCGCTGCCGGGCAAGCGGTGACGTCATTCAGTTCTTGGCGTTAGTTCGGCGAATCAACCTCACTTCGGCACAGATTCTGTCAGAGCAACTCTCTAGGAAGGGCGAGAACATTCCGCAATCGATTCGCCTTCGCACATCTGGACTAGTGGTGCTATTTCGCAGCCAGAGTTCAGCCAGTGTCTTCGATTGTGTCGTGGACATATGCTCTGATCTCGGAATTCCTTTATATGTGGGTTACGGCATAGTCTTTAACATCTGGGTGAAGCAGCACCTTCAAGCTCTAACCACGAACGAAGATGTTATTACTCCAACTCGAGAGCAGATTGAGTGTTGGATACGAGGAACATAGGAGGAATATTTTGCGCTAGTACGACAAGAAGGAGCTGATATCGATCAGTTCCTTCTTTTCATGCTCATGCTCTTGCTCTTGCCACGTAACCATTCGTCACACTGTAAGCCCGATAACGCACATATGCTTCGCAATCGGCGTGGGCATAGAGGTCACACCAGCGATCTTGCGAATGAACAAGCGCGCGCACCTGCCCCTACGCACCTGGCCTTGCGACGATGCGCGGCCACACACTGCCGAAAGCACCCGCACCAACAGATTACTCAACACCTGACCCCTACAAAGCGGATTTGGAACACTCCGCAGGAGCGAGCAGCGATGACGGCCGTCAACGAAATGCAAGACAAGCTATCCGTTTCACGACGGGACGCTTCCGCCGAGTGATCGATGCTCCGCCATTCGTGCGAGCCGGAGCAAAGCGCGTTGTGTATCGGAGCGAGGATCCGGATGCCTGGCAAGAGCGACATCTTGAACAAGTTGGCCCAAGCCGAGAGGAGCGTGCCCTGAGGGGGCCGGCCACTGCGATTGCGCGGATCGTGTCGGGGCGCTCGCTGTCGTGCGCAATCGACGCAGTCGACCGTCCTGATGTCACTGAGGACCTCGATCGAGAGGATCAGCAACCGCCCGTATCAACCACAGTTCACGGCAATCATTTTCGTTTTGCATACGCTCTGAGGAGCAAAACGAGAGCCGCTCAGATTCCCGCGAATTCCGCAGCGCGCTTAATGAACGTCGCAGAATTCGCAACGTCCGATCAGTTGTCGGTGGCAAACATTGCACTCAGACGGAGCAGACAAGGCACCCGTCCCGCAGATGGGGCGGGTCGTCCTCCTGCAAACCGCCGATTGTCTGCACCAGGGGCAGGTTGCGACGGCTCGCCCGTCGCCTTTTTTCATTCGCTTCCCAGTTAGCTTTAATCTCCGCAACCCGCTCCGGACGTTCCAGTTCGGCGAGCGACTCGTTCTGGCACCAGTAGAACTGTTCGCCGAACTGGACCGCCTTCTCCTCGTACTCCCGCGCCAGCTGGAACAAGTCTGGGTGCTGCTCCTTAAGCCTGACCCATTCGATCTTCTGCTGGTAAAAACAGAAGTAGCACCCGGAACGTGAACGCCCCCAGTCCATATAGGGAGGCAAACCTACCCCCGACTCTTCGAGAATTCGAATGACATCTGCGCGGACGAGACCGTCTTCCTTAAACGGGTAGACAGCGCGGATATTCGGCTTGGTGCTGATGTAGCCTACGCGATTCTCGTCGGCGCGCAGGCCGACATAGTTCACTACAGGCCCGTCGCCGACGAAGGCTTCGAAAGGCTTGATCTTCAGCATCTTCGTACACCATCGACGGTGGTTTGAGGGCAACATCCCGCCATACACCACAAGCCAATGGTCAAACGTATCCGTAGGGGAGGTCTTCTGAATCCTTTTTCCAAGAACCGCTTCGAGCCGAGCTAGGTACGCGTACGTCTCCGGTAATTCCTTGTCTGTATCGTGGAAGATGTACTCCATCTCAGGGACGCGGTCGCGCATGTAGACTGCGAGCGCGGCACTGTCCTTGCCACCCGACAGGCTCAGAATATGCCGTTCGGCGATCGCATCGCCTGCCGCACTCATGAGATCTTTCCTCGTCCGCGTTCACGAGCCGCATGTCGCTCGACAACGCGGTCATCCTTTGCGGCTGCGAATTCGTTCCAGAGCAGTTTCGTTAACACATGGAACCTCACCGACTGGTCCTGAGGAAGGAGCCCTGCAAACGATTCGGCCACAGAGTCGACCTTTGCGTCAGCATTAACAATGGGCTGAACAACACGAAGAAGATCTTCACCATCCCCTCGAGTCAAGTTGACCCTTATTGCTTCCAACGTGGGCGCGTTCTGGCCGGCACCGAAAGCTGCCGATTCGACTCGATAAAACAAGTCGGCCAAGGCGGAAATCTCTTCGGAGAACCGTGCCTCGTCCCCAGGCAGCCAACGCGATGGAGGTTTTGCAATCACAAAGCTCCCAATCGCTTCAATCCACGCTTCATCGGAGAGTCCAGGGTCCCGCAGACGCAGGGCAAAGGTTCGAAGGCGAGGTTCCCTGGCAGCCAGGGAGACTCTGGCTGCACGCGCGGACAAGGCAATACGGTCGAAAGAGGACCCTTGCTCACCGATGGCAACCGCCACTCGTTGTACCAGCCTGGCGATCAACTCAGGATACGCAGCCCGAAGCTCACCAATCGCGTCGTGCAACCGAGTAACGAAGGTCTGAATCCGATCTTTGCTAGACCGCTGCTCAAGCGAGAAGGGAGCAACTTCGCAGGCTTCAGGAAGATCTCGAAATAACAAGGCAACGGGCTCGCGCGCTTCGAGAAGGCAGTGTCTGACTGAAAGTGCATGACCACCAAGGGTGGCGCGGCGACTATACTCAGGCAATTGTGCTGCAAACTGGCACAGGGGCGTAACGACATCGAGCAGATCTGGCGCACGGTTCGACACGTCGCGGGCAAACGTCGCCGCCAAGAGTTCGAACACTTCCGCACGCACACCTTTGATCTGGCAATGCTGAATCTCAAAGGTGGACGGAGCCTTTGTCAGCCGAAGGAAGTCAGACGGACCGAACCGATGTAAGAACGTTCCGTTCTCGTAGACCGCCAGTTCGTGCGGGCGCGTTCTCATCAGTACAGCGAGTAGAAGCGGAGCGACCCCAGCCCTTACACCGTAAGGTGGTTGCTGAAGACCACGGAGCAGATCAGAAACGGCGACACGGTTCCCGAGGGCTGATTCGATCATGCTCGCCAAACGATCCAAAGACGGCCGAAGCCGGAGGGGGTCGTTGTTAACCGTCGGCTCGACCACGTGGTAGCTCGAACCGCGCTGCAGATGAATGCCGCCTTTTGCTATCACCGACAAATACATCGACTTCTCTGGCGGCGCCTTCTTTGCGTCAATACCAAGGAACGGCTGGTCGGCAGCGTTAAACAGGCCTTCGATTAGCCGCATCCTGGCTGCAGCCGCTGCGCTGCTGAGGGTGTTCCGATTCAGCAGTTCGTTGCTGATTAGCGGAGCCTTTGGATAGAGCTGATCGCTAAGTGCGGACAAGATGGCTGAGAGTCCATGCTCCCGTGGGGGCGCGACCCGCTTACCCTCGCGCATCCAAGTTGCGTTGCGAGCGCCCACATCCCTGATACCGACGCACATCTCTAACCGGTTGGCCAGCAATCGGTGCGCGCTCGCCCTCTGGCGTCCGACTTCCGTCGCAGTAAACGAATCACTCGCGAGTTCTGGGTAGTTGACTGATATCCAGTCCCAGCAACGGGCGTCCTGCAGTTCCGGAGCCAAACCGATCAGAGGCTGTGTTACTGAGACCAGCACATCGGCTCGTGCCAGACATGGGTCAGCCATCGCCGCCGCTACAGCTGCGCGTCGGTCTGCCTCGGTGTTGGCGAGGGCCACGACGACGACGCCGTCGGCTTCTGACGGTTCCTTGATCGCTTGTGATATGGCCCCTGCCTGGCAGACGCGTACCTCAAAGTACCGCAACGTCCCACGTTCAACGTAGTGACGTCTGGCGAGAAGTGGAGCTCGGTTCACATAGGGCTCGATCGCCGCTGAGACATTCTCAACTGGCCCCAAGGTCCGCATCGCGGTAGAAAACGCGGTATCTAGGTTCACGCTCGACTGAGGCCACAGTCGATAACTCATGCCAGCAGCGCGCCGAAACAAAAGCCCACGGTCTACCAGTTGACGAATCGCTGCGCCTATGGCCCTTCGATCGCGTGGTGAGAATGCGGCCTCGATTGCTCGCTCGGTTGGCAGCAGGTCTTCGGCGTCTAGCAGATTCAGTATTGCCACGCACTTGAGTACATCATCCGCCATCGACCCAAGCGGGGGCGCGGAATCTACTGTTTCGACGATTCGAATCCACTGGCTGCGATAGCTGCCACCGGAAAGACGGTGTCCGAACGTGGCTCGGACGTAGTCATAAAAGTTGGAGAGGCGGTACCAAGTGTCATGTGCAGAGGATTGGGCGGCAAATGCCTGGAGTCCGAACGGTTCCGATGACAATAGAAACCCGAAGAGAGATCGTTCATGCTGACCGAATCTCGCAAAGAACCGCACCAAGACAGGTAGGAGCGTAGGGTGCAACGGGTAGAGCTGAGCGGCATCCAGAGTCGCCGCGCCCGTAGTGGCGCCACCAAGCCAACCCGTCATGGCGGTTGCCTTCGCGGCGAGACTTGCAGCATCACGAATGTCGCTACCGAGCCGTCGGCTATCGACATTCAGCGCTCCGGCGACGAGGGCGGCTGTATGAGCGAGCGGTTGATCAAAAACGATCTCGTCGAATCGGCCGGCTACCTTCTCCCACTCGTGTCGGATAGCGGAGGGGAGACGCTCCGCATAGGCATTGAAGCCCTGGTGCAGCAGTCCAATCAACACGAGCGGTCGCTTGCCGCTCCGTGCGGCCGTTTCGGCAAAGCGCTGGAGCACAAACACGTCTTCAGAGTCGGGGTGCTGCGAAGCATGCTCTAACAGCTTCCCCAACTCGTCGATCACGAGAAGAACGCCCGCGCCGTCGCGTTCCGCACACTCCCGAACAGACTCCAACAGTGCTTCCAGTGCCCTAGCATTACCAGAGCGCTGAACTCGATCAAATTGAGCTACTAGCTTCTTGAGCGCGGTGCTCCAGTTCTTGGAGACCGACTGTCGACTGAGCGCCCGGCCGATTCCTATCGCCAAGGCTTGAACGAGCCCGTCACGTGAGCCCGTTAGCAAGATAGGCCAGAGTCGAGTCGTACCAAACTCCCAACCAATCTCTCCGGCTATCCGAGCGACGCCGGCGCCCGAACTGGCGCTTAGCAACCGCGCGAGGACGAGGGCGAACGAAGATTTGCCCACGCCGTAGTCACCGGTAATCCGCCAGGCGCGTCGCCCCGAGTCGACACGCAGGCCATCGCAGACCCGTCGGAATGCATCGGCCATCGGAGGAGTGACGATGTAGTGTTCGAGCGCCAAGTCGTCGTTAAAATCCCGCTCTAGCTGCACCGAGCGGAGGAATCGCGACGGCACACGGAACAAGTCCACGATCGAGGATCGTGCTTTAGACATGTGCGAGTCTCTCTTCGTATACGTCAGCAAGCGTCAGCCGACTTGAGCGTTTGGTCCGCGTCAACAAACCTTGTACGGCCGACGATTGATAACGGAATTGGGCGTGTCCTTTCGCCGACGAATAGAACTCCAGTCGTGCCCGGACGTCGTCTTCCGGCAGTTTGAAGATCTGGCCTGGAGATGTTGGTCCAATGGCGATCTCGCGAAAGCCTAGCGTTTCGTCTGAAGGCCTGAAACGGTCCCAATAGTCAGCTAGGCAGAACGCGAACAAGCGTCCTGTGATCTGTGGCTTTGGCTCTCGGCGGAACGAGTAGACGGTCTCCCATCGGCCATCCTTTGCTTTTCGCTCGCCAAGTGTACTAACCAGCTGGAGATCGACGAGCGGTCCGTCGAGCGAGTCCTCAATGCCAACGCTCGAATGACGCGCTCCACAATACGTGTGCAAGAAGACATCAAGATGTTGCCCCAGCGTCACCGAGGAATGCTCATAGCCGAGCCGTTGAGATTCGACCGCGAAGGCGTTGAGAACCTCAGAGCGAGTGAACTCCGGGTACGACCATTGATTCAGCAAGAACTGCCAAGCGAACGGTGCTCCCTGACGTCGACTTGACAGGTTCCAGTGCAGGAGCCAGAGAGTGCGCGGATCTTCAAGGTATGGATCCACCCCGTTTTTCCCGAATACGGCGCGTCCGAACTCGGTAATATCTAAGGCCCGACCCGCACCAGGCCGCACTACTCCCACAGCCTCGATCCAAAAGCGCAACGACCGGACCATGTTCTTCCCGAGTCCCAGCTCCACCATGGCTGCGTCTTCATCGGAGAAGCCGCATGGATCATGCTTGAGAAGGCGGTAGGCCTTCGGCAGCCACGCATAGCGCAGGGCAAAGGTCTCGTGTCCCGAGAACTTGTACGAGGAAGATGTCTCAGGGTCTGCGACCCTAGTCGTCATATCTGTAGCGCGTCTCGGACCAGCGTTATTGACGCGACCAATTGTTCTGCTGCCCAATGAATTTCGTCCTCTGTGTTGAACTTACCGATGCCAATGCGGAGGGCGCCTTCCTGAAGGACATCGGGTAGGCCCATAGCCTGTAGAACATGCGAGGGGGCCTGAGTGCCTGAGACACAGGCGGCGCCCGTCGAAATCGCCACAGCATTTCGGAGTCGACTGATGACGGCGTCGTTCGGGACGCCTGGAATCGATATGTGGAGATTGCCGCCGAGGCGATTGCGCTGGTCTCCGTTCACAACCAGGTCGGGAATCTCTGCCTGCAAGACGAGCTGTAGGCGGTCACGAAGGTCACGTATGCGAGTCTCGTCGGCAGCCATCTCCGTCTGCCGGAGGCGACACGCCTCACCAAAACCTGCAATACCAGGGACATTCGGTGTGCCACGCTGCCAGGGCTCATTCGATCCGGGTGGAGTATCCGTAAGGAGTGCTCCTACTCCCTTCGGACCATACATCTTGTGCGCGCTCAGAACGAGGTAATCGATCCGCTCCGTGCGAACTGATAGCGGGAAACGCCCAGCAGCCTGCGTACCATCGACAAGGATGGCTGCTCCAGCAGCATGTGCTTTCGCCGCGCATTCGGGTATGGGATAGATCGTGCCGACCTCGTTGTTGGCGGCCATTACGCAAACGAGATCGATCCCCGTCCTTAGCACCTGATCGAGTTGTGTCGTGTCCAGGCGGGCGCATTGATCAACGTCGATCCAGTGAATCTCTCCGTCTGTGATGGTGACGGCGCGCTGGACGGCGTGCATTACTGCGTGATGCTCTGCGCGGCTGACGGCGATACGTGGCTTTCGTCCACGAGTGCGCCACATAACGTCGTCAACAGCTCGACCGATCGCTTCCGTCGAACCAGAAGTAAAAAATACGCCTTCTGGATCCGCGTCTACCAGACTTGCGACGCGCTGAGCGGCTAGGCTAACGAGGTTTCTGGCGGCATCACCAAAGCAATGGTCCACACTGTTCGCGTTTCCGAAGTCAGTGACCATTGCGGCCATCACGACGTTGGCAACCCTCGGATCGACCGGCGTGGTGGCGTGATGGTCTAGATACACGCGCCGACCTGCCATCATGCCTTGGTCTCCTCGGCGTGGTCGGGTAAGGTTCGGATCGACGCTTTCACCAGCCCACGGTCTGGTGAGCCCCCGTCAACGACGAGAATCTCAACCGAGCAGCCAAGGAGAGCGAGCCAGTTAAGGAGCTTGTCCAGGGTTACACTGCCTGTCCGGCCGCGTAGCACCTTCGAAAGGGTCGGCTGATCTGTGCGGCAAAGGCGAGCCGCTTTTACCTGATTGAGTTGACGGACGCGCATCGCCCTGGCGATCGCGGCGACCAAGACCGTCCTGGCCTGATCCTGATCGTCCTCGCTAGACGACCGAACTGACGGTGCAGATGCGGACGGTCGCTCGTTCCGTTGAATCTGAGCTGGAAGCATACGGAGAATGGTGGTGGTGAGCCTATGGTAAAAATCCCATATCGTCAACAAAATCCCAGTAATCCGCATGCCGACACACCGAGCGGCCGAAAAGACGTGAAGTAGTATCTCGAAGCCCAGCAATGGGTTGAAACGGTCGGATTCGCAGATTTATTGCAGCATGTTCGTCGGAGGGTAGCTGGATTGGCCTTTAGGGTAGCAGCAAGGACGGTGCTCGAACTCGGCGCAGAGCTGATCAGCTCCGATGCTGTTGCGATCTATGAGCTGGTGAAGAACGCGATCGACGCGGGCTCGCCAGACGGCGTCGCAATCGAGTTCGGCATCGTGCTTCGGCACAGCGACTACGTTGACGCTCTTAGCCGAATCGATCTGGCACTGACGCAGACCGACGGGCGAGAGCGTACCGAACGTGAGCGGCTGCTCGCGGAGGCTCAGGCTGCAGTTCTCGAGCAGCTTTTGCCTGACGCGCCACGAGACGCACGCAAAGCGATGACCGAGGCTGTAGAGGGGGCGGAGTCTCTGAAAGGCTTGCGGCTCGCGCTGTCCGAAGCCTATAAGGACAACAATTGGATTGAGTTCCGCGACACGGGCCGCGGCATGTCACGCCAGGATTTGCTTAACGAGTATCTCGTTATCGGCACTCCCTCTCGGAAGCGGGCGGTCGAAGCGGCCGTCGGTTCGGACCGCGAAGTCCCGTACCTGGGCGAGAAGGGCGTAGGCCGCCTGTCTGTCATGCGGCTTGGATCGGGCTTGCACGTCAGGACGGCCACGTCGTCAGACAGACGATTCAATATCCTTGATATCAATTGGTCAGACTTTGAAGATCTGGACAAGCTCGTCGGAGACATTGCCATCGCTCCGGCAACGGGGAGCGCTAAACCGACGGCAGACTTCAGCGGTACGACGATCCGCGTCACCGATCTCCAGGCAAGCTGGTCGCCAGGTAGGATTCAGGAGATCGCGATCACAGAACTCGCACGACTGTCAGATCCGTTCTCGCGCGCCAAGCGCCGATTCCGACTTCTCGTCTTGTTCAACGGCGTGCGGGTCGACATTCCACGGCTGGATCGCGCGATTCTAGACTTGGCTCATGCAACAGCGAAAGGTCAATACGAGATCATTGATGGTCGCCCTCAACTGACAATCGACTTATGGAGTGGCGACCTTGGCAAGGGAAACCCTCCCGAGGAGAAGCGCATCTTCTTGGAGCGCGTTGACCTCCGGTCACTGCTTTCGGATCCGGGACGACTCGAAATTCCATCGTCAGCTCTGACCAGTGTTGGCCCGTTCTCCTTCGAGCTGTATTGGTACAACAGAAAGAACCTACGTTCAGTCGATTCCATCGGCGACCGCCAACGGATCCTACGCCTGCAACAACTCTGGTCAGGCATAATGCTCTTCCGGAACGGTTACCGTGTGTTTCCGTACGGCGACGAAGCTGACGACTGGTTGGGTCTCGATCGCAGAGCATTAGGGGCCGGCGGCTACAAGCTAAACAAGCTTCAATTTATTGGCCGCGTCGGGATCGGACGTGCTGAAAATCCCAGACTCGTCGATCAAACCAACCGTGAGGGCCTCAAGGACTGTGACGAGAAACAGGTCCTGATGGAGGTCCTCAAGTTTGTTATCCACAATCGGCTGAAACACTTCCTCGACGACATCGAGAAGCGACACACACACGTCGAACTCGACTTCGATGAGACTGAAAAGCGCATCAAGAATCTCGAACGGCGGGCACAATCCACCATACGGGAACTCGAACGTCGCCACTCGACCGCTCGGCCCCAGCTGCGTGAGCTGCTGGAGCTGTTTGAGGAGATGCGAGTGTATTTCTCTTCGGCAAAGGATCGAGCTGAGGAAATTGAGGACGAACGCGACCGGATGATTCAGCTGGCCGGCGTTGGCTTGATGCTCGAAGTGGTCGCACACGAGCTCGCGCGCTCGACTGAGCACACGATGCGGATTATCGACGACGCCTCTCCCGAGGATTTGCCGTCTGCCGTCGCTTCTCTGTTCAGTACCCTCCGAGATGAAATCAAGACAATGAACAAGCGGCTGCGAGTCCTAGATCCGCTGAGCATTACTGCCCGGCAGCGAAAAGAGACGTTCGACTTTGTTGAACTTGTGCGCGAGGTGCTCGAAGGTCATGCCGCGCAGTTCAGGCGCCACGGTATCATGACAGACATCACGGTTAGCGGAAGCCGAAAAACAATCAACATCCATGGCGTCCGAGGGATGTTCGTTCAGATTCTGGAAAACCTTATTCAGAACTCAGTTTATTGGTTGGACCTCCGCGGAGAGGATGAGGACGACTTCAAGCCTCGCATCGAAGTGACATTGGCGGCTACTCCTCACCTGATGGAATTCTTTGACAACGGACCAGGGGTCCAGCCCTCTCTCCGAGACGAAGTGTTCAAGGCGTTCTTTTCAACGAAGGGCAAGAGCAGGCGGCAAGGGCTCGGCCTCTACATCGCCAGAGACTGCGCAGCCCATCACGACGGTCAGCTGTACTTGTCCGATGAGCGCCGTCCGCACAAAACCCGGCTAAATACCTTCGTGCTCGAGATTCCGAAGGGTGACGAATGATTCCAGAAGTCAGAGCGCTTCTAGCACAGCAGCATGTGCAACGCGCCGTGATCATCGATGACGCTTACGACGACCGGCCCAAATCCGGAGACATCGACGATGCTGAATGGGACAGGTTTTTCGACGACCTGACGCCAGCGGATGAGCAACGTCTTGGGACCGCCTTCGGCCAGGACGCGTACGACAACCAGGACACGACTGAACTCCGGCGCAACGCGCTCTTCGTAAATGCCGTTTGGGGCGAAAGGGCACAGATCGCTGCGGCGACGGCTTTGTTTGGGGACTTTGAACAGCGACAGCAGACCAAGCGCGCGGAGTTGGAGCCGCTGCGCAACCTACTCACCAACGATCTAGGGTTGGCATGCGATGTCTTTGGTCGTGATGAAGCTGTCGCCATTGGCGACGCAGACATCGTCTTCCTAGACCTCTACTTGGGCTTGCTGGAGCGCGAGGATGCGGTCAATCGGGCAATTGCACGGGTAAAGGGTATCGTCGATCAGCGAAGAGCCGCGCCTCCAAACGTCGTGCTTCTCTCGGCCAGCAACAGGCTGACCGAGGTCGGGCCCAGGCTCAGAGATGAAGCTGAGCTCCTTGGCTGCCAGTTCCGAATGGTCCGCAAGAATGAACTTGCCGACACCGATCGGATGGCTGAGCGCCTCTACGACCTCGTTCGAAATAACCCAGATGCCCTGCGGATCAACGCCTTCCTCCTCGCGTGGAACGCGGCACTCGATGGGGCGAAGGCGCGGTTTCTAAAGAGCATCCGAACGTTGGATCTGGCCGACTACGCCAATCTGCAGTCGCTCGTTCTGGAGGCGGAAGACGAACCGATCGGCGACTACGTCCTCGATCTTTATGACCTACACCTTCACCACGAGCTTGAAGGAGACGAAGGGCTCGTCCGAAGCGCGAAAGCTTTGAATGAAATCAAGTGGGAGGAATACCCCCAGGCGCAATTCATGCCCAGCGACGAACTGATCAGAATGATGGATGGGGCGCTGTTCTACAACGAAGTCCGAACGAGGATCGAAGGAGAAATCACGAACGATGATCGCAACGTTCGCCTCGGCGATGTTTTTCTAGGACCCGCGCCGCCACAGCCGGCCGCCGCAGCGCCGCTCCCCGAGGCCGCTGCCCCGGCACCAGCGGCTGCCTCAGTCCCAGCGTTAGCCGCCGCCGAGGCACCGGTAGCCGCGGCTGAGGTACCACCTGCGGTCCCTGGCGGTCAGTCTGCAGCACTTCCTGCGCCTCAGCGCGCATTCGTTGTGCTTTCCCAAGCATGTGACCTGCAGCATGCGAATGCGGAGAATGTACTGCTAATGCGAGGTACCGTTCATCCATACTCGTCGAAGCAACATCATCAGAATCGCCAAAAAACTCCGGTGATGAAGGTAGGTGAGTTCAAGTATTCGGTGGACTGGGACGTCGTGGCCCCGGAGACTTGGGAAATTCAGAAGCTGCCCAAGAGAGCACAAGATGGATTTCGACGCGTTCGACGGTTCAGGACTCCTTTCGCGCTGAAGCTGCAACAGGACTTCGTCGGGAATCTCGGTCGGGTTGGCACCCTCACCGCGGTCCCTGGCCAGGCAACGGCCGCAGTAAGAGTCTACTTACGGCTCCGAGGCGGAACAATGCGTCTCCTGCTCGACAAGGGTGCCGAGAGCTCTGATGCGGCCTATTTGGTCGGGCGCAATGCTAAAGGTGAGGCGGTGGAAATGCTCTTGATGTCGCCTGCGCTCCAGGACGAATTTAGGCGTTCACTGCGCGAGGTGGCCGCCGACGATGTCCCGGTTGGGGGCGCTAAGGAGCTTCGCGACATCCGGGATGATCCAGCGTTTTATCGACGATTTAAGTCTGGCCTCAAGGTGAAGCGTGACAAACCCAAGGGCACGAGGCCATTTTCAGAGACGACTGATGACGTCGTTCAGATTGTGGCTGGACGTGCATGCACCAACGGGGGGGCGCCTCCGCCTGGATTCGCCGTCATTGTTGTCGAGATGGATCTTGACTAATCGAACGGCCAACGTGGAAATCCGACGCCGCGCTTCGGTAAGCTCCTGTCAGCTGCTTCACTGCTTCGCAGTAGGCCTCGACTAGCGCTGAACATGCCGAAGAACAACTGGAGCGATAAACACTGCTGCCTGATGGATCGTCAGGTCGCGCACTTCAGCCACCTGTGCCAGCGGAAGCCCGTAACTGACTGTGCCCAATCATGTCCGCGAGCCGCATGATTTAAGGCGTGGGCGCGTGCTCAGGACCATTTACGGGATTGGGGTTCCCGCGGTCCGACGCGGGCTTGGCGAGGTAAGTCGGAACAAAGGGAGCGACGCGAACAGCGATCCATGTGGATGGAGTGGTGGACCCGTTATTCCGATCTGGTAGAGGCGGACCTGTCGCTCGGCTGGAAATGGTCGGATTTATTTACGACTTTCCGTGAGGGGTGGCGGTGCGCGCACGACACGCTGACGTGGTGTCTCCGACGACAGCTTAGTTTAGAGGACCATCTAGGACGCCCACACCCTGAAAACGATTTACCTATCAATGACAATCTGAACGAATCGGCATTCTGCTCAATCAAAACCCGGTTATGAAAATCGTCTCCCATTTTTTAATTGCTTCGTCGTGACGGCCCCACGCCTCGAGATCTAGGGCGACTTTCGACTCGGCGGCATCAAGGTTCAGCCTCGACACCAAAGTAGCCAGCTCTTCAGAAGACAAACTCCTGTTTATCTGACTGGCCTGATAGACGGGATCCAAATACTGCTCGCCGACTAAGTGCGGCAAATAGTGAAGGACTGTAGCCACACCGGATGGGAAACTCTGTGGCTGCGTGTGAAGCAATATGTCACGACAGAGAAGTTCTACGTGAAATGAGCGAAGCAGGTTTAGATTATTCGCATTCCAGTGCTTCATCATTTTCACGATCGGCTTGAGGCGGCCATCAGTGGCTTGATTGGCCGAGGTCATAAGTTGACCATGCTGTACTGGATCTGTTGGGATCCAACCGCCTGTGTCTGTGTCAGGAATCCAATAGCCATCGCCCGTTCTCAGCCAGACAGGCACCAAATCGAACCCAAACTTAATCCCGGTGAGTTCGATGTTGACCGACCGCGACTGGACGGATATTTGCGCATTAGGGAGGGCCTTCCGAACAGCCCCAACAACCTCATTCAACGCTTTGTCTGGCGTAATACCGCCACCAGAGGTCACAGCCACTCGCGAGTTATTCCTAACGAGGATAATATCTATGTCTTTAAGAGGGTCTATTTTCGTATACCTGGCGTAGGAGCCACTAAGAAAGGAATCGTAAATCGTCAGATGATCATCGAGTTTGGCTCTTATAGCTTCTTGGAGCTTTGCTGCCTCAGAAAAGGTCTTATCTGGCAGCTCTAGGTTCGATTTAAATTTTAAGAACGCGTCGAGAGTCGTCATAAGTCCTTGCTATAGGCCCTAAGGTCCACTGCCGCAACGGTGCCAAGCTCCTGCAGACGGGCAAGCAGTCGCAGTAGGAAGAACACCAGGGACTTATCAGCCTTGGAGGCTGTAGTAAATGTGCGTATTTTGTCCGATTCGTACTCAGCTTCATAACTCAGACCTTTCAGAATGCACCCCAACTCCAGGCGATGTGTCGCATCATAAGATGTTAGTTTCTGGCGAATCTTTACAGGCCCGTTAGTGCGCCACCCATCATCCACACTCAATAGACCGCCTATGATGGGCGTCAATGGCTTCGGCTTATATACCCCGCCGGCATGCGGTATCGGCGCACTGGTTCTATGCAGCTTCCTTACCGAAGCGATCTTCTTGGAAGCGTAATCGAGAGTCGAAGCGTTTGTTGTAGGCTTAATCTCAAAGACTCCGTAGACGCTCTCAGCCGTGATGAATTTCGCATCATCCTGGTTCACAATAAATGGCGAGTATTGCCGATCATAGATAACGACATCTATTTGCTCGCTGATCGCTCCCTTGGAGTCGACGACGAACGCTTGAGTCGCGCAATACCGCACAGGAAGATGCTCAGAAAGCATCGCGCGCCAACGCGATTCCGTGACAGAGCCCTGCGTTCCGGGATGACTGATTGATGATTTAGAAACCTTCAACTCCGACAGCAATTTATTTTGCAGAGAGCCGAAGATAGTGCCAAGGTCGAGCCTGGCGGGTTTTTTGTTCATTGGTTTTGGACTGCTGATGAGAGTACTTTCAATATAGATGCGGTTTGGAAAGTGGTCAACTACCAACGCCTCGAGAATCACTGATGGGTTGTTCCCGTTTGCCTACCACACGGGAGCATTCTCGAACGCCAGCATTGTGCAAACTGTCGACATTGCTGTGCTAAAAACGCGCGAAAGCCGCCTCTCGGGCGGCTTCGTTGTACGTTTTATGAAGCACAATAACGGTGATCTCTCGGAGATCGACAGAGCGACGGACCATAACGTCAAGTCCCGAGGGGGATAACTCTCCCCCTAAATAACACGGCTATCAACACCTACCGCCCAGTGGTAGCTATTGACGACGTATCCCTTCCCTGTGTCGGCGTCGATGTCCCAACGGTATGATGTACGAATTAATATTCATCTATGCACCATCAGGCTAGGCAGAGTCTCTACGAGACGATTCAGTCGATGGTCACGACGCTACCTGAAAACCCACGCCTTCATGATGATCGCCAGCTAATTTGGCGGCGACGAGAGGATGGTGCTTGGGACGGTAAGTACGAAACGCAGGCGATGCTTGACTTTGCGTGGGATCGAGACATCGGATGGACAACGCTTGCCGAACCATTTCAGCAAGCACTGCTGAATCATCACGCGGATCACGTTGGATTAGTTGGAACCCTGATCACGGGTAGCTTTCAAATGTCTGCGACGGAGCTGTTGCGGATGGTCGCCAACGAACTCTGGAGGCGACATCACTCCTTCCGAGTAAATGAGCGGGCAATAGGGGATATCTGCAGTGAGGTGGAGGCGTTCTTTGATTCCCAAGCGGTTCAGCTTAATCATCGCACCCCTCGCCAATTTTAGATCTCCACAACCTGAACCCATTGAGTTCTCACCAACGCTGCGAATTCAACGTTTGACTGATGCCGAAGTCACAGAGATATACGGAGGGCTTTTTCGTTTCGGATGCACAGCCCGATGGCCATGCACGAATGGGCGGTTTTCGGGGGGTGAGCGTGCGAACAATAGTTGGGGATCTGCCACAGATCCATCGAGACGAGCTTGAACCACTGCATCAATCGATGGATTCGGTCGTGCTGGCGCTCAGGACGTTCAAGAATGGCGCAGTTGGCTACGATTCAATGCATTTCAGTGGCACGCGCTTTTCACCCGCTGTGCGAGTTAGAACGGCAAGAACCTTTGGTGCCGAATACATACCAATCGGTCTTTATGAACTAGCAGACGCTCGAGCTGAATTTCTGGAGTACGCCACACACATGCGCCGAGGCCTTCATCCCGCGTTGGAAGTCGCGTGTTCTCGCTTAGCAGCTGCATCGATTAGGTCTGTCCCGTCGGACAAACTGATTGACGCCGTGATCGGTCTTGAGGCGATACTGCTATCGGCTATTGGCGGCCGCGCCGAATACCGTGGAGAGCTCCGATTTCGCTTTGCACTCAACTAGGCATTTCTCCAGCCCCCGGCGGAACGCCCGCGGGCGAAACGTGTCGCCCAAGACCTGGATGATCTGCGGAGCAAGATTGCCCATGGAGCGTTGGCCGACCGCCTTGAGCGCGTTGGAACGGATCGTGTAACTCTCGCACAGGCAGCAGAGCTTGCGTGCGACGTACTACGCGGTAATAGTGTTGGTCCCACACTTAAGTCGCGAACGCCAATTGAAACCTAAGAGAGTCCCCATTCAACGATGTCTGACATCAGAGCTTCGCAGTCTACCGCGCCGGAACAGCAGCCGTGATCCCCGCCCTTTATCTTGCGGAACGTCACGTCAACGCCGCTCTTGAGAAGCTCACCTACCAAAGTCTCGATGCTGCTTATAGGTACTGTCGAATCGTTTTCTCCATGAACCACGAGAACCTTGCCACGCCAACCCCTTAGTTCATCGAGCGTCGACGTGGACAAGAACGAAGCCCATCGCCGATAAGGATGACCCCACGCGAAATCGGTAGTGCTGTTCGGATCTGCCTTGATCCGCTCCCAAATCGCGTATACGTCGTCGTCGGGCTGCTGGGTCTCGAGCTGACGATCGCTCTGCGCCTTCAATTTTTGGACTTCGACCAACTCGAGCAGTTGGTTCACTCCACTTGAAGACAGCAGCACGACGTGTGTTATCCGTGTCTCGCGCCGCGCTAACGCCGCGGCGCACAAGCCTCCCTCTGAATGTCCTACTACGATTGTCCGATCTCTGGCGACCGACTCATCGTTCAACGATGTATGCAAGGACGCGCGCAATGCAGCGAGCCAGCGCTCGAGGGTGTGCTCGGTATGAAATTCTTGTGGACAGGAGAGCGTCGTACCTGTGGGTCCAGGCCAATACAGGAATGGGACACCTGGTTTCTCGACGGCCAGAATGCGAAGCCGACCTCCCGCAGCACGGCGAAGTAGATTCTGTGGTCCAGAGCGGAACCGCCCTTCGTGATCGACGCGAAACAGCGAGTGACACCCAGAACCCTGAACGTAGAGAGCGACTGGCAGAGGCTCGGAACTGACATTTGGGCGACGGGACAGAAAGAACCTTATGTGGCGTCCGAGTGTATCCGGAACCTCATATGACAGAAAGCCTGGATGCTCCTCTGATTCGACGCCGGAAGCGTGGCCCGACACTAGACACCGCTTTGTGAGCCCACTGTCACTCGATTGCCACCGACCTGCTGTGACAGCGCCAGGATCCACTCGCTCATTTGCCGAAGGAACAATTTTCCGATATCTGTCATCTCCGCGTGAGTGCTGAGAATCGTCTGGGCGCCTTCGAGATCACCCAATAGTTTTGTCAGTTTCGTCTGTTCCTCGCTGGTCCCGCACGAGAGCAGCCGACGATAGCGATACTCGGCAACGTGCGCAAAAACCCAAAGACCTTCGAAGATGCCAGGAAGGGGTCTCGGGTCAGGCCGCCATGGTACGGTAAAGCGCTTGTCTTCATTGAACGGATCGATAAGGAGTGGATCTAGAAGCTGAATTTGTCGCAACTTGATGTGCGCGTTCTCGTGAATCAGGTTTTCCACCATCGCCTCGGGGTCGATGAGATCCACGAACATGGCACCCTGTCGAGAGCTGACGGTAAACGCTCGATGCATATCGCCCGTTTGGACCATTGGAACGATGACATTGGTGAATACCATCAGATCCGCGTACTGTGCCGGCCAGATCTCGCGGAGGTGCACGAGAGATTCCTCGTAAGCCTCCGAAACAGGTTCTCGAATATAAAGATCATCCTTCGTGCCGAAGAATGTCACTCCCGTCGTCCGCTGGTTAGTCCCAGTATAAGCAGCTCGAAGCCATGGCTCGCGAGCGCATACTTCAATGCGGCCGCCGGCAACCAGCGGGGCGACGCCGATGCGCACGCTGGAACCCGCCGTCAGGTCATCTACCTCACGCGGTTCGCACGATAGTGCTTTGGTTGAAAGCTCGACCGTTTCGCCATCGTCGAGGACGAAGGACACCGTCTCTCCGGACACTTGCACGCGAACAGGTCTCTCTGCCCATTCTGGCCCGAACTCGAGAAAACGCTTTCGGCTGGGGCATCTTAAGCCTCCCTCGGCATCCGTCCAAACGGTCCAATCTCCCGAAAGGCGATCGTTCAGTACGAGCTCCGTCCACAGCAAGCTCGCGAAGGCTCGACCAAACTCGAGCTCGTGCTGCGGATCGTCGCCGCGACTTGTTCGACGCATCGCCTGGAGCCAATATCGAAACGTCGGATGGAGCACAACCGCTATCCGTGTGTCTTCGGACAGCTCCCGTAGTGCGAGGAGTCCGGCGACAACCTGCAGGCCCAAGGACGGCTCTACCGGTGCGCCTTCGGTACTCCAGCGACTGGCGGCTCTGCGAACGACTGCGCTAGCCTGGTCAATGAGCACCGCGGTACAACGCCGCTGAAGTGCTGCGGAATGGGCGGCGTCAACAGGTGGATAGACGCATCCCGCCAAATACTCCAGTTCGTTCATAAGGAACCCTCCAACGCAATTGGGAAATCGCGCGTGAGCTCAGCTGACACTCGCGCTCGAATATGTGTGATCAGGCGGAAGATATCATCGCAATACACAGATGGGTTATCGAAACCAGATCCGGCTCTGTACCTGTGCGGCATGTACCCACCACCGCAGACATCTCTCACCTGACACTCCTGGCACGTATCGCACAGCCGCTCGACGCCGTGCTGGAGGACATTCACCATATCAATCCCGTACAAGTCATCGAAGTCGTCGTGCAGAATGTTGAGCCCGAGCTTGGTGAGGCCGTTCTCGCAGCATTTGAAAGCGTCCGTCGGCTCGATCCCGCCGTTTGTCTCGACGACCACTACGCCGACCGGCCTGCCACCGATATTGTCCGTGCTCATCGGATACTCGAAGAGCAGACGCAGCATGTTATCGAAGTATCGAACACTCCGATCTGGCTGGTTCGCATCAAACCACCTATCAAAAAACCGAATCATCCAATCGCCGTAACTGAGCTTCCCTATCGCGGGCGGGTGGCTGTGATTCGCATGAGGCAGCGTGAGATCGAATCCTCGCACGCCGAGAAACTGCCAAAACTCGAACAACCCATCCGGCGAGATGTCAGTATTGATCACTGCCATGACGTTAGAAAATATTTCCGGGCCACGAGAGTGGCTCTGAAGTCGGCGGATGGCTGCCACTACCGCATCGTATGAACCCACTCCCGCATGATCAACTCGGAATCGATCGTGCCAGAATCTTGGGCCATCGACGCTCAAGCCGATGCCAACCGCTTCCGACGCAAGGAGCTCTATCCACTCGTCATCAATCAACACGCCGTTTGACTGTAGGCTGAACCAGGCCTCAATCCCTGAACCGAGCGCTTCACGAACCTCATTCATCCACTCCCGGAAACGAGACTTTCCGATGAGCAACGGCTCTCCACCGTGAAGAATAATGTGAGCGTGTCTGCGGTTATGCCGGCGGAGGTGATCAGTGATGCGTCGCCCGAGCGCGGCTGCAACTGCAGTCGGCATCACCCCAGGCTGGTCCCGATAAGTCTTGTCCTGCAGGTTGTACATGTAACAGTAGGAGCAGTTGAGATTGCAGCGGCTCACGATCTTTACGACGAACGTATCAAAAGGGACGGACTTTCGCATAGGGAGGCGCACTTCTAGATGTGAACCGTCTAGCGACGCCGGAAGGCGTGAGTTCGGTTGCATCGAACCTTCCAGACATGTACAACGCGCTTTGCGCGGGCACTCCGAAAACGCCTGAAGTTACTCTACTTGTCGCGACTGTGGCGGCTTTGAAAGCGCTCGGTTGATAACTGCTCGAGCGTCTGGCGAGAGTTTCTCGAGACCCGACGAGAAAGTGGAGAATGTCGAGAAGGTTGAGAACGTCGAAAACGTCGAGAAGGTAGAAAACGTCGAGAAGTCATTCAACGCGCTTCCCTTCTCCAGACCACCGAGGAGACTCGCTGCGGCCAGCATCGCGTTCTTCAACGCGTGGTTTCTGACGACATCGAGTTGTGCCGGTCCGAGTTTAAGTCCGCCGAGATCAATCGTGAACTTGTTGCTGCGTTCGTCAGACGCTGGTTTGGAGTAAGTCTTCTGAGTTCGGTCAGCCATTGGCGCCTCTCCTTCTCTGGGCAAATTGATCTGATCCGGCTCGTTGGGAAGGCAGAGTTTAGCGATGCCACTAGGAGCGGTCAAGGTAAATTCACCTCTAGAAAATTTATTTTGTGAACGAGAAATTCGGTGAGGGCGCCAAGCTGCCAATCACGATCCGTCGTCTGTCGGACGAACACTGATATGGGTCACTTTCAATACTAGGAACAGCGCATCGAGAAAATATCTGGTACCACAATGACTCTGAGATATAGCGCGTCATTACGCAGAGTTCATACCTGTTGCTGCAGATACCTCAAGAGTTTCTGGGGCTCCTCGCCCACATCAACGTTTGGTCACATGAATACGATTTAGTGGACGTGAAGCTTCGAGCGGCACGGCCAGACTGTTATCCGAACGCGGACGCAGAAGAAGGTCCACCGCCGCCGCCGGTTGGACGCGGGAACGAGGGAGGAGGAGCGCCTGCTGAAGGCCGCGTTCCCGATCGGGCGGCCGGACGGCATGAAAGGTCACCTCCACGACCTGATCGTCGCGGCGCTGGAAACGGGGTGCCGGCGCGGCAAGTTCATTTCGCGGATGCTCGAGGCGGGCGGGGCGATACACAAAGTGCGGGACTGGGCCGGCCACCGGAACATCGCGACGACGGGAATCTACGCGAACACGACGCTCCCGCAACTCGAAGACGCGAGGAAGGCGTTCGAGGCCCACGAGCCGAATGGCCCGAGAGCAACGCCGGCGACGAGCCGCCGATCTGAGTTGACCTTCTTTCGGTTTAGTTGGTTAGATCGCCGCCTTCGCAGAAAGCAGCGGATTGTAGACATGTGACCGTGCAGCGATCCAAGATAGACAGAAAGGTCTGCCTGCACCAATCCGCAGCGGCGCTGTCGAAACTCCGCCCTCTCCTCAACCGCTCGGGCTATCGACCCCTTGTCAACCGCCGTGAAGGCGCGTTCGGCGATCAGTGCAGCCGGCGCGAGAAGGAGGAAGCCACACCTCATCAGATGTCAGCGACGGTAGGCCAGGGACGGCAATTCCGTTTGAAGAAACTCATCGGCTGTGGTTGGCTGGCTACGACTCTGCGCCGGCGTTGGTGCTCGCAGACCATGTGAGCTGCCAGGTCTGTGTTTTGATCACAACCCGGCTGATGGTTCCAATGAAAGCCCTAGCCACCTTCGACAAGGGGCGCCACCCGATAGATCTGATTTCCCCTCGTGTGTCATTGGAGACACGCAGACTGCTTTGCGCTGGGTCTTCGACATCCTTCCTGAACACAATTGGCGCTTTGGAGGACGACCTGCACACGAGTGTGAGCTCGGATTTTGTCCAGTACGGCTATGAAGTCACTGCGCTTTCGATCCAGATCCGACTGGCGCGCTAGCAGCCGACGGCGTGTGGCCGGTAAAGTCCTGAAGGCCAGCGCCGCACAGTGCAAGTCCGTCAGACCAACGACGTGCGCAAATAAACAACACTCCAACTTCTCAGGCGCTTATATAGTCTGGGAGTGCCAGGGGCACTGTTAACCAACTTCAGCGCATGCTTGCTAACCCTTTCTGATTCTGCCAGTTACCTGGCTGGGCTGAACAAACAAGAGGTCAACGGGGTGCATCGCAAATGAAGTTGGATCGATCACTCGTCCTGCGGCAAAATCCGCTTAATCTCTAAAGATGCATCCCACGGCCAAGCCCGGTCATCTTTTTATATGGCGTCGCAAGTCGATGGATCGGGAATCGTACGATCCGATTCTTTGGCGATCTCCGAAGGCACCCTACAACTGCGACATCTGCAATCAGTCATTGCTGCGGTTCTACAAGGGACATTTTTTCAGTCGTGGTGGCAATATTGAATCAGTGGACGTGTGCCCACTCTGTGGTTGGTGTCTTCATGAAAACAATTGGGTTGACTGGGAGTTCGACAAAGCAGAAGCAGCCTTTCTAGTTGAATGCCACGTTGACGACAGTGCTATCGGCCTATCAGAGTTAGGGTCACATCTTCGACGCCGCAAGGATGACGTGTATGCCTTATCTCCACGACGTTTCGAAATGCTTGTCGCGGACGTCTTTCGTGCCTTGGGCTTCAGAACGGTGTTGACCGCGAGCACTCGAGATGGCGGGGTCGATGTCTTTCTGCTGCACCACGAGACCGCAGAGAGGATAGCAATCGTCGAATGTAAGCGCTACGCGGCCGACCGCAAGGTCGGAATTCAGACGATTCGATATTTGGTAGGGGCCGCCATTGAATGGGGTGTGAGGAGTGCGTATCTCGTAACGAGCAGCAGCTTTGCGGGCGGCGTTCGTTCGAGACTGCCTGCGTTCAGGGGGGTATCCGTTGAGCTGATTGCGTTGGACGACCTTGTCTCTCTGCTAGGCGTCTATAATACGAAGTTGCCGCCGTTAGGCCGTCTCACGGCAGATGACCGACAGCAAATCGCGATCTCCTCCACTCCAGAACTTTTTGCCCAGTACTACGGTGGCCCCACCGGACCTGGGCGAGAAGCGAGGATTAGCGAACGTGCTCACGGCTTGTATCGCGCGCGCTTACCCCATCAAAGATCTGCGTTGGATGACTGGTGTGAGGCGGAACGGTTGATCGATGGAGAAGATCCCGAAAAGCATGGCGCCTGGCTGCTCCGGTAGCACCTGGCTGCGAGAGACCCGTCCTTGAAATAGTTGAAATGCTTCGTTGCGCCACTGATACCGTGGTCCCAGAACCGCTTACGACCACAACGGGGCTAAGGCTCCGCCTCCCAACTCGACATTCGCCCGTGCTCGTTGACGACAGAAGCGGGAACCGAGAACCGGCGATGGTCTCGCGCCTTATCCCGCTCTGCGTTCTTCGTGATGTCAGCGCGAGCCGCATCGCGTGAACGCCTAAGGCACCGGTCGGCAAGATGTGCGCCCTCAACTCTACCAGCGTCAAGTTCGCGAGGCTGGAATGTGACGTTAAGCACCGAAAGCCTGGTCGGCGCAAGGCGCTTGCATTGGGCGCCTGAAACCTCGTCTACATGGACATGTATGCCGACATCCGCGCGCCGCTGTCCCACGTCCCCACTCTCCACTTGTGATGACGTTCACAGTTCAGTACTCGATTCGTCTATCAACAGGACTTCGTGGCGCGCAGCGTGCGACTCACGTCGCTTGAAGAGGTCGGAATATCCGTCACACCTGCTACTGGTCGCTCTCGGCGCTCTGTGCCAATATTAATTGCTCTTTCACAACCACAACGTGACGCGAACCGATCCGGTTCACCTCAACGCCCTGTTTCTCAAGCAGTTGAACCTGCTTTGAGAAGCGCTCTCTTATCTCCAGGCGACTATCCTCAGGAGGTTCATCGGTAACAACAACGCATCGATCGACACTCGCTCGCATCTCCTGCGACTTTCCGAAACGGAATCCATCGAGCAATCCAATCTTCGTAAAATCCGCCACAATGATACGGTCGCGTGCTCGCTTGCCAAAAATCGCCTGCTTAACTGCCAATTCTTCGGTATTGCCGTGACAGAAGAGACCGATTTCTGCGACGAGTCCGCTAATGCCCAGCAACACAACGCGAGGGAAAAAATCTTCATATGCAGCAACCGTCTGGTTTCCGAAGAGGGCATTCAAATCCTGATCATATCGCCCCCCCGCCAACACGATGTTCAAATTGGCATCACTCGAGACGGATTTGACCAGAACTTCGAAAGCCTTGTAGTTGTGGGTCATGAGAGTGAAATGCGTGCGGCCAGGTTCGTTTTGCGCCTTCTGCGCCACGATTTCAGCAATCGGATACAGTGAGGAGCCAGCGTCGAGCAGAATGGAATCCCCCTCGTTTAGATAGTTGGTAACGATATGACGTGCGATGGCGCGCTTGGTCTCCTTTCGTTCTTGATCTCGAGCCCTGAAGTAACTGTCCTGTCGTTCTGAGGATTGGTTACCAGTCGCCGAAGCTGTCGCGCTTTTCGCATCCGTGCCCATGTGTTCACCTAGTTTCACTTAAGCATTTGTTTACAGGCATCCAGAATTAGGTCATCGAAATTTTCATCCTGACCATAAGAAATATGGAGCGACTCAAGTTCAGTATTCTGCGGAATTCTCGTCGGGAACTTGCTCCTTGTCGCAGCGCCTTCCAGGCTTCTGCAAACATCGAAGCGGTTATAGAGCCGATCGACGATAAGCAACTTGGGGCGGTGGGTCCTTTCCGATAACGCTTTGAGAAGCACGTGCATTATGTCGTCGTCTCGGAAGCTGAAACCGATGAACACGACCAGCTCGCAACGCTGTAATGTCTCGTAGAATGTTCTGAATGCATAACCATGCGGGTTCATTCCGACGCGCGTTTCTCGGCCTGGGTACATCGCGCACAATGTTTCGGTCGCTTGATGGACGGCATCGTGCCGTCGGAAATAGACGTTGCTGTCACCTTGCGAGCCATAGAACCAACATACGCAACCGTGTAAGCGATGTAGGTAAACGCCACGGGGCTTCGATCTGAATGTTGAGTACTCTTGGTCGTCCCATATCTCCTGCTCCTGACAGACACCTCTGATACCGTTAATCAATTGACACTCTGATTGCTGCGAATGATCAAATTCCGCCCAGATGTCTTCCAAAAGAAGATCGTAATTCGTGGTGAAGACGGGCAAGAAAGGCAGGTCGCCATTCAACGCCGCAATCGATCGATATAAGCCATGCGCTCGCCGCAGGTTGTCGTAAACACTCTCCGAGCGACGCTTCGCTTCTGCAACTCGATCAAACGCATAGTGGCGAATGGTCGTGGCCGAAATCTGCTGGACTGCTTGTTCGGTGCAAACGTGCAAATCAAACAGTCGAGTGTTTTCCCTGAGAAACTCTTGGAGCACGTCATCGGCTTGATTCAGCCGCAAGAGTTGGCTATAGCCGTCAAGGCGCCATAGAAAATTATCGTGAGTGGTCGCCTTATTGTTTCTCTCCAGAGAAGCACGAATGGCACGAAGCAGACGGTCTGAGCTCGGCGAAAGGGCAGGCATAAGCTCGGCAGTGCGGCGTGGCTGTTCAAACAACATCGCTGGGAATTCGACGAAGGTGCAGTAGCCTGCAAAGCAGGATGCTCCTGCGCCGAGGTACAAAGCCACGCGAGGCTGCCTTCGACTAGATGTCATCTTCGGCTGGACCCATGGAACGGGATCATACCGGAGCGTCGGCAAACTTGAACGAGCGCCGTCCAATGACGGAAGAGAATGCGAAGAGGGTCGCGTCTCTAAGGGCTTAATTTGTCGTGAGTTAGGCTGAACCGTCCAGCCGCGCCAAGCGGAATGATCGATTCGAGGTATTGATGGATCGGACGAAGCGCTCAGCATATGCGTTCGCATGCGGCTGACACGCGTCTGCACCGACACGCCGGCAATCGCCGCGTACGTCTGGACACAGACGTGCCTGAGCCAAACCGGCGCCATATGGATCTTCGGCACGAAAACACGGAGGTCGTCAAGGAAGGCGAAGCTGGGCGGAAGGTGCCGATCTCAGCGGCCGCACTGGATCCACTGAGCGGTCCTACTACGGTTGGAAGGCCAGGTATAGCGGGGTGGAGCGGTGAAATGCAGCGGCTGAAGCAGCTCGAAGATGGAGAACCACCGGCTGAAACAAATCGTTGCGGAGCAGACCTTCGATATCCAGACGCTCAAGGAAATCATCGCAAACAAGTCGTAGCCCTATTGCTCGGCGCGAGGCCGTTGGGCTCCAGAGGAAGGGGCGAATGAGGCCCAGCGTCACTCCGCGCGCATACGCTCACGCATGGCGGAGGCGCAGGCGACGAACGAATCTGGCGGCTCGACTACATCACCGTGCGCCGGGACGGCGGCTCGCTTAACGGGTCCATACCAAACCACTTTGCCCGGCTCACAGAGAGCTTGCCGGATGATGCGGCTCGCCGACATGAGAATCGCACACGCCACAAACCCCTTACTATCCCCGGAGCGGCTCGGGAAGGCACATCAAGAAGTAAACCACTTTACAGACACTCTTTGTGAGCGCAGAAATGCGCGGAGGAAGTCCATGTGCCAACAACAGTACGACCCGATTTCGAAAGAATGCCTCGCGAACTTGAGTACATCTAGTACACGCGCCCTCCGACCTCGCAAGAGTCGATCGTATCCACGTTTCGAAAGTGTCTATGAGATCGATCACGTCCGGTCAGGCAGAGTAGCTGGTAAGGCGAATATCGGTCTTTCAGGTGCCAGCCGGTCAACATCTCCAAGAAACATATCAATGATGGAGGGCGTCCACATGTCAGACAGTGCGCGCCATACAGAATCCATCCACCTCTTTCGATCCTGCTCGTCAGAGAATATTGGCACAGGCGACCGCGCGATTTCGTTACTCTTCATCCGATGGGCTAACCACGTAATCAGATCGATACCATTTAAGTTCCTCACCGTCACCGTTAGATGCAAGCACGGCGAGTCGATTGGCGCAGCAACATGCCACCAGCCGCGAGGTATGTTCAATAGTTCGCCTTGTTCCAATACGCCTTCCCATTGAGGCGGGCCGGTAGGCCTCGTATTGACGGAAGTATCGACAACGTCCACTTTGAACGGAAAGGATCTTGTAGGAGCCCACACTCGCCAGTGCTTTTTACCAGATACTTGGAGGATTAGGTTGTCTTGATCATCCCAATGAACGTCAAATCCGTGGTCGGTTCTGATTCCTGCGTACAAATTAACGTACACGTATACATGACACATACGCTCCAGCACCTCGCATAACAGACGGAGCGGCTGATGCACTTCATCGCAATTCCTCAACAATAACGTCGCACCATTCGAGACTTCACTTAGTACCGTCCGACTATTGACCTGATTCGTAGTGCCAGACACGCGAGCCTCGATGCCTTTGCCGGCTTTTACCATCGCCACGCGCCCACCGGAAAATCGATGCTGCTCTAGTGTTCGATTCAGCAGCTCCCATGAGAACAACCAACTGAATTTATCCTGGCGCCCTGGGAGGTGAAGGAACTTCCTGGCCCAATAGTCGTTAATAAACGTCGACACCGGCATCGGATCGACGAGCTGTGCTAAAGCGGCCAGACCCGCTGCAGTGGCCGATGACTGCTCTCCATCAAATGCAACAGCTTTCTGAATAGATTCGGCGTCTTGCTTCAGCCCTCTGTCCATACTGTGACACCTATTAATGCAAATGTTTTGTAGTCCTCATCTCGCGGTTCATAACTGCTACCCACGATGGTAATCTCTAACACTCGACTTCAACAGACGACGCCCGTCGCTATTGTGTGACTAACGCCATCTTCAGTCAGATGGAACACACCAACGGTGACGACGCTCTGTAAAGGCCACACATCTGTGTCTGCGCTCCCATTCGCATCGTCATAACAATGACGCATAAAGAGACCAACTCTCTGCCCCCGACGACGAGCGTCCTTTACACGCCATCCCTCCATAGTCGCCACGACCAGCCATATGCGTTTTCAATATCCCTGACACTTCACCACCGCGAGACGTTCCGCCGGCAGTTGAACCAATGTGCAGAGTCGGCTCATAACAGAGTGCAACATTAATCAGGCCACCCTCTTCAGCAGGCTGACAGCTGAAGCGACCACAGAACACCTTCGCCACGCCGCGACATTCGGAATAAAGTCCGTCACGCAACTACCGCCTTCGCCTCAGCCCTAAATTATCAACGCCCATGGCTATCGACCCACAAGCGGATCGCACCATACGGTTAACCGACGACAGTCAGGCGACTGGCACTGGGTCGTACTCACATTGGTGTCAGGTTCGACGTTTGCGCAACAGCGCCCACGGACACGCGGAGGTCGTGTCCGGACCGCTGCATTGAGGACTCCGCCGAGGATATGGTGCGATAGATTTTGCATTCCGTCAGCGGTATCTGGCTCCATGTCCAGCAGCCGATATGACGGTACACTCGTTCACACTGCTCGTACAACTTTCTTTGATTCCCACTCATCTGCGTTTCATACAGCAAAGCCGAAGGAACATAACCGCGTTTAGGTGACAGAGCCTCCACCTTAGAACCCAATGGCCAGTTTGCATATACATGAATGTCGGTGAACCACACCGGTAACGATGTCGATTCGACAACAATATTGTTCACAAGGCGGTGATCGCCATGACCGTATTCACCGTGGGCATTGTGTGTGACAATCGCATCCACATCAGCTCCCATGACTCTGGCCCGAATATCGTCAACAACCTTAAAGATTTCACCCCTGCCGTGCTCGGTCGTCCGGCTTGGCAGTCGGTAAAACTCAGAATTGTACGGCAAGCACTTAACAGGAATACCAATCATCCGGCAGACAGCGAGGAGGGCCTCTTTCCGACGTCTATAGCGGATACGTTCTGGGTTGTTCTCATCTGAGCTACAAATCAGCAACTCAATATCTAACTGGTGTTGAAACAATATAGGCCAGAAAAAAATAATCTCGTCATCCGGGTGAGCGCCGACGACGAGAACGCGTTTCTTTGTCATTGTCAATCCAGTGGCATGAATTTCCGACGAATATTATGATGGCCAACATGAACGATACACGGGTTATCAATGTCTTCGTGGCGCCTGCAGACACAAAACTGTGGTGCTGTCATATACGGAAATATGCCGGTTTTCCAGACTGCTCGCCACATCGCTATAGGACCACGGCATGGGTTAGTTCGCATCTCCTCGAGATACTCCCTTATTAGTTGAAGATGATCTTGTCGCCTGGCACCAAGGACATACGGCGAACCGTTATAGGCCGATCCCATGCCGGCGGTGGCATCTATCACATCACTACCGTCACAAACGGAGCGCATATCGTTTCGCACTAGCAGTCGCGGATTATGCGGCGCTAATAATCCAAATCGCAGAGCCATTGGAATCAGCGTTTTGACATTTTGCGACACCACTAACATGTCGGCATCTGTTGCAATTGCCACAGACGCTCTTGATTCCAGCAACCCAAACAGCTGAAAATAATCATTACACCGCCATCCATATCTGGGGTGGTTTTGATCGAATGGTGGTTCCACGATTCGTATGTCGGCGCCACGCTCCTCCACAGCCTGATCGGTATATAGAATGACGTTCACACTGCCCAGAAACTTCCGAAAGGAACTCACAGCTGGTTCGAGTCGAGAGGGAGGAAGGGTCGCGTCGCCTGCATTACGTCTTTGCTTACCAAATTCCGCCAAAATGAGGTCGATGGTCATGAGTGATATCGCAGTCTGATAACCCTAAGCGACCGCACAATTATGGAAATATGTGGTCGCGTCCCAACACTCCAGACGTGTTACTGTAGCGATTGCCTCGTTGCGAATAAATGAGTCGCATTCGTTGGCATATGCTTTTCTATAGGTGTGAATCGCTCGCCGACTGTATATAACGTGTATCCAATCGCACGAAGAAATTCGCACATATCGGTGGGGGGCACGATCCAGGGATGGACTTCAATCAGTACACTTGTGTCACAGGCGCTGAGCGCACGGGAGCCACCACGAAGGATGGCAAGCTCGGCTCCCTCTGCGTCAACCTTGATCAACCGCACAGTGGCGAGACGCTGGCTACACATTACCTCGTCCAAAGTAGGCACTTTGATCTCACAGGCGACTCCGCCTTCGCCGTGGGTTTGCGGATAAGGCGAGCGCGCCGTCACCCCTGTGCCGCAATCGTTCGGAAGGGCGGCCGTTCTGCAGGTGTCGGCGAGGGCGGCGAGAATAGGCGTTACCTGTGCGGTAAGATCGTTTCTCCTAATGTTTCTTACAAGGGCAGCATAGTCCTTCGGGTCAGGCTCGAGTGCAATAACTCGACCTGTCGACCCAACTAAGTGTGCCCCATAAATCGCAAAGTGCCCTACATGCGCTCCTACATCGAGAACATTGTCTCCCTCGCGCAACACCCGAGTTAATACTGACAAGTTGTAGGGCTCCCATGCTCCACGAGCAATCGTGCTTAAATCGCGAAGCATTTCAAAGGAAAACTCCGCAACTCCACCTGGAATCGGAAGCACAACTGGCGTCTTGCGCAATCGCAACAACAAGGCGGCAAGTCGACGCCTATCAAAAGCACCTGGCACTACAGCGGCGCACAACTCTCTGATGTCAGTCACTAGTTCTAGCTCGGATCCTGAGCTTCGTCGGCCAGACTCGATCCGAGTCTGTATCTCAGTAATGCAATTCTGCAGATAACGAAGCAGGAGCGTGCGCACTTGATTCAACGCGTCACTCGCTGTTGTTGCCGGCTCACTGCTCCATCGCGTGGCCTCCGCACCGCTAGACGAGTTGAGCGCACCTACGCGTCGATCCACCTTCAGCAACTCACAGACTCTATCCAAAGCGCCCTTTCGGTCCTCTCGCAAATGAACTATTACCTTGTCACTGAACGTCCGTTCTGTAAATGTTTCACCGTATGCAAACGAATAGTTATACGTGTCACATTGAAACGTCCTTACTGTGACAGTTTCTTGGCTTGCCACGTAAACGGCCATTTTTAGCTCAGGATTATCAACGATAGCATTTAGCGTCAACTGACCGCCGCGCCACTTAGCAATGTCCCCATAGTATTCGCGAACCGTGTGATCTCGTCGCAATACATCGTATGTGGCGAGGTACCGGTTGAAAAACGCCTTCACTGCCGGTGGCCTGGCAATACTAGCCATTATCACGCCTTCATTTACCGGCATAAGACCCTTGACATCTCTAACCGTCACACCAATATCAAACGCTCCATCAAACACGCTCTTTACGCTCGCATTTAGAAATGCATCGCTATCTAGAAACATCGTATTGGCGCAAAAGTGATTGGAATGCGAGTACGCGCACATGGCGGTCACACGCTCGTACATTGGACGCGCCCGCTCCACTGGCAAGCGCACGTTATGGATATCTGGCGGCAGTGCAAACTGAACACTAACTGGCGTAACCACAATGACGTTAGCAGTTGGATGATGCTTCCGCACGCTGGCAACAAAGACGTGCAAACAATCCACGTAATCATACTGAGCAACCGCGAAATTGACGTCGCGATATCGGATCGTCTCATCTGCATCTAGTGGAGCATGAAAGACAAAGACGTTAAGATCGGTGGCCCGACACTCAATAGCATTGAAGTAGCCGACAAACTCAGCGACACGCCGTCGGCTCTCCGGGTCCATTTCGTCGGTAGTGCATGTGGCTGCGTGCCGAATCAAAGCCTCTACGCTGGAAGGCGTCATATCGTGGCTCATTGTTTTGCTTTCATTCTCCGTCGGCGCACTCGGTCACCATCGATGGTGACGCTCACAGTTCACCGTAGACCACGCGTACATCGACCCACTGTGTCTGTCGGTACATTTGCCACAACGGTTTCAGTTGGGGGCCTCGCACATTATCTAATCAACCGCTAACACACACTTGGCTTCCACGTGTTTACGGCATCCATGTACCAGTCATATAGTCCGTCCGTCGGAATACCGCAACGAGTGGTCTCTACAGCGAGCCTACCGCGCACGAGAACGCCAAGACGATCCGCCAACATATTCACTCGGAATATGTCGTGTGTAACTATAAAGAGTGCACGGCCTTTGTTTCGTATCGACAAAAGCGTCTCGACAACCTCCGACGCATCACGCGGGTCCAGCCCTGATGTTGGCTCGTCGAGCAGTAGTACCGATGCATTGCGCGCAAGCGCCATAGCGAGGCCGACTTTTTGTCGGGAACCCTTGCTGAGGAAACGCAACGGTTTGGTCAGGTTACTATCATCAAGGCCCACCGCTTGAAACAGTTCAGCATACTGGTAGCTATTTAACGTTTGCCCGGTGGCTAGTCTCGTAAACAAACGAAGGTTTTCAATGGCGGTCAACATGGGATAGAGCTGTACATTCTCAGGCACGTATGCAATTCGGCGCCTCGCCTCGTGTGGATCCTTTGCAACATCAACCCCGCACACGTGAACTGACCCACTCGTTGGTTCTAGAAATCCAAGCATTAAGTTGATCGCGGTTGTTTTACCGGCGCCATTCGTGCCGAGAAGGCAATAGACTTCATTGAAACCGACGCGGACATTCACATTGTCCAGGGCGGTGCAACCGCCCTCAAAGCGTTTCGTGAGATTACAAGCGACAACTGCATCAGACACATTCGTCTCCCATACTTTTCATACGTCTGCTATTTAACGCGCGTCGTAACGACGAAACCTCCGGCAGGCCGTCATTAGGGCGAGAGCACCGACGAGCGGGATCGGAATGACCAGCGGTAGAGCGACTTGAAGTCTTTCAGTCAGCCTCCGCGAAACATACTGAAATTTCGGAGCGTCACTTATGTCGATCCTGGCGTCCCACGGGTCTGGCGCATCAATCATTAGAATCCGGAGGTACGCATACTCCACTAACCGATCCTTGAATGATTGTCTTTGGGCCTCGGCTTCTAAGCGATCAGACACGCTCGTCCCGGCGAGTTCGGTGCCCACGAGAGCAGTCCCCAGCGCCGGAACAAAGCGCGCAGCGATCCGCATTGCGGCATATTGCAGCTGTATCTGCCGCTGTGCCGCACTGATCGCGGCATTGAACTGCTGCCGATACTTTCGATCCTCTGCTTCTTCAACAGCCACAAGCTCCTTCTGTCTGAGCTTCCAGAGCCGAGCCACGGCATAGTCATCCTTTCCGAGTCTCTTGAGCAATGAATGAAGCTCACTCGTCGACAGCCTTTTCACCTTCTTCAGTTCGTACCCACGCACACTCAACAGAGGCGCAATCAGCGCATCATAGCGAGCCTCTACTCGCTCCGTGGCGCTCTGCATATTCTGACGTCGCGTCTCCAGCATTAACTGTTTCACCTGCGATTCGACTGCGGCCATAGATGGCAATGGGTACAGAGCTCGCGCAAGACATAAGACAGCGGTTGGCGCAATCAGTGTCGTCAGCACCCACACACCCACCGCCGCAGTCGTCGCATTCGTTGAAGACCTGGCGAATGTACCTACCAATAGACCAATTGCCACATTGGCACATGTGTATGCCCATAACACCGCACACATCAACGCGAATGCAATCGCGTTCTCTCCCGTCCATGTGAATGCACCGTGAACCCAGGTCAAGACGATTACGCCAGCGACTGAGCTAATCAGAAGGCCGGCAACGGCGATTGATATTCCCACACCCTTACTGATGAGTAACTGGGTTCTTGATACGTTGGAGACCAACAGCTGACGAAGTGTTCCTGTCTCGGCAGCCAACGGTATTGTCAGACTGCCGATCAACATGGCGACCAGACTCAGCCCTACAGCCACTGCCGTAATAAAATCGAACGACGGAAATATCAGTGAGAACGGAGCACGGGCAAACGGATTGGAAGAGAGGGACTCCTCATTCGTAGCTCCAGGACTCAGCTCCAGTGCGACGCCAGATGCGAACACCTTAAGCTGTGGTGGATCTACAAGCAACGGGGTCATCTCATAGATTCTGTTTAATTCACCATGAGACTCGATAAACCTCTCCTGTTCTGTTAAGAGAACACGATGCTCTCGCAGGCTCGCCGCACGCTGTTCTAATTGGCTCACCGTACATAGTATGACCATGCCGATGCACACGAGGGCACCTACTCGCGCCTGGCCATCGCCAAGCAACGAACGCGCTTCCGCCTTAATCAACTCAATCCACATAATCGGTCCACCGGTTTATCGCAGATCCAGCCGAGCAATTGAGCGACAAGCAAGGATAGCGGCAAGGCCCAAATAGGCGACTAGCATCACCATATCGAAGCCCGCGCCCAGAAAGCGGTCGAACGGCACAATGATACTAGTCGGCGCTGGGGCAGGGTGCCAACGCGCCTTCGGTAGATTCCTGTTTGACAGCGTAATCGCCACTGTCCGACGCTTAAGGGTCAATAGCTGCATTCGAAACTGCAAAGCGGCATCGACGCCAGTCCCCACCAATGCCGTTTGCGCGAACGTAACGCAGGATGACGGCGACAACCTAGCGAACCAGCGCGCAATGTCGATGGTTCTCGCCAGTCTTGTCGCGTAGGTGATCTCCGCTTGGTCAATATAGCGTGCGGTATCTCCCTCATATCGAGCGTATATCGCAGTCGCCGCAAAGCCGCTGCCATTTGTGGCCTTTCTTACCTCATCGTTTGCAGCCTGTATGTTGGCAATTCTTATGCGTGCTGCACGAATGTCTACTCCGAGTCTTGTAATGGGCGGTCTAATCCACGTCGCCAACCCCCAACTCAACTGAGGAATAATTATCGTAAGCAGCAACCACGTTTGTATGGCGACAATCAGCGACTTTTTGACAGTTAGCGATGCTGCTCCTGCCCAAAGACCAAGAGCTATAAAAATCCCACCATAAAGCCATATGCAGCCCAGAATCAGCAGCAGTGCCACGAGCTCTTCCTTGTCGCGGGCTCCATTGTCGGGTCGCACCAGAACGCCTACGATCGCCAACGCAACGATGGGTACACCAATGAGACAAACGTTTCCCAGCCACTTACTCGCGACAAACACACGCGGCGATACGCCATTTGATACCAGCAACTTGAGCGTACCGCACTGCCGCTCTCTGACCATCGAACTGAACCCTATCAGCATGGCGAGCAGCGCGAATACCACTCTTATGACGTCCGATGGATCCTTAACGGTCATCAAGGCAGAAAGCGGGTTTACCGTATCCGCTGTTGAGAGCGCTCGGATAGGACTATTCGCGGCGCCCAGATCGTAGGTGCCGCTCAGCTCATCTTCAGCTCCTCTTGCGAATAGCGCAAAGCGATGCGACTCACCGACAACACTTTTCCCTATCGACTCTGGCGGCACATGAGACTGTGTGTGATGCTCGCGTTGTTCGGTCCACGACCAGAGCAACGACGCGGCAATCAGTATGGCCAGCGTTACGAATAGAATACACACCGGTGTCTTTTGTGCTCTCAGCTCCGCCGCCACCAATACTCTCACCTGTGGAATCCATGCGCAGATCGCGTGAGACCTGATTTGCTTTATGATTCGCACGCCTGACTCCTCTGGCGTTGACGTCAGCGCCTGGGCCTGAGTTGCCGCGCTCATGCAGACGCAGCTGTCTTTTACGTAAATCGCCTTATCGGCTTCGCTTCTTAGATTGTTCGCGAATATAGTATGGTGGCACTACAATCCCGCGAGCGCGGCACACTCGTAGCGGCACCGCGTCGATCCGGTCTGAACATCTGAAGTGCGCGAGTCCGTGATTCTGGGCCGTCACGTCCAGCCCATTAAACCGGCGTCTCAGCATGTTGGCTCGACAATAGCCACAACAGTACGGCAATGGGAATCTGCATTTGTGTAGTGATACCGAGTTGTTTGAACAGCACGTGAAACATGAGGCGATACACAGCGAGTGCTTCAGGCTCATTGCGAATGCGTTGGCTAGGAGAGTTTCTGAAAGCCGAACGCAATTTCTCTGGCGTGGCGACGTGACTCATATTCACCATTTGTGCTGGCAGCATCGGAGCTCGACCACTCCGTATGGAGCGATGGTAGTGAGTTAATGCCCGTACGCTTGCCTGGCCCAAGGCTTTGTCAGGAAGCGCTTTGAGCAAATCGCCATCGAAATGTGACGCGTCAAGACCCTTTATTAATGTATTAACGTGGAATCGCCAGTATTCTGCCGCATCGGTCGCATCAAAGGCAGCCGCCGACAACAACATGCATGTGACGGCTGCTCGCGCATTTGTTAATGGAAAAGATGGCGATAGCGACTCAAGCGACAGAATGCTTATTTCAGTCAAAATGTCCAACACTGTTGCGACGTCCGGCGCTTTACCGACCGTGCTAAACGGTTCATCCTTACGGCCGTGGATGCATGCCAGAACAGTGTTGTTTGGAATGACGTCCTCACCTTGGTCCAGAGAACACAAACATTTTCCATCCGCATCCGCATGTAGATCGGCAAGTTCATCATGCGACAACAGACGCACCGATGGTTCACGTGCGATATATTCTTTGATCGTATCTAGAGTGGATTCGCGTACTGGCTCTAACGGGCCATTAGTACCGATTAACACGTGGATGTGAGGACTACGACGATCTGAGCGGTCGTACCAAAAGCTTCTTAGGTGCCCATGCCGCCTCAACCTCAGAAGAATTGGGGAGATGCAGCACCGTAAGAGACGGTCTTGCTCTCGCCGCCCCCAGAAGTAGACATTCATACCGAATGCGGAATCGCGCGACTCAGTCACACTCCCCGCCCAGCAAATACTACTACCCCCGGGACAACATACTGCTGGGCCACTGCGGCTTCAAAGTCATGGCGTCGAAACTCCGCATCAGTAGCCCATCTAAATACGGTGGAATGTTTCTCATCATCGGTTAGCTGTGGTATTGACGTAAGAAACTGTTCGACGTCAGCGATGCCAATGGGATTTGTGTCATTCATGGCACAGAATGGCGCGACACCATCGAACATCGCCTTGAGACTTGTTAACTCACGCTTCATTGCTTGCCATCGGTAGCGACGCCGCTCAATGTTCGCGCGTTTAAGTCTTAGGTCCACGATTATAGAGACGAACGGAATCAAAAATGAGTTTAATGAGATCGCGCGTACCGCAGCGTGCTCGGCGAGTTCTAGTTCGTGCAAGGCCTGATCAAACTGATTTACAACGTACAAATAGTATGCTCGCGCTCCGTGATACCACCTCAAAGCAAATATGCCTTTTGATTCTTCTCGTGAGGTATACGGCGCAATCGAGTCCATGAAAGCAGTCAAGGTCTCAAGGCCACCTTGGATATCCTCACGTTGGAACTTCGCGAGTGCATCCACCGCCATATGGCGGGGTACTGTGTCCAGAAATTCGTTCACCCATCTTTCCGCAGCCGGCGAGCTACGGCTGGCGAAGTAAAACTCGCCGAGAGTTGAACTGTTTTTTGACATGAATCACCTCGATACGGCTGTTATCGGTGCTCGTTCAACTAACCCCGCGTCCATGGCCATTGCGAGCTCTAGTGAGTAGGCCTCATCTAAAATGCGAAGACCAAGCTGGTTCGCGACGATGTGTATAATCTTGAACACAATCGGTTGAAGACAATCAGAGGCATTTGGCTCAATTATTTCCACATCTGTTGAATCACGGACGTAGGCGGCAATATCGCGCAATGATGCGCCCCAAGCGCTGATCGACTCGACTGTCTTTTCTGTTGGGACAGCCCCCGTGATACTTCGCTTGGCAGCATGAGCTGTCAGAGCGCCTTGCAGAGCAGCATAATGCCGTAGATCACCTGTCGCTCGAACAGCCACATACCTTAGCAGGAGGTCCCTGTGGTACTTCGCGTACGCACGCCACCACACTATATCGTCGTCAACTGCCGCACGCGCCTGCGTCAAGATCTCAAGCATCAACTGCAGCTTTGAAAGATATAGGTCTTTCGTTCGCCGCTTCTTTTGCAAGGCGTCGAGCACGACGCGCGCCGATGAAGCAAAGCATATGACGCATTTGTTAACGTATTCGCTGTCTTCTAACAATCTGCCACCGCCGAATACAACTGGACTTCGTCTGTAGGTGCTCCAGACGAGCGACCAGTCGGACCGTTCGGCTACACTGTAATCCTCGACGTCAATCGCGGGATCGTCAGGCCGACCAAGACGCCCCTGTTCTCGTACGCGGTCTTCAGTCTCTAAACCAGCTGTTAGGGTTTCCGCCAGCTCTTTTCGAACCCATTCCCCCACCATATTTGAACCGTGGACACGGATCTTAATGTGGGAGCCACCGCGGCTGTATCGCATGAACCATAACTGTGCCCCTTGCTCAATGTCGGGCAGAGTCGACAGCATAGGAGCCACTACTCGAGTGAGAGCGGCATCAAGTGAGCCACGATAGTACACATTCACACTGGCGACTGGATCCGCTGCTTCCAAGCTCATTGGCAGACTCCTGAACCTGCTGAATTGTGAGGCGATAGGGGAAGGAACGACCGAAACCGAAGGCCTCAGTGTGTACCGCTGACTAGCTGCTGACCCGCGAGTGCCGGTTTGGCAGTGGTGATCGCTGTCCACGCGTTGATCACGCTCTCTTCCTGACGAACAGTTGAATACTCGGCCACGCGCGCTCTACACTTCTGTATCAGTACGTCCCATCGATCCAGGTTGTTAGGGTAGCTCCTCAAAATGTCTTCAACAAACTCTGTCATCGCGACAAGATTCGAGTGCGGGAAGCGGCATGCTTCTGGAAGGACTTCGGTAATCGGCCCGCAGTCATAGCCCACTGGGATGCACCCGCATGCCATGGCCTCGAGAGGCATTCGTGGTAATCCTTCGGCGACGCTGGTGAACACAAAGACAAGCGACTCCTGCAATATTTGTGATACTTCCCGCTCTGATCGATCTCCGAGGAATATCCACTGAAACTCTGACGCATTATTGAGCCCCGCCGCCGCTCGCGACCGCAAGCTATGAAAGACCACCGCAAGGGACTCCTGTGCCTTTGGCAAGCAAGCAATAAGACGCCGTTTCTGCGTTAACGGCTGGAATTGAAATCGTGACGTGTCGATTTCCGAGAATACCCGAAGGCAATTGACAGTCGGATACGCAAATTGCAAATGCCGCCTGTTATGATCTGACACGGTCAACACCGCCACCACAGTAGAGTCTAGATATGGATACCGTTGTTGTGCTGCACCGATACCAAGCGTTCTAAAGCCATGGAACACATTTTTGTCAAAAATCACTTTGCGGCCACGAAATTGAACGATGCGCGAACCCAGATCTTCTGGCAAAACGATGAAGTCGCTCGATTCTCTGAACAATTTTCTAAATGCTGACGGACCCACGACGTTGGTCTGATTATCGAACCACGTCAGCCGATAACCTTCCAACGGGTGAACCACATAGGCTTCGTAACCGTATTTATTGAGGATATCAACGTGCCGATACGTGTGTTTTTGGCCGCCTGTCGGCCGCTGATGCGCATACGCAAAGTAAAATATCCTGTGCCTATCAATACATCGAGTCGCCATGCTTCGCCTCTGACATACAACGGCAATATCCTTTTTTTAGAAGCCACACAAATGCCGCACGCGTACTACCATTGCCACACTTTTCGAGATCACCCAGAGCTACGGGACCGCCTCGGCAGCGATCGAGAATTCTGATAACTTCAGCCTTAAAGGGGGTCGCTGGCAGCAGCCGGATACGGTTCACAATAAACGCGCGGCGCAGAGCGGACGGTTCCTCGTTAAGCGCTATTGCAACAGCGGCATCTAATAGTTCGGCCGCATAATGGCGAAACGTTGCGTTATAATCGATCGTGTGTCGGCCACATTTCGTGGCTGTCACGCGTTCGGTCCTCGTCAACTGTTCTTCCCACAGGTCAACGAAGCGCGAGGATACATCCCGCCACGTGTAGTGCGCTTCAACCCTGGCTCTTGCACCATTTCCCAATCTGCAGCGCAGCTCAGGATCATCAATCAGCAGTTTGAGTCTGCTGTAGAGAATCGAAGTGTCAACAACTGTTTGTTGCGCAAGATAATGCTCTGAATGTCTCGACACCAGAGCCGCTTGGTACGCTGACGCTACATCACCGGCGGCGTCATTCCACAACGTCTTAACAAGAAATCCGGTCTCACCGTCGACGACAAGATCACGATAGCCACTCCAATTCGACGCTACGACGGGAAGGCCGGCCGCCATGGCTTCCACAATTGCCAAGCCAAACGTTTCTTGGACGTTATCGACAGGTGATACAAACACGTCAGCCATCGAATACAGATTTTTCTTATCTGCAAACGGAAAGTTGGTGATGACACGCATTCGATTCTCGAGTCCAAGAGCACTGGCGTAACCACCCAACAGCCTGCCGTACGTCTCCTGCACATCCTGGCCGGCAATAATGAGGAAGGTGTTCGGTCGCTCGCTTGCCAACCGTTCGAACACTAGAATTAGAGGCTCGAGGTCAGCCTTGAACTGCTCCGTGAGCCGTCCTAGATATAACAGCACCGTCGCGTCTATCGGAATACCCCACTCGCGTCTCAGTGACACACGCGTGTGTGGGTCCAGAACTGGCAGATCTGTTCCGAGTGGGATAGTAACCACTCTTGCTGGAGCGGCACTGTTCTCATTACCTCCTCCGAACTTCCTCTTGATACACTCATTCGTCTGATAGATTACTTCTTCAACTGCCAGTCGACCGCACTCGCTCGTCGCAACCAACACGTCGTTGGCGTCACTTAGCATCGCAAAACTAAGATATGCCGACAACAGCGGCGTCCACGCGACCGAGTGCAAAATGGTGCAGATGGGAAAATGCTGGGTTGGAATACTTGATCTGAGTTGCGCAATCTGATTAAGATCCGGGCCACCAGTGAGGAACACGAACTTTCGCCGGTCGGCAATCGTTTGCAGCGCCGTAAACGGTTCGATATGTATGCGACTCGTCCCAAACGTCCTGACTAAATCCTCACCACTTTTCCATTGTGGTGCCAGCACAGATCCATCTATGGGTAAGATCGGATTAAACAAATACGCCGATGCACCCTGATGATAGTTAAGCACTGCAGCAAGTAACTCATCGTGGGCCACCGTAGCGCCATAATGATCGGCTCTAGTAAAGGCACTCGCGTTTCTAAAAAAGCGCGAGATCGCACCTATATTCACAGTGCCGTCTTTCTTGTCATCAGTTTCTTGTAATTAGATAGATCAGATCTACTCTTGCCGAAGTATCTGTGCGAGTTGTAGATCCGCGGCCTGCCGGATTGGCACGAAGAGAGCTGCAATAGTTACCACGACCATGGTTCCTAGAGCCACGATCACACTAGCGGCTGGGGATGTGCTTGTTGACGACACCGGAGACACGGCGAGTTGCACAGCTCCCCAGGCCGGCAATATTCCACTCAGTACACCGAGTGCAACCGGAATTGCTCCTTGCAAACAGACGATCCGACCTATCTCAGTTCGTGTAGCGCCGAGGGCCTCACGGATGCCCAGTTCACGCCTGCGCTGAAGTAGGGAATGCGCGGTTAAGGAATAGACACTGAACCCGGCTGTTACCGTAGCCAATAAAGTGAAGAGAACAAATATATACGTTTGAAGTTTTTGCGCGGCCGAGGCTCGATCGACGTACTGCTGCATCGTCTCGAAGCGAATTGGCATCATGGGAGCTGCTTTGCGAAGTTGTTCACGCGCAACTGCTGAGATCGCCCCCGTATCGCCTGATCCCTTTATGAGCAACGAGTACTCTTCAACAGATTCCGGCGAGTGTTGAGTGAAGGGCACGTATACTTCAGGCCTCGGCGGAATGCCAGGCCCTGAATGACGGACGTTGCCCACCACGCCTATTATCGTCAACCAGTTGGCGTCGTGATCGAGACCCTCAAGCTTGATCCGAACACCAACCGGATCTCTTTTGACAATCAATCGGTCTGCCATCGCCTTGTTCACGATTGCTACCCGAGTGTTCGAAATCAAGTCGTGATTGCCGAATCCAGAACCGCGCACCATGGGTATACCTAATGTGTCAAAGTAGCTTGGACTGATCAGACGGTAACTTACGACGTCCTCCTGACCAGATTTGAAGGCCGGCTGGCCCTCCAGCACAAACGTTCCGGTTTTGTCCGTACCCGCTAGAGGCACGTCATTAATGATTGCTGTTGAAGACACCTGAGGAATCGACTCAATCTGCTGCAATAGGTTGGAGTAGAACTGCGTGACGCTTGTGGCACCTATCAATTGCGGCGGAGACACTTTCGTAAGCACCACATGATTAGGTTCAATTCCAATGTCGGAAGTGATTAGGGCAACCACGCCTTGAATCAATGCGATCGAAGAAACGAGTAGAATGAATGCAATGCATACTTGTACGGACGTCAACACCTGACGAAAGCGTATTTTGCGCTGGCTTGCTGTCGAGTTCACCTCGCGAAGGATGCAAGCGGGATTAAAGCGAACCGCTCGGATGGCAGGAAACACGGCGCTCACCAAGCCCGTACCAATAGCGAGTACAATAGAAAACACAGCGGCCAGCCAATTCAAATGTAGAGATTGCGAGTCGCCGATTTGTGAACGAACTAGGGGTGACACCAAATCCACCGTTGTCGCCGCAATTGCAAGGCCAATCAGCGCGCCGCTGACCGTCAGCATCACCGTCTCTAGTACAAGCACGAATAACAGGTCTCCAATCGATTGTCCAGCGGCTGTCCTTATCGCAAACTCTCGTTCCCGTCGTCCATACTGCATCGTCAGAATTGCTGCGATGCTTGTGCATGCGAGGAGAAGGAGAAGGCCAGCAGCGCACCAAACGGCCAACACGATTGGTTTCCTATTACCAATGACATAATCGTGCAAATCGACGACTTCTACACCTACACTCCCATTTGACGCGGGGTGCTCTATGGCAAGGGCAGCGGCAATCGTGCTTAGGTCCTGCTGCGCATGTGCGCGTGGCACGTCCGACTTGAGGCGGGCTATCACAGACAGATTGTGAGAAGATCTAGTCGACGAATCAGGAAACAGCCCACGTGGAACCCAAAGGTCCGTCGCGATTGGAAATTGGACAGGTGCTACGCCTACAATAGTGAACACCATGCTGCCGTTTAGTGTTACGGCGGTTCCAAGAATAGAAAGTGCGGCGCCGTATCGCTCTTTCCATAGGCGTTCACTGATGATTGCGGTGGGCGTTGCACCTACTGCTTGCTCCGTTGAAAGAAATGGTCTTCCCAATCGAAATGGGACATCTAAGACCCTAAAGAAGTCAGCGGAAACGGCCGCGGCTTGGATGCGATCAGGATCTTGTGTCCCTCCAGTGACTACAGCCGGGCCACTGTCATACGCCGCAATTGACGAGAAGTAATGGCTTCGACTCTTCCAATCCTCAAAGTCCGGATTCGATACGCGAATCCGCCGACCAGCAGCATTAGTTTCGGCAATAAACACCAATTCGGCTGGCTTATGATACGGAAGTGGTTGAAGCACGATCGTGTATACCGCAGAAAATACAGACGTATTCGCGGCGATCGCAAGCGAACTCAGTGCGATTATTGATAGGGCAAACGACACATTCCTTCGCGCTCTGTTGTATGCGTATCCGAGGGTTCGCGTTAGATGCTCCATAGGACACTACCTCCCGGAATTGTCTATCACTGCCGTCAGTTCAAAATTCTGGAACTGTTCGAACAAGCTAACGCCATTACCAACCGCCACGACCCGTAAGTGATCGACGCTTAGTCGTTCTCTAGCGACGCGACGCACGTCGTCGGCCGTTACTGCCATTATACGCAACGGAAAAGTATTCCAATAATCGCCGCGGTGCTGAGCGCGCGTGACAAGACAGTCAAGTAACAACCGATCGGAACGCTCACGATCAACTGCGATGCGTCCCAAAAGCGTCCGTTTTGCCATCTCGAGTTCGCTCGGCGACACGAGAGTCTCTTGCAGTGTTCTAAACTCACTAAGAAACTGCTCAGTCGCTTGACGACTAGCCGTCGCACTCACTGGGGAGTATGCGAGCAAATGGCGAAGGCCGTCGCGACCTTCTATCATGCTGAACGCTTGGTAAGTAAGCCCACGTTGATCGCGTAAGTTTCTCGATAGTCGAGAGGCAGGTCCGGCACCAAATATTTCATTCAACAACATCCACACGTAATGATCAGGGTGTCGTTCATCCGGTCCATAGGCACCAAAGACCAAATAGGTCTGAGACGCCTGTTTGTGGTCAACGACATAGATAGTCGGCTTTCGTCGCTCGGAGACACTCGACACACTTCCGAGAGCTGCTAGGACACGCCGACCACTGTTCAAAGGACTTGTTTCTGAAGAACGTCGTTTATCGCCCGTGCGCCATGTCCCGAACAGCGCATCAATGGCATTAAACACGTAGGAGGGACGCAAGGATGTTAAAACGCCAACCAATGTCCTACCTGGGGTGTAGTGCTCGCGATGGAACTCCACGAGTTTCTCTCGATTGAGGTCATTCACAGTGGCTCGAAGCGGTGATACATGCTGCAGAACATTATTAGGATAGAGATGTCTGCGGATATGGGCATTGCCAACCAATTGCGGCGAACTCTCCGCCTGATCGAGTTCAGCGAGCTGCTGTCGCTTCCAATTATTGACCGCTGCTCTATTGAAGTCGGGACTCCTGACAATTGTTGCGAGCGTCTCAAGAGTTTCGACGAATGTTTCATTCGGCGCCGACACGGTGACGTTGACCCACCGACTGCGGTTTGTTGCGGATACTCGAATGGTTGCACCGAGATCCAAGAGATGCTGGTCGATTCGCTGACCTTCCTTCCAATCGGTACCGCTCGTCAAAAGCTCGGCAGTCGCTTTAGAGAGTCCCGGGCTTTCTGGATCATCATACAAAGGCGACGCGTCTATGATGAGTGTGATGACCGCGCGACGCGTTTGCGGCGAGCGCACAACAAGAGAAGTCAAACCATTCCTCAAACTGCGCTCACTGCGATGCGGTAATCGAAGCGATATCGCCTTGGCCGCCGCCCTGTTTGCGAGCGGTGGTTGGCACACGAATGCCACACTAAGTACTGCAACAATTACGAGCCGCACCGCTCCGTGAAGACGTTGTATTCCGTGCTTTAACATATTATCCTCACGGTTGGGACATATCGGCCTTCGGCACTACGTGTGTAATAGTGGCTCGCTCAGTAATGAGAACCGTGTTTGCCACTCGGAGCAATTCGTTTGTGTCGAGGCCGTCAATGTGTTGTATTTCGGTATTTACTTCTTCGGCGTCTCCATACATTACTGCCGCGTCCGCCAGTCGATTCGCCAACGCTGACGAACGCTCCACCATAATGTTTTGCTCTGCCTGAATGCGATAACGGCCTCGGCGAATCTCATCAGCGGTTACGCCGTGCGTTTTCACTCTCATCACGGCGTCCATGAATACCGCCTCGCAGTCCTGAAGTGTCTTGCCAGACGCTACGGTTGCCACGACGTAGTATGCGGACTCATTTTTGCGCAGCTCTAGAGCTGTAAAGACGGACGAAGCGACATGACTCTCGTCGATCAACGCTCTTGTGAGTGGCGCAGCCTCGCCTTGTGCCCATGCGCTGTCAAACAGGCGAAGTGCTGCCGCATCGCGCGAGTCACCTGCCGGAGCAACAAATGTGACATAGAGGCGACTCGCGCGGGCTCGTGCGTCGGTAACAGTCTGGCGCCGGCCCCGGGTGACCTTCGCGGGCGATGACACGCGCACTCGGGGAGCTGAGGATCGCAACCGGGCAAAGTACGACTTGGTCAACCTCTGCGCCTCGGTTGTTTCGACGTCGCCGACAATCGCGATGGCTGCATTCGCGGGTTGATAGTAGGAACGATAGAATGCGGCAGCCTGTTCAGGCGTGATGGCCTGAAGATCCTGCATGTAACCGATGATCGGATGCCTATACTCAAAGGTGCCGAGAGCTAACTCGTCCACATCATCTTCCGCAATGCCATAGGGACGATTCTGATGAAACAGCTGCCACTCTTCGACAATCACCTTTTGCTCGTTTGCAAGTTCGTTAGGCGCAATTGCCAATGATGCCATTCGATCTGCCTCGAGCTTGAGAACCATTGAAAGGGCCGGCGCTGGAACCGTCGCGTAAAAGCGCGTCCTCTCGCGACCCGTCGCAGCGTTGAAGGTTCCGCCAACGGCCTGGATTTCTTTGGCGTACTGGCCTGGTGGAATTTCGCCTGTGCCGCGAAACATCAGATGCTCGAACAAATGGGCGAGGCCGGTCTGTCCTAGAATTTCATCGGCCGATCCCACCCCATAGGCTAAGGCGACTGAGACGACGGGCGCTTGGTGATTTTCGACAACGATTAGGCTCAGCCCGTTAGCCAATCGAGATTGGTTAAGGCTAAACTGCAGACCTTTACCATCTATTGGTCTCACTACTGTGAGGGCGAGCAACGCAGCCAGTAACACGGCACTTGTACGCATAGTCGGCATGCCTCCACAAGAGTGTCGCTTGCGCTTCTTCATACTTCCGCATCTAACAGCTCTGTTCAGTTATACTCCAGATAACACGCCTCTTTCCTAGCTCCAACGTACTTAGCGATTAACGTCGCGTACCTTCGTAACGCTGTTCTGGGGTCCATGACTTCGGACAACGAGGCAACGGACGTGTAATTGACTTTTGGTAATACGGCAACAGAGGCAAGCGCTCCGCCAACACCTTGTCGTCGCAACACGACAGCTCTTCCATAGCGTAAATATTGAGCTCAAGCTCGTTTTTAAGATGCCCCCATTCCTGGCTTCTCGCCACATGGCGCTGCGCTTGGGTCAAGAACGTGATTTCACCGTCGAGCACCTGACGACGAGCGAGGCTCATCTGTTGCTGCCTTCCGACTTCCCAGATAATGGCTGGTGCATCATAGTTGTTAAGACACCACTCGAAATTGTGAGCGACGAATAGTCGCTCCCACAAAAAGTTTGTTATGCCTACCCCCGTCGATGTCCGGAGTGGCTCTCGGGCCGAACACAGCTCGTTAAACGTCTCCACATCGACCGGCCAGGTTACCGCGAGCTTCTCAATGAATGACTTATAAAATGTGCAACTAAATTGTTCGTATGGAATCGCGAACGCGCGGTGGAATAACTGCGCCGTTTTCGCGACGTAAAAAAACGTCCTGTTTAGCACATTCAGAGTAAGCGCTGACCGGTCGGCACACTCTAGCGATCTATAGTGAGCGCGACTCACATAGAGAGGCACTACATCCGCAAAGTCAGTCCAGCAACAGCCGAAGACGCCAGCGATAACATTTTCAAGGTGCGCGGACAGGTGACCTTTCGGATCCGATCGCGTAAACAAACTCGCTATCGCCATCCCGTACAGTTCTACCCGACCCAGTTGAGATATTCCCGAGATGGAAGCGGAGTTCCTGCCATAGCTGTCGAGCCTTTTTGCGCCAGGCGTGTATGACAGCCGCTCCACTGATGGCACGAGACGAATTAAGACCGCCTGTCCCTCGCTGGCAGCAGCTGTTTCAGTGTCGCCGTCATAAAGCAGCCGCTCTCCTCGTTTAAACCGGATGAGTGCCGCCGGCCGAGGTGCTGGCGCAGACTGCTGGTGGAAGTCGGCCGAACACAATTGATCGAACTCATCCTCTCCGTACCCCTCGAGCAGACCTCCTGCTATGGCGCGTGAGCCATTCAGCCGCCTTATTGCCCTGGGAAAGCCACCCGACGGAGACCCCATCCCTTTCAATTCGATCACATACTCACAACTCCCGATCGATACGACGACTGGGGCTCCACGATGAAAGAGAACACCAGTGCGCCCGGATATAAACGGCTGTCCCTCGGATGCTGGCATCGTCGCACCGTACATAAGGACAGAAAATTCTGATTCACAATCGGCAGCACTATTGGGACTGGTCACCGGCACGTAACCCGCGTCGAGCCATCCTCTGAAATTATCGGGTAGCCTCCAATATTGAGTGGTGCGTCTTATGGCCGCCCCAGCCTCTACGAACGTTATTTCTTGTCTAAACACATTCCGCCATATTTCCGGGCTCTCATTGTTGTTGTTCGCGACGGCGACCCTTGGCTGGACCTCTAGTTCATCATGGGACACCTGTCGTACGGGCGCGTTGTACTGGCTACGAAACCTAAAGCGCCGATGAGCAAATATCGGCAGAAGCACTCCATCTACCGATTGCCGCAGAAATGCAACGATCCTCCCTGTAGGAGGCTGAAACCATGCCTCCTGTAACCGGCTGGACTCGTGGGTGCTCTCGGCTAAGTCGCGCTCGTATTTCTCTATTACGCTTTCCAGCAACACCTCGCGATCACTACCTGTCCTCCACGTCCCTAATTCGTCATCAATGTCCAACAGCCGACTCAATTCGGACACAACCCGCCGCCGCGACTTGGTGCGCGTCGCTGCGTAACCGATGATCGCGCGGCTCAACATTAGCCTCGCCCACTTTCTACTGACCGCATCGCTAACCACCAGATTCCCTGCTGCCCTCGCTCGCGACAAGGACGCGCGCACACATGCCCACCGACCGAGAATTTCCAGCAGCCACGTGGGACCTGGCGGAAGCGTGAGCAGCGCCGCATCCACATTCAAGGTGACCTGTGATGCTGAAGAGGATCGGCGAATCCGGAACCCGCGCGATTGAATACTGTGAACGGACGGGCACACATACTGCAACCGGCGAATGTCTATCGGTCGGATCGGCGCCGATCCGATCAGCTGCGCGACATCAAGGAACTCGGTCACGGGTACTCACAAACCACTATGTTATGCGCTGTTTGCTGGACCATCTGTTTCATCCATATCACTCTAGGGGACATGGCCGCGGCTGGTCACATCGCAGTTGTTGCCAAATGCGGTGCATCTGGGACTGCACGCAACAGCGCAGAATGAATGGGAAGTGCAATACACCTGTCCTTAGAATCCCTGTACACAAACTTACGCGCCACTAGCCTCGCCAATGCGTCTATTACCTTCGTCGGTTGATAGCCGCCGCAGCGACTCACAATCCCCGCCAACAAATGATGCTCGTCGCACTGCCGCATTAACTCAGACTCGACGTCGTCAAGCACCGTTCGCTCGACGGTGCCGTTGCGGCCATCAAGGACAGCCACAAAGGATCCATGGTCCTCATATGTAAGTAACCCCGCCCTGAACTGATCGCGCCACTGTTCACATGCGCGAATGCATCGTGATCTGGAAACAGCAAGGGCCTCATCCCCTTGGTCGTCGTGGTCATATTGAAAGCAGTAGGCTATCTTGGCGATATCCACGCTGATCGGATATATGTGCTCGTAGACGCCGTCCGGCCTAACCTCTCGTATCCCGTACGTCGCCGGCTTGTTGAAGTAAGGACTATAACGGTCTAGCACAATTGGACTAATGTATCGCGGAGGTATGAGATGCCCTATCATCTTGACCAGTTCCGTCATCTTGTCGTAGTCCTCCGCTGTTTCACCTGGTACTGCGTACAAAATGCCGTAGATCAGCCGCATGCCGGCTTCCGTCGCCCATTTTAGAAATTGCACCTGCTGAATTCCCGTGCTTCCTTTATCCATTAGTTGCAGAACGTGATCGCTGAGGCTTTCGATACCTGGCTGCAACGAGTGAACGCCAGCCGCCTTTAGCATGTTCAGATCGGTCTTTTTGATGTTTGACTTCACCTCATAGAATACACTGAGGCGATTGCCAATCGGCCGAAGGTCGTTTTGCCTTTTGAGTTCGGGAACAAACGTCTTCAGATAACTCATATCCATAATGTTGTCGGTAGCCGCAAAATCCGTCACGCCATAACGTGCGGAGAGGTCTGACAACTCTGTTATCACGCGGTCTGGTGACTTTCGGCGGAACGCCAGGCCGCTGGCATTCAATCCACAGAAGGAACATAGATGTTTTTGACCCCACCAACATCCGCGCGATGACTCGAAATATAAGTTTGGTTTCTGGTCGGAACACTTTGCAATCTGAAGGATGTAGTCCGAGTAGTCTGGTTGCGGTAACCAATCCATATCCGTTATCAGCTGTGAGGGCGCCGTTTCGACAAGTTCATTACCGTGGCGAGCAACGATACCTGGACAATGCCGCAGGTCGCCGTCACCTCGGAGGGCATTTATGAGCTGCGAGATCGTGCGATCCGCCTCGCCGCGGACCACAACGTCAATGCAATCAAATGCGCGCAGTAATTCGCCTCCCATTTCTCCATCGCACGAAGAGCCTCCAAAAACAATTTGGATCTGGGGAAATGCCTTCTTCACCATGTTCGCGAGGCATAACGACGCCACGGTCTGATCGAACATGAGCGAGAATCCCACAATGTCGTAGTCACTCCACCGGACGCTCTCGAACGCCTCGGTTAGAAATGTGCCAATATCATTGAGCATCACTTCTTCGATACTTCGCATTACTGTTCTCAGCTCTTTGCCGGACCGTGTGAACCCTTTGTACAGATCTTCCCAATATGGAGCACTTTTGGACGCGACGTATTCGGCCACCGGGAGATCGCAGAGGTGCGGAGCAAAGAAGAGCTCTCCCCGATAGCCTGAGCTCAGATGGCAAATGGCGGCGTACCGTTTTACCCTAATCGCGGATGCGAGCATCAAGTTGAAGTACTTGATATCACTCGCAATTCCATCTCTGGCTAGAACAGCCTTCAAGGTACTTACCCCTAGAGAACCGCGCCAAATGCCCGCCCAGGGCATGACGGCGAATAGAACTCGTGGCGATGAAATGTCTGTATTGTTGCGCATGATGTGTTGGCTCTTTGAGCGAGGAGAATGGAACTATTTGAACCGATGACGTGGGAGTGTTTGTAATCGGTTGGCGCCGGGACACCCATAAGCACATCAGGGCGCCGTTTAACGGCCAGAAATGCCGCTTGTCTTAACTACGACTTAATGCGCGCGTCGTCACTGCGGTTTTTGTAAGGATAGCTCTTAGCTGAGTCGCTGCAATGTGCATGAGAGCTACTTCTGAGACATTAGGATGTGCTGCCGTGTCACATTGCGGGCTTTCCTTAGTTTCGAGCACAGAACGAATAAGCGCGGCCGTGATTGCATACTCAGCCACCATGGTGAACCCGAGACGATTCGCGAGCATGTGTAGGTGACTGTCATAGAGTCGCTGTACCGTCCGGTCGCTCGCAGACACGATGGCGCTTCGAAAGGTACTGCCAATCGCCGACCACAGTCCTACGTCGTTCGACGCTGAATGCAACTCGTCTCGTACAACCGCGTCGAGTCCACAATATTCCCCCTGGCATCTATCCTCAATTGTGCGCCGTACTTGTGGCGCTGTTCTATCAAGATGATGCCTCAACAAGTGAACCATGGCTTCATGCGATTCTGTAATCGATTTCGTGAATCGCACCAGCAACCGTATCTGAGCCGCTACCTGCCTTCGGCGTGACTGATGTCTGTTAAGGCACAATGTCGAGAGTGCACACATACTGCTGATTCCGAAGAGCCACAAGGACGAGGGCAAAAGCAAAGGGCCGCCGTACCGCTCGTACTCCGGTTCAAAGGGGATTTCAACGACCGTATTGTTGGAATAAACGGTATCAGCGCCGGCGTGGGGATCCACCGCGAGAATTCCGGCATTTCGTCGACGCACGACATCGTCATCGATCACCTTCAATGACGGACATGCATGGAGAAATGATGCCGCAGCATCCAGCACAGTCGCACGCACGGCAGACTCGTGGGCCAGCGATACCTCGAGCCGAAGGCGAACATGACTGCCCCCAACGTCGTGGCGCAGAAAGAAGGCACTGCGAATGGAACGCGCTTTGTACAACTCCGTAACGAGGGGCGCGATCAGCCCACATACGACGGTATCTAAATTGTCACTGTAAAAAATGTGGTATGACTGCCATTCCGCTAAAGCCACTCCAACACCTTTTCTAAATAGGCATCAATATTAGGACATGGCATACCCGTTGTTCATCATATGCGTAACAGTTCTCGAACTTTGCGACTTTAAGGCGGCCATAAGCGACCGGAAGCGTAGTTCGTCAGCTGAGCCCGCGATCACTATCAAACACCACGCGTAAGCTTTCGCAGACACCCACCAGACGCTGACACATATGATGGTGACTGGTGTCAACAGTTCCACAAATGACCCACTCTGCTGCATGATTCGTGACGATGCCCACAGTGCGATTAGAGGCAATAAGGTGTACGCATAGAACGCTGCGCGCCTTATTGGGGAAGGCATTTCTGGTCGAGTAGCCGCAGTCGGCTTGACGTTACCCTTCAATATAAGCTCTTTCATAATTCGCTGCACGTGCCTGTTGTCGTCTGGATGCTCGTCCCTAAAGCGCGCGACTGCATCAATTGCGAGAATCGTGGCAAACGTAACGAGCGTCATCGCGGCACTCCACTCGCTCATGAGGACGTCAGCGGTGAAGACAAGTCCCATACAGGCGACCGCCTGCATCAAATGCATAAGCCCTTGTCTTGAGTCGTACGTCAACCCGGTAAGCCATTGAAGCGACTCCATCGGAGGCCTACCAGTGTGAGGTTCTGACCAAAATGGCTCCGCTGAACACCCGGTTGCAATGGTTAAAGCACTATCCAGGCAGGCGCTCTGGAGCCGGCGCTCAATTGTTGTTCGCCTTAGCAATCCCAAGAGTCCAGCGAGAAGAACGATAGACGCGGCCATTAGACCGCTGCCGGTGTGATGCTTGAGCGCCGAGATAACAGCTGTCGCCACACACACCACCGCGATTCCGTAGCTTGCCGCGACCACGCCGATGTGCTCAAGAAAACTCGAACGAGCATTCCGTAACGCAATGGCGATAGGGCTCCGACGCAGGAATTCGTCGTACAACCGTTCAGCTCCGATCAGTTCGTCAGAGGGCTCGTCAACCAGGCGAAACGTCATGTAGTATCCCGAAAACTGATCGGCGAGTTGGTCCCATGTGACAAATCCACGTCCGTAGCTTGGATCGATGAACGTGACGCCTCGTCGGTCTTGCCTTTCTATAGCTACATAGTGATTCTGGCGCCAATGAGCAATTCCTGGCGCAGGCAGCCGCCGAAGGGCGCCTGCTGAACACCGTACGGTAGTGGCGCTGATTCCTATGTGGCGCGCAAGCTCGCACATTTGTTCCATCGAAAGGCCTCTCGCCCAGGCCTCTGGGGGTAACAAGCTAACGAGCACCTCAGGCCTCACTGGTCGAGACAACTGAGCGGCCACCATTGCCAAACAGGCAAATCCACAATCCTGGACCATTCGTTGCCTGATTACACGCATCTGTAAGGATTCCATATCGCGATTCCAGGCAGGTGTCACTCGACTGGAATTGGCCATGCCAAGTCATATCGAAGGCTTGGCGCTAGTTATTACCCGACGGCATTCTCGACAAACTCAGCCGATTTTGGCGCGTGTGCGACGGTCGACGTCGTGTTGATGCATGACGCAAGGTGCGTGTCTGAGCGCGAGACATGTTCTTGAGCAACGTATAGATCGCGATACAGACCACCCTTCGCGATAAGTTCTTCATGCGTACCACTGTCGACTATTACTCCGTCATTCAGTACTATGATGACATCGCAACAGGCCACAAGCGGCACGCGGTGTGACACTATTACACACGTGGCATCACGAAATTTATCGAAGACGGTTGCAATTACCATACTCTCTGTTACTGCATCGAGCTGAGAGGTCGGCTCGTCGATAACAAGCACATCAGGCTTGCGTGCGATCTCGCGCGCCAGCATTAATCGCTGGCGTTCGCCTCCAGACACGTCTCCAGACGCTCCGATGACGTATCCGTATTCAGCTGGCAATCTTCGAATGAATTGATCGGCGTGGGCGCACACGGCCGCCGTCCGGATATCCGCAAATGGAATAGCGGTCGTCGCAAGCGCTATGTTGTCTCTTATGCTTCTCCGTAGTACACCATCCGTCTCCTGAGGCATATAGCCAATGCGCTGACGAAGGCTCTTCAGACTCACCTGTGATAAGTCATGTTTTCCAATCAGGATCCGTCCGGCTGCCGGCGCGTAAACTCCGAGCATCAGTTTTAGTAATGTTGACTTTCCAGATCCGCTCGGACCAACAACGGCCACTTTGGCGCCGCGCGGAATAACGACACTCAGGTTCTTAAAGAGCTCCTTACCTGAACGGTGAGAAAATGTTATCGACTCAAATATGATATCGCCATCAATGGCGGTCAGATCGACGCCTCCGAATCTGTTCGCTTCCTCTGGAAGATTCATGAAGTCCGCAACTCTAGCTAACGACGCCAATGCCACCGTCACCTGAGGAATGTAATTGATCAGCGACTTACTCGAATATAGGAGTATGTTTACATACGCCACGCTTGCTATGAACGCTGACGCAGTCATGTCTCCGCCATTAATGCGAATAGCTCCTATAGCCGCGATGAGAATCAGGCCCAGCCTGCCCGTGGCCGCATTAAACTCGGTCAACAGACGATTAGCGAGGTTGACGCTCTGTCGTAACGATACGGCGTTGTGATTCACGCCTTTAAAATGAGCCAGTTCGCGTAACTCAGCGGCACAGGCTTTTACTGCCACGATGCATCTGAACACGTCATTCACTAGCGCGCCCACTTGCGCAGTGGCTTCTTGAGATTTGGCAGCCATTCGCTTAAGGGCGGCTCCTGCGCATAGATGAGTCAGTCCTACGACTAAGGAGATAGAAACAGCTGCTCCGGCGATATAGATATCGATACGATACAGAATTATCGCGACGACACAGCACTGAACAAGAATCACGACATATGGAACTGCGTCGGAAACGGTCAGTGGTGCTAGCTGTGGCGTATCTTCCCTTAATCGTGCCTGTAGATACCCTGGGCCTAGACGCTCGATTTCCTCGTATGGAAGGTGAAGCGCTTTCCGATACATCTTGACCTGAATGTTCTCGATACTGCGAGCCAGAAGTGTAACTGAACGCCGCTCCAGTAGGATGGCAAATACGGATGCGAGTATTGCGACCACTAGCAGTTCGCCGGCTTGCCACCAGAGGGCGCTACCGGCTCCTACTGATGCCGTGTCAAAGAGCAATTCGATCAGCCTGGGAATTCGAAGCAGAAGACTTACATGAATGACGCCTACGCACAGCATGACTGCGGCGCCTCGCACTTCATCAGCGGTCAGCGGCAATAAGACTGAACGGATTTGACGACCCAACTCGGCTCGTCTTCGCAGGATGTGGTGGGCTTGCAGGGGAAAAGGCATTTGATTGTGGAAAGGGACACTTTATTTGGACTGGACGCCATCACGCGATAGCGCCCAGTCCATCGACCGTTAGGTTCGAATCAAGCTGGTGTGGCCAATCTCCGAACCTATGTGTTTAGTTCGAGCAGTTGTTCGTAGAGCAACTGTTTTGACCGATTCCGTCTTCTTCGCCCAATCCTCCAAGGATCGACATCAGAAGATCGTCTGACACCGGTTCAATTTCCAGTTCCTCGATGGTAAACGCAGTCTTGTTAAGATCTTTGTCCATTGTGTTCTCCATTTGTTGTTTCGGATCGTTTCCGGTAGACACTGCCTCTAGAGCAGCTTAAGAACCAGATTCCATCCCGGTGCAGACAAACGGACGGAGAACTGGCAAGCGTTGTTCACAAACCGATTTCTTTGCCTCCTTTCTGATCCAACGTGCGATGTGCCACATCGCACGCCGAACCGCGTTGGTGGACGGCTCGACTTACGAGCACCGCGATCACTGGGTGGCCTATCAGTTGGCCACAGTTTGTGCTGATCGACTGTGCTCGGCCGGCCGTTCTGTACCACAAGGGTGTGCGCGATTACCAAGGTGGGGCACTAACGATAGTTCGGCCATCACTTCGACAGCCCATGCCTGGCCGTCCGCCGCTCGCGGTAACATGGAGGGCATAGGGAGAGCTTCTTCTACGTGAATGCATGAGCCGCTCTGCTTAATTGATGACTCAAACAGGCGAACAAACAGAGGAGATGACAAATCTACAAACTGGGGCTTTCGCATGCGGCTCCCACACTTCGGCCCTCCCTTGAAGAACACCTGCCCTGGAAGTCCGTGACGCGTCCGCCACTCGTTTATCCACTCGTAAAATTGTCTTCCAGTCAAGTAATGTGATGGGTCCAGGGCGGCCGTCGGAATTCGCCATGCTTTACGGCTTAGAATAAGGTTGCCTAGAACTAGTCTCGGTCTCACCGATATACCACCGATGTCGCTCCACTCTCGTGTGGGGCGCAGTAGCGGCGCCTGAGAAGGGCCGAACATAGCTATTAGCCGTGCCAACGGAGGTAAAAAGTCCAATCCAGAACCACCGAGGTGCATTGGAATGACTCGCCGTCCATCGTTTGAGTTAAAGAGTTTAGGAACCATCTCGCCTGGCGCAATAGCGACCACCAACTCATTGAGGCGAATCTTCTTTGTGGCGTCACCAAGCCTTGTACCAGGCATGTGGAGTACCGCTTCTGTCTGTGGCTCGTGGATGTTGAGCAAGTCGCTTGTACCGGTACCGATGTCTAGCCATATCACACTCTCCTCTGGAGCGATAATTACCCGCGATGTGGCATTGGCGTATGCCAAGTATCGATCACGCAGTTCTGGATCCATCATGGACAGGAAACGGCTTCCCAATCTTCCGCTTCCAGAATCGGAGCGGTTGACAACCCATCGCCTGTTGTCATCAGCCGGTTGCATAAACATGCACGGCGCACAGGGTCCTCTCAACTCTGGTGGAACGTATTTGACCGCCTCGTTAAGTTCTCCTTGATCGATCGTGAGCTCGTCATCCTGCCAATAACACGACTGATCCAGCACTCGACGCAACCGAGACCGCAATTCCCTTAATTGCCACGATGTGCTCAACTCTTTGTATTCGAATGGCTCAACCTCGCCCTCTTGCTTTCTGTGTGCTAAGTCGTACTTCACGTAGGCACGCCACATCGGTTGTGCCCACACGCTGAATTCATCCAACGGCAAGGCCGTGGTCCCTCTTTCCTTCATAGCTGAACCGAGACAGTGCAGCAGGTCAAGACCATGCCAAAACACGTGTGATGCAAGAGCCAGCGGCTCCATGGTCTGGCGCCATTCGTGCAGTTTCCCCTCAGCGAGCGTGACAATGGCCCCGCCTGTCTTGTTTACGAGAATGCAGTCATGCGTAACAAGTCGGTGTGCAATGTCAGTATCGCGCCCCTTTGCTCCGCCAAGTAGTTCTGCCGTCGAGCGCCAGGCGCTCCGCAGTCCGTCTACAATCGATTCCACACACTCGGTCATAGTGCAAAGGTGGAGATGGCGATGATTGATTTCGGCTGCGGTGACTTGATGCAAAGCCGTGCACACCGCATTCAACTCGTGAGAGCTAAGACTCTCCAAGAACTCCAGCAGTCGCGCTTCTGCAACTGGCTCATCGCTTTGCCAAGGGGGATGAATGATTACGTACCCCACGCTGATAAGCGTTTCGAGGATTCCTCTAGCTTCGTCCTCCGACGATCGTCGCTGCGTCAGATTGGCTATCACCTGCTCATACGTTGACCCTTGTCCATCTAGCACCGACGACATATCGATAACGGTCTGACGATCCAGTCTGATTACGACTAGGCGCTCAGCCCGGTACACCATCTCTCCCCCACTCGTTTCGAGCCATACTCCGGGAGTAAAGAAGCGATACACGTCGACGCCAGTCTCACGGACCGATGGATTCTGTTCGACGGGCAATTGTCGACGCACCGCCGGATGTCTGCTGATTGCCCAAAATAACTGTTCCACTGAATAACGCCTTAACCGCATTGACGAAACTTCGCTCCACTCCCCTGGGGCAATAGCCAGTTCATGGTCGCCGAGTTTGCTGCATGTCGTACCAAGCCCAACATGTGTGAGCGAAGAATATGGGGACAGCTTTGCTGCGCTACGACTGAGATAACGGAGTGCGGTTAGCAATAGCTTTTCGCGAACTCGCCGTTCACCAGCCGCATGCGCTGAACGTTTGTCAAGCTGCAACGCCAATTCTGGGCTCGCTACTGCAATACCGTTCCGCACGGCATCGGTCCTGAGCGCTTCTATTACGGCGGCCTCATCGCTTCGCAGCCTATCGCTGTACAGTCCGTGGAATTCCCGCTCTGTTTCCTGAAGGCTCTTCTCTGCTTCGACCAACTTGGTCGCTAAGTCGCGCACTTCGAGAGATCCATGATTCCACTCCGGCGACTCGAACAGATTGCCTATGCCTCGACCGTTGTAACACTCCCGTCGTATCTGAATAAAAAACTGTGACTCCCCAGGACCACGCTGACCTATTTCATGAAAGAGTCGCGCGGCCAGTTGCTCTCGCAACTCACGCACCGTTTCTTTCGACCGCCACAACTCGGGTAACACTCTTGTAGGAATGGATGTGCTAAACCTAGCGAGCGTGTCTGCAGTCATGCCTCCGCGCCGCACGAACACCATCGGGTTCACCGCTTCGCGATTAAGCCGATGCATAATCGGCGCGCTCCTTGACGTTCTTGGTTGACGCACGACACAGACCGTGGAGCACCAGTGCTTCTTCCAGAAGTCTGAAGCCCAGTTGATTCGCCACGTTTTGCAACAGCTTAAATAGTTGTGGAAATAATGGGTCGTTTGTATAGCCATCGCCAATGGGCGAACATTCAGATATTACTCTTGCTCTTTGCACTGCCCATAGCGATACGGCATCGCACCACACACCTGCGTCCGATCGGCGATCGTCTGTCAGTAACGGTTCAGCCGCCTGTGTTTGGGTATGTTGACCACGCAACACATAACACTTATCTAGATGCGTTACTAGTTCCGTCTCAGAGACTGCTGCCTTGCTAAGTCGATGTATGAACCTTATGAGCCAGTCTCGATGATATGACGCGTATTCATGAACATCTTTGATCTTTGTTGTTTGTAACGCTTGCATAATTAGTGTTTGCAGAATTTTCGCGCGCATTGCGAATGAGGACGCGCCCGTGGTTAGTATTGTGTCTGTGGCGATCTGGCCGCTTGCAGCGAGCGCTTTAGTAAATGTTCGCGTACACTCGTCATCGTGGACGAATTGAGGCGAACCAAAGGTGATGACGCTCCGTCGATACTTAGTCCAAATGAACGAGTGATCCGGATAATCTCTTGTGGCATCGTCTTCTTCGTCGATTGGTTTCTGACTGGACCCAGTGAGCGCATTTACCGCTGCGCGAGCGATCGTGTGTCCCACGTATTGACGTAGGGTCTCGCCGACGGCAAGACGAATATCGTTCGCATTCTCGATTGGTGCGTGAATTCTTAGTTTTAAGTGTTCGCCGCAGCGGTGATATCTTAAAAACCACAGATATCCGCCTCCGAGTTCCGCCGTCAGCGATCGCACCTGCGGCACTAAAGTCCTGATCACTTCATCCAAGCGCCCCGCCATGTAAATATTTGCCGATAGGATAGGGTCTGGCCTAATGTCGGACACCGCAGAAATTAGAGTCGTCATAGTTATGTGACCATTTAGCCCGCGTGGCTGTGTCTCAAGGAGCGATCACAAGTCGTGATTACGCTTTCGAGTGCGTTTGCTGCTATGTGACTTCAGCACTCCTTCAGCATTCAGTTGGTAAACCGATGTTTGTTCTCTTGTTTTCGTCTAACAAATGCTGATAGCTTCCACCGACAAAATCGGCTGTGTCTCGCTCTACGAAGAATCTGGCGACTCGGGTGCAGACCGCGACTGGCTCGTCTGGACATTCGCCGACCTTCTCATCGTGTTCGTGGGCCCTACGTACGTTCACGAGCCGGCGTCGAGCAGATTTATGGTCACCTGCAAGCGTGCGTGCCGAGGCGTCATGCGTCCCCGCGATCACTGCGTAGTCGCCCGTCTGATCGCGAGATGAATGCCGTTGAGCGCATTGCGTTTCTCTGGTCTGTGAAATAGGTCGGTGGATATCGGTGAACTGTATGCGTGACCTGATTCATCAAACCGTTACGCGCTGCGGAGCAATCCAGCGCCGCTCTCGGAGACAGGCATTACCGACTCTCTTGTCAGCTCTACGGTCACTGATCGCTGCAGCAGCGAGACGGACACGCTGAGCCGATCCCTGTTGCCAAGACGCGTCAACACGCCCTGTACGCCCGCGAGTGGCCCGCTCCGGATTTCAACCCGTTGGCCAACCACCGGAAACGATGACCCTTCCATGCTCAATCGAGCCGCATCGATCTTGAGCAGGTTGTCCATTTCGATCGGATCGACCGCAATCGGTACGCTGCCTGCGCCAACGATTTTGATCACGCCGGGCGTCGTCAGAATCTTTCCGATCGCGTTCGAAGTAACTCGACAGAAGATGTAGTTAGGAAACAGCGGGATGTCAGCCGTGTCGGCGCCGGTCGGCCCCCGAGTCACGACTGTGCGCATAGGCACAAACGTCTCGTACTCTTTAGCCTTCAGCAGATGCGCGACACCCAATTCCGAGCGCGATTTTACGAACAGCGCATACCAACCCTCGATCAACATTGGAAGCCTGCCTTTGTGAAACGCAGCGGCCCGCTGAGTGAATCGCGAGGCAGGCTGCCGCCATTTATCCGATTGGTCGCTTTTTGAAGCCAGCCCGCGCTGCGTCGGCCCAACGCGAGAAGCCACGATACCGACCCGGTTTATGGCCTTTTGCCCTCAGTAATTCATCGTCGACTAGCAACCCCCGCGCGACGTCTAGCCCTGTAGATGGCAGATCATTCGCTGCTACCGATCAACGTCGGTGGGCACGTGGGTGTCATCATCGACATCGCCTCTCTCGGCAATATCGATGCCTCCACGCAGACGCTGTTTTTGGGGACTCTTTCACAAATTGTCGCGCGATTTGCCTCTTATGAATTCAGATGAAACGTTTCACGGATGTTCCATCCCACGTTCTCGCCGCAACGGTCGGCATTTGTCCTACGGGGATCGACACTTCTAGCAATCGTTTACTTCATGTGAGTACACTGCGATCGTGTGGGCCGCAGCTGACCGCATCGCAACAAAAAGGAAAGTCGGAGCCCCCTCGTCTCATTCGTGCCGCGTGAGCCTTGTTGTACTCGCGTGGCTCCTTATTCCGAATGTGCTGCAGGCGCAGGCTGGCATCGGCGGTTCGCTCATCGGCGTTGTCACGGACTCCCAAGGAGGCCGGCTTCCCAACGCCATTATTGTGGCAACGAATCCTTCCTTCGCGACGCGGCAAACCACAACGAGCGACGAAGAGGGCAACTATCATTTTCGGCAGCTGTTCCCCGGTACGTACACAATTGCGATTGAACTGAATGGTTTCGCGAAGGCAATCGAAGAAAACGTCGTAGTAGGACAAGGTACCCATTTGCGCCTGGACGTTGCCTTGATCGTTGGATCGATCAACGACGAAATCTCCGTCTCGGGTGATGCACCGATGATCGATTGGAGAACGTCGACACAGGTCGTCAATATCAGTTCGGAGTTGCTTCGAAGACTGCCGATGTCGAGTACGGCAGGCTGGGCAGACTTTCTTACGCTCGTTCCAGGCATAGCAACCAACCAGGCGCGCCTTCAAACTTATTTTTACCAAGGGGCCAGCCACGCGTCTGGAGGGTTTTTTGTGGACGGCGCAGACGCAACGTCGGTATTGCAGGGTTCCACCCTTTATTCTCAGTTCGCACGTGAAACGTTCGAGGACGTCCAGGTCAAGACTTCCTCGATCGACGCGTCGGCGCCGCTTGGTTTCGGACCGATCGTGGACATCGTCACGCGAACGGGTACCAACCGTTGGCGAGGATCGTTCGGCATCACATTCCAACCGAAGGCGTGGAATGGGCGCAACACTCCTGGCGGCGAGACGTTGACCGTAGCCGTTGCGCAGACCGACTTTGCAGTTGGAGGCCCGGTCTCCCGAGAGCAGATGTGGTTCTTTGCGAGCGGCCGACTAGCGAGAAATGCTACGGGGAATTCTCGCGCGGCTCGGCAGGTGACGATTCTGCAAGGACTCGACTCGGGGTTCTCGCCCTTCGATAACGTGTGGCGTGGGCAATTTGGTTTCGCAAAAATAGACAGAAGGCTTTCGACGCGTCACGGTGTTATGGCGTCGTACTCTCGCGACGTCGTCACGATGGGGGGGGCGCAACCGAACGAACTCGAGCGTTTTCGAAACCTCGTTGCAGGTGGTCCAGGCTACTTTGCGCGGGTCTCGTCTGTTTGGAACTCGTCCGTCGTTTCCAGAATGTCGCTAGGCTACAACGGGAAAAGGCAGGTCAATGACAATCTTGGGTCCCACCTCACCGGAGTGAACGTCCACGATAGCGCTTTTCTCGCAGGCGGACGCCTTTTGGGAACCGGAACCATCGCGGTGAAGGACGCTTCGCCATTTCCGGGCATCGACTTCAACGTCTACATGTGGACTATCGCCGCTGATCTGAGCTATTTTCGGCAAACGAGGCTGGGCTCGCACGAAGTAAATGCCGGCGTATATCTGCAACCGCGGCGCCACAACAAGTGGACAACCCACTACAACAACGAAGGATTTCAGTTGTTGGAGGTTAGACTCAAACAGCCCGGAGATCCTCGATCCGGTGTGGTGCCCTTTCACAAGCAGGTATTCGACGTTGCCGAGGCGACGACGCTAAGCGTTAACAGCAGCGACGTCGCCGCGTACCTTCAGGATGTATGGCGTGCAACCAGCGCGCTAACGCTAACTTCGGGATTGCGGGTCGATAGGGTTAAGCGGGTCGATCAGATCTTCGGCGTTGTCACGCAACGCAGCATAGAAGTCGCCCCGAGGCTGGGGCTCGTCTATATGTTAACGAGCGATCATCACAATGCGATTCGGGCTCACTGGAGCCGCGTATACGACAACCTGTCGATCAACGAAACAACCGCAGGCACGAATATTGTGGGTTCGAAAGATTTCTACGACGTCGAAGGGGACGGCTCGTTTTCGACAGTATTTCTCAATCCCGCACGATTCGAACGAACAAGCAACCTCACGATCGATTTGCATGGCTATCACCAGGGAAAAATCGATGAAGTGACGCTAGGCTATCGGCGTCAGCTACCGGGGCAGACCATGATCGACATAGGCGTCGCCCGGAGAGCGTATCGCGATCGACCCGCAGTGGTTGAAACGAACGGTATTTACACGAAAGGCGTATTCATCGGTTATCAAGACGAAACGCAGAATGAGATTTATCGATTGACGGCGAACCAGTGGAACTGGCCCGTCTCGAGCTCAGTGCAGCTGCAGGTAACAAAGCGGAGTGCCACGTTCCAGTTGATCGCCGCATATACACGCCAGTGGGCTCACCTTGCCGGCACATGGCAGCCAAACGATCCCGCATCGTTCCTGCAGCCGGACAGCTTTCCAAATCGCCATGGAGTTGGTTTCGTCAGTGGGTGCACGAGTGGACCGTGTGCGGACAGCAACAGCTTCGCGGCAATATTTGGCGGCAATTGGCGCGACCACGTGGCCAGTGTCGGCGTGAGTCGCGTACTGCAGCGTGGAATCGCTGTTGCTACGACTTATAGCTTTCAGACCGGACCGTGGTCAGGTCCTATAGTCATGCGATTGGACCAAGAAGATCTAAGAGGTGGACCCGCGACAGTGAGATTGACCAATGACAGAGTCGTATCGAATCCCCTCGCAACATCGCTGCGCTTTGCGTTTCCGACCCGCGCAGACGGCCAACTGACGCTGACGGGCATGCACCTCTGGAACATCCGCGTCAGTCGTACGTTCCGGCGACAACGTCACGAGATAGAAACCGCTGCCGATCTCTACAACGTAATGAACACCGGTGCTGACCAGACCTTTCAGCCAGGTGCGAACCAACGCTTCAGTCCGTTTTTCGCTCAGGGTGCGGCCCGTCAGTTTCCGCGGGCCGTGCAGGTTTCGTGTCATGTAAGATTCTGAGTCGGCCCCAGCGCAGGAACGGGAAGGTCCAGGGCATCCTCGACCGCGTTGCGCGTTTGAACACGATGTGAGCGGGCACTGTTAAAGCGATTTCGGTTCCCGCATTGGCGCGGCTCCAGATTCTCAGTGTCGCACCGATTTTGCGCGCGCGTTCCTGCATTCCGCAGATGCCCCAATGGCCTGGCATTTGCGCCGCGCTGAAATCGTCAAGCCCACGCCCGTTATCGCGCACGTAAACATCGAGGCAATCCATGCCGTACGCAATCTCGACCTCGATCCGACGAGCTCGCGCATGGCGAAAGGCATTGGCCAGGGCCTCCCTGATGATGTTGTATACCTCGTCGCGTACCGACGGTCTTAGCGGCTCCCTCTGGCCATCGACGACAATGCGAACGTCAACGTCTTCTTGGCCTCTGAAGTCTTCGACGTCGCGAGCGAGAACGGTTTCAAGATCAACTATCTCATCAGAGCGCATTCGGAGTGTATGCAACGTTTGCCGGCCTTGCTGCAAGACTAGGGTGATACGACGCAGAATATTGTCCAATTTCGGCCGAACCCCATGATCGGCTAATTCATCGGCCACCACATGGAGTTGCATTGAAGCGCTGATGAATCCTTGCAGCAACGTGTCGTGCAAATCCTGGGCGATTCGTGTTCGTTCCGCGAGACGTTCCTCGAACCTGACGTTGAGCTGAGTCGAGACCTGCCGTAGACGTAATCGGTAGATCGCAGCGAGGGTCGCCGCAAGCAGTCCAAGAACGGCAAGTTGAAACATTCGGGTTTGGTGGAACGCGGACGCGATTTGAAAATCCAAGGTCGCCCCCTTGTTGTTCCAAACACCAGAGTTGTTCGCGGCGATCACTCGAAAGCGATATCTGCCCGGGCGGAGGTCTGTGTAGAACGCCTGACGCCGATTGCCAGCATCGATCCAATCCCGATCGCGCCCTTCGAGAAGATAACGGAACTGCACCCGCTGACCGGAAACAAAACTTAACGCCGTGTAGTCGATGCGAAGGTCTCGCACCCGAGGCGGTAAATGAGGAGACGGTGTCGGGGCATACGCGATGCGATCCACCATGACCTGCTCGACGCGGACCGGTGGAGGCACAGGATTGAACGCCAAGTTCTTAGGGTCGAGGACACCAACCCCGTCAAAGGACACAAACCAGATTCTTCCGTCTGCGGACATCGCCGCTTTCGGACCGTACGAACCGGTCTCAGTGTGGCTCACGACGCCATCAAAGTCCTCGTATGTTGTTAATTGCAGAGTTCGCGTGGGGTCGGCTGCCCAAGCCGCTAATTCACTCCGGTTCAATCGAAGAAGACCGCAAGCAGTTCGCACCCAGAAAGAATCAGCAGAATCTTGAAGAAACCAGTGAATCGATTCGCAGGCAAGACCGTTCTTCTTTCCGAGTGTGGCAACTGATCGGTTGCCGAGGCGACTCAATCCGCGGCTGGTCGCTGCCCAGAGCACACCGTCCGGATCGAACTGCAGCGCAGTCACGTCCCCGTCTCCTAGACCGTCCTGAGTCGAATACGACTTCAAAATGTTGCCGTCAGCGAAGTGAACTACACCGCCTCCGTAAAACCCCAGCCACAACCCGCCGCGTGTCCGATCGGGCAACATCGAACGAACACGTTTGCCACCGAACGTCGACCACGGCACGGTGCGCGGACTCTCGTCTCCGCGGAAACGCAAAAGGCCTCGGTCCTGATCGCTGATCCAAATATCTCCTCCCGAGTCTTCAGTGATGATGTGCACATGGCCCTGAGTGTCGATGGTTCGGACGATCCGCTCCTGATGGAGAACGACGACGCCACGTTGAGACGCGACCCACACCTGTCCAAGACGGTCTTCGAAGAGCGAGGTCACGACTGGGTCGGGAAGTGAAACTCGCGCTCGCTCGACTTTCCCTTCCACCAGCCGATTCAGTCCATTCGTCGTTCCGATCCAGAGGGCGCCGTCGCGCGTCGACAATACGGTGGTAACGTTATTGCTTGACAAGCCTTGCCTGACAGAGAGCGTCGACGCTGTGAATTCACGAAACCGATCGAATCCGTTGAGCGTCGCCACCCAGACATTCCCTTCGCGATCCTCGAAAATGTCAGTGACGAAATTTCCCGAGAGATTATCGACACTGGCATAACTATCGAGCGGCCCATTACCAAGATGGAGCACTCCGCGGTCTTGAGTGCCAATCCACAAAGCGCCATCACGATCGCCCATTGCTGCTGTCGGCTTCAGCGTGGCCAACACAGCAAAGCGACGATCGAGCGTCACCTGATTGTCGTTAACACGCGCGATATCACGATTGAGTGCGAGAACAATCGATTTGTCGCGATCCTCGATGATGTCGTGGATCTCAGGAGGAAACGATTGGGGAAGGACGTATGGTGCCATTCCGCCCGTCGTCCATTTCCACAGGCCAGTCGCCGAACCTACCCAGATCGCACCTTCATGATCCTGAAAGAGCTTGAGGACGAACCGTCCTAGTGCCCGTTCGTTCTGCTGACATTGAATCTGCTCAACCTTGATGCTGCAGAGCTTCGCGGTGCTGTTGAAGCCAGCACTAGTGCCGAACCAGACAGTTCCATCACGCGTCTCAAGAAGGGTCACAATATACTCACCCGCCAATTCGCGATATGGGATGAGAGTATTCCCGTCGAACCGTGCGAGCCCGCCGCTTGTGCCGATCCACAGGCTGCCGTCGCGCGTGGCAAGGAGGCTAACCACCGACGAGCTTGGGAGCTCGCCACTCGGCGGACGCCATGCTGATAGACGAATGCCATCGAACACCAACAAGCCCAAATCCGTGCCGATCCACATGTACCCATCACGTGTCTGGGCAAATACGCGAGGAATGCCTCGAAAGGCGCCCTCGCGGAGCAGCCAGGACGTGTGCGCGTATTGACTGATCTCCAAGGCAGGGTTGAGCGCCCACACTGGAACATGGAAGAATAGAGTGACGGCGATGAGCACAGAGACGTGTATCCGCGTGCTTTGTATCGACGACCATCCGCTGCTGCGAGAGGGTCTCGCCAGTGTCATCAGCGCTCAGCCAGATATGAATTTGGTGGGACAGGCCGCCACGGCACAGGAGGGTATCCACCTGTACCGCCAGCACAGACCGGATGTCACGCTGATGGATGTGCGATTGCCCGATCTGAACGGCATCGATGCGCTCCTTGCAATTCGATCCGATTTCGTCAATGCACGCATCATAATGTTATCAACCTTCCAGGGCGACGTCGATATTCAACGTGCGCTTGCGGCCGGCGCCCGGGGATTTCTGTTCAAGAGTATGCCTCCTCGGGAAATCGTCGAAGCCCTCAGGCAGGTCCACGCGGGAAAGAGATGCATTCCCGGCGAAGTAGCGTCGCACCTGGCCCAATATATTACCGACGACATGCTCACGGTCCGCGAAATAGAGATTCTCCAGTTGATCGCGCGCGGCAACCGCAATCGCGATGTCGCTGATACCCTCAACATCAGCGAAGAGACGGTCAAGGTCCACGTCAAGCACGTGATGGAGAAGCTTGACGCCAATGATCGAACTGAAGCCGTCGTTATCGCCCTCCGACGCGGCATCATCCATCTCTAGTTCGGCCGGCCCTCTGAATGCCACTAAAGTGTTATCCCACGATTACGCATCAGGGTGACGCGTACGCCTAGGCCAACTGGTAAGGTCAGCAACGAAGATGCAACGACTCTTCACGAGTTTTCCGTCGGGGTCGCCTGGTATTGGCTTGCTCCTGATACGTATCGTTCTGAGTCTCGACCTGCTTCATCTCGGGCCCGCGATCGCCTTCGTGCGCAATCCCTCTGCAGCGGCCGACATCATCACGCTTGTCGTCACTGCAACAGCACTCATCAGTGGTGTGTTGCTGGCGCTGGGATGTTTGACACCGCTTGCGGCACTTCTCTCGGTCGGCGCGCAGATCGCCGATGTGGTGCTCCGCGCGGGAATCGGGTCGACGACAATTTCTTGGCAGTCATGGCTAGTTGAACTGGGCGCGACCGGCGGTCTGCTTCTGATGGGCCCAGGTGCGTACTCATTCGACGCACGCATGTTTGGTCGCCGTGAGATAGCGATTCCTTCAATGACGCTTCGAAGCGATGAGTGATTGTCTGACGAAAAACATCTCAAAAATGGCAGGACCGAAACCACCCCGGTGTTTAGCAGCGCAACCCGCAACGCGTGATGTGTAGCGAAATCGATCACGTCACTATGACAACGAAACCGGAGTCCTATGACAACGACTTTAACTTCCCCTCAACGGTTCGCGACGAAAACTGACGAAGAGGGCGTCATCGTGTTCGACATGTCTGAGGGCCATCTCTTTCGAATGAACACAATCGGTGGCCAGATCTGGACGAGACTGAACGAGCAAGCGTCAGCCGAGATGATTGCGACCGAAATCAGTGCGGAATATCGAGTCGGCTGCGCGGTCGCGCTCGAGCACATCCGGCAGTTCGCCTCGAGGTTACGACAGCACTCCCTGTTAAGTCGGAGACACGCTATATGACAAGGGTTCGTGATCTATGCCTTGTGTGTCGAGCGCTCCTGGAATTCATTCGTTACGACGTCAGGAACATGCTGTCAGGATTTGACGCAGCGACTCGACGGCTCGGACTGCTACCCGCTACAGGCGCTCGCTCGTCTGCGGAGGAGATCAATGCGATCGTGAGAGCGGTCCAACTCGCGGGGTGTCTGTATTGGAAGACCACCCGCTGCCTGCAGCGATCGGTCTGCGCCGTTAGGCTCATGCGCGCACGAGGAGTACCTGCGACACTGGTCATAGGATACCGGCCCGTTCCGTTTACGTCTCATGCGTGGGTTGAGGTAGACGGACGAGTCGTCAACGATTCACCAGCGTATCGAAAGCGACTGCTAGTGCTATACAACGCCTGAGGAGGCAAGGTGACAATACGCGTGGCTTCGGCAAGCGTACTCGATTTCCCATCGAATACACCGTCTGAAATTCTCGGATGGGATGGTCGTCTCGATAATCGCTCCGACCTTCTCTGGCAGCTTCAGTCGCTCGTGACGCGTGACTCCGATGACAGCCAGCTGGCACTCGCCGCCTTCAATCGGTGGGGAGTGCAGGGTCTCGCACGCCTCGTGGGTGATTGGAGCCTCGTTTTGCGTTACGGTTCAGACGGTACGGTGCTACTCGCTAGTGATTTCATGGGGGTTCGTCCACTCTACTACCACACGCGTCCCGGCGGCCAAGTTTTCTGGTCGGCTGATCTCCGGGCACTCGTTGCAACAACGCGCATCGATAACATCGACGAAGTTTACGTGTGCGGCTTCCTGATGGTCGGTGGATGTCCTAATCGAACCCCGTATGCGGGCATCCATTCCGTACCTCCAGGACACGCCGTCATCGTGACGAAGAACGGCGCGACGTGCCGCCAATTCTGGACACTTCCCACAGGCAGCTCTATTCGATACGAAGACGAGCGTCTGTATGACGACCATTTTCGGGTGCTGTTTCGTGAAGCGGTTGCGGTTCGACTGCCATCCGAAACGCCGGCATTGGCTGAATTGAGCGGTGGTCTCGACTCGTCGTCGATAGTGTGTATGGCAAGTCGGCTCATCCATAGCCGTGCGGTGTCCAGCTCACACTTGCAGACGATTAGCTACGTACATCGCGACTCGACGGACCTTCCCTTCATTCGCGAAGTCGAGAGTGCATGCCGAATTCAAGGGGTTCATCTGTCTATGCATGACAATCCTCTCGCTGTGGATCGAGCAACTGGCGGAGCAACTCCGGCAGGTTGGATGTTGCTCTACGAATCTGTATCAGCAATCGCGCGACGCATGGGCGCGTCGGTGTTGCTGACTGGGCAAGGGGGCGACCTCGCGACAGGCAACTGGTTTGACGACAGTCTTCAGGTGGCGAACCCCGTGCGCCACGGTCAGGTTCGACAAGCGGTTACAGAGGGATTAGCTTGGAGCAAAACGACGCGAAGGCCGCTCGCCAGTATTATTGCGCGGGGAGTACGTTCGGCACTTTCTCCATCCTTCTCACGTAAGCTCATCGGCGCCGAGCTACCAACTCCCACTTCAGCGTCGCTTACTCCTTCATTCTCGAATCGAGTCGGGCTTCGCAACGCGATTGACTTCTTCTCGTCGGAATGGATGCAAGCGGCTCCGGAGCGGCGAAAGCATTTTCACGCGCTTACAGTGATGCGCGAGTTACGACTGCTGCAGCGCTATGAAGCAATTGGAGATCTCGAATGCACACATCCCTTCGCCCATCGACCTCTCATCGAGTTCCTGATGAGCGTGCCAGCCGAACAATTATGTCGACCGGGAAACCCACGGCGGCTCATGCGGAGATCGTTTGCCGACCTGTGGCCAGACGCAGTGCGACGTCGACGCTCGAAGAGCCTCTTCACCGCGCCGTGGTCGCAGGCGCTGAGACCGCTCGCCAGAGACCTCTTGAAGTCCCAGAAGAAACAGGTGGTGGAGCGTGGATGGGTCGAGCGATCCGATCTCGATGCGCGTCTCGCAAGGTTGAGTCAGGGCCTAGACTGCAACGAGCCTCAGTTGCGTCAAATCGTATTGCTTGAGTATTGGCTTCGACGGCGGACGCACAGCGATCAATTTGAGACTGGCGCTCAACTTGAGCCCGCCGCCTGTTAATCATCGCTGTAAGGAGGATGAGATGAGCAACGAAGGAGCACAGGAGACCGAAGGGAAGCGCGACTACGAACAGCCAGAATTGACGTCCATCGGCCGCGCCGCCGACGTCATCCTCGGCATGCCCGGTGGAGGATTTGACGGCCCGTTTGGAATGAGCGAATGCGAATTTGAGTTCCAAGACGACGACTCTGACTAGCGAACACTGGCACTCCGCCGATGATGTGCATCGGCGGAGTGCGCTTGGGGTTTAACGCGGTATGCATGTAGGTACCAGTACATGGATGCAATTAGCCACATCGCAGTGATTGGTAAGGACATGTCGTTGCGAAGGTTGTTGTCTACCGCCATCGGCGAACATGGCTACATCGTGCGCGAGGCGTCGGAAATTGACGATGTCGTTGGCGAACGGGATATTGAGAAATGCGCGGTTGCGGTTCTCGCCATTGGTCCGGGCGAGTTTCCTGACATCTGCTCACTCGATCGCCTGACCCGGCACTGCCCGAAATCGACAGTCCTGCTAATCGGGGGCTCCGACAGCGAACGGATTGCCGCGGCACGTCAGATTGGATGCGAACATCTACCCTTCCGAGGGGACCACGCACCGCTGCACGACTTTTTGCACCGACAGCGGCGAAGGCTGGGTTGGGACGGGCCTATCGAGGAGAGAGCCACCGATAGCAACGAGGTGATGGACGATCCGCTAACGGCGGCGGTGTTTGCCCAAGCCGACAGGGCGGCGCGCGTTGATAGCACAGTCCTCATAACTGGAGAAACGGGGACTGGCAAAGAGGTGCTGGCCCGGCGCATCCATCGAAACAGCCCTCGATATCGAGCGAAGTTCGTGCCGATCAACTGCGGCGCGCTGCCGGATAATCTCGTCGAAACCGAGTTCTTCGGCTATCGAAAGGGCGCGTTTACGGGGGCCGTTGCAAACGTCAGGGGACTCATCGAGGAAGCCGAACACGGCGTGCTGTTTCTTGATGAAATTGGCGAGATGCCTCTCCCTATGCAGGTAAGCCTCCTCCGTTTCCTCGATAGCGGTGAGGTTCGTCCAGTGGGAGCGAGCTCTGCGCGGCGCGTGGACGTTCGAGTGCTTGCGGCAACCAACCGTTGTCTCGAGGACGAAGTTCGGCGCGGCAACTTCCGTCAGGACCTGTTTTTTCGCGTAAACGTCGTCGCGTTGCGATTGCCACCACTTCGAGATCGGAAGCAATCCATCCCGTCCCTAGTAGAACGCGGTCTTTCAAGGATCGCTGCCAAGTTGAAAGTCCCCGTCCCAACGGTTTCCAGAGAAGCATTAAAGCATCTAGTGGAGTATGCCTGGCCGGGTAATATACGTGAGCTCCAGAACGCCCTCGAGCAGGCCATCGTGCAATCGACGTCGAGCGTGATCCTTCCGGAGGATTTGCCCCCTCACATCTTGCGCGTGAAGTCTACTCATACAGCAATTACAGAGGGCGACGGACATTTGATGACTGCACTGGCGGCGCACAATGGGAATCACAGGGAAGCGGCTGCAGCACTGGGGATGAGTCGAACTACATTGTGGCGACGGCTTCGTCGCCACCAGCGAAATGCGACGGCCAAGCGTCACCAAGACGTTTCCTTCGCGCTGGCGAGCAAGGTCAACTCATGAATTTCAATGCCGAACGAATCTGCCGAAGAACACTGAGACAACTCGCCGGAAGTTTAGCGTGCATGAAATCGCGCACCGCATCGGTGGTCCGCCGCTCGCTTGGAGGTTCAGCCCCTTAACGAGCACGGGCCCTGGCACGAAACCGAGCGGCAACTTGCGCGACGGCCATCGTGAACCATTGGACCCTTCGTGCTGAACCGCATATATTCGGTGTGTGTCAGGCCATCCCCCCACCCGCCCCGAAAACGGGAGGACCGATTCACGGAATCAGTACTGGCGCTTTTTAGCTATCGCGGCGGGCTCCGCGTTTGTTATCCTCGCCGCGCTCGCAGCCCGCATCGAGACGCCAACGATCGACGAATTCGCACACGTCCCAGCTGGTTGTTTGTACTGGACAGAGGGGCGTTTCGATCTGTACTCGAAGAATCCACCCTTACTGAAAATGGCGATGACCGCTCCACTCGTTATGGCTGGCGCGACCGTCCCTCCCTTGCGATATAACACAAAAGACAATTGGGCGCCGTGGTTGTATGGGTACGAGTTCATGGTGGCTAACCCCAGAGATTACCTTGCGCTCTTCTCGCTTGCCCGATTTGTACCGATCATCTGTGGCCTTTTGACCGGTGTGATCCTCTTTCGATGGGTGCGCGAGTGGTTCGACATGCGGGCCGCTTCACTGACAACCACCCTGTTCTACTTGAATCCCAATGTTTTAGCGCACAGTCATCTGGCAACCGTAGACGCCGGATCTATGTTCACGATCCTATGGACCTTGTATCTCTTGCATGTTGCCTACCAACGCCCCGCAACTTGGCGCATCGCTGTGGCAGGTGCAGGGTGGGGCGTCGCGCTGCTAACGAAATTTACCGCCGTAGCCTTGTTGCCAGTCCTCCTCGCTATGATCGCATTTCATCGCTGGCGTATGTGGAAGGCGATGGTGATCGAAGGGCTGATAGTTCTCGCGACTGCGGCGCTGACCGTCAATCTGGTCATGACCTTTCACGGTTCGTTCGAATCAGTGGGCAGCTATCAGTTCTCGTCAGATGTGGCGCGCACTGCCCAAACCTTCTTTCCGGCCGCATGGAAGGTGCCGTTTCCTCGCGAGTGGATCGTGGGACTTGATCTACAAACCCTCGATGCTGAGAACGGTGAATACGACAACTATCTGTTCGGTGAATGGTCGCAGCGTGGCTGGTGGTACTACAACTTCGTTGCGCTGGCAGTAAAAAACCCGCTGTCATTCCTTGGTCTACTCATCGTCGCCCCAAGGTTCTGGTGCGGGACTCGCTTGGGCCGTCTCGTGTCTCTCGAAGTCATTCTCCCATTGCTGATTATGCTAGTGAGCGTGGCGACGGTCGACCGACTTAATATCGGCGTGCGCTACCTATTGCCTGCATTTCCACTAATGTTTCTACTAAGTGCTGCGGTCTGGAGGGGGCGGCAGCGATGGCAACCATCGCTAGCGACAGTGGTTGTAACTCTTCACGCGGTCAGCGCGGTATGGATGTATCCAGGATACCTTGGGTATTTCAATATCGCGGTGGGTGGTCCATCAAATGGCTATCGAGTGCTTGCGGATTCGAATATCGATTGGGGGCAAGACCTCTATCGTTTGCCCGCTGTGCTGAAGGGCTTGCGACCTAGTGGGCCGATCAAGTTGCTCTATTTTGGTCATGTGGAGCCGAGATTGTACGGCATTCAGTACGAACTACCATCTTCAGCACCGGCTGAAGGAGTGTTTGCTGTTAGCACGCAGTATCTCGTGGGCGGAACTTACATCGCTACTGCGCCTAATGGTCGCTTGGTGGAGGTTGATGGGCGGCAAGTAGAGTGGTTGCGGAAGATTGAGCCGATCGAGCGAGCAGGCTCGCTTTGGATCTTCGATACGCGCCGCAGGGTGAATCCGTAGCAGCAGTCCTATGTGGATTACTCTCTGCTGTTTCGTGCGAATCGCAGCTCGTCTGGCCGCCGAAGGTACGATCACACGGCTCGGATCCTCGCAATCTCTCAGCCGGCATTCGCACACCGGAACCTGGGCTTGCGACTAACGAAGGGCCCATCAGTCATTCTGCAATGGGCACATGAGTACTATTGGACAGCCCCGGAGCGCTCGCGAGGATACATGTGGCTTCTGCCAAAGACCCTTACTCGAACACGACGATCCACGCAGCAATAGTCTCGGTCCCCTCGATTTCATCTCGGAGCTTTAGACGTTTTCTTCTTGGCCCATCGCTTTTTGGCCGCAGCTTTCATCTTCGCTCTCGTCTCATCAGAAATCTTTCGCCGTCCCTTGCGCTTGCGTGGCGTATCCGTGAGGGGGCCTGCGGCAGTCGCCTTCGCGGGACGACCGCGTTTGCGTTTGGCTCCAGGCCAAGGAAACGAGTTGTCACCACCCAGCTGACTCATCAGGGAAGAGGCTTTGTCGCGAACCGTGCCAAGAGCTTCGAGTAATGTCTTGCGTTGTTCAAGCCATTTCCGAGCATGGGTTTCAGTCGTACCAAATAGACGACCGACTTCAGCGGATATTTCTTCAAGAGTCAGTGTTTGTCGCTTCGCCATAGTAATTCTCCAAAGCCATGTAGTATTTACTCCTACACTGATAAAGTCAAATTAGGCAAAAAAGAGCCCGAAGTGTGAACTTAGAGCCGTTTTTTTGTTTTACTTTCTTAGGTAGTCACAAGCGTCCTCGGCGGACCTATATGCTTTGGCCTTAGCGCGCAGAAAAACACGTCCGCGCTTGCGATGAGAGTCGGGGGACGCGTTCGCGGAACTGGCGCGATGAGGCACCCCGCCGGCGACCTATGGTCAGTGCGCCGGCCCATGTGAACCTCGCTGACAGTGTCGGGAGCATGACGCATGGGTCACGAACACATCTGGCCCACGCCGAAGATCGTATGGTGTTATAACGGTGCCGCGCGGGACGGCACAACATGGAGATTCTAGATAGTTTGCTGGTAGTTGCTTCTTGGGAGGACGGAACATGCCAACGAAATCAGACAGTTCGTGTTCGCTCGGGTCGATTGGGACGTACGCCGACGGGCCGACCACCTGCGCGCCGCACCCGCGGGTCATCGCCAACATCAAGAAGCAGATCGCCAAGGCGAAAATCCTGTCGGTGGCCGACGCCCGCATCGCGGCCCTCTCTGGCATGCTCGGTACGCCCCTCGAGAACCGCACCGGTTTCAACGACGGAGTCATCTATCCGCCTGAGACCGAGAGCACGCCGGCCGGCCTCGCCCTCTCCGGCGCGAAGAGGAAGCCGCGGATATCCCGCGCCCACGCCCTGCCGACGGGCAAGCAGACACTGAATTGCCTCGTCCTGCTCGTTGACTTTTCCGACAACAAGGGGACGAAGGCGGCTGCACATTACGAAAAGCTATTGTTCGACCAGGCTGACACGAACTCGATGGCGTCGTTCTACAGTGACCTATCGTACGGCCAACTCCAAGTGACCGGCACGGTCGTGCCCTGGATCCGCGCCGGGAAGCCGTACAGCTATTACACTAACGGGGCCAGCGGCACCGGTTCCTATCCGCAGAACACGCCGGGCCTGCTCGAGGAAGTCCTCAACAGGTGGACGTCGGTAAGCGGCAACAGCTTCAAACCGTTTGACGTCAATGGCGATGGCTATATCGACGGCCTCTTCCTGATCCACGCCGGTCCCGGCGCCGAAACGCTGGCGTCGCCAGCCGCACGCAAGGACGCAATCTGGTCGCACAAATGGACGCTGAACACGCCCTACAAGAAGAATGGCGTCACCGCCTACGCCTACTTCACTGCGCCAGAAGACGGAAGGCTCGGCGTGTTCAGCCACGAGTTCGGCCATTTCCTCGGCCTGCCTGACCTCTATGACACCACCTACCGCAGCCACGGCATCGGCGACTGGTGTCTGATGGCTGGCGGCTCATGGGGCGGCAACGGATCGACGCCGGCTCGCCTGTCGGCCTGGTGTCTCGAGCGCCTCAAGTGGATCACGCCAACCAAGGTCACGGCTACAGGCACGCTCACGCTCGATACGCTCGCGAACAAGGAGACCGAGTGCTACCGCATCGCTGCGGGACCAATCGCGAAGAACGAATACATCCTCATCGAAAACCGGCAGAAGACGGGCCGCGACGCCGCTCTGCCAGGCCACGGCCTCGCTGTCTGGCATATCGACGACACGCAATCGAACAACGACAATCCCCTGGCCTACAAGGTCGCGCTGGTGCAAGCCGACGGCCGTCGCGATCTCGAACTGCTGAAGAACGACGGCGATCCCGCCGATCTCTTCCCCGGCTCGATGGGGGTGACCAGCGTGTCGGGATCAAGCGCCATGCATCCGCATCTGCGCGCCAATAATGGCGCCGCGACGCCGGTTTCACTGACGGCCATCAGCGAAACCGTCGGCATGGTGAAGGTGAAGGCGAAACCCTAGCGCTTCTTTTGCTGTTCGGCGGCCTCGACCACCATGCGTTCGCCATTCGGCCCGCCGAGCACGCGAGTGGTAAAACGATAGGACTTACCGGCCTCGATCGCATCTGGTTCGGCGGTGAAGAGCGTCAGTTCCGCGCCGGGCTTGGCGCCGATGAAGTCGTCGAGATCATCGGCCGGCTTGCACTCCAGCACATCGACCACGACGTCCGCGCCGACGCCGTCGGCCGTGCGCTTCACGCGCTTCACCTTACCTTCGATCAGGCTTTTGTTGGGACGCAGGATCATTCGGACATTCTAGAGCGTTCTATCGCGGGTGGCGGCAAGGTTTCAGCCGTGCGGTCGCTCATCATGGGCAAGAGCCAACGACCTAGGTCCACTTGGACCCCCATCGCGCGGAAGTATAGGGCTGCATCCGAGCTGCGATACGCGCGTTCACTACGATTATGGCAAGTTACCCGCTGGGAATATGCGCGCCTTCCTCATCCGCCGTGTTTCTAGCAGGCGCCGGCAGCGCGGGTCGCGGTGGTATGTCGGCCGCAGCACGCAAGGCGGCGAGCATTCGAATGAAGAAGTAATGGGCCGCGAGACGCAAGGCGAATTAGCGTTCGGGAGGCGGCTCGACACTCTCGAAAATATAGCAGTAGAAAACGTCTAGGCATCAGTATTTGACACTCGGCCTTCGTGTCAAACGGGGTTGTTCGATCCGGCTATCGGTCGGTGCGGACTGCAACTCAATAACGCGATCAATGTTCTCGATCATGTCGGTGATTTCTTGCCGGTATCGAAGCCCGTCGCGAAGCACTTCCAGGCGCATTTGCACGCCGTCAAGAGCCTTGTCTGCTTCGACGGTGTCCTTTCTGTCGATCGGATCACCTACCTTATCCTCCAGATCACTCCGAACGCTTTCCACTACGCTAGCCGTTACGTCAAATCCAGCTCGGCTGTGCTCTATCCACTGATCCAGAAGACGTTTTATGCGATTGAGTTCTACCGTAGTGACGACGCTTGGAGAATCACGGTCGTCGTATTTCACCTTTTCGGCCTTCTCTACGAATGCGGCCAAGTCGCCGAGTTCATTCCTTAGACGCTCGCCTTGGAGTGCATAGGCGTGCAGACCGACGGTAAAGCGTTGGAGGTATTCAGATATTTCGTCGTCAGTTGCGCCCAATAGCTCAAGCCGGCGGCGCAAGAGAAGCAACTCGGATTCAAGAGCAACGTTCAGACCGTGTCCCTTCGGAATCGCCACAAACTTCTCCGATGTGAAACGCGGCATAAAGTCGCTGATTCCACTCCCTGTTCTGACCATGACACCATACACCGTGACAATTGCGCACGCCAGCGACAACGCGGCCACTGATGCAGCTGCATTTCGCAGTTTTCTCGTACCGTCATGCGATGATGTGTCGATTTTCAGCATCCAAAGTCCGGCGCCAGTACCGATGAGCGCAAATAGTAACGGAATGACGATGGCCGTGATCGGACTTTCACTTAGGCCAGCAAGAAGGCCAACCGTTCCTCCGACAGCGAGCGAACTACCAACGAGCCAGACGAATTCTGAGCGTGATGCCTTAGACGTCATATCATTCGCCTTTCGTCGCTAAAGGCACGTTGCGTGATTTGGCCGCACGTATGTGAAGTGAATAGTGCTGCAAGAACAGTACGGCTAACCTCCGCGCGTCACCGTCGTTGCATCACCCACCAACGGCGTTTATGACGACCGTATTTCTCGCGCGAATCGTGCGCGGAATTCTGGTTACACTTCATGGACTTGTCAAGGACCAGATCGACTCATGACCCACAACGGAGAGCGGTCCTTTCTATCCCCGTGAGACATTACGCTCTCCCTTCGGGCGTTGTGCCACTGGATTTCGGCGGCTCAGTTGCGATCGGTTTTTCGCCTGGGTTTATTGGTTGCTGAACGACCTTCGGTCGCCTGGGCTTCTCCTCTGGCGCTTTACCGGCAGACCGAATCGCCATAAACCGATTGAGCGTGTCAAACCAGAATGGCGCACCAAGTGAAACCGCGAAAGCGGTGAGGAGCCAGCCAAGCCAATGGCTACCGAACACTGCTGAGAGCTTCGGCTTCTGACCCTCAGAATTAGGCAACCATTCCTTTTCCCATCCAAGAGGTAAGCCCAACTCCTTGATCGCAGCGATACGCTTCGTAAATTGCTGCTCCACCATGTCGACATTTTCCTCTTCAGGCTGTCGGCAAGGAGGTGGTGCGGGTCCGGAAGAATCGATAGGCTCGAACCCCTGGACGCGATAGTCCTCAGGATGCTGAATCGCCCGTTCGGCGGCGCTAACTAGCGATGCACGTATTGCAGGGTCTCGCCATAGGGTGGAGGCGACGTGGGCGCTATCTGCATTCACGGCAACGGTAACGACAACCGCCAGCAGGAGAGCAATCCACTGAGCCTGACGCTTGTACCAGCCGGACACTCGCTCCATCGAATGGTTGAACCACACTTCCACGTTACGTTTGAATTGTTCGAAATCGTTGCTGGATTCCGATAGAAGTATTGCTAGCGCTCGGTTAAGCGGCGTATTGGGAGATGCCAGCCTCTGTTGCAGCAGGCTTTGATTTTGGAGACTTCCCGGTTGGAGAGTGTCTAGGAGTGCCAACGTGAAGGTTCGCGAAGGAATGTAGGAGGGGAGGCCTCTCTTCGACGCCAAACTCCTTACTAGGGGATGGCTGTACAAGTCACGAGCGATCTGATCATCATCGACAAGGTTCTTGATGCCCTTCCACAGCATCCTCCCACGGCTCTTAAAGAGACTCGCAACCATTTCTTGCGCTGCGGTAACGACAAGGCTCAGCGTCAAGAACATAAAGATCAGGCCAATTGCCACATCGAGCGCGTTAAGCCCAGGCATCGTTCCTCCCTACTGCAACTGCCCCACTCGCCGCCAAGTCCGTCGACGATCAGCGCCAACTGCCTGATAAACTCTTAAGGTTTTGCCGTTAGTGAGGATGCATACATCGTCTCCGTCCGCGTCGTCCTTTGTCGTGCGACCTTCCGCCTCATCCTGGTCGTCCGTCCGAAGCACAATCACATCCGGATTTATCGTTTCGTAACGGCGAATAACCGCTTCGTCAGGAATAAATGTCCGACCGAAAGATCGTCTGCCCGACATCACGACCACCACATCTGGTTTGACTGCCTCAAGGAAGGCGAGTGTTGAGCCGGTCTCACTTCCATGGTGACCGGCCTTAAGTACCGTAGATCGCAGACCGCTCTTGGGAGGCTTGTCGAGCAAGAGCCTTTCGACAAAACGCGTGATGGTCGGTGGCTGATTGCGGGATTTCCCTTCCGCATCTCCCATCAGGAGAAATGAAAACTTGCCGACTGCCATTTTGATCACCGTTGACGCATTGTTTTCGCGCGTGTTTTCACGCCCCATTCCAGTCGCTTTGAGGCTATCAACGTGCAGAATCTCAGCCGTGACTTGCCTACCCCAGTTAAGTCCGAGGTTTGGCTTCTTTCTGAGCTCGATGAATTCACTCCGCCTACCATCAACGCGCTCCGCCATCGCGGCGCGCACGAAAGTGCCGAAGTCGCCGCCCTTCGGGAACCCAGAGTCGACAATGCGGCGGACTTGGTATTGGGCCAACACGTCAAGCAAACCTGGATAGTGGTCATCGTGAGGATGTGTTGATATGACGTAGTCAATCGTGGAGCCCGGATGAAGTCCGTAAGCATTGAGGTAGGTCAGTAACCTGTTGTTGGACCCACGATCCGGCCCACCATCGATTAGGATGTTGCGCCGCTCTCCGCCTTCAATAGGGGTTTGAATCCAGATCGCGTCACCTTGACCAACATCTACGAAATTGACAATGAGATCGGCGGATTGACGTCTGACTTGCGCTTCCGCATCACCGACGATCGTAACAATCAGAAGCGTTGTGATCGCAGGGAGTAGCTTGTTCATCCAGCCTCCACCGATAAGCGGCCATGGCAATTCCATCTCTTTGAGAAGCAACGGGCACCAAAAGCTGTCGAAACGAATACGTCAGTCCTGCACATCGTTATTGATAGCCGTTCGGGGTGTCCTTAGCCATGCATCCGAACACCCTTCTCCAAACTAACTCCAAGCCGCTTTCCTTTGCCCCTTGGTTCAACCACGCCGACACGTGCGGCGCCGCCTGAGCTAACGTTTACACCAGTGCGAACTCCGCGATCGGCCATTCGGCGCGTGCTGTGTTGCTGCTGTCAACGTATCTGCGCATGGCCGCGTCGGCCAACGCGTATCCCCAATTGATCAATTGCCCCTGTTCCACTGTCGTGAAGCGATTCAGTCGTGTGCGAATATGCTGCAAAGCACTCGTCTTGATGTTGTCGACCGTGAGCGCGTCCGCAAGGTCGTACTCATTTATCTTCGTACTAATACCCCAGTACGTCCCTCTTGGTACAGTTTGTCGTCCATCCGCTGTGGGTGCTTGCCGAAAGTCCTCAATCAATGCGCGCCGTCGTAACGCTCGGGTCTGCTCGGTCACGATGTCGAGCACTCGTATCGCCTGGCGTGTCCAATCAGTCGGTGGGTCAGGGTCGGCGTCGAGAGGTGCGCCCGCGTCCGAAACGAGAACCGTGCGGCACCGCTGCCAGATTGCCTCCAGCCCCATGTTGTCATAGACGCCACCGTCAGTGAGCAACAGCACACGCTTGAATTCGTCGCGATCGAAGAGAATCCCTCCGTCCAAAGGCTGCCATGCGGCGTGATTCACGCTGAGACGCACTGGTGACAGGATGGGAGGAAACGCACTTGAAGCCGCGACGACTTTCGCAACCGAAAGATCGGGGTTCTCGATCTCGCCGATGCGGTAGTCCGCCAGTCGTTTCCGTTCTATCCGTACACTCGAGCCCGTCTGGAGACTGGTTGCATAAAACAGGAACCGAGGTGTTCTTCCCTTCTCGAAAGGCGCCACGTCCTCTTGCAAGCGCGCGCCGTGAAACACATGATCGTCATACGCATCAGCTACTTTGTCGGAAATCGAGCTGAAGATGGAGACAATTCCCTCAATCCCAGCAAAGACGTCTAGAGTCGTATCCGCGAGAGCCTGCACTGGCTGCGCAATGACTTCCGCGAAGTTCGTAGCAACGCCAGCCGCATTCCAAGTGAGATGTGACCAACGCGTCGCCATGACGCCATTTAGGATAGACCCTCCCGAAACGCTTGTGATGATGTCGAGCTTTGGAAGCCACCCGAGCTCGTTTAGACGCCACACGCTGCCCAAGCTGAATAACATGGCTCGGTAACCGCCACCCGACAACGCCAGTCCGGTTTCAAGTTGATCCACTCGTTGTACCTCCCTCTGTCGCAGCCAACCGGTGATGACCTCGGGTTGTTAGGGTGGGATGTTAAGCGTGAGACCGTCAAATCAGTCAAGCGAAAACACCACGCGATAGCGTTCGAGGCCGCCGAGGGCGCCATAGGCTTCACTGTGGATGCACCAAAGCTGGGAACCCTCGGCTTATCGGTGTTTAACTCTGACCTTCGGTACCCGCGTGAGTACCTCTGTCGTTGAGAGGATTGATGGCGTGGCTTGTCGGCTCCTATGGGAGTTCGTCCTACGTCACAAACTTTCTATGGCACTGAGTCGAATGCACGGCAACTAGTGCTTGACGGTTCGTTGTCGGTGCGCCACAATTCGCGCCCTAATTCCGTCTCATCAGCACATCATTCTGTCCGGCTGATCTCGGTATCCCGTTCGCTCAGGTGTAATTCCGACAGTTCGTATCTCGCTCGGACAACCTGGAGGAACCATATGGTCCGTGTCCGCGTAGCCCTCGCTATTATCGTCTGCGCGTCCTTCGCCTCTGAGTGTCTTGCCCAGGACAATGGCATCGCGGTCGGTCCTCCGAAGGTCTTCGACGATCGGTCTCTTGTGATCATGCTTGAGCAACTCGAGTCGCAGCTTAGGGCGCTAAAAATCGTTGACCAGCAAAGAATCACTCAAGCCATCGGTGCGTTCCAAGGCGGCCGAGTAGACGAAGTTGCCCGCTCGGTAATAGGCTCGGTCGGTCAACCGGTTCCGGCGGTAACCACCACTGAAACGCCAATTAGTGGCGAACTCGAAATCACTAACCGCACCACAACGGAAGCCGCAAGAGGTGTTCCAAGCACTCCTGCGACACCTGAACTCCCACGCACACTCAGCTTTGCCCCAACCATAGGTGTTCATGCGCAGGACCTTCTGTCCGACCAAGTCAGCCTGACCTATCAGATCTACGGCGTTCGGATGCTTCTTGAGCGCGCCTTGTCCGACCGCCTGCACAATGGCATGCCACGCCTTCAAGTCGTCCTCGGAGTTCAGGTGGCGCTAGATCCTCGCAAAGACATGAAGGGAAAAGCCGCGTTTGTTGAACTTACCGTGAAAAGCTCCTCGGGAGCTCCACTGTCGTTGGTGTCGGTGATGCCCCAAGAGAAGACGTATAACGCATACGCGATCGACCGCAGCACAAATGCTTTTGGCGGCGCGGCAATCGCGAGCGTGATCTCGATTGGCTACGCCGAGCAGCGGCGAAGCGAGCTCATGTATCTGTATAAGGATGCGGACACTCTCGCGATCATGGACCGGAAAGTGGATGTACCCGCCGAAACTGTCACGTTTGGTTGGCAGTTCCGTCCCGTTTTGGGCCAACGGTCCGTAACTCCAGGAGTCAGGCAGATGTTTGCCGTGATCGCATTGCCGTTCAGCGACGCTGGATTCGACGCGCGCAGTCTAACCGTGACTACGCGCACGTACTGGCGGAAGTACGACAACAAGAACAGAACGGTTGGCGAAAAGGAGGAACTGGGTAGCGACGTCCGACCGTCGGGTACCGTCTCGGTTCAGAGCTCTGACCAGATTGATCGAGATCTGGGCCCAAAGGTTGACGAGATTCGTTGGCGGGCCGTTGATCCCGACATCGCAGTCGTCAGCATTTCCGGGCGCAACCTGTTCACCGACACGCAGATCCTCATGGGAAAGACCGCATACGATTCCCCGGCAAAGGGGCTCCTTTTCAAATCCGACAAGGCCCTTGAGCTTCGAACCAGCATTAGAGATCTCGCATTCGGAGACGCTGAGCTCTCGGGACGGTACGGTCGCCCTGTGCCGCTCGAAGTGCCATTGCCCGGTGCTGGAATTCTAATCAATGAGGTGAGCTTCCAAATTGAGCCCGGACGCATAACGACGGCAGTCGATGCGATCGTGCAAAGTCGTGATGGAAAAGACCTAAACAAGCTGCCTGCCGAGGACCCGCTGATGCTGGTCGGAAGTGCGATTGCGACAGGCCTCTACTCTCAGCCAACCCAATGTTCGCCGATGCCGGATTTGTCGGCCAGCGACGGCGCATCCGCCTTCCACTATCACGCTTCAGAATCTGGAAGTGGTGCGCTACGGTCTGGAAAAAACGAAATCCCGAAAGTCGATTGTTGGCGGATCACAGGTATTGTCCCCACCGCCGCACTCGAGAAGGAACCGATGGTAGTGGTGAAGTATCCCTTGAGGGGACGAGTGTGGAAGAGCGAGTTCCCTATCTATCAGCCGTCAGCATTCTCACTCGTCCGGCTCGGAACGAAGGACAAAAACGTGATTCTCGCCTTGGTCGGTCGCGGATTTGATTCTCAATGGAAAGTGGTGTTCGACCGAAACTACGTCACGAGGCCTGGCCAGATTACGCCAACGCTGATTACTTTTGAAGTGCCTGCAGATGTATTGGGCGGTTACAGGAAGGCAATCGTGTACGACCAGTTTGACCATCCCTCAGTCGTCGATGTCCCCGAGGGCACTCCAACCCCTGCTGTCGCGAAACTCGATGAAAACCAACGCCCGAGAGTAAAAAAGGAAACAAGTACCGGGATACCTCTGACAGGTTCTGGATTGACTGCAGTGAAATCTGCGAAATTTGAGGGCAAGGATCTGCGGTTTCAGGTTGAGGATCGAGGCAAGAGGCTGGTGTTTTTCATCACTCGTGAAGTCACGTCAAAGGTGGGCGATGCCGTGGTGCTACTGGAGACTGGCGACGGGGTAATTCCGGTGACACTAGTCGTAGAGCCGTAGCAGTGTGGAGGTGAACGGTGGCAAAGAAGCGACTGTCGGACCAACAAGTACAGACCATTCTTAGGTCGATGAACCGAGTCCTGAATAATCGCAATGTGAAGCAGTCAGTTGAGATCAAGTTCGCGGCAGCCGGCTCGCCATGCTGGAAACGCGTGTGTCAGTCAACACCTGGAGGCGGCGTGCGCTGTAAGTGGGTTCAGTGCTGACACTGGACACTCAAGAGAGGAATCTGATGATGTTATGGCAATCGTGACCGTGTCCTCATCGCTGCCACGCGGACGTTTCAAGTGCGATTCGACCGTTGGCGCGGCTGATTCCGATCACGTTTCGCAAATACATGAAATCGATGATACCTACCACTTTCTGTTAATGACCAGTTGGCATTAGCACATGTGTCACGGATGTGCGACTCCATTCGAATGATGCGCGGTCGTGAGGACTGAGACCCATGGCAATACTACGAAAATATCTCGAAGCGGCGCGAGTGCCCCCACCCGTCACCCGACGTCTCAGAATTCTGGCGTTTGATCCCAGCCTCGCGCAGAGGCTCGATACCTCGACCTTTAACGAGATTCGCATTGATCTCCCATGGGAGCCGCTTGCCGCCGGACCCGTGGGCGATTACGTCGAGGTGGTCGATTACGATCCTGCGAGCGGCGTGTTCTATCACCCAGTTGACCTCGCTCATCCAAATTTACTCGCACAAGATGGGCTCGCACCATCGGAGTCCAATCCGCAGTTTCACCAGCAGATGGTCTACGCGGTCGCCATGACGACGATTCATCATTTTCAACGGGCGCTCGGACGCGTGGCATTGTGGGCGGATCGGCGTATAAAACGCGATGATGGTCAGTATGTGAGGCAGTTCGTTCGGCGCCTGCGGATATACCCTCACGCCCTTCGCGATCGAAACGCCTATTACAGCCCCGCGAAAAAAGCCCTCCTGTTTGGGTATTTTCCAGTTACCGCCAAAGACCAGCACAACACTCCAGGCACGTTGGTATTTACCTGCCTGTCTCACGATGTGGTCGCGCATGAAACGACACACGCGTTGCTTGACGGCGTGCACCCGCGCTTTAACGAAGCCACCAACATGGACGTGCACGCGTTTCACGAAGCTTTCGCCGACATCGTGGCGCTCTTTCAACACTTCTCGTACTCCACAGTGCTGGAAAGTCAGATTAGCCGCACACGTGGTGACCTGCACACCGAGAATCTTCTCGGACAGTTGGCGCAGCAATTCGGACGCGCGACCGGGCGTGGCGGAGCTTTGCGTGATGCGCTCGGCAACGACATCGGCGGCACTTGGACTCCACGGCAACCCGATCCCCATGCGCTGGACCATATAGCCGGAGCGCACGCACGTGGCGCGATTCTAGTCGCTGCCGTCTTCAGAGCGTTTCTGCTGATATACCGCGAGCGCACGGCTGACCTGTTCCGTATCGCGACGGCAGGGACAGGGAAACTGCCTGAGGGCGAGATCCACCCAGATCTGACGCGGCGACTGGCCATCGAGGCGGCGAGATGCGCTGACCGCGTCCTGCAAATGTGCATTCGCGCAATCGACTACTGCCCTCCCGTCGACATCACATTCGGAGGATTTCTGCGGGGCATCATTACGGCAGATCTCGACTTCGCTCCCGAAGAGAAGGCGAGTTTTCGGCTGGTGTTCATCGAAAGTTTTCGGGAATGGGGTATCTATCCCCGTGGAGTTTCCAGTATGGGCGCCGACGCACTGGCGTGGCCCACGGGGGAGGAGTTGATTCAGGAACTGATCGCCGAAGGGTCGATGCACCATCTCCCAGATGATCTGCGAGGCCACCTGACACCGTTCGTTCAAGAAGCGGCACGGAACTGGAATCTCGAGAGCGATCGTTTCCAGGTTTGGAAAGATCTCGATCGTCTGCGCCCGGCCTTATGGAAATGGTTGCGCGGTGGCGATTCGTACGGGCAGGACTATGCACGCTTGTTCGGGTTGGTGATAGACACTGCACCAAGAACCGTATCGAAAGGCCGAGACGGTGGGCCTGCAGTTGAGGTTCACTCTGTTCGGCCAGCGATGCGTCGGAGCCTGCGCGGCACCACGACGATCGACTTGGTCATCGAAGTGACGCAGAGACGTGACGGTTACTTCGATCCTGAGGTTCAAGAGAAGCAGGATGTCGGAAGGGCAGAACAGATTCCGCCAGACTTCATCTATCGCGCCGGTGCAACGATCGTTATCGATCCCGCAACCCGTGAGGTCCGACGCGTTATCCGCACGCCAGGCACGATTTCCGACGATCGCGAGATGGACCGCGTCCGTCGTTTCCGCATGGGGCAGCACGACGGGGGCAATGCGTTTGATGGCGGACTCGGGAGGAGCCTCCGGTTCGAGCAGGCGGGTGACAGGGATGAACCTTTCGCGTTGCTTCATGCCTCAGAGGAGGTGGAGTGATGGCGCGTCTACAAGCTCCCAGCGACGGTGTGGCGATCCGAATGTTTCGACAAGGTCACGGCGACTGCTTTCTGCTCGCATTCCCCCGGCAGGGCACCAAGAAACCCTGTTACGTGTTGATCGATTGCGGTATGAAGCCTGGGTCGCAGAACTTTCTCAAGCATAAGAAATCTCTGCGAGATATTGTGATCGAAGACGTGCACGAGGCCTGCGGTGGCCACTTAGATTTGGTGATCCTCACACACGAGCATCAGGATCATTTAAACGGCATATGGAGCACGAACAAGCCGCCATTCGAAGGCTTCTCTATCGACGAGGCCTGGGTGGCGTGGACGGAAGATCCAGATAACGATGTGGCCAATCGGTTACGCAAGCGGCACAAGGACCAGTTGCTCGGTCTGTTGGCGGCTCGTCGTCAGCTCGCGTTAGCGGTCGGAGAGAATTCTGCGGTGCGACGCCTCGACCAGATGCTGGCCTTCGAACTTGCCGGCGATGCAGAAGCGACGTCAGTGGCCGCACTTCTGGGGGCGGCCGAAAACCCGGAAAAATCGGTCAATAAACAGGGCCTGAAGCTGGTCATCGACAAGGCGATGAAAAAACGCGGCTGTTTCTACCTAACTCCCGGCGGCAAACCAATCGATGTTGAAGGAACGACAGGTGTGCGCGCGTTCATTCTGGGACCGCCCGAAGATGAAGATCTGATTGCCGATGAGGACCCACGTGGCGATGAGGCATTCCCGCGCGACCATTCGTTTTCGTTCGGTGAAGCCGTGCGGCAACTCGAAGCCGAGCGGACTCCGCCGTTCCGCCGCCACTACTGCGTTCCAACAGCAGATGCCCTTAGTGACGCGGAGTCGTTCTTCAGCAAACGCTATGGTGGTAACAGCGTGGTTGATGATAATGCTGACGGCGCAGAAGTCAGCGATAACGGTGCATGGCGTCGCATCGACGGCGACTGGCTGTACTCGGCAGAAACGCTCGCCATCAAACTCAACACGGGTATCAACAACACAAGTCTCGTGATTGCCTTTGAGTTGCCAAAGTCCAAAAAGATCCTGTTCTTCGCTGCCGACGCCCAGCGCGGTAACTGGTTCTCATGGAAGGACGTCAAGTTCCAGGATGGAGCGGACGCGGTTGACGCGCGGAACCTGCTCGCGCGCACAGTGCTATACAAAGTAGGTCATCACGGCAGTCACAATGCCACGCTGGCAGGCTCGGAGAAGGATACGCACGCGAACCTCTCCTGGATGGCGCACGGCGATCACGCGGACGAATTCGTGGCAATGATTACGGCAGTCAACGAGTGGGCAGAAACGAAGAATAACCCGCCATGGATCCATCCGCTACCGTCAATTAAAGCGGCGTTACAAAAGAAAGCCGAAGGGCGCGTCCTACAGACCGACGAGGACGGTCCCACTAAGCCGCCAGGCATCCCCACCGCGAAGTGGAAAACGTTCACGGATCGTCTCGCTGTTGACGATTTATTTTTCGACCTCACGATCCACGATCAGTAACCCACGCATTCGCCTAACCTACGCATTCGCCGAACGGCTTCATCGTGTCGTAGAGCTCGAAGATCTCTAAAAGGCGTTTTTGTCAGTCTGTCGCCGTCCGAATGTCTTTCCGATAGGAGAACTGCAATGGCCGCCGCCGCTCAGCCGTCATCCGTGGACAGCAAGGGACGATATGCCTTGGAATTCTGGCTAGTCGTGATCATGTTGATCGTGCTTACTGTGCTTGTGGTGGCGGTGTTGTTTTGGCCCATTGTTATTCCAACGACTCCTGCTCCACCACCAGGTCGCGAAACCTCATTTCGCGACATCCTCGAGTATCGAAATGATGTTCTGTCCCTTATTATCACAGCCTTCGGTGCATGGGTGGGTGCCGGCGCGGCCTATTTCTTTGGTCGCGAAAATCTTCGCGTGGCCGCTGATAGCTTGTTGGCAATGCGCGAGGAGTCGCCTAAGGAACGTTTGCGGCGGACTTCTATCAAGCAAATCCCACCTTCCGCAATCGATTGGACCGTCCAGCGAACGACACCCGTTTCAGAAGTGAAAGACAAGTTGATTAAAGAACCCCAGAAGTGGTTTATTCCTATTGTGAAGAGCGACGGCAGTTTGGAAACCGTGCTAAATGAAGAAGCCGTATGGCGCTTCCTTCTCGACAAGAGTTTACCGGCGACGGCTACGGTGAAGGATTTGCTTGACTATGTGGACGCAACACCAGAGTTAAAGCGATTCTCTCAGGTACATGTCACCGTACCACTGGAAACGACGACGGTCGGCACTGCGACTGAGTTGATGGACAGCAAGCAGGTGTTTCTCGTGATTGTCGAATCATCTGGCAAACCGACCCATTTCTTCACCACATCTGAAGTGAGAAAACTGCTACTGGAAGGCTGAACAGACGACGCTAGATTACGAAAACGGCCTCGCCATCTTATCGCCGCGGGTTAGGTTATTTCCTACGCGTGCCACCCATCGGTTGCCAGAACAAAATAAACAGCCGCCGAGCGAAAGTGTCGTCGTGCGGGATGCCGGTAGACAAATGTTTCGGACGGCGTCAGCGGACTGTCTGTTCGGTACCACGAGAGCGGCCATTCGCTCGTGCCATCGTGCTTCGTCGTTGATGTTTCCCACCATCTACCGTGGAGGCCAGAACTGGAGCGTGATCATCTTGTGTTCGATTTCACGGAGCGGAATGGTTTCTCCCTCCATCGACCGACGGACCGCTCCTGCAACTAAATCCGCCAGCTGAACTAGGCGGGTTTTGCTGCTGTTTGAGAAACCGACCTGATTTAGTCGACCAATCGGCAAACCCGAGTTTTGACGCCGCAAATGATTTTCGAGCTCTACTTGAAAGTTCTGAGTTGAGTTCTCATCTATAACGAGATCTGCCTGCCAGGCGGCGCTGAGCAGATCGCCGACGAGAAACTGAAACGCGTATCGATAGAACGTCTTCGGGTCGGTGAAGCCAGCTGAGATCAGTCCTCGCTTGTCGAAACACGCGGCAGCGCACTGATACTCGAGCAAGGACAGCTCCCGAAGAACTCGCGCGTGCTTGCGAACAGATAATCCTGCGGTCCGCAGTTCGTGTTCCTCAGGTCGGCGAATCACTGAAAACGCATTTCTGAACCGTTCGTCCAGAGATGCCAAGTCGTCCCGTGACTCGATCACGACGGCCGCCACCACAAAGACCGGTGGTGTAACATTGTTCACATCAGGCGTGCCAGATTCGTCGAAGTAAATTGTCGCGCGGTCCCTGTTTGCAGGAATCCTCGACTGGTAACCCACCATGAGTCTGGTTCGCTTCGCCAGGTCCTTTAGATTTCTTACATGTTGCAGTTCCGACCGTACTCTCCATGTGTAGAACCCCAATGTGGTGTCAACGTCTGCGGCGTTAACCACGAGGAAGATTCCATTTCTGGAAGTTCCAACGAAGACCTTTGGATCGCGCCGTAATGGTCCAAGAAGTTGGTGTTGGAACGCTTCGCGCCCATAAGCGCGGGTAAGGTTCGCCTCTTGGCGCACGGTGTCAATAGGCTTCGGATTCGTGGATGAGATGTTGTTTTTGAGCAGGTATCGAATGAGTCGACGCTTGTCTTCACCGAATGGATCGTCGGGGTCAGGCGACCAGCTTTCCGCGAGCCGAATCGTGCGAGGCCTCGGCATGAATCATCGCTCTCCTCAGCATATGTATCGGCTGCAGATGCTCTTCTCAATGCAAGTATCGGTGTTTGTCCCACAGATGGCTATCAGGCCAACGGTCACTGGACCTTGACATTGGATACTGCGTTCGTTCCGTTAGGTTGCCAGCACGTCTTTCTTGCCTGCGATTAGCGCTGCGGTCGGGGTGCTCTTACTCCGGGCCTATTCAAATGGATGACGATGTTGGACCAGATGCCTGATTTGTTACTCTCGCTGAGAAACACAAAACACCTCCACCGGGAGGTCATCGGGTCTATTTTCTTAGATGATTAAAATGTCATCGAGAAGCTGTTCTGGGTCGATCTAAAGGGGAATTGAACGCTCCTCTCAAATCGCCAACAGCGATTCGATTCCCTTAACGTCAAATTCGAACAACAACTTAATGGCTCGCGCGATAGAGGGCTGTTCGAGGTGGCTCGACAAAAGCGACGTCGGTGGATCGCCACTCTTGTCGCTCGGTCCTAGGAGTTCGTCGAAAGGCTGGCGCAGTCGATAAGCAGCGATTGTGCCGCGATCGAGAGTGATCTCCTGGAACACAATCAAGAGCAGTTGCTTTTGTCGGTTCTGATCCAATGAATTGTGGATGTCGCAAAGGGACCCGGCAAGGGACAGGATTTGGTCGACTCTTGCCATCAAGTCGTTTTCCAAAGCGCGATTTTCCTTCAAGGCCGCGTCAATTGCGGTCAACTCTGTTCTCAACTTTCGGCCGAGCCCCTTGAATGCCTCTGGCGAAGTGTCGCCGGCCGCATATGCATCAGCTGCCCTCACCTCTCGGTCCAACAATCGTGCTCTGTGTCGGCGAAGCGTCTCATCCGATCTCTTTACCGTTGCAAGACGCCGCTTACACTCTCGTTCCGCCGCCTCATGGATCACTCGTTTTAATGAATCGGATAGACGGAGTTGACGGTAAAGGGCCACGAGGTGCGCGTCTGCGACCGCCACATTTGACAGCCCAGCTTGACAACGACCGTGAGCATGCTGAATGCAACGATAATACGACCATTTTTTATGTCGTTCGGCCGTCATCCGGTACCCGCAATCGCCGCACACTGCAACACCGCGAAGCAGAAATTTCAGACGACCCCTCTCTCCTGGCTCCTTGAAACGACATCGAAGTACGTTCTGAACGTGCAGGAAGAGCGCTTCCGGCACCAATGGCTCATGACTTCCGGGATACTCCGCGCCCTTCCAGCGGAAGCGGCCTGCATAGAACGGATTCTCAAGCATCCCCCGCACATAACTGAGCGACACAGGCTTGCCGGCCGACGTAGTGACTCCACGGATGAGAAGCTCCTGGACAATGTCATTGAGTGAGAACCTGCCGGTGCCATACAGTTCGAAGACTTGGCGAATCGCCGGCGCGACAGCCTCATCCACCACGCAGATGGAGCGCCGATCTTCGCTTCGACTCTGGAGGTAGCCGCGTGGTGGTTGATGCGGCCATCCGCCGCGCTGAACCATTACGCGCATGCCTTTCTTCACCTCCTCTCCGAGATTGGCACTGTAGAACTCTGCGATCGACGCCATGATGTTCTCGACAAGCTGGCCCGTGATCGTGTCATCGACATTCTCCACAACCGATGCCAGACGAATGCTACGTTGCTTGAGAAGTGCCTTGATAGTGGCATGCCCGTATACGTCCCTTGCGAGCCTGTCCACCTTGTGGACCAGTACAACGTCGACCTTTGGCTGTTGGCGACATCGCGCAAGAAGCCGTTTAAGCATTGGCCGTTCTGTCGTCCTCGCGGATGCGCCCGGCTCGACGAATTCCTCGACGACAGACCATTGGCGTTGGCGGGCATACTCGCGCATCGCTTCCAGTTGAGCGGGAATCGAGAAATCCTTATCTGCTTGCTTGTCCGTGGAAACACGGGCATAAGAAATACAATTCATTTGGAGTGAGATTAATGCGGTAGAAGCGTACAGATCGTGCCGTACCGACAACTTCTTGGCAACCCGTCGTGTTCTCGCGAATTTTCGGCAGTGTTGTTGAGGTTATCCACAGGCACGTGCACCGTTGATCCTGACCCACAAATGTAAACGCCTGGCTCGGATGCCGAGTCAGGCGTGTTGTTTCATTCTGAACCAGGCTCCTGCGCAGCATACGCGCCGAGAACTAGGTCGCGGATCCGATTTTGCGCCTGAGCGTCCACAATTGGTCTTAACAGCGCGAAACTTCGGCGCTCGCCGTTAACAGAATATTGCCGCGCCGGGAATGTGACGTTTCTGCCAGAACCGCCGCGACGTTCCCACACGGCGAAGCCAACTAGCTTCAAACCCTCGAGAGGCCCTTCGGTGAAATGCAGTTCTGCCTCCCCAAGCTTTCCTGGCGGATTACCTTTATCGTTCGGAATGATCTTGATCTCCATTTTTATTCCTCCTTCTTACAGATGTCCGGCTTCACGGAATGAAAAGTAGCGACTACCGGAAACAATCAGGTGGTCGAGCATCGAAATACCGAGGAGATCTCCCGCAGCCGACAAGCGAAGCGTCAGCGCCAAGTCATCAGCGCTTGGTGTTACGTCGCCGGATGGGTGGTTATGCCCAACGATGATGGCGGCGGCGTTCGACACAATGGCAGCCTTGAACACTTCGCGCGGATGTACGAGTGTTGTGTCTAGGCACCCGCGCGATACTTCGTGGTAGGCCACAATTACGTGCTTCGTCGAACACGCGAACATCCCGCACACTTCGACAGGCTCGCTGCCCAGCAGCGTAATGAATGCCTTCGCCGCGTCGCTAGGGATTGCAAGCTGTGTCGCGATCGGCCAAGTCTTGCCAGATACCCGTTTGAGCCGATACATCACGCGCAGCTCTCGAACGTACACACATGTGCCTCCTTTCGTTTGTTGCAGCACCGAATCGCGCTACCTAGGTTTTGGCTGAAAGAGACTCGTCAGCTTGCTCAACTAACAGGCTGGCAATCCGAACGATTGCGTCGTCGGCAGGTTGGTCTAAATGCTCCATGAATAAACCGTAGCAGGGCAATTCAAGCTACGCGAGAGGCCAATCTTGCGCTCCGATAACGTTGTCCACACAAACATCAACAATTCACAGGTAATCCACACGGTGTCGGAAGAACTTGACTACCACGCACAATGTCCCTCTTTGCGAATTGGTATTCGTTTTCTATGCTTAAGGGCGTAAGGAGTTGCATGCCTCCGATTAAAACAAAAGCTCGCAAGAATCATCTCTACGCACTGCGCCGCATCCGAGGATACCGCCAAAAGCACATGACGTTTCTTCTCGGACAGCGCTCGGCACAGATGATTTCGCGTTACGAATCAGGAGTCGTCCTGCCGTCGCTTGAGACTGCTTTGCTGTTTGAGATCATTCTCGGCGCACGTCTCTCGGAGATCTATCCCGATCTCTATAGCGAATTGGGCACTCTGGCTTGTCAACGTGAAGACCAACTACCAAGCATGCTCGGCCGTGCGATTTGCCGGCGAGTATGCGGCCAGGACAACTGCTCCCATGTCAATTCTGGAAAAGGTGGAGGCGGGTCTACAAGACTTCCACCCTCGTAACCAACGAGAGTTCGTCGTACTTCAGATCGCCCGCCGCTTCAAGGATGAGGAAAACCTCGCCCGCTATTTAAACGTTACCCAAGAACATCCCAAGAGGGTCTTGCTGGAGGCGGCCCGACTGGCACTTCAGCGTCACCAACCCGACGGCGCCACGCTACCAGACTTATTTTTTGACCTACTGGAGAGGTTCAGAGAGGAGGATCATGCTTCTGTCTGAGTCCATCTTAGCGATTCGAGTCAGCCGTCGAGCGATTGCAGCCGCGATTATCAACGGAGAGTCCCTGGCACTTTGCGATGGATTTCACCTGAATTCGCGCAGAGATAGAGCCGAACGGTCAAGCCAGCGATACGTTGAGAAGCTCATTACACGAATGTCAGTAAAGGGCGCCATGATTTATTCCCCAAACACCGATGAGGGCGCCACGAGTGCCGTGCTCCGAACGGTGCAAACAACTTTGGTTCGCGCTGGCCTGCCCCTGCGACTGATTTCAAAGCAAGAACTGCTTCAAGCATTTGGATTTCCCGCGGTTCGGCACTGGACCGAATTGCGAATCATAGCCGGGAGATTCTGGTCGGAACTCGATGGCATTCGCACGCAAGTAAAGCCGTTTGTCATCGATGCGGCGGCCGTCGGTCTCTATGCCGAGTCTCTCCTGGCCCTGATTGGGACAACGCCATGATTGGACCGCTCGCATATATCGGTGGGAAGAGACGCCTTGCGCCCCTACTAATCCGTTTGTTGCCCCCACACACGACTTATGTCGAGCCGTTTGCTGGAGGATGTCAGGTGTTTTTTCGCAAGCCGCCTAGCAAGGTTGAGGTACTCAATGACCTCGACAATGAGGTCTATAACTTCCTCAGAGTCGTTCAAAACCATCCCAACGAGTTGACTCGGGCGCTTACCTACGCAATAGCGGGGCGCAAATTGCACGGCATATTTCTTCGACAGAACCCAGACGACCTCACCGAGATCCAACGCGCCGCGCGGTTCCTCTGGCTTCAAAAAAATTCATTTGCCGGTCGAGTTTCTCGTCAGAACTATCACGTGTGCGTTTCCAAGCCATCGAACTACAACCCCATCACTCTCCCAGCCAGGATTGAGGAGGCCGCCAAACGGTTGCAGCGAGTGCAACTGGAATGCTCTTCGTACGAGAGCGTGCTGAGCAGATATGACCGGACCACTACTGTTTTCTATATCGATCCGCCATACGTGGGACTCAAGCTCTACCGTTTCAATTTCGCCAACGATCAGTTTCTGGAGCTGGCGGATCGCCTTCAGCGGCTCAAGGGGAAGTTTATCCTGTCGATAAACGATTGCCCTACGGCCCGAACAGTGTTCACAATGTTCAATTTATGGTCAACCGCAGTGCCTTACACTGCAACACGAGCCGTTCGGACAGTCCGCGAGCTCATCATTACGAACTACGACCCACCCCACCTTGACGAACGTACACTAAGAAGAGAGACAAATTTTTCTGAGGGTGGCTCCCAGACCAAGGAGCCACTATGCCCGCCCGCTTTGATCCCGACGACGAGCCCGTAGCGGATTTCTTCGCCGATGTAACCAACCCCGCGGATCTGTACGGTAGACCTCTCGCCACATCTTTCCAAAGGCGTGGAGGTAAGCGCATCGTCGCGACCCATCGACGATACGACGAGCAGCACATCGCGGAGTGCGAGACTCCGATGCTTCTCGAACTGCGCTTGCGCCTCACACAGTATCTCGAGCGTAGGGCGCGTGACGGACTACTCACAACCGAGCAATGCCGGCTGATATCGGAGTTTGTCCGACGTCCCGAGCTTGGGCTCCAAGGGTTTGCCGATGAGATTGGAGTGCGGCGTCAGGCCATCCATTCACGGTTGAAGGTAGTGCTACGGCTAGTACCGACATTCAGACAGGTATGGGTGCTCAAGCAGACCTATATCAGACAAGGGCGGAGCCATGCTCGAAACGTTGATGGTGAAAATTCTTAATGCGTTGAGCGGCCCCAGACGGACTACTGACGGCGGGACCGGCCTGCTCCTTGGACGCGGTACCGAGTCTGGCCAGGCTATTCACCTCGGTCGCGACCAGCGAGTTCAACACGCCGTCGTCTTGGGGAAAAGCGGCGTTGGTAAGACGCACTTTCTCCAACATCTCGTCTATCAGCACTTTGAGCGCAATGAGGGCTTCTGCTTCTTCGATTTCCACGGCGATGCCGTGAATCGTCTGCTGGAGCTTGCTGCCCAGTTCCCTGAGGCAGCGAACCGGCTGGTTCTGTTCGACCCCACCGATCCTGATTACAGCCCTGGGCTCAATCCGCTTGAAATCGATCCTGCACACGAGCACCAAGGATTTTCGCGGACAGCAGAGTTGACAGCGATTCTGAAGCAACGCTGGGGAATGGATTCATTTGGCGCACGGACCGAAGAATTGATGCGGCACGTCTTCTATACGCTGGCGGTGAACGGCTACACTCTCGTGGATGCGTCGGCGCTTTTAACATCGCGCCACTTTCGGTCTCGCCTCATCGCTCAGCTTCGCAACCAGGAAGTCCTGAGCTATTGGCTGGATCGCTACGAGCCGCTTTCGGAACCAATGAAGGCGGTGTTTCGCGAACCACTGCTCAATAAGCTCTCGGGCTTCGTTACAGATCCATTGAGTCGCCAACTCCTTGGTCAGCAGCAAAGCACACTGAGCTTTGCCACAGCAATGGCTCAAGGTCAGTGGGTCTTAATTAATCTGTCCAAGGGCCTTCTCCGCGACCACGCGCACACTCTCGGAAATTTGATATTTGCCAAGCTCCAGTTCGACGTTATGGCCCGCGCGTCGCTTCCTGAACGCAGCCGTCCAATATTCACGATCTTCTGCGATGAGACACAGAACCTCGCCGAAAACGACCTCGGCATTCTCATTACCGAAGGTCGTAAGTATTCGGCCTCGATTTTTACGAGTTCGCAGTTCTGGGAACAGCTTCCGCGCGACCTGCGCAATGTGCTGTTCGCTGCTGGCAGTCACGTGATTTTCCGTGTCAGCGCCCACGATGCCCGCACGCTATCTTCCGAACTATCAGGCAGCACTCGACATAAGCAAAGCCAACTCACTGACCTTGAGCGGGGACAAGCGATCGTGCGTATCGGTTCGGCGCCCGCTCAACTTGTCAACGTCCCTAAGCTTCCATCGCGTCACCCCGTAATTCCAATTCGCGAGCTGCGGCAACTCGCACGGACGAGGAACGCGAGAGACAGACATGAGGTCGAGCTCGAGATTCGCAATCGCAGAGATGCGGTGGGACACGCAGACCTAGGACCAACAATCAATGAGCGGACAACCACACAGCCAGAAGGTCAGACGGGGTGGTAGCGGAATGGCGCTAACGTCACGTGACGTAGAGATCATCCAGGAAGTCGCCGTATCCGGGGCGCTTACGCGCGAGCAGATTCGGCGCCATCACAAGTTTGGCTCCATCGTAAGAGCCAACGCGACGTTGCTGCGGCTCGCCCGGCACGACTATCTGAGGCGTCGTTTTCAGCCCACGCTGGCCGGCACTCGACGTGCGATCTACCTAATCGGCCCACGAGGCCACGAGTTGATATCCACGAGTGGCGCAACCGAACACAACCGCTTTTATGAAGCTTCAGATCTCTTTCTTCAACATCGTCTAATGCTGAACGACGTCCGTTTCGCATTCTGCGATCGTAGCGAACACGATTACAGTTTCGCACTATGGAAGAGTGAACGAGAACTCCGGCGGCACCCACTGCCGGTTCTCCCTGATGGATATCTTGAGTACGCACTCGACGGAGCGACGTTCGCGGCCTTTATCGAGGCTGACCGAGGGACCGAGGGGCCAGGAAAGTGGCTGGCTAAGGCGCGCGGTTACGCCGAACTGGCGTTCAGCGGGTTATACACGCGGTTGTTTGGTAACAGATTCTTTCGGGTCTTGGTAGTTGCACCCACCGAAGATCGAGCACGAGCCCTCGCGCGTACCGTGAGCAAAATCACCACGCAGATTTTCTGGTTCACAGACCTCACAGCCCTCTCAGAAATCGGTCCTATGAGTCCAATCTGGATTCGAGCTGATCGCCCTGACAAACAGTCATTAAGAGAAAAGTAAACACATGCGCCGATGCACAAGCTGTTTTCATTATTCACGCGGTCATCCAGCGTACTGCCCGCGTTGCGGTCGCACGTACAGCGTCAGGTTATGTCCTCGAGGCCACATCAACGGACGTTCGGCCCAGTACTGCACGGATTGCGGCAGTGATGACCTGTCCACACCCGCAGCTCCCGAAACGTGGCTGTCGAGGGTCTCTCACTGGATCCTCATGGGGTTTGTCATCGTGACGGTCGTTATCACGCTGTTCGCCTTTATCGCCAGTGTGTTCGTGTCGATCGATTGGTCGCAGGTGGCACCGCGATTGGTCGCTATGGTGCTAATGATCGGCCTCCTGCAGTGGTTGATGACACTCCTACCCGGACCCGTGCAGAAGATTGGCAAGGCTGCGGCAAAGACCGGAATGAAGTTCTTTCGAAACCAGGCAGGTCGAGGACGAGGACACAGGTAGCGATGAAACCTCCCGCAGTCGACCCAGAACGCCTTTGGAACATCGCGGAAGTTTCCGAGTATCTCCAGATTCCCGTCGCGTCGATTTACAAAATGACCGCGCGCAAGGCACGACTTCCGATACCCCACGTCCGGATCTCGGGGCGAATTCGCTTCAGACGCGTCGAGATCGACGAATGGCTATCCCTACTAACAGTATCGAATCTCGCCCGTCTCCGCACACTCCGTCGCAAAACGACACATGAGGTGACCAATGGCCACGATCCATCGCCGAGCAATGCGAGGCGGTGAAATCGTTTGGGAACTCACACACGGGACAGGCAAGGACCGCCAACGGTTCATTGCCGGACGAACCAAGGAGGAAGCTCAAACGATTCTCACTCAGTTCAAGCGTCAACTAGCGCTTCACGGCAGCGCACCCGACAACGCAGATATTCAAACAGTCATTGCCGAGTACGGAAACTATCTCCGAGCGAATCGTAGACAACGTACAACCGCCCGCTACTCTGGAATACTTCGCACATTCAGCGAATCATTCTTGAAAGTGTTTCATTCGGACCTCCAGCGCATCCGCGACATTCGTCCGATGCATATCGAGGAGTACAAGAGGCGACGATCTGACGGAGAGATTATGCGATCCAATTCAGAAGAGGAGATGTCACGCGAACAATCCCTAAGAGTCGAACTTGCCACGACTGCTGGCGCGGCAACCCCAGCCAGCAACGCCAAATTTGGTTGGCTCGGGCGTCACACAATCCGCCAGAAGGTGACTCGCCGCACCGTCAATTACGAACTGGTTGCACTGTTCACCTTCTTCCATTGGGCGACCAAACGTAACTACCTGTTCATCAACCCAGCGGCGCAGGTCGAGCGCTACCGCTTGCCCAAACGAGCGCTGCCCAAGTTCATAACATCCGAAGACCTGAAAAAGTTCTTCGGCGCTTGCACCCCTTCTCAGCGCCGTCTTTACATGTCTATTCTGCTGTCTGGGATGAGAAAGGGCGAAGCGGAGTTTCTAACCTGGGAGGATGTGTCGTTTGATCTGGGCATTATTTTCATAAGGGCAAAGCCAGATTTGGGTTGGCAACCCAAGACCGACGAACGCGTCATCCCTATCTCCCCAGTTCTCCATACCATCTTGGTAGAGCAGTTTGCCCAGCGGGCGTCGGAGCTGTGGGTATTCGCGAATCGCGCCGGAAATCGTGAGACCCATATGCTTGAGAAGCTTAAGCAAATATGCAAAAAGGCCGGCATACGGCCGGCGACGGTTCATTCGCTACGGCATAGTTTCGGCGCCCATTTGCGGATGGCTGGAGTGAACTTGGCTGATATCGCCGACCTGCTGGGGCACAAAGACCTCGCTACGACACAGATTTACGCGAAGGTCCTGCAGGATCATCTGCGGCAGGTCGTCTCAAAGCTGTCGCCGCTAGCCTCTCCTGAGACTGCGCCCGAGCTTGATGAAATGTCACTCAAGAATGTCACGCAGCCGGGACGGAAGGCGATTTCCGGAGAAAACTAAGTCATTTCTGGTAGATGGCGGAGAGGGTGGGATTCGAACCCACGTGCCCCTTACGGGACAAGACGCTTTCGAGGCGCCCCCGTTACGACCACTTCGGTACCTCTCCGCAGAGGAATCAGTGGCGCAGAACTACCCATTTTACCTGATCAGCCACTTTCTCCGAGGCAGGCACTCGGCTGCCCGCTTTGCTCGGCTAAAGCCGAGCACTACGATTCGTCTAATCGAGGCCTCCGACGCATGCGCTCGGCTGAAGCCGAGCACTACGAGTCTCTTGCGCGAGCCTACGACTCCTTTGCGCGGCTGAAGCCGAGCACTACGACTGTAGCGGCCTTACGAGACTGCCGACCAATCCAATCCCCAATCCCCAATCCCTAATCTCTAGTCCCTAATCCCCAATCGCTAACCCCCAACCACCAACCACTAACCCCCGCACTCCATCTCACCACATGCCGTGATCGACGCTCCCAGTACACCGGGACTTGACGGTGACAGCCACTGAATCCAGAGCGCGTTCTCAAGATTTACCAACACGTTGCAGCCGGGCAGCGAGAGTCATCGTTGCGGCCCCTCTTTTGCGTTGCGCCTCTCGCCTGAAAGGCTCTGCGACTGGTGCGGCCTCAACAGGAGCAACAACATGATTAGCAGGGTATCCGGTCAGATCGTGGCAAGCCTTCTCGCGCTGGCCTTGATGGGATCGCTCGGCGTGGCGCAGTCGGTCCAGCCGAGCGCCACGGACAAAGTGACCATCAACGGCTGGGCCCTCAGCATGAGCAACGTCGCCACGGGCGCCAATCAGACGATTCAGGTTCAGATCAACGGATGGTCGAGCCCGAAGCAGCGGCAGCACCTGATCGACACATTCCTCGAGAAAAAACAGGATGGCCTCATCCGCGAGCTCCAGAAACAGCCGGAGCTTGGACGCTTCAACTTCCCGGGATACATGGGTCCCGACCCGAACAGCGTCATGCGGCTCGGCACCGACATCCGCTACGCCATGAATTTCCCCGGCGAAGACGGCGGCCGGCGCATCGTTATCATCACCCCGCGCGTCATCGGCTTCCGCGAAGCGACGGACAGGCCCCGGATATACGACTACCCATTCTCTCTCTTCGAGATGCGATTCGACAGGTCTGGCAAAGGCGAGGGCAGGTTGGCGTACGCCACGCAGATTCTGTTCGACAAGAAGAAGAACACCATCGAGCTCGAGAACTACTCCAGCGAGCCGGTGCGACTAAACAATCTGACGCTCGAGGTGAGGAAGTAGGAACAACGCGATGAAAAAACAGTTCTCCGCGTCACTCGCCCTTGGCGTTCTCATGTGCTGGGCCGGCGTCCAGGCGATGGACTACCCGCTCACGCTGGCCGCAGCCGCGCAGGTCACCAAAGGCGCCACCACGGTGACGACGACGTTCACCATTCATGTCGATCGCGAGATGAACGAGACGTTCCGCTCGCGCGTCATGGACGCGCTCAAATTCGGCGGCTATCCCAAATTTCTTGCGGCGCTCCGCACAATGCCTGTGGTGGGCACGATCACATTCGAAGGGCGCATGGTCGAGCTGCGCTACGCGCACGAGGAGGCTCGCGAGAAAGGCACCCGGCTCGTCCTGGTCGCCGATCGCCCGCTGTTTTTCCTCGGCGATCCGGCGAGAGCTCGAGCCGGGTACGAACTGACGATGGTCGAGATGATCCTCGACGCGCAGGGTGCAGGCACCGGCACCATGACGGGCGCGGCGCGCGTGAAGCCGACCCCCGACGGCGGCCTCGTCGTCGATGAGTTCGAGGTCGCGCCCGTGGCGCTCACCGTCCGGAAGGCTCCGGCAAAATAGCGGCGGCTACTTCGCGGCGCAGCTCGGCGACACCATCTTGAGCGACTCGACCTGCAGGTCGCGCATTTCGATCGTCGCCTTCTCTTTCACTTCCACTTTCGGGTCCGGCTTGTCCGGCACTCGTTCCCGTTTCACGCTCGACTCCGTCGAAACCGCTTTCTGCGCGTCGCCGGACGTGCGACCAGTAATCTCGACGCGATGGCCGAGGTGAGCGCCGAGATTCGATCCTCCGCTGAGCACATACGTGACGTTCGGCACTGTGCCCGACGTCGCAACGGCCACACCCTTCGCAAGCTGATCGGCGGTGGTAGCCAGCACGAACTGATTTGGCTGCGCACCCGCCTGCAGGCACCCGACAACCGTGAGCGGCTTCCGATCGTTGTCTTTCGAGGCCGACGTGCCCGCTTGCTGCGCCGTCGCCGTAGCGGAAACAGACAATGCCATGAGGGCGAGCATAGTTGTGAATCGCATTTGAGCTCCTTGCCCTCAGATTCAGCAAAAATTCTGCCGGAAGTCAGGGAACGAGCCACTTGACGAACCAGTCGGCCGCGACGAGCTCGGCGACCGGCGTCACTACGTGTCCGGCATTTGGCTGGAGATACAAGCCGAGCTTTTCTCCGGCGCCCATCTTCATATAGGTACGCTGCGCCGACGCAACGGCCTCCTCCACTCCCGCGAGCGGCGTCCGCGCGTCCGAGTCGCCGTTGATGACGAGCACAGGCCGCGGCGCAATCAGCGCGAGCATCGATCCCGCGTCGTAGTCGCCGTAGATGCCTGGCGCGACGCGATCGTAGAAACGCCGCACGAACGCCGCGTCGACTTTTGCGACGCCTTCATCACGCGCGGCGCGATCGATCGGCGGCGAAAAGGTGCTGACGCGTGCCTGCCACTGATCGTTGTCGAGTGCCCACCGGAATCCCTGCACGCCGATGATCGGCACGACCGCGGCAATGCGCGGATCGACCGCGGCGGCAAGATAGGCCTCGGTTCCTCCCCTTGAAATACCCATCACGCCGATGCGCGCCGGATCGACGTCGGCGCGCGTCTGCAGGTAATCGACGAGCCTCATGACATCCCATACCGTGTCGTACAGATACGGGCGCCCCTTGCCGGTGCGATACGTCTCGAGCATGGCGGCAAAGTACTGCTCATTCCCCGGTCCGAACGCCGGCAATATGCGCGCACCGTGATGCCGCGCGTCGATCGCCGCCGACACGAATCCGCGATCGGCAAACGTCCGCATCAGCGCGAGAAATTCCTCCTTCTTGCTGCCGGTTCCGTGCAGGAGGATGACGGCCGGCCTCCTGTCCGTGGCGCGCACCGACTTGAGAAAAATTCCAGGCACGCGCTCACCGGCCTCTGACGCGAAGCTGAACTGCTCGGCTCTATACACGCCGGCATCAGGCCGCGGCGCGGTCTGTGGAGCAAGGGGCACGCGCGGCCGGGCGATCATCTCGAGGAATGCCGCTCGAATCCGCGGAACCTCGGGCGCCTGCGCAAATGCGGGCCCGGACGCGACGGCGGCGAGCGCGAGGGCGGCGGCGAGGAGCGCGCGCGGCATTATTCGCTCTTCCCTTTCCGCTTTTCCCTGAAGAACTCCTGTATGAGTTCCCGGCATTCGTCCGCCATCACACCCGCCACGACGACGATGCGGTGGTTCCAGCTGGGATCATCGATGAGCTTCATCGTCGAACGGACGGCGCCGGTTTTCGGTTCCGCGGCGCCGTATACCAGCGCGCCGATGCGCGCGTGTACCATGGCCCCCACGCACATCGCGCACGGCTCGACCGTCACGCACAGCGTCGCGCCGGTCAACCGGTAATTGCCGATTTTCTGGGCCGCCGCGCGGAGGGCGCGAATCTCGGCGTGTGCCGTCGGATCCACTGTCGAGATGGGTTGATTGAAGCCCGCCGCAACAATTTCCTCGCCGACCGCAATAACGGCACCGATGGGCACTTCATCGCTGGCCATCGCCTTGCGCGCTTCCGTCAGCGCCGCCCGCATGAGCTCCTCATCGGAGATGGACGAGCCGGGCCGGGTCAGCACGCGTCCGGCTCGCCAGTCGGGAGATCTTCCGTAAATGTGCGCTCCAAGACAGTTCTCCTGCGGCCCGGTGAAAGGTTACTATGACTGTCATGCGGATTTGCTCATTTGCGCTCGGCGTGCTCGTCCTTGCCCTTGGCGTCGCCGGCTCACCCGCGGCGCAGTCAAAAACCACGCGCGCGGTCGGCCCGGTGACCGCGGCCGTCCGGATCGACCTGTTCAGCGATTTCCAGTGCCCTGCCTGCAAAGCGCTGCACGAGCAGACGATCAAGCGCGTGAAGACAGAATTTGCCCAGGCGGGAAAACTCAGGCTTGTGCACCACGACTTCCCGCTGCCACAGCACAAGTACGCGAGACAAGCCGCCATTCTGGCCGCTGCCGCAGACCGGCTCGGCAAGTACGACGAAGTCGCCGATGCGCTGTTCCACCAGCAGGAATCATGGGGCCAGTCCGGCGCTGTCGACGCCGTCGTCGACAGCGTGCTGACGCCGGAAGAGCGGAAGAAACTCCGCGAGGCCGCAAAGGACCCGGCGATTCTCGCCAACATCGAGCGCGATATTAAGCTCGGAGAGCGGATGATGGTCGGCTCGACCCCAACGATGATCGTCACGCACGACGGCAAGCCGAATCCCATCGTCGGCGTGGTGAGCTATCCCGTATTCAGCAAATACCTGAACACGATCGTCGGGCCGTGATCCGACGGGCCGCGCTGGCGCTTCGGGTGCTGCTCGGCGCAGTGTTCATCTACGCCGCCTACACGAAGCTGCGGCAGTCGTGGCTGCTCTTCGCGCTTTCGATCGACTCGTATCAGCTGCTGCCGGAATGGGCCGTGTTCGCCCTTGCGAGAACGCTCCCGGCGCTCGAGCTCGCCCTGGGGGTGCTGCTCGTCGCGGGCGTCTGGCTCCGCTACCTGTCGATCGCGGCGGCAGCCATCCTCGCACTGTTTTTTTCAGTGATGGTCATCTCGTACTTCCGCGGGGCGGGGATCGACTGCGGCTGCTTCGGCGTCGGCGAGCCACTGTCGGCGAAAACGCTGCTGCGCGACGGCGCGCTTCTGGCGGCCGCGACCGCGCTGGTCGTGTACACGCGGCGTCCTCGTCCCTAGTGAGAAGTCCAGAGTCCAGAGTCGAGAGTCGAGCGTCTAGTCGCGATCGGGCTTGTCTGGATGCTCGTCGTCGACCGGGCGGGGCGTGTCATGCGTGAAGTGGTCGTGCTTGGGGGGCGCGCCGGGCTTCCAGTCGTGCCACGGGCGCTCGGAATAGATCGTGTTCATGCGACCGAGCTCTTCGATACGTTCGCGGTGCGGATCCTTGGTTTCGGCCATCGATTCTCCTGCCGACAGCATACCAAACCTGCGGGACGCTCATGTGTGGGGAGCTGCGCGCAGCCTTTGTCCTCGCCGCCGACGTGGGTTGCATGGCGGTGGATCGATTGGCGTGAGAAGCTGGTAAACCGCGTCTTCGTGCACGAGCAACAGGCGTAACGTATCCTTCGCAAACCCGCGGAGGTCCTCTGATGCGTAACGTTTGTCGACGACGACAAAGCGCACGCAGGTACGGCGCATGAAGGCGTCACGGCTGCTGCGCGCCCGTTCCACCAGCTCGGCCGGCGGCGTGCGCCCTTCGCTCAGCTCAAAGATCGCGCTGAGCACCGGAGAGCGGCGGTTCTCTCGCTTCTGCCAGCGCGATACACGCGACACATAGCCCCCGACCATCGGCCGATGATGCCGCGTCTGGAAGTACTGGCTCGCCGGGTTGAACCTGCCCATTGACGATGTCCCATCGCGAACGCCCGTTGGAAGCTCCAGAACGCGTCCCGTCTCATCCGTGGTCGCCGTGATCAGTTTGTAGACGTCAGGCACGTCGGCCGAATAGAGCACGCGTGGCGCGGGGATCAGCTCTACGACAAGCGCCAACGCAATGGCAGCGAGCACCGCCGGCCGCACTCGCTGAGAGAGCGCTCTTATCCCGAAGGCAAACAACATCGACAGTCCGAGCACGGCAAGCACCGAAAATCTGGAGGGCGAACGCGCCATGCCGACAACCGGAAGGTATCGCATCAACGCCCATGGACCAGGCACGAAGGTATTCACGCCAGCAACGTAAATGAAGGGACCGGCGGAAAGCATCACAAACACGCCGCTGAACGCAATCCAGATTAAGGGCAGCGCACGCATCGCGGCGGCGGCGGCGATCACGGCAAACGCCACCAGCGAAAACGACGCGACGAACTCCGGAAATGCTGCGTCGGTCGAAACCCAGGTGCGCGTCGTGCTGCCAAACCAGGGATGCATGGGGTTGGGCACGAGGTACGCGAGCGCATCGACTCCGGGAGCGCTGCTGCGCCAGTGGAGCTCCGTTTCCGGCAAGCGATCGTCGAGATAGCCCAGCGCGATGCCCACGAGGAGAGGCGACAGCAATGCGATGCACACAATCATCGCAAGGCCCGCTCGCCACGCCAGGGCCCGAACGTCGTCAGGATTGTGAATCTTGAATACCGGCCGCCACGTCGACCACGCGCGCGCTGCTCCAAGCAGAGTGACGACAAGAACGGGCGTATAGAGCGTCTGCAGGCCAATTCTGACGCCCCCAAGCGTGACGACCGTGCGGCCGGTGAACGCCCGCCATGCAATCAACACCGCGATCGCGGCGATCCCGGCGTCGATCGCGCGTGCGATCAGCGGAGGCGACAGGTTCGGACGAGGAATGACACGCACGAATCTCCAGGCGACGAAAAACACACCGGCGAGGGCGCAGTAGATGCCGTAATACGCGTCCGAATACGTTGCGAGGGCAACCAGGACGCCGACAAGCGCAGCATCGCGAAAACGCTTCGTCTCGAGCGTTCGTAAGAGCGCCGCGATGAATAACGGCAGTGGCGCCGCTGTGATCAGGCTGAAGTGGTCGGACCCTCGAGCGGTCAGCACCGGCGAAGCCATGAAGAGCGCACCGGCGGTCCACGCGCACATGCGATCGAGCTCGAACCGCCGCGCAAGCCAGTACGCGCCGAGTCCCGACACGACCATCGCCCCGATCAGAATCACGTTGAACGTGCCGACGATCCCGAGCCAGTCCATCAGCGGAACGCCTAATAGACCAGCCAGCGGCGTGTAGTTATGCAGCGCGAAGTCGATACCGTCCGTGTAGGTAAAGAGATGGTCGGTCGACAGCGGGAGCTGGCCATGCTCGACGAGCTCGTGGCGGAAGATCCAAAGATTCCACACGTAAACGCCAACGTCGCCAGACGTATCTCCGAGCAGATGCGTCTGGAAGTACCGCGGAAGCGGCCATGTCAGCCCGCACGCGAGCAGGACAAATGAGGCCACCGTTGCCACCGGGGCGGGCACAGACGACAGCCTGTTTGCCGGACACATGTGAAGGACAGGCGCATTCTATATGACTCCTTGGACTTCAAATCAATGGATATACCGATAATAATGGAAATATTTGGCGCAGAGTGCCCCAACAACGAACCACTCATTCGCTAGGCGCTGCGGTAAGCCGGCGGCTTCGGGGCGACGTCGTCTGCAGGGATTTCTGGCGTTTTTGGCCGATCGGCCTCGAGCGCGATGACCGACGTCGTGTCGTAGACCCCCCTCAACTCCTCGATCAACTGGTCGCGCTTCAGCCGCGCCGCGTCGAGGCCCAGCGCGCCATCGTGCAGATCCGAGAGCAGCGACCGGTAGCGCTCGCGCAAGCCCCACAACTGCGCGCCGGACGCCGCGTGCGCCCGGGCGGATGCGTCGAGATCGAACGACAGGCTGATCAGCAGCACGAGCAGAGCGAGTCCCGCCATGCACGCGGCGGCAATCGCAAGCGCCTGGCCGTGTCCAAATGCCGCGCCGACGGACGCGATGGTGGCGCCGCCGACGAGGATGGCTTCACTGCCGCGCAAGCGGCGGCTCCACCGGGCGCGCGTCTGGGCTTTGGCCGCGTGCGCGTTGTGGCGCTGGATGATTTCGGTGAATGTGAGGTGGAGATGATCGCGCAGCGTGAGATTGAACATGGGCTCACCTGTTTCCGCATCACATCGGCGTGCCGGTCGCAGAACTGGGGAGTCCGCAGCCTGATTGTACCGCGATCACGACGCGATGTCGTTCACTAAATCGCGCGGAATTGCGGTGGAAGCGGACTTGATACCGGGGACTCAGTGGAAGGTGGTGCGCCCAGCACGACTCGAACGTGCGACCTCCTGGTTCGTAGCCAGACGCTCTATCCAACTGAGCTATGGGCGCGCAACAAACCGACCCTTGAGTCTAACATAGGGATCGTCATGAGCCACATCGATCACAAGGCGACGTCTCCGTCTTCGGTCCGCTGCTACGTGTTGACGATCAGCGACACCCGCAAGCCCGCGACCGACACGAGCGGCATCGCCATCGCGGAGCTGCTCGAGTCGCATGGCCATCACGTCGCCGGCCGCGCGATCGTGCGCGACGATCCTGACGCGATACGCACGGCCATCCAGCAGCAGCTCGACGAAGCGGCCCCGCAGATCATCATCACGACCGGCGGCACGGGCATTACGTCGCGCGACTCGACATACGAAGTCGTCAGCAATCTCCTGGAGAAGCGCCTCGAGGGGTTCGGCGAGCTCTTTCGCATGTTGAGCTATCAGGAGATCGGGCCATCCGCGATGTTGAGCCGCGCCTGCGCCGGCACCGCACAGGGAAAAGTCATCGTCTCGCTGCCGGGCTCGGAAAATGCGGTACGCCTCGGCATGACCCGATTGCTGATACCTGAGCTGGGACACCTGATGCGGGAGCTCTCACGATGAGCGGGCGGCCCCGCTCGGCAATGGGTTTCATGCGCCCATTCGGCGACGTGATTTCGCTCGACGCCGCCCGCGCCATTCTCGACACGACCGGCGCTCCCATCGATCGCGTCGAAACGGTTGCCCTCTCGGAAGCGAATGGTCGAGTGCTGGCGCGCGACGTAATCGCGCGCCTGGATGTGCCGCCGTTTTCGCGCGCCGGCATGGATGGCTACGCCGTACGCGCGCGCGACACCCGTGGGGCGACGCGCGCGCATCCGCGCACGTTGACAAGAGTCGCGACGATCTACACCGGCGAGGTCTCCGAGGTTTCCGTTCTCGACGGACAGTGCGCGGAAATTTCAACGGGCGCGCCGATGCCGGATGGCGCGGACGCCGTTCAGATGGTCGAAGAAACCGACTCGAGCGCCGGCGGCGACGTCGCGATATTCGCTGAGGTGCAGCCCGGACAGAATGTCGGGGCGCGAGGCGCCGATATTCGAACGGGACAGGTCGTCGTCGCCGCGGGCGACACCCTCAACTCGAGCCGCATCGGCGCGCTCGCCGCCATCGGCATCTCGTCCGTCGACGTGTACGAACGGCCGCGTGTCGCTATCCTTTCGACCGGCAATGAAATCGTCGAGCCAGGGAAAGAACTGCAGCCCGGTCAGATTTACGACATCAATCGCTTCACCATCTCGGCCGTCGTCTCCGAAAACGGCGGCGTTCCCGTCGCGTATCCTCCTGCGCCCGATACGCTCGAGGCGCTTATAGCGACGCTGGATTTACTCGTGATTCACGACCTTGTCGTGTTCTCTGGTGGGAGCTCTGTTGGAGAGCGCGATCTCATTCGCGACGCGATTGCGGCGAGGGGCCGGCTGCTCTTTCATGGCGTTGCGGTGAAGCCAGGCAAGCCAACAGGTCTCGGTATCGTGGATGGCAAACCGGTGTTCGCCATGCCCGGGTACCCGACTTCGTGTCTGTCGAACGCGCACATGCTGCTGGTGCCGATGCTGCGCCGCATCGCGCGGCGGCATCCGAAGATCAGCAAGACCCTCCGTTTGCCGCTCGCGCGGCGCATCGCGTCTGCCGCGGGACGCCATCAGTTTTATACGGTGCGAATCGAGGATGGCACGGCTGTGCCGGCGTTCAAAGGCTCTGGCGACATCACCAGCATGTCGCGCGCGGACGGATATATCGAGATTCCCGCCAACGTCGACGCCGTTGAAGCGGGAACCCCGGTTGATGTGACGTTGTTCTAGCGGTTAGCGCTTGATGGCGTCGCCGACGTCTTTAATGGCGTTGCCGACTTCGCGACGTGCTTTGCCGAAGCCCTTCTGCACCTTGCCGCCGAGCTCCTGCGCTTCGCCTTCCGCGCGCAAATTCTCGTCATCGGAAAGGTCACCGGCCGCCTGCTTCGCTTTGCCCTTCACTTCTTCTGTCTTGCCCTTGACTTCGTCTTCATTCCACATGGATACGTCCTCCGCGGAGAGGAGTTGCACAAGGCATACCCGACTTCCAGTTGATTGAACGGTGTTTTCTAATGGGTTTGCAGCCGGCCGGTGATTCGAACCGATACACGGCGCGGCAGGTTCCACGTTCCGGTTCATGTTCGCGTTCGAGCAAGCCTTTCAGCTTAACGGCGGCCGATCTTTCGCTCGTATTCCTGCTCGAGCACGTCGGCGGTATGAAGATCGAAGTGCTTGGCCGTCCGCTCGTACTTGCCGCGGAACTCCGTGTGGCAGCGATAGCAGACTGTCACGTCGCTCAGGCGGCCGTACACGAACAGGTCGATGAGCGCGGCCCCCCCCAGGATGCTGTAGGCGATCAGATCTTCCCCGAACCAGTAGAAGACCGCGCTAATCAGCGCGCCGATGATGACGACCGTGAGCCCGACCTTCGGATCGAAGTCTTTGCGGACGTAGAAGTCCGCGCCACGGCAAACCGGACACGCATCGACACGCGAATCGCCGCGGAGCGAGTCGCTGAATGCGAGCGTCAAGACGTGGCCGCAGCTCCCGCACTTGATCGACTCGGGAGCTTCGGCCGCGCTCACGGGCAGTCCTGCATCGCATTTGGGGCAGTGCGCGACAACTTTCACGATGCAAGATTATCCGAAATTGCATCGTCTACTGGCCCGTGACCGCCGCCGTCGATTCGCGGACGGTTGGATACGTGATCCCGAGCTGTTCGAGATACGTTTTGTACTTCGTCGGGTCGTAGTAATACTTGCGCATCTCAGGCCGGTACTTGGCCATGGTCTCCTCGTTCAACCAGATGGCAGGCGTATCGGACGGCCGGATGAGCGGCGTATATTTGCGATCCTTTGTCTGCACGTTCTTGAAGTAGTCCCACGCTTTCTCGGTGATCTCCGGGCGCATGAGGATGTCGAGGACGGTCATCGCCTGCACCTTGGCGCCGGCCACCACACCTTTGTGCGCAATCGGCGTAGCCATTGGAATCGCGTTCGCCCAGTTGTGACCGGGCCCGGCCTGGAAGTTGGCCGGGAAACTCAGTGAAACCGTCGGCACGTTCCACGAGATGTCGCCGATGTCGTCTGACCCGCCTCCCCTTTTCTCCTCGTCCGGCATCGACTCCCGTCCACGCAGATCTCTGATCTCGGTGGCCAGCCCGACCTCCGGCACTTTCAACTCGCGTTGCAGGGCCTTTGCCAGCGTCACGTCAGCGTCGGTCCACTTCGGGAGACCAACCGACACGATGTTCTTGTGCATCGTCTCGGCGAGAGACCGATTCATGTGAGACGGCCATGCCGATCCCAGGACTCGTGACTGAACAGTCGTGTCCGTCATCATCGCGGCGCCCCTGGAGATGTCGTCGCCGATTTTCCACATGCGCGAGATGTCTTCGTACGACGTCTCGCGGAAGTAGTACCAGACCGACGCGTTGCCTGGCACGACGTTCGGCTGATCGCCGCCGTTTGTGACGACGTAGTGAGAGCGCTGCTGGATGCGAAGATGCTCGCGACGATAGTTCCAGCCGACGTTCATCAATTCCACCGCGTCCATCGCGCTGCGGCCGCGCCACGGTGCGCCAGCGCTGTGCGCGGTCTCGCCATTGAAGGTGTATTCGACAGAGATGAGGCCATTGCCGCCGCTCTCGCCCCACCCCGTGCCGAGGTTGCTGCCAACGTGGTTGTAGAGCACGATGTCGACATCCTTGAATACGCCCTCACGGACGTAGTAGGCCTTGGTGCCAAGCTGCTCCTCGGCGACGCCGGGCCAGAGCACGAGCGTGCCCGAGAGCTTCTCGCGCTCCATGATTCGCTTCACGGCGATAGCGGCCGTGATGTTCAGCGGAACTCCCGAGTTGTGACCCTCGCCGTGTCCAGGTGCTCCCGCGATCATCGGCGCCCGGTACGCGACGCCTGGCTTCTGCGATGCCTGCGGAATGCAGTCGACGTCGGAGCCGAGGGCGATGACCGGCTTGCCCGATCCGAAACGTGCGGTCCACGCGGTAGGAATGCCGGCCACTCCTTTCTGGATCGTGAAGCCCTCTTTCTCGAGGATGCCGGTCAGGTATCGCTGCGTTTCGAACTCCTGAAAGCCCAGCTCGCCGAAGCTGAAGACGGAATCGACCATCTGCTGCGCGAAGTCGTACATCCCGTCGATGTCAGCGGTCGCCTGCTTCTTGTAGCCCTCGAGCCTGGCGACGTCTCCCTCCTGTGTCGCGGGTACTGCCGTCGCCGAGATCACGGCGAGCAGAACAGCCAGACTCCATTTTGCAGATGGCGTCATTGAATGCCCCTTCATCATCAGTTCTTCCCCGCAAAGTTGTAGAGGACGGTGGCGTGCATTTTCTCGGCGCCCGCGATCCCGTACACCTTGCCGGCACCCTCGATGACATAGAACTCGTTGGCCGCATGCGCGTTCCCGCCGTAGCCAACGCCAGACGACGAGATGGGCATCTGCACGGCACCGTCGCCGCCGAACAAGTAGGCGGGCCAGTAGCCACCCGTCATCGTCTCGATCTCCTTCGGGCGGGTGTATGGCACCTGCATGATGTCGAGCGCGCGCGCCTGGGCGACGGGCATGTCGCCGGCCAGCTTGCCGACGCGCCACGGCACGTCACCAATGAGCTTCACATCAACGTCGGCGTACCCGTTCTTCACGAGCTGCTTCTTGAGTTTCTCGACGAGATCGGGTCCCTTCATGTTGGGCACGTATCGGATGTTGTGCTTGGACGTGATCTTGTTCGGCAGAATCGCGCCGGCGCCGCCGGCATACATGTTTCCGGCCCAGATGCCGTCGAGGTTGAACGAGATCCAGTTGCGATCGTGCAGCAGCTGCACGGGATCGTCGGCCATGAAGCGCGCCACACCGAGGTTCTCGGCAGCCGTCTTCATGTCGATGAACTTGGCCTGCTCCTTCCACTGCGCCCATTTTTCCTTCGTCGGCTCGACCGCATCGTCGTAGAAGCCGTCGACTTTGATCTTGTTCCCGTCATCCGTGATCAGCGACGCGAGCATCTTCATATGGCGCCAGGCCGGACTGTCGACGCTGCGCTTGTTCCCGCCATGGATGTCGGACACCGTTGGGCCCCGACCCCACTTCGCACCGCTCGTCGTCAGCTCGACGTAGACGCAGCCTTCCGAATCTCCGGAGCTGACGCCGCTGCGGCCCGTGGGCGATTGGTTGCCGTCGTTCCACAGCACCTCAGCGTCTTTGAACAGCTCGGGATGCGTCTTCACGAACTGGCGCAGGCCGATCGACATACGCTCTTCATCGCCTTCGGCAATCACGATCAGGTTGACCGGCAGCTTGCCGGCCACGGCCTTGATCGCCCTGAGTGTGTTGAGCTGCGCCATCTGCGGACCTTTCGAGTTCGTGGCGCCGCGGCCGATGAGCACCTTCTTGAAGGGCGCCTGCTCGACGAGACGACCCTCGAACGGCGGCGCCACCCATACGTCGGGTTGCGTCACCGGCATCGTGTCGTACATCCAGTACATGAGGACCGTGCGCGGCTGCCCCTCGTCGCATTTCGCGTACACGACCGGATTGCCCTGCGAGCCGTACTCGGTCGTGCCGACGTCGTATACACGCGACTCCTGGCACCCAAGCTCTTCGAAGAAGCCCTTCACCATTTCGGCCGACTCAGGAATTCCCTCGCCGGAGTTCGAAATGCTGGGCTGCTGAATCCACTTCTGAAGGTTCATCACGTGCTCGTCGATGTGCTCGTCGATATACGCGTAGATCGTCTTGAGCTCGTCAGACTTGACCTTGCTCATGTCCGGCGACATCTCGGTGTCGCCGTTCGGTCGGATACCGAGCTTCGCGGCAACAGGGGCCTGAGGCGTCGCCACAGGTGCGTCGCCATCTGCCGGGTTTGAGCATGCCGCGCCGAAAGACGCGACCACGATAACGATGCCGGTGATGCCAAAGGGAACTCGCATTGATCCTCCTCTACTCGAATCTCAGCGCGTCAATCGGGTCGAGCTGCGATGCTTTCTGTGCGGGATAGAAACCAAAGAACACTCCGACGGCGAGAGCGGTCCCGAACGCCAGCCCCACGGCTCCTGCTGACATCCTGGTTTGCCATTCGAGCAACTGCCTCACCAGTTCGGAGGCGACGAACCCAAATCCGACGCCGATGAGGCCGCCGACGAGGCTCAGGGTGAACGCCTCGATCAGAAACTGAGCCCGCACATCGCGACCACGTGCGCCGACGGCCAGCCGCAGGCCGATCTCGCGCGTCCGTTCGGTCACGGACACGAGCATGATGTTCATGATGCCGATGCCGCCGACAACGAGAGAGATCGTCGCGATGCTGGCAAGGAGCGCTGTCAGCGTGTTGCTCGTTTGCTGGAGCGTGCCCGACATCTGCTCAGCCGTGATCTGATCGAGTTGCGGGAGGTTGGCGAGCACGAAGACCGCGGCCGACGTGTACAGACCCTGCGACAGCGCCTTCGCCGCCTCGGTCCGAACCGTAAAGTCGTCGGGAACGCCTTCTGTCTCGGAGCCGTCGCCTCTGCCGATCTTGTGGCGCACGCGGAGCAACCGTGTGGTGTCGCCTGCAATGCGGGCGGTCTCCCCCGCAAGCTCTGCGGCGATGGTGATCGTCTGCACGTGCGCGATGCCCAGCGCCTGTTGCAGTGCCGTGTACGGCACGAAAACAGACTCGCCCTGATCCTCGACCTTGCTGTCCGTCACACCGGCCACGGAATAGCTGCGGCCGCGAATCAGCATCGTCTGGCCGACAGGATCGGCGCCCGGTCCAAACAGCTGATCGCTTGCGGTGGCGCCAATCACCACGACGGGCGCGCCGCTCTGCAGCTCGGCTTCCGTAAACATCACGCCCGACCGGAATCGCCACGAGTGCATGAGCGCGAAAGAGGGAGACGTGCCGATGACGCGGCCGAAGTAGCGCCGGCTCGCAGCCTGCATCGGCGCGCGGTCGGAGACGCCGGGCGCGAGGTGCATGACTCCCTTGACCTGACGGGCGATCGCCTTCGCATCATCCGACGTCAGCGTTTTCGCCGCACCGAGCCCCGCCGCGACTCTCAACTCGTCGCCGCCGCGCGTGTAGTTGCCGGCGCTGACATAGACGATGTTCGTGCCGGCCGATTTGACGTCGGATTCCACGCTGGCCTGGGCGCCATTCCCCAGCGCGACCATCGTCATGACTGCGCCGACGCCGATGATCAAGCCGAGCATGGTCAGGAAGGTCCGCAGCTTGTGGCGGCCAAGGGCTCTGAATGCGATTCGAAAACCAGTGGTGTAGTGCATCTATTCGTACCTGAGAGCGTCGATGGGATCGAGTTGAGAAGCCTGGCGCGCGGGATAGAAGCCGAAGAAGATGCCGACTGCGGCGGCCACGCCGGCGGCAATCGCGATGCTCGCGGGAGAAATGACCGTTGCCCACCGAAGAAAGCGCCCGACGCTGCCCGATGCCGCCACCCCGAGCAGAATCCCGATAACGCCGCCAGTCATGCTCAGCGTCATCGCTTCGGCCAGAAACTGAATCAGCACGTCGCGGCTGCGGGCTCCTACCGCCATCCGCAGTCCGATCTCGCGCGTGCGCTCGGTGACGGACACGAGCATGATGTTCATGATGCCGATGCCGCCGACCAGCAGCGACACCGCCGCGACACTCGACAGCAGCACCGTCATCGTGCGGCTCGATCGCTCGAGAGTTCGCGCCATGTCTTCGAGCGTGACCTTGTCCAGACCGACGACGCTTCCCATGACGGCGCGAGCAAGCATCGGATTCAGTCCTTTGCCGACAACCGCATCGCGCGCCTGAGGTTTCACGGTGAAGTCGTCGGGATCGTTGGAACCGAGCTGATGGCGGCTGCGGAGCAAGCGGACGATGTCCTGTGATACGCGCGACGACTCGCCCGCCATCTCGACAGACAGCAGCACGTTGTGGAGGTGGCCGATTTGCAAAACGTCCTGCAGCGCGGTGTATGGAACGAAGATCTCGTCGAATGCGTCCCCTCGCCCGAAGCCGCCGGCGCGTCCAACGACTCCGATGACCGTGAATACGTGCTTGCGCGCCTCGACCGTGCGTCCGATGGCCTGGGCGCCCGGCCCGAACAACTTGTCGCTGGCCGTCGATGAGAGCACGGCAACTTTCTCGCGCGCTCCAACCTGGCGCCGAGTGAAGAATCGCCCGGCTCGCGGCGTCAACACGCGGATGGAAGCGATATCGGGATCTGTTCCTTGAAGTCGAACGAAAAGCGTGGATCCTCCTGAGCGGACGACGGCGGTTTCGGTCACACCGGGCGCGCCGTAGCTGACGCCCCGTACGCCGCGCGCAATGGCCTCGGCATCGTCGACGCTCAGTGTCTGCGCAGCGCCGCGGCCAGGCAGTCGCGGCGAGATGCCCCGGCCCGGCCACCAATCGTCTTTTTTGTGGGAACCTGCACTCGGCGAGCTCGACATCCCGGATCCGCCGCCGAGACCACTGAGACCCTCTTCGGAGGTCTCGGCCCCGCCGCCCTCGATGACATCGGAGCCATAGTCATCGGCGATCCGCATGTAGTTGCCGGCCACGACAGTGATCTGGTTTGTTCCGGCAGCCTTGACGTGCCGCTCGATCGATATCCGTGCGCCCGTGCCCACAGCCACCATCGTGATGACGACGGCGACGCCGATCGTCACGCCGAGGAGCGTCAGCGCCGAGCGCAACCGATTGCGCCGGAGCGTTCGCATCGCAAGCGTGAAGCAGTCTGATATAGGCACTATTCGTATCTCAGCGCGTCAATCGGATCGAGTTGCGCGGCCTGCCGCGCGGGATAGATTCCGAAGAACACTCCCACGGCGCCTGCCACGATGACTGCCAGCGCCACGGCGCCGATGGACACGTCCGCAGACCACCGCAGCACGCGTTCGACGCCACTGGCTGCGGCAATCGCAAGCCCCACGCCGACGATGCCGCCAAGCAGGCTCAATGTGACGGCCTCGGCGAGAAACTGCAGAAGCACGTCGCGCGAGCGCGCACCGATCGCCATGCGAAGTCCGATCTCGCGCGTCCGCTCGGTCACCGACAGCAGCATGATGTTCATGATGCCGATGCCGCCGACGAGCAGCGACACTCCGGCCACGCTTGCGAGAAGTAGTGTCATCGTTCGGCTGGCACGCTCGAGCGTTCGCGAGAGCTGTTCGAGCGTGAGTTGTTCGAGCCCGGGCGCGTTTCCTGTGATCGCTCTCGCCACGTCTCTGTTGACGCCCTTGCCGAGCGCCATTGACGACTGAGTGCTCACGACGAAGTCGTCGGGGTCGGCTTCGGCAATCTGGTGCCGCGATCGCAGCAGGCTCGTCACCCTTCTCGACACGCCGGTCGTTTCTCCTGCGGATCGCGACGTAATCGTGATGCTGTTGAGCTTGGTCAGGTTGAGCAGCCGGTGAACCGTCGTGAGCGGCACGTAAACGGCGTCGAACTGGTCGTCGCCGACCGCGCCTGTCGTCGCCCAATTCGTGCTGGCGACAACGCCGACGACTTCGAACGGTTGATTCCAGATGCGCACTTCCCTGCCGCGAGGGTCGATGTGTGCGCCGAACAGGCGTTCGCTGGCGACCGTACCGAGCACGACGACCTGCGCGCTGTCCTCCAACTCACCCTCGGAAAAGAACCGGCCGTACTTCCACGTCCAACTGCGGCGGATGCGCGGGAGATCGGTCTCCGTACCGTGCAGGCGCGTAAACCAGCGGCGATTGCCGGCCACGACGCGCGCCGACTCGTGCACGCCGGCAGACACGTACTGCACGCCGCTGACTTCAGCCCTGATAGCCGCTGCGTCGCCGCGAGTGAGCGTCGCAGCAGCGCCAAGGCCGGCGGCCGAGTCGCCGAGACGCTGGCGCGAGGTGGGATGATCGTGCTTCTCCATCGGGTCGTCTTCCGGATGGGAGACCAGTGCGATGTCCCGTTCGACGGACCACGGATCCTCGGCCTCGAACCAGCCGTTGTGATCCTCGGTCCCGCCCCCGCCGCTTTCTCCCTTCATCCTGTAGTTGCCGGCCACAACGGTGATGACGTTCATGCCGGCCGCAATCACCTGCTCCTCGATCGACGCCCGGGCGCCGTTGCCCACGGCGATCATCGTCACGACAGCGCCCACGCCGATCGTGATGCCGACGAGCGTCAACGCAGACCGCAGTGGATTTCGCCGCAGTGTTTTGGTGGCGAGTTGGAAGGTCTCCCGAACCGTCACTATGCGACCTCGACCACAGGCGGCGGCAGCTGTTCGAGCTCCTCGCTTGCCAGCCGCGACATGATGTTCGGCGCGTCCGACACGATGCGACCGTCGCGGAAGCTGATGATGCGCGTCCCGTACTCGGCTATCTGGTGCTCGTGCGTGATGACGATGACCGTGATGCCGCGATCGCGCTGGAGCTCCTGAAAGATCTCCATCACCTCAATGCTGGTCCGCGTGTCGAGATTTCCCGTCGGCTCGTCCGCAAGCAGGACGGGCGGCTCGGTCATCAGCGCGCGCGCGATGGCCACGCGCTGCTGCTGGCCGCCGGACAGCTGATTCGGGTGATGGTGCGCCCGGTCGGCGAGCCCGACCGAGGCGAGCGCCACCATCGCTTTCTTCCTGCGCTCACTCACCGAACATTTGTTCCCGTTGTAGAGCAGCGGCAGCTCCACGTTCTCGATGGCCGAGGTTCGCGGCAGCAGATTGAAACTCTGGAACACGAACCCGATGGTGGAGTTCCGCACGTGGGCGAGCTCGTCCTTGGACAGCGTAGATACATCGCGGCCATTCAGCACGTAGCGGCCGCTTGTCGGCTTGTCGAGGCAACCAAGGATGTGCATGAAGGTGGACTTGCCGGATCCCGACGGTCCCACGATCGTTACGAACTCGCCGGCCGAGACCTGGAGCGACACCTGACGCAGCGCGTGTACCTTGAGATCGCCGACGCTGTAGGTCTTGGTGAGGTCGTTAATTTGTATGAGCGGCAGCATGGTTGAGTCCCGCGAAGTTATAAGAGGACTGTGGCGACGGGCTTCTCGGCACCGGCCATTCCATAGACCCGTCCGGCGCCTTCGATGACGAAATACTCGTTTGCGGCATGGCTTCTGCCCCCGTGCCCGGCCGCCCCTCCGACGATCGGGATGTCGAGCGGACCGCCGGCAAAGAGATAGGCGGGCCAGTAGGCGTAGACCTTCGTCAGTTCCTCCGAATGAACCTGGCTCATGTCTGGTGAAATTTCCGTATCGCCGTTCGGGCGAATGCCGAGCGCGGGAACGGCCGGCGCCGCAACGGCTGGCGGCGCCAGTTCGCTGGATGGAGACGAGCAGCCGGCGGTGAGGAATGCCGAGATGCAGAGTGCCGTAAGAGGGTGTCTAACCACGTTGCCTACCAGTTGACCTTGGCGCCGAGGCGAGCCACGCGCGGCGGAACGATGTTCGTGGGCCGCAGGAACGAAGCCCCCGATGCCCATGTCAGGTTCTGAACCGGATTGGCGTTGAACACGTTGTAGAGGTCGATGAACGGTGCGACCGTCATGCCCCGGTCCACACGGATGACTTTTTCTGCGCGGAAGTCGAAGACGTTGACGTTGTCCTGCCGCCGTGCACTGATCGGCTCGGCCGGGATGCGAATCGTGCCGTGGTTGAGCACGGCCGTGAACGTCCGGCCGTAGTTCTGACCCGCCTGATGGCGGAGCATCGGTGAGATCTTCAAGCCGAAGGGACCTTCGTAGGTTCCGTGCAGCTTGAGAGACCAGTCGGTGTACTTCACCTTTCCGTCAGCCGCGACGTTGATGAGATCGTTCGGCGTGACAGGCAGATCGTTCTGACGAAATACCTGGCCGAAGTAGTCCTTTTCCTGGGCCTCGCTCCAGGTGTGCGAGTACGAGAACATTCCGGACCAGCGGTTGCTCATGCGCTTGGTGGCCGTCGCCTCGAACGTGTAGTAGTCGGCGTTGCCGGGCACATTGGCGTAGGTGTTGACCACCGGAAGGGCCACATACTCTGGAGCCAGGTTGTATGCGGTCAGACTGGGACCGTCGTCTCCGTTTGCCAGGATGCCGTCGGGCCCGGGATCGTTTACCGTGACCGGCACGTTGAACGCCGAGAACGGGCGGTTGGCGTTGAACTGCATCGCGAGCTGACGCTCCCCGCGCCAGACGCCACCAGCTCTCACACCGAAGTTGGCCAGGACCTCGCGCTCGAGCCACAGCGCCACTTCCTGCGTGTAGGTGTCCTTCAGATCTTCATCGAGCACCACGCTGGTGAGCCCGCCGGCAGAGCTATTGAGCCGTCCTTCTTCACCGCGCTGCCAGACGAGGTCTCCATTGAGGTCGGTCCAGACGTATCGGCGATTCCAGGTCTCGGGATTTGGATTGACGTTCTCGCTCAGCGTCGAGCCCGGATTCCACCAGTACTGGCCGTAGTTGGCCTTGAGCACCGTCTTGCCGTCACTCGTCAGGCCGAAGCTCGCGCCGATGCGCGGAGCCGCGAGGTTCCACGTGTTCACGTCGTCGACGGCCGGAAAGACGATGTCTTCGGATGTGTACTGTCCCGCCGCGTGCAACTGCTCGGGCAGGAAGTTGCGGTAATGATCGAACCGGATGCCGGCGTTTATCGTCAGCCTGCCGCCCATCCGCCATGTGTCCTGCGCGTAGAGACCGATCGTGTATAGCCCGTTTTCCGACTTCGCCGGCTCGAAGAGCATGACTTCGGAGGCCGCACCGCTGCGAAGGACGTGCAGCACGTCGTTGTAGGATCCGGCCTGACGTTGAGGCGTGCTCGTCTCGCGGAACCATTCGCCGCCCAGCTTGAAGTTGTGGGTGCCAGCCCAGTCATTCCTGAAGTAACTGAGAGAGCCGAGCACCTGCGTCCGCTGGCGGTCGAGTTGTCTCGTGCGTGCCCGTCCCGATACGACGTTCGTATTCAGATCTTCATAGCTGACGCCCGTTCCGTTCGGCGTGTCCGGCCACCGGTAGCCGAACTGGCCGGTGCGGAGCTCGAGGAACGTCGAGGGAGACACGACGCGATTCCATTCGGCCTTCCAGAGCAACGGGCTGTAGTCCTGGCGAAAACTGGCGTCCTCGGTCAGGTGTATCGCCGCCGTGGCGCCGATGAGCTGACGGTCGAGGCGGTTCTTCTGTACCTTGGTGCTTGGCTGGTAGTACGCAATCAGCTTGTTGTTCTGCGACAGCTGGTATGTCACCTTGCTCGTGAAGTTGCCGAGATGGGTCTCGTGCGGCTTGACCGGAAAGTTGGTGTAGCGAATCGACGAGTCGAGGCTCCGAACGGACGTGTACCACCAGATCGCGTCGCGCTTCATGAACCCGCCGATGTCGGCGTTGAGGTCGCGATAGCTGTTCAGCCGATTCACATCCTTCGGCTCGAGCCCTCCTCCTCCGGTGACCCCCGACGCGATCTGCTCGTCGTCGATGTTGTACGACTGCCAGTCTTTCGACTCGTAGTCGCCGTAGAACGATCCGGAGTAGCGGTTGCCGCCGGATTTGCTGATGAGCACCGTGTAGACACCAGGCACAGGGCTTTCCGCACTGGCCGCGCCGCTGTTGATTGACACTTCCTGGAACGACCCGTAGTCCACGTAGTTGCCGAAGGAGTCGGTGCCTTCGGTCGAATTGATGCCTTCAACCATCGGCCTGTTCTGTCCGGTGGTGCCGTAGACGAAATAGCCGGTCTGCGTGCCCGACGCGCTGCCCCCGACGTCGATTCTGGCCAGCTTCACGCCTGGTGCTTCCGACAGAATCGCCCAGTAGTCACGAGCGCTCGGCAGGTTCGCCAGCGTGTCCTTGTCGAAGGTCGTGTTGATCACAGTGGACTGCGTGTCGACGACGGGCGATTCACCCGACACGTGCACGCTCTCGGTGATCGTCGCGACGCCCATTTGCGTATTGATCGTCGCGGTGAACCCGGCCGTCAGCCGCACGCCATCGCGATTCAGCGTGGCAAACCCCGACAGCTCGAACACAAGCTTGTATTCGCCGGGAGGAATCGACACGAAGCGATAGAGACCCATGCTGTCTGTCACCTGTGTCTGCGTGCCCATCATGCTCGGGCCGGACAACGACGCCGTCACGCCCGGCAGAACGCCGCCCTGTTGATCCGTGACCGTGCCTGTCACCGTCGCCGTCGTGGCGCTCGTGGTTTGCGCGAACGTAACCGTCGCCGAAAGCAACATCGACAGCGCGAGAAACAAAGTACGGAGCATGCTGGCCTCCTCAGCGTGGTGAGCTGCGGTGTGTCGTGTTCACGTGTATTCGTTCCAGCTCAACTGGAACTTCGATCGCTCGACTTCTGGCAACGGACGTGCCATGAATGGCTCGCGCGTTACTTCTGCAGCAAACTCTAAGGAAACGCGCACGCAGGACGTCGAGCGCACGATCTCGTCTCGATCGAACAGCGACATCGTTGAAGATCCACGAGATGACATAGGACAAGAACGTCGATCACGCGCTTCCTCGATCGACGCGCCACTCATTGGCGCGTCGATCCGGCGTACGAACGCACTCGTCGAGGCCAGTTCTTGCGCTCAGAGAAATCGCAACGCCACACTCTTGTTCATCTTTGAGGGCCGGTGCGACGAAGATGTTCACGCGATGAAAGCGTCGATTCGCGGAAACTGCGGCTGCATGCGATGTGAGTGAGTGGCGCGCATCTTGCCAATCGGCATCGAATGCTGCGCCTTGCTTGCGCGTCCGCAGTGCTCGTCGCGTGTGTCTCTTGTTCGGGCCAATCGCAATCCGCGACGCCTGTAGCGGCGGTCGCCGCAACGAGCCCGCACGGAAATCACAATCCGCGCCACGGCGGAGTCGTTTTCATGAACGGGGATCTGCATTTCGAAGTGGTGCTGAGCCAGAACGGCACGCACCAAATCTACTTCAGCGACGCGACTCGCGCGGAACTGCCCGCAGCCACGGCATCCGACGTGACGTTGTCGTTTTCAAGCGGTGAAGGAGCGCCTGAGACCCTCAGGGCCGAGATAGACGACAGCGGCGAAAGCTGGATTGCGAAGGGCTTGGCGCTGAAGGGAAAAGACATCACGGCCCGCGTGTCGTTCGTCGTCAATGACGAGCCGTACTGGATCGACGTGCCTTACATTGAAGCCATCGACGGCGAGCGTGCGCGGCCATGAAACCAGCGTATGCGCAGACCACGCTTTTGTGCCTGCCCCTTCTGGTGTACGTGCTTGGGACAAGCGCGATTTCGGTTCAATCGACCGGAGCGGCCGATTCAGCGCTCGATCGCTATGGCACCGAGTATGTCGGCCTGGTCGCGGACCTGGGCGTGCTCAACCCGGAGTCCGTAGACTTTCAGCTCGCCGATCCACGCGCGCGTGCCCGCATCCACGCCACGTCTTTGCGCGTGCTCCGAGATCGAAGCCGCGCGCTGGCCGAACGCATCCGGAGCACCGAGGGCCGATCGCCGGCTACAGGCGAGCGGGCCCGGCACCTGGCGGCGCAGTTGAACGCCATCGCCTGGCGGTCGGCGCAGTTGAGCGGCGAACCGCTTTCGTTCGATGACGAGCTCGCCGGGCTGTTCGGGTTGGACAAGAACCGGATCGAGCGGCCGCACGATGGAGATTCGACGCAAGCGCTGGCGCAGCTCGAGCGCCGTTTACCCGGAAACGGTTCGCTCTCGCAGCGGCTCGCCGCATACCAACGTCGCTTCGTCGTTCCGAGAGGCCGGCTCGATGCCGTCGTGACAAGCGCGCTCGAGGCATGCCGGGACCAGACGCGTCGGCTTATGACTCTGCCAGCAGGCGAACGCATCACAATCGAATACGTCGTGGAGCGTCCGTGGACTGGATATAGCGTGTATCGAGGCGGGTATCACAGCCTGATGCAGGTCAATCGAGCGATGCCGCTCACCGTCGGCCAAGTGCTGAACCTCGCGTGCCATGAAGGCTACCCGGGACATCACGTGTACAACAGCGTCCGCGATCAGCATTTCGTCCGCGAGCGCGGATGGTCCGAGATGAGAGCGCTTGCGCTGTTTTCACCAGAAGGTTTCCGGGCTGAAGCCGCAGCCAACGCAGCCGCGGCGATCGTGTTCCAGCCACATGAGCGCCTAGACGTCCTTCAGCGGAACCTCTTCCCGTTGATGGGCATCGACCCCGGTGAGGCCAACCACTACGTGCAAGTCTGCGACCTCGTCGACAGGCTTGCCGACGATACGACGCAGGTCGTCCTGAACTACCTCGACGGGACCTTGCCAGCGCCAGACGCCGCGCGCGCCCTGCGGCAGCGCGCGCTCATGGAGCAACCCGAAGCCCTGCTTGCCTATTTGGATCGCGATCGCGCGTACGCGCTCTCGTACACATGGGGCCGCGACCGACTACTGGCAGGGCTGGGCGACCGCAGGGGGCTGGAGGAACGATCGGCCTATCTCACCCGGCTGATGACGACTTCAGAGTGGGACCTTGGTCGACAACAGTAGGTACTTCGCGAGGACTTCGCCGACGATGACGGTGAAGAAATCCACGTAAAGGATTCCGGTCGCCGACTGGGTGGACTGTATCTTCGCGGTCTCCCAGGTGAGATAGGACAGCACCGCTGGGCCGGCAAGGCCGAACAAGATGCGCTGCCAGAAGAAAATGCCGTCGATCGAAAAAATATACCGCTCGAAGTTCGGGACGCCCGGCTCCCATGTGACGATCGCAATCATCACGGCGGCGGCGACGACCACGACGCGGACCACGGTCGACCCGATGTGCAGCCGGACGATCGACTGCAGGTGCGCGACGTCGAGCGACGGCACGACGAGATACCAGTGGCCCAGCACCATCGCACCGCACGCGCCGCCCAGAAGCGCGACCGAACTGAGAAAGCTTGCAACGGTCAGGAGCGGCATCAATCCCGGCGCGTCGCGAGACACATCCAACGCCTGAAGCGTGACCGAGATCAGCCCCGCCAAGACCGCCGTCCAGAGAAGCGCCGGCCGGATTCTGGCGAGCATGCGCCCGATGGTGGCCCAGTAGATGACAAGCGCCGCCTCGGTGACGAGGAGGGCGGCGATCGCCCCGGTGTAGAGCGCGCTGGGATTCGGCTGATCCGGCCGCAGCGCAAAGCCAATCGCGATCAGCAGGACGGCTGTGCCTGCGTTGAACCGAAAAAACTTCACTCCCGCCTCGCGCCGAACCCAGGCCAGCACAAGAGTGATCCCGATTCCTAAATGAACCAGGAACAAATACAGAATCGCTGATAGAGACATCCGGGAATGGCGAGTAGGGATTCGGGATTAGGGATTAGGGATTGGGGATTGGACGTGACCCGCGTCGCAGGCCAGATCCCTAATCCCAAACCCCTAATCCCTGGTGAATCTATTTACCGAGTCGCGAAGCGACTTCAGACCAGTTGACGACGTTCCACCAGGCCGCGAGGTAGTCCGGCCGGCGGTTCTGGTACTTGAGGTAATAGGCATGCTCCCAGACGTCGACGCCGAGGATCGCCTTCTTGCCTTCCATGATGGGCTGATCCTGATTCGCGGTGCTCTCGATGCTGAGCTTGCCGTTCTGTTCGATGAGCCACGCCCATCCGCTGCCGAAGCGGGTGACGCCGGCCTTCGTCATCTGCTCCTTGAACCCGTCGAAGCTGCCGAAGGTCGACTTGATGCCGTCGCCAAGCGCGCCGGTCGGGGCGCCGCCCGCCTTCGGACCCATCCACATCCAGAATGCCGAGTGGTTCATGTGGCCGCCGCCGTTGTTGCGCACCGCGGTGCGGATGTCTTCGGGAACCTTGCTGATGTCGCGCAGCAGGTCCTCTATGCTCTTCGACTGCAGCTCCGGGTACTTCTCGAGCGCCGCATTCAGGTTCGTCACGTACGCGTTGTGATGCTTGCCATGATGGATCTCCATGGTCTTCGCGTCGATGTGCGGCTCGAGCGCGTCGAATGCATACGGAAGCGGCGGAAGTGTGTGGGCCACGTGTGTCCTCCTCGGTTGTGTCGTAGCGCGGGCAATGGGCCCCGCGTGCGATTAATGAACGGAAAGCATCCGATCGAGCGCGACCTTCGTCCAGTGTTTCTGCTCGTCGGAGACGACGATGCGGTTGTGCACCTGGCCGTCGACCAGCCCCTCGAGAATCCACAACAGGTGGTTGGGCGACACGCGGAACATCGTCGAGCACAGGCACCCGAACTGGTCCAGCGACAACACGGTCTTCTCGGGCGCGACGCTCTTTGCAAGCCGGTTGACCAGGTGAATCTCGGTCCCGACTGCCCAGACGGATCCGGGGGCGCCTTCGGTGACCTGGCGAATGATGTACTCGGTCGACCCGCTGTCGTCGGCGGCCTGCACGACGTCCCAGGGCACCTCGGGATGGACGATGACGCGGACGCCAGGGTGCTGCTCGCGGATTCGCGCGATCTGCGCAACGGTGAAGCGCTCGTGGACCGAGCAGTGCCCTTTCCAGAGAATCATCTTCGCGTCGAGCAACTGCTCGACGATCTGGCCGCCGTACATCTCATGCGGATCCCACACGACCATCTTGTCGAGCGGAACCCCCATCTTGTACGCGGTGTTGCGGCCCAGATGCTGATCGGGCAGAAACAGAATGCGCTCGCCGCGCTCCCACGCCCAGCGCAGCGTCGCGGCGCAGTTGGTCGACGTACAGACGATGCCGCCGCGCTCGCCGACGAACGCTTTGATGGCCGCCGAGGAGTTGATGTACGTGATCGGGACGACGCTGCCGACGCCCATCATCGAAAGCTCGTCCCAGCACGTCTCGAGCTGGTCGATCGCGGCCATGTCGGCCATCGAACAGCCGGCGGCCAGATCGGGCAGCATTACCTTCTGGTGCGGGGCCGACAACACGTCCGCGCTTTCCGCCATGAAGTGCACACCGCAGAAGACGATGAACTCGGCCTCCGGGTGCTTCGCGACTTCGCCCGAGAGGCGGAACGAATCGCCGATGTAATCGGCGAACTTGATGACCTCGTCGCGCTGATAGTGGTGGCCGAGGATGATGAGCCGGCTGCCGAGCGCCGCCTTCGCGGCGGTGATGCGGCGATCGAGCTCCTCGTCGGACAACCCGAGATAGCGCTCGGGAAGCGGCTGGCGCTCTGAGATATGCGCCTTCTCGAACTCCGTCAGGACAGGAAGCATCGTCGACATCTGAACTTTCAATTATAGCGTTTTTACGCCGGGATGGTGCCCTGGCTCGCCGACGCCAGCGGCGCGGTGCCTTGGCCCGCCGAAGCCAACGGCGAAGGCGGCACGACGTTGTAGAACGTGTCGCGTTCGACGGGTGTGCGCCCCGCGGCGCGGATAATGCGCTCGATGTCGCGTGTCGTCAGCGCCTCGGGGGTGCGCGATCCCGCCATGTGGTAGATCTTCTCTTCCTGCACGGTGCCGTCGAGGTCGTCGACGCCAAACCACAGCGCCGTCTGCGCCAGCTCGACGCCGGTCGCAATCCAGAACGCTTTGACGTGCGGGATGTTGTCGAGCATGAGGCGTGACACGGCGTGCACGCGCAGCGTGTCCGAGCCGGTCGGCGCAGGCAGCTTGCGCATCTGGTTGTTGTCGGGATGAAACGCCAGCGGGATGAAGGCCTGAAATCCACCCGTCTCGTCCTGCAGCGCGCGCGCGCGCAGCATGTGATCGACCCGCTCTTCGTACGTCTCGATGTGGCCGTACAGCATCGTGACGTTCGACTTCATGCCCATACCGTGCGCGGTGCGGTGAATCGACAGCCAGCGACTAGCGTCGGCCTTGTCGTGACAGATTTTCTGCCGCACCCGCTCCGCGAACACTTCGGCTCCCCCTCCGGGAAGCGACGCGAGCCCCGCGTCCATGAGCGCTCGCAGCACCTGCTCGTCCGTCATGCCGTAGAGATCGGCAAAGAAGGCAATCTCCACCGCCGTAAAACACTTCAAGTGAATCTCGGGACGGATGCGTTTGAAGCCTCGAAGCATCTCGAGGTAATACTCGAACGGCAAGTCCGGATGCAGGCCGTTGACCACGTGTACTTCGGTGAGCGGCTGATCGTGGCGCACACGCAGCTTCTGCCATGCGTCTTCGAGCGACATCGTGTAGGAACCCGGATCGCCCGGCCGCAGCCGCGCGAACGAGCAGAACAGGCAGCTGGCCACGCAGACGTTCGTCGCTTCGATGCGAATGTTGTAGTTGTAGTAGGTCAGGTCGCCGTGGCGTCGCTCGCGCTCGCGATTGGCCAGGGCCGCCACCTCGAGCAGATCGGGGTGGTCGAACAGCCGCACGCCGTCCTCGAGCGTCAGCCGCTCGCGCCGCTCGAGTTTCCCTGCAATGTCCTTCAACATCAACCGTCGATCGTATCTCACTTTTCCACCCGCTGCGTTCGGCCCTACCCCGGTGATATACTCGCCGTTTACCGACGTTTCCCCGGTGACCATGCGAAGGGGGTGGAACGCCCACACGGTCACGCCACTGTAAGCGGGGAGCGGCATCTCCAGGCACACGCCACTGCATTCTTGACGAATGTGGGAAGGCAGGAGCCGCCGCTGCGATCCGCGAGTCAGGACACCTGGACACCGGGACGTCCCTTATCACCCCAGTCACACCGAGCCGCACGTGCGGCGAAGGGACTCGGGGTGGAACTGGCGCGAAAGACGCCAATGGAGGGTTGATGTTCAGTCGCCCGCGTGTCTCTGTTTCCGCATTCCTGTTCCTCATCACCCCGATCGCTTCACTCGCGCAGAACGCGCCTGCACAGACGCCGCCGACGGTCCATGAAACGGTCGTCGTCACCGCGACGGGGCGTGAAACGCCAGAGTCGAAGGTCGGCGCGACGATTTCGGTCGTCAATCGCGACGAGATTGAGCAGCGCCACGCGCTCAGCACCATCGATCTGCTCCGGACGATTCCGGGGATGGTGGCGGTGCGCTCGGGAGGCGTCGGCAATCTAACGAGCGTGTTCGTGCGCGGCGGCGAGTCGACCTACAACAAAGTGCTGCTCGATGGCATGCCGCTGAACGAGCCGGGCGGCGCGTTCAACTTCGCGTCGCTGTCGCCGGAGAACATCGAGCGCATCGAAGTGCTGCGCGGCGCGCACTCGGCTCTCTTCGGCTCGGACGCAATGGCAAGCGTGATTCAGCTGTTCTCGGTGCGGCCCGAGGCAGGACGCCCGCAAGTGCACGTGACGGCGGACGCCGGCAACTTCGACACCGCGCACCTGGCTGCGGGGTTCGGCGCACGGCAAAACTCGCTCGACTACTCGATCTTCGGGTCGCTCCTGCAGACTGACAACGAACAGCCGAACAACCAAAACAAGACGTCGACGGTGTCGGGCAGCGTGGCCCGCTCGCTGGCCTCCGGCGCCTCTCTCCGGTTTCTCGGCCGCGGCGAATTCGGACGGACTGGAACGCCCGGCGCGACGGCCTTCGGGCGCGCCGACATGGACGCGTACTTCCGTCACCGCGACGGCAGCTTTCTCGGCGGATGGAATCAGCCTATCGGCTCGCGCGTGACGCAGCAGACCAGCTATTCGTACATCATCACGAAGTACCGGTCTACGAACCTCGTCACCGATCCGCCGTACACGCCGCAGTTCGGCAACCTCGTCGCGGCGTTCCCGTCCTCCGATTTTCTGTACGACTCCGAGACCGAGATCGGGCGGCATCATTTCGAGTACCGGGCCGACGGGGTGATCGCGCGCAATCAGACCCTGACAGCGGCGTTCGCCTACGACGGCGAGCACGGCGTGCTCACGAATCACCGGTCCACGTCGGCTCCGCAACGGCCCGAGCGGAACAACACCGGCACTACTGTGCAGTACGAAGCCGTCGGCGAGCGTGCGTCGCTCGTGGGAGGCATCAGGTTCGAGAACAACGGCAGCTTCGGCTTTTATGCCGCACCCAGGGTAGCCGTATCGTGGGCGGTCAGCCAAGGCGCGGGCAGCGATGGTGAACTGGGAGCCACTCGCCTTCACGCCAGCGTGGGCCGCGGCATAAAAGAACCGCTCTTCATTCAGTCGTACAGCCCCTCACCCAGCTTCCTCGGTAATCCCGACCTCGCGCCGGAGCGATCGCGCGGGTACGACGTGGGCATCGAACAGCGGTTCGCCCGGGATCGCGCCGCGATCGAGGCGACGTACTTCGCGAATCATTTCGACGATCTGATCAGCCTGGGGGCGTTCGATCCGGTCACGTTCAACGCGCAGTACGAGAACATCGGTGAGACGCGCGCCTCAGGCCTGGAGTTGTCCGGGACCGCGATTGTCGGCGCCGGGCTTCGTCTCGGCGGCGGCTACACCCTGCTCGATTCGAAAGTGATTCGCAGCATCAGCAGCAGCCCGATTTTCGCGCCAGGAAGGCAGTTGTACAGGCGTCCCCGCCACTCGGGATCGATCAACGCGTCCTACGCGCATTCGCGAGTCAGCGTGGCGGTGGGCGGCGTGTTCGTGGGATCGCGGTCAGACAGCGACTTCAACTTCCCGACGATCACATCGAACGACGGTTTTGCCTCGTGGAACGCCAGCGGCGAAGTGCGCATCGCGCGGCGGACCGCCGCGTTCGTCACCATCGACAACCTCGCCGACTCCGAGTACATGGAGCCGCTGGGTTATCCCGGCCTCGGCCGCGCCGCGCGGATAGGTATCCGGACCAGGTTCTAATGGCGGGCCTTGCGGCCGAGGGCATCTCGTTCGCCTACGGAACCAGCGAGGTGCTGGACGATGTCAGCGCACGGGTCGCCAGCGGCGGACTCGTCGGCATTCTGGGGCCCAACGGCTCCGGCAAGACGACGCTGCTTCGGATGCTGGCCGGCCTGCTGCGTCCATCCAGCGGACGCATTGCGCTCGACGGCGTCGACCTTCACACGATCCCTCGCGCGACGATCGCGCGCCGGATGGCGGTCGTGCCGCAGGAAACGCAGCTGGCATTCGACTACACCGTGCTCGAGATGGCGACAATGGGACGCTATCCGCATCTGGGCGCCTTCGAGGTAGAAGGCCCCCAGGATCTCGCGATCGCGCGCGAGGCCCTTGGCGCGACTGGCACCGATCACCTCGCGTCGCGGCTCTTCAACACCTTGTCGGGCGGTGAAAAACAGCGGGTGGTGATTGCGGGCGCTCTTGCGCAGAATCCCGACGTCCTGCTGCTCGACGAACCGACAGCGTCGTTGGACCTTGCATACCAGCTCGAGATCCGTTCGATCCTTCAGAAGCTCAACCGCGAGCGCGGCCTGACCATCGTCGTCTCGACCCACGACCTGAACTTCGCGGCAGGCCTCTGCCGCGAGCTGGTTCTGCTGCACCAGGGACGCGTCCTCGCAGCAGGGGCAACCGAATCGATGCTCGAGCCAACGCTCATCCGCCGTCTCTATGGAGTTGACGTCGACATCACCGCAAACGCGAGATCCGGACAGTTGACCGTGATTCCCATCGCGCGTGCGCACGAGGCGCCCCGCGCGTGAACATTCGCTTCAGGATTCTCGCCACGTGGCTGCTCTTCGGCGTGGCGGCTGTGGTTGTCTGTCTCGTCGCCCCACTCGTCGGCTCGACGCCAATCAGCCTGCGCCGCGTCTTCGACGCGTCGATACCGTTCGCCGACAACTCGGACGCGCAGATATTTTTCATCGCCAGGCTGCCGCGCGTGTTGGCGGGCGCGCTGGTCGGTTCGTCGTTGGCGGCATCGGGTGTTGTCCTGCAGGCGCTGCTCCGCAACCCCCTCGCGACGCCGTTTACGTTGGGCGTGTCTGCCGGCGCGGCACTGGGCGCGATGCTGGCGCTGACGCTGGAACTGTCGTCAGGGATCGCCGGGTTCTCCGCGGTGCCGATTGCGAGCTTCGCGGGCTCTCTCGGCGCCGTCGCAATCGTGTACGGGCTCGCGCGCGCCCGCCACCGCGGCCTCTCGACCAACGTGCTGCTGCTCGCCGGCGTGACGCTGAACTCGTTCTTCTCCGCGTTGATACTGTTCGTCCAGTTCCTGTCGGATTTCACACAGACGTTTCGCACGGTCCGATGGCTGATGGGCGACCTCGACGTGAGCAGCTACGCTCCACTGATCGCGGCGGTGCCGCCGATCGCGCTGTCGTTCGCCGCGTTCGGCGTGCTGCCGCGGCGGATGAACCTGTTGTCGGTCAGCGACGAAAGCGCCGCCAGCCGCGGCGTCGACGTTCACTCCACGCAACGGCTCGCATTTATCAGCGCGTCGCTGGCAACCGGCGCGGCGGTGTCACTCGGGGGCCCCATTGGCTTCATCGGAATCGTCGTCCCTCATCTGATTCGACTGCTGGTCGGCGCGGATCATCGGCTGGTGCTTCCGGCGTCGGCGTTCGGCGGCGCGGCATTTCTGGTTGCGTGTGACACCGTGTCACGCACGGCGCTCGCCCCGTTGGAGATTCCTGTCGGCGTGGTCACCGCCATCATCGGAGGGCCGTTCTTCTTATGGCTGCTTATCAAAGATCGGTAGTCGTTGTTCTCGCCCTGCTGTCGATCGTCCTGCCGGGTTTTGGCTTCGGCCAAACGACTCCGCAACGGATCATCTCAATCATCCCGTCCACGACAGAGATGCTCTTCGCCATGGGCGCGGGCCCGCGCGTCGTCGGCGTGGGCAACTTCGATCGTTACCCTCCCGAGGCGGAGACGCGCACCAAGGTCGGCGGCCTCATCGATCCGGATGTCGAGCGCATCATCTCGCTGAAGCCGGATCTGGTCGTGGTGTACGGAACTCAAAGCGATTTGCGCGCGCAGCTCGAGCGCGCCGGCATCCCGATGTTTCCGTATCAGCACGCCGGCCTCGCGGACATCACCGAGACGATTCGGGCCCTCGGCACCCGCGTCGGCAGTGGCAAAGAGGCCCAGACGCTCGCGGGGCGCATCGAGGCTGAGATCGCGGACGTAAGGAAACGGGTCGCAGGACGGCCACGGCCGCGTACGCTTCTTGTGTTTGGCCGCGACGCCGAAACACTGCGGGGCATTTACGCCAGCGGCGCGGTTGGCTTTCTGCACGACATGCTCGAGGCGGCCGGCGGAACGAATGTGTTTGCCGATGTCAAACGGCAGAGCGTTCAGACCACGAGCGAGCTTGCCGTTGCGCGGGCGCCCGAGGTCATCATCGAGATCGGCGTCGATACGGCGAGCACCAAGGGACGAAATCTTGGCGCGTGGGATGCGTTGGCATCGATCCCCGCCGTGCGAAACAAACGGATTTATCAGCTCCGCGGCGACGGCATGATGAACCCCGGACCGCGGATTTCCGCGTCCGTGCGCAGAGTGGCTGAAGTCCTCCATCCGGATGCGTTCGGAAAATAGAAAGGCACAAGTGGAAAGTGGAAAGTGGAAGGTAGAAAGTAGAAAGTGAAACGTATGAAGACGCTGGTGTCGTGGAGCTCGGGAAAGGACAGCGCGTGGATGCTCCACGTGCTGAAACAGGATCCATCGATAGAAGTCGGCGGGTTACTGACGACGATCAACGAAGGGTCCGATCGCGTGGCGATGCACGCAGTGCGGCGGAGATTGCTCGAAGCGCAAGCTGAGGCCGCCGAGTTGCCTCTGCGCATCGTGCCGCTGCCCTGGCCGTGCAGCAACGAAGAGTACGAAGCGAGGATGGGCTCGGCTTTCGCGAAGGCAGTGGCCGAAGGCTTCACGCACGTCGCGTTCGGCGATCTGTTTCTCGAGGACGTCAGGAAGTATCGTGAGACAAAACTCGCGGGTAGCGGCCTGACGCCGCTGTTTCCCATCTGGGGCATTCCAACGGATCAATTGGCCGAGCGTATGGTTCAGGGCGGCCTTCGGTCGGTCCTGACTTGCGTCGATCCGAAACACCTGGATCGTTCCTTTGCCGGCCGCCAGTTCGACCGCGCGCTGCTGGACGATCTTCCAGCGGGCGTCGACAAGTGCGGCGAGCGCGGCGAGTTCCACTCTTTCGCGTGGGACGGGCCCATGTTCGATCGTCCGCTATCCATCGAGGTCGGCGAGATCGTCGACCGGGACGGGTTCATCTTTGCCGATCTATCCTGAGCGCATCGTCTGTCTGACGGAAGAGACGACCGAGACGCTATACCTGCTCGGTGAAGGCCACCGCGTGGCCGGCATATCCGGCTATACCCTGCGGCCGCCGGAGGCACGCAGCAAACCGAAAGTCTCGTCGTTCATTTCGGCGCGCTTCGAAAAGATCGAGGCGCTGCAGCCCGATCTCATCCTGACGTTCTCCGATCTGCAGGCCGGCATCGCCTCAGAGCTCGTCAAACGCGGCCTTCCGGTGTTCGCGTTCAACCAACGGTCTGTTGCGGACATCCTGCAGATGATCCGCGTGCTCGCGGGAATCGTGGGCTGCGAAGACAAAGGGCGCGCGCTCGTCGCAACCCTCGAAGAAGGGCTCGAGCGGATTCGAACCATGGCGCGCACTTTTCCCAGCCGGCCCCGGGTGTTTTTCGAAGAGTGGGACAGTCCGTTGATCTCCGGAATCCAGTGGGTCGAAGAGCTGGTCGAAATCGCGGGCGGCGAAGTGACCTTTCCAGAGCTGAGGGACAAAAGGCTAGCGAAGGATCGCATCGTCGCGGAGGATGAAGTGCTGCGGCGACGGCCGGATGTCATCATGGCGTCGTGGTGCGGCAAGAAGATGAAGAAGAGCACCATCACCTCCCGTGCAGGATGGACGGATCTTCCCGCCGTTCAGCACGACCGCATCTACGACATCCCATCGACGTACATCCTTCAGCCGGGCCCGGCGGCGCTCACCGACGGCGTGCGGATGATCTACGAGCGTCTCGCGTCGATGTATGCTGGCTGACCTGACCGGTATGGCCGTCGACCTTGTGATTTGCGTCGCGACTGAACTCGAAGGCGCACTCCTGCGCGAACGGCTCGACGGCTCATACCCCGCGGTCGGGATCATCCGCACCGGTGTCGGACCTGTGAACGCGGCGCACGCCGTCACGATGTATCTCGCGACCACGGGCGCACGGGCGATCGTCGTTTGTGGAGTGGCCGGGGCATACCCGGGATCGGGTCTTCAGGTCGGGGACGTGGTCAGCGCCCAGACCGAGCGCTACGGCGACCTTGGCGCCGCGAGCCCTTCAGGGTTTCTCGATATGAAGGCGCTCGGGTTTCCGGTGGTGGAGGCCGCGACGCCGCTGTTCAACGAGCTTCCGATGCAACTCTTTCCTGTGGAGCCGCGCGTTCCATTTGTGACGGTGTCATGCTGCACCGGCACCGCGAGCGCCGCACGTGAGCTCGAGACGCGCACCGCCGGCGCCGTAGAGAACATGGAAGGAGCGGCTATCGCCCACGTCGCACACCTGCACAACGTGCCCGTCGGCGAAGTACGCGCCATCAGCAACATCGTCACCGACCGCGACACTACAACCTGGAAATTGAAAGAGGCCGCCGTCGCGGCTCAGGAAGCCGTGCTGGCATGGATCGCGCGCCGCTGAACTTCGGCTTCTCGTCCTGCCCCAACGACACCTTCGCCTTTCACGCGCTGGTGCACGGTCTGGTCTCTGGACCGCGCGTCATTCCCCATATCGACGACGTCGAGGCGCTGAATGCACGCGCCGAACGCGGCGACGCGCACGTGACGAAGATTTCGATCGCGGCATACGACCGCATACGCGATCGTTATGCGCTTCTGCGCTCAGGCGGCGCCGCCGGATTCGGCGTCGGCCCGATCGTCGTCGCGCGCACGGCGCGCCGCGCCGGTGGCCGCATCGCCATTCCAGGCGAGCGCACGACTGCGGCGTTGCTCCTGAATCTGCTCGGGCGGTTCGACACCGTGCCGATGCGGTTCGATCGGATCGAGGAAGCGGTATTACGCGGGGACGTGGACTGCGGCGTGCTGATCCACGAGGGACGCTTTACGTATCAGGCGAAGGGCCTGACGCTGCTCGAAGATCTTGGCGCTGTGTGGGAAACGCGCATGAAGTGCCCGTTGCCGCTGGCGGCGATCGCGATCCGGCGCGATCTCGCCGCAAGTACTGGATCGAAGATAGACGGGGCGCTCCGCGCGAGCGTTGAATACGCGTTCGCGCACCCGGCAGCGAGCCGCGAATATGTCGCCCGGCACGCCCAGGAAATGGATGCCTCAGTAGTGGCGCAACACATCCAGCTCTACGTCAACGACTACACAATCAAGCTCGACGAACGCGCGGTTCTCGCGCTGCTCGACTGGCAGCGGGAACAGGGACTCAGCACCGCCGCAACGTCTTCGTCAGCGATCTTTCTGGCCTGACTCCACTTTCTACTTTCCACTTTTTACTTTTTACTTTTTACTTTCGACCTCTCACACGTCATCATCCTCAGATATCGCGTACGCGCTCGGCACTCGCTTCACGACGATCGTGAGACCGAACAGCACGAGCACGGTCGCGGCGATGAGGCCGAGATAAATTCCCGGACCGACCGCGGTTTCCGGCACGGCCCCTACCGGAACACCGCTGACGATCGCGCTGGCCTGCGCCTTTGCCCACGCGGCATCGCGGACGGTCCGCGACATCCATTGATAGCCGAGAAACATGATGGCGAAGGCGGCGAGGCCGACGAGGAGAAGCGGGTGGCGGGAGTTCTTACGCGTCCAGATGCTCAGACCGGCCAGCAGGATCGCGAGGCCTCCCAGGCCGAGGATCCAGAATCCCGCCGTTTCGGGAACGCCTCCAAGCGCCACGTCACCGACGTGCATCCACGGCAGAAACGCGCTCGCGGCGAGAAGCACGCCTGCTGACGCCGGGATGTAATACGTCCGCATCGTGAACACCAGAGTTTAGCATCGGGCGCAGCTATGCCCGGCGGAGGTGCGTCGCGGCCGCGATGACGACCGCCGCCGCCGTATCGATTTCCTGCTCGGTGTTGAAGCGGCCGAGGCCAAACCGGATCGACGCGCGTGCCTCGTCATCGCTCAACCCCATGGCGCGCAACACGTGAGACGGCTCTGCGCTCGCAGTCGCACACGCGGCACCTGACGACACCGCGACATCGCCGGCAATCGCCTTCAACAGCGACTCGCCGTGCACGCCGGCGACGCGCACGTTCAGGTTGTTCGGCAGGCGCGGCTCCAACGGACCATTTACGCCGATACCATCCATGGCCGACAGCGCACGCCACAAGCGATCGCGCAGCACGCGCAGGCGCGCCGTGTCGGCGTCGGCGCTCTCGCGGCACAGCTCTGCCGCCTTGCCGAACCCCACGATCGCGGGCACGTTCAGCGTGCCCGAGCGATACCCGCGCTCGTGCCCGCCTCCATCGATGAGCGCGTCGACCGCAATCGCGGGATCTCGTTTCGCGACGTACAAGGCGCCGATGCCCTTCGGTCCGTAGAGCTTGTGCGCGCTGAGCGAGACGAGATCGAGGCCGAGCTGCTTCACGTCGAGGCGGACGAGGCCGGCTGACTGCGCGGCATCGCAATGAAAGAGCGCGCCCTTCGCGTGCGCGATCGCCGCGATCTCTGCGAGCGGGTGCAGCACGCCGATTTCGTTGTTGGCCGACATCGCGCTGACGAGCAGGGTGTCGTCCGTGACGGCATCGCGAAGACGGTCGAGATCGATCAACCCCTCGCGATCGACGTCCAGATACGTCACGCGAATACGATCGCGCTCGAGCGTGCGGCAGGGATCGAGGACCGCGCGGTGCTCCGTTGCGATGGTGACGACATGGCGCCGGCTCGAAGGGGCGCGAGCGGCCAGTCCTTTGATGGCAAGGTTGTTCGATTCGGTTGCGCCGCTCGTGAAGATAACATCACGGAACCGCGCGCCGATGAGCGCACCCACCTGCTCGCGCGCCTGCTCCACAGCTTTGCCCGCCTTCCAGCCGAACGGATGGTTGCGGCTCGACGCGTTGCCGAAGTGCTCGGTGAAAAACGGGAGCATCACGTCGAGCACACGCGGATCGACCGGAGTCGTGGCGTGCGAATCGAGATAAATGGGATTCAAGGTTCCAGGTTCCGGTTCCGAAGTTCCGGTTCGGGAGTTCCGGTTCGCTAGCGTTCCGGTTTTGCTAGCTGTGCGTCTGCAGAACGGGGCGGGAAATGGAAATCAGGACGGGCTCGGCCGCTTCGGTCGCAAGCTCGGTGATCGAGCACGTCTGCAGTGCCACGAGAATCCGCTCCTTGATCTTCCAGAGCGGATCGCGGACGCTGCATTTTGAATACTGTTCGCAGTTCTCTTCTTCGGTGGAACAAGCCGTGACCGTCAGCGGGCCGTCCACCGCCTGGATCACATCGGCAACCGAGATATCGGCGGGCGAGCGGCTCAACTGGTACCCGCCGCGCGTGCCCTGGTGCGAGGCGAGCAGCCCCTCGCGCGCAAGCCGCTGTAGCACTTTGGCCATCAACTCGACAGGGATGTCGTACTGCTCCGCGATTTCGCGGGCGCTCGACGCGGCCTGATCGGGCCGCAGCGCCAGGTGCTTCATCGCGATGAGCGCGTAGTCAGCCTTCTTCGATAGCCTTAACATATTGTGCTTACGGTACTTACAGTCTACTGCATCTGGAATCTAAAAACTAGAATCTAGAAATCTGGGCCTAAAAGCGAAGGTTTCAGATTCTGGATTCCAGATTTTAAGATCCTTAGATCTCGGCGTCAGTACTTCGGCACCGACGGGTCGATCTTGTCCGACCAGTCCAGGATGCCGCCCTTCAGGTTTTTCACGTTCGTGTAGCCCTGCTGGCGCAGATAGTCCGCCGCCCGCGCGCTGCGGCCGCCCATCTTGCAGTGCACGATGATTTCCTTGTCGCGCGGGATTTCTCCGACGCGCTGCGGCACCTCGCCCAGCGGAATCAGCGTCGACCCCGGGATCCTCCCGATTTGGAACTCGTTGGGCTCACGAACGTCGAGCAGGAAGAAATCCTCCTTGGCGTCGATCTTCCGCTTCAGCTCCTTCACGTCCGTCTCGGTCTCATTGCTGTTCGCACTCACGGCCACCTCCGTCGCTGCGGGCGCAACGCCGCAGAATTGTTCGTAGTCGATCAGCGCGGTGACGGTCGGATGCGTGCCGCACACCGGGCAATCGGGATCTTTCTTGAGCTTGAGCTCGCGGAATTTCATCCGTAGGGCGTCGTAAATCAGGAAGCGGCCGATCAGCGGCTCGCCGATGCCCATGATCAGCTTGATTGCCTCGGTCGCCTGGATGGTACCGATGACCCCAGGCAGCACGCCCAGCACACCGCCCTCGGCGCAGCTCGGCACGAGTCCGGGCGGCGGTGGCTCGGGATAGAGGCAGCGATAGCACGGGCCGTCCTTCGTGGCGAAGACCGACGCCTGCCCTTCGAAGCGGAAAATGCTGCCGTACGCATTCGGCTTGCCGAGCAGCACACACGCGTCGTTGGTGAGATACCGCGTCGGAAAATTGTCGGTGCCGTCGAGGATGACGTCGTACGGCTTGAACAGGTCGAGCGCGTTCTTCGACGACAGCGCCGTCTCGTAGGTCTCGATGGTGATGTGCGGGTTCAGCTCGAGCAGCCGGTCCTTCGCCGACGCGAGCTTCGACCGCCCGACGTCGGACGTGCCGTGAATCACCTGTCGCTGAAGGTTGCTGAAATCGACGACGTCGAAATCGACGATGCCGATCGTGCCGACGCCCGCAGCGGCGAGGTAGAGCGCCGCCGGCGAGCCGAGGCCGCCCGCGCCGATGCAAAGCACGCTGCCCTTCTTGAGCTTTTCCTGTCCCTCGACGCCGACCTCCGGCATGATGAGATGCCGGCTGTAGCGTTTGACTTCGTCGTTTGTCAGAGCCATAGGTTGAGATCCGAATCTAAAATCGTGAATCTAAAATCTTCCTGAACTCTCCTCGAAGATTCCAGGTTTTTGATTCCAGGTTTTAGGTTCTGGTTCAGTTACCTCCTGCGACAGACGGAATGATGCTGATCGTGTCTCCCGGCTTCACCGTCGTCTTCTCTTTTTCCAGATAGCGGATGTCCTCGTCGTTCAGATAGACGTTGACGAAGCTCCTGAGCTTGCCCTGCTCGTTATAGAGATGGGGCTTGAGCCCGGCGTATTTCGTCGTGAGATTGGCGAGCAGCTCGCCAATCGTCGTGCCGTCGACTTCGACGGCATCCTGCTTTCCGGTGAACGGTCGAAGGGGCGTCGGAATCAGAATCTTGTTAGCCATTAGGTCACTCATGTAAAGGCGCTTCGCGAAACTGCGAGCGGTCGTCGTCCAGGCGCCACACCGTCATCTTCTCCGGCTGGGCCTGCTGGATGGACACAATCACATACCAGAAAAACGGAAACGCGTGATCGAGATCGTATTGCGACGGGCGCGCCGGATGATCGGGGTGCGAGTGGTAGAACCCCAGCAACTCCCGATTGAGCCGCGTCGCCTCTTGTTCAACGAACGTGTAGTCCGACGGCTTGATCAGGAAGCGGCGGCGTGCCCCCTCTTCGGTCGTGTTCGGCAGCGGCGCGACGTGCTGGACGACGCCATCCACGCCAATCAGCGCGCCACAGCATTCGTTCGGGTACGTCTCGACGCCGTGGCGCCGGATGGCGTCCGCAATGCCTGGCATGAGCTTCAGTGATTCAGACATTCGTGGTTTTGAGCTCTCAGCGGTCGGCTTTCAGTTATCCAGTCTTTTAGATGCATCGCAGAGCCCGGCGGATTCGACTGAGAACTAAGAGCTGTGAGCTGAACGCTTTATCCAGGCGCAGTCCAGAAGCGCTCGGACATGTACTTGTCAGCGCTGTCGGGGAAAATCGTCACGATGACGGCATTTCTCGTGTTTTTTGCCACTTTCAACGCGCCGGCAAGGGCGGCCCCCCCCGAGATGCCGACCAGCAGCCCGGCCTCTCTCGCCAGCCGCTTGACCATCGTATACGCGTCCTCGGTGCTGACGCGCATGTCTTCGTCGGCCAGCGACGGGTCGTAGATGCCGGGCACGATCGCGGTTTCCATGTGCTTGAGACCTTCGAGGCCATGGAGCGGCGAGTCGGGCTGAAACGAAATCAGCTTGATCGACGGGTTCGCTTCGCGGAGGCGGCGGCCGGTGCCCATGAACGTGCCGCTCGTGCCCAGACCGGCGACGAAGTGCGTGATGCGCCCATCGGTCTGCGCAAGGATTTCCGGCCCCGTCCCTTCATAATGCGCGCGCCAATTGGCGTCGTTGTTGTACTGGTCCGGATAGAAGTACGCCTCGGGATCGGCGGCGACCTGCTTGCGCGCTTCGCGGATCGCCCCGTCGGAGCCGTCCATCGGATCCGTGAAGATGAGGTCCGCGCCGTAGGCGTGGAGCAGGCGCTTGCGTTCCACCGTGACGTTCGACGGCACGCAGAGCTTGACCGGAAATCCTTGTGACGCGCCGATCATGGCGTATGCGATACCGGTGTTGCCTGACGTCGCGTCGAGGAGAGTCTTACCGGGCCGCAACGCGCCCGAGCGCAGCCCCTCCCGCACCATATTCGCGGCCGGTCGATCCTTCACGGACCCGCCGGGGTTGAACCATTCGGCCTTGCCGTACAGCTCGACGCCGTTGAGGCCGGTTTCGAATGCACTGAGCCGGATCAGCGGCGTGTTGCCAATCAGGTCGAGCACCGTGTCGGCCCGTCTCTGTCCCCTGTCGGTTATCTGGACGCTCATCAAAATGAGAATTATAGCGGTTCTGGGTTCTGGGGTTCTGGGTGCTGGGTTCCGGTTCTGGGTTCTGGGTGCTGGTTCTAGGTGCGGTTCCAGGTGCGGTTCCAGGTGCGGGTTCTGGATGCGGGTTCTACGTTCTCTGCGAACCCAGAACCGAGAACCTGGAACCGGCACCCAGAACCTCAGAACCCCAGAACCCAGAACCGCAGCTTATTTGACGAGTTCGCCGTCGGCGTCCCTGATCTCCGCTTTTGTTCCGAGCTCTTTCTCGAGGCCTTCGCCGATTTTCGAGCGATCGCCGACGGCCACGACGAGGAACTTGTCGAGCAGCAGATATTTCTTCGCGACGTCCTGCACGGCTTGCGCATCGACGACCGAAATCTGCTCGGAGAGATTCGAGTAGTAGTTCAGCGGCAGCCCGTGCGTGAAGAGCGTCGACAAGCTTCCCGCGGTGCGATCGTTCGTCTCGAACAGCGCCGGCAGCTGCAGCGTGATCGCGTCCTTCGCCAGCGTCAGCTCCTGAGGCGTCACGCGCGTCTCTCCCATTCTCTTGAGCTCGTTCATCACTTCGTGTACGGCAGGAGCCGTGACGTCGGTGCGAACGCCCGTCGCAACCGCGAACGGTCCACCGCTGCGCCAGAACGGGAACTGCGAGTTCGCCCCATACGTGTAGCCGTGCTCTTCACGCAGGTTCATGTTGATGCGGCTTGCGAACATGCCGCCGAGAATGGTGTTCATCACGCGCACAGGCACATAGTCGGGGCTGCTGCGCGGCACGCCGAACGTCGCCACACGAAGCTGCGTCTGCGGAGAACCGGGTCGATCGACGATGACCAGCTTGGGCGGCGCGGTGCCTGGCACGCCAAGCTTTGCCGGAGTGGCAGTGCCGCGAGGCCAGCTGCCGAACGCCGACTGCGCCAGCTTCCTCAGCTCGGGCACCGTAATCGTGCCGGTGACGACAAGCGCGGCGTTGGCGGGAACGAAATGCTGTTTCCAGAATGCCTGCAGGTCTTCCCGCGACAGCTGTTTGTTCGACTCCAGCGTTCCAGTCTCGCTGAATCCATATTGATGGGTGCCGTACAAGGCCTTTCCCGTGACGACACCGACGATCTGCACCGGGTTGCCTCGCTGCTGGGCGAGATTGGCAATCCGCGTTGCCCGAACGCGCTCGACCTCCTCGCCCGGAAAGCTCGGTCGCAGCGCGACGTCGGCGACGAGCGCCAGAGCCGCCGGGAAATTCCGGCTGAGGCTGCTGGCCGAAACGGTCGTGGCATCTCGCGACGTGCCTGTGCTGAGCTCAGCGCCGATCTGCGCGATTTCTTCCGCCAGCTGCATCGCATTGCGCGTCGCCGTGCCCTGATCGAGAACGTCTGCCGTAAAGCTGGCGAGCCCCGGCTTGTCCAGCGGGTTCGCATCGCTGCCGCTTCGAAACACCAGGCTTGCGGAAACCACGGGCACTCCGCCTGTCTGTGGCAGCGCAATGACCGTCAACCCGTTCGGCAGCTCGAATGACTGCGGCACAGGCACGCTGACCGCGCGGGCAGCGGAGCCTGCGGGCTGCTTCGCGCGCCACGGCTCGTCGGCGTTGATCGAAACAGTCTGGACGCCTCCAGCGGCCGCCGGCTCCGTGGGCTTCGGGACTTCGGGACCCAGATTCTGTTTTCCAGGAACGCCGTGAACGACGACCCGCGCGTTCGGCGCCAGATAGCGCTGGGCGAACTGGCGCACCGAATCAGGCGTCACCTTGCGGCGGCGGCCGATGTCCTGGGCCAGGTAGTCGGGCGTACCGACGTAGTGGTTGTAGAGATTCAGCTGATCGGCCACGCCGCCGAATCCGCCGACGAGCTGCAGCCCGTTCAAGATCTGGGTTTCGAGCACGTTGCGGGCGCGATCGACCTCCGTCGCCGTGGGCCCTTTCGTGCGCAGCGCCTCGACCTCTTCGTTGATCGCGACCTCGAGCTCCTGCAACGTGCGTCCGGGCCGTGCGGTCGCCTGAATCGCGAAAATCGATCCCAGCATCGTCGAGTACTGAAACGCAATGACGTTCTGCGCCATCTGTTTTTCGTACTCGAGCTTCTTGTAGAGGCGGCTGACGCGGCCCTGGCCCAGGATGCTCGCGGCGATGTCGGCATCACCATCGCCTTCTTTGAAATACGCCGGTGTGATCCACGCCATGTAGATCCGCGGCAGCTCGATGCGATCTTCCACGACGAGCCGGCGCTCTGCCGTAATGACGGGCGTCTGTACTTTGACGGGTGGAACCGCGGGCCCGCGCTTGAGCGACCCGAAATACTTTTCGATGAGCTTTTTGGTTGCGGCTTTATCGATGTCGCCGGCGATCGCAATGGTCGCGTTGTTCGGCGCGTAATACTGCCGGAAGAAATCCCTCACGTCATCGAGCTTCGCGGCCTGGATGTCGGCGTGCGATCCAATGACGTTGCCGTGGTAGGGATGACCTGCCGGAAACAGCGTCTTGAACAACGCTTCGTCGACGATGCCGTACGGCCGGTTCTCATAGCTCTGGCGGCGCTCGTTCCGGACGACGTCCTGCTGGTTCGACAACTTCGCCTGATCGACGGTGTCGAGCAGGTAACCCATGCGATCGGACTCGACCCAGAGCGCCAGTTCCAGCTGATTCGCGGGCATCGTCTCGAAGTAGTTGGTGCGATCGAAGTTCGTCGTGCCGTTGACGCCGGTGGCGCCGGCGCCGGCCAGCAGCCGGAAGTGCGCGTCGCTTTCGATGTGCTTCGAGCCCTGGAACATCATGTGCTCGAACAAGTGCGCGAAGCCCGTGCGCCCGGGCGCCTCGTGTGCGGGACCGACGTGGTACCACACGTCGACGCCGACGAGCGGCACGCGATGGTCTTCTGAAAGGATCACTTCGAGCCCATTGGCGAGCGTGTACTTTTCGACGTCGAGCTTCGGAATGTCGGCCGGCGCCTGCGCGCCAAGCGTCAACACGCTCACAGCCACCATCAGCAACAGCGCGAGTGTCTTCTGCATGACTTTTTACTTTCGACTTTTTACTTTTTATTTTTTATTTTCCAGACTGGCCCACAAGTACCAGGACGCCACCGACCGATAGGGCCGCCATCGTTCGGCGATCGCCTGCAATCGTTTGAGGTCGGGCGTCTTCCGGAGGTTGTAGGCCTTCTGAACCGCTTTCACGATACCAAGATCGCCGGCCGGAAACACGTCGGAGCGGGTGAGCCGGAAGATCAACAGCATTTCGACCGTCCAGCGCCCAATTCCTTTGATTTTCGTCAGTTCCGCGACGATCGCGTCGTCGCTCATGTCCTGGAGACCCGCACTGTTTATGGTGCCGTCCAGTGCTTTCAGGCTGAGATCCCGCATGTAGCCGAGCTTCTGCCGGCTCAGCCCGGCCCCGCGCAGCGCCTCATCCGAAAGCTGCTGCAGCGCCTCGGGGGTGGGCGTGCCGTTGGGCAGCAGCGCGCGAACGCGGCCGTAGATCGTGGCCGCTGCGCGCGTCGACAGTTGCTGCGACACGATCGCCTCGACCAGCCCGCAGAAGATGTCGTTCTCGCGGCCGGTCTTGATTCCGCACGCGCCGTATTTCCTGATGAGCGGCGCGAGCACCGGGTCGCGCCGCATGAGTACCCGGCGCGCGCGCCCCATGTCCTCGGCGGTCATCGCGCGCAAGAGTGGGACGGCCGTGCCTCGTTTTCGAGGCGGCATCACCGCAACGACACCGTCAAGGTGACGCGCGACTGGATCTCGATGGTCGACGGCTCGACTGGCGTCGCGACATCGCGCTCGACGGCCTGCGCGGCCATCCGCATCATCGGGCGCGGCGGCTCGTAGTGCACCTCTTCCTCGATACGCATGATGCGATCGATCGTCGCATTCGCGCCCGCCGCCGCCGCATCCGCCCGAGCCCGCGCGTCGGCGACAGCCTGGCGCAGCGCGTCGCGCTCGAGCGCCGCGCGGTTGCGCACGTCGAATCTGATCCCGGTAATCGTCGTGGCGCCGGCGGTACCCGCCGCGTCTATGGCCAGACCGACGCGATCGATGTCATCCAGCCTGACTTCCACCGTGTTGCGGGCGAGATAGTTGCGAAACGTCTGGCGCCCATTCGCGTAGTCGAATTCCGGCTGGAGCTCGTAGCCGACAGTGCGGATCGCGTCCTTTGGCACACCCGCCTGCTCGAGCTTCTGCAGCACGGCCGCCATCGCAGCGGCGTTCTGCTTCTGCGCTTCTGCAGAGTTCTTCGAGCGCGATTCCGCGGCAATCGTCACGAACGCGCGGTCCGGGCGCGCGGTGACGATGGCCTGGCCGTGCGTCACGATCGAGGGCAGAGGCGGTGGCCCTGACGGACCGGGAGTTTGCGCCAGAACCGGAGAAGCCAGCACGACGGCGAGGAGAGCGAAAGGAATGGACTTCATCCCTTTCATTTTACCGTCAACCGTGAGCGTCTTATTTTCGCGAATACGCGATGCGGAAACCGATACTGTAGGCGTAGCTGTCGGGCGGGATTTTGTGGCGGTACGCGCAGCGGAGATACTGGCTGTCGGCGTTCACCCACGCGCCGCCGCGGACGATGCGCATGATGCCGGTCTCAGGGCCCTGCGGGTTGATGTATTCCGCGTGCTGGTAGTAGTTCGGGGAATACCAATCGGACACCCATTCCCAGACATTGCCCGCCGCGTCGTGGATCTCGAACGCGTTCGGTGGATAGAGGCCCACCGGCGCCGTGCCGCGCTCGGATTTCGCGCTTGCGTCCGGAAGGAAATGGGCGCGCTCGGCGTCGAGCGCGTCGCCCCACGGAAAGCGCTTTCCTTCGAGGCCCCCGCGCGCGGCCCGCTCCCACTCGGCCTCCGTCGGCAACCGAACGGGCTGGCCTGTTTTCTCGGCGAGCCACGCGCAATAGCGCGTCGCATCGTCGAACCCTACGAGCGTCACGGGATGACGCTCGCGCCCTTCGGGCGGCGTGCCGTTGTTCCAGAAGTATCCGGCGGCGACCGATCGGAAATCGGATTCGTGAGCGCCCGCTATCAACGGCAGCGAGCGCACGGCCGGAGACGGGTGGCCGGTCTCGCGAACGAACTGCGCGTACTCGGCGTTGGTGACCGGGTACTTTCCGATCGCAAAATCGTCGACGTAGATGCGATGAACGGGCCGCTCGTCCTCTTCGCCGTCGTCGGCGCCCATGACGAATTCGCCCGCGGCGATGCGCGCCACCTGCAGCAGCGATTCGTCAGCCATTTGTTGTGGGTAGAATGTAGCTAACCTTCATGACACGTACGCTTGCCTCTATTGAAATCTCCGAGCTCCGCAAACGGCTCCGGCACGCCATCGACGAGCGCCGCAAGACGACCGCGGCCCGGCGCGCCGCGCTCGACGCCGCCGCGGCGGCGTATACGGATCTGCTTGACATGACCGCGACGCCACTCGTCCAGAAGCTCGCGAACGCGCTGCGGGCCGAAGGACACAACTTCACCGTCTTCACGCCGAACGGCGGCCTGCGGATGGCGCTCGCCAAGTCTGCCGACGATTTCATCGAGTTCTCGCTCGACACGTCACTGGATGAACCCTTTGTCGCTCTCCGGGTGAATCGCACTCGAGGCCGTCGAGTCGTACAGCACGAGCGGCCCGTGAAGGGCCGGACTGCGGTCGACCGGCTGAGCGAAGAAGATGTGCTGCAGGCGCTCCTCGATGAGATTGCACCGTTCGTCGAGCGCTAAGCGAGCCGCTCGACAAACGAGGTATCGATGCCCTGCCGCTTGAGCAGCGCCAGGAAGCCCTGCTGATCTGCCGCTTGCCGGTACGCTTCGCGCGAGTCGACGATGCCTCCTTGCACGAACGCCACGAGCGCATCGTTCAGCGCCACCATTCCATGTTTGCGTCCACTGTCGATCGCCATCGGCAGCTGCGACGTCTTCCCCTCCGCAATCAGATTGGCCACCGCGCTCGTGTTCAGCAGCACCTCGCGCGCGGCCACGCGGCCGCCGCTGGTCTTGCGCAGCAGCACCTGGGCGACGATGCCGCGCAGGCTCTCCGCGAGCCCCAGCTGCACCTTCGCCCGGCGCTCGGGTGGTGTCTGATCGATGATGCGATCGACCGCGTCGGTTGCCGTGTGCGCCGTGAGCGCGCCGAGCACAAGATGCCCTGACTGCGCGGCTTCGAGCGCCAGCGCCACCATTTCGGGCGACCCGAAATCCTCGACGACCAGCACATCGGGGTTCTCGCGAAGCGCGGCGCGCGCGGCTGCCACCAGCTCGCTTCGATCGCCGCGCACTTCGCGCTGGCTCACGAGCGAACCGCGATTCTCGTGCACGAACTTGATCTGGTTCTCGATCGTGATGACGTGATCGCTGCGCGTGCGGTTGATGAGATCCACGAACGCCGACATGAGCGTCGACTTGCCGCTCGAGCGGCCGCCCGCCACGAGGACGAGGCCATCGGCTTCGGCGCACAGACCCTGAATCTCGCGCGACAGCCCGAGCTGCTCGGCCGAGATCGCGCGGGCCGGAATCATGCGGAAGATGCCGCCGGCGCCGCGGTGATCGCGGAACGTCACGCATCGGATGCGCCCGACGTCGGGCACGTCGCAAATCCATTCGGTGCCGGCCTGGCTGCGCAGCGCCTCGCGGTTGCGCTCGGGAATCATGTCGATGATCAACGCCTCGACGTCGGCTTCGTTCAACGTGCTCTCGCCCTCGATGGCGATGATCTCCCCGTCGACGCGGATGGCCGGGCGCGCCTGGGACGTCAGATACAGGGTCGACGCCCCTCGCGCGGCGGCGATGCGCAGCAGACGATCGATGCCCGTCTCGTGCAAGGGCGCGAAGCGCCCTGATTGATCGCCGCGCACCTGGCTGCGCGAGAGCGGAAGCACGACCGCGTGCCGTGGCTCCGGCTCGGGCTGCGCCACCAGCGCCGGCGGAGGCGGAGCGAAGGCTGCTTCGGGTTCCGGTTCCAGTTCCGGTTCCGGTTCCAATTCGGGTTCTGGTGCAAGTTCCGCCAGTTCCAGTACAGGTTCCGGTTCCAGTTCCGGTTCTGTCTGCAGCTGGAGTGCGGCGGCCCAATCCATGATGGGTTCGGGCTGCGGTTGCGCGGGAATTTCTGGCACAACCTCTGGCACGGCCTGAACGTCCGCGACGGGCTCCGGCGCCACCCACTCTGGCTGCACCTCGGGTTCGGGCGCCTGTGGTGGCGGAGGAGATGGCGGCGGTGCTGGCATTGCGGCGACTTCGACCGGAGCCGGCACCGGAACCGGCACTGGAACTGGAATCGGAACTGGAACCGCAACACGCACTGGCGCGCGATGACGGCGGATTTCGATCCAGATGTCGTCTCCACCGCGGGCCGCCACGACGCTAAAGGTCTGGCCCGACGCAAAGCCCGGCGATGCAAGATCGTGCTGCACCGCGCCGATCTCGTCCAGCGCTTGACGCGCCTCGGCCGACAGCAGCTCGTTGACCATGCCCTTGACCGCGTCGAGCGTGAGCGCGCGCGATGCAAGTTCGAGCTGGCCGGTCGGCGCGACGACGTAGGGACGCTCCCCCGCGTGGAGGACAAGCGCGTCTCCGTCGGCACGAACGATGGCGGTCAACAGCGAGGTTACGAGGGGCACAAGTGTCTCAAAAGGAGTAAGTCGATCTCCTGAATTTTCGGCCGGAGAGCTCCGTTACTTTATTGTAAAGATGACGCCGTGCTGAACAGGAAGGAAGTCGAGCAACTGGTCAATCACGAAGCCCATGGGTTCGATTTCGCGTCTGATTTCGTCAAAGCTCATTTTGTGACGCGGCGACGCCGGCGCGATGGTGCTCTCCTTCGCGTATTCGAGCACCATGACTCGCCCGCCGGGCTTGAGCACCCGCCGGATCGCGCGCATCATCTCTGCCGGCTCGCCGAATTCATGGTACGCATAGGCGATGAACACGAGATCGCACGATCGCTCGGGCAGGCGGGGACTGCTGTCGGTCGCCAGCACGTAGTCGACGTTGTGAAGCTTGTGGCCGTCGACGGCGGTCCTGGTTAAGTCAAGCATGCTCTGCTGGACGTCGACCGCATACACCTTCCCCTGTGGCCCGACCTGCTGGGCCAGTCGCCACGTGAAATATCCCGTGCCGGAACCGATGTCGGCGACCGTCGCACCGGGTCTGATCTGCAGCGCGCTCATGAGCAGCTCGGGACGTTCTTCCTGGTCGCGCTGAGGACGATTGAAAAACGGCGCGTTCTCGGTCGCGGGCGCGATCTCCCGCTCGGGCGCGGCATTGTCGCCGCTCAGCGCCCACATCGTTCGTCTCGTGCGCAGATACGCAACCAGGCGATCGATGTCCGCGGGCGCGAGAGTGGACGCCGACGTATGAGTCGCGGGGTCGGCGACAGCCGCGCGCAGCTTGTCCGGCGTGCGGAGCAATCCGATCCAGCTCAAATCGCGGGCGGTCTGGCCCCCGCTGTCCCCGACGCGGTGGCAAGAGAGGCATTGCCCTTTGCCTTCGAACAGGGCACGGCCCGCATCGACGTCGGAGGCCACAGGCGGCGCCAGTTGTGCGGAGAACGCGAGTAGGAAAATCGCTCCGGCAGCAATCATAAGCACACTTTGCCACACTTTATCGCTGGACCGTTTCAAGGCCAACGGGTATAAAGCTGCCACCATGTCTGCACACTCGCGCCGGACCCTTCCCCTCATGCTCGGAATGGCCGCGGTCCTGCTGATTCGCATCGCGTCGGCGCAAGCACAGAACCCGACGCTGCAGGGGCATCCTGACGATTACCCCCGCGCCGACGTCGAGTACGGCGCACGCCTCTATGCCCAACATTGCGTGGGCTGTCACGGCAACACCGGTGACGGCGTCGCGGGCGTCGCCCTGCGCAGCGGGAAGTTCCGCAACGCCACGACGGACCCCCAGCTCCGCACCGTCATCAGCAACGGCTTTCCGAACGCAGGCATGCCGGCGTTCAAGCTCGACGCGGCAGAGCTGACTGGCGTGATCGCATACATCCGCAACATGAACACGTTCGACGCGAGCTCGATGAAGCCCGGCAACGCCGATAACGGCAAGGTTGTGTTCGAAGGCAAGGGCGCGTGCATGAGCTGTCATCGCGTCAACAGCGCCGGCAGCCGCAAGGCGCCCGACTTGTCGGACATCGGCATGCAGCGGAGCGCCGGATCGCTCGAGCGATCGCTGCGCGATCCGTCGAGCCAGATGATTCCCATCAACCGTCCGGTCCGCGCCGTGACGCGTGACGGCAAGGTGATCAACGGGCGCCGGCTGAACGAAGACACCTACAGCGTGCAGCTGACCGACGAGGAAGGACGGCTCTACTCGCTGATGAAATCGGACCTGCGGGAATACAACGTCTTAACCAAGTCGACCATGCCGTCGTACGACAAAGAGCTGACGCGAGACGAGCTGGCCGATGTCGTGTCGTACCTGCTTTCCCTGAAAGGTCAATGACCATGCGCCGCCGATGGATGCTCGCCGTCATTCTGCTCGCCGTCGTCGCGGGCGCGTCACTGGGTGTGCACGCGCAATCGTCGCTGACGTACGAGCGGTTGCTCAATGCGGCCAAGGAGCCGCAGAACTACCTGACCTATGGCGGCGACTACGCCAGCACTCGCTACAGCACGCTGACGCAGATCACGCCGGCCAACGTCAAGAGCCTGAACCTCTCGTGGGTGTATCAGGCGGCGGTCACCGGAAGCTGGCAGCCGACACCGATCGTGGTCGACGGCATCATGTACTTGACGCAGCGGCCCAACGACGTCATCGCGCTGGATGCCACGACGGGCCGCGTTTTCTGGATTTACCGCTACACGAACGAGGACGTCATTGCCTGCTGCGGCTCGAACAACCGCGGCGTCGCTGTACTCGGGGAGATGGTTTACATGGGCACGCTCGACGGTCACCTCGTGGCCATCGACGTGAGAAGCGGCCGGCAGGTGTGGAAGACCCGCGTCGCCGACAGCAAGGAAGGATATTCGGTTACCGTCTCGCCGCTCGCGTTGAAAGATCGCATTGTCGTCGGCGTGGGCGGCGGCGAATATGGCATCCGCGGGTTCATCTCCGCGTACCACGCGCAGACCGGCAAGGAGTTGTGGAAGTTCTACACGGTTCCGGGACCGGGCGAACAGGGACACGAGACGTGGGAAGCATGCCCGCCGAATTCCAAAAGCTACTGCGACCCGGAGGCGTGGAAGCACGGCGGAGGGTCGGTGTGGGTCACCGGATCGTTCGATCCCGAGCTCAATCTGACGTACTGGGGCACGGGTAACGCCGGGCCCGACTACAACCACGAACAGCGGCCTGGCGACAACCTCTACACAACGTCGGTCGTCGCGCTCGACGCCGACACCGGCAAGCTCCGCTGGCATTACCAGTTCACGCCGCACGATCGCTACGACTACGACTCGGTGCAGGTACCGGTGCTCGCCGACATCACGTGGCAGGGAGCGCCGGTCAAGGCGTTGCTATGGGCGAACCGCAACGGCAATTTCTACGCGCTCGATCGCGGCACCGGAAAATTTCTGCACGGCAAGCCGTTCGTCAAGGTGAACTGGATGAACGGCTTCGACGCGAACGGCCGGCCCATCCAAACTCCGCAGCCGGCGGGGCTCCCGACATATCCGGGAATACAGGGAGGCACGAACTGGTACTCGCCGTCCTACAGCCCGCGAACGAAGCTGATGTACGTGTCGAGCTGGGAATTCAACGCCCACATCTTCGGCGGCACTCCGACTGTCTACGAGGCGGGACGAGGGTTCGGCGGCGGTGTCAATCAGACGTTCGTGCCGACGCCGGGCGAGCCGACGCGAAACATTCCCGGTGCGCCTGGGCTGCCGAATCTGCGCCGGGGACCGGTCAACAACTGGACCGACGCGGCCGGTAACGGGTCCATTCAGGCGATTGATCCGGTGACGGGCGACGCGAAATGGAAGTTCCGGTTATTCGACGTCATCGACACCGGTATCTTCACGACGGCGAGCGATCTGCTCGTGACTGGCGGGCGCGAGGGGTATTTGCAGGCGTTCGACGCGCGTAACGGCACCCTGCTGTGGAAGTCCAACCTCGGCGCACAGATGCTGAACAATCCGATCACGTATGCCGTCAACGGCAAGCAGTACATCGCTGCCGCCGCGGGATTGTCGTTGTTCGTGTTCGCGTTGCCGTAGGGTGATCATCGCCGGTCTTGTCATGGGATCCGTATTCCGGTAGTGTCCGCCTTCAGGCGGACCCGAGCGCGAGAATCAACACCTATCCCGATCGCCTGGCGCTGAGCCGCGCCGCAGCTGCGCACGCGGCCGAAGCGCTGAAAGACTGCATCCGCGCAAAGGGCAGCGCGCGCATCGTCGCCGCGACCGGCGCATCGCAGATCGACTTCCTCGAGGCGCTGACGTCGACTCCCGGCATCGACTGGTCGACAGTGGAACTGTTCCATCTCGACGAGTACGTCGGCCTGCCCATCACTCACCGCGCCAGTTTTCGGCGCTATCTGCTCGACCGGCTCATCGACAAGGTCGGAATCGGGCGCTATCACCTGCTGGACGGCGAGCACGACGCTGAACTCGTCGCTCAACGCACCGGCGAAGCGCTCGCCTCGAGCCCCATCGATCTCGCATTCGTCGGCATCGGCGAGAACGGCCATCTCGCATTCAACGATCCTCCTGCCGACTTCGCCACCGAACGCCCGTACTTGATCGTCACCCTGGACGAGGCATGCCGCCGGCAGCAAGTCGGCGAAGGCTGGTTCGCGTCGATCGGTGACGTTCCGGTTCAGGCGATTTCGATGTCAGTACGGCAGATTCTGAAGTCGGACGAAATCATTGCCGTTGTGCCGGACGCGCGAAAGGCTGACGCCGTGAAGGCATGTGTTGAAGGACCTGTCTCGCCCACGGCGCCTGCGTCTATCCTGCAGACACATCCAAACACGGCGCTGTATCTGGATGAGGATTCAGCGGAGCTGCTGACGGGGACCACGAAGAACGGTACTTCGACGCAGAGGCGCGGAGGCGCAGAGACGATTTAGGACCACGAAGGCACGAAGAGCTCGATGACTCGAAGAAGATAAATGCGAAGGGACGAAAAGACCACGGTTATAAAATGGCCTCCTCGTCAAGGTATGCGCAGGTTATGCGGTTCATGCGACATTACCAGGTCCTGGTGGCGCTGGCCATCCTCATCGCATGCGGGTCACCGACCCAACCCGATCCGCGTGTCTCTCAGCCCATCGGAAGTCCAACCAGACTGGCAGTAATCGAGTGGCAGTTTGGCCGGCGGGTCACGTCGATCCGCGTGCAAGCGACGTGGGGATACGAATACTCGACTTCGCGAGACGTGACGAGTGAAGCGGTGCTCGTTTCGAGTGACCCAGCCGTCATGCGTGTGGCTCGCGCGGGACAAGTCGAATCCGTTACGGCGGGCGATGCCACCCTTCAGGTGTCTTACCGCAACGTCCAGATCGAGCATTCCATGCGCGTGTTTCCGGATGAATCGCCACTCCTCGTCATCACGGGTGACCCGACAAAGACCTATGTATCGGGCACCATTTATGACGCAACAACAACAGGCCCAAACGCCAAGCGCCTCGAGGGTGTCTCGGTAGAAATTCTGTCAGGGCACAACGCTGGATTGACCTCGATCACCGATCAGCACGGCTGGTTTTACTTTTACCCGCCATTTATATGCGGTCCGATCACCATGCGCGCCTCAAAACCTGGATATCGTGAACGCGTAGCCTCCTCGGTGGCATGCGAACGAGACTTGTCGGATCTGTCGCTCACGCCGATTCGATGACAGGACCAATCTGAAAGGCATGCATCGTGTCATCCCGCACATCGTGTCATCGTGTTCGATTTTTCATGTCTTTGCGGTCTTCGCTTCGTAAATCCTCACCAGCTCCACAAGCTTGTAGCCCTTCGTCTGGTATGGCGGGATGATGCGCTCGGTGCGGAGGTATTGGATCATGCCCTCGTCCGCGTAGTCGGCAGGACCAATGCCCTCGGTGTCTTCAAGCACTTTGACGAGGGCGTCGAACGTCATCGACTTGGCACTGACGCGGCGCCTGCTGGTGAACAGGCCGGCAATCTTGAAGGGTTCGTACCGTTCCTCGGTGGTGAACGTCACGAAGATTTCGTTCGCGATGAAGTTGTAGTCTGCCTCCGAGCGGGTCGCCGGTGCGTCTTCGATCTTCAGTAGCGCGACCGTGTCAACTGTGCTGAGACGGTCGACGACGACCTGCGTGAACGCGCCTTCGCCCGACCATCCTGCGTTATCGATTTGCACCCAACACCCCGGAAATTTCGGCGGGCGTATCGACGACCCATTCGTCGCCGCGCAGCTCGCTCACGGCAAGGTCCGCGAACCCGAATCCATAGCGCGCGAGGCAGATGCCCACGCCGGCATTCCGTGATGTCTGCAGATCGATCGTGGAATCCCCCACAAGGACGGTCTCGGCGGCGTCCGCGTCGGCCTGTTGCATGAGGAACTGCATGCCATCCGGTGCCGGCTTGCGCGGCCAACGGCCGTCACCGCCGACCACCCACTGAAAATGTTTCGAGAGGTCGAAGGCATCGAGAATCCTGACCGATTGCTCGAGCGGCTTGTTGGTGAGCACGGCCATTGCCATGCCGGGCGCCTGCAATTCGCCGAGCAGCGCCGGAATACCGGCGTAGGGGCGGGTGTGATCCGTCAGGCGTTGGTCGTAGGCCGCAAGAAAGCGCGCCAGCACATCGTCGAGCGGCGCATCGACGCCGGCGGCCGTGATGACACGCTTCACCAGCTTCGCCGCGCCAGAGCCGACCATGCTGGTGATGGCGTCGTCCCCCAGCGGGCCCGCACCGTACTCCGCGAGCATCGCGTTGGCGCTGTCGACAAGATCGCGGCGCGAGTCGATGAGCGTGCCGTCCAGGTCGAAGACGACGAATTTTACCGCAGGCCGATCGCGGCTCAATCGCCGAGCGCCTCCCCGCCAAACGTGGCAAACGACGTCGGCGTCTCCCACACCGTGACGCGCACGACGGGGAATCCCTGCGAATGCGTGTAGTCGTACAGCAGTTTGGCGATATGCTCGACCGTCGGGTTGCTCTTCACGATGAACACCGGCTCGCCCAGCCGCTTCAGCGGCTCGACGAGCGGATCGTCTTCGCGAAGAATCATCTTGTGGTCGAGCTCGCGGTCTACCCAGCCTTTGACGATGCGCTTGATATCGGAGAAGTCGCAGACCATATTGCGATTGTCGAGCGACCCGCTGCGGATCTCGATTTCGGCGACGGCGTTGTGGCCGTGCGGGTGCTTGCAGATGCCGTCGTACTCCAGCAGCCGGTGGCCGTAACAGAACTCAATTTTCTTGGTGACTGAATACATGCATTCACTCGTGATGTTGTCGGGCGGACTGGACAGCGCCGTGCTCGCCGCTCAGGAAGCCCAGACGTATGTTGTCCATCCAGTTTATGTCGCCGGAGGCCTCGCGTGGGAAGAAGGTGAGCAGCGCATCATCAGACAGCTATTGGCAGGCCCGCCGTTCAACGCCACCCCCAACAGGGTTCAATCTCTCGCGCGGCTCGAGTTCAGCATGCGCGACGTATATCCCGCGACCCACTGGGCGCTGACCGGCACGCCGCCGGCCTATGACACGCCTGATGAGGATGTCTATCTGCACGGCCGCAACATCGCGCTGCTGTCGAAAGCCGCCGTCTACGCGGCCAGCCGCAGGATCTCGCGCATCGTCGTCGCGCCGCTCGCCGGGAACCCCTTTCCCGACGCCACGCCCGAGTTCTTCTCGGCGTTGAACACGGCGTTCTCGCTCGGGCTGGCGGCGCCGATCGCCGTCGAGGCGCCGTTTGCCGGACTGCACAAGGAGGACGTGGTGAAGATCGGGGCGCGCCTCGGGGTGCCCTTCGAGCTCACGCTCTCGTGCATGAATCCCTCGGGGACGACGCATTGCGGATTGTGCAGCAAGTGCAGGGAGCGGAGGGACGCGTTTCACGCCGCGGGCATCCAGGACCCGACGACGTACGCGAACGCGAGCCCCCGATGACGTTTTCTGTGTCTCACCGCGGAGACGCAACGGCGCAGAGAGTGTGCTTCTTACGAAAAGGAATTTTTCTGCGTCTCAGCGCCGCTGCGGTGAGACATAGCGGCTAGTCCGTCTCGCCTTGCCAGTCCGTGTGCACGTGCAGCTTGCGGCCGAGCAACGGCATACGCGATGCGTCCATGCTCTTGCGGGTATCCGACGCCGCGCGAAACAACACGCGGTCGACTTCTTTCAGGAGCCGCTCGAACTGCTCCTGGTGCGGCGCGCTCAGAACAATGAGTCCACTGCCCTCGGCCGGCGGGAACCGCGCATCGTCCAGATAGTCTTTGTCGAGGGTCAGCAGCGTGCGTCGAAGCTGTGCCGCCATGCGGAAATGTTCGATGTCCGAGGCGCGCCGCAGATCATCTTCCTCCATGACAAAGAAGACATCCCATTTGAGACGCTCGCGCATGAAGCGGATGAGCCCCGCCGGCAGGTTGGCGTCGCAATAAACACGCGGGGCATCGGTCAAACCCTCAATGATCCCGCCTAGACGCGACGCTAATGTATCCACACTCGCTCCTGGGTCTTCGCTGTAGCTCTCAGCTTTTCGCTTTGAGCTCTTCCTTGCGCGCCGCCATGGCCTGCCTCTTCAGTTCGGCCACCATCGCGTCGCGTTTATGTACGAGCTCTTTGCGGGGGCGCGTCCCGTTCGCCGATCCGATCGCGTATTCGCAGAAGAGCGGAAAGGCGATCGTCGAATCGCAATAGGCGACGACGGTGTCCGGCAGCACGCCCGGGTTGACTTTGCCCCAACTGACCGCTTCGGCCGGCGTCGCTCCCGAGAGCCCGCCCCAGACGACCGAGTCGGTCGTAATCTGGATGAAGTAGTCGTTGCCGCCCTTTTGAATGCCGTAGACCTCCCACAGCGTGGGTTGCCCCTGCAGGTAGAAGTTCTTCGGCGATCCACCGCCCAGTATCACGCACCCGTTGCGCTTGCCCGCGAGGATGATGGCGCACACCTCGTTGACGTCCTTGTTGGGATCGATCATCAACGTGCTGCCGTTCAACAGCTCGTGGTAGGCGATGTTCATGCCGATCGAGCTGTCTCCAGGCGACGACGTGTAGATCGGCACGCCCGCGAGCGCCGCGCGCGCCACAACCGAATGCTCTTCGCAGCCGGGGTATTTCTTCAACAGGTCCAGCCCGATGCGATAGTGCAGCTCGGAGGTGGTGATGGGGCCTTCCAGCTTCGATCGGACGAGAAAATCGCGAACGTAGGCGTCGGTCTCGAGCAGCACCGAGGCCGGAAACAGGACGTCGTAAATACGGATGATGCCCTGCTCGTACAGCGCCACGTCGTCAACGAACGGAGAGCCGCGGTGCAGGGTGAAATTCAGCGCGTGGTGCAGGTCGTGGTACAGGTTCGCGCCCGTGCTGATGATGAAGTCGACCAGGCCGCGATCCATCATCTCGACCACGCAACCGCCGATACCCGCCGGCGTCATCGCGCCGGCGATCGTCAGCCCGATAGTCGTGTCTTCGTCCGCATCGAGCATCTTCTCGGAAAAGATCCGGCATGCCTCCGACAAGCGCGCGGCATTGAACGCCTGAAATCCCTCGTCGATGAGGTGCCGTACTTCCTGGCTGCCTTTCGGCCGGTAAAATGTGATGGGCTTTCCTGAAAGAGCGCCCTTGGGCGCCGGCGCCCCTGGATGTCGGTACGGCATAGAATGTAATCTTACATCCCGTGAACGAAATCTCGACCGACCCTCGCCTCATCTGGGCTGCAGTCGCGGTCGCAGCAGCTGTCGTACTTTTTCTTTTCATCGTCTGGAGAAAAGGACGGCCGTTCGCGCACGGAGACGTATTTCGCGCGAGCCGCTGGAGCGCGGGCAATCGACTGTTTCCCACGCAAGTGGCGATCTCGCCCAACACCGTCGTCCATTTCACGCCAGAGTGGTTCGGCCGGCTCGAACACTCGATGCACATGGCGCACGTCGCGTCGGTGCGCATCGATACGAACCTGATGTTTTCCGACGTCTACATCGAGACAACCGGCGGAGCCAGCCCGATCACGTGCCACGGCCACAAAAAGGCCGACGCCGTCCGCATGAAGCAGCTCATCGAGCGGTATCAGACCGAGTACTACAAGGGGCGACCGGGTGATGCCGAACTGGTCGATAGAAGTAAGCCGGTGGGCGATAAATGACTGGGCAGTAGAAATACCCCCAAATCACCCCCAATTACCCTCCCCCAGGGTCACCCAATCGCCTATCCCCCAAGCACTCAACCATTTCCCATTTCCCCCTGTGGTTCTGGCAAAGAGCGTCCGATAATGAGACTGGTAGCCATTCTGTGGACGATTTGACATTCTCTGCCCGGCGGGCCACAACCGCCCGCCCCGAAACCGAGAGCGATCTCGACACCCGGTTCAGAAACCTGGTGCAGAGCCCGCTCCGCGCGGGCATCCTTCGTTATCTCAGCGCCAGACCCGAGGAAAGCTTCGACGCCGACTCGCTGATGCAGACGTTCGGACGGCTCCGGATGGACGTCGAGAATTGCATCCGCGAGCTCGTCGGCTTCGGCGTCGCCCGTGCCGTGTCCGGAACGCCGCCGCGCTACGCCGTTGCGCGTCCCGAGAATCCGGGCATCGAGAAGCTGCTCGACCGTTTCCTGGAACGGCGCGCCACGATCAGCACCGAAGACCAGTCGCCGTCCGTCCAGCGCTTCCGCGAGATGATCGGGCGCGACGAGAAGATGCTGATCGTCTTCGAGTGGATCCGGACGGCCGCGAAGTCGGATATCTCGGTGTTAATCCTCGGACCGACCGGCTCGGGCAAAGAGCTCGTGGCACGGATGATTCACGAGTTGAGCCGCCGGCAAACCGCCAAGTTCCAGGCGGTCAACTGCGCGGCGCTGCCCGATACACTGTTCGAATCGGAAATCTTCGGATACGAAAAGGGCGCCTTTACCGGCGCGCACGATCGCAAGCCCGGCCGGCTCGAGATGGCGAACGAAGGCACGCTGTTCCTGGACGAGATTGGCGACCTCTCGATCGTCGCGCAAGCCAAGCTGCTGCGCGTGCTCGAGGAACGGCGATTCGAGCGGCTCGGCGGCAACAAGTCCATCCACGTCGACTTCCGCCTGATTTCGGCGACGAATCGGCCGCTCGACCAGTTCGTGCGCGACAGCCGCTTCCGCGAGGACTTGTACTACCGTGTCAACGCGTTCTCGATCCGCCTGCCGTCGCTGCGCGAGCGCCAGGTCGACATCCCGGTGCTGGCCAACAGATTTCTTGCGCGCTATTGCGCGGCGAACGGACTGCCGCTCGACGCAAAGTCATTCGCGCGCGAAGCGCTCGATCTGCTGCAGGTGTATCACTGGCCGGGCAACATCCGCGAGCTCGAGAGCACTGTGTCGCGTGCGGCGCTGTCGGCTCCCGGACGCTCGATTCGCGCCGCCGACATCGAATTTCTTCACGCGGCCGAGCCGCCGGCTGAAGACAGCGGCGAGCGGCTGCCCTCGTTGCGCGAGGCCGAGCGCGCCCACATCGTGCGGATTCTGGACGCATGCACCTGGAACAAGAAAGAGGCGGCGCGTATCCTCGAAATCAGCCGAGGGACGCTCTATCGCAAGATCCTCGAGTTCGGGTTAGAGCCGCAGGCGCCTGGGAGCCAGTCCCGAAATAGAGCACGCCGGCTCACTCCCAGCTAACGAATTCCCTTCAATAAGCCGACAGTATCGTAATAATGGTGTGGTTGTCCCTGAACGGGACACTCGTGTCCTTAGGCTATGTGCCTTAAATACTGTGAGATAGCGCGATTTTTGAAAACGCGTGTGCCGTATTGGCTCAGACGGCCCTGAATTGTAAGCGAGACCGATTCATGGCTGTCCCCGTAGCTATCACAAAAGATTCGACTTACTGGCAGGGGCGGCGCAAGTCCCATAAGGCCAACGTTTTGCAGAGTGGGACGCAGACTTAGGCATGAACCAGCTTCCCATAGCGGCGCGGATTTACGTCAGCTCGGTCATCGCTGGCGGAGCTGTGCTTCTCGCTGCCCTTTTCCCGGTGGCGCAATTCCAGCACCCGGCGTGGTTTGTCACGCTCCTGTTGCTGTCGTCGATCACCTCTGCGTTCAAGGTGAATCTTCCCCTGGCACGCAGCGGCTCGACCATGTCGGTCTCATACGCGGTAGATTTTCTCTCCCTCATCCTGCTCGGTCCTGCGCAAACGATGATTGTCGGAGCGATCAGCGCCTGGGCGCAGTCCACGTTCCGGACGTCGACCAGGAACCCGCTGTATCGCAAGCTGTTCAACATGGCGAGCCTCGTCATCTGCGTGCAGGCCGCGGGCGCCGCATTTCACGCCCTCGGCGGCGTCGCGGGGCTGGCATCGATGCCGCTCGCCGCGATGGCGAAACCATTGCTCGGTGCGGCTGGCGCCTACTTCCTCTGCAACACGGCGCTCGTCGCCACCGCCATCGCCTTCTACACGCGCCAGAATATTCTCAAAGTCTGGAACGAAAATTTTCTGTGGAGCGCGCCCAGTTATTTCGTCGGCGCCGTCGCGGCCGCCGGCGTGTCCATTGTCATCGGCGGCACCACGAACTACTGGATCGCGCTGCTCGCAGCGCCTCCCCTGTATCTGACGTATCGCAGCTACAAGATCTACCTGGGCCGTATCGAAGACGAGCAGCGGCACGTGCAGGAAGTTTCCGACCTGCACCTCGCCACCATCGAAGCGCTGGCGCTCGCGATCGACGCCAAGGATCGCACGGGCAAATCGCACATCCGCCGCGTGCAGGTGTTCGCCGCGGGCCTCGCAAAAGCCATCGGCATGTCCGAGAACGAGATTCAGGGTGTGAAGACCGCGGCGCTGCTGCACGACATCGGCAAGCTCGCGGTGCCCGAGCACATCCTCTCGAAGCCCGGCCCGCTCACGCAGGAGGAGTTTCAAAAGATTCGCATCCACCCGCAGGTCGGCGCTGACATCATCGCGGGCGTGCCATTCCCGTATCCTGTCGCGCCCCTCATCCTGAGCCACCACGAGCGATGGGACGGCAAGGGCTACCCTGCCGGCATGAAGGGGGACGAAATCCCCGCTGGTGCGCGCATCCTCGCGGTCGTCGACTACTTCGACGCGCTCACGTCCGAGCGGCCGTATCACAAAGCCATGAGCGACGATGGTGCGGTCGGGCTGCTCCGGCAGGAAGCGGGCAAGGCGCTCGATCCGAACCTGGTCCTCATCTTCGTCGCCAACCTCGAGAAGCTTCGCGCCGAAGCGGAGACGACGTCGGACACGGTGCGCACGCTTGCGCTGCCGACGGGCACCAACGAGAAGGGGCGACCCGCCGTCGGGCTGCTTCCGGAGCCGACCAACAAGACCGTCTTCGACGACATCGCGCTCGCGCACCGCGAGATCTACGCGCTGTACGAAATCGCCCAGGCGATGGGCACGAGCCTTGGCGTCGCCGACACAATGGCGCTCATCTCGTCCAAGCTGAGCAACCTCGTTCCGTTTTCGTGCTGCGCGCTGTTCCTGCACAACGAGGAGCTCGAAACGCTGCGGTGCCGTTTTGCGACCGGCATCGACGCCGAGGTCATCCAGCAGATTTCCGTCAAGAGCGGATTGGGGTTGACCGGCTGGGTGGCGCGCAATCGCCGCACGCTGGTGAACGCGCGGCCGAGCGCCGATCTGGAAGCGGCCGCCATTTCAGGCACGACCTCGCTTCAGTCCGCGCTGGTCTGCCCGCTCGTGTTCAACGAGCGGTTCATCGGCACGCTCTCGGTGTACCACATCGACGCCGGCTGCTATACCGACGACCACCGCCGGCTTCTCGACCGCGTGTGCGAGCAGGCCGCGGCGGTCATCTACAACTCGATCGTGTTCGAGCAGACGCAGGAAGACTCGCTGACCGACCCGTTGACGGGCCTCCCGAACACGCGCTTCATGTTCATGCACCTGACGCGCGAGCTTGCGCGTGCGGAGCGGCTGAAGTCGGAGGTCTCCCTGCTGGTCATGGACCTCGACAGTTTCAAGTACATCAACGACACCCACGGGCATCACGTCGGCGACCGCGCGTTGCGCGAGCTCGCAGGGGTCCTGCGCGCCGCCATCCGGCCGTACGACATCTGCGTGCGCTACGCCGGCGACGAGTTCATCGTCGTGCTATCCGGCTGCGGCGCCGACGAGGCGGAACGAAAGCGGGTGGAGCTGCAGACCGCGATTGACGAGGTCGTGTTCGAGGCGCGTCCGGGCAAGCGCGTGCAGCTCGGCATCAGCATCGGCGCCGCCATCTTCCCGCACGACGGCAACACCTACGAGGCGCTGCTCGCGACGGCCGACAGCCGGATGTACCGCGACAAGACGAACCGCAAGCGGGCTGCCAAGACCGTCGATGCGTCCACCCCGGTGCCGATCGACCCGCCGGTCATCAGCGCCTCCGAGCTCGAGCGCGCCGCCTCCGGCGTGCTGTAGTCACTCCGGTTCGATCCAGTCGGGACGCCGTCCGCCAATACCCGCAAGCAGGAACGCGACCCCGGTCGCGCCGAGAATCAGGCCGATGCCATCGGTTGACGCGGTCTCCCACGGCAAGTCCTGCGTCAACAGCCACGCCGATGGCGCCAGGAGGATGAGCCCGAGCGTGATCGCCGCAGGCCTTTTCAGGACGAAGCGAAGCACCGCTCCACGAAGGCGTTTCAGATACATGGCAGACTGAGATCTATAAACTAGAATCTACAAACTAGAATCTAGAATCTGAATTTTGCATCCAGATTCTAGGTTTCAGATTCTAAGTGTCCAGTTTTCCTATGCCCACCTTCCCCATCCGCGAAGCCATCGCCGCGACGCCGCGCGCCCACATCATCAAGCTCGACCTGCACGGCGAGGCGTTTCCCTATCTGGCAGGCCAGGCCGCGTATCTCCAGCCGCTGGGCGCCGACAAGCGGCGGCCGTACTCGATCGCATCGGCGCCCGAGCAGACCGCGCAGAATGGCCTGATTGAGTTTCTGGTCGGGACAGTGAGCAACGGGTCGTCAGGGCTGACGCCAGATCTCGTACGTCCGGGCACCCCAGTCTCAATCGACGGACCGGTGGGATCCTTTACGTTCCCGGCACAACCGCGCGAGCGCAGGTTCCTGTTCATCGCCGGCGGCACCGGGATCGCGCCGCTGCGCTCGATGCTTTGGCACACGCTGCTCGCCGAACGCGACGGACACGCGTCGCTGATCTACAGCGTGCGCGCACCGGAGGAATTCGCGTACATGGACGAATTTCAGCGGCTCGCCGATGAGGGCAGGATTGACTTCCGTCATACGGTCACGCGAACCGCCGCCGAGGGCTGGGTTGGCCGTCAGGGACGCATCGACGCCGGATGTCTGGATGGCTTGATCGAGCCGGGAGCGACGTTGTGCTTCGTCTGCGGTCCACCCGCGTTGATTGGAGAGATTCGCCCACAGTTGATGGAGCTGGGCGTGTCCGCGGATCAGATTCGCATCGAAAACTGGGCTTGACCTGATCCCTGCATTGGAAGATTGGCAGATTGGAGGATTGGAAGATTGTTGGAAGATTGAAGAATGAAGATGGCAGGACTAAATGAGGAATCTGAGAGCGCGTCGAACCAAGAAATCTGCCAATCCACAATCTTCAATCCGACAACAATCTTCCAATCTACCAATCCTCCAATCTTCCAATTCAGAAGCCCATTACCGAGAAGCCGGAGTCGACCATCATGATCTCCGCGGTGACCCCGCGTCCGGCCGGGCCGAGGAGGAACAGCGCGGCGTCGGCGACTTCGGCGAGCTCTGTGTTCTTCTGGAGCGGCGCGTGCTCGCGGTAGTGGCCGAGGATACTCGAGAAGCCGGAAATCCCCATCGCGGCCAGCGTCTTGATCGGACCCGCCGAGATGGCGTTGACGCGGATATTCTCCGGACCAAGCTCTGCTGCCAGATACCGTACTGACGATTCCAGCGCCGCCTTCGCCACACCCATGACGTTGTAGTTCTTGAACACGCGCTCGCTGCCGAGATAGGTGAGCGTCAGCATGCTGCCGCCTCCGCGCTTCTGCATCAGCGGCCGCACCTCGCGCGCGAGCGCGATGAACGAGTAGACGCTCACGTCGAGCGCGATGCGGAATCCCTCGCGCGAGGTCTGCGAAAACGGCGCGGAGAGATCCTCCGGTTTTGCGAAGGCCGCGCCGTGGACGAGGAAATCGAGGCCGCCGAGCTCACGGTCGAGCGATCGGCCAAGCTCGGCCATCTGTTCGTCGTTCGAGACATCGCACGGCAGGACGATCGGGTTGTCGAGCGATGCCGCCAGCTCCCGCACGTTTTCCTCGAGGCGCGCGCTGGGATACGTCAGCGCGAGGCGGGCGCCCGAGCGTGCGAGCGCCTGCGCGATGGCCCAGGAAATGGATCGCTTGTTGGCCACGCCCACGACAAGTGCGAGCTTGCCTGATAGGTCGGTCATGAATGTGTCTTGGTTTTTTTGTTACCGTTGCCGTCTACCGTCGGACACAAGGCACCGTTCATCGGCGAACGGCAATCCGTGAACGGTGAACGTTCTAACGCGACCGCTTGCGCGGACCTGCATGTCCGTGCGGGCGTCCGCCGGCCGGCCGCATCGGCCCGCCGTGCCCCTGTGGACGGCCACCGCCTTGACGTCCGCCCTGACCTCCCGCCGGTCCGCGGGAGTTGCCGCCTTGTCCGCCGCTCTTCGCGAAACGGCCGGGCCGCGAGTTGTTGTTCTGGAAACGTCCCTGACGCTTGTTCGTCTGCCTGATCGTAAATTCGGGCGCGGGACGCGCCGTCGGCTCGCGCTCGATGCGCGGCAACTGGGCTCGGATGAGCGGCCGATGCAGCCGTACTTCTTCGGGTGCGGTTTGCGCCGGAGCGCTGCCGTTGTCGCTGTGTGCCGGCGCCTCGTGTGGCTCCTGCGCCTCGTTTTCGGCCGCTGGCGCGTCGGGGTCTTCGACGTCGGAATGCGTGACCAGCACAGCTTGCGGTTGATCCTGTTTCACTGACTCGAGCACCTCGTCATAGGCTGCTTCGACCGACGTCTTCTTCTTGCGTAACCGAGGCACTTTGCCACCTTTATACGGGTGCTCGGTCTCGCAGGTCGTGCAGCGAGTGAGCCGAATGTCGTTGCCGACCATCGCTACGATGGTGTGGTTCGCGAGACGGCGCTCGCGCGGGCAATAGTCATCGAGAATGTCACCGAGCCGTAGCTGACGCTGTTGCATGAATCTCCCGAAATACCTTTTTAGGCCGGGGATGATCGCGGGACCGTCAGTCTACTACGGCCCACCGACACGCCGCAACCATCCATTCACTTCAGCCAGAGCGGCGGCAACAGCTTGGGGCTGAGTGGATTGCGGCGTCTTGCGTGCGCGAACGGACGCGTCCGGGTTGATGACGTTGCGCACCGATTCGTCAAAGAGCGGGCTGTGCCGCTGCCATTCCGCCAGGGTCAGGGTGGTGAAATCGCGTCCCGCCGCAAGCAGCGCGCGTACCATCCCGCCGACCACCTCATGGGCCTCTCGAAATGGCATCCCCTTGCCCACGAGAAAATCGGCGACGTCGGTGGCGAGCAGCAAGCCCGATGCGGCTGCGCCGGTCGTCGCCGGAAAGATCTCGAGGCCGTCTATGACGCCGACCAGCGTCGCCAACGCCCCGGCCACGTTGTCTTCGGCGTCGAACACCGCTTCCTTGTCTTCCTGCAGATCCTTGTTGTACCCGCTCGGCAGCCCCTTCATGGTCGACATCCATCCGGCAAGATGGCCGATGAGGCGCCCCGATTTGCCGCGAATCAACTCGAGCGGATCAGGATTCTTCTTCTGCGGCATCATGCTGCTGCCTGTGCTCGAGGCATCGGACAGTTGAAAGAATCCGTGCTCTTCGTCGCAGAAGATGATCAGATCTTCCGACAGCCGGCTGAGATGCACCATCAGCATCGCGCACGCGTGCAAGAACGCGGCAACGAAGTCGCGGTCAGACGAGGCGTCGATGCTGTTGGCGACCACGCGTGAAAACCCAAGCCGCGAGGCGAGCATCGCCGTGTCCATCGCGTAGTTGGTGCCCGCGACCGCACCAGACCCGAGCGGCATCGCATCGGCTTCGTGCGACGCCCACCCGAGACGCTCGTAATCGCGTCGCAGAGCGGCGACGTGCGCCAGAAAGAAGTGCGAGACCAGCACCGGCATGGCACGCCGCAGGTGTGTGTAGGACGGCATGACCGCGGGGCCCGCCGATTCCGCCTTTCTCGCGAGCGCCCCGATGACCGAAGCCACGTATTGCTGCAGCGCCGGAATCCGCCGCCGAAGATAGAGCCGCAGGTCCAGCGACACCTGCTCGTTCCGCGAGCGTCCCGTGTGCAGACGCTTGCCGAGATCGCCTACGCGCTCGACGAGCTGGCGCTCGACAAACGCGTGCACGTCTTCGTCGGGGCCGTCGATGAACGCGGCGTCGCGGCGTCCCCGCTCGAGAATATCGACGAGCGCCGCGGACACCTTCTCGGCCTCGGCCGTGCCGAAAACACCCGCGCCTCTAAGCCCCTCCACCCACGCGAGGCTGCCTGTCACATCGTCTTCGAACAGACGCCGATCGAATCTGAAGGAAGAGCCGAATGCGAAGGCAACGGGATCGGGCTCGCCGCTGAAACGTCCTGACCAGAGATTTGCCATCAGCTATTTCGCCACCGGCGCCGTTGAACGATCGCTGCTCTTTGCGGCGCGGCGGCGCGCGCTCTTGGCGGCAGTCTCCACTGGAAGCCCCCAGATCTTGATGAATCCTTCTGCGGCGGAATGATCGAAGGTGTCCCCTTCGTCATAGGTCGCGAGACCGTACTCGTACAGGGCAAACGGCGACTTGCGGCCGACGACCTGGCAACTGCCCTTGTAAAGCTTCAGCCGGATCGCTCCCGTCACGCGTCGCTGCACATCCTGGACGAACGCGTCGATCGCTGACCGCGTAGGTGAGAACCAGAGGCCGTTGTACACAAGGTCGGCGTAGTCCTGCGACAGGCGCAGCTTCACGCGCTGAAGGTCCCTCGGAATGACGAACCCTTCCAGCTCGCGATGCGCCTGGTGCAGCAGCAGCGCGGCGGGCGCTTCGTAAATCTCCCGCGACTTGATACCCACCAAACGGTTTTCCACCATGTCGATACGCCCGACGCCGTGAACACCGGCAATGGTTTCGAGCGAGTCGATCACTTCGACGAAGGACATCTCTACGCCGTTCACCGTCACCGGCACGCCATCCTGCCATCCGATCTCGACGTAGGCAGGCAAGGCCGGCGCATCGGCGGGCGACTTGGTCAGCGTATAGATGTCGTCCGGCGGCTCGTTCCACGGATCCTCGAGCATCCCGCACTCGACGGAGCGGCCCCAGAGATTCTGATCCGTACTGTAAGGACTGGCGATGGTCGTCGGCACGGACACGTTGCGCGCCCGCGCATAGGCAATTGCCTCCGGGCGCGTCATGCCCCATTCCCGTGCCGGAGCGATGACCTGGATGTCGGGATCGATCGCACGCGCCGACACATCGATGCGTACCTGGTCGTTGCCCTTGGCCGTGCAGCCGTGCGCGATCGCGCCGGCGTTCTCCATGCGCGCGATCTCGACCAGCTTCCTGGCAATCAGCGGCCGGCTGAGCGCCGTCGCCAGGGGATATCGCTCCTCATATAACGCGTCGGCCTGCAGCGCGGGAAGGATGTAGTCGCGCGCGAACTCCTCGCGCACGTCGAGGACATGACAGCGAATCGCGCCGGTCGACATCGCCCGCTGCCGAATCTGGTTGAGCTCGCGCCCCTGGCCGAGGTCGAGCGTGACGGCGATGATCTGAGCGCCGTACTTCTCCGTGAGCCACGGGATAGCGACCGACGTATCCAGCCCGCCTGAATAGGCAAGGACGATTCTCTTATGCAAACTGGGACCACGCCTCCAATTGCTTCGCGAGCGCTTTGGCGTGCCGCGCGTCCTGCGATATCACGAGGATGGTGTCGTCTCCGGCCAGCGTTCCGACCACCTCGTCGAGTTTGGCGCGGTCGATGGCGAGCGCGAGAGGCTGCGCAAGGCCAGGGCCCGTGCGCACCACGATAAGCTGCTGCACGCACGCGACGCCGCTCGCGTACTCGGCCATGGCGCGCTGGAGGGCGACGCCGGCGCCCGGCGGGACCTGAGGCTCGGCGCCCTGCTGCTGGTACGCGCCGTCCGACGAACGCTTGACGAGCCCGAGGTCGCGGATATCCCGCGACAGCGTCGCCTGCGTCACGTCGTAGCCGCGCGATCGCAATCGCGTGCGCAGTTGTTCCTGGCTCGTGATTTCCTCGCGGCCGACGAGCTCGAGGACGATGGCCTGCCGCCGTGCTTTCATAACCATACAGAGTTGCGAATTATCATACACACTTCCCGGACGATATGCTGTATATTTATGCTTCGCGATGGATACTTCCTCAATCACCGACGCGGCCTCTGCGCCGTCACGCGCAACAGCGGGACATCCTGTAAGGGTCGGCATTGCGGGGGCGAGCGGCTTCGCGGGTCAGGAGCTGCTGCGCTGGCTGGCCGGACACCCGCGCGTCCGCGTCACGACGGCGATGTCGTCGTCGCCGGACGGACCTGCGCGTACGCTGCCCGCCCTCGCGAGAATCTGGGACGGCGTCATCGAGCCGTTTTCGGCGGAGAAGCTGGCCGACCAGTCAGATGTTGTCTTCCTGGCCCTCCCGGAGGAAGCTGCGGCCACCATCGCTCCAGGCCTCGTCGGCCGCGGCATCCGCGTCATAGACCTCTCCGGCGCGTTCAGGCTGCGCGACGCGGCGGCACGCGAGAAATGGTATCCGGCGACGAAGCTCGGCTCCCTGAAGCCGGTGTACGGCCTCACAGAGCGCAATTACGCCGGGATTGCGGCGGCGCAGCTCCTTACGAACCCGGGCTGCTACCCCACCGCCGCGCTGCTTGCCCTCGAACCGCTGGCCGAGGCCGGACTCCTGACGGGCGACGTCGTGATCGACGCAAAGTCGGGGATCTCGGGCGCGGGCAAGAAGCCGAGCGACCGGACGCATTTCTCCGAGAACCACGGAAGCGTCTCCGCCTACGGCGTGTTCGGTCACCGGCATCAGCCCGAAATCGAACAGGAACTGGGCCAGTCAGTCACGTTCGTACCGCACCTGGTGCCGCTCGATCGGGGCATTCTCGAAACGATCTACGCGCGCGTACGGCCGGGCACGACGTCCCGTGACGTAGCCGTCGCAATGGAAGCCGCCTACCGCAAGGCACCGTTCGTGCGGCTGACGGGCGAGACGCTGCCGGAGATCAAGCACGCGGCGTATACGAATTTCTGCGACATCGGATGGCGCGTGGACGCCGCCGGCGGCCGGATTCTGCTTGTGGCGGTCATCGACAACCTCGTGAAGGGCGCGGCCGGCCAGGCCATCCAGAATCTGAACGTGATGCTTGGATACGACGAGCGGACAGGGCTGCTGCCTATCGGTCGTGGCGTCCGGCTTCAGCCGGACCATCCATGATGAAACCCGTCGTCCTCAAGTTCGGCGGAGAACTGCTCGAGGACCGCCAGCGCGTTGCAAGCCTCGCGTCGACCATCTCGAAGCTGACGAAGAAGAAGCCGCTCGTCCCGCTGGTCATTGTTCATGGCGGCGGACGCGAGATCGATGCGGCGCTCGCCCGGGTCGGCATTGAGAAGCGCCAGGTCGATGGGCTGCGGATCACCGACGAACCGACGCTCGACATCGTCGTGAGCGTGCTCGCCGGCCTCGTCAACACACGCTTCGTGGCGGCCCTGGGGGCAGCCGGCGTCCAGGCGGTGGGTCTCACCGGAGCCGACGCGGGAGTCGGCAGAGTAAAGCCGGCACCGCCCCACAGATCGACGAGCGGAGCGGTGGTCGACCTCGGACGCGTAGGAGAACCGGCGGGCAAAGAAATGCCGTCGTTGCTGGTCGATCTCTGCCGAAGAGGATATGTCCCGGTCGTGTCGAGCATCGGCGCGTCGCGAGACGGCGAGCTGTTCAACGTCAACGCCGACACTCTGGCTGCACACCTCGCCGGTCGCCTCAGGTCGTCTCGTCTGATTATTGCGGGCGCCACCGCCGGTGTGCTCGAGAGCGATGGCTCGACCATCGTCGAGATGACGCTCGAGGACGTTGACGAGCTGGTCGCCAACGGAGGGGCGACTGCGGGCATGGTCGCCAAGCTCGCAGCATGTCGCCATGCGATTGGGAATGGCGCGCGCGAAGTGTTCGTCGCCGACGGAAAGGACTTGCCCGGGCTTGCCGTGCTCGTGCGTCATGGTCGCGTCGCCGGCGCAGGACAAAGCACGCGAATTCGCCCGTCAACTCGCACTCGGGGTCGCGTCAACCACGACGATCGACGTATCGGAAAATCGGCGAGCAACCGAAAATTGAGGAAAAGAGCGTCTTGAATGGATAAGGTCCGCGATCTCGAGTCGAAGCACGTCGTCCAGACCTACCGCCGCACGCCGATCGTGCTGGTGCGCGGCAAAGGTGTGCGCGTGTACGACGCCGAAGGGCGCGAATACCTCGACCTGCTCGCCGGCATCGGCGTTGGCGCACTCGGCCATGGCCACGAGGGGCTCGCGCAGGCGATCGCCGAGCAGTCGCGCGAGATGATCCATTGCTCGAACCTGTTCTTTCATCCGCTTCAGGGTCAGGTGGCCGAGCGGTTAGCGAAGCTCTCCGGGCTGTCGCGTGCGTTCTTCTGCAACAGCGGCGCGGAAGCCGTCGAGGCGTGCTTGAAGTTTGCCCGCCGCTACTGGCATACGAAAGGCAGTCTCGACCGCACGGAGATCATCGCCATGGAAGGCGACTTCCACGGCAGGACGATGGGCGCGCTATCGACGACGTGGACGGAGCAGTATCGGAAGCCGTTCGAGCCGCTGTTGCCCAACGTGCGATTCGTGCCCGTCAACGCATCCGCGCTTCGCGAGGCCGTGACGGAAAGGACGGCGGCGATCATCCTCGAGCCGATTCAAGGCGAGGGTGGTGTCCGCCCTCTCACGCAGGAATTTGCAAACGCCGTCGCCGAAGTCTGCAAACGAACCGGCACCCTGCTCATCGCGGACGAAGTGCAGTGCGGGCTCGGCCGCACAGGGCAGCCGTTCTATTTCCAGAAGCTCGAGATGAGCCCCGATCTCGTCCCTGTCGGCAAAGCGCTCGCCGGTGGCGTCCCAATGGGCGCCGCTCTCGTCAAAGAAGATGTGGCGGCTGCGTTGGCTTACGGCGATCACGGCACCACGTTCGGTGGGAACCTGCTCGCGTGCCGGGCAGCGCTCGTGTGCCTCGATCAGCTCACCGCCGGCCTGATGGAACACGTCAAGACGGTCGGCACGCACCTCGAAGCGAAGCTGCGGGAGATGCAGAAGAAGTACCCTGCCATTATCGACGTGCGTGGCGCCGGCCTCATGTGGGGCATCGAACTGAATATGGATGCTGCACCGGTGCACGAGGCCGCGACCCGGCAAGGCGTGCTGGTGAATCGCACGGCGGGAACGGTGATCCGCCTGCTGCCACCGCTCATCATCACGCAGGCAGAGCTCGACCGCGCGATCGAATTACTCGACGCGGCGTTCAGCGAAGTGTTCGCGGGAGTGACGACATGAATCAGCCTCAGCCGAGCCGGGCGCAAGCCCCGCATTACGTGGGTCGTGCCGAACCCGTGCGCAGTCGTGCGGAGTCCGTACGTAGTGCCGACCTTCAGGTCGGCCGTGCCAGGCACCGCGCGCCTCAACTTCGGACGGCTGTCCGCGGCGACGCACGGAAGATTCACGAGCTGATTCAGCGGAATCAACAGGCGGGTCATCTTCTGCCTCGCGAGCTGAGCGAACTGACGTCGCGGATCGATCGTTTCGTCGTCGGCGTCGATGGACGCGGATCGATCGTCGCGTGCGGGGAGCTCGTACCCCTCAGCTCGTCGCTCGCCGAGATTCGATCTTTGGTCGTCACTGAGAAGCGGCGCGGACGAGGCCTGGGCCACCGTATCGTCGACGAGCTGAAGATCCGCGCTCGCGCGGGCGGCCACGACGACCTGTGTGTGTTTGCCCACGAACCCGCGTACTTCGCCCACATGGGCTTCTCGATCGTTCCGCACACGTGGTTGCCTGAAAAGATCATGGCCGACTGCAGGACTTGCCCGCTCTTCAGGCGCTGCGAACAGTTCGCGATGGTCACCGACCTCGACCTGATGCCCGAGGTCCGGCCCGCCGGTCATCTGCATGTCTAACGCGGCGGCGCGTCCAGACAGCCGGGCCGGCGCGCAAGGCTCCGCAGCTCGAATCCAGGCCATAGACGGGGGCATCACCGCAGCCGCGGGCTTCAAAGCGGCCGGCGTCTATGCCGGCATCAAGCCGCCCACCCACGCATGGCCGCTCGACGTGATGTTGATGACGGCGGATCGTGCCGTCTCCGCCGCCGCCGTGTTTACGACGAACAAGACGCAGGCCGCGCCTGTTCTTCTGTCTCGCGCGAATCTGGAGACATCCGGGGGCCGCGCCAGGGCGATCGTCTGCAACAGCGGGTGTGCGAATGCCTGCACCGGCGATGCGGGGATGGAGGTTGCGCGCGCGACCGTGGAGTTTGTCGCTCGGCATGTGGGATGCCGGCCGGAGGAAGTGCTCGTTGCGTCGACTGGCGTCATTGGCGTCGACCTCAACCTGCAGAAAGTTCAGGACGGCGTCACGCGGGCGCTCGCCGCGCTCAGCCGCGACGCGCACCGCAACGCGCTGCTGGCCATCATGACCACCGACCCGTTTCCGAAAGAGGCGGCGGTCAGGGTCGAAACGGACGCAGGCACGTTCCACGTCGGCGGCATGACGAAGGGCTCGGGCATGATCGAGCCTCTGATGGCCACGATGCTTGGATTTCTGACCTGCGATGCGCAAGTAGAACCCGCGATGCTCAGGAAAGCCCTGGCCGCGGTGACGCGAGACACCTTCAACGCGATTACGGTTGACGGCGAATGCTCCACCAACGACACGGTGTTCGTGCTGGCAAGCGGCGCCAGTGGCGTCGTCATCGACGAGTCGCTGTACCCGGCGCTCGAGGCCGGGCTGCGTGCTGTATCGAAGGAGCTCGCAATCGGCATCGTGCGGGGAGGCGAGGGCGCCACAAAGCTGGTCAGCATCCGGGTGACGGGCGCGAAGGAATGGGCTCATGCCGAGCGCGCAGCCCGTACCATCGCCAACTCGCTGCTCGTGAAGACCGCCGTACACGGCGGCGATCCGAACTGGGGGCGGCTTGTCGCCGCAGCCGGCCGCTCGGGCGTCCCATTCGAGCTCGGCCGCGCGTCTGTTCGAATCGGCGGCATCGTCCTTTTTCACGAGGGTCAGCCGCACGACGAGAACGCACCCAAAGCGGCCGCTTACCTGTCGGGCCGGGACATCGACATCGAGGTCGATCTCGGCACCGGCGGAACCGAACAGGCGACGATCTGGACGTGCGATCTCAGCGCTGAGTACGTCAGAATCAACGCCGATTACCGGACATAGAAAATGAGGGGTCAGACCCCTCGACGTAGTGCCGGGCTTCAGCCCGGCTCACAACGATGCCATCATCAGTTCGCACGAAGGATTTTCTGTCGATACTCGACTTCGAGCCGAAAGAGCTCGCGTCGTGTCTGTCGCTCGCAGCTCGCGTCAAGCGTGAGCGTTCGCTCGGCAAGAACGCGCCGACCGCGAACGCGCTCGGCGGCGCGCACGTCGCGCTGCTGTTCGAAAAACCGTCGCTGCGGACGATCTCGACATTCGAAATTGCCGTGCGCGAGCTTGGGGGCGATGTCATTACTCCGTACCCGGTCGCCGCGCTCAGCGAGCGCGAGCCGGCCGTCGATGTGGCCCGCAATCTCGAGCGCTGGGTCAAATGCGTGGTGATGAGAACCTACGCACATTCCACGTTGCTGGAGTTTGCGAAGGCCGCACCTCGTGTGCACGTGGTGAATGCGCTGAGCGACACAGAACATCCGTGCCAGGCGTTGGCCGATTTGCAGACCCTGAAAGAGGTATGGGGCGAGTGGGCCGGCCGCACGATCACGTTCGTCGGCGACGGCAACAACGTCGCGACATCACTCGCACAGGGCGCCGTGATGCTCGGCACGTCTTTCAATATCGCGTCGCCGGACGGTTATGAGCTGCCATCGAAGGTAGTCGAGCAGGCTATGGCGGTGGCGGGGCATGGCGCGCAAATTCGCTTGTTCCGGGATCCCGGCGAAGCGGTAGCTGGCTCGGACGCGGTCTACACCGACGTCTGGACGTCGATGGGTCAGGAAGAGGAAGCGGCCGAGCGCAAACACGCATTCGACGGCTATCAAGTGACGACGAAGATGATGCGCCTCGCGCGCGACGGCGCGGCCTTCATGCATTGCCTTCCTGCGCACCGCAACGAGGAAGTGGCCACCGACGTGTTCGAATCACCCGTTTCCGTGGTGTTCGATCAGGCCGAGAACCGGCTGCACAGCCAGAAGGCGCTGCTGCTCACGCTAATGGCGAATCGCACCGGCGGGGCCTGAGGTGCGTTTCGTCAGACATGGCTGCTCCCTGGACGTCCCACTACGATCCCGAAGTTCCTCCCAGTCTCGCTCCCTATCCTGCAAGGACGCTCGTCGACTACGTTCGCGATAACGCTCAGGCGCGACCGGATGCGCCCGCGGTGTTTTTCAAGGGGACGACGCTCTCGAACAGAGCGATCGACGACCTCAGCGACAAATTCGCGGCGTCGCTGGCGGCCTCGGGGGTCAAGAAAGGGGATCGCGTCGCCCTCGTTCTGCCGAATTGCCCTCAGTTCCTCATCGCGGAGATTGGGGCATGGAAAGCGGGAGCCACTCTGCTGCCGCTGAATCCGCTCTACACGTCTGGCGAGCTTCGAGATCCGCTGAAGGCCGCCGGCGTCGAGATCGTCGTCACGTTGACGCCGTTCTATCGCAGCCTTAAAAACATCCAGTCCGAGACGGGAGTCAAGCGCATCATCGCCACCAGCATCAAGGAATACCTGCCCCCGTTGCTTCGCGTGCTGTTTACGGTTTTCAAGGAAAAGAAGGGCGGGCACCGGATCGAGCTCGACGCAGGCGACCAGTGGTTCCAGAATTGCCTCGGTGATGGAGCCAATCGTCCTGCCGGCCTTCCCCCTTCGCGTATAGCTGCGGCGGCCGGTCCCACACCGGACGATCCCGCAATCATGTTGATGAGCGGCGGAACAACCGGTGTGCCAAAAGCCGTCGTCGGACCGCATCGTTGTCTCGTGGCAGCGGGCATACAGCTGTCGACCTGGCTTCATCCGCCGAAGAATGCGCCGCAGGATATTGCGCTGGTGCCGCTCCCCTTGTTTCACGTGTACGCGTGCGTCGGCGTGCAGAGCCACTCAATCATCAGCGGCACGCCGATGGCGCTCGTCCCAAACCCTCGCGATATCGGTGACCTGTTGAAGACGATCACGAGCGTCCGCCCGACGCTTTTCACCGCCGTGCCCGCGCTGTTCATTGCGCTGCTCAATCATCCCAAGGTGAAGAACAAGTCAGTGGACTTCAGCTCGATCCGGGCGTCCTTCTCTGGTGCGGCTCCCTTGATGGCGGCCACAAAAACCCAGTTCGAGGAGCTCACGGGCGGCCGCATCGTCGAAGGCTACTCGCTGACCGAAGCGATGATGGCCTGCATCGTGAACCCGCTGAACGGCGTCAACAAACCTGGGTCTGTCGGCGTGCCGCTGCCGGATGTCGAAGTCGCGATTGTCGATACGGAATCGGGTGCCCGATTTCTACCGGCCGGCGAAACGGGGGAAATCATTCTGCGCGCGCCACAGCTGATGACCGGGTATTTCAACAACGTCGAGGAGACGGCTCGAGCGCTGCGCGGTCATCAGGCGGAGGAGCCGGGGACGGGCGGGCAGGGACGATGGCTTCACACTGGAGACCTGGGTTACGTTGACGATGACGCTTTCCTCTTCATCGTCGATCGCCAGAAGGATTTGATCAAGACGAGCGGCTATCAAGTGTGGCCGCGTGAAGTCGAAGAAGTGCTCGCCGCGCATCCGTCGGTCCAGGATGTCGGCGTCGCCGGCGTGCCCGACGCTGTCAAAGGCGAGGTCGTGAAGGCGTGGGTCGTCAAACGCTCCGGCACCAACCCTACGGTCGACGAGCTGCGCGCCTACTGCCGTCAGAGTCTTGCGCCCTATAAGAGCCCGGTTCACGTCGAGTTCAGAGACGCCCTGCCGAAAACGATGGCTGGAAAAGTCCTGCGCCGCGCCCTCGTGGCAGAGCATCGTGAGGCGGCAAAGCTGAAGTCGTCATAGCGCTTTCAACTCTATGCCCGCCGCTTCGAGCGCCGTGCGCACGGAGGCCGCCAGCTTCGCGGCGCCAGGCGTATCGCCATGCACGCAGATCGTGTCGGCGCGAAGCGACAGCGTAGAGCCGTCACGCGCCGCAACCTCACCATCGCGCACCATTCGGACGACGCGCTCGGCGATCTGCGCCGGCGCCGACAGCACTGCGCCAACTATTTGCCGCGGCGTCAACGATCCATCTGCTTCGTAAGAGCGATCGGCAAACGCTTCCGCGGCCGTGCGCAGGCCGGCGCGAGAGCCGGCAGAAAGGAGCGCCGATCCGGGCAGACCCACGAGCACGAGCGCGGCGTCGAACGAGGCGGTGGCCTGCGCGATCGCCTCCGCGATGTCCTCCCGGCGCACACTCATGTTGTAGAGGGCGCCGTGCGGTTTCACGTGGCGAAGCGACGCGCCCTCAGCCTTCGCGATCGCGCTCATCGCCCCGATCTGATAGAGCACGAGGTCGGTGATGTCTCGCGGTTCGATGCTCATCTCACGGCGTCCAAAACCCGCGAGATCCGGAAACCCCGGATGCGCGCCGATTGAGACGCCCGCCTCGACGGCCATACGCACGGTATGGCGCATCACTGCGGGATCTCCCGCATGAAATCCGCAGGCGATGCTGCCGGATGTGATGCTGCGCAGAAGATCCTGGTCGCTGTCGGTTTTGTAGATGCCGAAGGACTCACCGATGTCGGCGTTGAGGTCGATTCTTCGTCGCGGGACGCCCGCGTCCCCGGTCATCAGTAATTCTCGGAGTCGTCTGAGAGTGCCTTTCCCGTGACGCCAAGCGCAAACTCTTCGCCCCAGCGGCCTGGACCATCGACGTGGATGCCGAACTGATCGAGCATGCGCACGACGCTGTGTCGGACGAGGTCGTCGATGCTCGATGGATGCTGATAGAAGCCCGGCATCGGCGGGCAGATGACGACCCCCATGCGCGAGAGCTTGAGCATGTTCTCGAGGTGGATATCGTTCAGCGGCGCCTCGCGCGGCACGAGCAGCAGCTTGCGGCGCTCCTTCAGAACCACATCGGCGGCGCGGTGAATCAGGTTGTCGCCGAGCCCATGCGCGACGGCCGCGAGCGTCCGCATGCTGCAGGGCACGATCGCCATCCCGATCGTCAGAAACGACCCGCTCGAAATCGCCGCGCCCTGATCGGTGGGCGTGTACGTGACCGTGGCCAGACGCTGTACCTGATCGACGGTGTAGGTCGTTTCGTGGAGCAACGTGCGGCGGCCCCAGGGGCTGATGACGAGGTGTGTCTCGACGGCGGCATCACGGAGCATCTCGAGCAGCCTGACGCCGTAGACGGCGCCGGTCGCTCCCGTTATCGCCACAATCAGTCGCTGCGGGGTCACGCTCCGCAGTATAGCGTTTGTTGGATGAGGGCTTGTTTGCCGGAAAAAGCGGGCTGAAAAAGCGAGGGGCACCGCCGAAGCGATGCCCCAAATTTACGCCACCAACCCGGCTCCCCCAGCTCACGGCACCTGCCGCGTTTTACAGGTCGATGACGCACCCACCTCTAACGCAAGCGGCGCGCCATCGAAAATGCTAGAAAATTTGCCGATCACCGCCGCAGCGGATTTCGGTACCGTTATGCGCGTTACAAAAATGCACGCCAGCAGCCATTGGCGGGCCGCTGTACGGCAACGATCACATGGCAGCGCCTTCGGGATATTGCAGAGCGAGCCTGAGCTCTTTTGCGAGCGACTCGACGGTCGTGCCGCTTCGCTTCCACTGGCCTTCCGTTTCGAACCTCAGATCGCCGATGCGGCGCCCCCAGGGGGAAATGACACGGCCGATAGCGCGAAAATCGCCGCGCTCGGCGTGTTCCTGGTCAAGCCGGCGCACGACGTCCGGAGCGACACGAATGAACGCCCGTAGCGCGGTGGCACTCTTGATGCTGTATTTGCGCCCGTTCCAGGCACCGCCAAACACGAGTGCGATTTGCTTGAAGTAGTTCACGAAGAACTTCTTCATGTCTTCGTAGAACGCGGCCTTGTTCTTCGATCCGAATGCGTCTGCGGCGAACAACTTCTTCAGCTCCTGCGCAAGCGGCGCCTGCGCGACTCGCCCCGTGCCGACGCCGAGCAGCTTGATCTCCCCCGCAAGCGGTGAGTCGTCGCGGTCGTTGAGTGCGCGCACGATGTCATGCGCAATGGCCAGGGAGTCGTCGCGGTAGAGTTGGCGTCCCGACAGGCTCACCAGATGTGACGCGTTGAGCCTCGTGTGCTTGGCGTTGATTGTGACGAACATCTGCACCACGTGATCTTCAGGCAGACGGTCGAAGATGATCGCGGGCACGGAAAAATCTTCTTCGCCGAAGCGGTCGATGTCTGCGTGAAGCGCCAGCAGGCGATGCTGCCCGTCGATCGCACGGAGGATGCCTTCGCGCTCCGGCACTTTCAAGACGCCGACGCGCGCGTTGTCCTCGGCGGGCTGAAACGACAGCTTCTCGTCGCACGAGATGATCACCGCGCCCGGGATCGATGGCAGATCCCGCGCCTGCCGGCATTGCTCGTAGTACTGCACGAGCTCGTCTATCTTCCGCCTGATGATCTGGCGCTGATAGGCTTTCTCGCTCGACGCGATGCGGCGCTCAAGCAGGTCCCAGTTCACCTTGGAGGGCGTGCCGCGCCGCTTCCCCCCACGGACCGGCGGCTCCGCCTGCTGTCCATAACTCAGGACTTCGAAGCGGACGAGCTTGTCGATGTCACTGGCGGTCAGTGAGGCCTGGTAGAACTGGACTCCGAATTGCTGCATCCGAATGGCTGCGACATTGATCATAGGGACACTGCTTGCCACACCGGAGCGCGGAGCGCGAAGGCGGGCCGGGACGAGTTAGACGAGTTATAGGAACGCGAATTCTATCGAGTCTCGGTCGATCTATATAACAGATTTGCTGTCAGTTAGATAGATGCCCTTCCCTTCCACAATCCAGTTCTTAAGCCGCACCACTCCGAAGAGAAAAACTGTGAAAAGCAGGTACGCCGCCAGCGCCCCCTCGAGGCTCAACGCACGCCGGATCGGCCGGCTGAAGAATCCGTACACCATCTCGACGTGGATCCAGTAGACGAACAGAGACGCCCTGCCGAACTCCTCTAAAGGACTCCAATCGCTTAACTTATGTCGAAGAGGAGCATGCTCCCACAGATAGCCGAGCGGCAGCGTCAGGATGAGAAGTCCAGTCCTCAGAACGAAGAACGAGAACGACGTCGTCCAGTACTGTGACTGCGGGTGAAGGGGTGGATGGTACGACGCCTGGTGCGCCCCCCACGCCAGCAACCCGCCTGCGACAGCAAGCGTCAGTTGAAGCCGTCTCGCCCTTCCAACGGACCGCAGGCCATCGATCACCTCACCCACGGCGGCTCCCGCGAACACGAAACCTGCCCACGGGAACAGCGTGAAGTTCGTGCGCCCAGGCGACGGCCTGAAGTACCACTCGACCGGGTCCGGAAGCCAGTCCAGGAGCGGAGTGACGCGGACGACGGGCGCAGCGAGGGATATCGCCACGGCGGCGGCCGCATAGAGCACGCCGCGTGTCGCCTTGTTCCGAGCCATTCGCCCTGTGAGCGCCGCAAGGGCAATGGCAGGGCCCATCACATTGAGAATGTCGACTTTCAGCAGGCTGAGGGCGCTGAAGCCGCCACTGAGGATGTAGGACTGAAGCCGGAAGAGGAACGCGAGGCCGAAAATCTGCCATCCTCGCTTCTGAACTGCCCACCACGAACCCGCGAAGTCGCTCGTCTTCCGAAATTTCGACTCGCCCGACAGCGCGACCGCGAGGCCCGCGAGAAACAGGAACATCGGCGCACCGAACCCGCCCAGAACCATCGCGTAGCCGAAGACGGGCCTGGTCCGATCGGCGGCGCTGGTCCATGCATCGAGCACGTGGGCTTCGATCATGATGAGCACGGCTACCCCGCGCACCCAGTCGAGGTACGCGTGCCGCACCGTACCGGCTGTCATCTGGGCAGGCGGATTTCAAGGTCGCCGAGCTTCAGCTCCCGGGCGGCCGTCCAGCTGAACGTGTAGTTCTCGGGCGGAGAGGTGTAGAAGAGGCGGCCGCTGTTGGCATCGAACACTTCGACCCAGGACGTGCCGCCGTTCGTCACGACGATCCCGAGCAGCATCCCGTCAGGCGACCAGCGTGGGCTCGAGAACGCGCGGTAGTTGAACTCGATCGATCCGAGCGGCAGGCGGGATTCGACGCGCAGCGCGCCTTCGGCCGAGTTGGACGGAAACACCCAGAGTCCCTCCGCGGCGGTCACGGCAAGGCGCCGGCCGTCGGGTGACCAGGCGGGATCGCAGGCGCCCAGCCCGGCACGGACGCGGTGCAGGTTCGTGGCTGCGCCGGCCCATACAGCGGTGCTGCGGATCTTTTTCGAGCCCTGTTGAACGGCGGGCTCGCCGGTCTCCGCACAAAGCGCGACCATCGAGCCGAATCGATCTTGATTGACGAGAGACACGGCGCCCGCAGGCAGCGCGGTTTGTGCGGCCACCCACGTCCATGAAGACACGACGGCCCACAAAGCGACTGCGCTGTGGATCGTCGTGGCCCGCATGGGCGTTAGTTTACTTGCGCGGGAGTCTGCGTGGGAATGGGTTTGCGGCCGCCGAACATCGACGCGAACGCCAGCCAGCCCATCGGCATCAGCACGAGCAGATACGTCAGGTATTTACCATACAGGCCGTCAGGGCCGTACGGCTCGGTGGCGATATGCAGCGGTTCGCTGTACGGGAAAATGTTGGCTTCGGTCAGCTCGTGGAAGCCGTAGATCAGCAACTGGACCACGAAGACCATCAGGAACACCGCGGTCACCTGGAAGAACAGCCCGAGGTTGACGCGATGGCCAAAGCGCGACCAGAGCGACGCCACGAAACCGGCGAGCGCCATGCCCCCCAGCGCGCCGATTAACATGTCCGCCGGCGCTTTCATCTGAAACAGCAGCGTGCCCATGAGCAGCGCGGTCTCCATCCCCTCGCGCGTAATCATCAACAACGTGAAGAGAAACACGCCCGCGAACGCCGCGGCGCCGCTCCTCAACGTCGAGCTCTGCAGGTGCCCTTCGATATCGCGCTTGATCCGCTTCGCGTGACGCCACATGTGGACCGTGAGCGACGCGACCGACACCGCAGCCACGAGCGCAAGCACGCCTTCCCACAACGCCTGATTGCGCGCCTGGTAGAATAACCACGCGGCAGCGACGCTGAGCACGAGCGATGCGGCGATGCCCCAATGCACCGCGGGAATCAATTCGGCCCGGCGGCTTTTGCGGAGATAGGCAAGACTGATCGCGATGATCAGGAAGGCTTCGAGTCCTTCGCGAAGGGTGATAAAAAACGCCTGCAGCATATGGCTCGTTTCGGTGAACGTCCGGAGGTCCGGAGCAAAGTGAGACTCGGTCTCGTTTTAAGAGAAGTCTAACCAACGTATATCCGACCAGTCAAGTCGGATTTGTGGATTGCACGCCCGGCGGGGTTTTACGTAAACTGTTGCCCTCCCATGGAGTTAAGAAGTCGAAGTTTGGCCGCGATTCTGCTGCTTTGCGGAGGCTTTTCCGTCTTTGCCCAGCAGCCGACGTTCCGGACCGGGACCCGCACGGTCGCGCTGTACGCAACCGTCACGGACGCCCAGAAACGCCTCGTCCCCGATTTGGCGCAGGACGATTTTCAGATCTACGACAACGACAAGCTGCAGGCGATCGACCTGTTCCTCAACGAAGTGCAGCCAATCACCGTCGTCGTGATGCTCGATACCAGCGCGAGCATGACCGGCAACCTCAAGCTGCTCGAGCAGGCGGCCGAACAGTTCCTGATGCGCCTGCTGCCCAAGGACAAAGCCCTGGTAGGGTCGTTCAACGACAAGATCGAGTTCTTCCCCGCGACGTTCACCAACGATCGGGACCTCCTCATTCGAGGGCTACGCGATCTGGATTTCGGCAATCCGACTCGCCTATTTGACGCTATCGCCGCCTCCATGGACCGGCTGGACAAAATCGATGGACGCCGTGTGGTCCTGGTCTTCACCGATGGCGAGGATACAGGCAGCCGCGCCGACGACAACAACGTGCTCGAGCAGGCGCGGCGCGAAGAGGTGATGATTTACGCGGTCGGTCTTCGCAGCGACTATTTCAATGGCTCGCGCCAAGTACGGAGCAAACCAGACTCGAGCCTCAGGCGGCTCGCCGAGGAAACCGGCGGCGGATACTTCGAGCTCGACAAGACGAGCGACCTTGCGCCGACTTTCACGCGCGTCGCTCAGGAACTGCACAGCCAGTACGTCCTCGGCTTCACGCCCGCGCAGCTCGACGGCAGGATTCATCGCGTGGTCGTCAAGGCCAGGGCGGGCATGACGGTGCGTGCGCGGCGCAGCTATCTCGCGTCCGCGGATTCCAACTAATCAACCGACGAACTCATGAAATCCGGTGATTGAAGCCGAGCCTTCAATCGTTGGGATGACCGCGTCGAAGTCGCCGATCTGGCCGCAGCCCATCGCATTTCCTATCAGGGTGGTTCCAAGCACGCCTTCGTGAATGAAGGGGTGTCCCTCGGGCAGCACACCCATCGCGCCGAGTATTGCCATCAGCGCGGCGCTGCCCGTGGCCCCGGGTGACCGGCGCAGCACTCCTCCCTCCAGGACCGTAGCGCTTCGCAAGTCGGCTCCCGTACGGGGCGCCGACGTGAAAATCGTGCCTTGTATGCCCTTCAGCGTGCTGTCGATCGGATGCCGCACATGAACGGCCGATTCCACGGCATCCTTGATGTCCCGGGCGATACGAATCAGGGCAGCGGCATTCGCCAACTCAATCGGGATGCCGATCGCCTCGCTGTCGGCAATGGCGTAGAACTCGCCGCCGAACGCGATATCCACGGCGAGCGCGCGTGTGCCGATTGCGATGCGCAATCCGGCCGAGTGCACGAACGACGGCACGCCAGTCACCATCACGCTCGTCACGTTCGCCTTCGCGCTTTGCGCTTCGGCGGACAGGCGCGATCCACCAAATCGTGGTTTCGCGCGGAACGGGCCGGCGGGCGTGTCGATGAGCAGTTCGCTGTCCGCGCCCTCAATCAGCTTGTGCTCGAGCGCGACCGTGATCGCGGCGATGATGCTTTCGCCAGAGACAATCGGAAACCCTTCCGCGTGCATCGAAAGCACGCCCGCGTGGCTTGCGGAAGAGACCGGCTCGGTGAGCATCGCGCCGTGCATGCCGGAATGGCCGCGCGGTTCGAGCATCAGAAGGCGGCGAAGACCGTCGCCGTGCTTGTGGAGCCAGTGCCGCTTCTCCGCCATCGTGCGTCCGGGCACCGATGGAGCACCCTCGACGATGAGGCGCACCGCCTCGCCGGCCACTTCAGCGTCGATCGTCTTGATACGGGTCATGGCAAACAAAAAGGGCCGACGCCATCCGGCACCGGCCCTTCGTTTTTCGTTTTTTCGATCTTCGTTTTTCGTTTTCGTTTACTTACCCAACTCCGACCCGGCCGTTTCCTTCAGCCACGCTTCGTAATCAGCCTGCGACTTGATCGAATAGAAGCCGCGCATCCGATAGTGGCCCAGGCCGCAGAGCTGCGAGCAATTGATCTCCCAGTCGCCGATCATCGTCGGCGTGAACCACACGGGGATGCTCTCGCCGGGGATCGTGTCCTGCTTGACCCGCATCTGAATGAGGCTGAAGCTGTGGATCACGTCCTTGCTGGACAGGTGAATGATGACCGGCTTGTTCACTGGCAGCGCAAGCTGGTTGATCGAGTTGAAGTCGTCCTTCGCCGCCGGGTCGCTTCTGTCGAGGCCAAGCGGGTTCTCGGCGGACACCAGCTTGATGTCCGTGCGGCCGAACTGCCCATCAACGCCCGGGTAATGTGCGTTCCACGCAAACTGCTCGGCGACGATGCGAACGACCGTCGATTCGCTCTCGGTGGGAAACGCATCGACGCGCGCCGCCCACGCCGGGATGGCGAACGCGACGATCAGCACGAGCTCGACGGCGGCCACCGCCCACTCGATGTAGCTGGCCATGTGGCTCTTGACGCCGTGATAGTCGGCCTTCGGGTTGGCGCCCTGACGGAAGCGCACGAGCGTGTAGAGGAAGAACGCGCCCCAGCCGATGAAGAGAATCGCCATCAGCCAGTGGGTGAGAACCGTCATCCGGTCGATGTCGGCGGCGTGCGCCGACGCGGCAACCGGTATCTCGAGAAATTCATGCATCTAGAAGCTCCCTCTTATTCGACTCTTCGAACAACTTGATTCGCCGCCGCAGGTACACGAAAAAGAACCCGGCAATCGACGCGAGCATTCCGACAGTCACCACGAGCAGCGCGAGGATGCCCATCTGCGCCGCCTGAGTCTGCGGCGAATCGGGGCCACCGAAACACACGGGGCACGCCAGGGCAAGCCGCGGTACTGCCAGCAATGCGAACGTAGCCAGGGCGATCTTCATACGCCCAGTTTCCGCAGCTTGCTCATGAAATGGTTCCCATAGAGCACGAGCCCCACCGACGCGCCGAGCGACAGGATGCCGAGCGTAATCTGCTGGTTGAACAGCCCCCACACCCCAAACCACAAGGACAGGAGCACCGACAGCGAGATGAAGACGATGTGGAACCATTTCAAGGACATGGTGCTACCAGATCGTTCCGGGGATCGTCCCCCCGATTTTGTCTGAGTTCGTCAATAGCGGCACGAACATCAGGAAAACAAAAAACACCACAGTCAGCGCGAGCACCCAGTAAATCACCTTACGCTCGTGGAGCAGATGCATGAAAAACAACGCGACGAGCGATCCCTTGATGCCCGCGACGATGAGCGCCACGGTCACCGCCGCGGCCAGCGGCAGATGCACGTACGAAACGCCGACGGTGATGATCGTCAGCACCATCAGGGCGCCGAACACCATCATGTATGTCCTGACCGATTTCTTGATGTCGTCAGCCGAGTGCGCGTCCATCAATCCTCCACAAGGCTCGCCTGAAGGCGAGCACTACGACTGCAATGCCTCGTCCTCAAGGGCTCGTAGTGCCGACCTTCAGGTCGGCTATTACAGCAAATACAGAACCGGAAACAGAAAAATCCACACGAGGTCGACGAAGTGCCAGTAGAGCCCGGCGATCTCGATGCGGTTGGTAAACCGCTCTTTCGCGGTCAGCCACATCTTCGCGCCCGGACCCCACAAGTACGTGTTCACCACGATGCCCCCGATGATGTGCAGGCCGTGGAGACCGGTGATCGTGAAGTAGATCGCGTAGTACGTGTTGTGCCACGGGCCTTCGCCCTCGTGAAGGTGGTGCGAGTACTCGAAGTACTTCACGACCAGGAACACGAACGACAGCAGGATCGTCAACCCGAGGTAGAGCCGGAACTTGCCGAAGTCGTTCATCTTCAACGACGCCCACGCCATGACCATCGTCACCGAGGACGTGATGAGGACGACGGTATTGAAGAACGCCATGGGCACGCTGAGCTCTTGATAGCCGTGCGGCCACTCGACGGAGCCGACGCGAAGCAGGATGTACGACGAAAACAGCGCCGCAAAGAGCATCACTTCGGACGCCAGGAACAGCCACACGCCGAACTTGCCGTTCGACAGCCCGGTATCGGGCCTGGCTTCTACTGTGTATGGAATCTCCATCGCTCTCCCTAATCTCTCTGGTTCTGTGGCAGGTAGTCCTGCGCACGACCGGGCACGCTGTACTCATACGGCCCGTGAAACACCTCGGGCGCGGTCTCGAAGTTGCCATGCGCGAGCGGCGGCGACGTGGTCGCAGTCCAGTCGAGCGTCGTGGCCTTCCAGGGATTCGATCCGACCGGCTTGCCCTTCCAGATGCTCCAGAAGAAATTGAAGATGAACGGAAGCTGGAACAGCATCAGGCCCCACGCCGCGTAGGACATGAACTGGTTCCAATGCAGCACCGGCTGGGCGTGCGCGTACTGCACGCCGCCATCGTAGAGGCGCCGGTTCACGCCGTGCAGCCCCTGGATGAACATCGGGAAGAAGATGCCGTTGATGCAGATGAACGACCCGATGAAGTGCAGCTTGCCGAGCATCTCGTTCATCTGGCGGCCCGTCACCTTCGGGAACCAGTAGTAGATGCCGGCGAGCAGCGCGAAGATCGTCCCGGGCGCGACGACGTAGTGGAAGTGCCCGATCACGTAGTAGGTGTCGTGCAGGTGAATGTCGCTCGGCGCCAGGCCGAGCGGCAGCCCGGTCAGACCGCCGATACCGAACATCGGCAGGAACGCCAGCGCGAACAGCATCGGCGTGTTATAGCGAATCGACCCGCCGTACAGCGAGAGGAACAGCGCGCTCAGAATGATGACCGACGGGATCGAGATGATCATCGTCGTCGTCTGGAAGAAGGAGTTCATCGTCGTGCCCATGCCGGTCATGAACATGTGGTGGGCCCACACGATGAACGACATGAACCCAAGGAAGATGATCGCGTAGACGAGCACGCGATAGCCCCAGAGCGGCTTGCGCGTATTGTTCGCGATGATCTCGCTGACGATGCCCATCGCGGGCAGAATCAGCACGTACACCTCGGGGTGCGCGAGGAACCAGAACAGGTGCTGCCAGAGCAGCGGGTTACCACCGCCCGAGATTTCGAGCGGCCGATTGCCGACGACGAGCCCGCTCGGCAGGAAGAAGCTCGTGCCCGCGACCTTGTCCATCAGCTGCAACACGCCGGCCGCTTCGAGCGGCGGGAACGCCAGCAGCAGCAGGAAGCTCGTCACGAACTGCGCCCACACAAAGAACGGCAGGCGGAAGAAGCCGAGACCCTTCGCGCGCAGCTGCACGATCGTGACGATGAAGTTCACCGAGCCCAGGAGCGACGAGGTGATCAGGCAGATCATGCCGAGGAGCCACCACGTCTGCCCGTTCGTCGCGGTGATGATCGACAGCGGCGGATAGGACGTCCAGCCCGATTGCGCGGCGCCGCCGGGCATGAAGAAGCTCGCGAGCATGATGCATCCGCCCATGAAGTACACCCAGTAGCTCGCCATGTTGAGCTTGGGGAACGCCATGTCCGGCGCGCCGATCATCAGCGGCATCACGTAGTTGCCGAACCCGCCGACGGCGAGCGGCACGACGCCGAGGAAGACCATGATGGTGCCGTGCATGGCACCCAACTGGTTGTAGAACTCCGGCAGCATGATGCCGCCGGGCGCGTTTGCGGCGCCGAGCAGGGATCCGATGACCGGAATCGGCTGCATCGGAAACGCGAGCTGGTAGCGCATGAGCGCCATCAGCCCGAATCCGAACAGCAAAAACAGCAGCGCTGTGAGCGTGTATTGAATCCCGATGACCTTGTGGTCCTGGGAAAAAATCCACTTCGTGACGAAGCTCTGCTCGTGGTGATCTACATGCGCGTGGCTCGTATGTCCATGCGCGTGACTGCCTGCCGGTGCGTGTCCCGCTGTGGTCACGTTATCCAACTCGTGACTCCTTCATTGGAAAAAGCTTTTTGACGACGGGTAGGAACGCCAAATGCGAATTGTCGGGCGATTCTATATGCGACCCCGCTAGGGTGCAAGCGTTCCGCTCGAGGTTGACCCATGGAAACCCGCAGACTAACATTACATGTTCTGGTGCCAAGCGCGCCGCTATCGTCTAGGGGTCAGGACACGTGGTTCTCAGCCACGGGACCGGGGTTCGAATCCCCGTAGCGGTACCACACATTTTGGCTAGTTGCCCGCGCCAGGCCGTTCGGCGTCGGCTCAGTCCAGAAAATCGACGATCGCAGCGAGAACGGGGTCTGGTGTTTCTTCAACCAGCGCGTGGGCCGTATCTTCGATAACCACCAACTTCGATCCCTTTATCACCTTCTGGAGCTGCTGGCCTGACGATACAGGGACCAGCCGATCGTGCCGTCCCCAGACGAGAAGCGTCGGAACGGAAATGGCGGCGCTGCTGGCCTTTAGCAGCGCTATCGCCGCGTCATCGATGTCCCTCAATGTCTCGAGCAACGCGTACTTGCCGCCAGGAGCACCGAGAGAGTCCGCATACACGTCCACCTGATCCTCAGTGATCTTGTCAGGATGATAGTACGTGAACTTCAATGCCAACCGAACCTGCAGCCGAGTCGGCAGGATTGCGACAACGATCGGTCCCAAAATCCTGTTCCGAAGGACCTTACCAAGCAGCGGGACCCGTTCATCGCCTGTGGGCGTGGACATCAGAATGAGAGACTTCACTGCGTCCGGATGGGTGACGGCGAGCGCGTGCGCCATCACGATCGCGACGCTTCCTCCCAGGGAATGGCCGACGAGCGTGACATGCTTCAGCTTGTGCTCGAACATCAACGCCGACACGAGTTCTGCCTGGTCAGCTATCGAATAGCGGCCGTCGCGCGGCTTTGGCGATCGGCCGTACCCCTTGAGATCGACAAGGTGGACCTCATTCCGCATCGAGAGCGCGGGCACCATCTTCCGCCAGAAGTACGAAGTGGCGCCGAAGCCGTGGAGGAAGATAATCGGCCTCCCGCTCCCATGACTCTCGTGGAACAGTTTCATATGATCGAAGGGACCGCAGACGGACGATCGGCGCGTCGCGGTTCTCCCACCTCCATGCGCCGCATCACCAGTCCCGGAAGAACGTTAACAGCGCCGTGCGCTGCAGAATGTCGCCGCCAAAAATCTCGTAATGCTCATTGTCGAACACATTGGTGATGTTCAATGACACCCGGGTTCTCCACGGCAACGCATAACCGGCCGAGAGGTCCACGACGGAGTGGCCTGGAACAGGTCCACGGAAGATTCCGCCTATCCAGTTGAACTCTGCCGACCTGCGGTATCGAACGCCGGCATTTTTCCTGGCATCGGCGTACATCAACCCCGCCGTCACCCGCCGCGGTGGGGCGTTCGCCGATATCGGGTCCTCGGGAGCCCCTTCCTTCAACGCAAAATCCAGCAGCGAAAAACCCACGTCCGCAGTCACGCGATCGCTGGCGTGATACAGCGCGCTGAGCTCGGCACCCTGCACAGTGGCCCGCGCGAAGTTCGTGTAGGACACGGCCGCAAATATTGGGGCGCCATCAAGATCGTTCGACATCACTGCGAACAGTGACGCCGGGAGCGCGGCACGCAGCGAGCCCAGCACCAGAGCCTGTTGTCCGGTGTTGAGCGCCGACGGCGGTCGATACGCCCCAAACTGGGGGTTAATCCGGCCGAGGGACGTGCCAACCTGCGGGAGAAGCCCGGTAATCATGTTCGTGATCTTGTTGTGGTAGTAATCGGCGCCGATGAGCAATCGTCTGCCAACCACGCCGGAATAACCGGCTTCGAAGCTGTCATTCCGCTCGGGCACCAACTGGTCGTTGCCGAGCGCCAGTATTGGCACGCTGGCAAAACCCAGGGGAACATCGCCGAGCGCCGGTGCGAGGGCTTGTTCCAGCGCCGCGAGATTGACCGGCGGCGCCGCGGCGACTCGTGTGTAGTAGTGCACGAAGCTCGCGGTCTGAAAGGCCTGCGCGTAAGCGGCCCTCAGCGTCTGAGTGGGTGTTATGCCGAAGACCAGCCCAAGTCGGGGCGAAAGAAGCGGGTCATGCAGAGTGCCGGCGTCAAGACGCGCAGCGAGCACGACTCGCAGCTGCGCGGTCAGCTCGCGATCGAATTGACCGTAGACGGCCGTCTCGCTGGCGTCGCGAATGCCGCGGAGAATGGTTGAAACGCCTCCGTCGGTCGTGTCCGCCCGCTCGTAACGGTGCGCACCACCGACGATGAGACTGCCTGCCCGAAGCTCGAACCGTCTCTGCGCTTCTCCGTGCAGCCGCAGCGAGTCGTCCACGATCGTGTTGCCGGTGGTCAGACTCTGCATCCGGGCCTTGCGTGCGTCGTAATATCCGGACACGCGCCAGTTGCTCGTGTGCCAGCTCGAGCGAAGCCATGGGCGACTGACGTCCTGGTTCTGGATTCTCCCCGCGCCCGTCAACACGACGCTGCCGTCGGCCCGCGCCCACCCTCCTTCCAGCGTCAATCGGCGCCCCGTCGCGAAATAGCGGTCCGCGCGCGCTCCGGCGTTGGCAAACTCCGTGCGATCCTTGGAGGGCTCGGCAACCTCTGATGGCAAGCCGGGATACTCCACACTGCTGGTGCGCCCTTGAAAGAAGTCGCGCGTGCGGCCATAGGTTCCGTGGGCGCGATAAAACCAGTTCGCCTTGAGGGCACCGGCATGCCGTACAGAGAACCGGCGCGTCTGGATGTTGCCCGCCGAAAACTGCAGGTTGCCGCCTTGGGTATAGCGCGGCTCCTTCGACGTCATGTCGATCACGCCATTGAACGCGTTCGCGCCATACAGCGCCGAGCCCGGGCCCCGGACGACTTCAATGCGAGCGATCTCATCCATCGGCAGCGCAACGGCTGCCCATTCCTGACCCCCTATGAGCACGCTCGACGGATCGCGGCCGTCGAACAGCGTCACGACGCGGCGACTGAGTGCCGAGTTCAGGCCCCGAATGTTGACATTGAAATCGAAGACGCCGCTCTGGACGACCTCGACGCCGGTGGTCGAGAGAAGCGCCCGCGGAACCTGCGCGAGTGGCGCATCACGCGCGAGTGTCGACTGATCGACCACTGCAATCGAAGCGGGCGCATCGAACAGGCGCTCGTTGCGCCGCGAGGCGGCATACACGGTGACGGTCTCCGCGTAGGTCCCCTTCCAGTCCACAGCACGGTCGAGCTGCACGGTCTCATTGGCAATTTGCACGTCCGGGATCGTGAGGACCTGATCACCCAGTGTAAAAGTGATAGAGAACGTGCCGGCAGGCAACCCCTCGACGACAAAACGCCCGGAGGGATCGGTGAGGGTTGACGCGGATGTTTCGTTGACAAGGACAGACACACCGGATAGCCCCGTGCCATCCAGCTGGGTAATTCGTCCTTCGAGCCGGCCGCTGGCAAATACCGGGGATACGAGGACGCCCGCGACAATCACAACAACGGCGCACACGACCCACTGTGATACGCTCACGACGAGCATCCTGCGCACCTCGCGACGCGATTAGGCCCTCAACGCGCAGTGGATGTCAAGTCCTTCAGAGACGCAAGTTATAGCGTCAGGTCGAAGAACGATGAGGGTACGCAGACCGAGCGCGGATGTGAATAGCCCCGCACCGCGGGACCCTGGCCTGCTGCTCGACTCGTTCGTCTCCTCTCTCATACGCGAGCGCATCGCTCGGGATCCCTCGTCTCTTGATCACCCTCGCCTCGAGCGCTTTCAGGCGGTGGTGCTTCTAGCGGACCTGTCAGGCTTTTCAGCACTCACACAAGAGTTTGCCAAACGTGGCCCCAGAGGCGCCGAGGACCTCAAGGACCATCTGAATTTTTTCTGCGGACACCTTGTCGATCTCGTCGACGCGCACGGGGGACAGATTCTGAAATTCCCCGGCGACGCTGCCCTGGCGCTCTGGCGCGTCGATGACCCGTCGGACGGCGCATCTGTGCTCCGCTCGACCGCTCAGTGCGCGCTGGCGGCACGGCAGACCTTCCGCGAAACGCCCGCGCCCAACGGCACGCACTTGCAACTGCGCGCTGGCATCGGCGTTGGAGAAGTGTGGACGGCCAACCTCGGCGGCGTGCACGGCCGCTGGGAGCTTCTGGTCGCGGGCGAGCCGATCGCCCAGGCGGCGCACGCGATGTTGGTGGCCGGCACCGATGAGGTCGGAGTACCCGCGTCGGTCTGGGGGCGCATCTCGCCGTATGCGCGTCGCGGAAGGCAGACCAACGAAATCGTGTGCATCGAAGGGGTGACTGACCTGCTCCGCCCGGCACCGCTCGCGCACGCGGCGCTCACGCAAGACGCCGAAGAGCTGCTGCGCGCGTATATCCCCCGTGCCGTGCAGACACGGCTGGATGCCGGCCAAACCGACTGGTTGGCAGAGTTCCGGCGCGTGACCGTGTTGTTCATCAAGCTCGGGATGCTCGACTACGAAACCGAGGGCGCACTTGCTCAGGCTCAGCGCGCGGTCGTCGCTGTGCAGAACGCCGTGTATCGGTACGGCGGAAGCATCAATCAGCTGCTCGTCGACGACAAAGGAACCGTGATCGCGTGCGGTTGGGGACTGGCGCTGCACGCGCACGGCGACAACGAAGTGCGCGCCACCCGAGCTGCCCTCGATCTGCTCCGCGAGCTCGGCGAAGCGGGGTGCGATGGCTCGTTCGGTGTCGCGACCGGTCAGGTGTTCACGGGCCTGCGCGGGAACCGCCGCCGCTGCGAATTTGCGATGATCGGAGATACGGTCAACGTCGCCTGCCGATTGATGCAGGCCGCTGACCGGGGCATCTTCTGCGACCTCGCCACGTTCGAGGCGGCCAGCAAGCGGATTGAGTTCGAGGCGCTTCCGCCGATTGCCATGAAGGGGCATCAGCACGCGGCCGAGGTTTTTCGGCCTGTGCTGGTGTCGACCGGTGACCCTTCTGAAATCGTGGGGCGCGTGGAAGAACGCGGCGAACTCAGAGAGCGCCTCGAACGCCTGGCCACCGAAAGCGCCGGCGGGGTCGTCATCGTGGAAGGCGACGCTGGGATTGGCAAAAGCCGCCTCGTTGCCGATACGGTCGAGCGAGCTGTGGCACGCGGTGTGCGCACGATGGTGACATCGGGCGATGCGATCGAACGTTCCGCTCCCTATCACGTCTGGCGAGCGTTGTTCGACAACCTGCTGGGACTCGAAGACCTCGCCGGTCGAGGTGAGGCCGAACGTCGAGTGATGCACCTGCTCGAATCCAGCTCGCGACTCCAGCCGTTCGCATCGCTGCTCAACCCGGTGCTCCGCCTGAATTTTCGAGACAACGAACACGCCGCTCGCGTGACTCCACGCGGCCGATCAGTCCTGACGCAGCAGCTGCTGGTGCATTTGTTCCGATCATCGACGCAACGCCAACCGGTACTTCTCGTGCTCGAGGATGCACACTGGTTCGATTCCGGATCATGGGCGCTGGCTGATGGAATTCACCGCGAGCTGCCCGAAATCCTTCTGCTGATTTCGATGCGACCGATTGCGGAAGAGGAGAAACCGGCTGAGCTGAAGCGGTTGACCCTGGGCGAAGACGCCTTGATTGTCCGACTCGATGCGCTGGCGCCTGATGAGTCCCGCAGGCTCGCCTGCCGACGGCTCCGTGCGCGGGTGCTCAGCCCCGCCGTCGATCGGGCGATACGCGAGAAAGCGGAAGGCAGTCCGTTCTTCACAGAGGAGCTGGTGCGGGCATTAATCGACCGTGGTCTCGTGCAGGTCGACCGCGGGGTATGTGACTTTTCAGCGGCTGCGGCCGATGCGGCGGTGCAGCTCCCCGATACCGTGCAGGTCGTGGTCAGCAGCCGCATCGACCAACTGCCGGTTGCCCTGCAATTGACGCTCAAGGTGGCAAGCGTGTTCGGCCGCACGTTCGATCTCGAGCCGTTGCGCGCGGTGTATCCGCTCGACATGGACGCCGAGACCCTTCACGGCCATCTTCAGACGCTTCTCGAGCGCGACCTCGTGCATGCGTCCGCCTCGTCCCATTCGACCACGGGATACATCTTCAAACACGCCATCACCCAGGAAGTGGCCTACAGCCTTCTGCCCTACGCGCTGCGAAGGCAGCTGCATGCGGCCGTTGCCGGCTGGTACGAACGCCACTACCCCGAGGATCTCGTTCCATTTTACCCGCTGCTTGCGCATCACTGGACGCTTGCCGAAGCCGCCGAGCAGGCGATTGCCTATCTTGACAAGGCAGGAGAGCAGGCCGCGGGACGGCAGGCCAACGAGGAAGCACTGCACTTTTTCACGCAGGCCATCGACATCGACCAGCGATTCGAAGATCAAGTCGCGGCGGGCGCCCCCATCACGCTGGGACATCGCGTCGTGTCCGCGCGTGATGCGCGCCGTGCTCGATGGCAGCGTCGCATGGGAGACGCGTGCCTCAACCTGGGGAGATGGGACGAGGGCCGAAAATACCTGGAGCACGCGTTGGCGCTCCTCGGGTATCCGCTTCCCGTGTCGGATCGCCATTGGCGAATCGGTGTTGGAGCCCAGCTGCTCACCCAGTGCGGGCACCGTCTCGGTTTGCGGCCCGAACGGCCGGATGAGGCGGCCGCCAAACTGCTTCGCGAGGCGGTGTGTGCCTACGAGCGCACCGGGGCAACCTCATTTTTCTATGCGCGGCTCGACCAGGTAGTCTATTGCCTGCTCAGGGCGCTCAATCTAAGCGAGAGCCTCGTGCCCTCGCCGGAATTTGCCTTGTCCTGCGCCGACGTCGGGAACATTGCCGGCCTCGTTCCGATCCACGCTGTCGCGCGTGTTTACCTTCGGCTCGCAAAGCGCGCAGCAAGTCAAGTGAACGACCCCGTGATCGCGGCAAGAGTTCTGGGGCGGGCGGCTATTCATGAGCTTAGCAATGGCGGTTGGCACGGATGCAGAGACCTTGAAGCCGCGATGGCGAGCGCGGATCAGGTCGGCGACTCGCACATCTGGGAAGAGAACGCTGCTATCCGGGCGCGCGTAGGCATCCTGATCGCGGAATTCGAGCTGGCCGCCCAGCTTGGCTCTCAGATTCGCGCGCGCGCGTCCGCAAACGGCTCCCTGATCCACGAAATCTGGGGAATCGATGTGGAGCTCTGGGGAATGCTGTACCTCGGACACCATGAGAAAGCGCTCGAGCTTGCCGATGCCGGCCTTCGTCTCCTCGAGAGGGCCACACGGCCAGATCGACTGTGCACTCTCAACCTTCTCGGCGGCAAGGCGTTGGCTCACTTGTACCGAAATGAATGGCACCAGGCGAAGCAATGGGCCGACCGCGTCTTCGACCTGATGACCACGTCTCCGTGGTCTGGTTACTCCGGAGTACTTGGCCTGAGCGCGGCCGCCGAGACGTTCGTCGCGGTGTGGGAAGCTGGAGGCTCGACCCCGGTGTCCGAAGACGCAGCTCGCGCCTGGCGCCTGTGCCGGGACATCGATCGCAATGCCCGCATCAACCCGCCCGCCCGCGCTCGCGGGCTGTTATGGCGTGGTTGCGCCCAATGGATTGAAGGGAAGCACAGGCGCGCCCATGCCACTTGGGGCCGCTGCCTCTTCGAGGCCGAACGATTCGGCCTTCCGTACGAGGCTGCCCGGGCCCATTATGAAATCGGGTACCGCTTGGGCGTTGGCGACCCGGCGCGCCGAACACATCTTCTGAAAGCGCAGGAAAAGTTTGCCGGCCTCAAGGCAGAGCCGGATGCACGGCGAGCGACAGCGGCCCTTGAAATGAGCTGATTGACTCGAGTCGGTATGCTAGATTAGCGCTCGCGCGGCAGTCCACTGTGCCTTAATTAACAATCATCAGTTTCATCAACTGTGGCCCTGACAGCCGGCTTTCTGTTCACGATTTTTGCCTGCGGCCTCTGGGTGCTGACGTTCGCATGGGCGGTCACGCAGCCCGTGAAAACCGACCGCAAATACCACGTGTTCGTGCTAATTCTCGCCACGGTCTTTTGGTGGCTCAGCGAGACAATTGCCATTCGACTGGGCAAATACTATTACGCAGAAATGCCGTTGGTGCTCCCGGGCGGTGGCTCGCGGAACGACAGCGATCTCATCTATCGCGCGCTTCAATGGCTCGTACATAAGATCAACGGGACTGTGGGCATCCCGAATTGCCTGAAACCCCAACCGCGGTGGGACATCCCATTTGGGGTGGTCGCCATCGAAGCGTCCCTCGTCTTTGCCCTTGCCCGTCTCTCGTTCGTCCGAGTGAAAGATGCCGGATGGAGAGCAGCCTACGCGACGGCCTCTGTGACCGCTCTCATGTTCGTCACCGTGACCGCGATTCTCGACCCTGTGGTGAGCGCGACGACATGGTGCGGCGTGGATCCAGACACGGGGCACGCTGCGTTGAACCTGAAGCTTTGGCACTGGCTCACGAATGAGACACATCAAGGGTACTGGTTTGGCGTTCCCCTCATCAATTACATCGCCTGGTTTCTCGCCAATTTCGTCTTCGCATTCGTTCTTCGGCTCGACGACGGGCCTGGCGGAATCATCCGGCGATACAAGCGATGGGGTCCATACCTGTTGGCGCTTGGCGTCACGATTGTGCTGCTCCTGACTGTCCTGCTGGTGCTGAAACTCGGACTGGACGTCATTTTCCTGCACGGCCAGGACTTCCTGTACCACAAACTTGGAATCGCTCACCAGGATCCCCTCATGCCCTCCCGGGCCTGGCAGTTCGGCTTGCTGGGGGGACTCATTGCAGGCGCCGGCGTCGTCATATGGACCCACGCCCGGTTCAACCACAAGGCACGACTCGAGTGGATTTCCAGCGTCGTGCTGCTTTCCGTCTGTGCGTACTGCTTGATCGCGATGCTGCTCTATGCCGCGCGCGGCGACTCCGCGTTGGCGCCGATTGACGAACGGCTGTGGTGGGTATTCATTGTGGCGTTCGCCATTGTCGTCATCGTTATCTGCTTGCCGTTCTTGACAACGGCCCGGCGCAAACTCGAGTCATAGGCGTCTCTTGATGGCTGCCACACGGCCCAATGCTCACGCCGCCGGTGAATTCGCGGTTCGTCTGCGAGAAGCCGATCAGTTTCTTCGGATCCATTACTTTGTGTTTACGGCGTTCTGGCCGCTGCTGGCGGCGACAACCCTCGGCCGCGATTTCACGACAGGCGAAATCCTCACGCTGCTCGCCGTCATTCTCTGCTTCCACGTGTACACCTACCTCTTGAATGATGTGATTGACTTGCCGATCGATCGAACTCAGCCCAAGAGGCAGCGCGATCTCCTTGTCCGCGGCGCAATCCGGCCATCGCACGTACTGCTGATTGCCTTGATCCAGCCCGCGCTGACAGTTCCGCTGACAATTTGGCTCGGGGGAGCGTGGCCGGCGCATGCGACTCTGGCTGCCGGATTCGTCTTCATGGCGGCGTATAACCTCTGGGGAAAGCACTGTCCCTTTCCTCCAGTGACGGATGTGATTCAGGGGCTTGCGTGGGCCAGCCTTCCTGTCTATGTTCCGCTGGTATTTGGTTCAGAGCCGAACGCGCTCACATGGATGGTTGCGGCATTTGTTCTCGTATTTACGATGTTCTTCAACGGGATCCACGGCAGCTTGCGCGATCTGGAAAACGATCTGGCCGCAGGCGCCCATACAGCTCCCATTCTGTTCGGCGCGCGCCCAGTGCCGGGGCGTTCTGCCCCTTACGTGTCCGCGACGCTTCGCGCGTACGCCTGGTCGCTCCTGCTCGTGCTGGTGACGATCAATGCTGTCGTCATGATCCGGAACGATTTCGGGTACGGACCTGTCGTGTGGCTTGCCACGGCCGTCGCAGTCGGAGCGCTCAGTGCTTTTTCCGTCGTGTTGCAGCCCCATGTCGTCCGTCCCGTCGCACCTGTCTGGGACCGCGCGTATCGGCTGCAGCTGTACCTCGTCATGATGAGCCTTCCGTTTGCGTTCTTCGCATACGCCAGCGTCGACGTGTTGCTCACGTTGACCGTGCTGACGTTCATCTCGATACCGCTGTTCGACTCGAGTTCCACTCTGCTGCGATGGGTATGGCACGCGGCACGCTCGGCTGTCTGGCCGATATCCCGGAGGATTTCTGCGGATCCACATACCCGGTGAACCAGCCGGGCAGCGGTCACTCGACTGGCTGAACGCAGCCTTCATGGCCACGCTGCACGGTACAGCGTTGGCCGCGGTCGTTCTATCAGTCACGCAGCCGCCAGCGTGGCAGACCGTGGTGCTTGGATTCATTTTGTTTTGGTGCTCCGGCCTGTCGATTACCGCCGGGTACCACCGTCTTTTCGCCCACCGCAGTTATCACTGCTCGGCACCGGTCAGGATGTTCTACCTGTTGTTTGCCGCAGCCGCCGTGCAGAACTCGGCCCTGATCTGGGCATCGGATCACCGGAGGCATCACGCGCACACCGACGAAGACAGCGACCCTTATGATGCCAGTCAAGGTCTCTGGTGGTCGCATATGGGCTGGCTGCTGCGTGCAAAGCCCGTTCGCGACTACTCGAATGTACGCGATCTGAGCGCGGACCCACTCATCGACCTCCAGCATCGGTTTTATCTTCCAGCTGCAATCGCGATGGCGGGCATCGTTCCTCCGCTCATCGCATTCGCGTGGCAAGACGCGATCGGTGGCCTCCTGTGGGCGGGATGCGTTCGGCTCGTCGCCCAATACCACTGCGCGTTCGCCATCAACTCCATAGCTCACCGTTTCGGCCGACGCCCTTATTCAACGACAACGTCCGCTCGCGACAACGTCCTCGTCGCACTCGTGACCATGGGTGAGGGGTATCACAACTTTCATCACACGTTCCCGTCCGACTACAGGAACGGCGTGCGATGGTGCGACTTCGACCCGACGAAGTGGCTGGTTACCGCCCTGGCCGCCATCGGCCTTGCGTCGGGCCTCAAGCGGGCGAGCCGCGAAGCGATTCAACATGCGCACCGGGAGTATTCCACGCGGAGGTAGCATGCTTCCCGTGCGCCGAGGCAGCTATCGGTCAACAGTCGAGTCACTCCTCGGACACGCGGACGTTCGCGTCGATGGCCTGCGGCCATGGGACATCCGCGTGCACGACGAGCGATTTTTTCGCCGGGTGCTTTCAGCCACGGATCTCGGGTTCGCTGAGTCGTACATGGACGGCGACTGGAGCTGTCAACAGCTCGACGAACTCGCAACGCGCCTGTTCGCGGCGGATGTCGACCGCGTCGTTCGGCGCCCCATAGACATCCTCAACACTGTCATCGCACGTACTGTGACGCGTCAGACGCGCGCGAAAGTCCATCGCCACGTGCCATTGCACTACAACCTTGGAAACGACCTGTTCGAGGCGATGCTCGACAAGCGCCACATGGCGTATACATGCGCGTACTGGCGTGGCGGCGCGCAAACGCTCGAAGATGCGCAGGATGCGAAGCTCGATCTGGTGTGCCGCAAGCTGACACTCGAGCGGGGGATGCGCGTGCTCGACATCGGCTGCGGATGGGGTGGCTTCGCCGGATTTGCGGCCGAACGATACGGTGTGTCGGTGACGGGCATCACACTGTCATCGGAACAGGCAGCGCTCGGATTGGCACGGACCGCAGGGCTGCCCGTGGCCTTACGCGTCCAGGACTACCGGGACGTGACCGGACAATTCGACCGGATTGCCTCTATCGGCTGTCTCGAACACATCGGCCATCGGAACCACAGGCGGTTTTTCGAAGTCGTCCGCAGTCGGTTGGCCCGCGGCGGCTATGCGTTGGTCCACTCAATTGGTGTATGCCGCAGTACCACGCGCAGCGGGCGCTTTCTTGACAGGTATGTTTTTCCGCTCGTCAACCTTCCATCGATCGCACAAATCGGTCGCGCCATCGATGGCCTGTTTGTCCTGGATGACGTGCAGAACATCGGCGTGGACTACGACCGCACCCTCATGGAATGGCACGAACGGTTTCAGCGTGCGTGGCCCAATCTCGAGAGTCGTTACGGAGCGCTTCTCAACGGCCGGTTCAAACGAATGTTCGAGTTCTATCTTCTGACGTCGGCTGGATTCGCGCGCTCGCGCCGTGCGCAGGTCTGGCAGATGGTGCTCACCCCACCCGGGCAACCTCAACCAATCTGCCGAATGTCGTAAAGCGCTGTCACGCGTGTGTCCCGGCACCCATATCGCCCGAAAAACCCTCCTGAGATAGAATATGTTTCAATCGATACTTGCTACGCCGCTGTGCCCGTAAATGTCAGGTTGCAACCTTCGACACACGCCCGTAGCGGTACCAACTTTCGTGTAACATTTCCCCGCGTCATTCGGTGTGGTTTCTACGTCCAGGAGAGTTTCGAATGCATCTAAGATTTCTCGCGGTCCTACTCGTGCTCAGTTTCGGCCTTGCGGCATGCGGCGGAGGCTCCACGCCACCCGCAGGGACGCCGGCCACCCAGGAACCCGCAGCGGCGCCGGCAGCCACGGTTGATCCGGCGACGGCCGCGACGGTGGCGGGCAAGATCAGTCTCGAAGGCACGCCGCCCGCCAACGCGCCGATCCGCATGAACGCCGATCCGGCGTGCGTGGCAGCCAACAAGGGTCAGAATCCGACCCAGGAAACGTTCGTCAGCGAAGGCGGCGGGCTCGGCAACGTGTTCGTCTACGTGCAGAGCGGTCTCACTGGAACGTTCCCGGCGCCCACGACTCCTCTGGTGTTCGATCAGCAGGCATGCCGCTATCACCCGCACGTCTTCGGCGTGCAGGTCGGCCAGCCGATCGAAGTCCTCAACAGCGACGCCACGCTCCACAATATCCACGCGATGCCGAAAACGAATGCCGAGTTCAACACCGCCCAGCCGATCAAGGGCATGAAGACCTCGCACACGTTTACCGCGAAGGAAGCGGACGTCGTCGTGCCGTTCAAGTGCGACGTGCACGGCTGGATGAACGCGTACGCGGGCGTGCTGGAGCACCCGTACTTCGCCGTGTCGAAGCCCGACGGTTCGTTCAGCATCCCGAACCTCCCGCCCGGCACGTACACCCTGGGGGCGTGGCACGAGAAGCTCGGGACGCAGACACTCTCGGTCACGGTCGCCGCAAAGGAATCGAAAGCGGACGCGAACTTTACATTTAAAGCGGCCGCGGGCGCGAACTAGCAACAGCGGGTTCTAGGGTTCTGGGTGCTGGGTTCTGGGGTGCCGGTTCAGGGTTCTCCGGAACCCGAACCCAGAACCGCAGAACCCAGCACCTAGGACCGAAGGTTCCACCTCCCATGTGGCTCCACCGTTACGCGAAACTCGTCTCAGCCGCCACAGTCCTCCTGATCGTTGCCGGCGGCCTGGTGACCAGCACCGGGTCGGGCCTTGCCGTGCCCGACTGGCCCACCAGCTACGGCTGGAACATGTTCACGTTTCCGATGAAGCACATGGTGGGCGGAATTTTCTACGAGCACGGCCATCGGCTCATCGCGAGCGGCGTGGGGTTCCTCACGATCGTGTTGGCGTTCTGGATCTGGAAGGCCGAGCGCCGGAGATGGATGCGGATGCTGGGCCTGACGGCCCTGGGATCCGTGTGCCTCCAGGGAGCGTTGGGCGGCATCACAGTCCTCTATTTCCTTCCGACGGCGGTGTCGACCGCACATGCCGGACTCGCGCAGATATTCTTCTGCATGACGGTCGCGATCGCGCTGTTCACGTCGCCTGGCTGGACGGCGCCAAAATATTCGCCGGTTGACGATCACCTGCTGCGGCTCGTGGCCACGACCACGACCGTCTGCATCTACCTGCAGATCATCGTCGGTGCCACCATGCGGCACTCCGAAGCCGGTCTCGCGATTCCAGACTTCCCGTTGGTCTTCGGAGGCGTCGTTCCGCCCGCGTGGACGCCGCAGATCGCGATTCACTACGCGCACCGCGTGGGCGCGCTGATCGTCACGCTCGCGATCGCCGCAACGGTGGGCCACGTCTGGTTTCATCACGCCCAACGCTCCGAGCTCCGCAGGCCGGCGCTGGCGCTCGCGTGCCTGGTGCTCGCGCAGATCACCCTTGGCGCATTCGTCATCTGGTCCGAAAAGAACGTTGCCATCAACACCGCGCACGTCGTGGTTGGCGCCCTGACGCTCGCGAGCTCGCTTGTGCTCACACTTCGATCGCACCAGGTGCGCTTCTGCCATCACGCGGCCCGCACCATTGGGATTCACACGCCTTCGCTGACGGCCTCAGAGGCGCGGGCGTGAAAGACGTCAACGCCAGCGTGCCCGGGCAGTCGCTCGAGCTTCCGGCGCCCGCGCTGCATCGTCTCGCCGATTTCGTTTCGTTGACGAAGCCGCGCCTCAATTCCCTCGTCGTCGTCACGGCGGGCATCGGGTACTACCTCGGCGCTGCCCGCGACGTCCATCCGTCGAACCTGTTCGAAGTGGTGCTCGGCATCGCGCTCGTCGCGGGCGGAGCGGCAGGGCTGAATCAGATCTACGAGCGTGACACCGACGGCCTGATGTTCAGGACGCGCATGCGCCCGGTCGCAGCGCATCGCGTCACTACCGGCGAGGCGCTGGTATTCTCGCTCACGCTCGCGGCACTCGGGTTGGGCATCGTCGCCGCCACGTCCAATCTCGTCGCCGCGCTGCTGACGCTGCTGACCCTGATTTCCTACAACCTTGTTTACACGCCGATGAAGCGGCGCTCGCAGCTCGCGACGCTCGTCGGCGCGGTGCCAGGGGCATTGCCGCCGATGATCGGATGGGTTGCCGCCCGCGGGGCCCTGACCCCGGAAGCCTGGGCGCTCTTCGCCATCGTCTTCGTCTGGCAGATTCCCCATTTCATGGCGATCGCGTGGCTCTACCGCGCCGATTTCAGCCGGGCCGGGTTCCCGCTGCCTCCGGTTGTCGAGCCGAACGGCAGGAGCACCGCTCGTCAGGCTGTGCTGTTTTCGCTTCTGCTGGTGCCGCTGAGCCTCGTTCCGTATTTTCTAGGGATGAGTGGGCGCGCGTACGCAGTCGGCGCCGTCATCGGCAGCGCCGCCCTGCTGTGGCTGGCGATCTCCTTCGCCCTGCGGCGGAGCGACGAACGAGCGCGGCGGCTCTTCTTCGGCTCGATCTCGTATCTGCCCGTCCTCTGGGGGATGTTGATTCTGGACCGCCTGCAATAGGGGTCAGACTCCATTTTTACGTTTTTCGAAAAATGATCGATTACACGGTGCTGCCGACGGTCAACGCCACGCTGAACGCCGTCTCGGGCGTGTTCCTGCTCGCCGGCTACATCTTGATTCGCCGCCGCCAGATCAATGCTCACCGCAACGCCATGCTCGGCGCGTTCGCGTCGTCGACGCTGTTTCTGATCAGCTACCTGGTGTATCACGCGCATGCGGGCTCGCGGCCGTTCGCCGGCCAGGGCGCGATTCGTTACGTGTATTTTGCGATTCTCATTTCGCACGTCGTCCTCGCCGCCGTGATCCTGCCGATGGCCATCGCGACGCTCTCGCGTGGGCTCCGCGGCCGGTATGACGACCACAAGCGCATTGCAAAATGGACGTTCCCGACCTGGATGTACGTGTCGGTGACCGGCGTGATCGTATACGTCATGCTCTATCAGTTGTAGCAGCAAACCCTCTTGACGTACGGGACCCGGCGGATTCATTCTCTGGCCTATGAAACAAATAATTCTTGCGCTGGCCGCGGCCGCTTTGGCGACCGTCGCGCCAGCCAATGCAGCGGCGCAGGAAAGTGCGGAGCCGGGCGATCCCATGCGGATCGTCATCATGGTCGACAACAGCCAGACTCCGCTCGAGCCGCTTCCGCAGATCCGTAGAGGGTTGCAGCAGTTCCTCGGCACGCTGCCCCCGAATCACGAGCTGATGCTCGTCACAACAGGCGGGTCGATGAACATCCGGGTGCAGCCGACGCGTGACTATCTGGAAGTACACGAAGCCGTCGGCGAGATCAATTTCATGCGATCGTCCGGCAACGCGCTGATCGGTTCGGTGCAGGAGGTCTACGATCGGTATCTCCGCAACGTTGAGCGGCGTTTTCCGATGATTCTGATCGTCTCGACCGACGGCGCGGACTTCAGCCAGCGCGTGACCGACAAGAGCGTCAACGAGATGCTGCAGGGACTGACGAAAACCGGCGTGCTGGTCAACGCGGTGCTGCTCACCTCAACCGGCACCAGCCTGATCCGCAACATCACACTCGAGATGATCAAGCGGACCGGCGGCGCGTACGAGTCCGCCACGATCGCCACCGCCCTCCCTGCACGGTTGAAGGTGATGGCAGGCCGCATTGCCCAGCAGTACAAGCAGGTCTCGCCCGAAAAGATGCCGACCGAAGAGTTCCGGCGGCTCGCACCACGGCAATAAAAAGGGCCGCGGGAAGTCCGCGGCCCTAATCTGCTGTCCCAGTCTTCCGATTCTTACAGACCTTCGCCCTTCATCATCAGCATCATGTGCTGATTCGCCTGCGCCAGGCCGCCCTCGCCGGCCTGCCAGCCGATGGTGCCGTCCTTGTTCGCGTCGATGCCGTTGCTGATGTTGTTGGTCTGCGCGATCAGCTCGGTCACGAGCGGCGCCGCTTCAGCGGCCGATGTCGCTGCGCGGATTTTCTGCGCCGTCGCGACAGCCGCGTCCGTCCACTCCGCCACGTCGGCGAGCGACGCGGTGACGTGGCCGGCGTGCGTCTGCACACCCTTCGAGGCGCCCTCTGACTTCGCCGCGAGCTGCACATGCTGCGATGCGCCTGCCGCTGCCTTCTTCACTCCGTAACCGGAGCCAGGCCCCTTCATCTCGATGCTCGGATCGAGCGCATTAATCACGTGGCCCGCATGAAGCTTCAGCGAGTCGAGGTTGTCCGGAGACTTCTGCATGTATCCGGCGTGCGTCGCGGCGACCTTGGCGTCGGCGATTGCAGCCGTTAGAAATCCCTGCGAGGCCGGCGTGTCCTTCCACTGCGTCATGACATGTCCGATGTGGGTATGGGAAGGGTTCGCAGGAGCGGCTGGTGCGGAAGGTTTCTCTGGCGCCTGGGCGGCCAGCAAGCTGGCGCCGATTACAACCGCCGCGATTGCTGCAGCGCCGATTCCGACATAGTGACTGGTTTTCACGAGGGCTCCTTCAAAGTTGGGATGATTTCGCGTTGGTTCGGAAAAAGAGCCGCCGCGGATTTCTCCTCGGCGGCCCGTCGGTCACTACGACTGATGACTATCGACTAGCGACTGTTGACTTATTTCGGCGCCCCGCCGCCGCGGCGTCCCGCGCCCGTCGGCTGTTCGCCGCCGCGCCCGCCGATGACCGGCTCTGCCGCCTCAGCGGCTCCGCGGCCGCGAGCGGGGAACGCGAATCCGTCGTGCGACGGCCCGTTCTGCACGAAGCGCGTGTCCGAGCTCAAGGGGTGCCCTGTCAGATACTGTTGTCCCGCATTGCCCCAGTACTTGCCGGCCTTCAACGTCGCATTGTGGCTGATGTTGAGCAGCGCGTCGTATCTCGCGTCGCTCTGTGTCCATCCCGAGAACTGCGACAGGTCGCTGTTGCCCTGGATGACGACGTCGAGACCGAAGGTGTTGGCAATCTCGTCGGCATTGATGATGCTCTCGAGTGTTTCGAGCATGACGACGACCAGGAAGTTGTCGTTGATGGTCGCGCGATAGCCACCCGGCACCTTGTCCCAGAATCCTGAGGCCGTTCCCGCACCCGAGCTGCGGCGCCCGAATGGCGGATAACGGGAGAAGCGAGCCGCGTCACGCGCTTCGAGCGCGTCGTCGACGGTCGGAATAACCACGCCCAGGACGCCGAGGTCGGTCGCCTTCTGAATGTTCGCCTCGAGGGCGTCGGGCATGCGGATCATCGGAGCACCGCCGCCAGGACCAGGGCAGGCGCCGATCATTCTCTGCACGTCGTTGAAGGAGAGCGTGCTGTGCTGCATCTCGAACCAGATGTAGTCCCAGTGTTTTCTCGCTTCGCAGTACTGTTCCGGGTTGAATGTCGAGATCGTGACGCTCGTCACCTGCTTGTCCATCAGCAGCTTCTCTTTTGCCTGGTTGTAGAGCGGGCGCTGGGCGCCGGCCACGTACGTCTTCACCATCCAGCCCCATCCGCGCGAATCGGGAGCGAGCGCCTTCTCACCCCACGCGCCGGTGATGAGGTTGCCGGGCTGAGGCGGACCGGCCTGGCGGCCACCGCCACCACCCGCGCGGCCGCCGCCGCCCTGCGCGCCACCGCCTCCTTGCGCATAGATACCGACTGTCACACTTGCGGCGAGCACGAGCACGGCGACGACGATTCTGCGTGCGGTCATGAACCCTCCTCGTATAACCATGGAAATCAAAGCGATTTAGCTGGTATTTGAGGGCGGAAGTATTACATAAAAGCCCGCTGCCGACTACGTACTATTCGGGCAAACGGAGCTGTCGAAGCAGCGCGCTGTAGCGGACGTCCCGGCGGAGGGGGTCGAATCTCGGCTCGACCTTGAGGTTCACGACGGCCGGTTCGCGATCGGCGCACGCGGTCGCGAGCAGCGCAAATGCGGCGTCCTGATCGCCGAGGCCTGTATAAGCGATGGCGAGGTGATAGCGCGGCACATACAAGCCGGTCGCGTTCGAGGCGAGCTTGGCCGTCAGCGCCCCAGCCTCGTCCCGTTCCCCGGCGAGCGCTTTGGCATGCGCGAGCCAGGCCAGCGATACGGCGTCGTCGCCGGCAGGACCCGCGGCCGCAGACAATTCAGCGACCGCTTCATCGGCCTTACCGGCCCCGAGCAGCGCAGCCCCCAGCAAGCGGCGAGCCGGTACGTAGCCGGCGTCCATATCGAGCACCTGCCGGCTGCGATCGACGGCCGACTCGAACTCTCCAGCCGAGTAGCGCACCCACGCCGCGCTCGTTGTCACGACCAGACAGAACGGGTCGACGTCGCAGGCGCGGTCTGCTTCGCTTTTCGCTTCGCCGAAGCGCGACATCGCCGCGAGAAACTGCCCGTAGAACCGGTGCGCCGACTCGCAGCTTGGTGACAGGGCAATCGCCGTTCGATACGCGTCTTCGGCTGTGCGCCAGTCCCATTCGAGCGTGCGGCGGATTTCGGCCAGCGCGAGATGCGCGTCGGAGATTCCGGGGTCGAGCTCGATGGCACGAAGCGCCGATGCCTTGGCCTGCTCCAGCAGTGCGCGAGCCGGTTGCTTCGAATTGTTCGCGAGCGATATGCGGGCTCTCGCCATGGCAGAGTGCGATGCGGCGAAGTCCCAATCGAGCTCGAGCGCCCGCTCGTAGTACGAAATCGCCGCTCGCACGCCCTCGAGGCTGCCGCGATTCCAGTGGTACCTGCCCTTCAGGTAGGCCTGGTACGCTTCGGTGCGCCGCGGGTTCGCGCGGCCGACGACGTCCACCTGATCGGGCACGAGCTCCATCGCGAGGGACCGCGCGATGTGGCCCGCGACTTCGGTCTGCACGTTCAGCGTTTCACCAAGCGACCGGTCGTAGGTTTCGACCCACAGATGCACCTCCGTACGGGTGTCGATGAGCTGAGCAGTGATCCGCACGCGATCGCCGTCGCCGCGAACGCTGCCCTCGAGAAGATAATCCGCCGACAGCTCGCGGCCGATCTCGCTGGCGCTTTTCGCCGAGCGCTTGAACAGCATCGACGACGTGCGCGCGATGACGCCGAGCCGGCCCGGACACAGCCGGCCAATCTGCGTGATCATTTCCTCTGTCAGGCCATCGCTGAAGTATTCCTGCGTAGGGTCGTTGCTCATGTTCGCGAACGGCAGAACGATGAGCCTCACGGCGAAGTTGCTGAGTATTGGCTTCGCGGGCGGCCGCACGACGTGCAGATTCCGCACGGGCTGACCGTCGGCCTCGACAGCCGCGATGAACCTGTACCCGCGCCGGTGCAGCGTCTCGACAAACCGCGGGTTGTCCGCCTCGTCACCGAGTGCTGCTCGCAAGCGCTTGATGGCGGCATTCAGGCTGTGCTCGAAGTCGACGAATGTCCCGGCCGGCCATAAGCGCTCGCGGAGCTCTTCACGCGTCACCACTTCGCCAGGCCGCTCGAGCATCACCACCAGTATTTCGAAGGGCTGATCCTGGAGCCGGATGCGGATGCCCCCCTTTCGAAGCTCGCGCGCGCGCAAATCGACTTCGAAGGTCGCAAATCTCTTGACGTTCGACGAGCGTCGTTCCACCGGCAGCATGAGAAAGAAGAAGTTTACCAGCCCTGCGGCCTATCCGGGCCATTTCATCAATGTGTGAACGCCGTGTAACCCACTACTGTTCAGCAGATTAGCCGGTCACCAACGTTTCTCCCGCGCGTCACCTCCCATGCATTGAGGTACGCGGCCGGCGACGCCACATTGGTCGCATGAAAGCGGCCACGTGCTTGATGCTGATCATGTCGGCGGCGAACGCAGCGTCGGTCGATGCGGCGCCCCGCCCGCACGCAGCCGTGTCCATCAGAACTTACAATTACGCCGCCGTCGCCACTGAGCCGTTGTCGGAGGCGCGCTCGGAGGCCGAGCACATCTTCAAGACCGCCGGCATCTCGCTCGAGTGGATCGAATGCCGCGTGCCGGGCAGCAGCGCAGGTGCGGCCTGCACCGAGCCGCTCCTTGTCGGGCGCGATCTCATGTTGAGGCTCGTAGACCGGACGCCGTCTCCTGGCGAGCGCCTGGTGGCGCTGGGAGAATCGATGCTCGATCGCGAGCAGCGCGGCGGGGTCTTGATGACGATTGACGTGTTTCCTGTTCGCGCCGTCGCGGAGGGCACGGTCACCGCTGTCTCGACGCTGCTCGGCCGGGCGATCGCGCACGAAATCGGACACCTTCTGTTGGGCAGCGCCGAACACCCCCGGCTCGGTCTGATGCGCGCCCTGTGGTCGCACGAGGAACTCCGGGGCCTCAAGCCGGCTCACTGGGGATTTTCATCACGCGAAGCGGCACAAATGCGCGAAACACTCCGGCAATTGACCCGCACGGCGGACTGAGGCCCCTTCCGCACCCATCGCACCCGATGCACCTGTTGCACCGGTACTGGCTTATACTCGCGCTTATGACCCGATCCACCTTGGCTCTGGCGGCCGCTATGGCGTTCGGACTCTCGGCTCAGGCGTGGGCACAGACCAACCGCATTGGCGGAGTCGTGCGGGACGAGACCGGCGCAACCATCCGCGGCGCCATCGTGCGGGCGGAAACGGGAGGCACGAATACGAGCGCCGCGCCGTTTACGCTGACGACCGCGACCGACGATCGAGGGCGGTTCGTGTTCGTGGTCACGCGCTCGGGCGAGTGGCGGCTCACACTCGAGGCCCCGGGCTTCGAGGCTCAGACGATTCCTCTGGCTGTGCGCCTGGGCGGCGCGGCGCCGAATCTCGACGTCAAACTCGAGCGGCGGGAATCACCCGAGGCGTTTGGAGCGCTGGCTGGTGTCGATTCCAAGCTCCTGTCGGCCCAGCTCGAAGCTGCGGCTGCGCTCTATGACGAAGGACGGCACGATCAGGCGATTGCGGCGTACCGCGAAATCAAAGCACGGGCGCCTGCCCTGTCGCTCGTGAATGTGCAGATCGGGAATTCGTATCTGGCGAAGAAGTCGTACGCGGATGCGGAAGGTGCCTACCAGGAAGCCTTGAAGAACGACCCGGCCGACTCGAATGCGCTTTATGCGATGGGTCTCCTCAGGGAGGCGCAGAACAATGCGGCGGAAGCGCAGAGCTTCTATCAGAAAGCCGCCGAGTCCGATGCTATCTGGACCCGGCCTTTGATGAAGCTGGCGGCGCTCGCCAACGCCGCGGGCGATCGCGCCGCGGCGTCGAAGCTGCTGTCGCGCGTCGTCAGCATCGATGCCGCCTCTGCAGATGGAAAGAGCGCTGCGGCCCTTCTAAAAACTCCGTAACGTAACTAGAGATCTAAAGATCTACAGATCTCCAGATCTTTAGTTACTGCAGTTGCTTTAAAGCGTCCTCTATCAGCCGCTCGTTGTCTTCCTTCGTGATGTTCTTTTGAATCAGCTTTGATGCGATGGCGACCGAGAGATCGGCCGCCTCGTTGCGAATCTGCTCGAGTGCGCGAGCGGTCTCGAGCTGAATCTGCCGCTCGGCGTTCTTGATGATGCCTTCGGCCTCGGCTCGCGCCCTCTCCCGAAGCTCGCCCCTGAGGCGCTCGGCGTCGGCGCGGCTCGAGCCGATGATCGACTCGGCTTCGACTCGCGCCTGCCTGATAATCGCCTCCGACTCCTGGTTGAGGCGCTCGAGCTCGAGGCGCGCTTTCTCGGCGTCCGCCAACGATTTGCGAATCGTCTCTTCACGCGCCGCCAGCGCCTGCAGCAGCGGACGCCAGGCGAACTTTGCCAGCAGCGTCAGCAGCACGAGGAAGGTCGCAATAGTCCAGATGAAAAGTCCTGGATCCACCTGGACCAGCGGGTTGTTCATGTCGAATACCTTTCACGGCCGACCTGAAGGTCGGCACTACGTACGCAATCAAGACGCGTACGTAATCAAGACGAACAAGAAATCACGACGAACGAGAAATCACGACGTCGTAGTGCTGGCCTTCAGGCCAGCTCTATCGCCAGCTACTTCAACAGCACGATCAGCAGCACGAACACTTCCGCGAGAATCGCGACGCCTTCGAGCAGGAACAACGGCAGGTTCACGGCACCCGTGATCTGCGCGGCGGCGGCCGGCTGGCGCGCGATACCTTCTGCGGCTGCCGCGGCGAACTTGCCGATCCCAAGTGCTGCGCCGATGACGATCATGCCGAGACCAATGGCCGAGCCGAAATACGCGAGCACCATGCTGCCACCCGCCGCGGCTCCCGCCTCCTGGGCGAAGACCACGTTCGAGGCTGCCGCGAACACAATCGCGACCATCAGTGCCTTACGGACGAAACGTACGCTATTCATTCTCAATCCTTTCGTAGTGGAACTCTCTAGTGATGAACGTGAATGGCCATCCCAATGAAAACCGCGGTCAAGAGCGTGAACACGTAGGCCTGCACCAGGACGACGATGATCTCCAGTGCCGAGATGCCGACCGCGAGCGGGATTGACACGGCCATCCCGACGCCCACGCCCGCGAGCGTGCTGCTGAACAACTCCGCGAACAGGAACACGAACGACAAGATCGCGAGAATCGCGATGTGGCCGCCCGTCATGTTGGCCGCAAGTCGCATGGTGAGCGCGAACGGCTTCACGAACATCCCCATGACTTCGATGGGGATGAGCAGAATGTAAATCGGCCAGGCGAGCCCGTGCGGCACGAGGTTCTTCCAGTGCTTGACGAACCCGTGCGCTTTCGTTCCGGCGACGATGATCGCGCCGAACGTAATGGTCGCGAGCGCCGCCGTGACGTTGAAGTTCGCGGTTGCCGTCGTACCGCCGTGAACCACGTTCTTCAGAAATGAGTCCGGCCCGGTGTGGAGCACGTAATGGTCGACCAGCGCGACGACGTCGAACACCGGAATCAGGCCGATCGCGTTCGCGCTGAGAATGAAAATAAAGAATGTGAGCAGCAGCGGCGTCCAGGTGTTGACCCACTTCCGCCCGACGTTGGGCTGCACGATCTCGTCGCGGACATAGAGCACGACCATCTCGAGCGCGCTCATGAAGCCGCTCGGCACCGGCCGCCCCGATTTCAAGAACCGCTGCACGACCGTCGTCACGAGGACGAAAACGACCGTCGCGACAAGCCACAGCATGAAGACGTGCTTGGTGACCGACAAATCGATGCCGGCAATGGTCGGGAGGTGAATCAACGGATGATCGAGCGAACTGTTGGAGACGTGATTGATGATCGTCTCGCCGGCGTTGAATCCCTGGGACGCGGCGTGGCCGCCGCCATGTGAGGCCGCCTGCGCTGCGCCGTGTGCCGCCTGGGTTGCGTGTTCTTGAGAGAGCATTAGTTTGACGGATTTGACGACATCAGCAGACGCTTTAACCAGAACGCCTCAATCACGTTGAGCACGATGAAATACGCGGTGAAGCTTGCCGCGAACGGCACCGGCCTTACACCAAGCACGGCAATCACCGCCGCGACATAGGCGCCGAAGAACAGAAGCTTACCCGCAAACGCCGCCATCATCACCGACGTCAACCCCTCCGGACGCACCCTGTACACGCGCTCGGTCAGCACCCAAGTCGCGCTGACGACGATGAGCGGCGCGAGCATCCCGAGCCACACTTCCCTGCCGAATCGCGGGCCCAGCACTGCCGCCGACACGACGCTGGCGGCGGCGAGCCACAGCACCGGCTTCACTCGTCGATGGCCCCTGGCCCGTCGCTCTTTCCAAACACGGTCTTTGCCAAGTCGTAGAACCCGACAATCAGACCGAGCAGAAGGCCGCCGAGCAGAAACCAGGGAGAAGTGCCACGCCACTCATCGACTGCGTATCCGATGCCGCCGAGCAGGATGATGGAACCAATCAGCGTGTAGCTGGCAGCCGCTGCGGGTCCGGATCTGCGGATAGTCTCCTGCAGGTACCGGAAAGACCGAGCGAGGGAATCCTTGTCCTCGGGCATGCTGACTATAGCATACCTTGTGAAAAAGTTCACCAGCGTCAAGTGCCCTGTTTTGGGCCTGATTTTGATGGTTTTAGGGCAATCTCTGGGTAACGGCCGAGGCGCCGAGCGTCGCCGCCGACGACTGCGCAAACTCGAACAGCGGTTGCGGATACACCCCCAGCAGCAGCGTCGCCACGACCGCCACGCCGAGCGCCACGGCGAGCGCCGGGCTCTGGCGCGGCTCCGATCCGGCCGGCTCGTTCTTGAGCATCATGTAGACGACGATCCGAATGTAGTAGTAGAGCGAGACCGCGCTGTTCAGCACGCCAATCACCGCGAGCCATACATACCCTGACTGGATCGCGGCACCGAACAGCCAGAACTTACCCATGAACCCTGCCGTGGGCGGAATGCCGCCGAGCGACAACATGAACAGCAACATCGCCAGCGCGGCGAAGGGCTGGCGGAAAAACAAGCCGTTCAGATCCTTCAGCTCGTCGCCGACGACATCGGCGCGGCGCATCAGCGCGAGCACCGCAAACGCGCCGAGCTGCATAAAGGCGTACACGAACAGGTACACCAGCATCGCGGTCACGCCGCGGGCCGTGCCTGCCACGACGCCGATCAACAGATACCCGGCGTGCGCGATCGACGAATACGCGAGCATCCGCTTCAAGTTGCTCTGCGTCAGCGCGGCGAAGTTGCCGACGGTCATCGTGACGACGGCCAGGATGTAGAACATGACGCCCCAGCCAATGGTGGGGCTGCTCTGAAGCGAGCTCGCGCTTTCTGCGCGCATCGTCGGCAGGCTCTCGACGAAGATCCGCAGCAGCATGGCGAACGATGCCGCTTTCGAGCCGACGGAGAGGAAGCCGGTGATCGGCGTTGGCGCCCCTTCGTACACGTCCGGCGCCCACATATGAAACGGCACCGCGGCGATCTTGAAGCCCATGCCGGCGACCACCAGAATGACGGCGAGGATCAGGCGTGGGTCGGTCTCCTGCCCCGCAAGCTGCGTCGCGATGGCACGCAGGTTCGTCGTGCCTGACAAGCCGTACATCAGCGACATCCCGTAGAGCAAGATGCCGAGAGAGAACGCCCCGAGCAGGAAATACTTCACCGCCGCTTCGTTCGAGCGCCGGCTCGGCTTCAGGAATCCCGTCAGTATGTAGAACGAGATCGCCATCGTCTCGAGACCGATGAAGAGCGTGATCAGATCGGTCCCGCCGGCCATGAACATCATGCCGAGGGTGGCGCACAGAATCAGGAAGTAGTACTCACCCGCGCGGGTGCCTTCCACGTCGAGGTACTTGACGCTCACCAGGACCGTGAACGCCGCCGACCCGAGGAAGATCACCTTGAAGAAGAGCGCGAACCGATCGACCGCGATGAGCCCGCGCGAGACCTGGAGGTTGGCGTCGGCCACCGGAACAAGCGCCAACGCCGTCGCCCCGAGCACCGCGAGCGTCACCCACGCGAGGATCGACTGCTTGTCGCGCGGCGTCATCAGATCCGCAAGCAGCAGGAGCAGCGCGCCTGTGGTGAGGACGATTTCCGGCAGCAGGTAGTAGAAATCGCTCAGGCTAATGCCAGCAGGCATCAGCGGGCTCCCTGGGGTTCCACGTTCCCAGTTCCCGGTTCCTGATTCGCTCGCGAGACGAACGCGGAATTTGGAACCTGGACCCCGGAACCTTTCGCCGCGCGGTACTCTGGGCTAATCCGCACCACGACGCGATCGACAGAGGTCTGCAGGCGATCGATGAACGGCTTTGGGTAGAGACCAATCCATACAGCGAGGATCAGCAGCGGCGCGAACGTCGCGAACTCGCGGAGGTTCAGGTCCTGCAGGTGCTCGTTCTTCGGATTCTCGATCTTGCCGAACATCGTGCGCTGATACAGCCACAACATGTACGCGGCGCCGAGCACGACGCCGCTGGCGGCGAACGCAGCCCAGATCTTGTTCGCGACAAACACCCCTTGCAGGATGAGGAGCTCGCCGATGAAGCCGTTCAACGCCGGCAAGCCGATCGATGACATCGTCATGATCAGGAAAATGACGGCGTAGGTCGGCATCACCTTCGACAGACCTCCATACTCGGAGATCTGACGCGTATGGCGCCGCTCGTAGACGTTGCCGACCAGCAGGAAGAGCGCGCCAGTCGAGATGCCGTGGTTGAGCTGCTGGACGATGCTCCCCATGATGCCAACCGGGTTGAGCGCGAACATGCCCAACATGACCATGGCCATGTGGCTCACGCTCGAGTACGCCACGAGCCGCTTCCAGTCCTGCTGCGCCATCGCGCACAACGCGCCGTACACGATGCCGATAATCGCGAGCGTCACCATCATCGGCACGAAGGCCTTCGTGGCGTCGGGCAGAATCGGCAGCGAAAATCGGATGAATCCGTAGGTCCCCATCTTCAGCAGGACAGCCGCCAGGATGACCGAGCCTGCGGTCGGCGCGTCAGTGTGCGCGTCAGGCAGCCAGGTGTGGAAGGGAAACATCGGCACCTTGACCGCGAACCCGAGGAAGAACGCGAGGAACACCCACCACTGCAGGTTGACCGGCACGTTCATGTTCTGGAACTGGGTGATGTCGAAGGTGTACACGCCGGTGACGCTGTAGCTGTAGAAGTAGAGCGCCAGAATGCCGAGCAGCATGATGACGCTGCCGACGAGCGTGTACAGGAAAAACTTGATCGCCGAGTACAGCCGCCGGTCGCTGCCCCAGATGCCGATGAGGAAATACATCGGCACGAGCATGACCTCCCAGAACAGGAAGAACAGCAGGAAGTCGAGGCTGACGAACGCGCCCACCATGCCCGTCTGCAGGATGAGCAGGAAGATGTAGTACTCCTTCACGCGCTCGGTGATCGCCGTCCACGAGGAAAGAATCGCGATGGACCCGAACAGGGTGGCCAGCAGCACGAGCAGCGCGCTGAAGCCGTCGACACCCAGGAAGTACTGCGCGCCCACCGAGGGAATCCAGGGCATCCGCTCCACGAACTGGTAGCCGGTGTCCTGGACGTTGTACCAAAACCACAGCGGCACGGAGACGAGGAATCCGGCAAGCGCGAAGATGTTCGCGATCCATCGGATGGCGTTGCTGTTCTCTTTGGGAACGAACATCAGCAGCGCCGCGCCGACAAGCGGCAGGAACAGAATTATCGACAGAAGCGGAAAGCCGGCGGTATTCGTCACGGGATTACCTCACGAGCAAATAAATGCTCACAAAAGCGCACACGCCTGCCAGCATCAGCAGCGCGTAGTTCTGAACAAGTCCGGTCTGGACGCGGCGGAACACGAAGCTCGATTCCTCGGAAGACCGTCCAACGAGATTGACGGCGCCGTCGACGACGTAGCGATCGAGCAGGCTCGACACCCACGACGCGAACACCGTTACCCATCCGGATCCGTTGACGGCGCCGTCGACGACGCGCCGATCGAAGCCCCAGAGGCCGAACGCGCTCTTCATCGTGCCTTTGATGAATGTGGCGTTGTACAGCTCGTCGACGAAATATTTGTTGTAGAGCAGGTTGTGGACACCCGCATAGCGCTCCTTCAGTCTCGTCGCGGTCTCGGGTGTCTGCACGTAGAACCGGTACGCGGTCACGATGCCGATGAGCGCGATCGTCACCGAGAAGATCATCAGCGCGAGCTCTGCCGCGTGCGAGATATGCGGCTCTCCGTGCTCCCCTTCAGCGGCTGCGGCCTCGTGCGCCGCTTCGGCGGCCGGCGCTGTTTCGGCGGCCTGTGCCGATGCACCTTCGACAGCGTGACTCGCGGCTCCCGTGAAACTCGGCGCGAGGAAGTGCTCGAGCACGGCGCCGCCGCCGAGCGCCGGCGGGATACTGACGAATCCGGCCACGATGGCGCCGACCGCCAGCGCCATCAGCGGCAGCGTCATGGCCTGCGGCGACTCATGCGGCCCGTGCCACGGCCCATGGCCGTGGCCATGCGCGTCGTCCCCCGCATGGGCGTCGTCGGCGGGTCCGTGCGAGACATGGTGTTCGACCTTGTGCGCCTGCCCATGTGCATGCGGATCGACGGGATGCGGCACGCCGTGCGCCGCCGCGGCATGCGCGGCAGCCGGCGTCGTGTGCTCCCATGCGGGCCCGCGATAGTTCCCGAAGAACGTCATCGACATCAGCCGGAACATGTAGAACGCGGTCATCAGCGCGGTGATGACGCCGAAGCTCCAGATGATCTTGTTGGTCAGGAATGCACGGAACAGGATCTCGTCCTTGCTGAAGAACCCGGCGAGCGGAAAGATGCCGGCAATCGCGAGCGTGCCGATCATCATCGTCATGTAGGTGACCGGCATGTAGCGCTTCAGGTCGCCCATCTTCCGCATGTCCTGCTCGCCCGCCATCGCGTGAATCACCGAGCCGCTGCCAAGGAACAACAGCGCCTTGAAGAACGCGTGCGTCATCAGATGGAAAGCGCCGGCCGCAAACGCGGCAAGGCCGATGTGCGTCCACCCGTGGGCCATGGCATATGCACCGACGCCCATCGCGAGGAACATGTACCCGAGCTGCGACACCGTCGAGTACGCCAGCACGCGTTTGATGTCGTACTGCACGAGCCCGATCGTCGCCGCCATCAACGCCGTCAGGGCGCCGACAATCATCACGATCTGCGCGACGATCGGCGCGTGTCCGAACAGCACGGCGTTGCGGCCGACCATATACACGCCCGCCGTCACCATCGTCGCCGCATGGATGAGGGCCGACACCGGCGTCGGACCTTCCATCGCATCCGGCAGCCACACGTACAACGGAATCTGCGCGCTCTTGCCGGTCGCGCCGACGAAAAGCAGGAGGCAGATGAGCGAGATGACGCCGAACTGCTCTTCGACCGGCATCCCCGCGGCCGCATTCGCGACGGCTCGGAAGTCGAGGGTGCCGAACGTGTAGAAGATCAGGAAGACGCCGAGGACGAATCCCCAGTCGCCGATGCGGTTGACAATGAACGCCTTCTTGCCGGCGTCAGACGCGCTCTTTTTCTCGTACCAGTACCCGATGAGCAGGTACGAGCACAGTCCCACGCCTTCCCACCCAACGAACATGGTGAGGAACGTGCTGCCGAGCACGAGCATGAGCATGAAAAAGCAGAAGAGATTGAGGTAGCAGAAAAACCGCGCGTAGCCGCCCCGCGGCTCGTCATGCATGTAGGCGGTCGAATAGATGTGGATCAGCAGCCCGATGCCGGTGACGACCAGGATCATCATCGCCGAGAGCGGATCGAGGCGGAATGCCCATGGCACCTCGAACGCGCCGATGCCGTGCGCCGTCGCGAGCGGAATCGGCGGAATCCAGTGGCCGAGGTTCACGACGTGATCGCGTGCCTCGGGCGGCAAGCCGATCAGCTGCACGAAGGCAAAGAGCGACACGCCGAGCGCCGCCGCCATCGACGCGCACGCCACCAGCCCGGACGTCTGCCGGTTGAACGAGCGTATGCCCACGAGCCCGTTGATCGCGGCGCCTATGCCCGGCAGAATTGGAATCAACCAGATCAAATCCATTGTGTGGCTTCCGAACCAATCCCCAATCCCGAGTCCCCAATCCCCGCCAGGTTTACCATCGCATCAGGTTCATTTCGTCGATGTTGATCGTTTCCTTGTTCCTGTAGAACGCGAGGATGATGCCGAGTCCGACGGCCGCTTCTGCCGCCGCGACCGCGATCACAAAAATCGCAAACACCTGTCCCACGCCGTTCTGCAGCTGGTAGGAAAACGCGACCAGATTGATGTTGACCGCGTTCAGGATCAGCTCGATCGACATGAAGATGACGATGATGTTGCGGCGCAGCATGACGCCGGCGACGCCGATCATGAACAGGGCCGCCGACAGGATCATGTAGTGAGTAGGTGTAATCACATCTGACCCCTATAGCTCCCGCTTTGCCAGAATGATTGCGCCCACCATCGCGACGAGGAGCAGCATCGACGCGACCTCGAACGGAATGAGATAGTCGGTGTAGAGCAGCATGCCGATGCGCTCGACGTTGTTGACGGCAAGGTCGGTGTTCTGCATCGTCTGCGGGTCAACCGGCGTTCCAGCGCCGCCCCAGAAAAGAATCGCCGCGAGCTGCGCGAGGACGGCCGCCGAGAGCCCGAACCCCAGCCACGGCCGCCGCTGCGGCGCCGAATGGTCTTCGGGCTGCCTCTTGAGATTCACGAGCATCACGACGAACAGGTAGAGCACGACGATGCCGCCGGCGTAGACGAGCACCTGGATGACAGCGAGGAACTGCGCCGTCAACAGCACGTAAAGGGCGGCGACGGCCAGAAAGTTCAGCACCAGGAACAACACCGCATGCACGGTGTTCTTGGTCGTCACGACGAGCAGCGCGAACCCCAGGATCAGCGCCGCCGTGACGTAGAACGCGATCGCATTGCCCATCAGAACAACACCTTCATGATGCCGGTCGCGACGACGTTGGCGATGGCAACCGGAATCAGCACCTTCCATCCCAGGCGCATGAGCTGGTCATAGCGATAGCGCGGCAGCGTCGCGCGGACCCAGAGGAAGATGTAAAGAAATACAAAGGTCTTCAGAAGGAACCAGATCCATCCGGGAATCAGATCCAGGAAATTCAGCCATGCAACGTTCGGAAACGGCGCCAGCCATCCGCCCAGAAACAGCGTCGTCGCGACCGCCGAGACGACGATCATGTTCGCGTACTCGGCCAGAAAGAACAGCGCGAAGCGCATGCCGCTGTATTCGGTGTGAAAACCGCCCGTCAGTTCCTGCTCCGCCTCCGCCATGTCGAACGGCGCGCGGTTGGTTTCGGCCAGACCGCCGATGAAGAACAGCACGAAGGCGACCGGCTGCACGAAGATGAACCACAGGTTCGCGTTGTACTGCGCTTCGACGATCTTCACCATGCTCAGCGTGCCCGCCGTCATGATGAGACTCACCAGCGTCATCGTCACGGCGACTTCGTAGCTGATCAGCTGCGCCGACGCGCGCAGGCTCGCCAGCAGCGGAAACTTGCTGTTCGACGCCCAGCCGCCGAGGATGATGCCGTAGACGCCGATCGACGCGACCGACACGATGTAGAGCAGGCCGACGTTGACGTCGGTGATCTGCAGCGGAATGTCGCGCCCGAAGAGATGCACGCTCGGCCCGAACGGGATCACGGCGAACGTGATGAGCGCGGGCACCATCACGATAATCGGCGCGGCCGTGAAGACCCACTTGTCGGCGCGCGTGGGCGTGATGTCTTCCTTGAGAATCAGCTTGATCGCGTCGGCGATCGGCTGGAGGCTCCCGTAGGGGCCGACGCGCATCGGCCCGAGACGCACCTGCACCCACGCGATGACCTTGCGCTCGAGGAGCACCATGTAGGTCACTCCGATGAGCGTGGCGTTGAGCACGAAAAGAATCTTGATGAGCGGAATCAGGTACGTGTCGATCATCGATCGACCTCGCCCAGCACGACGTCAAGCGAGCCGATCAGCGCGACGACGTCCGCCACCATGTGCCCCTTGATGAGGGGCGGCAGCGCCTGCAGGTTGCAGAACGACGGCGGCCGCACGCGAAAGCGGTACGGGTTCGTCGACTTGCCATCGCTCACGATGAAGTAGCCGATCTCACCCTTTGGCGACTCAATCGCGTGATAGGTCTCGCCGGCGGGGGGCTTGATGAGACGAGGCACTTTGCCGACGATGGGACCTTCGGGCAGCCCTTCGATGGCCTGACGAATAATCCGCACCGATTGCCGGAATTCCTCGAGCCGGACGAGGTAACGGTCGTAGGTATCCCCCGCCGTGCCGATCGGGACCTCGAACTTCATCTCGTCGTAGGCGGCGTACGGCTCGTCCTTGCGGACGTCTTTCGTCACGCCCGAGCCGCGGAGCGGCGGGCCGCTCAGGCCGATCGCAATCGCCTCGGCGCCGGTAATGACGCCGATGCCCTTGGTCCGCTCGAGCCAGATGCGATTGTGCGTGAGCAGCTCTTCGTACTCGTCGAGTTTCTCCGACATGATGTTGCAGAACTCGAGCACTTTCTTGTCCCAGCCGACGGGGATGTCGAGCGGCAGCCCACCGATGCGCATCGAGTTGTAGGTGAGGCGCGCGCCGCAGTACTCCTCGAACAGATCGAGAATCAGCTCGCGCTCGCGGAACGCGTACAGGAACACCGTCATCGCGCCGATGTCCATGGCGTGCGTGCCGAGCCACAGGCAGTGGCTCGCGATCCGCTGCAGCTCGCACAGCGCGACCCGGACGTACCGCGCGCGCCGCGGCACTTCCAGCTGCATCAGCTTCTCGACCGTCTGGCAGTAGCCGACGTTGTTTGTCGCAGCCGCGACGTAGTCCATGCGATCGGTCAGCAGGATGATCTGCGTCCAGTTGCGGTTCTCGCTGAGCTTCTCGATGCCGCGATGGAGGTAGCCAATCACGACCTCTGAGTCGACGACCTTTTCCCCGTCGAGACGGAGCACCACCCGCAGCACGCCGTGCGTGCTGGGATGCTGCGGTCCCATGTTGATGACCAGCTCTTCCGTGTCGAACATCGGGCGGGTTCCAGTAGCCATTACTCGATTTCAGCCTCTTCCCGCGCTTGTTTCAGTTTCAGCCAGTCGAGCGGGTTCTCCATCAGCAGCTCGCCGGGCCCCTCGAGCGGGTAGTCCTTGCGCTGCGGATGTCCCTGCCAGTCGTCCGGCATCAGGATGCGTTTGCGATTCGGATGGCCGACGAGATTCACGCCGAAGAGGTCGTAAACCTCGCGCTCGAGCCAGTTGGCCGACGGCCACAGGCCGCTGACCGACGGCACGGGCTCGGTTTCGGCGGCGCGCACTTTCACGCGCACACGAGCACGCTGGCGTGTCGAGAACAGGCAGTAGATGACATCGAACCGCTGCGGGCGGGTCGGCCAGTCGCTGGCGGTGACGTCGGAGCAGAAATCGAATCCAGCCGTGTCGCGCAGGAAGCGGCCTACGTCCAACAGCTTCTCCGCGGGCACAATGACGGTCCAATCGCCGACGTAGAAGCTGATCTGCGTCACGCTCTCGGGAACGGCGGCTTGCAGCGCGGTGATGAACGCTGGGATCGCCGCGCCTGCAGGGGGCGGTGGATCCGTCGGGCCGGACGGCGGCGCTGGTTTCGTGTCGTGCGCTGCAGCGGCAGCCGGCTTGGCCGCAGGTGCGGCGGCAGGCTTCGCGGCGGCCGGCGCGGCCGGCTTGGGCGCTGCAGGCGGTGGCGTGGGCGCGGCAGACGCGCCCGCCGCGGGCGCATCGGTGCGCGACACCTCCGGTTTGAGAGGCTCTTCGGGAGTCGCGCCGGCGGGCTTATCGCCGGGCGCGTTAGGGTCCTTGGGCTCGTCAGTCATTAATTCGTTGCTCGGGCCTCGTTAGGCCCAGTCGAGCGCGCCTTTCTTCCAGGCGTAGGCATATCCGGTCACCAGAATCGCCAGGAAGATGATCATTTCAATGAGACCAAACAGCGCCAGCTCGTCAACGATGACCGCCCACGGAAACATGAACACGGTTTCCACGTCGAAGATCACGAACAGCATGGCGACAAGGTAGTAGCGGACGCTGTACCGGTCGCGTGCGTCCGTCGTGGGCTCGATGCCGCACTCGTACGGCTCGAGCTTCACCTTGTTGTACTTCTTCGACTGCACCAGCTGCGACATCATCAGGGTAAACAGGGCAAACCCTATGGCGACGAGCAGGAAGATAAATATCGGAATATACGCGTTGAGCATCGTGTGGAATCAGGGAGCGCCGTTGTGGGAAACGGCGTGTTTATAGCACGCGGGCAAAGAGACCGTCAAGAAACGCAAATGTAAGATTGCCAAGGGGTTTTGGCCGCGAAGGCATCCTTGACGCTCTCATGACCGCCACCTATACTGGCCTTTTGCCCGTCTTGAGTTGAGTAACACCATGAAGCCGAGTCCGCTGCCTCTCCTCCTCGTTGCGGCGGCGCTGGCAGCGCCGCTGGTTCTCCTGGCGCAGCAGCCCGCATTTCGATCGGCGATCGACGTCGTCTCGATGAACGTCACCGTCACCGATTCGACGAATAAATATGTCACCGATCTGACCGAAAAAGACTTCGAGATCTTCGAAGACGGCGTCAAGCAGGAGTTGACGCTCTTCAACCGCACCAACTTGCCTGTGGCGTTGTCCCTGCTCATCGATACCAGCTCGAGCATGGAAGATCGCATGACGACCGCCCAGGATGCCGCCATCGGCTTCGTCCGCAAACTGCGCCCCACCGATCTCGGTGAGGTCATCGGATTCGACAGCCGCGCCGAGGTGCTGCAGAAGTTCACCGGCAACACGGCAGACCTCGAGCAGGCGATCCGCAAGACGGTCGCTGGCGGGTCGACGTCGATGAACAACGCGCTGTATATCTCGTTGAAGGGGCTGAAGAAAATTCCCGTCCGGCAGGAGGAAGAAATCCGGCGCCAGGCGATCATCCTGTTGTCCGATGGAGAAGACACGTCGAGCCTGGTCACGTTCGATGACGTCCTCGACCTCGCGCGGCGATCGGAAACGGCGATTTATGCGATTGGCCTCATGGACGACGCGGCGGGGGGGCAGTCCAAGGGCTTTCGCGAGGCGACCTACGCGCTGCGGCAGCTCACCAACGACACGGGTGGTCGCGCGTTCTTCCCTGCCGACATCAAGACCCTCGCGAGCGTGTACGGCCAGATCTACGACGAGCTGTCGAGCCAGTACACGATTGGCTACACCTCGAAGAATCCCCGGCGCGACGGCGCCTGGCGGCGCCTGATCGTGCGCGTGGCGCGCCCGAATACCCAGGCGCGGACCAAGCAGGGGTACTTCGCGCCGCTCGCGCCGACTGTGCGCTAACGGGGTCTGACCCCCGTACTGTACGGGGGTCAGACCCCAGTTTTCGCCGATAATCATGACCATGAACGCGATTCTGCTGTTCCTTTATGCTGCGGCGGGCGTGGCTTATGCCGTGCAATTCGCCAGGCGCACGTTCGGCACCAGCCGCATCGCCACGGTGCTGCTCGTCTTCGCCGCCTTCGCGCACACGTTCGTCATCGGCATGGAGACGATGCGGGTGGGACACGTGCCGTCCGCGAGCGCGACCGCGGCGATCTTGACCTTCGTGTGGCTCCTCGCGCTGTCGTACCTCTATATCGAGCTGACGACCGGTGAGCGCGCCATGGGCGTGTTCATCCTGCCCCTGCTAATCGCGCTGCAGGCAATTCCCGCGTTCAGCGCCCTCACCGACGAGCCGCGCTCGGCGATTCTCGAGAGTGCGTGGTTCGGCGTGCATGTCTCGTCGCTGCTCTTTGCGTATGCGAGCTTTGCGCTGGCAGGCGTGCTCGGGATCACGTATGTGTTGCAGTTCAAGGAGATCAAACGGAAGGCCCTCGGCTTTTTCTACGAGCGGCTGCCTTCCCTGAACGTGCTCGATGAGATGAACCTGCGTGCGGTGAAGATTGGGTGGCTGTTCCTGACCGTCGGACTCATCTCCGGCGGCATCTGGGCGTCCCAACTGCCGTCCTCCGGCAACCCGAACGCGTCGATGTCGATGTCCGATCCGAAGATCTTCGTCGCGGTCCTGTGCTGGGCGGTGTATTCGTTCGAGCTTTACGCCCAACGAGCCATTGGATGGCGCGGCCGGCGCGCGGCACTGCTGTCGGCGATCGGCTTCGGCATCGTGCTGCTGAACTTCGTGCCCGTGAGCTACTTTCTCACGACGAGCCACAACTTCTAGCATGCAGCTGCTCCTGGTCGGCGTCAGCCATCGCACCGCCCCGATCGAGCTTCGAGAACGGCTCGACTTCTCGGCCCGTGGTGTCGATCGCGCGCTGACCGCCCTGTCGGGCACGGGCGCGCATCACGAAGCCACCATCGTCTCGACGTGCAATCGGGTGGAGCTGTACGTGGCGTGCGACGACTCAGACGCCGCGCGCGGGGCCATTCAGCAGTTCCTCTCGGAGTTTCACGGCATTTCTCGCGAACAGCTTGCGCCGCACATCTATTCGAAGACCGGCCAGGAAGCCGTGACGCATCTGTACCGTGTCGCCGCCGGCCTCGATTCGCTGGTCATGGGCGAGCCGCAGATTCTCGGGCAGGTCAAGGAAGCGTACGGGGTCGCCTCGCAGATGGGATGCACCGGACCCCTCCTCAACAAGCTGTTCCACTCGGCGTTCGCCGCCGGAAAACGCGTGCGATCCGAGACCGCCCTCGCCGAAGGCGCGGTGTCGGTCAGCTACGCCGCCGTCGAGCTGGCGCGCAAGATTTTCGGGACGCTGAAAGGGCGCACGGTCCTCGTCATCGGCGCCGGCGAGATGGGCAAGCTCACGGCCGTTCACATGCAATCACAGGGCATAGGCCGGCTGATTATCACGAGCCGGACCGCGGCGCACGCGGAGGCGCTCGCTTCGTCAATCGGCGGAAGCGCGATGCCGTGGGATGTGCTCGGCACGAGCCTCGTCGACGCCGACATCCTCATCACGGCGACCGGCGCCAGCACTCCAATCATCTCGCGCGCCGCGATAGCCCAGACGATGAAGGCCAGACGGCAGCGGCCGCTGTTCATCATCGACATCGCCGTGCCGCGCGATGTCGAAGCCAACGCCGGCGATCTCGAGCAGGTGTTCCTGTACAACATCGACGACCTCCAGGCGGTGGTGCAGGAGAACATCTCCAAGCGTGGCACCGAAGCGTCCGACGCGGAAAAGATCATCGGGCAGGAAGTCGCGAAGTTCGTCAGCTGGCTCAACTCTCGCGGCGCGGTGCCCACGATCGTGGCGCTGCGCCAGCGGTTCGAGTCGGTCAGGCAATCCGAGCTGCGCCGCCTCGAACCGAAGATGTCGTCGCTGCCGCCCGAAGCGCGTGCGCGGGTTGACGAGATCACGCGGCTCATCATGGAAAAGCTGCTGATCAGTCCGACCGAGCAGCTGAAGTCCGCGTCGGATGCCGACACGGTGGCCGCCTACAGCGATGCCCTGACGCGGCTGTTCGGGCTCGCCGGTGATGACCCGGCAGACGAGACGCTCACCTCCGCGGGATCGACCCGCACCACGAAGAAACCCGCACAGTGACCACACTTCGTCTCGGCAGTCGAGGAAGTCAGCTCGCCCTCTTCCAAGCCAGGCTGGTGGCCAAGCGCCTTCAAGAGGCGGCCGGCACAGCCTGCGAGATCGTCGTCATCAGGACCTCCGGCGATCGTCTGCAAGACGCGCCTCTGTCGGAGATTGGCGGAAAGCGCCTGTTCGTGAAGGAAATCGAGGATGCCCTGCTGGTCGGCGACATCGACCTGGCCGTTCATAGCAGCAAGGACATGCCCGCTGTGTTGCCCGAGGGGCTCGAGGTGGGCGCGGTCCTCGAGCGCGAAGACCCACGAGATGCGCTCGTGTTACCCGCCGTGGGGTCTGACCCCGGTACTGGTACGGGGGTCAGACCCCGGATCGGCACAGGCAGCGTTCGACGCATCGCGCAGCTGCAGAAGCGATTTCCGGGCGCGCAGTTCCTGAACGTGCGCGGCAACCTCGATACACGCCTGAGGAAGCTCGACTCGGGCGAGTACGACCTCCTCGTGCTTGCGGCCGCAGGCTTGCGGCGACTGGGATTTGGCGCGCGCATTTCGGTGTCCGTGCCACTCGATGAGTGCGTACCTGCGCCGGGTCAGGGCATCATCGCGATTGAAGTACGCGCCGGCGATCAGACAACGCGCGACGCCGTATTACAGGTGAACGACGCCGACGCGTCTGACGCCCTGGCCGCAGAGCGCGCGCTCGTGACAGCCCTCGGAGGCGGCTGCCAGATGCCGATCGGCGGCATCGCGCAGCCTGTCGCCGGGCACGGCCTCGAGCTGCACGCGGTTGTGGCATCCCTCGACGGCGCCCGTATCATCCGCTATAAGAGGGTGGGCCCTCGCACGAATGCGGCTGCCCTGGGCCGTGAAGTCGCCGAGCAGCTGCTACAGCAAGGCGCGGCGAACATTCTTCACGAGGCGAGAGAGAACGAATCGCGAATCCCGAATCCCGAATCCCTGCGACTCACGTGATGCGACCCATCGTCTACCTCATCGGAACCGGACCCGGAGACCCGAGTCTCATCAGCGCACGCGGCGCGCGTTACCTCGCCGCGGCCGATGTGGTGCTGTACGACCACCTCGTGCACCCGCGACTGCTCCGCTATCCGCGTCATGAAGCTGAAAAGATCGACGTTGGCCTGGCTTCGCCTCAGCCGCTCGATCAGGAAGCCATCAATTACCTGCTCGTCGAGAAAGCGCGGGAAGGAAAGATCGTCGCGCGGCTGAAGTGGGGAGATCCGTTCCTGTTCGATCGCGGCGGCCAGGAAGCCTTGTTCCTGCACGAGCACGGCGTGCCGTTCGAGGTCGTCCCCGGCATCCCGGCCGCTATCGGCACCACGAGCTACGCGGGCGTTCCGCTCACCTATCCGGGCGGGGGCGACTGCGTGACGTTCATACGCGGCCACGAAGATGAAAGCACCACGGCGCCCAACGTCGACTGGGCGAGCCTTGCGCACCTTGGCGGCACCGTGGTGTGCTACACGGGCGCGAAGCAGCTGCACGAGATTCTCGCCGCGCTGCTCGCCAACGGGTTCGACCCTGCCGAGCCCGCGGCGATTATCTACGACGGCACCCTGCCGACGCAGCGCACGACCGACGGCACGCTGCAGGAACTCGCTGACATGAAGAACCTGCGCACCAAGCCCGCGATTCTCGTCGTCGGCCGCGTGGTGGCGCTGCGCCAGCACCTGCGCTGGTTCGACGAGCGTCCGCTCTTCGGCAAAAAAATTGTCGTGACGCGATCGCGCGAGCAGGCGGGCGAGCTCGTCGACCTGCTCGAGTCGCTGGGCGCCGAGCCGATCGAAGCGCCGATGATTCGCGTGGAACCCCCCGACGACTACGGTCCCCTCGACAAGGCAACGGCCGAGGCAGGCACCTACGACTGGATTATTTTTACGAGCGCGAACGGCGTCGATTTCTTCATGCGGCGGCTGATGGCGGCCGGCGACATCAGAGATCTGAAGGGCGTCAGGCTGGTGGCGATCGGCCCTGCAACATCCGAGCGCCTCGCGAGACACGGACTCAGAGTCGATCTGGAGCCAGCCGAGTCGCGTGCCGAGGCCATTGTGCAGGCACTCCGCGAGTTGGGCGACGTCAAGGGCAAACGGTTCCTGCTGCCGCGCGCCGACATCGCGCGTGAGGTGCTGCCGGAGGAGCTCCGCAGAAGCGGCGCCGACGTCACCGAGGTGGTGGCATACAGAACCGTGCTCGCAGAGATCGAACGTGAAGGCGATCCTGATATCTACCGGATGCTGCTCGAAAAGCGGATCGACGTCGTCACATTCACGAGCGCTTCTACCGTCAAGAACTTCGTGCAGATTTTCGGCACCGAACAGTCGTCCGACTTGCTGAATGCGACAACGGTCGCGTCGATCGGCCCCGTTACCGCCGAGGCCGCGGAGCAGTACGGCATCAATACGGCCATCATGCCCAAGGAATACACCATTCCTGCCCTCGTGCAGGCCATCGTGGACCATTTTCGTAGCGGCGCCCCAGGGCAGCCCGGTGGCGGACCGTCGTAAACTAGCCCCATGAATCCAGTCAAAACGGCGCATGCGCTCGACCTGATTCGCCGTGCCCGGCGGCTGCGCCGCACGACCGGCATTCGCAGCTACGTGCGCGAAACACGCCTATCGGCCGAACAGTTCCTGTACCCCCTCTTCGTGACGACCGGCACCGGCATCCGGCGCGAGGTCCCATCGATGCCGGGGGTTTATCAACTATCGGTGGACGAGGCGGTCCGCGAAGTCGAGGCCGCGCGCGGCGACGGCGTTCCTGGCGTGCTGCTCTTCGGATTGCCTGCGACGAAAGACGACATCGGCTCGGGCGCCTATGACTCGGACGCGCCGGTGCAAAGCGCAGTGCGCGCGATCAAACGCAGCTCGCCGGATACGGTTGTCGTGACGGACGTGTGCCTGTGCGAATACACCTCGCATGGCCACTGCGGTGTCCTCGAAGGCCACGACGTGGCGAATGACGTCACCGTCGAGCAGCTCGTGCGCGCCGCGGTGTCACATGCGACTGCCGGGGCGGATATCGTCGCGCCGTCAGACATGATGGACGGGCGCGTAGGCGCCATCAGGCGAGCGCTCGACGAACGCGGCTTCGAAAGCGTCGCGATCATGTCGTACGCGGTGAAGTACTGCTCCGGTTTTTACGGGCCATTCCGCGACGCGGCCGATTCGGCGCCGCAGTTCGGCGATCGCCGGACGCATCAGATGGATCCCGCCAACGCGGAAGAAGCGTTGCGTGAGGTCGAACAGGATCTCGACGAAGGCGCCGACATCATCATCGTGAAACCCGCAATGCCATACCTCGACATCGTGCGCCGCGTAAAGGACACGTTCGGCCATCCGACCGCGGCCTATCAGGTCAGCGGCGAATACGCGATGATCAAGGCTGCGGCCGAGCGCGGGTGGATCGACGAGCCGCGCATCATGATGGAATCGCTGACGTCCATTGCCCGCGCGGGCGCCGACATCATCATCACGTACTACGCCCGGCAGGCGGCCCGCCTTCTCGCGGGTCGATAGCCACACTCCGACGGACGATCGACCGCCGACCATGGCCCATAGACCATCAGCCAATACGAAGTCGTCAAAGCTCTTCGCCCGCGCTCAGAAGGTGATTCCTGGAGGAGTGGATAGCCCCGTTCGCGCCTTCAAGGCCGTCGGCGGAACGCCGCTGTTCATTCGCAGCGGCTCGGGCTCGCGCATCACCGACGTCGACGGGCGCTCGTACATCGACTACGTCATGTCCTGGGGTCCTCTGATTCACGGGCATGCGCCCGCGAGCCTGACCAGAGCACTCACGTCGGCGGCTCGAAAGGGCACCAGCTTCGGCGCTCCGACCGAGCTCGAGGTCGAGCTCGGCGAGCTCGTGCGCTCGATGATGCCGGCAGTCGCCATGGTCCGCTTCGTCAGCTCCGGAACCGAAGCGACGATGAGCGCCGTGCGCGTCGCGCGTGCGCACACGCGCCGGGAAAAGATCATCAAGTTCGAAGGCTGTTATCACGGTCACAGCGATCAGTTTCTGGTGCAGGCGGGCTCCGGCCTGACGACGCTCGGCGTGCCCACGAGCCCGGGCGTGGCCCGCGCCGTCGCCGCAGATACGCTGCTCGCCACCTACAACGACATCGCGTCTGTGGAGAGGCTGTGCGAGTCGTTTCCCGATCAAATTGCCGCACTCATCATCGAGCCTGTCGCCGGCAACATGGGCGTGGTATTGCCCGAGCGACGATTTCTTCAGCAGCTGCGCGCTGTGTGCACTCGCTATCGCGTCCTCCTCATCTTCGATGAGGTGATCACCGGATTTCGCGTCGGTGCCGGCGGAGCGCAGGAGTGGAGCGGCGTCGCGCCCGATCTCACCTGCCTCGGGAAAATCATTGGGGGCGGCTTGCCCGTGGGCGCGTACGGAGGGCGGGAGGATCTGATGCGACTCGTCGCACCCTCCGGGCCTGTCTATCAGGCGGGCACGCTGTCCGGGAACCCTCTGGCCATGACGGCCGGTTTATGGAGTCTGAAGCGGCTGTCGAAGGGTCTGTACAAGCAGCTGAGTGGGCGCGGCGCGGATCTCGCTGAGGGTCTTGCGGACGCCGCGAGACGGGCGGGCGTCGCGCTGCAGGTGAACGGCATCGGATCGGCCCTGACGCCGTTCTTCACAACCGAGCCGGTCCGGAACTACCAGTCGGCTGTTCGCGCCGATGCGGCGAAGTACGGCGTCTTCTTCAAGGGCATGCTCGCGCGCGGCGTCTACCCTCCGCCCTCTCAGTTCGAAGCGTGGTTCCTGTCCGGCGCGCATACCGCCCGCGACGTCGACAAGACGATCAAAGCCGCGCGCGAAGCAATGGAAGAGGTCGCCGGACGCTGACGAGCTCACATTTGGTCACTGAGCCACGTCCAATGGCGCGTCGAGCCTGACGCGCAGGACCGTTCCGGGCGCGATATCGACTTCGTTGCCTTCGGTTGCCGCGACCGTCCCTCCGCCGCCGATGAGAATGCCCGTGAGCGCTCCGCGCGTGCCCCCGAGAATAGCGCCAATAATCGCACCGACACCAGCGCCGGCCGCCACACGGCCCGTATCGGACTCGCCCTGCAGTGCCTGCATCACCGTCGCGCGGATTGAATAGGTGCGCCCGTCGATCGAGAAGCGGTCGAAGACAAGCGTCAGCTCCCCCTTCCGATTGAGGCCGCGGCTTGCCGGCGTGACCGAGTTGACGACCCCACGCATCACGGAGCCGGCTGGAACGAGCACCCGGCCGTTGCGCTCGTACGGAACGATCGTCGTCGCGTCGAAGCGATCTTCGACCTTGGCGGTACCCGAGTTCAACCGCGACTGCAGCCGCACATCGAACTCGGTGCCGACGGGAATCCCTGTCGCACTGAGCGGCTCTTCGACGGCGGGCCGTCGCGTTGACGAGGTCGATGCAGGCGCTGCGTCCCCGCGCGCCTGGCTGCGAAGCCGATCGATACGGTCGCGCAGATCCGAGTACTCCGCGCGTGTGGCGCCAGACTTGCGCATCTTGACTTTGAGGTAAATCACCTCATCGCGCAGGTCGTCGAGCTCGCGCTCGAGGCCCTCTGCGAGCCGCGCATCACGCTGCCGCAGTCGCGTGACATCCGCGCTTGCGTCGTACACACCGTCCTGAAGCCGCTGAATATCGGCTTGCGTCAACTGGGCCTGTGCCAGCGCCGGCATCGGCAAGAACATGAGCGCCGCTGCGATGATCCATGCCTTCATGAGCCTGTCTCCTTGTGAGGTCATGTCCGGTCTCGAAACGGGACGAAACCCGGGGGGAATTCGTACATAAAAAAGATCGGAAGCACCTTTCGCGCCACCGATCTTTCGACGTCTGCCCGTTGCCTGCAGCTCTTGGCCTTTTGCTGTCTGCTCTCTTTTTTCCCTGTCAGTTCCTCCAGGGCATCAGGCGCTCGATGATGGGTATGCGGGTGAGGTCGTTATAAATAACGGTCACCATCAACATCAACAGCACCGCGAACCCGGCGAGGAACATCTTCTCCTTGACGCGGAGGCTGAAGTCCCGGCGCGCCAGGCCTTCCAGCGCCATGATGAAAATATGGCCGCCGTCGAGAACCGGAATCGGCAGAAGGTTGAGCAGCCCGAGATTGAGGCTGATCGACGCCATCAGCGCGAAGAGAGGCATCCAGCCCTGCTGGGCAGACTCGCCTGAGAGCTGCGCAATCGCGAGCGGCCCCATCAACTGGCGCGTGGATGTCTCGCGCGTGATCAGCTGGCCGATGGTCATGAAGATGAGACTGGCCGACTCGTAGTTGCGCTTGAAGCTCATCGCGAATGCGTCGACCAGGCCCGGCTTGATGCGGGTGACTTCTTCGCCGATGCCGATGCCGATGCAGCCCGCGCCCGATGCGAGCGAGGGGCACCGTCCCGTGTTTGGCTCCGGGACGACGGTGACGTCGACCGGCTTGCCTTCGCGCATGACGGACATCGTGACCGGCGTGTTCGCCCGCTTCGAGACCGCGGCGATGAGCTGCTCGCGCGACGCGATAGCGGCGTTGTCAATGCGGAGGATCACGTCTCCGACTTTGAGGCCGGCCTTTTCGGCGGGAGCTCCGGGCAGCAGCGTGCCCACCAGCGGATGAGAATCGGGCGACACTCCGATGTCGCCAATCTCAAACTTTGTCTGTGGAGTGGGCACGGCCTTGACGGTCATCCGCTTGCCGTCGCGCACCAGCTCGATGTCTGTCTCACGCCCCGCGCGCGTGCCGACTCCGACGAAGAATTGCTCCCAGGTGTCGACGTTGCGGCCGGCCACGGTGACAATCAGATCGCCGCGTTGAATACCCGCTTTCGCGGCCGGCGAATCCGCCGTCACCTGGCCCACCACGGGCGGCTCGTTCTGGTATGCGGGGATGTCGGCGCCGTTCATCAACACGCCCGCGGTGACCACCACGGCGAGGATGAGGTTCATCAACGGCCCCATGATGAGAATCTGGAACCGCTCCCACTTGCTCTTCGACAGGAATTCGTCATCCCGGCCCGAGCGCGGGTCGTCGGGATTCTCGCCGGCCATCTTCACGTAGCCGCCGAGCGGAATCGCGCTGATCACATATTCGGTATCGCCGCGCGTGAAGCCGGCCAGGCGTGGGCCGAAGCCGAGTGAAAATTTGAGCACTCTGACGCCGACACGACGCGCCATGACGAAATGGCCCAGCTCGTGGACGAAGATGAGCACGCCGAGAACGAAGAGAAAAGCCAGGATTGTGGTCAAAAGCTGAACCTCAGACCTTCAATTCTACCGCCTTCGCCAAGGCTATGGCGAGTCCGCCGACGCGCGAGGCGCGCGTAGGCGAAACTCCCGGGCCACATTCTGGGAATAGCCGCGGGCCCAGCGATCGATCTCGCGTATCGCTTCGAGCGCCGGCGCTGGCACCGGAGAGTGCGCGTCCATGGTTTGTTCGATGACGCGCGGGATGGACACAAAAGAAATTTTCTCGTCCAGATAAGACGCCACAGCCACCTCGTTGGCCGCATTCAGGACAACCGCATGGCTGGGCCCCGCTTCGAGCGCGCGATACGCCAGACCGAGACACGGGAAACGCGTGACGTCGGGCTTGTGAAAATCGAGCCGGCCGGTCTCGGTCAGGTCGAGCCGTGCAACAGGAGCTTCCCATCGATCCGGATAGGAACATGCGTACTGAATGGGCAGCTTCATGTCAGCGCCGCCAAGCTGCGCGATGATCGAGCCGTCGGTCAACTCCACCATCGAGTGCACGATCGACTGCGGGTGTATCACGACGTCGATGCGATTGCCCGGAAGATCGAACAGCCAGTGCGCCTCGATCACCTCGAGCCCCTTGTTCATCAGCGTCGCGGAATCGATGGTGATCTTGCGGCCCATCCGCCACGTCGGATGGCGCAGCGCATCCTCCGGCTTGACCCCGGCGAGAGCGGCGAGCGGCATCTCACGGAACGGTCCGCCCGACGCCGTCAGGATGATGCGTCGAATCTCGCTGCGCTGCCGCCCGTGGAGGCATTGATGGATGGCGTTGTGCTCGCTGTCGACCGGAAGGATGGCGACGCCGCGCGCTCGAGCGGCCGCCGTCACGAGCGCGCCTGCCATCACGAGTACTTCCTTGTTGGCGAGCGCGATGGTTTTGCCGGCGTCGATCGCGGCAAGGACGGCCTCGAGCGCATCGGTACCCGACGAGGCGCAGATCACGATGTCGACATCAGGGTGGGTGGCAACGGAAATCAGCCCCTCGCTGCCCGATGTGGATGCGAGCGCCGTGATCGTGGCGCCGAACGCCGCGGCCTGTTCGCGCAGACGATCCGCATTCGACCCGGCGGCAAGCCCGACGATCTTGAGCTTGTCCGGATGCGCGCGGACCACGTCGAGCGCGCTCTGCCCGATCGATCCCGTCGAGCCCAGAATAGCGAGACGTTTCATAGGTCGTGCCTGCCTTGCGGCCGGCTAAAAGCTGTACCTCACGAAGATGTAGTACACCGGCGCCGCGAACAGCAGCGCGTCGATGCGATCGAGCACGCCGCCATGACCCGGAATCACTGCGGATGCGTCTTTCATGTCGACGCTCCTCTTCAGCATCGACTCGAACAGATCGCCGACGATGCCGACCGCGGCAATCGCGAGCCCGAGAACGGCGCGCGCAGGAAGGCCCATCTGGGGAAGCCACCAGTGTCCGATGACCGCAAGACTCAACGCCGCGCCGGCGAATCCTCCGATCGCGCCCTCGATGGTTTTCTTCGGGCTCACCACTGGGGCGAGCAAGTGCCGGCCGAACGCGCGCCCGCTGTAGTACTGAAACGTGTCGCTCATCGCCACGGTAAGAATCAGCAGGAGTGCGGCCTCCCTGCCAAGCATCCAGCGCGTGGCCGCTAGCAACCCGAGAGGCAACCCGATGTAGATCGGCGCGAATGCCGCGATCGCCGCCGACTGCAGAGCGCCGCCACTCGCCAACCGCGTAGCCGGCGCGGAGAGCGCGAGCGCCGAGAGTCCCAGCGTGGCGCCTGCGATCGCCACGTCGACGGGCATGCCCGGGACCGCAGACGTCACGCAGACGAGCGCAACGGCAATACTGCCAGCGGGCCGCGACACGTGCGCGCCCGCCCTCGCGGCAATGCCGGCATACTCGCCGAACGCGAGGACCGCCACGATCACCGCAATGCCGACCAGGAAAATTGGCTGCAGGAACCACAGCGCAGCAATCGCGCCGACCAGCAGAATCGCCCCGCTGATGAATCTAATCATGTCCCGGCTTCTCGCGTGTCCCTGCCTCCGCGAGCTGCGCCTCGCGGCGTTCGGCCGCCCGGTGTGCGCGCGGCAACGTACTCCTTGGTGTTGCGGTGTCCCACTAACGTGAGAGCGCTGGCGTGGGGTTGATGCCGCCGTAGCGGCGGTCTCGCTTCTGATACGCGAGCACGGCCTCGAGCAGATGACGGCGGCGGAAGTCGGGCCAGAGCGTATCGGTGACCCAGATCTCCGCATACGCGATCTGCCACAACAGGAAGTTGCTGACGCGCATCTCGCCGCTGGTGCGGATCAGCAGATCGGGATCGGGTTGCCCCGCCGTGTAGAGAAACTCCGCAAACTTCCGCTCATCGAGATCCTGTGGCCGCACTCCGGATTCAATCGCCCGGCGCGCGGCATCGACGATTTCTGCGCGGCCGCCGTAGTTGAGCGCGATGTTGAACAACATGCCGGTATTGCGGGCGGTCGCTTCCTGGCCCGCCTCGAGCTCCTGCAGCACGTCGCCGGACAGCTCGTCGGTGCGCCCGATGACGCGAAAGCGAATGTTGTTGCGGTTGATCGCGTCGAGCTCGAGCCTCAGATACCGCTTGAGCAGCGTCATCAGCGCCGTCACTTCAGTGACGGGACGCTTCCAGTTCTCAACGGAGAACGCGTACAGGGTGAGCGCGCGGATGCCCAGGCGCGCCGAAGTCTCGACCGCATCGCGGACCGATTCGATGCCGGCGCGGTGCCCCTCGACGCGCGGCAGGTGGCGCTGTGCGGCCCAGCGGCCGTTGCCGTCCATGATGATGGCAATGTGCGACGGGAGCGCGTCGAAGTTGACTTCGCGCGCGAGCGTTTCGTCGGGAGATCCTCTGGGAATGGTTTCCAGAATCTGTTCGAGAGACATGCCCATCAGAAGGATACCGGAGCGGCCGCATCGTAATCAACGCGAACGAGATACAGCCCCGAAGAGGGCGCCGTCGGGCCCGCGGCGGCGCGGCTCCCGGACGTAATCAGGCTTCGAACCGACGCGGGAGTGCGCCGGCCGTCACCCACCTCGATGAGGGTGCCGACGATGGTGCGCACCATGTACTTCAGAAAGCCGGTTCCCTCGATTTCATATGTCAAGAGACGACCGCCGCCTGCCAGATGTTCCTCGGTCCAAATCGAGCGCGTCATGGTGCGTATGCTCGTCCGTTTTTCTGCCGTCGCTTCGGTTCGCCCTTTCCGGACCAGCGGCGCTGTCTTCGCCTGAAAGCACGAAAAATCGTGCTCGCCGAGCAGCTCGCGCGCCGCGTCCCCCATCGCACTGAGGTCGAGCTGGCGCGAGATATGCCACGCAAACCTCCGCTGAAAAGGGCTCATGACGCGCGTGTTGCTAATCCGGTACCGATACATTTTCGACCGCGCCGAGAAACGTGCGTTGAAGCCAGGTGGCGCGACGTCGACCGACAACACCCGGACATCCTCTGGCAGCTTGGCGTTGAGCGCTCGGAGCAGATCGTGCTCCGCTATGGTGTTCGCGAGCTTGAAGCTCGCGACCTGCCCAAGCGCGTGCACGCCCGCATCCGTCCGCCCCGCGCCCGCCACGGTGACGTGCTTGCCTTCTATGGCCGCCAACGCGAGCTCGAGCTCTGCCTGCACCGAGCGCGCATTCGCCTGCCGCTGGAAACCGGAGAAATCGGTCCCGTCGTAGCTGACTGTGACTTTGAAAGTACGCATACGCTGTTACTTGCTACGGTTCCGGGTGCTGGGTGCTGGGGTTCTGAGGTGCCGGTTCTGGGTGCTGGGTTCCGGGGTTCGCGCGCGAGAACCGAGAACGCAGAACACGAACCCGAACCTCAGAACCCCAGCACCCAGAACCCAGAACCGTTTATTGCGGTCTTGACCCCGGCTTTACGACCGGAACGCCCTTCGCACACAGAGGGCATGTGTCCGGGTCGTAGGTAGGCACCTCGAGAGTGACGAGCGCATACGACGGCACGCCGAAGTCGATCGCGCCACCGCTGCGATCCGCGATTGCCGCCACCCCGACGACCTGGGCACCCCCCTCGCGCGCCACTTCCATCGTCTCGCGCGTCGACTTGCCCGTCGTGAACACATCCTCGACAACGAGCACGCGATCGGCGGATGTCATCGCAAATCCACGGCGCAGCGTCAACGCGGTCCCACCGGCGCGCTCGGCGAACATCGCCCGAACATCCAGCGCACGCGCGACTTCGTGACCGATGATGAGTCCGCCCAGGGCCGGGGACAGCACCAATGTCGGGTTCAAATGCCGGACCCGTTCGGCGATGGCGGCTCCGAGCGATTCCGCGCTCCTCGGGTGCTGCAGTACGAGCGCCGACTGCATGTAGCCTGGGCTATGCAGCCCCGATGAAAGGCGAAAGTGGCCCTCCAGATACGCGCCCGTTCGCCGATACAAATCCAACGCCTCGTTTTGTTCCATATCAACGGCGTAGTATACGATGCCGCTGCAGTGCCTCCCGTGTCCGCCATCGTGATCACGAAGAACGAAGCCGACGCGATTGCCGACGCATTGGCGTCCCTCTCCTGGGCCGACGAAATCATCGTCGTCGATGCGGAGAGCACGGACGACACCGTCGCGATCGCGCGCCAGTTCACCGAACGTGTGTACGTCAGGCCGTGGAACGGGTACGTCGAGCAGAAGAATCACGCCGCTTCGCTGGCGGAGCATGACTGGATCTTTTCGCTCGATGCCGACGAGCGCGTCACGGACGAGTTACGGGATGAGATCCGTACGCTGGTTCGATCGGAACCGACGATGCGCGGGTACAGGATGCCGCGGGTGTCGTTCTATCTGGGGCGCTGGATGCGGACGACCGACATGTATCCGGACTACCAGCTGCGGCTGTACGACCGGCGCCGGGCGCGATGGGACGGGATGCACGTGCACGAGTCCGTCAAGGTTGAGACGGGAGTCGCCGGCTACCTGAACGGCGAGCTGCAGCACTATCCGTACAAAGATCTATCCGAGCATCTGATCCGCATGGACCGGTACACGACGCTCGCGGCACGGCAGATGTTCGAGAAAGGCAAGCGTGCGACGCGTCTCGAGCTGCTGTTTCACCCGCCGATCGCCTTCGCACGCAACTACATCCTCAAGGGCGGGTTTCGCGACGGCAAGCCCGGGCTCATCATCTCGCTCGTGAACTCGTATTACGTGATGCTGAAGTTCGCGAAGCTCTGGGAAATGCAGCGCGACTAGACGCTGGACTCCGGACCTTAGACTCTCGACTTTTGACTTTCGACTCTCTCGACTCTTTCGACTCTTTCGACTCTTTCGACTCTTTTGAATTTTGATGTTCTCCATTCACGTAGACACGGCACGGACGTGGCGAGGCGGACAGCGGCAGGTGCTGCTGACCGTGCTCGGTCTCCGCGAACGGGGCCATCGCACGGTGCTCGTCGCGCATCCCGAGGGGGAGCTCGCCGGCCGCGCGTCTGAAGGGCACGATCTCATCCGCCTCGCGCCGCGCGCCGAGGTCGATCTGCACGCCGCGTGGAAGCTCTCGCGCATCATCAAGGACCTGCGGCCCGACATCCTGCACGCGCACGACCCGCATGCCGTTGCCCTCGCGTCGCTCGCGCTGTCGTTTCTCACGAGCGGAAAATGCCCGGGCCTTGTTGCGTCCCGCCGCGTCGCATTCCATCTCAAAGGGAATGCCTTCTCTCGCTGGAAATACCATCAGGTGGACTGCTTCATCGCCGCCTCGCGCGCGATCCAGGACATGCTGATCGGCGATGGCATCGATCCCGATCGGGTGGTCACCGTCTACGAAGGGATCGACCTTCATCGCGTGCAGAGCGAGCCCGCGGCGAACATTCACGCCGAGTTCTGGCTGCCGACGCAGGCGCCGATTGTCGGGGCGGTGGCGGCGCTGACCCAGGAGAAGGGCCACAAGTACCTGATCGATGCGGCGGCGCTCGTCGTGCGCGAGGTCCCAGACGCGCGGTTCGTGATCCTTGGCGAAGGAGACCTCCGCCCCACACTCGAGCGGCAGGTCAAGGAGCTGCACCTCGACAAACACGTACTGCTGCCCGGTTTTCGCGCCGACATCCTGTCGTTCATCAAAGGCTTCGATCTCTTCGTCATGAGCTCGCTGTTCGAAGGGCTGGGCACGTCGCTGCTCGATGCGATGGCCCTATCCAAGGCAGCTGTCGCCAGCGACACGGGAGGAATTCCCGAAGTGGTCTCGCACGGCGAGACCGGACTGCTGGTGCCGCCACGCGACGCCCGCGAGCTTGCCTCGGCGATCGTGACGCTGCTGAAAGATCCAGGCAGACGGGAGCGCATGGGATCCGCCGGCCTCGAGCGCGTGAGGCGCTTGTTCAGCGCCGACGGGATGGTCGAGAAGACGCTGGGCGTGTACCGGACGCACGCCGGACGCCACGAAGGGGAGGGTGGCACAAGCCCTGGAGCGGGCAGTCCGCATTTCCCTGCCCGCGATTGAAACCGCACTGATTCGACATGCCAAGGTGGCACAACGAGAAGTCGTATTTCACCGGATCATCCGCATCCAGCCGCCGAAGTGATGCCGTGATGTCGGCCGCCATTCTCCAGCCAGGGCTCGTGTAGCGCGTCAATCCGAGACAACGTCCCACTCGAATGACGTGGGTGTCGAGCGGCACGACGAGCTTCGACGCAGGCACGTTCTTCCAGATACCGAAATCAACAGCATCGCTGCGGACCATCCACCGGAGAAAGAGGTTCAGCCTCTTGCACGCGCCTCCGCACGACGGCCGCGAGAAGAAGTACGCGACGCCGGGACGTGGCGTGCGTCTGCCGTACGCGGGCCGCAGGTCGGTCTGCAGCGCGCGGGACGAGAACGAGTCGATCGCCGCCGACAGATCGGGCGCGGCGGCATCGTACCCTTCGAGAAAGAACGCCTCGATCGAGCCCTTCTGCAACATGCGTTGAAGGACGATGACGAGCGCCGTCAGATCCTCGCCCTTCGTCCACCGGTGAACGATGGGCTTCAGATCGCGCGCCTGCCGCCTGGGTTTGAACGACCGCACGTACGCAGATGGCGAACGCCCCATCACCGCCAGGAGGCGCTCGATCGATTGCAGCACGCTCGCAACGCGGCCAAAGGCGAGCGCCGCGGCGCAGAATCCAGCGACTTCCCTGTCCGCGGGATCGTCGAAGCGGCGCACGAGCTGGATGGGATCGGTGGCCGAATCGACGCAGTTGAACGACGCGTAGAGCGCGTCGAGCCGTTCCTTCAGCACGCTACTGAAACCGTTCGGCGCCCGGCGCGTGTTTGTTCACATAGACCGTACGGCCGCCGACGAGGGTCGCCGCAACGCCGCCTTTGAAGTGCCATCCGGCAAAGGGCGTGTTGCGCGCCTTCGATCGGAACGTCGCCGGATCGATCGTGACCGCAAGGTCTGGCGCAAGAATCGACACGTCCGCGATGGCGCCTTCGCTGAGCGTCCCCGCGGGGACGTTGAGGATGCGGGCGGGGTTGGTCGACAGCAGCTCGATGAGCCTCGGCAAACGTATGAGGCCTGCGTGGATGAGCCGGTCGAAGCAGATCGACACACACGTCTCGAGGCCCACGATTCCGAACGGCGCGAGGTCGAACTCCATCTTCTTCTCGTCGTAGTGATGAGGAGCATGGTCGGTCGCGATCACGTCGACGCTGCCGTCCACGATGCCCTTGAGCATCTCGTCGCGGTCGGCTGCCGCGCGGAGCGGCGGGTTCATCTTCATGTTCGTGTCGTAGCTCACCGGCGTCGACAACGACTCGTCGGTCAGCGTGAAGTGGTGCGGCGCAACCTCGCACGTCACGCGCGCGCCGTGCAGCTTCCCCTCGCGCACCGCGCGCAGCGACGTCGCCGCGCTCATGTGGCAGATGTGCACGGATGCTCCCGTCACCTCCGCCAGGGCGATATCGCGCTGCACCATGATCGACTCGGCCACGCCAGGAATACCGCGCAGCCCGAGCGTCGATGCGTGGTACCCCTCGTGAGCTACCCCTTCTCCCTTCAGCGACGGATCTTCACAATGCTCGAGCACCGGCATGTTGAACATGCCTGCGTACTCGAGCGCGCGGCGCATCAGCAACGCGGTCTTTACCGGCCGCCCATCGTCGGAGATCCCCACGCAACCCGCCGCCCGGAGCTCGGCGATGTCGGCGAGCTGATCGCCGTTCGAGCCCTTTGACACGGCGCCGATGGGATAGACGCGCGCCAGACCCGCCTGCACAGCCTTCTGAAGGATGTACTCGGTCACACCGGCGTTGTCGTTGATCGGTGTCGTGTTCGGCATGCAGGCGACCGCGGTGAACCCTCCTGCCACGGCCGAGGCCGTGCCCGTCGCCACGGTTTCCTTGTGCTCCTGGCCGGGCTCGCGCAGATGGACGTGCATGTCGAAGAGTCCGGGTGTCACCACGAAGCCGGCCGCCACCTCGATGACGGTCGCACCATCGACCGGCAGATCCTTGCCGACGCGCGCGATCCGGTCGCCGTCGATCAGGATGTCGAACGTGCCGTCGAGTCCATTCGCCGGGTCGACGACCCGCCCGCCCTTAAGCAGCCGCTTCATGTTCCGCTCCACCCGCCAGGAGATACAAAACCGCCATGCGCACGGCGACGCCGTTCGCGACCTGTTCGAGAATCACCGAGAATGGGCCGTCAGCGACGTCCGAGTCGATCTCGACGCCGCGGTTCATCGGCCCGGGGTGCATGATGATGGCATCCGGCTTCGCGCGGCGCATCCGCTCGCGCGTCATCCCGAACACCGTGAAGTACTCGCGCAGCGAGGGGAAGAACGCACCCTGCATCCGCTCGAGCTGCACGCGAAGGAGCATGACGACGTCCGCGCCTTCGACCGCTTCGTCCACCGACGTGGTTGCCGTCACGCCTTCCCGCTCGATGCCGTACGGCATCAGCGTCGGCGGCCCGCTCACCCACACATCGGCTCCAAGCTTCGTCAGGAGCTGCACGTTCGAGCGCAGCACGCGGCTGTGCAGCAGATCGCCGACAATCGCCACCTTCAAGCCCTTGATGCGTTTCTTGTGTTCGCGGATGGTGAACGCATCGAGCAGCGCCTGGGTCGGATGCTCGTGCATCCCGTCGCCCGCGTTGATGATGCCGGCGCGGCAGATTCGCGACAGCAGGTGGCAGGCGCCGGAGTAGGCATGTCGCAGCACGATCATGTCGGGGGCCATCGCCTCGAGGTTCAGCGCGGTGTCGACGAGCGTTTCGCCTTTGACGAGACTCGACGTCTGCGCCGCGATGTTGAGGGTGTCCGCGCTCAGCCGCTTCTCGGCAATCTCGAACGACGTGCGCGTTCGCGTGCTCGCTTCGAAGAACAGGTTGACGACGGTCTTGCCTCGCAGCGCGGGAACTTTCTTGATCGGGCGATCGCCGATCTCCCGCATCGCCTCGGCGGTGTCGAGGATGAGCAGAATCTCTTCCGGCGTCAAATCCGAGATGCCGAGCAGATCCTTGTGCCGCAGCTTCGAGAGCGGAGCGACCTGTTGCGTGGTCATGGGCGCGACCTCATTACGTCTGGACCACCGAGACTTCGTCGGTGCCGTCGGTCTCCGACAAACGCACGGTGACTGTTTCCTTGAGCGACGTGGGCACGTTCTTGCCGACGTAGTCGGCCTTGATCGGCAACTCGCGATGCCCGCGATCGACGAGCACGATCAGCTGAATCTCCTTCGGGCGCCCGAAGTCGATCAGCGCGTCGAGGGCCGCGCGAATCGTCCGTCCCGTGTAGAGCACGTCGTCCACGAGCAGAATCTTCTGGTCGTCAATCGAAAACGGGATCTCCGTCCGACGCACGAGGGGCTGGGGACCGACGGTGTGCCGCATCACGTCGTCGCGGTACAGCGTGATATCGAGGGCGCCGGTCCGCACCGGGTCGTTGGTGATCTGTTCGAGCACCTTGGCGAGGCGCTTGGCGAGGACGTCGCCCCGCGTGCGGATGCCGACCAGGGCGACATGCTCGGTTCCCCGGTTGCGCTCCAGAATTTCGTGCGCGATCCGCGTCAGCGTGCGTCCCATACGGTCGGCGTCCATGATGATCGGCATCAGGCAAGCCTCGACGGCAGACTGGTATGTGGAATTTTGGCGAGGAGGGCGGTGCGCGTCTTCATAACTCTTGTCGGCCTCGCTGTGCCGCTCTTAAAGAGATGCGAAGAGTATACCTTAATCTAGGGAACTTCTGAGCGCGCCGTCGCCTGCATGACAGGGGCGGCAAAATCGTAAAGGCCTTGCGCCGAAAGCAGATAGGCGCGGGCGCTGCCGACCGGCTCTCCTTGATTGCCGGTGCCCGCGAGATAACCGTCAACCAGCCGCGCGAAGAATCTGTCGGGCCAGTTCGCGTGCGCGCCGTCGCCGGCGGTGTTCACTTCCTCGACGTCGCGCCAGACGACCTGCCCGTCAACGTCGTACGGCACTTTGTAGCGTGAGATTTTCTTTCCTGCGAACTCCACTGTGTGCTCGACGTGGTGCAGGAACGTGACCTCGTCGTGATCGCTGCCGAGCAAGAGGATCTTTCCCCCGAGCGCGCGAAACCTGTCGAGGGGAGTGCCGGTGCCGTACGGAAGATTCCACTGGTGCTCCGCCATCAGACGATCGGCATGCGCACCCGCAGCGGCGAATCGCGCGATGTGGTTGTTGACGACGGTGCCAGGGAACGTCCGGAAGAACTCGACCAGAACGCCATGCGCGCGGGCCGACCGCGTCGTCAGCGCATCGAACGCTGGCTGCTTTTCGAGGACCTCCTTTTCCTGTTCCGGCGTGAGCACTCCCCGACCAACGTCGTCGTAGTAGTTCGGACAGCCGACATACATCATCAGCGTGCCCGCAGGGCCGAGCACGTCGCGCAACGCAAGATGGATTTGATCGGGGCCGCCGGCCACCTCTCCAGCGCTTCGCACCGACGCATGGAGCATCACGACATCGCCCGGGACTACGCCAAGCGCACGAAAGTCTCGAGCAAGCTGCTTTCGCGACCACATCTTTTTGCTCTCTGCCCTTTGCTCTCTGCTCTGCTCTGCTCTGCTCTGCTCTGCTCTCTGCCTTACGTCCGTCATCGTTCGTAGAACGGAATGAACGTAATCGGACGGTCTTCGGTAAAGGCCTTCGTAAAGATGTCCGTTCGCGCAAAGCCGTCGAGGTCGCGCGCGATCGGAAGACCGAAGTAATAGAGAACGGTTGGCGCGATGTCGACGACCGATGCGCGCATAAGATTGCCTTTGGCGACCTGCCGGCCGTACGCCATGACGAAGCCATCCGGCGCGCGCTCGTGGCTGCCGCTGAGCTCGGGATCGCCGATGACACGCTCGAGCACCCGCTTGCCAAGACTCAGGGGCTCCATGCCGAAACCGGACACGACGAGCAGGAGATCGTCGGGGCCAAGCGACGTCATGGCACGTCCGACGATCCCATCGAGATAGGTGTAGTACTGCTCGAGCACGCGCCCATGCCGGAGCCGCTCCTCATCAGACACATCGCCGAATTCGCGCGGCAGCGCGTAGCGCAGGTAGTAGTGGCCGACGGCATCGATGCCCGGATAACGGATGGCCGTGAACTGCACCGGCCGGACGGCACCGAACGACTCGGCGATCTGCTCGGCAGCGGCGTCAGCCGCCAGCGCGTTCGCCGGCATCACCTGACCTTCGCGCAGCGGCGTACCCGACGCCGGTTGCGCGGCAAACGCGATCGACCCAGCGCCGCGCGTGCCGCTCAGGCGCGCGGCGCGCGCCTCATCCGCCGCCTCGGGTGGATACGCGAGCGGCAACTCGCCCGATGACCCCATGACTGATGCCGGATCGCGATGGAGAAATTCGTCGCTGATGAGATAGCCGTTCACGCCGTGCGCCGGATACGTCAGCGGCCAATCGATGACGCCGGCGGTAATGCCATAGCCACTCAGCAGCTCCCAGATCGGACGTGCCCGCACCGCGTCGGAAGCGCGTCCTTTTTCTTCGATCAATCCGAGGCGTACCAGCGCCTGCGCGAAACAGAAGTCCGGCAGCAGATCCAGCGGCTGATCCGATCCGGGAACCACATACCGGCCTGCCGAGTACACGCTGGTCTTGTACGGCAGCTTCCCGGTTGCCACCGCGGTCCACACCGGCGCGGGCTGTGTGGGGCGCAGCGTGGCGAGGTGCATCACCGCGCCGCCGTCGAGGAGGCGGCCGAAATTCGGGAATCGGCCGCCAGCCGTATTCGGCGCGATGACCTCGAGCGATGCCCCGTCGAGGAGAATCATGTACACGCGCGAGCTCGACTGCGCCGGTACAAGCTGCACCGCGACAGGCGTTCGAGGAGGTGGCGTCGGCTCTCCGGCGCCGCGCAGGTACAGCGGCCCCGCCAGCGAAGCCACGAGCACGAGCCCAAATACCGCGGCAACGATACGCCGGCCACGCTGCAATCGCGTCTGCACCAACGCGAGGCTTACGCACAGAACGGCGCACAAAGACTCGACGAGTGCGCCATTGGTAATGCGTGCCGCCGCGTCGGGGCCCAACACCGATCGAAAGCCGTCGAGGTTCAGCCAGGTGACGACGGCAATCATGCAGACCGCCATCGTGCCGAACGCAGCGAGAAGCCGCAGGCTGATCCATCCCGGCGGCCGCACCTCGACGGCGAACAATTGACGCAGCACGATCAGGCCGTAGAAGAATGCAGCGGCATGGATGCCGTAAAACGCAGCCCACGTCAGGATGAGGCGCGCGACCGGCACCGATCCCAGCTGAACCATCGGATTGAGCTGCAGCACGAGCAACGCGACATACGCGCCGACGAGCGCACCAGCAATGAGCGCATTGGTGAGCATGCGAAGGTATTGCATCGGCCGGATCATGATATCGCCCTTCGCGTCGTATACTTTCCACGTGCCCCTGGACGTCGCAGCCGAAGTCATTTCGAACATCCACTTGTCTTCCGATTACAACGTCATCGCACTCGCCGCTCCTGAGATCGCAGAGCGGGCGCTTCCGGGACAATTCGTGATGGTAAAAGCCGGCGATCGCCTCGAGCCGCTGCTCCGCCGGCCTTTTTCGGTGTTCGAGGTGCTCCGTGAGAACGGCCGGATCACCGGGCTCTCGCTCCTGAGCAAACGCATCGGCCCATCGACGACGCTCATCTACGAGGCCAGACCTGGCGATCGAATTCAATGCCTCGGGCCGCTCGGACGCCCGTTCGTCCCCGTCGCCGCACCGGACGAAGCATGGCTCGTTGCCGGCGGCGTCGGCCTCGCGCCATTCGCCACGCTCGCACAAGCCCTGCGCGAGCGCGGCACGAACGTGACGCTCTACTACGGCGCCAGGCGCGCGAGTGAGCTGTTCTACCTCGACATGTTTCGCAGCATGGGCGTCGAGCTCGTGCTGACCACTGAAGACGGAAGCCTCGCCGAGCGTGGACGAATCACCGCTCCACTCGAGCGGGATCTGAAAACACGGCCGGCAGACGCGGCCGTCATGGTCTACGCGTGCGGCCCCGAGCGCATGCTCGCCGCGGTGGCCAGACTCGCGGCGGCGTACGGACGGCCGTCACAGGTATCAGTCGAGCGCGTGATGGGATGCGGAGTGGGCGGCTGCTACAGCTGCGTCATTCCCGTTCAGACATCCAACAGCAAACCGCACTTCGTGCGTGCGTGCCTTGCCGGGCCGGTATTTCGCGGCAGTGAGATCAGCTGGGGAGCTGCCGAATAACCATGGACCTGTCAGTGCGGATCGGCACACTCACCCTGAAGAACCCGCTCATCGCCGCGAGTGGTTGTTTCGGGTACGGCACCGAGTACGCCGACCTGGTCGATCTGTCGTCGCTCGGCGGCGTCGCGGTCAAGGGTCTCTTTCTCGCCGAGCGTGAAGGGCATCCGCCGCCCCGCATCGTCGAAACACCTGCAGGGATGTTGAACGCGATCGGCCTCCAGGGTATAGGCGTGCACCGCTTCATCGCGGAAAAAATGCCCGAGTTGCGGGCTCGAGGCGCTGTCGTCATCGTCAATATCTGCGGAACGACGCTGAACGAGTATGTCGAGCTCGCGACGATCCTGTCGGATGTCGAGGGGGTCGCGGCACTCGAGCTGAACATCTCGTGTCCGAACATCAAGGAGGGCGGCATCACGTTTGGCTGCAGCCTCCATGGCACGGCAGATGTCGTGGGCGCCGTGCGCGCTGCCACGCGACTGCCTGTCATCCCCAAGCTGACCCCGAACGTCACCGACATCAGCGCGATAGCCAAAGCAGCGGAGGACGCAGGCGCCGACGCCGTTTCTCTGGTCAACACCTTTCTCGCGATGGCGATCGATGTCGAGACACGACGGCCGAGGCTCTCGAACATCGTGGGCGGGCTCAGCGGCCCCGCGATTCGCCCGATCGCGGTGCGCATGGTGTACGAGTGCCGGCAGAAAATCCGCATTCCGATTATCGGCATGGGCGGCATCGCGACGGCGAACGACGCGCTCGAATTCATCATCGCCGGAGCCGCCGCCGTCCAAGTCGGCACGGCGAACTTCGCCGATCCGCTGATCTGGCCGAAGCTGCTGAACGGCCTGCGTAGTTACGGCGAGCGCCATGGCATCAACGCTATCGCCGATCTCGTCGGGACCATCGACACGCGGGCGCGCGAACAGGAATGGATCAGCTCCTAGTCGCGCTCGACGTCGACAACGCCGTGCAGGCGACCGAGCTGGCCCTTCGTCTCAAGGACCGCGTCGGCGGGATCAAGATCGGCAGCACGCTGTTTACGGCTGAGGGACCCGCCCTCGTCCGCCGGCTGATCGATCAAGGCCATCGCGTGTTTCTCGATCTGAAGTTCCATGACATCCCGCATCAGGTGGCCGGCGCTGTGGCGGCTGCGACGAAGCTGGGGGCCTGGATGCTCACCGTCCACGCGTCCGGAGGCAGCGAGATGCTGAAGGCGGCCAGGCGGGCCGCGAACCAGGCCGCTGCCGCGGCCAACAGGCCAGCCCCCATTATCGTGGCGGTGACGGCGCTGACGAGCCTCGACGACAACGCTTTACGCGAAATCGGCGTCGACCGATCGATGGAGCGGCAGGTCGAGGCACTCGCGGCCCTCGCCTCACACGCTGGGCTCGACGGCGTCGTCGCATCGCCGCTGGAGATCGCGGTGCTCCGAGCGAAATTCCCCTCGCTCACGATTGTCACGCCTGGCATTCGTGCCTCGTCTGCGGCAGCGGACGACCAGTCGCGCACACTGAGCGCAAAGGAGGCGATTGCCGCGGGCGCCACCTATCTCGTCGTGGGACGCCCCATCGTCGCCGCGGCCGACCCCCGCTCGGCGGCCGAGGACATCGCGCGATCGTGCGCCTGACGATCTACAGCAAACCGGGCTGCCACTTGTGCGATGAGATGAAATCCACAGTCCGTCGCGTCCTGTCTTCGCGAACCGCTGAACTCCAGACCTCCATCGACGAAATCGATATCTCTGGCGATCCCGCGCTGATCGATCGGTACGGTCTGGAGATTCCTGTGCTGCTGATCGATGGGAAGAAGGCGGCGAAATATCGCGTCTCGGAGGAGGAACTCCGCAGAATGCTGGACGGACGAAGCGGCGCGTAGCGATCGTCGGGGTTGTGGGGATCGTGGTCTTCCCCACGAACCCCACTCACCCTGCGAGCGCTTACTTTGCTGTCACGATGTGGAACCCGCGTCGGTTGCGCTGCCAGCACGCCTCGTTTTCTTCCGTGCACACTGGCTGTTCCTTGCCCTTGCTGACGGTCGTGATGCGATCGGCCGGCACACCGAGGCTGACGACGTAGTCCTTCACCGCGGCAGCGCGCCTTTCGCCAAGCGCAAGGTTGTATTCCGATGTGCCGCGGGTGTCGGCATGCCCTTCCACCGTGATGCGCACGGACGGCCATCGCTTGAGGTAGTCGGCGTTTCGCGACGCAGCCGCGCGCCCATCGTCACGCAGCACTGAGCTGTCGTAATCGAACAGCACATCACCCAGTACGCGCTCAGCGTTCAGTTGTTCGACCGTCTTCTTCGCGAAGATCTGATCTTCCGTGAGCGGCGCCGGCGGCGGTGGCGGCGGCGGAGTGGGTTGTGGCGGCGGCGGTGGCGGCGGTGGCGGCGCAGCCGGTGGTGGTGGCGGTGCCGGAGCCGGGGCAGGCACGGGCCTCTTGCAGGCCGCGGCCGTCAATCCCAGGATGGCGCACAGTGCGCCGACCAGCAGGAAACGTCGCATGAGATTCTCCTAGCTGAAGTTGTATGTTGGACGAGCGGATCGCGTGACAGAGTACCGTGGCGCCGTACGAGTGTCAATTATCTCAGGCATTGTTGGGAGATAGAATGCGCCTGCATGGAGGTGTTGCTCGAACGAACGTTTGAGGCCGAACAGCGGCACTTCTGGTTTCGCGGCTTCAGACGGTTCGTCGCGCCGTTGATCGAGGAGGCGACAGCAGGGCGGCCGATGCCTCGATTGCTCGACGCGGGCTGCGGCACCGGCGCAAACCTTCCCTTCCTCCAGCAGTACGGCGTCGCGTTCGGACTGGACTACTTCTGGCGTGGACTCGAGTTCGGCCGCTCGCGCAATTTCCCCCGATTGCTGCAGGGCAGCGTGACGCAGCTCCCGTTCTCGACTGCGTCGATCGACGTGGTGCTGTCGTTCGACGTGCTCTACTGCCTCGAGGCGGACGCCGAGCGCGCCGCCATCGACGAGATGTTTAGAGCGCTCAGGCCCGGCGGTGCGGCCGTCATCAATGTTGCGGCGCTGGATATTCTGAAGGGCGACCACTCGTCCCTCAGCGGCGAAATCCGCCGATACACCAGGCGGCAGCTCAGTGAAAAGCTGACCAGGGCGGGCTTTCAGATACGGCGAATGACCTACACCAATGCCTCGCTTTTCCCGATCACGTTGACGATACGCGCACTTCAGCGGATGCGCGGGGTGAGGGAGGGACACGAAAACACGGGCGATTTTTACGTGCCGCCCGCCCCCGTCAACGCGCTGTTCTCGGGTTTGCTCGCCCTCGAATCGAATATCGTCGCGACAGGCATCGACATGCCGTTCGGTAGCTCCTTGCTCTGCCTGGCGCAGAAACCCTGACCACGAAGGCGGCCATCGTCTTCACATCTGGTGCACGGGCAGCGGCGCTCCAGCTGTGGTCTTGGACACGGGCCTCGGCGGCACGGCCTTCGACTGGAGCCATGTTCAGCCCGCAGTGGCCTCATTCACGCTCGTCTGCTCTTATGACCGGGCGGGGATGGGCTACAGCGATCCGGGACCGAAGCCAAGGACAAGTCAGCAGATCGTCAGCGAGCTCGCAGCGCTCCTCGACAGAAGCGGCGTGCCCGGGCGGGTAGTACTCGTGGGGGCGTCTATTGGCGGATGGAATACGCGTCTTTTTGCCAGCACGCAAGCGAGACGCGTCGCGGGTCTGGTCCTGGTCGACGCGAGGCATGAGAATCAGGGCGAACAGTTGGCCGCTGCCGGCGCCCCCGAGAATCCCCCGGCAATCGCCTACGTCGCACCCCTCGTTGCATATTCGGGCATGGCACGGTTGCTTGGCATTGCTCCCGGACTGCCGGCAGGTTCGTTCACCCGCGACGTCAGAGATTACGCGCAGGCTACGCGCTTCCGCTCGAGTGCTTTAGCAACGGCAGCCAGCGAATTGCTGAACGGCACAGAAAGCGCGAAACAAGTGAGATCTGCCAGGAGGGAGCTGGACATTCCCGTTGTGGTTGTGTCCGCAGGTCGGCGCAGTCCCGGCATTCAGGAGGTGCTGTCTGCTCTCCAACGCGATCAACTCACCCTGTCGAAGCGATCGTGTCAGGTCACTGCCGAGCGTTCGGGTCACGGAATCGCAACAGCTCAGCCAGAGATTGTGATCGATGCCATTCGGGCCGCCGTCGAAGCCTCCCGTCATGCCACCGCACTACCGGATTGCCACGCCATCACTCAGCGCGCCTCAACGGCGCCCTGACGCCGGCTGGGCTTCTTCGTGGTTGGTGGTTGGTGGTTAGTGGTTACCGTAGAGACAGTTCGAACAGCCGTAGCCCGAGCGTCCGGCGATCGGGGCTGCCAGTCCGTTCGTAAGGCACGAACGATTCGTTGGTCTCGATCGTCAGCATCCCATCCGAGGCCGCCAGTGCCGAAGCCGGCACCTTTACCTCGAGCTCGAAGTCGCTCGAAGGATCCGCCGTGGCCAGCACTTGATTGCCGGCGCGGATGGTGACGTGCGGCGGTTTGTCGAAATAGCGCAAGGGCGATTCGCCGGCGATTCGCAGCGTGAGATCGCGTCCCGCGGCGTTGACGAAGGTCTCCGCCCGGGCGGTCGTCCACTGCCACCGACGCTGCATCTGATCGCTGTACTCGACTTCATTCCAACCTGTGTGCTCGACGCGAAACACCGATTGCGGAGAGGCGATCATCAATTGCGTCAGCCGGACTTTTTCGGGCCGGCCATCGGCGCCCTTGTAAGACACCACGAGCGTGCTGAACGGTCCCCCGCCCGCCAGCGCTCCCGGCTCCAGAAGGACACGCCTGAAGAAATGTTCGCCGGCGGCGACGTCCCATTCAGCGATCGGCCGATCGCCGATGGTCGCCGAGACGTGGGCCGGTTTGCCGCCTGGCGCGGCCACGTTCTCCCCGCCGATGACGAGCATCGCGGCGTCGGGGCGATTCCTGATCTGTGCGACGCCTTCGAAACGCCCCTGTTGCTCCGAGATGTTGAGCGTTTCGGGCGTGAGGTGCCATCCCGTTTCCGCAAACCAGCCCGGCGGCGAAGCGATCGCGGTCACGTCGAGGATGTCGGGCCGGACGCCGTTGATGAACGCCTCGCGGGGAAAATGCCATCCATAGTGCGCGTGCACGCGCCGGCTGAGCGGATCGATCAACTCAAGGTCGCCGCGAGCCGGGTCCGACAGGTACCACACCGGTGCGGTCCCGCCGCCGCGCCAGTACGCCGCGAGGGCGGTCGACTCACGCATGACCGGCGACGGCAGGATGGTCGTCGCGATGGCTCTCGTTTCGAGCGCGCGGGCGAATCGCTGATGCGCGCCCACAATGCTGCCGGGAGTACCGGCGACGAGCTTCTGAAGATCGCTGATGGCCATATAGACCGGACTGGGATACGTCCCGTACGCCGTGGCCGCGGGCAGCGTGAGGACGAGCGAGGCAACCACAATCGCGGCGCTTCCAAATGCCGCGGCTTTCGCTCCAGCGGCTGACAGCCCTCTCACCAGAAAGTAGCCGACCGCCGGCACTATCGGGAGGGCGTACCGGCTGTACGACTCCTGAACAACGAGATGGAAGACTGCGTACGGCACGTAGGCCACGAGCAGCAGCCCCGCGGCGAGCGGCGCCCGCCATGCGAGCAACGCCAGCCCCGCGATCGCAATCGCCACCACAATCCACCCAAGCGGCGGCACCGCCCAGGGGCCGACCAGTGCGGCGATGATCCCCAGCGCCAATCGCCTTGGCGTCGGATGACTGAGAAAGATATCGAGGCCGGTGAACTGCTCTGCCGCCTGGCCTGCGAACGCGGCGCGATACTGCGCGAGTCCGCCGCTCGCGACGAGCAGCGGCACTGCCCACGCGAGCACTCCGATCGAAAAGGTCATCGCGCTGCCGAGGAGCGCGCCGGCGCCGCCGCGCCCGGTGCGATCCAGCAGCACGAGGCCGAGCAGCGGAAGCGTCAGCCAGATCGTTTGTGTACGAGCGCCGACAGCGAGACCCGCGATGAGCGCGCCCACGACAATCAGGCGGCCCGACGCGGCAATCGCCGCCGGATGGGCGGCGTCCGCCATTCGCCGCCGGACGAACGCCGACGCAAGGCACGCTTGCGCGGCCAATGCCATGCCCAGTCCCGTCATGTCGCTCAGCGGGCGAAGCGCAGTGAACCAGAAGAGCGGCGACGCAACGACGACAATCGTCGCGAGCATGACGCGGCGATCGCGTTCCACAGGATCCGCAGAATGATCCAGGGCTTCGATACTTCGAAACAGCGCCACGAGCGCAAACACGGACAGCGCGCCGAACACCGCTCCCCACACCGATAACGACGCGGCCTCGGACGGCCAGATCGCGTGCGACAGTTTGCCGAGGGCGATGAAGACCGGATATCCCGGCGGGTGCGGCTGATGCTTCGACGGATCGAAGTCGCGCACGCCAAGCGCAAAGTTCATCGAGTCGAGGTCTTCGAGCGCCGGAGGCAGAAAGGCCAGGTGCGCGATCAGAAACATCGCGGCGAGAACGGCGGCCCAGAGGCGCGTGGGGGAAATTTTCATATGGAGCGTGCCGCGATCAAACGTGATGCGCGACGGCGGGTCAAACCTGGCGGAGTATCAGGCCCTCGTTCAGGCTGCCGGTGCGGTATCCCTTCGGGTCGATGGTCACCGACGCGTAGCCGGCGGCCTGCAGCTCTCGCACGATCGCGCCATGCATCTCTGGCTCGAGCGCCCGAGGCAGATCCTCGCACGCCACTTCCACACGCGCCAACGTGTCGTGGTGACGGACCCGGCACACGCGAAACCCGAGCGCGTGCAGGGCTTCCTCACCGCGCTCGATTTGCCGCAGCTTTTCCGGCGTCACTTCGTGATGATAGGGAATGCGCGACGACAGGCACGCGGATGCGGGCTCATCCCACACCGGCAAACCCGCGAGCCGCGACTCTTCGCGGATCTCGTCCTTGGTCATGCCGGCTTCGTCGAGCGGGCTGCGCACGCCGAACTGCTTCGCGGCCGTGCGGCCGGGACGGTAGTCGCCCCGATCGTCGGCATTGGTGCCGTCTGCGACACACGCAAAGCCGCGATCGCTCGCGAGTCGCGTCAGCCGCGTATAGAGCTCGTGTTTGCAGAAGTAGCACCGGTTCTCGGGATTCGCGCGGTACTCGGCGCGATCGACTTCGCCGGTGAAGATGATTTCGTGCTGCAGGTTGAACTCGCGCGCGACGCGCAGCGCGAGCTGGCGGTGGTGCGCCGGATAACTGGGGCTGTCGGCGGTGACGCAGAGGACGTTCTCGCCGAGGACTTCGGTTGCGGCCCATGCCAGGTAGGCACTGTCGACACCGCCGCTGAACGCGACGACCACCGATCGCATGTCGGACAGGACCGACCGCAGCTCAGGCGTCACTCGTCCCAGTCCTCTTCCTCCTCGGTCTCCTCGTCCTCGTCGATGTCGAGCTCGTCTTCCTCGCCTTCCTTCTCATCCTCGTCATCGTCGTCGTCATCGTCATCGTCGTCGCCGGCGACATCGAGTTCGACGGGGGCAATGCCTGTGACTTCGAGGTTCGAGCCGCACTCGGGACAGCTGAGAAGATCGCCTTTGTCCACGTCGTATTCGTCGACTTCGATCTCTGCGTCACACTCGGGGCAAGTAGCCATTTGTTCCGGATTATAGCGAGAACCTGATAAATTCTGCAACGCGCACTAACGCTTTTGCGGTGCTTTTCCGATACATCACGTGGGACTTCCATCGACACATGACCACTAGCGCCCCCAGCGCGAAAACCGTTCTCGTCGCCGACGACACAGCATTCGTGCGCGACCGCTTCAAGACCGCGCTCGAGGGCGCCGGCCATCGCGCCGTCACGGTCAAGAGCGCCGCCGAACTGCTCGCGCGCGTGCGCGCCGACCAGGCGCAGCTCGATCTGCTGGTCATCGACCTGCGGTTGCCCCATGCCGCCGGGGTCGAGCTCGTCCGAAGCATCCGCAGGCTCGACGATGGGCGTCTGCCGATCCTCATCTTCAGCGGTACGATAACGAGCGCAGAGGAAGTCCGCGAGCTGGCCGCGCTCGGGGTCGCGGGCTACGTCAACGAATACAGCGCCGTGCAGCACATTCTGCCGTCGCTCGCGCCGCATCTCTTCCCCGACAACTTCAACCGCCGTGTCAGCCCGCGTGTCGTCCTCGGCATCCCCATCGCCTATCGATTCGGCAACACCATCGCGGCTGCGCTGACGCTGAACCTCAGCCGCGGAGGCATTGCGATTCGGACCACGAGCCCGCTCGAGAACGGCGCGAAAGTGCGCCTCAGATATCGCCTGCCCGGCTCGAAGCGCGACATCGACGCCGAGGGCCGCGTCACCTGGAGCGATCGCCGTCACGGGATGGGACTGCAGTTCGAGAAAGTCGAGCCGCAGGATCAATCCGCCATCGACGAATTTGTCGATGCGCATTTCTTCTCCAGTAGAAAATCGTAGTCGTTTCACCTCCACCCGTTCACCGTTTGCCGATTGCCGGCCGGCAGCGGACGCAAACGGTTTACGGTAAGCGGTACACGTCCAGTAACATCAACGCCGGAGGTCTGGTCAATGGACAACCCCGTCGTCGACGTCAGCGTCCGTCTGTTCGTGGTGCTGGCGCTGGTTCTGGCAAACGGGTTTTTCGTCGCAGCGGAGTTCGCGATCATCTCCGTGCGCAAGACGCGGATCGATCAACTGCTTGCCGAAGGGAGCCGCATGGCGCGCCCGGTCCGGCGCGCGCTGGAGAGTCCCGACCAGTTCATTGCGGCGACGCAGCTCGGCATCACCATGGCCAGCCTGGGACTCGGGTGGGTCGGCGAGCCTGCGCTCGCGTCGCTGCTCGAACCGCTGCTGACGCGGTTGCCCGCGCCTCTTTCCCTCGCGACGGCGCACACCATCGCGATCGCCATCGCGTTCTCCATCATCACTGCGCTGCACATCGTGCTCGGTGAGCTCGCACCAAAGACCGTGGCGCTGCAGTATCCCGAGCAGGTCTCGCTCGTCGTCGCCAAGCCGACAGAGTTGTTCCTGCGCGTCTTCCGCCCCTTCATCCGCGCGCTCAATGGGATGGGATGGGCCGTGGTGCGACTGTTCGGCATGAAGAACGCCAGCGGCCACGGCGGCGTGCATTCCGAGGAAGAGCTCAAGATGCTGGTCACGGCGAGCCAGCAGGCGGGTGTGCTCGAAGAGGACGAGGAGCAGATGCTCCACCGCGTCTTCCATTTCGCTGAATTCACGGCGGCGGAAATGATGCTGCCGCGCACCGAGATGACGGCGGTGAAAGCGGACGCCACGATCAGCGAAGTGGTCGATCGCGTCTGGCGCGGCCGACACACGAGCCTGCCCGTCTATCGCGGCGAGCTCGATGACATCGTCGGCATCATGCTCGTGCCCGATCTCGTTCGCGCGCTGGCGTCGCCGCCAGCCAACTTCAGCGTCGCGGCGATTGCCAGGGAAGCGCTGACCGTGCCCGAGACGATGAAGGCCGACGAACTGCTGCGCCAGATGCGGCGACACCGTACGCACCAGGCGATCGTGATCGATGAATACGGCGGGACCGCCGGCCTCGTGACATTCGAGCGCGTCATGGAGCGCATCGTGGGCGAGCTCGGCGGAGACTTCGGCACCGGCGCATCCACGCCGATTCGCCAGCTTCCGGACGGATCCGCCGAGGTCGACGGCCTTGCGCTCGTGACCGACATCAACGAACAGTTCGGCCTGGACATCGACGAGGAAACTTACACCACACTCGGCGGGTACATGCTCGGCAGACTCGGACGGCGCCCGCAAGTCGGCGACACGATCGAGATCGGAGGAAAAATGCTGCGCGTCGAGGCGGTCGACGGCCTGCGGGTCTCGCGCGTGCGGATAATTTGACGGAGCTAGCTCTCCGATCGTTCAGTCTGCACGCAGCAATCGCATCCCGTTTGCGATCACGAGCAGCGATGCGCCCATGTCTGCGACCACAGCCATCCACAGCGTGGCAGAGCCGACGACCGCGAGCGCCAGGAAGATGGCTTTGAGCGCGAGCGAGAGCGTGACGTTCACGCGAATGTTGCGCAGCGTGGCTCGGCCAAGGCGAATCGCGAACGGGATCTTGAGCAGCTCGTCGGCCATCAGTGCGATGTCGGCGGTCTCGAGCGCGGCGTCGGTCCCGGCCGCACCCATCGCGATGCCCACGTCGGCCGCCGCAAGCGCAGGCGCGTCGTTGACGCCGTCACCCACCATCGCGACCGTTCCGTACTTCTGCTTCAATTTCTGAATCACCGTGACTTTGTCGTGGGGCAGCAGCTCGGCGTGCGTCTCGTCGACGCCGATGTCTCGCGCCAGCGCTTCGGCGCTCGCGTGGTTGTCGCCCGTCAGCATCACCACCCGTTGCACGCCCTGGCGGCGGAGCATCTCGATGGCGTCGGCGGCCGATTCGCGCGTGCGATCGGCAAGGGCGATGATGCCAAGGGGCCGGCCCTCCCGCGCCACGAGAACCGCCGTGCGGCCCGAAGCCGCCAGCGAGTCGAGCTTCGAGTGAATGGCGGCGTTGCAAAGACCGCGCTCCTCGATCAGCCTGTGGTTGCCGACGAGCGCCGAGGTCCCTGCCACGACCGCCTCGGCGCCTCGGCCGGGTATCGACTGAAAGGCGGTCGCAGCCGGCAATGCAATGCCAGACTCGACAGCTCTGGCGAGAATCGCGCGGCCAACCGGGTGCTCCGATCGCGCTTCGAGACCGGCGGCGATCTCGAGAATTTCATCGATCGCGGTGTCGTTCAGAGGGATGACCTCGACGACATGGGGCGCGCCTTTCGTCAGTGTTCCGGTCTTGTCGAAGGCCACGCAGCGCACCGCGCCGATCCGCTCCAGATGCACGCCGCCCTTGATGAGCACACCCCGGCGCGCCGCGGTCGCGATCGCCGACACGACTGACACAGGCGTGGAAATCACCAGCGCGCAGGGACAGGAGATCACGAGCAGCACCAGCGCGCGGTAGAACCACGTCCCAAGAGGCTGACCGAGCACGAACGGCGGCACGGCTGCAACGAGAACGGCCAGCACGATGACAGCAGGCGTGTAATAGCGCGCGAATCGCTCGACGAAGGCCTGGCTCGGCGCGCGCTGGGCCTGCGCCATTTCGACGAGCGCGATGATGCGGGCGAGCGTCGTGTCCTGCCGCAGGTGAGTCACGCGTATGTCGAGCGCGCCGTACCCGTTGATCGTTCCGGCAAATACGTCGTCGCCGCGGTGCTTCTCCACCGGCAGCGATTCGCCCGTGATGGGCGCCTGATTGACCGGACTCGTGCCGGCGACCACGACTCCGTCGAGCGGAATTTTTTCGCCGGGCTTCACGAGCAGGATTTCCTCGACGCGCACATCGTCGACGCTGATCCGCGTCTCCTGGCCACCGCGGCGCACGACCGCCTCGGGCGGCGTCAGATCCATCAGCGCGCGAATCGCGTTCCTCGCGCGATCCATGCTGCGGGCCTCGAGGATCTGCGCAAACGCAAACAGGAACGTCACCGTCGCGCCCTCTGACCACTCCCCGATCACGATCGCGCCGACAACCGCGACGAGCATCAGCACGTTGATGTCCAAAGACATCACGCGCGTTGCGGCCCATGCACGGCGGGCGGTGTAGATGCCGCCGGTCACAATCGACAGCAGGTAGCAGCCACGCGTGAGCACGAGTTGCGCGTCGAAGAACTCGAGCAGCAGGCCGGCCGCAAGCGCCGCGCCGGAAACGACGACGAAGGCCTGGCGTGTGGTCGCCGCGGCGGTGTGTCCAACCGGCACCTCGTGCTCGAGCCACGCGCGCATGCCCGTCTGCGCAACAGCCTCGACGATGGTGGTGGTGGACAGTTTCGCGGCGTCATAGCGAACGCGAAGCCGCTGACCGACAAGGTCGGCTGACACATCCTCCAGCCCCGGCAGAGGCTTCAGCCGGCGCTCGAGGATCGCAACTTCCTCGCGGCAATCCATCCCGTCGATCTTGAAGACCGACTCTGCGTGGATTTCGCAGACGCCGCAGACGACCGGCTTATTTGCCAAGTTGTGAGAGAGCCTGATTCAGTTTGCCGTAGTCGGGCTCGTTCCGCGCGTCCTCGAGCACCTCTCGATACCGCACGACTCCGCCCTTATCGATCACGAACACCGCGCGCCTGGCGATGTTCTTCAGCCCAATCATGTCAGGATTCACCACTCCGTATTTGTTGATGACGTCCTTGTTGTAGTCGCTCAACAGCGGAAACCCGAGCTTCTGCTGATCGTCCCACGCTTTCAGCGTGAAGAACGTGTCTGTGCTGATGCCCAGCACCCTGGCGTTCAGGTTGCGGAAGCTGCTCATGGTGTCGCGCAGATTGCAGAATTCCTTGGTGCACGTCCCGCTGAACGCACCGGGGAAAAACGCGAGCACGACATTGCCATTCGCAAGCTCCTGGCTGAGCGTGACGTTCTCGCGATCCTGGTTGACCAGGGTGAAATCCGGGGCCTTGCTGCCAACCTCTACCGCCATTCGTTTTGTCTCCTCATCAGCCGCCGACCTGAAGGTCGGCACTACGAAAATTAATCCCGAAGGTCGGCACTACGACTGGCGTCGTGGACCATCGTAGTCTGGCCTCTCTCGTAGTGCTGGCCTTCAGGCCAGCCCCGACATACCGCCGACCTAAATTCGACACAACGGGCGTCATAGTCCGTCGTCGTTTGCCACTCCTCGTAGTGCTGGCCTTCAGGCCAGCCCACGACACGCCGCCGACCTAAAGGTCGGCACTACGGCACCAACTCCAGTCTCGAAGCCGTCGCCGACTCGATCGCCGGACGCGTGAACGGCAGCGGGCGATACTGTCCCTGCCGCCACAAGTCATTCTGATCGAAATAGTGGGGGCTGAGCGGGTGTCCCGATTGCCCGGTCGTGTTGACACCCAGGGACGCGTCCCAGGCGCCTATATCAAGTATCAACCTGTACGAGGCTGCTTCGGAAGTTGCGTAGGGGTGCCGCAGATCCGTGGTCGTTTTGTTGATCGTCGTGCCATGGCCGCCAACGGGCACTGGCCCCCGGCTGAAGAACCAGTCCAGCACCCTTCCGCCGCCCGACAGGGGATGCGAGAACTTGACCGCATGCGCCTCGTCCCAGCGCCATCTTTCAGGTGGCCCATAGCGTGCGCGGAGGATGGCAACAGCGTCGTCTGCCGCCCGATTGACGACGTCGTCGCGCGTTTCAACCACATTGGGCGTGGAGCGATCGTCGAACCACGGCGAGTGGCGATCCGTAATGACTGCCTGCAATCCGACGAGCCGCTCCCTCGCGCCGTAACGGTAGAAGCGCTGATAAAGCGGCCCCGGCAGCTCGTCGGCGAACGTCCGCCACCACAGCGCCTCCTCAAACGCTTCGTAGACAAGGGACTCTGGACGATAGTCCACGCGGCGATCCCACGCGCGAAGCTCCTTCACTGGTTCGGGCACGTCAATCGCCTTCAGGACGCGGTCCGCTGACGAGCTGATGATGTCCGCCTGGATCTCTCGCATAGCGGCGATGTCGAGGCCGCGCCGGTCGCCAAGCAGCGCCGCGATGCGCTGAGCGCGGAAGGGCGCCGCCCAATCGCGGGTGATCAGATAGCTCAGCCCTCGTTCAACCTCGTTGTTGGCGGTGACGATCTGCCCCGATGGCGGGTTCAGCACTGCCGGAAGCTGGCTTGTCTCGACCCATCCGTGCCAGTCGGCATCACGCGACGTGCCGGACACCGGCAGCACGCCGTCGGAGCCGCTGCGAACCGGCAGGAGCCCGGACATCGCATAACCGATATTGCCGTCGACGTCCGCGTACACGAAGTTCTGTGCTGGGGCCGAGAACTGGCGAACGGCGTCCACGAACGCGTCCCAGCTCCCGGCCCGCGCGAGCCGATCGAATGCGGCCGACGAGTTGGCTTCGAGGACCGGCTGCCATTTCAGCGCGAGCACGGTGCCACCCAGCCGCTCGGACGGCGGCGCGTCGCCGGCATAGACTTCATCCCAGTCGTCCGGGTTGCCGACGGGACCGTGGCGCGTCGAGCGCACCTCGAATACCACGGGCGAGTGATGTCCGCGGACGCGAATCTCGTGACGCTGCACCTCCAGCGGCACCCACTCCTCCCCGACGCGATAACGCTGTCGAGAAGGATCGAGCTGCTCGACGAAGAAGTCCTGCACATCGGCGCCCGCATTCGTCAGACCCCAGCCGATCCGGGCATTGTGGCCGATGACGACGAATGGGAGGCCCGGAATGGTGACACCCGCAACATCAAAATCCTTGGCCGCCACGTGCACTTCCCACCACACCGATGGCATCTCGACAGCCAGATGTGGGTCGTTGGCGAGAATGGGACGGCCCGACGCGGTGCGCGACCCGTGGACCACCCAGCTGTTGCTGAGCGCCTGCGCATCGGGCGAGAGCCACTCAAGGCCCGGCGGGTACGTCACTTTCGCGCCGCCCGCCCCCGTTGCACCTCTCGCACCCGTCGCACCCATCGCACCCAGTATCACCGGCGTCCATTCAGGCGAATCCGGAAACAGTTCGAGCGCCCGCGGCCCAATCTCCGCGGTGAGCGCATACCGCAGCAACTCCGCCCGATGATTCTCCCCAAGCCGCCAGGCGAATAACTTGCTGATTGCGAGCGAATCGATTGGCGACCATGGCTCCGGCGCAACGCCGAGCAGCTGAAGCTCGACCGGCAATCGGGCGCGCTCTGACGCCGTCACGGCGTTCACCCCTGCCGCGTAGCTCTGGAACGCTGTTCGAAGGCCCGTCGGGGTTCGCTCCCACTCGCGCTCGGCCGCGCGCCGGAGCCCCAGAGTCAGAAACCTTTGATCAACGGCAACCGTCGCCTCGCCGAGCAGTTCGGACAGGCGGCCCGACGCCGCGCGGCGATAAAGCTCCATCTGCCACAACCGGTCGCGCGCCTGCAGGTAGCCGACCGCCCGCCATGCGTCCTGGTCGGATCCGGCAAAAACATGAGGGATGCCAAACCCGTCGAACCGTACTTCGGCAGGACTTTGCAGACCAGCGAGGGGGATCCGGCCGTCTAAAGGGGGTATTGAGCGGTGCATCCACCACCATCCCCACCCCACCACGGCGAGGAGAAGGCCCAGCAAAACCGCGCCGCCCCTTGCTGCCATCGCGGCCGTTCTATTAGGATTGTGGGTTGGTGGCACGGTCGCTGCCGCTTTCAGAAGCTTACATCGACTAAATTCATGGAGAACGCCGTTGATTGAGGTCCAGCACCTCACCAAGCGCTATGGCCGCGTCACCGCGGTCGACGATCTGAACTTCCGCGTCGAGCGGGGCGAGATTCTCGGTTTCCTCGGCCCGAACGGCGCCGGCAAAACGACGACGATGCGCATTCTGACGGGCTATATGCCCGCGACAGAGGGCAAGGCGGTCGTCGCCGGCTTCGACGTCTTCGATCAGCCGATCGAGGCCAAGCGCCGCACAGGATACCTTCCGGAGACACCGCCGCTCTACCCCGAGATGACGGTGCGCGAGTACCTGCAGTTCGTCGCCCGCATCAAGACGAGGGGGATGTCGTCGAGCGAGCGGAAAAATCGCGTCGAGGAATCGATGCGCCGCACGCGCGTCGACGACATGGCCAACCGGCACTGCGGCAAGCTCTCGAAGGGCTACCGGCAGCGCGTCGGCCTGGCGCAGGCCATCCTGCACAACCCCGAAGTGCTCATCCTCGACGAGCCGACCGCCGGCCTCGACCCGAAGCAGATCATCGAGACGCGGCAGCTCATCAAGGAGCTGGCCGGCACGCATACCATCGTCCTGAGCACGCATATCCTGCCGGAAGTCTCACAAACGTGCGACCGCGTGGTCATCATCAACAAAGGCCGGGTCGTGGCGATAGACACGCCGTCCAACCTTACGGCCCGCCTGCGCGGTTCGGAGACGATGTACCTGCAGATCGACGCGGCGGGCCAGGATGCCGCGCCGGCGCTGCAGTCAGTACCAGGCGTGCTTAACGTCTCGATCGCTGACACGCACGACGGCATCGTGGCGTATGAGATCAGCAGCGATCGCGGCCGCGACATCCGGCGCGACCTCGCGCGCGCGGTCGTCACGAACAACTGGGGACTGCTCGAGCTGCGGCCGTCGCGCATGAGCCTGGAAGAAATCTTCCTGAGCCTGACGACCGAAGAGAAGGTCGAAGAAAAGATCGACGTGAAGACTGAGGAGCCGCCCCATGAGTAACGTTCTCACGATCGCGCAGAAAGAGCTGCGCGGGTACTTCGCGTCGCCGATCGCCTACATCATCATCGGGTTCTTCGCGCTGGTGTTCGGCTGGTTCTACTTCGTGTCGATCACCTTCTTCATGCAGGCGAGCCTGCAGATGGGCATGCCGGGCCAGGGGCAAATCAACATCAACACGATGGCGATCCGGCCGCTGCTGCAGAACGTCAGCGTCGTCGCGCTCTTCGTGCTGCCTCTCATCACGATGCGGACGTACGCCGAGGAAAAGCGGTCGGGCACGATCGAACTGCTGCTCACGTCCCCGATCACCGACACGCAGATCGTGCTCGGCAAGTTTTTCGGGGCGGTCGCGCTGTTCGCGCTCATGCTCGCGGTCACCTGGATTCACATCGGCATTCTGTTCGTCTACGGCAACCCGGAATGGAAGCCGATTCTGGCCGGCTATCTGGGCCTGCTCCTCATGGGCGCGTCGTTTCTGTCGATTGGCCTGCTCATCTCGAGCCTGACCAAGAATCAGATCGTCGCCGGCATGGTCACCTTCGCCGTGCTGCTCCTCCTCTGGACCGTGAACTGGATGTCCGAAAGCGCGGGCCCGACGATGCAGAAAGTGCTGTCGGCGCTTTCGATTACCGACCATTTCGATGACTTCTCCAAGGGCGTCATTTCCCTGAGTCACCTTGTGTATTACTTGAGCTTCATCACGTTCGGGTTGTTTTTGACCTCAAAGTCTGTCGACAGCGAACGCTGGCGCGGGTGAGTCTGCATGCTTAATACGATTTTCGGCATCGTCGGGTGGATTGGCACGCTGCTGGTGTTTGCCGGCGTCGCCATCAGGGTGTTCCGTCCCGAATGGGATCAATACGCGTACTGGTCGGCGATTGCCGGCCTCGTCTGCGTCGTCTTCTACACGTTGACCCAGTGGCGCGACATCGTCCGGTCGTTCCAGAAGCGCGAGACGAAGCTCGGCGCGATGATGAGCATCAGCGTCGCGGCGGTCCTTGCGATCCTGATCGGCATCAACTGGGCTGTGACGCGGCGCGACAAACGTTGGGATCTCACGGCGGCCGCCTCCTACACACTGTCGGATCAGACCGTCAAGGTGCTGAGCGGCCTGAAGACGCCCGTCAAAGTGCTCGTGTTCGACGCGCCCGGCGGATTCCAGCGCTTCCGCGACTCGCTCAACCTGTACACGGCCGCCAGCCCGAACATCCAGACTGAATACGTCGACATCGATCGAGAGCCGGCGCGCGCGCGCGAATACACCATCGTTGCCCCTGGCACCGTCATCATGGAATACGGTGGCCGGCGCGAGAAAGTGATGAGCGATCGCGAGCAGGAGCTGACGAACACCCTGATCAAAGTAACGACGGGGCGAACGATGAAGGCGTATTTCGTTCAGGGCCACGGCGAGCGTGACACGCTTGGCAGCGATCGCCCCGGCTACGCGAGCGTCGTCGATGCCTTGAAGCGAGATAACTACACGGTCGACAAGATCGTCCTCGCGCAGTCGCAAGCCGGCGTCCCGGCCGATGCGTCGGTCCTGATCATGGCGGGCCCGACGGCGGACTATTTGAAACCCGAGGTCGACGCCATCAGGACGTATCTGCGCAAGGGCGGCAAAGCGCTCTTCATGCTCGATCCCCCGGTAGGCGAGTCCGCGCGCACTGCGCCGACCCTCGAGGCGCTCCTGAAGGAATGGGGGATCACCCTTGGGCACGACGTCGTCATCGACATCAGCGGCATGGGCCAGCTCCTCGGCACCGACGCGTCGGTGCCGGTGGTCGCGAGCTATCCGCAGCACCCCGTGACGGAGAACTTCGACCTGCTGACGGCGTTCCCACTCGCGCAGTCCGTCAAGGGCGAGGCCGGCGTCGAACTGGGCACGGCCAATACGCAGAACGTGATCAACACGGGCGACAGGAGCTGGTCCGAGTCAGACGTCAAATCGCTGGCGTCCGGCGGTAAAGTGTCGCTGGATGAAAAATCCGGCGACCATCGCGGCCCGATCACGATCGCGTTGTCGTTGTCGATGGACGCGCCCGACGCGCCCGCCCCCGCCTCCGCCGCTAACGCGGCTGCGGCGGACAAGCCCGCTGATGGTGCCAAGCCGGCGGACGGAGAGAAGCCGGCGCCGAAACCGCAAATGCGGATCATGGTGGTCGGCGACTCCGACTTCGCCTCGAACGCCGCGGCCGGCATTCAGGGCAACGCGGATTTATTCGTCAACATGAACAACTGGCTGACGCAACAGGAAGATCTCATCTCGATTCACCCGCGCGATGCGGGTGACCGGCGCGTGACCATGACGGCCGACCAGCAGCGCCGGGTGCTCTGGCTGTCGCTGATCTTCATTCCCGGGTTGATTCTCGGTTCTGGCGTGTATACCTGGTGGCAGAGGCGTTAAATGGGACGTACCGGCTCGACTCTGATCCTGCTCGTTGTCGCGCTTGGCCTGGGGGGTTACCTCTACTTCTTCGAATCGGAGCGGCCCGTCGCGGACCCGAACGCGAAGACAAAGGTCTTCACCTACGACGCAACCAAGATCAATCAGCTGCAAGTCAAATCGAGCACCGGCGAGGTGACAGCGCTTCATAAGGGCGCCAACGACGTCTGGACGATCGTCCAGCCGGCAAATGCGCCCGCGGACCGCAATACGGTGAGCGACGTCGTGACGAACCTGGCCAACCTCGAGGAACAACGGATTGTCGACGAGAACGCCGCCGACCTGAAGGCCTACGGACTCGCCGAGCCGGCCGTCGACGTGACGTTCCACGTGGACGGCGACAAAGAGCCCAAGCGGATTCTCCTGGGCGACAAAACACCGGCCAATTCGGGAAACTACGCCAAGCTGCCATCGAGCAACCGGATATTCCTCGTCAATTCCGCTCTCGAAACGGCCGCCGACAAATCGACCTTCGACTTTCGCGACAAAGCAGCGCTCGCGTTCGATCAAGCGAAAGTGACGTCGTTGGAGCTGACCTCTGGCGCCCAGACGATTCGGCTGGAGAAGAGCGGCGAAGAATGGAAGCTCGTCAAGCCGATTCAAGCGCCCGCGGACTTCGTCAGCGTCAGCGGCGTCATCGGACAGTTGCAGTCCGCGCAGATGTCGGCGCTGAAGGATCGCCCCGAGGATCTCAAGGATCTGAAACAGTACGGGCTCGACAAGCCGGCCGTGGTCGCGACGCTCGGCACGGGCGCGTCCTCGGTGAAGTTCGAGCTCGGTAAAGAAGCGGATACGGGATCCGTCTGGGGACGCGACCCGGCGAAGGCCGCGGTGTTCAGCATCAACAACGGCGTCGCGATGGAATTGAAGAAAACGGTCGATAACTTCCGCCGGAAAGAAGTATTCGACTTCCGCCCGTTCAACACCACACGATTCGAGATTACGCGCGGCACCGATACGCGCGCGTTCGAGCGTGTCAAAGGCACCGGCGCAAACGCCGTCGATACGTGGAAGCAGACCGCGCCTGCCGCGAAGACGGTGGATTCCAGCAACCTCGAAGGTGCGCTGCTCGATTTCTCGAATCTTCGCGCGGAGAGCTTTGTCGCCGCCGCCGGCGCCGCAACCGGCCACGACAGGCCCGCAGCGGTCGTCGTCGTGAAGTTTGACGACGGCAAGAAGGAAGAGCGCGTGGTCTTTGGCACATCGGGCGCCGGCGTGTTCGCAACGCGAGCCGACCAGCCGGGCGCGTTGAAGATCGAGGCCGGCAAATATCAGGACGCGGTGAAGAAACTCGACGCCATTCAGTAAGATGTAGGCGTGATGCGCGCCGCCATCGCATTCGCCGCTGCGCTCGCCGTATCGGCGTGCGGCGCTTCACGAACCGTCGCGGTCGCTCCCGCCACGACCGCAAGCACGGCCAATCCTGTCCAGCGGCTGCAGGCCGACCTCTCCGCAATTTTTGAGACCCCCCGGTTCGAGCGATCGTTCTGGAGCGTGCTCGTGAGCTCGTCGGACGCGGGCGACGATCTCTACGCCCTGAACGCCGCAAAGCTGATGATGCCCGGCTCGACGATGAAGGTCGTGACCCTCGCGACCGCCGCCGAGCTGCTCGGCTGGGATCATCGGTTCGAGACGCGAATCGTGTCTTCCGCTCCACTTGACGACGGCGTGCTGCGCGGCGATCTCGTGATCATCGGCGGCGGCGATCCGAGCATCAGCGAGCGCGGAGAGATGCCTGGCACGCTGAAAGCCATTGCGCGTCGCGTGCGCGAAGCCGGCATCCTGCGGATCGAAGGTGGAGTGATCGGACACGACGACCTTTTCGACGACAACGGCTTCGGCGACGGATGGACGCTCGACAACCTGCCATATGGTTACGCCGCGGCCGTCAGCGCGCTCGAGTACAACGAAGGCTCCGTCGATCTGGTCATTCAGGCGGGCGCTTCGGCCGGCGATCCGGTCGAGATTCAGGTGCGACCGGATGGCAGCGGGCTGCACGTCGATAACAGGCTCGTAACCGTCGCAGAGTCGGGCACGGGCGCGCTCAGGCTGAGGCGGCTTCCAGGTTCGTCGCGCCTCGTCGTCGAGGGACAGATTCCGGCGAAAGCGGCGCCGTTTGTACGGACAGCCTCTGTCGACAACCCGACCTGGTTTTTTGCGTCCGCATTTCGCTCGGCGTTGATCGCGGAGGGCATCCAGGTGGACGGAGACGCCGCTGACATCGACGATTTCCTGACGAAGCCGGATCTGACGGACGCGCGACTGATCGCCTCGCATGCTTCGCTGCCGCTCAGGTCTCTCGCAGAATCGATGATGAGGGTCAGCCAGAATCAGTACGCCGAAGCGCTGCTCCGATCGATCGGCGGACGAGCGAAAGCAGTGAATGTTCTGAAGGGTTGGGGCATCGCCGACGACAGCTACGTCATCGCGGACGGCTCGGGTCTGTCGAGGTACAACTACGTCTCGTCGGAGGCGCTTGTGCGCATCCTTCGGCGAATGCGCACGGACCCACAGCACGTCTCACCATTCAGCGCATCCCTGCCGGTCGCGGGGCGCGACGGACCTCTGTCGAAGAGACTTGCGGGGACGCCGGCAGAGGGGCGCGTGAGAGCGAAGACCGGGACGGTCGATAACGCTCGCGCGATAACCGGCTACGTCCAAACAGCCGGCGGAGAGTGGCTGATCTTCTCGATACTCGCCAACAACTTCACCCTGCCAGCGGGCACGATTGACGCGGCCGCCGACGAAGCGATCCTTCGCCTTGCGACATTCACGCGATGACGAATCGCCGCGGCGCGGGCGGATGCGCCGATCTCGTGACCACGGGCGGAGCGCCGATCCGATAGTCCGCTCTGAACCGCACGAACTCCCTGCCGGCCGCGGCGTCGGTGAGCTCGAGCTTCAGTTGACCAGGGACCGTCACGTCGCACACCGCCCGCGACTGCGGGCTCGTCAGCACGAGGCAGCCTTGCTCGCGACGCCAGTCGCCGAGGCGCGTGGTGACGCGGCGATCGTCTGGTTCGAGGGAAACCAGGACATGGCGCCGTTCACTTTGCTCGTACCCGATGTAGAACACCGCCGACCATGCCTCTCCTGACGTGTCGGCCTGCAGGGTCATCTCGATGAAGCGTCCGCCGAGTACCCACCGGTTGTCAGATTTCGCAACCAGCTGCTGAAACGGCTGATCGGCGTGCGCCCGATGGAGCAGCGTGCCTTGCCAGCACCCCACGAGCCGGCTCAGTACCGATTGATCGTGCTCGCGCTCGCTCATCGTGTTCCCATGGTTGGGGGGATCGCCGAAAGTCCTTCGGGCGCCAGTTTTTAACTGATTGGTAAAATTGTTTACCTGACGGTATACTCTGTCAAGTCACTAATTTATGCCCCGGTACCCTTCGAACCGCGAGCGGCTCATGGATGCGGCCGGCGAGCTGTTCTACCGCGAGGGTCTGCATGCCATCACGGCCGATCGCGTCGCCGATTCGGCCGGGTTGACCAAGCCCACCATCTACAACCTCTTCGGATCGAAGGACGCGCTGGTTTTCGAGACGCTCCGGCGCCGTGCGGAGCAGATACGCCGCCACATCGAGCAGCGCGCCGCCGCGCATAAGGACGCTGAGCGCAAGCTCGCGGAAGTGCTGGAGGTGCACGCCGAGATGTTGACGTCGGACGGGTTTCACGGCTGCCCACTGATCATCGCGGCGGTCCAGTCGCCAGATTCCACCGAGGCGCGCGAGCTCGCCGCCGCCCACAAGGCGTGGCTCCGCGCGCTGATTGCCCGGTTCGCTCGCCGAGCCGGGTTGAAGTCCTCCGACACCCTCGCGTCGTCGCTGGTACTCATACTCGAAGGCGCCGCCGCGATGTCGTCGGTGCAACCCGCGGACGTGGTCGTCAGACACGCTCGCGCGGCCGCCTACGCGTTGATCGCGGCGCATAAGCCATAATGCCGGCGTGCTTCGGCTTGCGGATGCCGTCCTGTTCATCGCATCGGCGGTGCTGCTGTTTCTCTCGATGTGGATCGTTGTCCCCGCTCCACACACCGCGCTCTATCCCATCGCCGTCGGCGCACCGGAACTCAGCCCGGGCCTTCTAGCCGCGGGTGTTCTCCTCCTGATCATCTCCGCGCGCCGCGTCCGCCGCGGGCGCATCGCTCTACTGGCGCTTGTGTGTGCGGCAATGGCATCGGTGCTGGCGCTCGTGCCAGTGGTGCAGCTCCCCATCGCGCTCGCGCGGTTCGATCGCGCCATGGCAGCCACGACGGCGATCGCGCCGGAGAGACATTCGGGTGAGATCCGCGTCACGCGAAACGTGCAGTTTTCGAAAGCTGACGGCGTGCCGCTATCCCTTGACGTCTATCAGCCTGTGGCGCCAGGGCCGGTCCCCGTGATCATGCAGATCTACGGTGGCTCCTGGCAGAGCGGCACGCCGCGCAACCAGGAGTGGTTCTCGCGCTATTTCGCGGAGCGGGGTTACCTCGTCGTGGCGATCGATTACCGGCACGCACCGGAGTGGAGGTGGCCGGAGCAGATCGTGGACGTGCGCACCGCGCTTTATTGGCTGTCGCAGGAGGCAGCGAAGTTCGGCGGCGACCCGAGCCGCATTGTGCTGGTGGGCCGCTCGGCGGGTGCGCAGCTTGCCATGCGCCTCGCCTATCAGGAAGGGCCGTCATCGATAAGGGGAGTCGTGAACTATTACGGCCCGGTCGATCTCGCCGACGGCTGGCGTCAACCGCCACGACCCGATCCGGCAAAAGTGCGCGCGATTGTCGAAGCGTTCATCGGCGGCACGCCGGATCAGAAGCCGGAACATTACCGGCACGCGTCACCAATCACCTGGGTCTCAAAGGCGGCGGCCCCGACCCTGAGCCTCTACGGCTCGCGCGATCACATCGTCGAAGCGCGCTTCGGACGGATGCTGCATGCAGCCCTGACGAGCGCCGGAACGACGTCAGTGCTGCTCGAGCTGCCGTGGTCCGAGCACTCCTTCGATTCCGTGCCGAACGGCATGGGAAGGCGGGTTGCGATGTACTACACAGAGCGGTTCATTGCGTGGGCTGTGACGCGATGAATGTCCTGGCGGCATCGAGCACCGCTCGAGGGTCGCCCGTCAATCCACCGCCCTGCGCCATCCCGCCCTTGCCGCCGCCGCGTCCGCCGAACTGATCGATCAGGCTCTTGAGAACGGCGCCTGCGTCGATCGCGAGATCCTGAGAGCGGGAGACGACGGCAAGCATGGGCGCTTCGGTGGTGATCAGCACAGCGATCGTCGCAGGCTTCGCGGCAATAGACGACGCGAGTTTCTTCAGGCCGTTCGCATCCCATCCTGAGACAGGAGCCAATACCGCGTTGACGGCGCCGATGCGCTCAGCGGACAGCGCCAGGCTCGCAGCCTCATGAGCGGCGAGCCGCTCGTACAGACCTTCCTGGGATTTCTGGTGGCTGCGGCCTGCGCTCTGCAGCTTCTCAATGGCCGACGGCAGCTCATCGGGGAGCACTGACAGGAGCCGCACGCTGCCGCTGACGGCGTTCTTCAGGCCTCGATACGCCTTGAGCGCCCGTGCGCCGCACACGAACTCGACGCGGAGGCCGCCCTTGAACCGCTCGACGCCGGAGATAGCGATGACGCCGATCGCTCCCGTGCTCTTCACGTGCGTTCCGCCGCACGCCGACAGGTCGTAGTCCTTTATCTCGATGATGCGGAGCTCGCCTTCCCGCGTGGGGTCCTTTCGAAGCGGCAGCCTGGCCGCCTCGGCCGCGGTGACGAACTTGACGCACACCTCGCGGTCTTCCCAAAGCACCGCGTTGACCGTGTCTTCGACCCTTGCGATTTGATCGGCCGCGAGCTCCTTGTCGAGATCGATCGTCGACGCGGCCGTGCCGAGGTGGAAGCTGACCGTCCTGGCGCCCGCCTCGCGTTCGAAGGCCGCGGACAGCAGATGCTGGCCGGTGTGCTGCTGCATGTGGTCGAAGCGCCGGCTCCAGTCGACATGGCCGCGCACGCGCGAGTTGGTCTCGAGCTCGCGGTCCACAAGATGGCCGATCGTGCCGTCCTCCTGGTCGAACACGTCGACGACCTTCGCTTCTCCAAGAGTGCCGATGTCAAACGGCTGGCCGCCGGAGGTCGGATAGAACGCCGTGCGATCGAGCACGATCTTCCAGCGGCCGCTCTGCGGCTCTGCTTCGCGGACGACAGCGTCGAACTCGACCAGGTAAGGGTCCGTGTAGTACAGGCGCTCAGACGACATGGGCCACCAAAGGATCCTTCATTCCCGCTTCTTCGAACCCTCGCGCGCGCAGCACGCAGCTGTCGCATCGGCCGCACGGCGCACCCTGCGGCAGCGGATCGTAGCAGCTGTGCGTGAGGCCGAAATCGAGGCCGAGCTCAACACCGCGCTCGATGATCTGAGCCTTCGTCATCGCGATCAGCGGAGCCTGGATGCGGAACCGGCCGCCTTCAACTCCCGCTTTCGTTGCGAGCGTCGCCGTTCTCTCGAACGCCTCGATGAACTCGGGCCGGCAATCGGGATAGCCGGAGTAGTCGAGCGCGTTCACCCCGATGAAGATGTCATAGGCGCCGAGCACTTCTGCCCACGCGAGGGCGAGCGCCAGCATGACGGTGTTCCGCGCAGGCACGTAGGTCACCGGAATCGTGTTGGGCTGCGGCCCATCCTTCGGCACCTCGCCATCTCCGAGCAGCGCCGACCCGCCGAGTGCCGCGAGATCAACCGACAGCTCGCGGTGCGCAGCAGCGCCCAGCGCTTCGGCAACCCTCCGCGCCGCGAGGATCTCGTGGCCGTGGCGCTGGCCGTACTTCACCGTCAGTGCGTAGATCTCAAACCCGGCCTCACGCGCAAGCGCCGCCGCGGTATACGAGTCGAGTCCGCCGCTCAGCAACACGACCGCCTTGCTAGACGCCCCGGACATTCGCGCCCCAGATGTGCTTGTGGATTTGCAGCTGCAGCCGCACCGGCAGCCGATCGGCGAGGATCCACTCCGACAGATCCTTCGGACTCATCACGCCATGAACCGGCGAGAACAGCACGGCCGCGCACCGCCGATCGAGCGCGTGGCGCTCGACAATCTCGCGCGCGAACTCGTAGTCGGACCGGTCCTGGATGACGAACTTCACCTGATCGCGCGATCCCAGTCGATCGATGTTGCTCCACTCGACGTTTTCGGACTCGCCGCTCGCGGGGCATTTGACATCGAGCACCTTCACGACCGCGCCCGGCACACGGCTGACGTCAATCTGCCCGCCCGTTTCGAGCAGCACTGTGCGGCCGCTCTCGAGCAGCCGTTCCATCAAGGGATAAACGTCTTCCTGCAGCAACGGCTCACCACCCGTCACTTCGACCAGTGGACTGCCATACCCCTCGACCTGCTGCAGCACATCGTCGATCGACATCTTCTGCCCTTCGCCAAAGGCGTACGCCGTATCGCACCACGTGCACCTGAGATCGCAGCCCGCGAGCCGCACGAACACGCACGGCTTCCCGGCGTACGTCGATTCGCCTTGAATCGAGTAGAAAATCTCGTTCACGCTAAGCACAACATCTCATTCTACCGTCTAGAATAAAAAGCGGCGGAGGCGCTACGGGCCCCCGCATCGACCATGTCCAACCTGCGGATCGGCACCTCTGGCTGGAACTATCCGGCAGGTCAAGGCACCTGGAATGGCCTGTTCTACCCTCCGGCAGCCAAGGAACGCCGCCAGAAGGGCGCCAGGCCCAAATTCGACGAGCTCGCGTACTACGCCGGGCATTTCGATACTGTCGAAGTCAATACGACCTTTTACGGGCAGCCGAAGGCGACCGTCGCGCAGACGTGGGCCGACCGCACTCCGCCCGGTTTCGAGTTCTCGCTGAAGCTATACCGCGGCCTCACTCATGCCGATATCCCGGGAGTGCCGTCGGTCGACACGGAAGCTATTGACATGTACCGCAGGGGGGTCGAACCGCTTGCCGCCGCAGGAAAGATCGGGGCGTTGCTCGCGCAGTTCCCTCCCAGCTTCAAGCAGAACCCGGAGTCGCAGGGCTATCTCGATGCCCTCCTCGGACGGTTCCGGGACTACCCGGTCGCCGTCGAGTTGCGGCACCGGAGCTGGAGCGACGACTTCGCGTCGACCCTGTCGCTGTTGAACGCGCACAATGCGGCGCTGACGCAGATCGACGAGCCGAAGTTCAAGCTGTCGATCCGGCAGAACCAGCTGCCGAACATCTCCGGCTTCTATTACATGCGCCTGCACGGCCGGAACGCCGCGCAATGGTGGAAGCACGACAAGTCCGAGGATCGCTACAACTACCTCTATTCCGCAAACGAGCTGACCCCTTTCGCAGAGACCGCCGACGCGGCGCGCAGGCTCGTCAAGAAGCTCTACCTGTACTTCAACAACCACTTCGCGTCGAAAGCCGTCGTCAATGCGGTCATGATCAAGAGCCAGCTCGGTGAACCTGTCCCCGGCGCATATCCGAAGGCATTCGTCGAACGCTATCCAGAAACCGCCTCCATCGTCTCTACAGAGACAGCGCCGCTATTCGTGCTCGGTTGAGTCGTGGATAAATTTCCCACGCTCAATTCCGTTCCGCGAACGTCCGCGATGTCGTCGGCGCTGCTCACCTATGAGCCGTACTACGGTCTGCGTGAGAAGCCGTTCAGCCTCTCAACCGATCCAAAGTTCCTGTACAAGAGCTCCGCGCATGCCGGCACGTTCGAGGAGCTGCTGCTAGCAATTCGCCGCCGCGAAGGATTGATCGTGCTCGCCGGCGACATTGGAACCGGGAAGACCACGCTCTGCAAGGCGGTGCTCGAGAGGCTCGACCGCAAGACGTTCACCACGTTCGTCCCCGATCCGTTCGTCACGCGCGAGGATCTGCTGAAGATGCTGCTCCTCGACTTCGGGGTGATGTCGGTCGACGATCTCAAGGGCGGCAGGCTGGCGGGTGCGTCGTATACAGACCTCAGCTACCCGTTATACGACTTTCTGAAATCGCTCGTTCCACTTCAGGCATTTGCCGTTCTCATCATCGACGAGGCACAGAACCTGTCGCCCGCGCTGCTCGAGGAAATTCGCATCCTTTCGGACCTGGAATCCCCGGAAAAGCTCCTGCAGGTCGTCCTTGTCGGCCAGCTCGAGCTGCAGGCCAAGCTCAAGCTGCCCGAGATGCGGCAGCTCGATCAGCGCGTGTCTGCTCGATGTTTCCTTCAGCCGCTCAGCCGGGACGGGGTTGCGGGATACATCTCGCACCGCCTGACCGTGGCGGGCGGAGGCGACGACCGCGTGCACTTCTCGCCGAACGCCATCGATGCTGTGTTTCGTGTGTCGGGCGGCAGGCCGCGGGTCATCAATCTCGTCTGTGATCGGGCGCTGCACCGCGGCCACCTCGCACGCAAGAGTGCGATCGACCTCGAGGCGGTGACGCAGGCGATCAACGACCTCGGTGTTGGCGAACTCACGGCAGCGCCCCTGTCAATCACGTCGCAGGCAGATGTGGAGCCAGCCAGGCCTGTTGAGCCTCCGGCTGTTCCGCCAGCGACAGTGATTGTGGCCCCACGGCCCGCGGCGGCGCCGGCCTCGCCCGTCGCTGCACCGCAAATGGCGCCACCCGCGCCTGCGGTCGCGGCGCCCGCCAAGGTGAGCGAGTCGGCCCGGACCGACCTGTCGGGCCTCGAATTGCACGACATCGAGGAGTCGACCGCCGCTCCAGGCCCCTACAGCGCCGTGATGTATAGCAACGGGTCCATCTTCGGACAGCATCGCCCGCGCCGGCGCTGGAGATGGCGCGTGATTCGCTGGGTCTCCGCCGCCGCCATCATGTTCGGGATTGTGTTCTTCGCGCTGTTCGGCGAGGCGGTCTTCATCCACTACTTCCCGACGGTCGACGAATACGATTTCCAGCTGCCGCTCGCGCCGCCGCCGCGCGTGCCGCTGGCGAACGCAGCGGTTCTAATTCCGGCAGACGTCACTCAACCTCCCCCGCCGCCTGAGCCCTCAGACGCCCAGCGCGAGGCGCCAGCAATCGCCGTCAGGTGAGCCCCATTTCCGGCGCCGAACTGCGTCAAGCCATCCGTCGCGGCTGGAGCAAACACTGCCCGCATTGCGGCAAAGGCGCGCTGTTCATCGGCTGGAACAAGCCCTATCGAAACTGCCCGGCATGCGGGTATCTATACGAACGGGATTACGGTGACGTGTGGTGGGTGTGGATCGTCACCGACCGGATACCCGTCGGCATCGGCATCGTCCTCTTGTACTTCGGATTTCGGGTAAAAACGTTCTGGATGGGGGTGCTCTTCTTCGGTTCGCTGTCCCTACCACTGCTGCTGACGATTCCCCGCAGGTACGGGCTGGCGATCGCAATCACCTACCTCATTCGGAAGCGATGGCCGGACCCGAAAGATACACTTCCGGAGATTCCTCACGGGAAGGCAGGCGGCTAAGGAAGCCCTCTGTGGCAAGTGCGCTAAGGAGCCGATACAGCCTCCGTGATGCTTTGGACATTTGGTAAGGAAAAGGAACGTATCAGTCTCGGCCGACAGCCTGACTCCTGTGTGCTGATCGTCGTCCGCGGCCGCGACGAGGTGCATGAGTACCGCTTCGCCGATGTAACCCGCCTCCGCGCCTTTCAGACCGACATGGAAGGCTTTCTCCGGAAGACGGGTTGGAGACTACTCGGCTACTCACCTGAGCGGCGACATCGGGACCGCGATCGGCGGCGATTCCCGCGGCTGGAAGAACGGCGCCGATGGTGGACCGTCGCGAGCCCCGTGGAGCGGGACAAAGCGGTCTGGGGCGGCAAGGCCAGCGCAGCTCAGGCCGGCTCCAACGGATAGCTCTCCGGCATCGTCCTGCTGACGACCGTTACACCGATGCGCGGGCAGAGATCCTTGATGGCGCACGCCGGGCAGCGTGGATACACGGGCCGGCATACGTTCTGGCCCCAGGTGACAAGGTACAAGTTGATGTACGGCCACCATTGCGCTTCCGTGGCGCGATAGAGCGCCTGCTCCGTCTCATCGGGTGTCTTTGTCGCGACCCAGCCAAGGCGATTCGCGATGCGATGCACGTGGGTGTCCACGCGGATGTTCTTCCGGCTCTCGTACGCGAGGATTAACACCAGGTTGGCGGTCTTTCGCCCAACGCCGGGCAGGCTGAGCAAGCCCTCCATCGTCGAGGGCGTGTTCCCATCGAAATCCTTCAGCAGCTTCGCACACGTCGCCTTGATGTACCGCGCCTTGTAGCGGTAGAAGCTCACGGGATAAATCAGCTTTTCGATCTGCTTGACCGTCAGCTTCGACATCGCGTGCGGTGTCGCCGCCTTCCTGAACAGACGCTCCGACGCGGCATAGGTCGTCGCGTCCTGCGTCCGCGCGGACAACAGGGTGGCGATCGTGACCTGGAAGGGATCCTCCTCGCGCGACTGGGAGATCTTCTCGACAGCAGGCAGCTCGAGGCCAGTAATGGCCACCGCGAGCCGGCGCATCACGGCTTCGACGTTCTTACGGTATCGGAGTGACGGGCGGCTGGCCTTGGAGGACATTCACGACGTTCCGGGCGACGAGGTCGTACATCGCCGCGCGTGTTTCAGCCGTGGCGCTCGCCATGTGCGGCACCAGAACGACATTCTCGAGCGCCAGCAACCCGGGATGAACCCTGGGCTCGTCCTCGTACACGTCGAGACCGGCGCCCTTGATGATCCCTTCGCGCAGCGCCCACGCCAGGCCATCTTCATCGACGACCGGTCCCCGCGACGTGTTGATCAAGTACGCCGACCTCTTCATTCGCGAGAGCGCGGTGCGATCGATCAGATGCCGCGTCTGCGGCGACAGGGGCACATGGAGCGATACCACGTCGGATGTCGCGAGCAGCTGGTCCAGCGACATGCTCTCGTAACCCGGAACGGATCGCGCCGACGGATTGTGATACGCGATCTTCATCCCGAAGTGCCGTGCCTTCTCGGCAACCGCGAGTCCGATGCGACCGAGCCCGACAATGCCGAGCTGCCGCTCGCGGACATCCGAACCGATCATGAAGTCGAGCGAGAATCCCTTCCAGTCGCCGCGCCGTACGACGCGATCGCCCTCGACGATGCGGCGCGTGACGGCGAGGATGAGCGTGATCGCCATGTTCGCCGTCGCCTCGGTGAGCACATCCGGCGTGTTGGTCAGCACAATGCCCTTCGAGCGCGCATAGGGCACATCGAGGTTGTTGTAGCCCACCGCGACGTTCGACACGATCTTCAGATCGCTGCCGGCGTCGATGACGTCCTTGTCGATTTTGTCGAGCGCGGCCACGACGAGCGCGTGCTTGCCCTTGACGCGCTGAATCAACGCGTCCTTCGAAAGGACGCCATCGCGATAGACCTCGACGTCGCCGACCGCCGTGAGAGGCTCGATTGCCGAAGAAGGTAGTTTGTAGGTGACCAGAATCGAAGGTTTCGCCATTGACCTAGTGACCGTACGACTGACAGAACCCGCAGTGATTGCAACGCACGCGTGGCTCGATGACGCACGTGCCGTCGTCGACTTCGCTGCCGGGGAGAACCGTGAGAAGAACGTGACTGGGATGATGGCCGGCTTGAAGGCCGGCATTGCCAATAAGTGGGCCGCTGTTGATCGCCAGCCGCCCGTCGTGATCTGCCGGGCGATCGTAGTGCTCGGCCTTCGCCGAGCGCCCGGGTCTCCCCAGATGCCGTTCGATCGCTTCGCGCACGAGCGCGCGGACGTCCTGTTCGTTCATCCCAAGTCCACTGTATCAACGATACCGACGATCGCAGCATCGACCGGCGCAGCTTTTTTTCCGATGGCATCACTGGCCGCGCGGCCCTCCAGCACAATCAATACTTTTTCGTGCACGCCCGCGCCGACGCCATCCACGGCGAGGAGCTCCGGCCCGCGCGGCGTGTCTTCGAGAGTCAAGGGCTGCACAAACAGCAGCTTGGCACCTTCCAGCTTGGGGTTTTTTTGCGTGGCGACGAGGGTGCCGGTAACACGCGCGATCAGCATGGCCTATCCGATGTGCCAGGAATCGACGATGCCGACAATGCCTGCGTCGGCGGGAACCTCGGTCGGATAGAACGGAAAACTCGCTTCTTTGCCGCGAACGAAAAACACTTCTTCGCCGACACCTGCGCCCACCGAATCGGCGGCGACGATGACGCGACCCAGCGGCTCGCGCGCAGATGACATCGGTTGCACGAGCAGCAGCTTCACGCCGTTGAGGGTGTCGTTCTGGTTGTTCAGCACCACGGTTCCGACGACGCGTCCTAACTGCATGGTTGCGGTCCGGCACGGTCCGGCTAAAGCCGGACGCTACCTGCGAATCTAATCGTTGATTTCGATCTCATCCACGATTCCGACGATGGCCGCATCGACGGGACAGTCCTTCATCCCGGACGCCATGCGCGCCGAACTGCCGCTCACGATCAACACCGTCTCGCCGAATCCGGCATCGACCGTGTCGATCGCGACGACGTAGTTGCCTTCTGCTTTGCCTCTGGGATCCATGGGGCGCGCGATGAGCAGCTTGCTGCTCACCAGACGCGGATCTTTGCGGGTCGCCACGACCGTGCCGACCACCTTGGCCAATATCATGGGTAGCTGTCAGCTCTCAGCAATGCAAGGCGCGACTGAAGTCGCGCACTACACCTACGCCTTGACGCCGGACTTTCCGATCGGCAGCGCGTCTTCGAGGTTGGCGTGCGGACGCGGAATCACGTGTACCGACACGAGCTCGCCGACACGGCGTGCCGCAGCTGCCCCGGCGTCGGTCGCAGCCTTTACTGCCGCGACGTCTCCGCGCACGATCGCCGTCACATAGCCGGCGCCGATTTTTTCCCAACCGACAAGGGTCACTTTGGCAGCCTTCACCATCGCATCCGCCGCCTCAATCATGGCGACGAGTCCTTTGGTTTCGACCATGCCGAGCGCCTCACCCATGCTGACCTCCCAGTAGAGCCTTCACGGCGTCCTCAATGAGGGCCGTAAGCTCGCGGTATGATAGCCGAATTTCCCCGTCCAAATCCGCCGGATCGGTTGGAATGAGCCGCGCGCCGCGCGAGGATGGAGCCTCGATGATCTGGCACGATGCCTGATCGGCGTTTGCGGGCTCAGAACCGTCCGCGCAAATTGGCGCGGGCGCTTTAATGCCGTAATTGCCGCGCAGCTCCTGCAGCCGGTGCACCTCTTCTCGCGAGAGCAGATTCTCGCGGCCGAGCTGCCGCGTCACCAGGCTGATCTTCGCGAAGTGCTCGATCGTCTCCATCTTGTAGTAGGCAGCGTACACATCCGGGCCTATCGTGAGGGCCCCATGATTGGCGAGCAGCAAACCATCATGCGCCTTGATGTACTTCCGCACCGCCGCCGGAAGCTCGGGCGTCGACGGCGTGCCGTACTCCGCGATAGGAATACTGCCGAGTGTCGTGACGACCTCGGCGAGCACGGCGCGATCGAGGGGAATGCCCGCTACGGCAAAGCCGGTGGCGATCGGCGGATGCGCATGCACGACCGCCCGCACGTCCGGGCGGTTCTTGTACACCTCGAGGTGCATGAGCAGCTCCGATGACGCATCGCGCGTGCCGCGAATCTTTTTGCCGTCGAGGCCGACGACGACCATCATGTCGGGGGTCATGAAGCCCTTCGACACGCTTTTCGGCGTGGTCAGGATGGTCGTGTCGTCGAGCCTGATGCTGATGTTGCCGTCGTTCGACGCGACATATCCCCGCGCGTACATGCGCCGGCCGATTTCGACGATGTCTCCGCGAAATCCTTCTTCCTCGCGCTGACTCATTGGGTGTTTCCGTGTGCAGACGAAAGACTTTCGAGTGCCTGCCTGGCCTGCCGACCTTCAAGGCTTTCGGGTGCGATCTCGACAAGGCGCTTCCAGATCTCGGTGGCGCCCTTCAAATCCTGCTTCCCGAATGCGCGGACGACGCCCAGGTTCAGCAGCGCTTTCGTGTGCTTTGGATCGACCTGCAGCGAATGCTCGAGCTGCTTGATCGCCAGATCCGGCTGGTTGTTGTAGTAGTAGCTCACGCCGAGATCGGTGCTTACGCTCACGTCTTTCGGGTCGAGGGCAAGCGATTCGGAATACCACTTGATGGCTTCGGTGTAGCGCCCGGCGTCGTAGTACAGGTTGGCGAGCTGCGCGCGCGCAACCGCGTTCTTGGGATCGCGGTCGACCACGTTTCGCAACGCCTGCACCTGCGCCTCGTCGAGGATGGCTGGGGCGGGAGTGCCGGGAACGGCCTTGGACGACTCTGGCGGCGGAGCGGATTCTGCCACGGGCGCGGCCGCCGGGCGCGGCGCCAAGGACGCCTGCTGGCTGCCGATGATCCACCCGGTGATCAGGCCGAAAAACACGCCGGCAATGGCGTAGATGACGGATTCAAGCTTCATTCAGACTTTGCTACGGTTCTGGTTCTCTGACCGGAAATGGGGATCATAACAGTGTGCGTTTGAACCAGTCCACCAAGGCGCCGATCAACTCGGGATCGCGCGCAAGGAGCACGGTTCCGTGTGCCACCGAGTCTGTCAGGCGCACCTCTCGCAGGCCCGGACCGATCGTGGTCAGTTGACGGATCGATCGAGCCGCGTACGGATCCTTGGTGCTGCCCGCGAGCAGTGCCGGCCTGGCGCCGAACTTCTTCATCGCTGCGTCGGTCCTCAGCCCTTTGTAATCGATGCCCGGCGAAAGCAGCGCGATCGACAGCACGCCAGGATCATCCGCGGCGTCCAGCACCGCCAGGTTCGCCCCAACCGAGGCGCCGGCGATGCCGAGGCTGGTGCCGATGACTTCGGGGCGCTCGCGCAAGAACGCCTTTGCCGCCCGCACGTCGAGCGCATACGCGCCGATCTCGTCGCCGCCCCGATAATCGAGGGCAACCACCGCGAACCCGGCGTCAGACAGCTGCGATGCCGCCGCGTCCCAATCGGCGTGCGACCGCCTCAGCATGTGCAGCAACACGATTCCTGGAGCAGGCCGACGCGAGGGCTCGTAATACGCGCCATTCAGCATCGCGCCGTCTTCCGCGCGGAACGTGACCCGCCGCGCGGGCGCGGCCTGCAACCACGAAGACGTTGACCACGAAGGCACGAAGAACTGCAACCACGAAGGCACGAAGAAGACGAAGAACACGAGGAACAGGAAGGATCGCCGCGTCGTGGTCACCACAGGTTCGAGGTTACCGCAGCGCATCGAGATAATCGACCACCGATTGCTCGAGCCCGACGTACAGCGCGTGGCTGATGAGCGCGTGGCCGATCGAGACTTCCTGCAGGTGAGGCAGCCGTCGGAAGAGCGGAAGATTGCCCAAATCGAGATCGTGTCCTGCGTTCACACCAAGACCCAGCGAGTGCGCCAGCTCGGCGGCATCGGCGTAGGTTCTGAAGCTCGCTTCGCCCTGGCCGGCCTCGAACGCGCGCGCAAAAGGCTCTGTATACAGCTCGATGCGATCGCCGCCCACCGCGGCGGCCCACTTGACCGCGTCGGGAACAGGATTGACGAACATGCTGACGCGGACTCCGATCTTTTTCATCCCGCTGACGATGGCCTTGAGATCCCCTGCCGGAGTGTCCGCCGGCCAGCCAGCCTGGCTCGTGACTTCCCCTGCCATCACAGGGACGAGGGTGCACTGTGTCGGCCGAACCTTCAGCACCAGCTCGAGGAGATCGGGGCGCGGATCGCCCTCGATGTTGTACTCAACCTCCGGCGAGCGCTTCAGCAACTCGGCGATGTCGTACGCATCCGAGCGCCGGATGTGACGCTCGTCCGCGCGTGGATGCACAGTGATGCCGGGAACGCCCGCCCTGATGCACACGGCGACAGCCTCGAGCACGTCGGGCTCGCGGCCGCCTCTCGAGTTGCGCAGCGTCGCAACCTTGTTAACGTTCGCCGATAGCTTTATTGACGGCGTCGACAATTTGCCGGCCCCACCGGTCGATCTGTTGCAAGTCCTGTCCTTCCAGCATCACGCGCAAGAGCGGCTCGGTGCCCGAGTAGCGCACGAGCAGGCGTCCGTTGCCGCCCATCTGCCGCTCCACATCTGACATGACGGCTGCGACATCCGGGATCGACGCGAGCTCCCGCTTCTCCTTCACCCGCACGTTCAGCAGCACCTGCGGGTATGTCGTCAGATCGTCCGACAGATCTGCCAGTTCTCTTCCGCTCGAGGCCATGGTGCGAAGCACGCTGAGCGCGGTGATGAGCCCGTCGCCGGTGAACAAGTGCTCGGAGAAAATAAGATGGCCCGATTGTTCGCCTCCGAGCGACAGATTCTTCTTCTGCATCTCCTCCATCACGTATTTGTCGCCGACCTTCGTACGGACCAGCTCGATGCCGAGTTTCTTCAGCGCCAGTTCGAGTCCGATATTGCTCATCACCGTGGCGACGACGGCATTGCCGCGCAGGCGGCCATCGGCCTGCATCTGCTTTGCGCACATCAGCAGAACGTGGTCGCCGTCGATCACACGGCCGTTCGCGTCGACGAGAATGGCACGGTCACCGTCGCCGTCGAATGCGACACCCAGCCGGTACCCGCCCTGCCGCACCACGTGAGCCAGCGTGTCCGGGTGTGTCGATCCGACGCCCCGGTTGATGTTGCGGCCGTCCGGTTCTGCTCCGAGCACTGTGACGTCGAACCCGAGCTCGCGGAACAGCGCCGGCGCGACGGACGTCATCGCGCCGTTGGCGCAATCGACGGCGAGCCGAACGCGTCCCAGCTTTTCCGCGTTTGGGAGCACGGCCAACGCATGTTGCATGTATTTGCGGAGGTGATCGGCCTGAGGCACGTCGTGCGCGTCTCCGGCCGATACGTCCCACGACCGATCGGCGACGAGAGCCTCGATGTGATTCTCGAACCCGCCGCTGTACTTGACGCCGGCGCCCGAGAACACTTTGATGCCGTTGTCCTGATAGGGGTTGTGCGACGCCGAAATCACGACGCCGGCATCAAAATCGAGCGATCCGGTCAGATACGCGACTGCAGGCGTCGGCGCCACGCCGATGCTGTGTACCGTGGCTCCCGCCGTGCGGGCGCCGTGAGCAAGCTCCCGCTCAATCCAGGCGCCCGATTCCCTCGTATCCCGGCCGACGAGAAGCTTGGCATCGGAATGCGGAAGCGCTTTGACCAGTGCGGCGCCGACGCGCCGGACGGTCGTTGCATCCAGAGGAAACGCGCCCGCCGTACCTCTGATGCCGTCAGTGCCGAAAAGAGCATGAGTCATTCGACGTGAATACCGACGCTAGTGGGCTCCAGTTGATCGACGCCGATGCCGGCGGACGGCTCGAGGCGAACCGGGAGCCCGTACTCCCCGCGGCCCATGCTTTCGAGATCGACGTACGCGACGATGGACGAGTCCTTGATCTTCGCCAGGGACTCCTTCGTTCCGCGTACGCGCACACGCACGTTCGGCGGGGTGATCGTCGCCGTGAGACCGCCGGCAAGATTCCTCGCCCGTACCGGCACGGCGGTCAAGTGGCGTTCCTCCGGCGCTGGCACGATCGCAACGGCGACGATGGCGGTCTTGACGCTCTTGAGGCGCACACCTTCGTCAGTCACGCCGACGATGACGCTGGAACGCACATCGGCTCGTGCCGACCCGACCCATAAGGGCTCCGTAATCGCTTCGCTTACCCGCCGCAGGAGGCTTTCAGGCCCGACGATTTCCACGGTCGGCGGGTCGGCGGCAATCCGTCCAACGATGAACCCCGGAGCGGGCTCTCCTTCGATCGAAGGGATGACCGGCACGACGCGGATGGCCGAAGGCTCGAACCGAATCGCGACAGATGCCGGCGTCACCTGCGTGACGGCGACGGCGAACGGCGCCTTGACACGTTCTGTCGAGAGATGGAAGAGACGCCGGCCGGGCTGGGCCGCACTCAAGTCGACCGTGGCCACGAGATCGCCCGGCGAAATGCGCCCGAGCGCGTCCGCTGTGCCACGCACGCGAACGTCCACCGACTCTTGTGGCGGCTCGACCATCTCGAGGTTCTCAGGGAGATTCTGCAGCTCGAGTGGGATCCGAAGCCCGCGCTCCACCGACGCGCGCTGCGACGCGACCATCATCCACAGGACCACGGCGAGCGCGATCGAGACGATCTTCAACCCAGTGTGCGCAAACGGGTGTTCGCGGAGGCTCATTTCAGCAGGGCCCTCAGCCGGAGCTTGAGGTTTTCCGAATCGTACGGGCCTTCGATTTTTCCGTCGAGCGCCAGGCTGACGCGACCGGTTTCCTCCGACACGATCACGGCGACCGAATCGTTCTCTTCGGTCAGGCCGATGGCGGCGCGATGGCGGGTGCCGAGGCTCCTCGCGAGCTGTGGATTCACGGTCAGCGGCAGAAAGCACGCAGCGGCCGCGACACGATCGTTCTGCACGATGACGGCGCCGTCATGAAGCGGCGACTTCGGCTGAAAGATGCTCACCAGCAAATCGTATGTAAGCATGGCGTCGAGGGGAAGGCCTGCCTCGATGTAGTTACGCAATCCTATCTGCCGCTCGATGATGACGATCGCGCCCGTGCGGGCGGCCGAGAGCTGCGCCGCCGCAACGGCAATCTCCTCGATCGTCTCTTCGGCGCCTTCCTGCGTCAGGAAGTACCGGAAGAACGGCGCGCGGCCGAAATGCGCGAGCGCGCGGCGGATGTCGGCCTGAAACAGCACGATCGCCGCGAAGACGAGATATGGCAGCAGGTTGCGGATGAGCCAGTCGACGGTCTGCAGGTGCCCCCACCGCGACAGGTAGAACATGACCGCAAGGAGCGCAAATCCGGCGGCCATCTGGATGGCCCTGGTGCCCCGGATCGCCTTGAGCACCTCGTAGATCACCAGCGACACGATGGCGATATCGAGGATGTCCCACCATGTCATGGCGGGCAGGCGCGGAATGAGGGGCAGCCAGTTCATAAGAGTGGCCGGTTACACGCCGGCACCACGGATGCGGTCTGCGACGCGAACGACGTCGACCATCGCCGGCACGTTGTGCACGCGCACGACATGCGCCCCCAGCAGGACCGCCGCGGCGACCGACGCCGCCGTTGCTATATCGCGCTCACCGGGCGGACGGTCGCCGATCGCGGCGTTGAGAAACGACTTTCGGGACGGACCGGCGACGAGAGGGCAACCGAGCGCCGCGAACGCGGGCAGCGCCGCAAGCGCCGCGTAGCTGTGTTCCGGACGTTTCGCGAACCCGATCCCCGGATCGAGCATCACCGATTCGCGCTTCACGCCGGCCGCGATGGCACGTTCGAGGCTCGCGCGCAGCTCCTCGCCGACTTCACGTGGCACCGAGGCGTAGTTCGCGTCCTTGTACATGTCCCGGGAGCGTCCCCGGGCGTGCATCAGGATGAGGCCCGCACCCGAACGAGCGGCGACTTCGGCGAGCGACGCATCATAACTCACCGCTCGCGGGGCCCCACCCTCGCTCGGGCCGCCGGCGCCTCTCAGGCCTGTCACGTCGTTGATGATCGCCGCGCCCTCGCCAAGCGCGACCTCGGCAACAGCAGCCTTCGACGTGTCGACCGAAATGGGGATGGCGAGCGATCTGGAGAGCCGGTTGATGACCGGCTGAATCCGGGCGATTTCGTCGTCGGCGCTGATGATGTCTGCCCCCGGCCTCGTCGACTCTCCGCCGACGTCGATGAGGTCGGCGCCGCGTGCCGCCATCTCTAACGCTGCGGCCTCCGCTGCTCCCGGGTCGAGATACAGACCACCATCGGCGAATGAATCGGGTGTGACGTTGAGGATGCCCATGACCAGCGTGCGGTCCCCGAGTGTCAACGCGCGGTTGCCAGGAAGCTGGAGGGTGAAGTGGGCTCGGGGAATCACGGTAAGGGGTGCGGGGTAAGGAATCGCCCCTTACCCCTCGCCCCTTTCTATTCTTGCGGTAGCGGGTCTGTGAGCGGCGGAACGATACCCGGGCGCTCTTTCCGGCGTCCGGTTTCCTCGTCGTGCGACGAGACCGAGCCCGCAGGCGTGGCCGGCTTGATCTCTTCGAGCGGAAGGCCCGCCACGATGCGGCGCACCTGCTCACCGTCGAGGACTTCGCGCACCAGAAGCTCAGCCGCCACTTTCTCGAGGCTCGTCTTGTACTGGGTCAGGACACCCTTCGCGCGCTCGTAGTTGTCGGTCACGAAGCGCTTCACTTCGTGGTCGATCTTCAACGCCGTGTCTTCGCTGTAATCCTGGTGTTGGGCGATCTCGCGGCCGAGGAAGATCTGCTCTTCCTTCTTGCCGAACGTGAGCGGCCCCATGGCCTCGCTCATGCCCCACTCGCACACCATGCGGCGCGCAAGCTCGGTGGCCCGCTCGAGGTCGTTGCCGGCGCCCGTTGTCATCGCGCCCTGCATCGTGATCTCTTCCGCGATACGGCCGCCGAGGAGAATCGCGATCTGATCGATCAGATAGTCGCGCGAGTAGTTGTGCTTTTCGTCAACCGGAAGCTGCTGCGTAAGACCGAGCGCCATCCCGCGCGGGATGATCGTGACCTTGTGCAGGTCGTCCGCGTGCGGAAGGAGCACGCTGAGCAGCGCGTGGCCGGCTTCGTGCACCGCCGTGATCTTCTTTTCTTCGTCGCTGATGATCATCGAGCGGCGCTCGGATCCCATCAGCACCTTGTCTTTCGCGAACTCGAAGTCGATCATCCGCACGGTCTTGCGGTTGTACCGCGCGGCATTCAGAGCGGCTTCGTTGACAAGGTTCGCGAGATCCGCGCCCGAGAAGCCGGACGTTCCCCGCGCCAGCACCGGCACATCCACATCGTCGGACATCGGAATCTTGCGCGTGTGGACCGTGAGGATGCCCTCGCGGCCTTTCACGTCGGGGCGATTCACGACGATACGGCGATCGAACCGGCCGGGACGAAGCAGGGCGGGATCGAGGACGTCTGGCCGGTTGGTGGCCGCGACGAGGATGACGCCTTCGTTCGACTCGAACCCGTCCATTTCGACGAGCAGCTGGTTGAGCGTCTGCTCGCGCTCGTCGTGCCCGCCGCCGAGACCCGCGCCGCGGTGGCGCCCGACCGCGTCGATCTCGTCGATGAAGACGATGCACGGCGCGTTCTTCTTGCCTTGCTCGAACAGGTCGCGCACGCGCGACGCACCGACGCCGACGAACATCTCGACGAAGTCAGAGCCACTGATCGAGAAGAACGGGACGTTCGCTTCCCCCGCGACCGCGCGGGCGAGCAGCGTCTTGCCGGTTCCCGGAGGGCCCATCAGGAGCACGCCCTTGGGAATGCGGCCGCCGAGCTTCTGGAACTTCTGCGGTTCCTTGAGGAATTCGATGATTTCCTGGAGCTCTTCCTTCGCCTCGTCAACGCCGGCGACGTCCTTGAACGTCACCTTCTTTTGCGAGCTGGAAGAGAGCTTGGCTTTGCTCTTGCCGAACGAGAGCGCCTTGTTGCCGCCGCTCTGCATCTGGCGCATGAAGAAAATCCAGAAGCCGATCAGGAGCAGGATTGGCGCCCAGGAATACAGCAACTGCGCCCAGGGGCTCTGGGTCGGCTCTTTCGCCGTCACCAGGATGCCCTGCGCGATCAGCTTGTTCGCAAGTCCTTCGTACTGGGCCGGCGCGTAGGTGTGGAAGGTCTCCTTGTTGTCGGCGCGAAAGCTGCCGATGATCTCCTGGCCGGTGATGGTGACTTTCTCGACCTTGCCGGTCTCCACATCGGTCATGAAGTCGCTGAACGGCACTGGCTTGGACGGGCTCTGGAATTTACTGGAGAAATTCCACACCCCGACCGCCACCACGACCAGAACCATCCAAAATACGAGACTTTTCAACGTGGAATTCACCCTCTACCCTCCCACGACTAAATAGGTAACCGTTTCAAGATTACCACGTCTTTTGTGGCGTCCGTGACCTTAAACTCCTCTGACAGCGCGTGTCCCGCAACCCACACAATCTGCCCTGCGGAATCGATAATCACGGGCGCAATTTCTCGCGCAAACCGGTCGACTTTCGCGTCAACGAAGTAGTCCTGCAGCTTCTTGCTGCCACCCACGCCCAGCGGGCGAAAGGTGTCTCCGGGACGGCGGTTCCGCACCGACAGAGGCGCCGCCAGGCAGCCCGCGTCGACGACCGCCTCGTCGCTCACGGCACGCTGCCGGAGCTCGGCGGGGGCATGGCCCGACAACACACCCTTCATATCGGCCGAAATGGTGCAGAACGCTTCAGGCACCGAAACTCGGCCCGGAACCTCGAGCCGATACAGGAAGTCCGGCGCCGGTGTGGGTTTCTCGCGACCTCGGCTTTCTGTTAAGACGACACTGCCACCGCGACGGTTCACCCGGTGTCCTGGAAGATCGAGCTGGCCTGTTGATTTAGACACCACGAAGCAGCGAACGGCTTCGCCCGCATCGAATCCGACGAACCGCCCGGGCCCGGCGGCCATCTGTTGTGCGAGGCGGATCACGCGCCGCGCGATCGCCGGCGGTTCCGCGAGAAGCGCCGCCGCATCGAACGTCACTTCCCGTCCGCTTTGTGAGATCAGACGTTCGGCCGACCGTCGCGCAGCCTCGTCGAGAAACTCGGCATCCTCGCGGGCGATCGCGGCCTCGCGATCGAGCACGTCGACGATGCCGGGCGCAAAGCGCTCGTCGAGCAGCGGTAACAATTCGTGACGGATGCGATTGCGCGGAATCTCGCGATCCGCGTTCGACGCGTCCTCGCGAAACGCGACCTGGCGCTCGCTGAGAAAAGCGCGCACAGCCGAGCGCGGCGTGTCGAGAAGCGGCCGCACGACGAGGCCTGCGCGCGGGTGCATCCCGCTGAGCCCCCGCGGGCCGGCGCCGCGCAACAGCCGTAGAAGAAACGTCTCTGCCTGGTCGTCCTTCGTGTGGGCGACGGCGATTGCCGTGGCGCCAAGCCGGGCAGCTGCGCGAGAGAAGAACGCATAGCGTTCGGTGTGCGCCGCCTGTTCGATCGACACACCTGTTTCGCGCGCGAGTTCACCCACGTCGACGCGCTCGATATCAATCGGCAGCGCCAGCGTGGCTGCAAGCGTGCGGCAGAACTCCTCGTCGGCGTTCGCGTCCGCCCCTCGAAGCTGGTGGTTCAGGTGCGCCGCGCCCACCAGCACCGGACCTTCGCCGCCGGCGATCTCGTGGAGCGCCAACAACAGCGCGACCGAATCCGCCCCGCCCGACAGCGCCACGGCGACACGGCTTCCGGCAGGGAGCAGCGCGTGACGCCGGATTGTTCCGCGGACGGAATCGAGCAGGGTCATAACGGGTGCAATAGGTGCGATGGTGCGACGAGCGCGAGAGGAAGGGTGCGACAGACGAGGCAGCGCACCGTATGCATCCACCGCACCTATCGCACCCACCGCACCCGGAATTGGTGCCGGTGCAGGGACTTGAACCCCGGACAACGCGGATATGAGCCGCGTGCTCTAACCAACTGAGCTACACCGGCGAATCCTCCAATTCTACATTGGAAGATTCTGGGATGGGTGGATTGGCAGATTGTTGTCGGAGATGCCGCCGTCCGTTCCATCGACGCCCGGCGCGTCAACATCCACTTACTCTCGAGGTAAGTCGATTACGCGGGAAGTAAGTTGGGGGCCCAGGCTCTTTTGGGATCGGTCTTCACGAAGGAATTTCCGGTTCTCTGATTTGGAACACCATTTGCCTTGATCCCGAATGGCCTCCCCCAGAGACGGACACTGGGCTGGAGGTGTGCTGTGCGCGAAACGTTCAAACGAAATGTGGCGGCGCTCATTGTCAGTGCCGCCGTAGCTGCCGGCTGTGCAGCCGGCCTCGAGGAGGGGAGCTCCTCGTTACCTACTGCACCTTCCTCGAACGGCACTTCTTCTTCTGGTCAGAGCTCCTCGATCGGTGCTTCGCCGGGGTCAGCTGAACCGGCCGGTTCTTCGCCCGATCGGATAAGGGTTCGAGGGCAAGTCGCCAACTTTGGAGGAAGCTGCACGAGCATTTCGTTCGACGTGGGGAGTGAACGGATCTTCACGAACAACAACACTGAATTCAGAAGAATCTCATGCAGCTTGATCAGGAATGGAACGGTCGTCGAGGTGGACGGTCTTCGTCAGGCCGATAAACGAATCCTTGCTCGCCAGGTAGAGCTCGAAGAGGCACAAGTGCCACCAGCACCGGTGCCGAACGCCCCGACCGAAGTGGAGGGCCTCATCAGCGGCTTAACAGGCGGTTGCCCCAACGTCACCTTCAATATCGGCAGCACGCGCATACGAACCAACGGTTCAACGGAGTTCAATCGGATTCCGTGCTCATCTCTCGTGAATGGAATTGACGTCGAAGTCGAAGGAGCCGTTCAATCCGATGGGGTCCTTCTGGCTCGCGAGGTTCAGCCGGATGAGCTGACAATCAGAAGTTCCATCACTGCGCCTGTCAACGGCGCGTGTCCGCAACGTTCGTTCATGATCGATGGTCAGCGCGTGCTCACGCTCGTGACGACTCGGTTTGACGACACCACATGTGCAGCGCTCCAGGCAGGGATGCGCGTGGAACTGCGGGCAGTTCGAAGGCCAGACGGACTACTGCTGGCGACTCGGGTGCGGCCACTCGAGAACAGAGGCGGGGACTCAGGCGAGAATTGAGCCTTGGTTGACGATTATTCACATCGAGGAGAAGGACTCTGAAATCCCCGTCGTGGCAGCGGCGGCAGCGTCAACCTCCAAGTCTCGAAATCGGGAACGGGGACCGGAACGGTCACGAGCAGTCCGAGCAAAATCAACTGCGGGACGAACTGCTCGCGATGACGGACGCGACGAACGCCACGGTGAGCCGCACGTTCAGCGTCACCATCAACTGATAGCTGTCGTGATTGGGGAAGGGCTGACGAGGGACAGACACTCTGGACATTGCGCCGATCATCCAATCTTCAATCTGCCAGTTCAGAGTATCAGCATCGCATCACCGTAGCTGTAGAAGCGATATTGCTTTGCCACGGCTTCGCGATAGGCGGCAAGCACGTTGTCGCGGCCGCCGAAGGCGCACACCAGCATCAGGAGCGACGATTCGGGCAGGTGGAAGTTCGTCATCAGCGCGTCGACGATGCCGAAGGTAAAGCCGGGATAGATGAACAAGTCGGTCCACGCCGACTGGGGCGTGATGATCCCTCGACCGGCTCGCCCCGCCGCCTCGAGCGCGCGGGTCGTCGTCGTGCCGACCGCGACGATGCGCCGCTTCTCACGCTTCGCGGTGTTGATCGCGTCGGAGGCGGCCTCGCTGATCGAGAATCGCTCCGCGTCGATGACGTGCGCCTCCACCTGATCGACGCGCACAGGCTGGAATGTGCCGTAGCCCACGTGCAGGGTGATCGCGATGTGCTGGACGCCGCGCGCGTTCAGTGTGGCCAGAAGATCAGGCGTGAAGTGCAGCCCGGCGGTCGGCGCCGCCACCGACCCCCGCTCACGCGCATACACCGTCTGATACCGATCGCGATCGGCCGGCGCGTCGTTGCGCTTGATATACGGCGGCAGCGGCATGTGGCCGATGTCGTCAATCGCGTCCTCGACCGTCGCGTCACTCTCCGACCAGAGGCGTATCGTGCGGCGGCCGTGATAGTGACGCTCGAGCACTTCTCCGTGAAGCACGTGCCGGTTCCCCGGAAAAACCATCCGAGAGCCAGGTTGCAATTTCTGGCCGGGATGCACCAGTGCGTCCCATTGCCCGTCGTTCTCGAGATTGGCAAGCAACAGACACTCGACGGCGCCGCCGCTCGGCACGCGGGAGCCGAGCAGGCGCGCGGGAAACACCTTGGTGTCGTTGACGACGAGCAGGTCGCCCTGGCGGAGAAACTCGGCGAGCTGCGCCACGCGCGCGTGTTCCACGCGCCCTGACTCCTTGTGAAGGACGAGGAGTTTCGACGCCCCGCGCTCGGGCGCCGGGGCCTGCGCGATGAGTCCGGCCGGCAGATCGAATCCGAAGTCGGATACGTTCATCGCTTTTTTATTGTGTGGGGAAGCCGTGACGTGCGCGCTGGGGTTGCGCACGAAATGTTGCCGCGTTCGAAAGTCGTCAGTGCAATCTCGGACCCCATACCGCCTTCGTCTGCCGCCAGTCGTCCTTGAGAATCGACCAGAGAATCTGGTCGAAGTAGCGCCCGTTCCGCTGGAACGAACGGCGAAGCGTGCTTTCCTGCAGTGCACCGACCTTTCTCAGCGCCGCATTGCCTCGGCCGTTCGACGCAATCGATCGCGCCTCGAGCCGCTGCGTGCCGACAACCCCGAACGAAAAGTCGATGACGCTCTTTGCGCCCTCCACGAAAATTCCGCGGCCCCAGAACGGCGAACCGATCGCGAAGCCCCATTCGGCGCTGCCGAATCCGGGCTCGAGCTGGCGCACCTGAAACAACCCCATCGCGTCCTCGTACCCATCTGGCACGATCCCGAAACAGAAACTGTTGCCGCGCATCCGATCATGAAGCGCTTCGGCGATGAACGCTTCGAACCCTTCGACGGTGCTCGGCAGAGGCGACACAAACTCCGCCACTTCTTCGCTGGTGAGCATCGCCAACAAGGCCGGCGCATCGCCGGCGCGCACCTCGCGAAGGGTCGCTTTCTCACCTCGAATCGTGGGCAAGCCGAAATGCCAGGCGAAGGGAATTGCCGCCCCGTCCACCTGAAACTCATCCTGGTAAGGCATCTTTTCCATCGCCCCGGTATGGAGCAAGGCCCTTACCACGCGGCCATCCAGCTACGCAAACAGCAATAAAGCTTTTCCAGGCAAGTGTTTAAGAGAAGTATGGGCGGAAAATCCCAGTGTGCAGATCTGTAAACAAATGTTCCAATATAGAACTCTAGAACTCAAATTATCCTGTAACTATCTGTTTTATTTAATGTTGCTTGAATGTGTCTAAAATGAACACTATGTACCGCTGAACGCTGTCCGCCTAAATTGACCAGCGAAGCAGCACGGACCCAGCCGTGAAACCCGCGCCAACAGACGCGAGCAGCACGAGGTTGCCCTTTTTGAGCCGTCCATCCGTGACGGCATCGGCCAGCGCCAGCGGAATCGTCCCGGCCGTCGTGTTGCCATACTTTTCGATGTTGATGACCACCTTCTCAGGCGCCAGGCCCAGGCGTTCCGCGGCCGACATGATGATGCGCCGGTTGGCCTGGTGCGACACGAATAGATCGATGTCGTCGGCCGTGATGTGATTGCGCTCCATCAGCCGGGCGCAGATTTCTTCCGTCTTCTTCACCGCGAACTTGAAGACCGTGCCGCCGTCCTGTTTCACATAGTGGAGCCGCTGGTCGACGGTTTCATGCGATGCCGGCCGCAGGCTGCCGCCCGCCGGCATGCAGAGCGCCGGTCCGCCGCCGCCATCAACCTCGTGAGCAAAATCGATGATGCCGCAGTTGTCGGTCGACGGGCTCACGACGACTGCGCCCGCGCCGTCGCCGAACAACACGCACGTCGAGCGGTCTGTGTAGTCGATGATGCTCGACATGACGTCCGCGCCTATGGCCAGCGCGTGCCGATGCGTGCCCGCCGCGACCATGTGGGCAGCGGTGGTCAGCGCGTAAGTGAACCCCGAACACGCGGCGCCGAGATCGAATCCCCACGCGCGGTCGGCGCCGATCTTGTTCTGGACGAGGCACGCGGTGCTCGGAAACATCATGTCTGGCGTGGTCGTGCCGACGACGATGAAGTCGATGTCGTGAGGAGTGAGGCCCGCCTGGGCGATCGCTTTGAGCGCCGCCTCTTTCGCAAGATCGGATGTCGCGACGCCGGCATCGACGACGTGCCGTTCCCGAATTCCGGTGCGCTGAAGAATCCACTCGTCGGATGTGTCGACGAGTCTTTCGAGATCCTTGTTGGTGAGCAGACGGGGAGGCACAAACGTCGCGAGGCCGCTGATCTTCGTCGGACGATAGCCGGCGTTTTTCACCACAAACCCCTTCCGGGCGCAGTCAATCCAAAGTAGTTGTAAGCCAGAGCCGTGGCTACCCGGCCTCTCGGGGTGCGATCGAGAAATCCGATTTGAATCAGGAACGGCTCGTAGATGTCTTCGATGGCGTCTTTCTCTTCGCTGATGGCCGCCGCGATGCTGTTGATCCCGACCGGTCCGCCGCCGAACTTGTCGATGATGGTCCTCAGCAGCTTTCGATCGACTTCGTCGAAACCATGCTGGTCGACTTCGAGCAGTTTCAGCGCATCCGCGGCCACTTGTTCGGTAATCGTCCCGCCCGCTTTCACCTGGGCGAAGTCGCGGACCCGGCGGAGCAACCGGTTCGCGATACGCGGAGTGCCGCGCGACCGTCTCGCCAATTCCGCCGCGGCGCCGTCGACGATCGGCACGTTCAGGATGCGCGCCGAACGGCGCACGATCTCCTCGAGGTCGGCGGCGTTGTAAAAGTCGAGCCGGTGGACGATGCCGAAGCGCGACCGCAACGGCCCCGTCAGCAATCCGGCGCGCGTCGTCGCGCCGATCAACGTGAACTTCTGGAGCGGTACTTTGATCGATCGGGCGCCAGGGCCCTGCCCGATGATGATGTCGAGCTCGTAGTCCTCCATCGCCGGATACAGCACTTCTTCGATCGCCGGCGACATGCGGTGAATCTCGTCGATGAAGAGCACTTCGTGCTCCCCGAGGCTCGTCAGAATGGCTGCAAGGTCGCCCGGCCGCTCGAGCACCGGACCGGCCGTCGCCCTGACCGCGACGCCGAGCTCCTGGCCGATGACATACGCGAGCGTCGTTTTGCCAAGACCTGGAGGTCCGTAGAGCAGCACGTGGTCGAGCGCCTCGCGGCGCTGGCGGGCGGCGGCAATGGATACCTGAAGATTCGCGCGGACGCGCTCCTGGCCGATGTAATCGTCCAGCGTGCGGGGCCGGAGTCCGGCTTCGTACTGGGCGTCTTCATCGACCCGTGAAGCGGTCACTATCCGCGTCGGGTCTGACATTCACCGGAGATTCTATGAGACGGCACGCCCCTCAGCAATCTTCGCGTTGATCGTCACGATCAGCCGCGCCCGAATATCGCAAGTTACTTCGCCAGCTCGCGCAGCGCGTGTTTGAGAACGCCTTCGAACGCAGTGCCGGTGCCGTGCTTGAGGGCCGCGTCGACTGCGCGCTCTGCCAGAGGACGGTGATACCCGAGGTTCATGAGCGCGGACAGCACGTCGGTTCGAAGGGTCTCGCTGGTTTCGGTTGCCGGCGACGCAGCGACTTCGGCCGGCAGAAAGGAAGCCATCTTGTCTTTCAGTTCGAGGCCAATCCGCTCGGCAGTTTTCTTCCCGATGCCGGGAATGCCAGTCAGTCGCGCGACGTTCGCTGTTCGAATCGCCGACACCAGCTCGTTCGGTTCGATGCCTGACAACACCGCCAGCGCGAGCTTCGGGCCGATGCCGCTGACGCTGATGAGGCGCTCGAAGATGCGGAGCTCGAGGACCGTCGCGAAGCCGTACAGCACCAGCGCATCTTCACGCACGTGCGTGTGGACGCGCAGCGCGATCTCGGCCCCGGGCTCCGTCATGTCATAAAAGGTCGAGAGCGGAACATGCACGTCGTAGCCGACGCCGTTGACATCGACGATGACGCGGTTCGGTTGCTTCTCCAGCAGCCGCCCGCGCAGGTGGGAAATCATTCAGCGGGGAGGGCGAAATGCGCGCCAGCTCGTGGCGCGGCTTGACGCTTTCGGCAGATCCGACGGCGGAGCCGCCAGACCGCGCAGGTTCATTCTGTGAAGATGGCAGACGGCGATCGCGAGCGCATCAGACGCATCGAACGGGGAGGGCGGCTCGGCGAGGCCGAGGAGCAACTGGATCATCGACTGCACCTGCCCCTTCTCGGCGCGTCCATATCCCACCACTGACTGTTTCACCTCGGCAGGGGTGTATTCCACGATCGACACGCCGGCCTCTACCGCGGCCAGCATCGCGACGCCTCGGGCATGGCCCAGTTTCAATGCGCTGCGGGCGTTGGCGGCGTGAAACAGATTCTCGATGGCCACGACGTCGGGGCGGTGGCGCGCGAGCAGGACGCCGAGCTCGACGTGGATGATCCTGAGTTTTTCTGGGAAGGCGTTAGCGGAGGGGATCGTGATGGCGCCGCACGCGATCATCCGATGGCGGCTGCCATCGCTCTGCACGCATCCGTAGCCGGTGCGCGCCGAGCCGGGATCGATCCCAAACACCTTCACGCGAGCGAGGCCTCGATCTCCTTTTCCTCGATGTCGAAGTTCGACCACACGTGCTGCACATCGTCGTGGTCATCGAGGGCGTCCATCAACCTGACCATCTGCTGGGCGGTCTTGCCTTCGAGCTTTACGTAGTTCTGCGGAATCATCGAGACTTCGGCGGACGCCGGCTCGATGCCGAGCTGCTTCACCGCGTCGCGCACGCCCTGGAACGCATCCGGCGCGCTCAACACTTCCCAGTTGTCCCCGTCGTCCTGAAGATCGTCCGCACCCGCTTCGAGCACGGCGCTCATCAGCTTTTCTTCATCGGCTTTGGACTTCTCGACGACGATGTAGCCCTTCTTGGTGAACATCCACGACACGGCGCCGGCAGCGGCGAGGTTGCCGCCGTGCTTCTCGAGCATGTGGCGCAATTCACCGACCGTGCGGTTCTTGTTGTCGGTCAGCGTATCGATGATGACGGCAGCGCCGCCGGGGCCATAGGCTTCGTAACTGACTTCTTCGTAGCTGACGCCCGGCTCTTCGCCCGTGCCGCGACGGATGGCCCGTTTGATGTTCTCGGCCGGCATGTTCGCGGCCTTCGCGTCCGCGATAATCGTGCGCAGCCGCGGGTTCATATCGGGGTCGCCGCCGCCGCCCCGTGCGGCGACCGTCAACTCCTTGATAATGCGAGTGAAAATCTTGCCGCGCTTGGCGTCGAGCGCGCCCTTTTTATGCTTGATTGACGCCCATTTTGAATGGCCTGACATGGCGAAATTCTAGCACTTCTCAGCGAGGATCAGCCACACGTCGGCCCTTGGATCCCATGGCTGTCCGCTGTAATCGCCGAGGACTGCTTTAATCTGGAATCCAGCGTTTTCGAGGCGCCTGGTCATCTGCGGCACCGTGAGGGTTCGGAATACCAGGGAAAACCGGCGGGAGTTTCGTTCGCGGCCGCGCTGCTCGATATATTCCTGCTCGAACAACGTCAGTTTCTTCGCGCGATCCTGCCGCACCGATTCGACGAGCGTGATGCGCGACTTGCCGCCGCGGCGCAATCCGCGAAATCGAACCTTGTTGCTGTATTCCTTCCAGACGGGCAGGTCGGGGACGAGATCGACACCGAAGAGGCCCCCTCGCGCAAGCACACGCGCGACGGATGCCAGCGTCGCCTTGAGATCTGACTCTCTGACGAGCGACTGGAGGATTCCGTACGGCGCCATCACGAGATCGAACCGCGCCGTGCTCCGGAATGGAAGGAACCTGATGTCTCCGCGCAGCCACGTCGGGCGCGGATGTGAGCGCATCCGCCGCGATCGCTTCAGCGCGCGGCCGAGCATTTCGGTGGATCGATCGACGCCGATGATGCGGGCGCCCGTGCGTGCGACGGGAATCGTCACGCGCCCCGTGCCGCAGCCAAGCTCGAGGATCGGCCCGTTCGCGCGTTCGGCCATCGTCTGCCAGAACCTCACATCGCGGCGGTCGAGCGTCTGCGCGTTCTCCCAATCGTAAAAATCCGCGTAGTCGTCCCAGCCTTGCCAGCCTTGTGCCTTTGTCATTGGAAGATTGGAAGATTGGAAGATTGTTGTTGGATTGAAGAGTGAAGATTTCCAGAATCCGGCAGTGTCCCAATCAACAATCTGCCAACACTCTATCAATCTTCCAACCCGCCAATCTTCCAGTGCATGAAGTTTCTAGTCCGAGACGGCCAGTTCGCCGGGGACGATCGGACGCGTACGCGGCAGGCGGCCGAGCCGCGCGAGATTGCCGATGAACGCAAGAATGCCGAGAAAGATGGTGAGCTTCAGCGAGTTGCCCACGCGCGTATTCGGGAGCACGTACCACATCAGCCACAACGCCGGCTGCGCGAGGCACATGGCCCAGACCGTGCCATAAAAATATCGCCGTTCGTGACCTTCTCCTTTGGTCGACGGCATCACGCGCGGCAGCCGCCCCAGCGCGCCGAGCAGCCAGATGGTGCCGGCGATCGGGAAATACGCGTAGCGATAGATCTGCTTGAGGTACCACTGCCCCGTCACGATCGCGATCACGAGGCCGGCGATGTTGAGCACGGCAAACGTAATCGCGGCGCTCCAGGCGAAGGTGTAGCACACGCGCCGATAGAGCGGGTTCGGCCGATCCTCGGTAAACCGGATGATGTAGGGCGCGGGCTCGACGCCCGGCAGCTTGCCCCGCGCGCCGGCGATTCCGGTCACGAGCATCACGATGCCGAGCCACAGCACCATGCGGCCGTCGAAACCGCGCTCGAACAGATCGAAGGTCAGAGGCCCTGGCGCGATGAAGAAGACGAAGATCCAGATCGGCCAGTGGTTGAAGCGGTAATACAGCTTGTTGCGCGTGCGAATCTTCCGTTCTGACGCGTATTCGACCGGAATCGAGCTCACGGATGTCTTCAGCTCCTTGCGCAACTAGCGCTGCGCGCTACTCAGAATCAACTTGTCCAGGACTTGCCTTGGCGTTTCACAGCCTCGCGCCGCCCTTTTGTCGGTCAGATACGTTCGCAACCGGCCCAGCGGACCGCCATAAGGCGCTGTCGAAGTGTAGTACCTCAGCGAGGTGTGCCCCTTCACCACGCCAGCTACACGAGCATAATTCGCCAAATCGGGGCGAGGCGGCTGCGTATGCTCCACCGCCCTGAAGACGCCGATCAGATTGCCGCCGTCGGCTGACGTCGTGGTCTCCACCGTCTCGAAGCCTGCCTTCCGGCCGAGCGCCTCGAGGACGCTGCGATTGAAATTATAGAAGTGCGCGAAGTGAAACCGGTGCGACGGGGCAATACACACGGCCTCGACATTCGGCACTTCGACCAGCAGCACGCCGCTGTCGACCATCCAGCCGCGGAGTCGCGAGAGGATCGACGATGGATCTTCAACATGCTCCAGCGCGTGGTACATCGTCACGACGTCGAAGCTGGCCGCAGGAAACGCCGCGTCCTGAATGAACCCGGTCGCGACAGGCACGCCCAGCACCTCGCGTGCATGGCGCGCGTACTGCTGGTCCGGCTCGAGCCCCGCCGCATCGAAGCCGAGCGAACGCAGCACGTACACCACTTCTCCGCCGCCGGCGCCGGCGTCGAGAATGCGGGCGCCGCTCTTCATGTAAGGTGCCAGCGACCGATAGCGATTCAGCGCGCCCCGCGCGGACCGGGCCACGTGGCGCATCGACGGCGTCGATTGCCCTTTGTAATCGAGCCGGTATTCGCTCGAGTAGTAGCGCCGCACATCATCTTCGCCGGGCCGCGGATTCGACCACACGAGCCCGCACATGCGGCAGATCGTCGTCCGTAGCGGATGCCCGTCCCGATCGCGAGTGCCGAGCACCTCGACATCGGTCGAGCCGCAGAGATTGCAGGGGATCGGGCACTCAGTCACGGTTGGAGACCAGCACGAACTGCGGCAGCTCCGACCCCTCGAGGAAATTCTTGGGCCTCAGGTCGAACATCCGCTGGCGCGCGAGGACGTAAGTGTCGACCGGCAGGCGGTCCCTCACGCTGTTGTACTCGTCTTCGGCCATGATGAAATACACGTCGCTGCTCGAATAGAACACCGCGCGAAGGTGATCGGGAAGCCCGACCTCCATCACCGGCCGGTGCAGGTAGAAGACCATGCTCGGCAGCGAGAATTTGTACGAGCCGACGATGGCGCCGATACTCGCGCGCGATCGGATGATGTCGGAGAAGGGCCTGACTGGCTTGTAGCGCTCGAAGTCGGGCAGTGTGCACAACACAACGCACCACGCGATGACAACGAGCGACGTGGCCATCGCCGCAACCGACGCGAAAAGATCGCGACGCCAGAGCCACACAAGCGCGACGGCCCCGCCAACAGCCGCGACCGCGCCGATAAGCGCCGCGCCGTCCAGCGCGTAACGTCGCACGACGGCGAAGAACCACAGCGCGCCCGATCCCGTGATGAGCAGCAACATGGCGGTCGCCGCAGCCGACCATGCGACCGGCCGGGTCGCGGCGACGCCTTCGGCAGCGGCCGCGAGCATCGCGCCAATCAGCGCCGCTTCGGCCATGACGATCGGGAGGATGTACAAATCCTCCTTGGTGCCCGACAGGGAGAAAAACGCGACGACGACCGCGATCCACACGACGAGCAGGCGTGCGACACGATCGCGCCGGTAGTAGCGAATCGCCCACCACAGCGCGAGCGGAATCATCAACGACCAGGGAAAGAGGTCGGCAAGCATCACCGGGATGTAGAACAGCATGCCGCGCGATTGCTCGCCCACCGCCTCTGCGTAGCGGCCGAGGTTCTCTCCGAAGATGAACGTGCCGATGTATTCCCACCCGTGTTCACGGTACAGCAGGTAGTACCAGGGCACGACGATCGCCAGGCTGATGACCGCGCCCGTGGGCAGGAGCATGTGCCGCAGATCGCCGAGGCGCTTCTGCGAGGCGAGATATATGAAGAACACCACGGCCGGCAGGAACACCGCCACCGGCCCCTTCGTCAGCACGCCAAATCCCGCCGCGACGTACATCAGGTACAAGTACAACCGCCGGCGGTGCGGTCTCGTCTCGGCAAGCGCGAAACACAAAAGCACGAGCCCCATCCACATCGTGATGTGGATGTCGATGATGATGCGTCGCGCCAGCAGCAGGAGCCGCGGCGACGTCGCGAGCACCAGCGCAGCGAGCAGGCCGCCGAGCGTGCCCGACAACAGCCGGCCAAGACCGAACGCGGTTCCGATAATCACGAGCCCACCGAAGGCGATCGGCAGGCGCTCGCTCCACTCGGAGATGCCGAACACACGGTACGACGCGGCGACATTCCAGTACGACAGGACCGGCTTGTTCATCCGCAGCTGGAAGTTGAAGCTCGGCGTGACGTAGTCGCCGGTCTCGATCATCTCGCGTGGAGTCTGCGCGTAGAACGCCTCATTCGCATCCCAGATGGACGACACGCCGAGGTTGAGGAAATACGGGACGACGGCAGCGAAAAGCAGCGCGGCAAGCAGCGTGTGTTTCGTGCGTCGCAGCATCGGGGGGTTCAAGGTATCACGGCGAAGTAATGCAGCGCGATGCCGGTCGCCGTCGCCAGATTGAGCGAATCGACGTCGCGGCTCATCGGAATTCGGGCGCGCACATCCGCCAGCGCTTCGGCGTCTTCCGACAGTCCAGGCCCCTCGCTGCCCACGAGCAACGCGATCCGCGGGTTTGCCGGTCGCCGGGCGCATCGATGGAGTTCCATCGCGTCGGCGCGCGGCGTCAGGGCCACAACGGTGAACCCTTCGCGCTTCAATGCACATAGATCGTTCGGCCAGTCGCTCGCACGCGCGTACGGTACTCGCAGCACGCTTCCCATCGAGGTGCGAATGGCCTTGCGATACAGCGGGTCGCAACATGCGTCGCTGAGAACGACGCTCGCCCCAAACGCGGCCGCATTCCGGAAGGCGCTGCCGATGTTGTCGGGGTCTGACACGGCTTCGAGCGCCAGGATCAGATCGGCGCCGCTGATCACATCAGACAGCGGACGCTCAGGTGGCCGCCTGGCCAGCGCCAGGCAGCCGCGATGAAGGTTGAACCCGGTGATGGCCGTGAAGTCGTGCGTGTCGCACACGTAAATCGGCACATCCAGCGGCACTCGCGACAACGGCGCCTGGAGCGCCTGGAACGACGCGTCGTTGAGGAGAATCGATTCGACGCCGTGACCACTCTCGAGGAGACGGCCGACGACGAGCCTGCCTTCCGCGACAAAGCAATTCCTGCGGCGCATTAATTCGGCGTCGGACACGTTCCGATAAGGTGCAAGACGCGGATCGTCGAACTGATCGATCCGGATTACCTGCATGGATACACCTCGCGCCACACATCTGGGCGCCTCGCTGGGTCGGGCAGCGCTCTGCACCGGGCTGGCCATCTGGACGGTGTCGCTGCTGCGGACGCCGCTGCCCGCGCTTGGCGGCTCCTTCATGCACCTGATCAACCTGGTGTTTCACGAAGCCGGACACGTCGTCTTTGCGCCGTTCGGCAGCTTCATGATGTCACTTGGCGGCAGCCTTCTGCAGGTGATCGTGCCGCTGGTGTGCGCGTGGGCGTTTTTCTTCCAGCAGGACGATCGCTTCGGGGCGTCGGTGTGCGTCTGGTGGGCCGGCGAGAGCCTGCTCGACCTGTCACCGTACATCGACGACGCACGATCGCTGCGGCTCATGCTGCTTGGCGGTCCCGCGGCGGAGGTGGAGGGACACGATTGGGAGGCGATCCTGATGTCGTTGGGATGGCTCCACCTCGACCACACAATCGCAAAGGCTGTGTGGATGTGCGGGTGTGCCCTGATGGTCGGCTCGCTGGTCTATTCCTTCCTCTTTCTTCGTTCTTCGTTGTCGTCGGACTAACAGCCTCCCCAGGAACTAAACTTGAGCCGATGGAGAACTACCGCGTTCCCGCAGGCGCCAGCATCGGCCACGTCCACTTGAAAGTCTCGGATATCGAACGCGCGCTCGCGTTTTACACGGGCGTGCTCGGGTTCGATCGGATTCAGCGGCTCGGTGACCACGCAGCTTTCATATCTGCCGGTGGCTACCATCATCACATCGGCCTGAATACCTGGCAGAGCCGGCGCGGCTCCCCCGCCCCACCCCACCACACCGGCCTATACCATTTCGCCATCCGCTATCCGACGCGCCGCGATCTTGCGCGCGCCGTCCGACGCGTCGTCGAGGCCGGCGTGCCACTTCAGGGCGTCGCCGATCACGGTGTGAGCGAGTCCATCTACCTCAGCGATCCCGACGGCAACGGCATCGAGCTGACCTGCGATCGCCCCGAGTGGGAATGGCCGCGCGATGCGGCTGGCAATATTGCGCTCTCGATGGCCGACCCCTTGGATCTCGAAGCGCTGTTGAGTGAGGCCTCTGAATAGGGCAGGGGAAAGCTCTATGCTCTACGCCGATCATGCGCATAGGTATCGACCTTGGAGGGACGAAAATCGAAGCGATCGCCATCGACGGGACACGCGAGGTGTGGCGGCGGCGTGTCGCCGCTCCGCGCGGTGACTATGCGGCGACGATCTCGGCGGTCCGGCAGCTTGTCTCGGCGATCGAAGGCGAGTTGGGAACAACGGCAACGGTGGGCATCGGCATCCCGGGGGCCATGTCACCAGCGACCGGGCTGGTCAAGAACGCGAACTCGACGTGGCTCATCGGCCAGCCTCTGGATCGGGATCTCGCGCGTGCGCTCGACCGCCCGGTGCGCGTGACGAACGACGCGAACTGCTTTGCGCTGTCGGAGGCCACCGACGGCGCCGCGCAGGGAGCACACACGGTGTTCGGCGTCATTCTCGGCACTGGGACCGGCGGCGGCATTGTGGTGAACGGCCACGTGCTCGAAGGGCGCCATCGCATAGCGGGAGAATGGGGTCACAACCCGCTGCCGTGGATGCAGGAAGATGAGCGTCCCGGTCCGTTGTGCTATTGCGGGCGCACCGGCTGCATAGAGACGTTTCTCTCAGGACCCGGTCTGTCGTCGACATACGCCGCGATTGCCGGACGACAGGTCGACGCGGCCGACATCGCCAGGCTCGCGGAATCCGGCGACGCCAGTGCGCGGCGGGCGCTCGACATTTACGAAGGCCGTCTGGGCCGGGCGCTGGCGAGTATCATCAACGTGCTCGATCCGGATGTCATCGTGTTGGGCGGCGGTTTATCGAACATCGCGGGACTGTACACGCGGGTCCCGCCGCTGGTGGCGCCTTTCGTTTTTTCCGATGCTGCCGATACTCCAATTGTGGCTGCCCGTCATGGCGATTCCAGTGGGGTCCGGGGCGCGGCCTGGTTGTGGCCTGGCTAAGCTGTTAGCGCCAAGCCGGTCGCCAGCAATTCATAGTGGTTCGGAGCGCCGCCCTTCGGGAGTCGGCCAATCTAAGGAGTTTGCATGAAGGCTCGTTTCAGCACGATCGCCCTGCTCAGCCTCGTCCTCTCGTGGACTGTTCTCGCGCAGACCCCGTCGCCGATGCGTCCGGGCAACTGGCAGGTCACGATGCGAATGAACATGCCGGGCATGGGCGAGATGCCACCGATGACGCAGACCCAGTGCATCACGCCGGCGATGTTGAAGGATCCGCAGGGGGCAATCCCGAAAGGCCCAGACGGCGGGGACTGCAAAGTCAGCGATTACAAGTTCTCCGCGAGCACGGCCACCTACAAGCTGACCTGCACGCAGCCGATGGCGATGACGATGCTCGGCGAGATGAAATACAGCGGCACCGACGCCTACACCGGCACGATGACGATGGACGCGAACGGCCAGAAAATGACGATGGCGTTCGACGCCAAGCGAACGGGCGAATGTCCGGTGAAATAACTAGAGATCTAGAGATTTAGAGATTTTTAGATCTAACGCGGATCCGGATATCGACGCGGCTTCGAAGCACCCCAAATCCTGCGTAGTTGCTCGGCTTCTGAAAAGAGCTCAGAGTCAATCGCGATTCCAATGTCGCGCATATGCTCAAGCCAGCGAACGGCTTCGTCGATTTCCTCGTTAACTGGCAGTTTTCGCGCACCGTGGTCGCGGAAATTGGACAGATCCGTAGATCTCTAGATCTCTAGATCAGTAGTTACACTGCCTCCCTCACCCCACCACTCTCAATCATCAGTATCCGCGTCGCGAACTCTTCCGCGAACCGCTCGTCGTGAGTGGTGACGAGCAGCGTCCTTCCAGACTCCGTCAGCTTCTGCAGCAGCGCGCCCAGTTCGGCGCGCCGCGACGCGTCGAGCGACGCCATCGGCTCGTCCATCAGGAGCACTGGTGGATTCACCGCCAATGCCCGGGCGATCGCTACCCTCTGCGCTTCTCCGCCCGACAGCTCGCGCGGCAACGCGTGCGCCCGCGATTCGACGCCAAGCTGTCTGAGCAGACCGCGGGCCTCGCGCTCCGCTGCGTCGGGCGCCACTCGATACACATGACGAGGTGCCAGACAGACGTTCTGCAGCGCCGACATGTGCTCGAAGAGGCAGTGAAACTGGAAGACGAGCCCGACGCTGCGCCTCAGCCGGTGCAACGTCGCGCGATTCACAGGGGCGCCGCCTTCGAGGCGCGCGTCGCCCACCGCAATCGTCCCGCGCTCGAACGGATCGAGCCCCGCGATCGCGCGCAGGATAGTCGTCTTGCCTGATCCAGATGGTCCGCGCAGCGCAATGAGATCGCCCGGGCGCGCATCCAGGTCGAGGCCGGCGACAAGCGTCCGTCCAGCGCGTGAGAGCGTGACATTCCTCAAGGCGAGCAGCGATTCCACGCGGTTCTCGCGTTGGCCCGAAGTCGATGGCGTCATTGCCACCGCCGTTCGAGTCGACGGGCCAGGGCGGCGAGCGGAAGAGACATCACGAGATACAGCATCGCGCAGACCGCGCCGGGGATCGCCCAACTGCCGAGATTCGTCGCGAAAATCTGCGTCTGTTTCGTCAGCTCCACGACCGTGAGCACCGAGACGAGCGACGAGTCCTTGAGCAGCGCGACGAAGTCGTTGGTCATCGGCGCAAGCGCGAGGCGAAAAGCCTGTGGGCCTCTCACCAGCCTCAGCGTCTGAAATTCGCTGAGCCCGAGCGTGCGCGAGGCCTCGAGCTGTCCGACAGGTACGGCCAGCAGCGCGCCCCGATAAATCTCGCTCTCATAGGCCGCATAGTTCAGCGCCAGCCCGAGCAGCGAGGCGACGAACGCGGGCAACCGGATGGCGGCGGCGATGCCGTAGTACAAAACGAAGAGCTGCAGCAGCACCGGCGTCCCGCGCATCAGCTCGACATAGCCCGTCAACGCCATCCGCGCGAGCCGACCGCCGTAGAGGCGGCCAGTCGCAATCCCTACGCCAAGCCCCACGGCGAGCAGCATCGCACCGCAGGAGAGCACGAGCGTGATCACGGCGGCACGGAGCAGCGACGGCAGGTAACGACGCGTCGCTTCCCACTTCGACAGCGCCGCGGTGCTGTCCGTCTGATAGCCGGTCACGGGCGCAATGGATTCGCCGGCCAGCGCCTGCGAGAAGAGCTGACGCTGGTCGTCGTTCCAGATTTTCCACTTCCGGTAGATCGCCTCGAGACGCCCATCCTTCATCGCGTCCAGCAGAATGCCGTTGATCCGATCGCGAAGGGCTTCGTTCCCTGGCGCCAACACGCCCACGTAGTGCGACACGGCAACCGGTTCGGGCTGCGTGATGAACCCGGGCGACGTGCGGCTCCGTCGATCGGCCAGCACGTTATCGAGCAGCACCGCGTCAAGCCTGCCGATCAGGAGATCTGAATACGGATGCACGTCATCGTCGTACGACACGGCGACGATGCCATGGTCACGCTCGGCCGCGAGCAGAATTTCGTAGGCGATCGTGCCGCTCAGCGTGCCGACGCGCCGCCCGCGCAGATCGGCAAGCGTTCGAAACTCTCCGGCGTCGGCCGAGCGGACGCTCAAGACTTCACGAAACTGATAATAAGGAAGGGTGACGGCGTAGCCGGCACGCCGCGCGGGCGTGTCCTCGATGCCGCTCAGGCCGATGTCCGCGTCGCCGCGAACAATCGACTGATCGATAGATGTGAAAGCGACCTCGACGAAGCGCGGGTCGCGGCCCAGTCCCTTCGCGATGAGCTCGGCCACCTCGACGTCGAAACCGACGACGCGCGATGGGTCGGACGGGTCGGCCTCGACGTACGGCGCGCCGCCTTCCGCGTCGCCCGCCCATCGAAGCACCGTCGCAGATTGTGCCAAAAGCGTGGCAGCGCCGGCCGAGATCAGCACGATCGTCGCAACGAGCCGGAACATCGAGCGCCCAATATACAAGGTCCGGACACGACGCTGGACAAAGGGCCAGCGCGAAGTAGAATGGCCTAACAGTCGCCATTGAGAACAGAGGTCAGCCGAGAGCACCGTGTTGGACTCGCTGTTTGCATTCTTCTTCAAGTATTCGCCATACGTTTTTGAGCAGGGCGAGCTGCGCCTCGCGTTTTCGTCTCCCGTCTTCATCGCGGCGGGACTGGCGGCCGCGGCGGCGCTGGCGACGGTGCTCACGTATCGCAGCGCGCCCGGCGACGCGAGCTGGTTCGATCGCGTGGTGCTCATCACGCTGCGCGTCGGCCTGGTCGGCATCGTGCTCTTCTGCTTGTTCCGTCCGGTTCTAATCCTGCGCGCAGCGGTCCCGCAGCAGAATTTTCTCGGCATCCTACTCGACGACTCGCGGAGCATGCGCGTCGCCGACAACGACGGCAAACCTCGAGGCGAGTTCGTCAACGCGACCTTCGCGCCCGACAGTCCGGTGATGAAGGCGCTGTCGAGTCGCTATGCGGTTCGCGTGTTTCGTTTTGCCTCGAACACCGACCGCGTCGCATCGGCGCGCGAGCTGTCGTTCGACGGCACGCAGACCAAGCTCGGCGAGGCGCTGGAGCGGGCGAAGGACGAGTTTACCGGCTTGCCGCTCGCGGGCCTCGTCATGGTGACCGATGGCGCCGACACCGAGGAATCCTCGATCCAGGAATCGCTGCTCGGACTCCGCGCGAGCCAGGTGCCAGTGTTCACGGTCGGCATCGGCCGCGAGACCCTCGGAAGCGACATTCAGATCAGCCGGGTCAACACGCCGCGCAAAGTACTGAAGGGCACGAACCTCTCGGTCGATGTCATCGTGTCGCAGAGCGGGTTCCGCGGGACGACCGTGCCGCTCAACGTCGAGGACTCGGGGCGCATCCTCAGCTCGCAGGAGATCGCACTGACCAACGACGGCGAGCCGACGACTGTGAAAGTGCATTTCACCGCCAACGAGGCCGGCGCGCGCACGATCCGCTTCCGCATTCCGCCGCAGCAGGGCGAAGAAATCACGCAGAACAACGTGCGCGAGGTATTGCTCGACGTCCAGGACCGCAAGGAGAAAATCCTGTTCTTCGACGGCGAGCCGCATTTCGAGGTCAAGTTCATCCGCCGCGCGGTTGCCGACGACCCGAACCTGCAGCTCGTCGTGCTGCAGAGGACGACCGACACGAAGTACTTCCGCATCCTCATCGACAGCCCGGACGAGCTCGCCGCGGGATTCCCGAAGACGCGCGACGAGCTGTTCTCGTATCGCGGCCTGATTCTCGGCAGCATCGAAGCCAACGCATTTACGGGCGACCAGCTGCGCATGATTGCCGACTTCGCCGATCGACGCGGCGGAGGGTTGATGATGATCGGCGGCCGCAGATCGTTTGCCGAAGGCGGATATGCGGGCACGCCGGTGGCCGACGCCCTTCCGGTGGTGCTCGAATCGAAGCAGCCGGACACGACCTCGCGCATCCAGGTGACGCCGACGCGCGCCGGCCAGTCTCACGCGGTCACGCAGATCGAGAAGACCGAACAGGACTCGGTAAAGCGGTGGAGCACGCTTCCGCCTGTCATCAGCGTCAACCCCATTCGGCAACTCAAACCGGGCGCCACCTCGCTGCTCCGCGGCGTCGACGAGAACGGCCGCGAATCCATCGCGCTCGCCTACCAGCGCTACGGCCGCGGCAAGACGCTCGCGTTTCCCGTCTACGATTCGTGGACGTGGCAGATGGACGCGAAGATCCCCGTCGAAGACATGACCCACGAAACCTACTGGCGGCAGTTGATGCGCTGGCTGGTTGACGGCGTGCCCGATCAGGTCGAGCTGACGACGACGCCGGATCAGGTCGAGCCTGGCGAAACCGTGACGCTCATCGCCGAAGTGTCCGATCCCGGCTTTCTGGAAGTGAACGACGCCGGTGTCAACGCGCACATCACCGGACCAAACGGCATCGTCATCGACGTGCCCCTGCAGTGGACGGGAGAGCGCAACGGCGAGTACCGCGGCAGCTTCGCGCCGACGGAAAACGGTGCATACGAGGCGCGGGTCGAGGCCGCGCGCGGCGGGACGACGCTCGGCACGACCGTCGCGCACGTGCGCGTCGCGCCGAGCGACAGCGAGTATTTCGACGCGGCGATGCGCGCACCGCTGCTCCGCCGCATTTCGGAGGAGACCGGCGGCGTCCACTACACACCGAAGACCGTCGCGTCCCTCGCAGACGACATCAAGTACACGGGACGCGGCGTCACGACGGTGGAAGAGCGAGACTTGTGGGACATGCCGATTGTGTTGTTCCTGCTGCTCACGGTGATGCTCGCCGAGTGGAGCTACCGCAGGGTCAGGCATCTGGCGTAAAAGACGCTATCAGCTGTTCGCTTTCGGCTTCAGGGGTCTGAGAAGACGACTGAGAGCTGACAACGTCTCGCTGGCAGCTGTGAGCTATTGGAGGATTCAGTGGCCCAAATCGAACAGGACATGCCCCAGGACGACGTCGCGCTCGCGGACCGGATGAAACACGGCCGTCAGCGGATCATCGAGGAGCTGAAGAAGCTCATCATCGGCCAGGACGAAGTCGTGAATCAGGTCCTCCTGACGCTGTTCGTCGGCGGCAACAGCCTGATCGTCGGCGTGCCGGGCCTTGCGAAGACGCTGCTCATCCACTCGATGGCGCGCGTGCTCGACCTCAAGTTCAACCGCATCCAGTTCACGCCCGACCTGATGCCGTCCGACATCACGGGCACCGACATCATCAACGAGGATCCGGCGACCGGACGGCGGCAGATGCAGTTCGCGCCGGGGCCCATCTTCGCCAACATCGTGCTGGCCGACGAAATCAACCGCACGCCGCCGAAGACCCAGTCGGCGCTCCTCGAAGCGATGCAGGAACACCGCGTCACGGTGCAGGGTCGCACCTATACGCTCGACGAGCCGTTTTACGTCTTCGCCACGCAGAACCCGATCGAGCTCGAAGGCACCTATCCCCTGCCCGAAGCGCAGCTCGACCGCTTCATGTTCCACATCGTCATCGAGCATCCGCCGGAAGACGAGGAATACGAAGTCGTCCGGACGACGACGGCGATTCTGAATCCGCAGTTCGAGCGGCCGGTGAGCGGGGCCGATCTGGTAGCGTTCCAGCGGCTCGTCCGCCGCGTCCCGGTGGCCGAGTCGGTGATGCGCTACGCGCTCGAGCTGGTGCGCATGACGCGACCGAAAGGCACACAGGTGCCCGAGGTGGTCAAGAAGTGGGTCGCGTTCGGTGCGAGCGTGCGCGCAGCGCAGTACCTGATTCTCGGCGCCAAGGCCCGCGCGCTGACGAGCGGACGCTATCACGTCAGCTTCGACGACATCCGGGCGTTGTCGCATCCCGTGCTCCGCCATCGCGTGCTGACCAACTTCCACGCCGAGTCGGAAGGCATCACGAGCGACTCGATCATCGATCAGCTGCTGGAAGCAGTGCCGACGCCGAGGTCAGGGATGTAGCAGCGAAGAACGAAGAAGGAAGAGCGAATAGCGGGACGCTGAACGCGCCCGCGTAGCACTTGTGGCTTTATTCGTTTTTCGTTTGACGTTTTTCGGTACTGATATTTATGGAACAGCACTCTCTCCCAGGCGCCCGTTTCGTCGACCCGAAGGTCCTCGCGCGCATCGGCAATCTCGAGCTGCTTGCGAAGACCGTCGTCGACGGGTTCATCAACGGGCTGCACCGCTCGCCGTACTTCGGCGCGTCCGTGGATTTCGCCGAGCACCGAGGCTACATGCCGGGCGACGACATCCGCCGGGTCGACTGGAAGCTGTTCGCGCGCACCGACCGCTACTACCTGAAGGAGTACGAAGCCGACACCAACGCGAACTTCTCGGTCATCCTGGACATCTCGCGATCGATGGATTTCTCGAGCCGCGGCATCTCGAAGCTCGAGTACGGCAAATTCCTGTGCGCATGCCTGGCCTACTTCGCCCAGCGCCAGCGCGACCGCATCGGCTGCGTCACGTTCGACAACGACATCGTCACGCACATCCCGCCGTCGGCGAAGCACCTCGACCGGGTGCTGCACACGCTCGATCGGGCCAAGTCCGAGCGCAAAGGCGATCTGAAGGTGCCGATGCAGAAAATGGCCGAGCACTTCGGCCGCCGCGGCATCCTCGTCATCGTATCGGACTGGTACGAGTCGCCTGAGGCGATCATGGATGCCGTCAAGCCCCTGCGGTTTCGCGGCAACGACCTGATCGTCTTCCACGTGCTCGACCCGGCGGAGATCGATTTCAATTTCACCGAGGCGGCGAGCTTCCAGGACCTCGAAACGGGCGAGCAGATTCCCGTCGTGCCGACGGCGCTCGCCGCGCAGTACAAGTCGCTCGTCCAGGAGCACATCAACGCGCTGACATCGCGATTCTCCCAGAACCGCGTCGACTACGCGCTGGTAAACACCGCGACGCCGCTCGATTACGCGTTGTTCAAGTACCTGTCGGCGCGGCAGCGCCTGAGCCGGGTGAGATAGATGGCATTTCTTGCACCTCTCTTCTTCGCCGCTCTTGCGACGTTCGCGATTCCGATACTGATCCACCTGACGCAGCGCGAACGGAAACAGATCGTCGAGTTTCCGTCGCTGATGTTTCTCGAGAAGATTCCGTATCAGTCCGTGCGCCGCCGGCGCATTCGAGACTGGCCACTGCTCGCGATGCGCCTCGCGGCGATTCTGCTGATCGTGCTCGCCTTCGCGCGCCCGTTTTTCGATCGGCCCATTTCGGCGCTGTCGAGGTCGGCCGGCCCGCGGGAGGTGGTCATCCTGCTCGATCGGTCGTACAGCATGGGATACGGCGATCGCTGGACGCGCGCGCAGGCGGCCGCACGCCAGGCGGTGCAAGGGCTGACGGCCACCGACCACGCCACGCTGATCCTCTTCGGCACCAACGCGCAGGCGGAAGTGCGGGCCAGCGCGGACCTCTCGCGGGTGACTGGCGCGATTGACGCCGCCAAGGTCAGCGCCGAGGCAACGCGATATGCGCCCGCGCTGAAACTGGCGCAGCGCGTCCTCGCCGATTCGACGCTGCAGACGCGCGAAGTGGTCATGATCAGCGACTTTCAGCGCAACGGCTGGGTGCGCGACGAAAATCTGCGCCTGCCAGAAGGGACGACGTTCAAGGCGATCCCGATTACCGATGCCCAGACCGCGAACCTCACGGTCTCAACGGTCCTGCCGCAGCGGTCGCTGTTCTCGGGCCAGGAGCGCGTGACGGTTGCCGCCAGCGTCGTGAATCGCGGCCCGACGGCGGTCAACAACGTGCAGGTGCGCCTCGAGCTCGACGGCCGCGCCGTCGAAACCCAAACCGTCTCGGTGCCGCCCGGCGCGCCCGCGTCGGTCACATTTCCGCCGTTCACGCTGGCGCGCTCGTTCACGCGCGGTACCGTGCGCATCGGCGACGACGCCCTGAAGCAGGACAACGCGTTCCACTTCGTCGTCTCACCGGCGCAGCGGCTTCCCGTCCTCATCGTCGAACCGTCGCGCGCGCCCCGCGAGGCGAGCTTCTATCTGCAGAAGGCGCTGTCGATCGGCACCACGCCGGCGTTTCAGGTCGACATAAGGCAGGGGGAGTCCGTCGCCAGCACCGATCTCGATCGCCATCGGGTCGTCATCCTCAACGACGTGGCCGCGCTGAGCTCCGGCGACGTGCTGAAGAGCTTCATATCGAGGGGCGGCGGCCTGCTCGTCGTCGTTGGTGAGCGAGCCAACTGGGGCACCGACTCGAACGATATTCTTCCGGCCGTGCCCGGCAACGTCGTCGATCGTCAGGGCCGCGGCGGTGCACTCGCCGAGCTCGACACCAGCCACCCCGTGCTCGAGCTCTTCAAGGCGCCACGAAGCGGAAACCTGTCGACCGCGCGATTCTTCCGCTATCGCGCCGTGACGCAGAAGCCCGAGCCGGCCGGCGACAAGGAAGGCGAGCATGGGCCGAGCAACCGCGTCCTCGCGCGATTCGACGATGGAGCGATCGCGATGGCCGAGCGGAAGATCGGATCGGGGCAGGTGATGATCTGGTCGTCCACGCTCGACAATTACTGGAACGACCTCGCGCTGAAGCCGGTGTATCTGCCGTTCGTGCACCAGCTCATTCGCCACCTGGCGACGTACGAGGAGCCGGCGAACTGGTTCACCATCGGAGGCGTCATCGACCCGGGCCACCTGCTGCGCGCGTCGGGCCTCGGCTTGCAGAGCGGCACGGGCGCGATGATATTGACCCCGAACGGGCAGCGCATCGAGCAGTCGGGCACGCCTACGCCCGTTCAGCTCGACCAGACCGGCTTTTACGAGGTGCACGGCCGCTCGAACCAGGCAGGTACCGTCAGCCTGGCGGCGAATCTCGACACACTCGAATCGGACCTCACCGTGCTCGACATACAGGAGCTCAGCGCCGCGCTCGCAGGACGCCCGGGGACGGTCAATCCAGCCTCGGCTGACGCAGCGACGCTGACGCCGGAAGATCAGGAGCGGCGCCAGAATTTCTGGTGGTACTTGTTGATGGCCGGCATCGTGCTGCTCGGTCTCGAGACCGCGATTTCCAACCGCATGAAGGGACCGGTCGAAGGGACACGCATCACCCCGACGATCGCGTAGCCGCAGCAGCGACCGCATGAACGACTGTCACGTCCATTTCTTTTCCGAGCAATTCTTCGACACGCTCGGTCGGCAGCGGCCACCCGGCTCACAGCAATCAGCAGCGGAAGTTGTCTCTGCTCTTGGCTGGGATGCTCCGGGCACACCTGACGATCTCGCCGATCGGTGGGTGCAGGAGCTCGATCGCGCCGGCGTGGGCCGAGCGTCGCTCATTGGCAGCGTCCCGGGCGATGAGGGGTCAGTCGCAAAGGCGGTCGCGCGTCATCCTTCCCGGTTTGTCGGGTTCTTCATGCTCGACCCGACGGCTCCGGACGCACCCTCCCGCGCCGAACATGCCGTGGAGCGGCTGGGGCTCCGCTGCATTTGCTTGTTCCCGGCCATGCAGCGCTATTCGCTGCACGACCCCAGGGTGAGAGAGATCGTCGCGCTCGCCGCAAAGCACTCGGGCGCCGCGGTGTTCGTGCACTGCGGCGCGCTATCTGTCGGTGTGCGAAAGAAACTCGGGCTGCCCAGCCGCTTTGCCGTGCATTTCGGGAATCCACTCGACCTGCATGCCCTGGCCACAGATTTCCCAAGTGTGCCGTTCATCATCCCGCACTTCGGCGCGGGACTGTTCCGTGAGGCGCTGCTTCTCGCCGATCTCTGCCCGAATGTGTATCTCGACACCTCGAGCACCAACCGGTGGATGTCGTACCACCCCGGGCTTGCGCTCGCCGACGTCTTCCGGCACGCCGTCGGCGTTGCCGGTCCGGAGCGGATCGTGTTCGGCACAGATTCGTCATTTTTTCCACGCGGGTGGAACCGCTCGGTCTACGACGCACAGATCGGCGCACTGCGTGCGGCAGGGGTAGACGACCGCGACTGCGAGCGTGTTCTGACGGGCAATTTCGACCGGTTGTTCCCAGCCTAAAACCGGCCTTGACCGGGCGCCTTTGGTGCTACGATCGGAAGAATTTCATCCCTCGACTATCGCTCGGGATGCCCTGAGCTTGTCGAACAGCAGGGAGAGCGGCATGCCTTACGAACCGGTGTCGACGGCGAACCGATCAGAGCTGACCAGCATCATCCGCGACATCCGAAACCGCTGGCGGCTGAAGCTCGCCGTCCGGGGCGCCGCCTTTGTCGTCGCCGGCTTCCTGCTCACGCTCCTGGTCTCGGCCTACTCGCTCGAGACACTCAAGTTCAGCCCGGGATCGATCATCGCGTTTCGCGTCGCCATGGTCATGATCCTTGGAGCGCTCGCCGGCTACTTCTTCGTCCTCCCGCAATGGCGCCGCGTCACCGACGAACAGGTCGCGCTGTATCTCGAAGAATGCGAGCCCACGCTGGAGACCGCGATCCTTAGCGCAATGGAGGCCGAAAAGGGGTCGTCGTCGCACTCGCCGGAGCTTGCCCGCCGCCTCATCGAACAAGCGATCGAGCGATGCGTCGCCATCGAGCGCGGCCGCCGGCTGGAAGCCCAACCGCTGCGGCGTTATGGGGTTGCCATCGCCGGCACCATCGCAGCGGCGCTTCTTCTCTTCGTGCTGGGGCCGGTGTATCTGCGCCAGGGCGCCTCCGCGCTGCTGCTGATGGCCGGCGACGTCCTCGAAGCCAGCCCGTACCGCATCAACGTGAAGCCCGGCAGCACGACGGTTCCGCGCGGGTCCGATCAGGTGATCGTGGCGACAATCCAGGGCTTCGAATCCGACAAGGCCGAGCTGCTGATCCGCAAATCGATCAAGGCGCAATTCGAGCACATCCCGATGGTCTTCAACAACGACACGAAGACATTCGAAGGCATGCTGTTCGACTTGCCGGGGTCGATCGACTACTTCGTCGAGTCGGGGGGGGTGAGGTCCGACGTGTTTACGATGCACGCGGCCGATCTGCCGTACGTAAAGCAGCTCGAGATGGAATACGTGTTCCCGTCCTACACGGGCCTCGCGCCGCGCAAGATCGAGAACGGCGGTGATATCGCGGTGCTGCAGGGGACGCAAGTACGCGTACGCATCACGCCAACGATGAAGTCGCCGTCGGGCCGCATCCTGATCGACGGCGGCACGGTGATCGCGCTCTCGGCCGATGGAGACGCATTCACCGGGACGATTCCCGTCACAAAGGACGGCTTCTATCGCGTCGAGCTGCAGGGCGGTCCCGAAAACAAGCTCGTCAACGCGTCGCCCCAGTACACCATCGACGTGCTCGAAGACCAGGCTCCGACCGTGTCGATTGCGAAGCCCGGCCGGGATACGGCGGCATCGCCAATCGAAGAGTTCGCGATCGAAGCGCGCGCTGACGACGACTTCGGCGTGCGGCAGCTCGAGCTGGTGTACTCGGTGAACGGCGGGCCCGAGCAGACGAAGAAGCTCATCGACGCGGCCGGCAAAGCCTTGCCGGAGATTTCGGCCGCGCACACGTTTTATCTCGAAGAGCTGAAGGTCGCACCGGGAGACTCGGTTTCGTATTTCGCGCGCGCGACCGACAACATCGGACGCAACGTATCGAGCGACCTCTATTTCATCCGGATCCGCAAGCTCGACGAGCAGTTCCGCTCCGCCATGTCGATGGGTGGCGGTGGAGGCGGCGGTGGTGGCGGCGGCAACATGCAGGTCGATGCGCTCTCGCAGCAACAGCGCGAGATTATTTCGGCCACGCACAACATCGTTCGCGACCGCAAGGCGATGACGCCGGCAAAGCTGCGTGAGAGCCTCGTCGTCGTCGCGCTGTCGCAGTCGAAGTTACGCGAGCAGGTCGAGGGTCTGGTGAGCCGCATGAACAGCCGGCTGGTCGAGCCGGACCCGGCGTTCCTGCGCATCGCGGAGCTTCTGCCGAAAGCGGCTGAAGAGATGCGCGCCGCCGAAGGAAAGCTGCAGGCGCAGGCTCCGACGGACGCACTTCAACCTGAGAATCGCGCGCTCGCGGAACTGCAACGGGCAGAGGAAGAGTACGAGAAGCAGGTCAGCCAGCAGCGCGGAGGCGGCGGTGGCGGCGGCGGTGGCGCCGGATCGGTTCAGGAAGATCTTGCCGAGCTCTTCAAGCAGGATCTCGACAAGCTTGCGAACCAGTACGAGACCGCGCAAAGCGCGCAGCAGCAGCAATCGGATCAGCAGGTCGACGCGCTGATGGAAAAGCTGCGCGAGCTGGCCCGCCGGCAACAGCAGGAAGCGGAGCGTCAACGGCAGCAGGCGCTCGCCGGGCAGGGCGGCCAGGGCGGCGGCGCGAGCCAGCGCGCGCTCGCAGAGCAGGCTGAAGAAACGGCGCGACAGCTCGAGCGTCTGTCGCGCGAGCGCAATCGTCCCGATCTCGCGCAGGCCGCTCAGGCCGCGCGGCAGGCCGCCGACGCCATGCGGCGCGCGGCATCGTCCGGAGATCCCAGCAGCGCCGGGCAGGCCAGCGCGGCGCTCGGGCAGCTGCGCGAGGCGCAGCGCCGTCTCGAGCAGGAGCAGGGCGCCCGCGGCGAACGCGACATGCAATCGGCGCAGCAACAGGCCGACGAAATCGCGCGCCAGCACCGCGAGCTGTCACAGGAAGCGATGTCGTTGACGCAGTCGAACGCGACAGGCCGTCCGAACGACAAGGCTCGTCAGGTGGGGCAGGAAAAGTACGAGCTCGAAGCCAAGGTGAACGAGCTCGAAAAGCAGATCGACCGCATGTCGGGCGAGATGCGGCGCAACGATCGCGAAGCGTCGCGCAAGCTGCAGGAAGCCGCCGACGGGATCCGCAATAACCGCCTCGAGGAGCAGATCCATTACTCGGGAAGCCTGATGCGGCAGAGCGGCCAGACGAGCCCGGACCTCGAGCGCAACATCGGCAACGAGATCGAGAACCTGCGGCGCAAGTTGGGTGAAGCGGCGAGCGCGGTCGGCGAGGGCGATAAGAACAATCGCATGGCGAACAACCTCGACCGTGCGCGTAACCTGGTGCGCGGCGTCGATTCGATGCAGCAGCAGATGCGCGATGGACAACGCGGCCAACAGGGACAACAGGGCCAGCAAGGGCAACAGGGGCAACAGGGGCAACAGGGGCAACAAGGCCAGCAGGGCCAACAAGGTCAGCAGGGGCAACAGGGTCAGCAGGGGCAACAGGGTCAGCAAGGCCAGCAGGGGCAGCAGGGCCAGCAGGGGCAAGGTGGCCAACAGGGCCAGGGGCAGCAGGCGGGTAACCGCGGCGGCGACAATCGCGACGGCTTCGGCCGCGCGGGGTCGTCTACCGACGGTGACAACTGGGGCGGATGGGGCCAGCGGGTGTACACACCCGGAGAGATTCGCAACTTCCGCGATCAGGCGCGCTATTGGACCGGCGAGGCTCAGCGTCTCCGCGATCAGCTGCGCAACGACGGCGCCAACCCGGCCGACCTCGACGAGGTGCTGCGGGCCATGCGACAGCTCGATGACGACCGTGCCTACAAGGACGCGCGCGAGCTCGAGCGGCTCCAGACGCAGGTTGCAGAAGGATTGAAGCGATTCGAATTCACTCTGCGGCGGAAGGTCGAGGATTCGCAGGGCGACCAGCCGGCGCTGACGGCAACCGACGAAGTGCCACGCGGATTCCGCGATCTGGTGGATGAGTACTACCGCTCGCTTTCGCGCGCGTCCAAGTAGGGACGGAGTTCCAGGTTCCGGTTCCGGTTCCAGTTCAGGGTTCCGGTTCCGATTCCCGTTCCGATTCCCGTTCCGGGTTCCTGGTTCCGCGGTTTTTGTTCTTCTGCTAGTTGCTGCGTCGGCGTACGCGCAGATCTGGACCGACAGCGACATGTGGCGGGGGTGGCGCGGCGAGCCGCCGCGTTTCGCGACTCGCGCCCTCAAGGACGGCCGGTTTCACTTCTGCCGTCTGATGTACCCCAGCGCATACCGCGAAGCCGGCGGACAGGGCTGGCGCACAGACTACCCGGGCGCGGATATCAACTTCAGCGTTCGCCTTGCCGAGCTCACGAAGACCGCCGTCGGCATCGACGGCGAGGGCGAAGGCGACCCCGAGCATTTCGTCGTGCGCAGCAGCGGCGACAGCGATCTCTTCAACTGCCCCTTCGTCCACATCGAAGACGCCGGCACCGCGCAGTTTACCGACGCCGATGTCGCCCAGCTCAGGACGTACCTCCTGAAGGGCGGGTTCATGTGGAGCGATGATTTCTGGGGCTCCCGCGCGTGGACGGTGTGGGAGCACGAGATTGGACGCGTGCTTCCGCCCGACCGCTTTCCGATCGTCGACATCCCCGTGACGCACGCGATGTTCCAGACCGTCTACAGCGTCAAGCGCATCCTGCAGGTGCCCGCGATCAGCCGCTGGCGGTACAACCACGGCGAGACCTCGGAGCGGGGGCTCGACAGCGCGGTGGTGAACACGCGCAGCATCTTCGACGAGAAGGGCCGCCTCATGGTGCTCATGACCCACAACACGGATATTTCGGACACGTGGGAACGTGAAGGGGAGGACGTCGAGTACTTCTATCGCTTCTCGCCGGAGGGATACGCGATCGCCATCAACGTAATGCTCTACGTGATGACGCACTAGAACATATCGAGGCCGAACTTCGGATTTTTCCGCGTCCCTTCGATCTTGATCGGCAGCACCGTTCCCGCATCCTTCTCCCTGAAGAGGGGATCGAAAGCTTTGAGGAAGAATCCCTTGACGCCTCCGCCTGCCACCTGCGATAAGGCCGCCTGCAACTTCAACTTGCCTCTGAAGTTGATCGTCTCGTCCCGAAGGCCGTAGCGCCCGGCGAGCTCGACCGCCGCACCGGGAACGGAGAAGGTGAGGCTCGAGAAATTCGCGGCCGCATGTTCGACGGCAAAGCGGCCCCGCAGGTTCGACAACACTTCCCCAACTTCTTCGTCCTGGCCCATACCGCGTCCACGGCGGCTCAGGCCCATCAGCTTCGTCTGCACGCCGGCATCGGTAAACTTCGCTTGCGACAGCACGAACTCTCCGTTCAGCTGCAGCTTGTCGATCACTTTCTTCTTCTCGGGCGGGATCACGAGCTTCGCCTGCAATCGCGCGGCTCCGACCAGGATCGGCTTCTCGGAATGGACCGCGAGCCGCAGCAGATCGTCGATGCGTCCGTTCTCCATCTTCACATCGACTTCTATCCGGCGGCCGTGCACCCCCTCGAGTCCGATGACCGCACCGTGCGCGGTCATCGACGTGTTGAGAAACGACGCATCCACCTGGGTCAGGTACGTATCGCCATCGGAGCCGTCGACGACGGCGGTGAAGCGTGTTTTCAGCGGAATGGGCGAACCGCCCTTGTCGATCTGAAAGTCCGGCGTATCCGTTATCCCTTGAACCTCGATGCGGTTGATAGGACCGTGGAACTCGCCGGTCGAGCTCAGCACCCCGGCAAGCCCTTCAATCGTGTCGAGATTCGCGTTGGCGAAGGTGTATTTTCCGGTGATGGGCGTGCGCGCAGGATGCGCCACGTTCCACGGGCCGAAAGTACCTGACGTTTCGATCTCGCCCTTCGGCACTGGGTTGGTCAGCGTCGCGATGTAAGGCATCGTCTGGCTGACGCCGAGCGAGTCCATCACGAGGTGATGCACGGTGAAGACCTTCGCCACTTTCCCCGCCCGCTTCGGGATGAGCGTGATGACCGTGTCGGGAGCCTCGAACCTTTCGATGATGACCCGCTGCAGATTCTGGACGTCAGCCTGTTTCTGCGCGTCGGTCTTCTCCGGCTTCTCAGGGTCGTCGATGTCGTCGCCCGGCGGTATCTGGACCTTCAGGCCGCGCAGCCGCACCTCTCCAACCCGCCGCGGTTGCTGCATGAGATCCTGCAGCGAGCCGCGAATTTCGAACTCGTCGATGGAGATGAGCGGCGGCACGTCGGTGCGGCCCTTGTGGCGAATCACCACTCCCTTGCCGCTGACCGACACGCGAGGAAAAATCCGTCCCTCGAGCGACTCAATGGTCACTTCGCTCTCGAGCTGATCGCTCAGAAGCGCGATCACCTTGCCTTTGAGAGTGTCCGATCGAATAGGAATCGTCCACAGCGACACGCCGATGAAGATTGAGGCGACGATCGCGATGAGCGCGACGAGCACCAGGATCCGGGTGCGTTTCGTCCGGTTTCTATACACACGCAGCATCGCGAAGGACCTTAAAGCAAGCTGCGAGCCATGGTCGAGCTGAGATCCATCTCAGCCTACAGGCCGCCGGATCGAATCTCTGACTTCGTGAGGAAGCGGCGGTAGTTCCCGAGCGTCTGCTGGATCCGCATGCTGGGCACTCCTCGGAGCACATGAACTGTCTCGATGGACGCCGGCAGCATCAAGGTCTCGTCAGGTTGCTCGAAATCGACCTTCGAGAAGCGAAGGCTGGTTTCAGATTTTTCAACTCTGAGGGGCGGCCGCACGCCAAAGGACCCCTCTGGCAGCGGTATGAGAAACGGCTTCGTCAGCCGGATATCCACTCTCAGCACGTCGTAGCTGTCCCGGTCGAACCACACCCGCCCCTTATGCGCTCCGCCATCGGCCTCGAAGCAATTGCCTGCCCATGTGATGCGGACCCGCTCCGGGGGCGATTCTTCGAAGTCGAGCGCTCGCGCGCCAGGAGGACCGCCTGCCGCGTCGGCGAGGGCAAACCGATAGCGCCGCTGGTTGTGCGCCAGCAGAAACTCCAGCGGCTCGGGCGTGCCTGTTTTCGGATCCGTGCACTCCGGCGCCTGATCTTTTCTCGCGGGCCGGCCGTTCACCGATTGAAGCGTTCGCTCCACGCGGAACGTGCCTCCATCGTTCCCGCTCGAATCGCGCGACACGCTCAGCTCGTAGACGGTCGTCCTCGGCCGCCCGACCGGCATGAGATTGCTTCTGAGATCCTGCTTGTGGACGGTCTCTGTGCAGATGATGCTGATGAACCGGTCGTAGTACTGCTGCGCACGCTCGGCGAGCCCGCCGAGGATGGGAATGAGATCGGACTGCTGCGCGTCCGCGGGGACGCCGCAGCACACCAGGACGGCGCAGATGATCGCGACGAACCGCCGCACGCGGAAATTCTAGTTCGTTTTCGCCGGGGTGTGGTCGCGAACCGCGAGCGCCTGCGCCACGATATCGGCGGCGTTTTCGATGTCCGACCGGCTGGCGTCGAGGTGCGTCACCATGCGCACGCGGTCGGCGTCGACGGGCACCGCCAGGACGCCGCGCGCCGCAATCCGCGCGAGGAACTCGGCCGACGACAGCCCGCTGGGCTTCACGCTGAAAATGACGATGTTCGTTTGTACTTTCGACGCGTCGAGCGCGATACCCGGTGTGCGCGCCAATGCCCGTGCGAGCACCTGCGCGTTGTCGTGGTCTACCTGCAGACGCTTCGGGCCATCCTGCAGCGCCACCAGCCCTGCCGCCGCGAGCACCCCCGCCTGACGCATGCCGCCGCCGAGCATCTTTCTGACCGACCTGCACCGTTCGATGAACTCGCGGCTGCCGACGATCATCGACCCGACCGGCGCGCCGAGTCCCTTGCTCAGACAGAACTGCACGGAATCAAACTTTCTCGTCATCGCCGAAACCTGCTCGTTCAAGTAGGTCGCCGCGTTGAATACCCTGGCGCCGTCGAGGTGCACGTGAATGCCGCGCTCGTGAGCGCGATCGCAGATCTCTTCGACGATTGCCGTTCGGTACACCGTGCCGCCCGCCATGTTCACGGTGTTCTCGAGACAGATGAGGGACGTCTGAGGACGGTAGTACACGCTCGGCCGGATTGCCGCCGCGATAGCCCCCCACGTGAGCACGCCGTCTTCGCCGTTGACGACGCGCGGAAGGACACCTGCAAGCGCTGCGAGCGCGCCCATCTCGTAGTTGTAGATGTGGCCGTTCGTCTCGCAGATCACTTCCTGGCCTGGCCGCGTTTGCGCGATCAAACACGTCAGGTTTCCCATCGACCCCGACGGGACAAAGAGCGCCGCCTCGCGCCCGAAGAGCGCCGCAGCACGCTCCTGCAGCAGGTTGAGCGTCGGATCCTCGAGAAACACGTCGTCGCCGACCTCGGCCTCGGCCATGGCCCGCCGCATCGCGGCGGAAGGACGCGTCACCGTGTCGGAGCGCAGATCGATAGTAGGCATGAAGCCTTAATGATGGTCGAGGATGCCGATGTCTGTCGAGGTTCGGCGGGGCGGGCGGGCTTAGGCAACCCGGGGGAGCTTGCGCACCACGATACGAGCGGGCTCGTCGTCGTTACACTCGTGCCACCACAACCCGCTCTCGATCCACCAGCCGTTTTCCCCCTGATCGTCGAACAGCGTGCCGCACCGGCCGCACACGTCATACTCGAGCTTTACCTGGGAATTCTTCTTCACACTCATTTAGACTGACGTCGCCGGCCTCTGGTTCCCTGCCAAAAACGGTTTTTTAGGGCTTTTCAGGGTCAAAGTCGAGCGAAACACCGTTCATACAGTAGCGCAGCCCGGTTGGCCTGGGTCCGTCCTCGAATACGTGGCCGAGGTGTCCCCCGCACCGCGCGCAGTGAACCTCGACCCGGGCCATGCCCAGGGTCCGGTCGGTCGTCGTCTCGACCGCGTTTGCCAAAGGGGCCCAGAAACTGGGCCAACCGGTGCCGCTGTCGAACTTCGTGTCGGAGCTGAAAAGGTCCTGGCCGCAGCCGGCGCAGCGGAAGATACCAGCGCGGTGCTCGACATTCAGCGGGCTCGTGCCCGCACGTTCGGTCCCGTGCTTGCGCAGCACGTGAAACTGTTCCGGCGTCAACTTCGTCCGCCATTCATCATCGTTCTTAGGGGTGTCCATCCCGTGAATTTACCAGATTCGATAGACTCCCGAGAGATGAGAATCGCCGTGCGACAGGGACGGTTCGATCGAGATCGGCGTCACCCATGAACACGGCGGATGCGATCGTCGTTCGCGACCTGGTCAAGACATTCACCCGCCGCGGGCAGCCTGAGGTTCGGGCCGTCGACGGTCTGACGTTCGCGGTGCGCCGCGGATCGATATTCGGGCTCCTCGGTCCGAACGGCGCCGGAAAGACCACCACGCTCAAGATGCTCACGACGCTGCTCCGGCCGTCGTCTGGAACGATTGCGGTCGAGGGTTTCGACCCCGTCAAGGACCCCCTCGAGGTGCGCAACCGTATCTCGGTTGTGATTCAGGAGAGCGCCGCCGATCTCTTTCTGTCGGTCCTCGACAACTTCGCCACCTTTGGCAGATTTCACGGCCTCTCGCCCAAAGCTATTCACGACCGGACCGAAGACGTGCTGGATCAGTTCGAGCTGCGGCCGGAAGCGAATCGCAAGGTCATGGACCTGAGCGGCGGCTTCAAACGCCGCGTCCAGGTCGCGAAGGTGTTCATGATCGACACGCCGGTGGTGTTTCTCGATGAGTTCTCGACCGGCATGGATCCTCTCCTGAAGCGATCGGTGATGGCGCGGCTGCGGCAGGAGTCGGCGCGAGGACGGACCATCGTGCTGACCACGCAGATTCTCAGCGAGGCGGAAGAGCTCTGCGACGACATCCTCATCATGCGCTCGGGCCGCCAGGCCGCGCGCGGCGATGTCAACACGCTGAAGTTGCTGTCGGGAGGGCTGTACGAGATCTCGGTCACCTTCGCCGTGCTTCCGGATTCGCTCGAGGCAGCGATTGCGGCCTATCACCCGATTCGGATCAACGTGGCGCAGAATTCTGCGCTGATTACTGTCCGCGAGCAGGAAGGGCGCGTTCTCGATCTCGTCGCGCACCTTGGCCGGATCGGCCGGGTTCTGAGGATCGAGGTATCGGGCGCGAGCCTCGAGGACATCTTCATCGAGCTGACCGCGGCCGAACGGGTGACGCCCGCATGAGCGCACTCTCTGCCATCATGTACCGCGAAGGCAAGATTCGCGCGACCAATCTCACCTTCATCTTCTGGGATCTGTTTTACCCGCTCGGCTATCTGCTGGTGTTCGGCGTCGGCATGACGCAGGCGATGGGCATGAAGCCGCTCGCCATCGGGGTCGACTACAACGCCTTTTTTCTGGCCGGCGTGCTCGGCATGGCGAGCTTCGGGATCGCGTCGAATACCGCGTGGTCCTTCTTCATGGATCGGGACAACGGCATTTTCTTCGAGATGCTGACCTACCCCATGCGGCGCTCGGAGTACCTGCTCGGGAAGGGCCTGTTCAACCTTCTGGTCTCGATCGCCCAGGCGGTGGTCACGGTGGTGCTCGCGGAGATCGTGCTCGACGTGCCCATCCGGTGGGGCGCGCTGCCGTTGCTCGCGGCCGCCGTCTTCATCGGCACGGCGGGATGGTTTTTCTTCTATGCGATCTTCGCGTTGGTCATCCGCCGCAACGACGTGTTCAACACCGTGACGTCGGTCTTCTATTTCGTGCTGCTGTTCGCCAGCTCGATGTTCTATCCCGTCGAGCCGCTGCCGACGCCGCTGCGGCAGTTATCATGGGCGAACCCCATCACGTGGCACGTCGACGTGTTGCGGTACGCGACTATCGGCATCGGCGAGCCGACGCTCATCGCCGTCGAAGCAGCAGCCTTTCTCGTTTTCACCGGCGTGGCGTTTGGAGGCGCGCTTTTTGCCCTGAAGCGACAGTAAGCGATGGAAGGATGTCAGGGCGTGCGAATCAGCGAACCGTCCAGAATGCCGATACGACGCTCACGATCCGGAACGAGTACTCGTACCTCCCCTCCACGCGGTGCAGCCGTCCGGACGCGTCCAGCACCGCGGCGCGCGCCAGCGTAAAGCGCCGCGTGACACCTGCCTCTGAGTAATCGCGGGTCCCGTGGTAGCGATCGCCGCCTCTGGCGATCGACATGTAGTTGGGATCCCCTTCGTCCTTGATGTAGTTCCGGCCACGCCAGAAGATGACATGCCCGCGCCAACCGCCACGTTCGACGGAGGCCCGGCCGAGAAACGCGACGCCATCGCGCGTCAGATCCGGCCGGCTGCGATCGGGGACGTGCCGGGAACCCAGTCCGAACAACTCGACGGCCGTCGTGTAGCGCCGGCGAATGGTCCCGCTGAAGCTGGCGCCGGTCGCAACGGCGGCGCTATCCGCGACTGCTCCCGACTGGTACAGCTGCCCTCCCTCGTGCAGGACGTGAAGCTGCAGCGGGAGCGTGAGGAGATCGTTGAGGCGGTAGGACGTACGCATCCCGCCGTCGAATCGCTCACGGTGCGCCGGCGTATTGAGCCGCTGCCACTCGATCCAGAAATGATGCTGCAGCGTGCTGCCGTTGAAATCCCATGCCAGGCCGTTTTCATACGGACGGTCGAATGAGAGCGTCTCACGCTGAAGCGGCGGCAGCAGGCCGTGCGGGCCATTGCGATCCGGTCCGGCGGGGGCATCGCTGCTGAGCGGCGGCAGCGTGCCGAGGATGAATGCGGACCGCCTGCCGCGCACGGTCAGCGACAGCACCGGCCTGACCTGCTCGAACGCATTTTCCGAACCGAAACGCTCGTTCGCAAAGCCGCCGGCTGCAACGGTCACACGATCGTTCAAACCGACCTCTGCCGTCACGCGTACGGCGGCGCCAAAGATCGTTTCCCCATCGCGAAACTGGTTGTGAAATTCGGTATCGTCCCCGTAAAACAGAAAATCCGAGCGGATCGTCAGCCGCTCCTGCGCAGCGGCTGCCGGGGGAAGAATCGCGGCAAAGAGGAGCACACTCGCCAAGGCGCGCACGGACGCACGCGTGTGCTGGCGTGCGTGAGTGTGCATGAGCTATACAATAGCCCACCTGTCTCGCCGGAAAATCCTGCCGACTACCGTCGCTCTGTTGACGTTCGCGCTGCTCGCGGGACAGGCACGCGCGCAGGGCCTGCCGTCTTCATCGTCGGACGATCCATTTGCCAATGGGCGCTGGCGCGCCGAGTTTCTCGTTCAAGGCGCTCTGGAGGCGTGGAACTACAACCCGTCTCATGAAGAGTTGTTCGGCCTTGTTCAGGGCGTCACCTATGGCCTCAAGGATGGGCTCGTGCTGATGGTGCGGCAACGCCTGTATTACATCTCGCAGCGCAGGAACGATTCCAGGTTGCTGGGCATCACGTCGGGCTTGCGCGCGCGCGTCTATCGCCGCGGGCGCGCCTCGGCATTTCTGCAGTTCGACCTCGGCATCACGGACGCGGCCGTGGCGCTGCCGCCGGGCGGCACTCGATTCAACTACGTCGCAATCGGCGGCGGGGGCGTCATGGTGCGACTCAATGAGCGCCTTCAGCTTCTGGCGGCGCTGGAAGTCATTCACATCTCCAACGCCGGACTCGCGGGTCCGGATCGCAACCCGGACATCGAAGCCATCGGGCCCACCGTTGGTGTGTCAATCGGGTTTTGACACTGACGCTGCATTCGTAGATTGGTGGATTGGCAGAGTATTGCCAGAGCGGTGATTGTCGATTGCCCGATTATTGCGTCAGGCTTGTCGCGCGGAGTATCCCGCTGTGCCCGAAGAACCTGGTCGAACACTCTTCACTCTTCACTCTTCAACAATCTGCCAATCCACCAATCTGCCAAGCTTCCAATGCAGATTTTCAGGCCCGCTTTCGCCGTTCGAGCTCGTCGAGCGTCTTCGGCCAGTCGTCCTTCAGCAGCTTCGACAGCGCGCGGTCGGCCAGCAGCCGGCCTTCGGTCTGACACGCGGGACAATAGTTGACTTCGTGCTCGCCGTGCACGATGCGCTGAACAGGTGTCCCGCAGCGCGGACAGGGTTGCCCGAAGCGGCCGTGCACAGCCATCCCATCGCGGAACGCCGTGACCTTCTCGGGAAAATGTTCACCCGCCTCATCCTGAAGACGGGCCGTCCATTCAGCGAGGGTCGCCACGGTCGCGTCATGGAGGACCGTGATTTCTGCGCTCGTGAGCTGGCGAGTCAGCTTGAACGGCGACAGCTTCGCGCGATGAAGAATCTCGTCAGAATAGGCGTTGCCGATGCCGCTGAACAGGTGCGGATCGGTCAGCGCGCGTTTCAATGTGTGGCTCTCCCTCTGAAGCGCCGCCGCAAATGCCGCGGTGCCGCTCGTCATCACCTCGAGCCCTCCGGGATCGAACGAGCCGAGGGCAGCCTCCCCACGCACCACATGCAGCGACGCGCGTTTCTGCGTGGCTGCCTCCGTCAGAAGCACAGTGCCGTGCGCCACGTCGAAGGCCGCGAGCCCGATCTTGCGTGGGATTGCGTCCGCGCGCTCCCGCCATTTGAACCGGCCGGCAATCATGAGATGAAACACGAGAAAGAGTCCGCCCTCGAGTTCCCACACGACTCGCTTGCCGATACGGCGGAATCCCGTCACAAGACGGCCCTCGACCTGATCGAGCGGCGGTTCGACCGTGCGGAGGAGAAACGGCGTCGCGAGCCGGACGCGTTCGAGCACGCGACCCTGAATGCGCGTGCGGAGCGCGGAGAGGTACAGCTCGACGTCAGGGAGCTCAGGCATGCGTCACAGCCTCGTCGATGGAGCGTCGCGGCCAGTCATCGTGCGATACATCGCCTGAAGCGTCTGCAGCGTGTCGGCCTCCGTCGCGGCCTTGTCGGGGCGGTACCCCTTGACGCGCGCAAATCGCAGCGCAAGCCCGCCAGGATACTGCGGGCTCTCCTGCACGTCGTTGAAAGCGATCTCGACGACCAGCTCAGGGCGCACGTAGACGACGTGGCCTTCGCGCCGCTCTTCCCGCTCGAGCAACGCCGCGGTCTGCCATGCGAGCAGCTCGTCGGTCATCCCCTTGAACGTCTTTCCCAGCATGACGAACTGGCTCCGGCCCGGATCCCTGGCGCCGAGATGAAGGTTGCTCAGCCAGCCCTTGCGGCGGCCGCTGCCCCACTCGGCGGCCAGCACGACGAGATCCAAGGTGCGGACGTTCTTGATCTTCAGCCACGCGCTTCCGCGACTGCCGGCGGCATACGGGGCGTCGAGCGACTTGGCCATCACGCCTTCGTGCCCACTCGCTATGGCACGCTCGAAGAACGCAGCGGCCATGGTTGCATCACTGATGATCTGATGCGGAACCGCGAGGTCTCCCACAGCGCTTTGCAGTGCCGCAAACCGTGCGCGTTGCGGCTCCATCGTGAGTGGACGGCCGTCAGCGTAGAGACAATCGAAAAAGAACGGCGTCAACGGCAACGCCGTTCGAAGGCGATCGACTTCCAGCCGCCTTCCAAATCGGCGCATCGTCTCCTGAAACGGCAATGGCGTCCCGTCGGGCCGCAATGCCAGCACTTCTCCATCGAGGATCAGATCGCGGGCCGGCAATGCCGCGACGGCTTCAGCCACCTCGGGCACCGCGGATGTGACGTCGCGAAGCGCCCGCGAAAACACGCGCACTTGTCCGCCGGATTTGTGCACCTGTATGCGGGCGCCGTCGAGCTTCAGCTCGAACGCCGCCTCGCCGAACGCAGCTATCGCCTCCGACACATTCTCGGCCGGCGACGCAAGCATCGGCTCTATCGGCCGGAACAATTGAATGGCGTATTTCGACAACGATGGCGGACCCTCTACGAGGGCTGCGCGCGCGACCTCCCCCAGATCTCCACACAACATCGCCGCCTGCCGGACGGCTGCAGCCGGCGCTTGTGCGGCCTTGGCGACGGCTTCGGCGACCACGCTTTCCTGCGCACCCTGGCGGAGCTCGCCCGAAAGGAGACGCACGAGAAATTCCTGTTCGAATTCGGTTGCGCGGCTGAAGACTTCGTTCAGGAGTTGGTTTCGCGTGCGGGACGCCCCGGCGCCCCTGATTTTCGCGATTCGTGAGAAGGTGTCATCGAGATCTGGCAGCTCGATGGATGGCTGCCCTGCTGGGGTTACGGCGCGCGCCTGCGAAATGACCGACCATCCGAGACCGATACGACCTTGCGGAAGCGAGCCGGACAGATAGGCCACGGCAATGGGAATTTCATCTGGCGTGAGACGGCGCAGGATCTGCGCGAGCTCGCTGATTTTGTCGAGGCGGCGCCGTGAACCTGACACAGCATTCGAGGCCGCAGCGATGTCATGCAGCTGCATCCTTCTATGCTACAGCCCGGCCGTCCCTGCGTTTTTCCTTAGGCGGCTGCTCTCTGCTGCAACGTGGTCAAAACGTCAGGCCGGCAGCGATGTGGACCCGCGTACCGGACCCCAATCCCCGCGCGACCGAAAGACCGATGCGGAACAGCGGCGCGGTGGCCCAGACTCCGGCGCCAACGCCTTTCTCGAGTTTCTGGTCCCCGAACCGCTCGCCGTGGTCATAGGTCGTGCCGGCATCCATGAAGATGCTGTAACCAAATCGCGCCATTCGAAGCGGCGATGTCGTCGGGATTCTCAGCTCGACGGAGCCTGCTGTGAGCGTGTCGCCGACGGCGTAGCCGGCGCGGAACCCGCGGAGATTGCGCGAGCCGCCGAGCACCGACTTGTAGAAGGCCGGCGCCGGCTGGCTGAAATCTTCCCGAACCGCTCGGAGTGCGAGCACCATCCCGCGGTACAACCCGACATAGCCGTTCGCGTCGATTTCGGTTCTCACCGCTGTGCCGGTTGGCGAAAAGTAGAGCCGCTCCACCGCCGATCGGACGAAGAAGGCGTTGTGCGGCATCAACGGATCGACTCTCGTATCGATCACAACATCAGCGCCGAGTGAGGTCGCTCGTACATCTTCGCCGTTCAGCGACGACGTCTGCCACGCCACTTCCCCGCCTGCATGGACCTCTCGAATGATCGGCCACTCGGTTCGCCCCCACACCCGTTTCCGGTCGGCGTCGTCTTCGAAGAACGGATGCGTACGTCTCTGCAGCAGCCCTCCCGCGCGCAACCGCGGGGCGAAGCGTTTCGAAAATTCCTGCTGATATTCGGCGCCGACTCGCTTGTCTCCGCCCCAACTCGCCGGCACGACGATGCGGCGGCCTAGGGAACGGTGGCCCGCGAACGCGAACTGTGCGCCGTACGTGAATCCATAACCGTCCTCGGCGCTCAGGATCGGGACGAACATCATTCCGAACTTCGAACGGCGCACGACAACCGGGCGAGATGCTGGCGCCGCCGGGTTATCGTCGGGGTCGATATCGACATCGGGAAGATCCACGCGGACTGGGCCTTCATCGACCTGGATCAGGATGAGAACACGCGTCGGGTCTGAAATTGACGCGAACCGCTTCAGCACCTCTACCGATTCAAACTTGAATGCCTTGCCCAGCCGGGCTTCGGCGTCCGACAAGAGTGCGTCCGACACGGGCGCGCCGACGCTGACGCCCGAGGCGCGAATAATCTCGTCGGCCGGAGTGATGGTGTTCCCGTGCACCTGAATCGCCGCGACGATCTCCTGCTGGGCTGCGAGAGGCGATGAGGTCAGGAGTAGTACTGCGGCGATCAGACCTGCGGTTCTGCGCACGTCAGCGAGGGCGGTTTGCCGGTCCGAGGTATTTGCCCGAGGCTGCGGCTTCGCGATAGCCGGAGTACTGGATGTCATAGCTGACCGCGAACGGTCCGGGCGCGAGCACGAACGAGCCCAGCACGTCGATCCGCCTCGGAAGCCACACGCCGGGAAACGCCTCGCTCATCAGCATGTTGGCGCGCAGCTCGGTCACGCGGACGAGCCATGAGGCAGGGAGAAAATCGAGGCTGACGTTTTCGAACGTGTACTTCACGATCTGCTTCTGTTCCGGTTCCACCCACATGGTAACGCGCGACACTTTGTTCATCAGCCGCTGCATTTCGTCGCCGTACGCGTCGCCGCGGGATTTCGCGCCGGATGCCTGTTTCGCACGTGCCTCTGCGCGCGTGTCTGGATCGTCGGAAAAGAGTTTGGTTGGGTAATACTCGATGCGAAGAACGGACCGGTTGTCGATCGTTTCACGCCCCACCAGCGCGTAACGGCCTTCCTCGAAATTGAACTTCAAGAAGTACGCGGAAGACACGAACTGCGGTTCGCGTGTCTGTTGGAGAAAGCCCTGCAGGTCGGACGGCGCCACGTCGGCCGTGCCTTCGGTCTCCTTCCCGCGTTCCTTCGCACGCTCGTCGCGATTCTTCGTTCGTGTCAGGAAGTTCTGTTCGTACTTTTCCCGCTCGGCTTCGCTGATTTCGACGCCGTTGAAGCGGATCGGGCTCCGGACGAAAAACCCGTCGCGTGGGTACCACATGTACTCGCGCCTGGCTCCCCACAGCAGCACCTCGCCAGGTCCGCGAAGCTCGACACGCTCGCGCTCGTCCAGGATGTATTGCTGAACCTTCTTCCAGTTCTCGTCGCGGCGCGTCAGCACCTGCGCCATGAACGTATCGAGCTCGGCCGTGGGCGAGGGGGTCTGCGCGAACGCGGGGCCAGGCGCCAGGTACACGCAGATCGTCACCGTGGCACACAGGTATCCTCGCATGGCTCCTTCAACCATATACGAACAGGGAGGCGTTACGGGTGCACTTCTACCAGTGCGTCAACGACCCGTCCGGCCGGCTGTAGACGTTGCTGGGGCGCGCCTGGTCGTAGTCGCCGATCTGCGTCAACGCCTTGAAATCGACGGTGACGCCAATCCCGTGCCGATCGTTCGTATAGAGCTTGCCGTTCTTGAACGTCAGAAACTCCGGAAGATAGGCAGGTGGCTGATCCCCGTAGTTGTATTCCATCAGCACCGGCCCCGAGAACGTCGCCATCGTGTGCACCAGCGCGGCCGTCGCGATCGGTCCCGTGAAATGCGGAACGATGCCAACCGCCGACGTCTCGCACAACGCCATGATCTTGACCATCTCGGTGATGCCGCCGACGTTCGGCATGGTCGCCCGGATGTAGTCGATGTCCTTGTTGTAGACGAGGCGGTGAAAATCCCAGCGCTGTCCCCACTCTTCGCCGTGCGACAACGGACACGTCGTCATCATGCGCAGCTTCGGGATTTCTTCGAGCGCCTGCTCGTCGCGTACGGGATCCTCGACGAGGAAGGGCTCGTAGCCTTCGATCAACCTGCAGCAACGGAGCGCGTCGGCAAAATCGAACTTCTGGTGAAAGTCGATCATCCAGTCGCCCTGGCCAACGCCGTCCCGGATCTCCTTGCACGCCGCGGCAACCAGACGGACGCGCTCGTGCGTATTGAAGACGTTATCGGGGATGGCGCCGCCAATCGACGCGTCGACCCTGAAGCACCGATATCCTGCCTCCATGGCGGCCCGAGCGCGCTCGCGCAACGCCGTCCCGGCGTTGGCGATGCCGCCGCCCCGGCCGGCTCCCGGCTGGGTCGCGGTTGCCGCGGCTCCAGCTCCTCGCCCAGACGATGGTGGTGCTGCGGGCCTGAAGGTTGTCGCGTAACACTCCACGTGATTGCGCACTGATCCATGAAGCAGGTCATACAGCGGAAGTTGCAGGGCCTTTCCTTTGATGTCCCAAAGCGCCATGTCGAGGGCACCCTGGCCATGGACCTTTTCACGCCCTGGCGGGTAGAAGCGATCCATGTACATGTGATGCCAGATCTTCTCGATGTCGAACGGGCTTTTTCCAATCAGACTGCCTGCAAGATCTTGGATCAGGTCAGGCGATCCCCCCTCGCCGATGCCCGTGATGCCGATGTCAGTTTCAACGGTCACCAGCAGCGCGCTCTGATTGAACGAACGGTTCATGCTCTGGTGGGACCAGCATTTGACGCGCGTGATCTTCGCCTTGGGGAGCGCGGCCTCAGAGCGTGTGGCGGGGAAAAGCGCCGCTCCCGCGCCGGCCGCAAGCACTTTCAAGAGCGATCTGCGGTTGATCATACGGCCCGCCTTTCGTGTTAAGGTGTGGGCCGACATCCTATCATGCGGGATCAAGTTTCATTATGCGCGCCTGCCGCGCGTCGCGGAGCCTTTGGACACTTAGAGAGGAGCCCCATATGCGAACGATGTTCGTCGTCGGCTTCCTGTTGCTGGTGGGCATTCCGGCTGTCGCTCAAGAAACACGAAGCACCATTTCAGGCACGGTAAGAGACGAACAGGGGGTCATCCCCGGCGCCAGCGTCAAGGTGACCAACACCGGCACCGGCGTCACACAGACCCTCACCACCAACACCAGCGGCTACTTCGAAGCACGACTGCTCATTGCCGGCGACTACGACGTCCTCATCGAGATGACGGGCTTCAAGACCCTCCGACGGAGCGGCATCACGCTGGGATCCGGCCAGCAGCTCGCGCTGCAGCTCGGGCTCGAGATCGGCACGATTGCCGAAGAGATCACCGTCACCGGCGAGGCGGCACTAATCGAAACGACGACGCTGCGTCAGGGGATGGTGCTCGACGAAAAGAAGATCGCCGAGCTGCCGGTCCAGTCGAACATGCCACTCCTGCTCGCGCGGTTCGCGCCAGGCATGAGCGCCAGAGGCGTGATTCCATTTGCCGGCCAGGGGTTCGTCGGTGGACCCACCACCAACGCCATCCCACTGGGCAATGTCGGCGGCGTCGATTGGTCGATCGACGGCGCATCAAACAACGGCGTCGGCCGGCAGATGTCCACGTCGCCAAACACGGACATGCTGCAGGAAATGCGCGTCGAGTCGACCAACTTCCTCGCATCGATCGGACACGGCACCGGTGTGGGCATCACGATGATGACCCGAGCCGGCACGAACACGCCGCGCGGCACCTTGAACTATCAGACCTGGACAAACAAGTTCAACCCGCCGAATCAATTTCAGGATGCCGTATTCGACGCCAATCCGCGCGCCCGAAGCGCTTACGAGGATGGCGCGTCGCACAACGCCTCGATGACCTTTGGCGGCCCGGTCCAGATTCCAAAGGTGATCAACGGCACGAACAGGCTGTTCATGTTCGCCAATTATTCCTACGGGCACGATGATTTCAACGGGAAGTCAGCCATGAACCGGACGTTGCCGAGAAGCGACCCCGGCCACAACCATCTGGCCGGTGACTTCTCGGACCTGCTGCTGCTGCCCAATCCCGCACAGTACGTGATCTACGACCCGTTGACGACGCGGCCGGATCCGAACCGCGCTGGGCATGTCATCCGCACTCCGTTTCCCAACAACATCATCCCCGCGGATCGGATCACGAACCCGCTTTACAAGCTCTATACAGGATTCCTGCCGAGTCCGAACCAGAATCCGGCGGCGTCGAACCAACAACCGCTCAATAACTTCTACGATGCGGCGCAGCCGGATCCACTGAGAAGCCACGTCTTTGGCGTGCGTCTCGATTACAACCACTCGGACCGGAATCGATTCTTCGGGCGCGTCAGCGGCAGCAACTTCACCGAAGGCGCTGGCGATTGGACCTACGAGAGCGCCCCAGGGCTGCACGCGTTATCGCGGGTACGAAAAACGCGGGCCGGCACCGGGAACTGGACGCGCGTCCAGGGCGATACCGTGATCGATGCTCAGATCGGTGTGAACCGCTTCCTGGAGTCAGATCAACGCCTGGGGCTGAAGGAGCAGACGCCGGGCAGCATCGGATTGCCCGCCTACATGGACGAGTTCTGCCAGGCTCGCGGCGATTTCGGTGGAGTGACATCGTGCCAGATGCCTCGGATCAACTTCGGCAACGTAAACGCAAACGATGCCAATTTCTACCAGGTGCTTTCAGACAACTCCGGGACGTTCGACCAGGGTACGCATTATCAGGGGCAAGTGAACGTGAGCCAGGTTCGTGGATCTCACACTCTCCGCGGTGGAGCCGATTACCGGTTACACGAGCGCTTCCGCAACTTCCCCGGAAACGCCTCGGGCAACTTCACGTTCGACAACACCTACACACGGCAGGCCGACGATACGACTGGAGCGTCGAACCTCGGTCTCCCCTGGGCGGCGTTCATGCTCGGCATTCCCACGCGAGTGGAAGGCGAGATGACGGCTCAATCTCAAGCCTCGAATCATTACCTCGGGAGCTTCTTCCAGGACACGTGGCGCGTCTCCGAGAAAGTGACGCTGAACGTCGGCCTTCGCTTCGAACATGAGACAGGCGTCGGTGAGAAGAACGACCAGTTCATGCTCGGCTTCGATCCGAACGCTGACGTGGCGATCGCCCAACTCGCCGAGGCGGCCTATGCCAGGAATCCGATTCCGGAGCTGCCGGTGAGCGCGTTCGACGTGCACGGGGGAACCTTTTACGCCACCAGTCCGGGCCACGAGGGTCTGACCTGGGGCGGACAGTCGATGTGGATGCCCCGCGTCGCAGGTTCCTGGTCGATCGACGAGAAGACCGTGTTCAAGGGCGGATACGGCGTGTACTACGACGTGCTGAATGCCACCAATTTCTCGACGCCGGCCCTCAACCAGCTTGGATACTCCGCCACGACGACCTCCGCCTCGAGCGTGGATTTCGGACAGACATGGATCATGGGCGATCCGAAAAGAGGGATCTCGCCCATGACGGATCCGTTTCCCAGCCGGCCCGGCGGCCGTTTCGACCAGCCGCTTGGCGATGCACTCGGTGCGAATGCATCGCTCGGAACCAGGCTCCAGGCGAACAACCCCGCCCACGAACACCCGCGCGTTCAGCGCTGGCGTGCGAGCGTGCAGCGCGAGCTCAGCCGCAATATGGCCGTCGAGGTCGCGTACAACGGGAGTCGTGGTGACTTCCTCGAGCGGAATATTCGGCAGGACTATCTGCCCGAACAGTGGTTCAACAGCAGCAACGTGCGCGACGTCACGCAGCAGAACCTGCTCAACGCGAACGTGACGAACCCGTTTTTCATCGGCAACTTCGAGCCGCTGAGAACCTCGAATCCGACCCTCTACAACCAGATGTCGCGCAACGCCTTCTTCACCAGCCCAACCATTCAGCGGAATCGGCTGCTGCGCCCGTTCCCGCACATGTCGAGCGGCGACGGTCTCGAGTACCGGGACCTGGCGGTGGGGGCGAACAGAGCGCATTCGATCGAGATCAGTCTCATGCGGCGGTTCGCCAACGGATTCACGGCGAGTGCCTTCTACACAGGGACGCGCCTTCGTGAAAACCGCACGGTCGAGGAATACGAACGAGAGCCAACGATCTGGCAATCGACGCAGGATGCGCGGCCGCACCGGGTGACGGCGAATTTCATCGCCGAGCTCCCGTTCGGCACGTCCAAGCCGTTTCTCAACGACGGCGGCGTCGTCGCCGCCATCGTCGGCGGCTGGCAGGTCGGCGGCACGTTCGAGTGGCAGCCGGGGCAGCTGCTCGAATGGCCCAGCAATATCTTCTTCTACGGTGACCCCGACGACATCGCGCTCGACAATCCCACACTCGATCGCTGGTTCAACACCGACGCCGGCTTCGAGAAGGACCCGGCCAAGGTCCCGGCGAACTTTCAGAAACGTACATTCCCCTTCCGCATCGACGGCGTGCGCGCGCCGAGCCTGAATCATCTGAACATCAACGTCGCGCGAACGGTCAGGCTCGGGAACAGCAAGACGATGCAATTCCGCGTCGACGCGCTGAACGTGTTCAACAACGAGACCTACGCCGATCCGAACCTGAACCCGACCTCGACGCAGTTCGGACGTATTACCGCCAACAACGGGACGTACATGCGATTTGTCACCTTTGTCGTGAAGTTCAACTACTGAGGAGAGAAACAGGAGATCAGGAGCGAAACTCTTGATCTCCTGTTCGTCGGGAATGTCGCGCGAGGTTGTCTCCAGCCCTCCCATCCGTGCTAGCCTGATCGGCCATGAAACCGTCTATTTCCGCGTTGTGTGTCCTGGTCGCGCTCTCCGCCAGTCCCTCTTACGCCCAATCGACAGACCCCGGCCGCGTGGTCTATGCCAGCCGCTGTGCTTCCTGCCACGGCACTACTGGCGGCGGAGGCGAGCTGGGGCCCTCTATCGTGATGCGCGTGCCGGCACGGACCGATGCTGAACTGACGTCGGTCATCCAGCAGGGGCTGCCGACGGCCGGCATGCCCGCATTCGGCAATCTCTCAGCCACCGAATTGCGGGACCTGATCGTGTTCCTCCGATCGTTGCGCCCTCGCGAAGGGTCCGGGCCCGTGCCGATGAAAGTCACCCTGACGACGGGCACTCCGCTCAGCGGGTTGGTAATGAACCAGGGCCCGGACGATCTGCAACTGCTCGGAGACGATCGAAAGCTGTACCTGCTACGGAAAGATGGGGCTAGATACCGCCGCGTCACCTCACAGGCCGACTGGCCGAGCTACAACGGTGAGACCAAAGGGTACCGGCACAGCGCGCTCACGCAGATCTCGAAAAGCAACGTCTCGCGCATGGTCCCGAAGTGGATCTTCAACCTGCCGAACACGTCGACGCTGCAGGGAACCCCGGTCGTGGTCGACGGAGTGATGTACGTGACGAGCGCCAACCAGTGCTACGCGATCGATGCGGGCACCGGCCGCGAGATCTGGCACTACTCACGCCCGCGAACGCGAGACCTCACGGGCAACGCGGCGGGCGGCATCAATCGCGGCGTCGGCATCGCGGGCGATCGGGTGTTCATGGTCACGGACCACGCTCACATCATCGCGCTCAACCGGTTTACCGGCGCGTTAGTCTGGGAAACCGAACTGGCCGACTGGAAAGTGAATTACAACGCCACGGTCGCGCCGCTTCCCATCGGCAATCTGGTGATCACCGGCTCTTCGGGCGGAGACGAAGGCGTGCGCGGATTTCTCGCGGCATTCGATCAGACGACGGGCAAGGAAGTCTGGCGTTTCTGGACGGTCCCGGCGCCAGGTGAACCTGGATCGGAAACATGGAAGGGCGGCGGCATCGCGCATCCCGGCGCGGCGACATGGCTGACGGGAACCTACGATCCAGAGCTCGACACGCTCTACTGGCCCACTGGTAATCCGACGCCCGATCTCTACGGCGACGACCGGATCGGCGACAACCTGTATTCCGATTCGATTCTTGCGCTCGACCCCAAGACGGGAAAACTGAAGTGGCATTTCCAGTTCACCCCGCACGACGTGTGGGATTACGACGCGCAGGAAACGCCGGCGCTCATCGACGCGAACTGGCAAGGCAAGCCGCGAAAGCTGCTCGTGCAGGCCAACCGCAACGGGTTTTTCTACATCCTCGATCGCACCACCGGTGAGTTCCTGCAGGGAACCAAGTACGTCAAGAACGTGACCTGGGCCACCGGCCTGTCGCCGCAGGGGCGCCCGCTGCGCGTGCCCGACACGGAGCCGTCGCTCGAAGGCCGGCGTGTGTGCCCCTCGCTCGAAGGCGCCTCGAACTGGTACTCGACGTCGTACAACCCTGCGACGGGCTTGTACTACGTGCAGACCAACGACAAGTGCGGCGTCTTCACGAAGGTCCCGATGGAATGGGCGGCGGGACGCGGATACATGGGGGGCTCGTTCGTGCAGGCCCCCAACGAGCCGGCGCAACGGGTCCTGCGCGCGATCGACATTCAAACGGGCAAGGTCGCCTGGGAAGTGCCACAGGTGGGGCCCGTCACCTCATGGGGCGGCACTCTCAGCACCGCGAGCGGCCTGGTGTTCTTCGGTGACGACAGCGGCGCCTTTGCGGCGGTCGATGCCACCGACGGAAAACCGCTGTGGAGCTTCAGGACCAATCAGAACTGGAAGGCATCGCCGATGACCTACTCGTTCGACAACAGGCAGCACGTCGCGGTCGCCTCGGGGTCGGCGATTATTGCGTTCGGGTTGCCGGACTGATCGCGTCAGGCGACCCTGAAGACGTGAATCGACTGGTCGGTGCGGGCACATCGTTTCGGGTGGCGCTTCTTGCGGAGATCGGAGACGGCGACGAGTGTCGTGGGCGAGAGCCACGAGACGCCTTCCACGGTGTGGTAGAGCCTTTTGCCCTTTTTCGTTCGTGGAAAATCGTAGATGCGCCCTGCCCCGTTGATTTTCCACTCACCTGAGCGGAAACGGCCAAGCCAAAGCCTCGACGATTCCTGCGAGACGACGGCGATCCGATCGCCTCTGACGGCCATCCCCGCATAGTCCTTGAACTTGACGTGCCGGGGAAGCTTGATGCGAGCGACGGGCTTCCACATACCGCCGCGCTGCTGAAGGACGTGTATGCGTCCACGTCCGCTCTTCCTGCTTTTGCGTCCCCCCCGGCAGTTGTTGCCCTCGCACAGCGCGAGCAAGAAGTGCTGCCCGCGAAACTCCACCGACGCGAGACCCTCGAATCCGGTGTTGCGCTTCTCGAAGGGAAGGTCGACCCACCGGCGCGCCTTGAAACGCCAGCGCTCGTCGTACTCTTCTATCGCTCCCTTGAACGTGCCGTCGGGATGCTTCTGCGCCTCGATCATCAGATAAAACCGGCGGCTGCGTCGGCCGAACGTGACGGCCTCGTAGCCTTCTCCCTGCCGGGCGGCGCCAACCCATTCGTGATCGTCCGATTCGGGACGCAGATGTGACGCAATGCGCACGACACGGCGGACATTATCGAGGACGACGAAACAGTCGGTCCCGTTGGTGATGACTCCGCTGGCCTCGAACACCGCGCCCGACCGGGGAGGGGGGACGAGATCGGCGAGCTTGCGTTCTCTTAGGAGCCGAAGGACAGGAGTTTTGGCCATCGGCCATTTTCCCATGCATGGTCTGTGCTCACGGGTGGCTGGAGCGGCGAGCAGGTCGGCCGATGCCCCACGCTAATACAGTTACCGCGAGAAAACCGGCGGCGACGGCGAGATTGGGAAGGAAGACATGGCCCGCGAGTGTCGGCACGGCGTTCGGATTCCCTGCCCAGGCGGTCGATCCAGGCAGGATCGAGGTGATAAAGAAAAGTGGCGTCCAGAATGACGCAGATATGGCGGCGGCCGCTGTCATCGCCACTTCCGGTTCGCTTGTCTTGCGCCAGAGCAGCCACAGGGCCGTCGATGACGCTCCGGCGAGAAGAAACAGGAGGAGGGCGCCATGGAACCGCGCATGCCCGGGCCATGCCGGGTTCAACAGGTGATTCGCGCTCCAGTCGAGCGCGAATGACGCGACGACGCCTGTCACCAGAACGACCGACAGCACTACTCTCGCCAGTGTGAGCCTCTGCATGCTCAAGTTGACGAGTCTGCTGCCCGAATGTTCCGTGAGAGCTGAAGGGAGGGAGCTCAGCGCGCCGTGACGCTGAATTGCACTTCTCGCACGATGCTCGTCTCGGTACTGAGTCGTGAGGTGGCTTCGAAGCGCACGGAATACATGCCTGGTTTGAAATCCTTCAGCGGAACCTGGGCGGCATAGCTGAACTTCCCGCCATTCGCCGCAAGCTCCGCGCTCGAGCGCTGCTCCTGATGGCGGCTTACCGGCTTCGAGCGGTCGTCCCCCAGAATCGTTGCCGTCACATCGACCGTATGCGGCCTGGCTCGCTCGTTGTCGTACACCTCGGCGAAGATCACCAGCTCGTCGCTCGACCGGAACTCGCGCGTCGTCGACGGCACAATCGGCAGCAGACTCTTGAGCAGTTCCGCCCGTCCGGTCGGCACGCCGCCCGTGTCGACGGAAGTCAACATGACGCCGCTCATGCCAAGAGGCGGTGTGACGAGGTCCGGTACTTCCAGGTCGGTGAAGACGGTGCCCAGCGCTCCCCCGCCTGATTCGCGCACGCCGATACGAAGGTTGTATTTTCCCGGGGGCAGATCGATTTTCGAGATAGCCCGGAACCCAGTGCTGGTCAGAATTGGGCGGCTCTCCGAGCGGATACGGATGTTCAGATCGAAGTGCTCGTTGCCGCGAACGATTCCCTTCGTGTCGATGGCGCTGACCGACACTTCCAGCTTGTCGTCGATCCAGCCGTCCTTCTCCGCGAAGGTAAACCCGGCTCCATCGACCGTGATCGTGACAGCCACTGATGTGTTCGTGGTGGCGCCTTTGAACGAAGCCGTGTTGGCGCGGAATGTGAGACCACTTGTCGGGATCGGCCGATTCAGTGCGTCGGCCAGCTCGGCCGATCCTTCCACCTTCGGGAGCCGGCGTACGGCCTGCTCGTTCTTTCCAGGAGAGACGTACCCCTTGCGCGCGCGGACCTGGAGCCCCGATTTGTTCAGCCGTACTTCGATCCGACGGAACCGATTGTCGCGTTTTTCGTTCGTTGGGTAATACCCGAGCATGTAGTACGAACTGTTGTCGCGAACGACACGATCGAATGCCTCCCCCAGGTCGTTCGAGTTCACGAATGCAAGCCCCCCCGTCTGCTCGGCCAGCACACGGAGGCTGTCCTGCGAAAGCCTGAGCTCATCCTGGAGGCCCGCGCTATCCAGGCGTAGATTTGGATTGTCGGGCACGTAATTGATTTCCATGCTCGTGTCCCCCAGGTTAGTGAGCCCGCGGGGATCGATGCTGTAGATGCTGACGTTCGCTCGCGAAGCGGCCGTAATTGCGTCGCGCAGAGCACCTTCGATGGGCAGACCCTTTCGCGCATTTCCGCTGATTTCCCGCCACTCTTCGAAGTTGGTTGTGGTGTAGCCGATCCCCTCGCTGATGTAGACCAGCGCCTTGCGCCGGCCGTGCACGCCTGACAACGACTCCGCGAGGTTCTTGAGGGTGAGCAGTGTATTGCGCGCGCGCTGGCCGCGCTCGACATCATACGCGTCGTTCGCGGGCTTCCCCCGCTGTCCGAGATCCTGCCCGGTGAGATCCATCTCCCTCTGGTAGCTGTCGAGTTTTTCCAGGACTGCGGATCTGAGCTTCTGCCCCACAAACGTATCGACCGCTCCGAGCAGGAGGCGCCGGTTGGACGTGAAATCCTGAACGGCGTCGAACCGCCCGCTTGTCGTGACGACGGCCGCGAGATCGTTGTCGGCGAGGTTGCGCTCGATGAACCGGCGCGCCGCGGCCTTCACGAGTCCCGTGCGCGGCAAATCCGTATGCACATCGTCGAGGACGACCAGGTACAGCCGGCCCTGCAAGCCGCCGGCATTGGTCCACACATCGCGTTCAATCGGCTGCAGACCTGAGGTGGACGGAGGTAGGCGCTGAACGGGGAGATCAACAAGCGAAAGGCCAGCCACCTTTTGCGGCCGGCCATCCTCGAGAATCTGAAAGTCGTCCTTGGTTAGCGTGCGGACAAAGCGTCCCTGCTCGTCCGTGACGACCGCACCGACCTCGACATAATTGACTTCGGTTTTGAAGCTGACTGGCGGAGGTTCCTGTGCGGCGGTGATGCACAGTGAGGCGACGAACCCGACGAGAACCGCCAACCGGTGTCTGCGCATCGTTCGCCCTAGGATAATCCGGATCGGGGCGAAAAGCCCCGACCCGGTGCGTGCCGCACGCTAGAACAAGTACTTGATCCCGAACTGCATCTGCCGCGGAATCGAATTGCCCGTGCTCGAGATCGATCCGAACGTGGCTCCCCCGAACGACCCGTCGGGAGGCTGGAAGTTCGCGTTGTTCGCGACGTTGTAGACCTCGATTCTAACCTGCAGCCGGCTGTCGCGCGCCATGTCGAACGTCTTGAAGATCGAAAAGTCGAGGCGCCGCTGCGACGGGCCGTGCAGCAGGCCGACCGGTGCGTTGCCGGCGGTGAACTGCGGCTGCAGCTCGAACGCGGCCGTGTTGAAGTATTGCTGAACCGTCCGTTGACCGCTAGGCAACTCAGGATCGCCAATCAGGTTCGGCCGATCGGTGCCGCCACTATTGGTCCGGCTGGAAGAGTTGGACACCGTGAACGCGATTCCCGACTGCCAGAAAGCCACAACGTTGGTCTGCCAGCCGCTGAGGAACCCGTGCGCTGCGCCTTGCAGATCCTCGCCCCACGGCAACTCGTAGCTGAGGGTTCCCACCCACTTGTGGCGGATATCGTAGATGTTCGTGTTGCCCCACTCGAGCTGCGTGTTGTCCCACGGCGCCAGCAACAGGGTCTGCCCTTCCGCCAGCGTATAGTGCGTGTTGAACGCGAGTCCGCCGGCATACCGCCGCTGGAAGACCAGCTGCATCGCGTCGTAGGTCCGTTCGCCGAGATTCCGGATCATGTTGATGTTGGTCAGCTGCGGATACTGCGCGAAGTACGGCCGCCGCTGCTGCACGTTCCCGGGTGCGACCGGGGGCTGGTTGATGTTCTGGTTCTGGTTGATGCGATCGCCGCGGAGCCCGATGTAGGCGGCCGATATGACGCTCCCGGCCAACTCCTTCTCGAGCACCACGTTGAACTGCTTGGCGCGGGTGGCCTTGTAGTCAGGATCGGGCTGCTGCACCTGACCCGCTGGCGTCAATTCGCTGTTCCAGGTCAGCGGCGGAACCGGCGTCTTCAGGAAGATGTCGGGAATGCCGGCAGACGACGCCGCGCTGTTGGTCGGACCGAAGTTCTCCGTAAACGGCGGGTTCTTCAGGAAAGAGCCGGCGCCACGCAGAACCGGGTTGTACGTCATGCCAAAGCCGCTCCGCAGGACCATCCTGTGCGGCAGCGTCGCCGCAAATCCCATGCGCGGTCCGAAATCGCTGTAGTCGGTATTGACGCCGCCGGTACGGGTCGTGTCGCGGCCGGCGACGAGAATCCTCCCGGCCTCCACGTTGAACACCGACATCTGGTCCTGGACCTCGGTCGTCGGCGTGAAGATCTCGTACCGCATGCCGAGATTGAGGGTCAACCACGACGTGGCGCGCCAGTCGTCCTGAACGTACACGCTCGGTTCGTAAGTACGGTTCTCCGGGTGAATCGGGAAGTGGATACGCTGAATCGCGGCGGGATAGCCGAGCAGCCACGATGCCCACGTGTCGCCGCCCACACCCGTCGAGCTTCTCGTCGGGGAGTTGTCGAACGCAAACTGGCTGCGCGGCGACTGCGACTGCTGCACGCCGAACTGCCGATAGACGATCCCACCGCCGACTTTGAAGCTGTGCGCTCTCAGGGTCTTGGTGACCGAGCCCGCAAACTGGTAGTTGTGGTTTTCCGTTGTCATCGGAATGAACGTCGGGTCTCCGATGGCGGCGTACGACAGTGGCCGCGGCTCGAACCAGGGCAGGCCACCCGTGATCGGATCCTCCGGGTAGTTGATGTTCTGGAACCCCAGGAACTGTCCGAGATCCGCATCGTTCGCCTCGGGGCGCTCAGCCGACGTGAGCGGACGGACGAAGTTGAACTTGACCTCCGAGACGAGTGTCGGATTGTAGATGTGCACCCAGCTGGCGATCGCGTTGTGCGCGTACGACAGGTACGGGCCCGAGTAGATGCCCTGCGTGCCCTGCGTGTTGCAGGTCGGATCGATCTTCCGTCCCTGGAAGTCGGCTACGGGGCACATGCTGGGCGTGAGCCCGGTCGTCTTGTTATAGGAGTACCGGGCGAAGATGCTGTCGTTGTCGCTGAAGCGATGGTCCACCCGGACGTCAGTCGTGTGGTTGGTCTGCCACGACTCGTTTTCCATCGCGAAGTTGTTGGCCAGCCCGGGGCTGGTCGGTGCGGGATAAAGCGCGAAGAGCTTCGCCGCAAGTGGCTCGATCCGGTTGGCCGGAATCTGATTGCCCGGAAATGGGAGGCGGGGAATCGTCAACGGATCGTAGATGACCACCGGGATCTCGCTGAAATCTCCGGACCGCATCTTCATCGTGGGGACCGTCACGACGCTCGTCACCCCCTTGCGGATGCGGTTCTGGTCGTAGTCGACGAAGAAGAACGTCTGGTTCGCCTTGATCGGACCGCCCAGGCTTCCGCCGAATTGGTGCAGGCGGTTCAGCGGAGTATCGTTCGAGGTCGCGAAGAAGTTTTTGGCATCGAATCGCTCGTGGCGGGTGAATTCGAACGCCGAACCACTGAAGCGGTTGCCGCCCGACTTCGTGATGATGTTGATCACGCCAGCGAGCGTGCGGCCGTTCTCGGCCGCGTAGTTGTTGGTCTGGACCAGCACTTCGGCAATCGCGTCGATCGACGGCTTGATGCCCATGCCGGCCTGGACCCGCTCGGTGTTGTCCATGCCATCGATGAGCTGCGAGTTGTCGTTTTCGGCCGCCCCCATGATCGACACGGCCGAGGTCTGCCGCCGATCGTCGGGCCGGTTGCCGCTGGTCGTCGCATTGGCATTGCCTTCGCTCGCGCCTGGCGTCAGTTGGATGAAGTTGATGATGTTGCGACCCTGAATCGGGGCGTCCTGCACCATCCTCTCGCTGACGAGCGACGCGACCCGCGAGGTATCGGTCTGCAACAGCGCTGTCTGCCCTGTCACCTGGACGGTTTCGCTGAGGGTCCCGACCTCCAGAGCCGCGTCCACGCGGACGCGATCGCCGGTCGACAGCGTGACGCGGGTCGATTTGGTCTGGAACCCGTTGAGCTCAATCTTCACCGTGTAAGTGCCAATCGGCAGCGCTGTGAACAGGTAGTCGCCGGTCTCAGTGGTGATCGTGGTGCTGGCGATGTTGGTCGCCATGTTTTGAGCGCTGACCGTCACACCGGGCAGCACTCCGCCACTGGCGTCGGTGACGCGGCCGACGATATCGGCGCGCCCCTGCGCGAATGCAGCGGCCGTACTTCCCAATGTCAGGATCACGAAAATCAGAACACGACCTGTGTGACGCACGTGTCTCATAGCAGTCCTCCTGCCGAGCGCGGTCAGAATCGACGTTCTCCGGGTTGGCTGTAGAGGCAGCAGTATAGGTCGGCGCGATCGCAGGATTTGTAGCAGATTGTGCGCGTGTTCAGGTGCGGATTGGCTTCCCTTTGACTGGGCGCGAGTCGTCGTCTGAAACGCCGCTCAAACAATAGCCGTCGCCGTGCGCCGTGCGGATGAAGTGTGGGTGGTGAGGATCCTCTTCGATCTTTCGCCGAAGTCGGGCAACGGCGAAATCGACGGTTCTCGTCACGATGTCGCGATCCAGATATCCCCACACGGCGCGGAGCAACTCGTTCCTCGGTACGACGACATCGCGGCGATCTGCAAGGTAGCTCAGCAGCTCGAATTCCCGATGCGTCAAAGGAATCGTGCGCCGTCCACTCGATGCCCGCTTCGCGATGAAGTCGATGGTGACGGACCCCAGCCGGATCCGGCTGACGGTGGGGCGCACGCGCCGCAGGACCGCACGAATGCGCGCAAGGAACTCGGCCGGATCGAACGGCTTCGTGATGTAGTCATCCGCGCCGAGGGCCAGTCCTTTGAGTTTTTCGTTCCGTTGGATGCGCGCCGTCAGAACGATGATCGGAACCTGTCCGAGCGACCGCAGGATCGGGAGCAGCTCGAACCCGTCATGGTCCGGCAAGGTGAGATCGAGCACGACCAGGTCAGGGATTGTCGTGCGGGCGCTCCTCACCGCAGACGCCCCATCAGCGGCGACCTCCACGTTGTACCCTTCCGTCTGGAGGTTGTCGCGAAGCACAAGGCGCAGAGTGGGGTCGTCTTCTACGACCAGAATACGGTGAGCCATCGTCCTCAGCACGCCGGTAGTTCAATGACGCAACGGGTACCTGCTCCCAGCGTACTGTCTACCCTCAACACGCCTCCGTGGTCGGCGATCACCTTGCTGGCGATCGCCAGTCCCAATCCGCCTCCGTCGGCCGGCGCGAACGCCCGACTCGCGATGCTGTCACGCAGGGCGGCGAGTTTTTGGGCCGATATGCCGCATCCATTGTCCTGCACCTCAATAGATGCGTTCGGCCCGACCCGTCGCACGGCGATGCGCAAGCTGCCGTGCTCGCCACCCCGCGCATGACGCAACCCGTTGTCGATCAGGTTCTTCAGCGCGAGTACCATGGCTCGCTGATCTGCGCGAACGAACGGAAGGTCGTCCGGCACGTCAACGTCGACACGAACACCATTCTCACCAAGCCGAAGTTGGAAGCTCTTCAGCGCCTCTTCGACGAGCTCCGCGGCGGCCATCGGCTCGAAGGCATAGGTTTCGGTCACATCCGTGATCCGGGCGTACGCCAGCAGATTGTCGACCTGCCGGCTGAGGTTGGTGGCTTCCTGAATCAACAGGTGAGGGTACCCACGGTAGCGCTCCGACGTGACCTGCGATTCGCGCTCGAGCGTGGCCGCGAGCGCATAAATGTTCGCCAGCGGCGTCTTGAGATCGTGAGTGACTGACGACACGAAGCGCAAACGCATTTCGGAAAGCTTCGCATCGTTCAACACCGTCCTGCGCGCCAGCACGAGGCTTATTCCGCAAATCACGACGGCCACGCCTGTCGCCAGCAACGTCGTGTCGGCGCGGCGATGCGCCGACAGCAACATCGGATCTCGTGATGCGCTGACGCGCAGTTTCCAATGGCGGAGATTCATCCCCGGCGGCAGATCCGCCGCCGTGTCGGAAGAGTCCATGAAGAGCAGCGGAAATCGCCGTACGGCGAGAGGCGGGCTCTCGCTGTTCGAGCCGAATATGGCGCGGTCATCGTCGTCGAGGAGCACGACATCCTGAGTCAGGCCACCACTAGCGGTGGGACCAACGTCACGGAGGATGTCGGAGAAGTACTGCGCGCGAACCCAATCAAGATTGACAGTGAACCCGCTGACGGATTCCAGATGCTCGCGAAGCGGATCCGCATACGTAATTCGGGCGACCACCTGATATGGCACGCCGGCGAAGTCCGCGTCGAACACGGCGTATCGTTGCTGAGCGGCGATGGACGGCAACAGGCGCTGCCGCACATATTCACCGGCCGGTGGATCGACGATCGTCGAGATTGGCGAGTCGGTCGCTCTGTTCTGTTGAGACATCCAAGGCGGCAGTCGCGTACTTCGGCTGAAAAAGACGATGCCGTGGTCTCCGCCGCGCCACGTAAAAAATGATTCAGGGTAAGGGTAACGCGCGAATATCGTGGCCACCTGCTCGGTGATGTCAAGGTCAACCGAGTCGGCTGGTAGTGGCGCATCCCAATCGCGATTGGCCAGAACCATCGCCTGCGCACCGCGCATATCGCGGCTGATCGCCTTGATGATCAGGTCTGCGCTTTCTTCGGTCTGGTGGGCGATTCGCGTGGACACCCCGTGCTCCCATTCGCGCGTAGCCCGGTAACCAGACGCCAGCAGCGCCACGATTCCCGCGAACACGAGAATCGTCAGGAAGTTCCAGGCGTAGGCGGCGAAGGCGACGAGACGGCTCGATGTCATCGCTGCATTTCGCGTTCGCGGTAGTACCTGGCGGCTCCCGGATGAAGCGGAATCACTGTGGCCGGAGCCCGGTGCGGATCGACCTCGCGGCGAACGCGCTTGGGAATATCCTCGAGGAGCGCGCGGGTGAGCTCATACACGAGTTGGGTGTCGAGATCCGCGCGACACACAAGCAGGAGATCGACTCCCACGGTATGGAGCGGGACGTCCTGACCGGGGTACGTCCCGCGGGGAAGCAACGTGCGCCTCAAGAGCGGATAGTAGACACGCAGGCGATCGACTTCCGGACCATTGACCTCGAGCAATCGCGCGCCGCCGGCGAGCGCGCGCGTGATCGACGCGTGAGGCGGTTGCACGGTCGCGATTAGGGCGTCCACGTCTCCTGCTATCAGTTTGTCGGCAGCCACGTCATAGGGCGCAAACTCGCCGTGGATCGCGGATGAGGACACGCCGGTGCTGTTGACCAGGCGTTCCCCAAGAGGGCTGTTGCCGCCGACGGGATCGCCGAGCACGATGCGCATACCTCGCAGCCCGTTGCGCGGATCCACTTTCGGTCCGATCACGAGATGCACGACCGCGCGATTCATCAGCGCGATCCCGCGAATTTTCTGAAGGGGTGCGGAGTGCCCCGGCAGACGGCCGTAGAATGCCGCATAGGTGACGTCGGCCACGGCGCTTGCGACGTCGACTGAGCCATTTTCCAGGGCTTCGAGACGCTTCTGGGCGTCGCCGATCGGAACCGCCTGCATCGAAAACTGCGGGAGCTCGAGGAACGCGCTGAGCGTGTCGGTGGGACGCATGGATATGCGCAAGACCGGCGGCGTGGTTGCCGCTTCGGCGTCCACGCGCGCGCGACACCCCGTCAGCGCCACGAGGACGATCAGCCCGAGCGCCGCATACCTGTTCGACATGACTGGAAGGAGTACGTCCGGATTTTAGCCGAATTAACCGCGATCGCGGGTGCGCGAACACGGGAGGAAGAGCGCGGGGCACGATCCGCCGCATCTCGTCACTTCACGTAGCTGGGCAGCGCAAACGCGATGTATCGGGCGCCCGGCTGCGGAGGCCGCGGGTTGCGTTGGTTGTGGAGAACGCCAGCCCCGCTGGCGGCGATGACGATGTACTGTCGGCCGCTGATCTCGTAGACCGCCGGCGTAGCATTTCCAGGGAACGGAAGCGTCGTCTCCCAGACCAGCTTGCCGGTTTTCTTGTCGAACGCGCGGAATTTCCTGTCGTAATTGGTTGCCGCAATGAAGACAAGGCCGCCGGCCGTCACGACAGGTCCCCCGTAGTTCTCGCTGCCCGTGTCCTTCAGGCCCTGAGCCACGAGCTCTGGGTACTCACCCAGCGGGATCTTCCAGGCATATTCACCCGTGTTGAGGTCGATCGCGTTCAGCGTTCCCCAGGGAGGAGTGATAGCGGGGTACCCGTCGGGATCGAGGAACTTGTGATGACCGGTGAATCGATACTGCGTATCAAACGGCTCGGGCTTCGCGGTTGCAGGGATCGGGACGCTTGATTCGACTCCATCCCTCACGTACGAAACGATCGCGTTGGTGTAATCAGGCGCCAGCGTGGGAAATCCCGGCATACGGCCGCTGCCGTAGAAAACAGTCGATCGCACGTCTGCCACGGTCATCCGCTTTCCGACATCTACCAGCGATGGAATCGCGGGCGGCGCGCCCGTTCGGTCATCGCGGTGGCACGACGCGCACTCGCGGTTGTACAGGTCTTTGCCGCTGACGGCTGTGCCGGGTTTCGGGTTCTCGGCCAGGGCGTACAACCACACCATTTCGTTCGAGTTGACATACAGCAGGCCAGTATCCGGATCGAACGCCGACCCTCCCCATTCCGCACCGCCGTCCATGCCCGGGAAGCTGACCGTGTCGACGCCAACGCTCGGCGGAACGAACTGCCCGTTGCTGATCATCTTCTTGAACTGGGCCAGCGCCACTGCGTGTGCCTGCGGTGTTCTCGTCGTCACCATGTCTGCAGTCAGCAGCTGCCTCGCGAATGCCGCCGGCTTGGTCGGCAACGGCTGGGTCTCGGATGCGACCTCCCCATCAATGGTGCTCGCGGGAAATTTCTTGTATTCGATCGGAAACAACGGCGTACCGTTGACGCGGTTGAACACGAACACGTGGCCGGTCTTCGTAGTTATCGAGACGGCATCGACGTTCTTGCCGTCCCGTCTCACGGTGATCAACGACGGCGGCGAAGGAAGATCGCGGTCCCAGATATCGTGCTTCACGATCTGAAAGTGCCAGATCCGCTTGCCGGTGTTTGCATCGAGCGCGAGCAGAGTATTGCCAAAAAGGTTGTCGCCCAGCCGATCCCGGCCGATGAACATATTGACGGGATTGGCCGTGGCCACATACACGATGCCGCGCGGCTCGTCGAGACTCATACCCTGCCACGATGCGACGTTGCCCGAGTACGTCCAGGCGTCTTTCGGCCACGTGTCGTATCCGTACTCACCAGGATGTGGAACCGTGTGGAACGTCCAACGCAGCTTGCCGGTTCGCGCGTCGTACGCGCGGATGTCCCCTGGAGCGACAGGCAGGTTCTCACCGGTGCGACCCGCGAAAATCACCAGGTCCTTGTAGATGACGGGCGGATGTCCGAGCGCGCCGGCAGTAGCCTCCGGACCGCCGCGCAGGTCGTCACGGAAATCGATGCGCCCGCCATTTCCGAATTTGGGATCCGGTTTGCCGGTCTCGGCGTTGAGCGAGTAGACGTACTCTCGAACGCCCGCGAAGATCCGCTCGTCCGCTCCGCTGCGCCAGTGGGCGACGCCCCGATTGTTCCCTCTGGCGGGAGTGCCGGAGTCGAACTGCCAGAGTTGCTGCCCCGTCGCGGCGTTCACCGCAAACACTTTTTGCGCGGCCGTATATCCATAGAGAACACCGTTGACGACGATGGGGTTCGTTTCGAGAGTGCCCGCACCGTCGCTGACGTCATATGTCCAGGCAACCTGGAGCTGATTGACGTTGCTCACGTTGATCTGCTTCAGCGGCGAGTACCGCATTCCACCCGCGTCACCGGCGGCGACGGCCCACTCCACGCTCGTCGGCGCGCCCTGCGAATAGATCATCGAGATCATCAGGACGAGATATCCGACGAGAGCAGCCCCCAGTCTCCACAATTTCATCAGGTCCTCTTCTTCGTCACTACGCAGATCCTTGTCGCAAAGTACCGCCGAGCGACCAAAAGTCGCGAGGTACCGGTCGTGGGGTGGGCCCAACGACGATTCCTAGAAAGTTGCGATGGGATTCAGCACCGAACCGGTCGCACCTGGTACCGCAACTGGCGATGCCGTCACCAGAAAATCCCATCGTTTGCGCGTGGCCGCCTCTCGCGCGACCGCTTCCAGATCGAGGTTGTCAAAAATGGGGGCGCCCATCGCGATGAGCGAAAGCGCGTGAATCGGCTCTGTGATTCCCTCGATGCCGGACGGATGGACGTCCTGGGCGCCGTCGCTGCCGAGAATGGCGACGTCGTGATCTTTGAGCCACTTCGCGCACGTGATGTACAGACCTGCGAGCTGACTCGTGTTGTAGGCGCCTTTGGAATCTCGTAGCGCCCATCGGCCTGTTCGAATCAAGACGGCATCGCCGGGTTCAATCTTGAGTCGCGCCTGTTTCAACCATGCATCCAGGTCTTCCGGATAAATTCGTGTGCCAGGCTCGAGATATTCGACGCCCTTCAGGCGGGGAATATCCATGAGCACGCCTCGCGTGACGATGCCGTCCTTCCACGCAAAGATCGACCCTTTGTTGCATGCCTGCTCGGTCACCTCCGTCATCGGCATGCCGTTGAACATGAGACCCTTGTAGGCGCGGTGGCAGAATGCGTCCATGTGGGTGTGGACGAGGCCGTGATAGGAGATCGTGTATGTGTCCGAGGCGCCACTGATGTCCGGCGGCGGGCTTCCGGGATCCCCGCCGCGGCGCGGGGCCATGACACGGGCGATTGGCCTCGGGTTATCGATCGCCGGTTCGATTTCCGCGATGCGCGCCATCGACACCGAGACCCCATCTTTGACGGAACGCAGCGCTTCCCTGCGCTTGGCCGGCGTGATCAGATTCACCGCCCCCATCTGATCGTCCTTGCCCCAGCGGCCCCAGTTGGACAGCTCCTTCATCAACCGATCGAAGTCCGCGCGCGTCGCGTCGTGATTCGACGCCGTTTGTGCCTGGTCTGCTCGTAGAGACACCACGCAGAACATGGCCACGACGAGGCGGGCAAGTGGGACGAGGACGTTGCGCGTACGGCGCGTGATGATCGAAGCTACACGCGAAAATGATGCGGGCATGCCGAACTTCTCCTCAGAGAGGAACAGAAGGTGATCGTTGCTGTTGCGGGCAGAGTATAGGTTGGCGATGCGAAACGACTTGTAGCAGATTGTGCGCCGTTATTGCACCACTCCCGTATTCATTTGGTTTTCACCGCAAACGGCGGGAGGAACCCCGAGCCCCTCTGCGGCACATTGGGGCCGACCACCTCATGTTCGTCGAGGAGCCAGCCCCATAGATGACCCGTGGGCGCCTTCTCGCTATCAATCTGGATGTAGAGCCTCCCGCCCCGCAACGCCGCCAGCTGGCTTGCATCGAGCGTGATTTGCCCGGTCACCTTTCCCGCAACGTCGCCAGCCAGTTTCAAATCAACGAACGAGCTACCGGGAATCCCAGGGCCTCTGCTCAATGACAGACGGGCTTTGGTCGCCGGGCCCGATAAGCCTGTAAAGGTTCCTGAGATGGTGAGCGTATTTCCGTCCAGTGTGGCTGACGCGCTTCCCTTGCCCGTCATGATCGGCTGCGTCGCGTCATTGAACGGCATGGCAGACAGATAAACCTGATATTTGTCCGCCGCTGTCGCATCAGAGACAACGCCCATGCATACGCTGAGCGCCACAAGCACAAGGGCTCGGTGGTTCATTGGGCCGATCCTTTCGGTAACCCGAACACGTAAACACCGTGGCCGATGGTCGGGCGCTGGATCTCGCCGCGCAGCATCGTCGTCGGCTTCTGCTCGGGGCTGCCGCCGTTGTAGCCGGTCGGCACGGCGACGAACTGATCGCCCCCGACGCTGAATGTCGTCGGATACCCCTGCGCCGTCGTCGGCAGCCGCGTCTCCCACAACGTCTTCCCGGTCTTCACGTCGAACGCGCGGAACGTGCGGTCGAAGTCGCCGACGAATCCGACGCCTCCCGCGGTGGAGATGACGCCAGTCAAGAACGGGCTGCGCTGTTGAAAGCTCCAGACCGGGCGCATGGTGTTTGTTTCGTAGGCCGACAGGCGTCCGAGGTTGCCGTCGGTCCCGGGCATTTCGTAGAACAACTGCGGACCGCCTCCGTACATCGCGCAGTTCTGGCTGAGCGGGAGTAAAAGCAGATCGTTGGACGGATCGTAGCTCGTGGCCTGCCAGTTGTGGCCCCCGGACGGACTCGGACAGGACGCCACTGCCTGGCCCGGCTTCTTCTCGAGGATGTCGTCGCGATAGGTCGTCCGGCCGGTCTTCATGTCAATCGCCGCCCAGACGTTCTGAAACACCGTTTCCTTCACGTCGAGGAATTTCCCGGTGACGCGATCCAGCTTCCACATCAAGCCGGATTTACCGACGGTCATGAGCGTCTTCTGCTGGCCATGATCGATCAGCGTGCGCTCGAACACCTCGTCGAGATCGAGCGTTTCTCCAGGCGCGTTCTGAAAGTACCACTTCAGCGTGCCGGTGTCCGGATCGAGCGCCAGCGTCGTATTCGAGTAGAGCGCATCGCCGTTGGACCCGCGTTGATCGCGGCTCGATCCCTTCGCCTGGCCCGTGCCCCAGAATACAAGGTTGAGCTGCGGATCGTAGGTGCCGGCAATCCATGCGTCGGCACCAGACCGTTGGTCGTCGGTGAGATCCCCCCACGTATTGCCGCCCGGCATGCCTTTCCGTGCGACTGTGTAGAACTTCCACAACAGCTTTCCGGTGTTGGCCTCGTAGCCGGCAATGAAACAATGGTCGCGCGCATTCAGTTCGTTGCAACGCGTGATGCCGACGAGCAACTTGTCCTTGGCCATCATGATTCCGCCGATCTTGTCATCGGGGAACTCCGCCGGCCTGGTCTTCCAGACGATGTTTCCACTGCGGGCGTCCAGGGCGTACAACGTGGCGTCGGTCGCTGGATAGAACAGCAACGTGCCGTACGTCGCCATCGTCCGCGTGGCGTTCTGGCCTGCCGTCCCGACGGGCCCCAGCCGATGCTCCCAGAGCAAGTCTCCCGTCCGTGCGTCCAGCGCCTGGACCGTGTTGGTCATGTTCGTCGACAAGAACATCACGCCGTCGTGCACGATCGGCGTGATCTGCTGTCGCATTCCGTCTTCGAGGGGCCACGCCCATTTCAACTGAAGGAGGCCCACGTTCTTCGTCGTAATCTGCGTGAGCGGGCTGTTGTTCCAGCCCGAGTACGTCCGGTAGTGCATCAGCCAATCGCCATCGGAGGGATTCGCGAGCATCTCGGTCGTGATGGGGCTGTAACTCTTGATGGAGCCGGGCACGGTGAGACCCATTACCGGCGCACTCGGTGCCGTGGAGTCATCGTCTCCGCCACGTCCGCGCCCGCCGCGGCCACGTCCGCCTCGCGCTGGTGCAGCGCCTCCGGCCATCACGCCGGCCGGCATTTGTCCATTCGCCACTGATGCGATAGGAACGCTGGTCGCGGCGGTAAACGCGGTCGAGCCGGGCTGCGCGCCGTTCGCTTTCAGAAGAAACGCGACGATCGCGGCATACGCGTCCGCGGAAAGCCCGTTTGGATTTTCAGGAGGCATCGACGTGCGAATGCGCGTGAACAATTCCTGGGTTGTGTGAGTTCCCCAGGAACCTATGAACGGGCTGCCTGCGAGTGCGGGCGCCTCGCCCCCGCCGGAAAGTGTCCTGCCGTGGCATCCGCCGCAACTCTGCACGTACGCGGCCTGACCGGCTGCCGCCTGCGCCTCGGTGAATGGCGCCTCGGCATTATTCTGCCGGGCACTCGCCGCACCTGACCATCCGCCGGCGGTTGCGGCAACCGCCAGCCCCGCAAGTGCGACGAGTGCTCGAGTGGTCATGATATCGATCCTCAGAAGATGAGCTTCAGGCCGAATTGCAATTGCCGCATGTCCGTTCGCGTCGCACTGATTCTGCCGAACGCCACGCTCGACAGCGTCGTGTTGGGCTCGGCCCAGTTGGGATGGTTCAGGAAATTGAACGCCTCGAATCGGAACTCAAGGTACGGCTGCCGATCGGAGAAATGAAACTCCCGCAACAGCGAAAAGTCCCAGTTCGTGATGCCGGGCCCAGTCACCTCACTGCGACCCGCGGTACCGAACGTACCGTTAGGCGCCCGTGAATACGCTGACGTGTTGAACCACCGATCGATGGTCGGATCGTCCGATTTCGTGCTTACGTTGAAGTCGCGATTCGGCCGGCAGCAGTTTCCAATATTGGCCGTGTCCTCGCCTGCCGAGACAGTCAACGGAAATCCCGAGGCGAGCGTGACGACAGACGTGACCTTCCAACCGCCAACCACGTGTCCCACGACTCCCCCGTCGCTGAGGTAACGGCGATCCGGCCCGAAGGGCAAGTCGTAGACGACTGACGTCACGAAGCGGTGGCGTTGATCGAACACCGATGGCCCATCCTCGCACGACAGGCAGTAGGAGTTCTGCGGATTCAAGGGGTCGGTACCCAACGTTCGGATGCCGCTGCCGTTGTCTGTCGATTTCGAGAACGTATAGGCGCCCAGGACCGTCAATCCGGCGGAGTAACGCCGCGTCAACTTCACGCCGAGCGAGTTGTAATCCGAATAGCCGACATTGGCCGCGCCCTGGAACAAGCCGAACTCCGGAAACGGCGAACGTTCGGCAGGCGTCGAGGTGCCGGGCACCGGCTGATTGGCAAGATTGATCCACCGCTGCAAATCGCGCCCCTTTGTCGAGAGGTAGCTGACCTCGAGCGCCGTGTTGTCGCTGAGCTGCCGTTCGACGATCGCTTCATACTGATCGACGGACGGCGTCTTCCGATCGATCTGGTCCGTCAACACCAGCGGTCTCACAACGCACACAATGCCTGCCGGTGTATTGCAGGGATTCGATCCACCGAAATTGAACGGATCCTGCCAGGTGGAAATCAGATTGGTGGAGGTGGCCTGCACGGTGAGCCGGCCGTTCAGGTTTCGGTTCTTGTCGAAGACGATGTTGCCGATGTCCTGCACGAAGAACCGTCCCACACCCGCACGAAAGGCCCACCTGTCTGTCGGACTCCACGCCACGCCCAACCGCGGCGCGAAGTTCGTGTACTCGGCCTTGATCGGGCGGTCGCCGAAGCGACCATCGCGCGTCACCTGAATGTCTGGCGAATATCTGATGTTGGCGTCCTGATAGAAATCACCGGTTCCGGCGCGGACGAGCACCGGATGGAGCGCGCGATCGGGCACCTGCGGCTGCTGAGTATTCAGCGGTATGTCAGCCACTATCTGCCGTTGCGAAGAGTCGGTCCACGGCGGAATGAACTCATAGCGCAGCCCGAGATTGATGGTCACGCTCGGCTTGATCTTCCACGTGTCGGCAACGTAGTACGCCTGGCTTGTCGCGTGCAGCCTGGCGACGGCGAGTCCCGACGCGTACGACCACGTGTTGAGATATCCGAGCAGGTAGTCAGCGAACGCGTTGCCGGTGGCGACGTTGTTGGCGAACCCGGCCGAGCCTCTGGCGAACTGATTGCCATCCTGGTCGTAGTGGTCGAAACGCACTTCCCCGCCAAACTTGAAAAAGTGCTTCCCCCGCGTCCAGGAAAGGTTGTCGATGATCTGGAAGTTGGCGTTGCGATTGACGAACGGCGACTCGGAATTGTCGCCGAACCCCGAGAATCCGGCGATGCCGATGCTCGGCGTTCCCCAGGCATCCGCAGGAATGGGCGTCGGAAGCTTGAGGCCAATCTGGCTGATGGGATCGTAGACGTTGTTGAGCTCTCCGCCGGAGTGATTGAAGAAGTTGTTGTACCCGAAGCGCACTTCGTTGACGAGCGTATTGGTCAGCACGCGCGCGTTGTCCACGACGACCTGATGCGCGCTGGTGGCGACGCTCGAGCCGTTCAGGAGGATGCCTCCGGTGAAGATCGATTCATCCGTCCAGCTGTACCGGCCGTACCACGTCGATTTCTGGTTCTCCACCCAATCGATACGGGTGGTGAACTGGTTCTTGTCTGTTTCGTTCTGGTTCACCGCCAGGTAGTTGTTCACCAGGCTCGAACCTGGCTGGTTGGGCGCCGGGTAGTAATCGAGCAGCGCCTTCGAGATGGGATCGATTCGGTTTGCCGGAATCATGTTCCCCGGGAAGGGCGCGTTGGTCCGGGGATCTCTCAGCGCCGTGCTGACCTGTGAGAAATCGCCGTTTCGCATGGCCACCGACGGCACGCTGAAGGGCGTCTCCCGCTGGTTCCGGAGGCGGAATCCCTCCCAGTTGCTCATGAAAAACAGCTTGTCCTTGCCGTTGAAGATCGGCCCGAGGCGCACCGGACCGCCCAGCGTGAACCCGAACTGATTCCATTTGAATGGACTCGACTTCGACACGGCCCCGGCGAACGCATACGGCAGCGCGTCGAACGCGTCGTTCCGGACGAACTCGAACACCGAGCCGTGATAGACGTTCGTTCCCGCCTTGGTCGTGACGCTCACCTGGCCGAGCTCGCGGCCGAGCTCCGCCGAATACACACCGGTCTGCACCTTGAATTCCTGCAGCGCGTCGATCGACGGCAGGAAAATGTACGAGTTGAAGTTCACGTCCGTGTTGTTGATGCCGTCGAGCGTGAAGTAGTTCCACTCGCGCCGGCCGCCGCCAATCGAGAGCTGCTGGGTGGAGCGATCGCCACCCTGCCGCGGCCCTGACGATCCGGAACCTGAAAAACTGGCCGAGACGTTCGGCGTCAGCTCGACCATCTTGAGGAAGTTGCGGCCGTTGAGCGGAAGTTCGACGATCCGGCGGTTTTCGATGACGGTCCCGATCGTCAAGTCTTCGGTGCTGATCATCGGCGCCGAGGCGACGGCCTCGACGGTCTCGTTGAGCGTGCCGAGCTCCAGCTTGAAATCCATACGGATCGTCTGCTGAGTCTGCAGCTCGACGCGATTGCGTGCCGCGCCGACAAAGCCGTCCATTTCGACCTTGACGTTATAAATGCCGGGAAGCAGGTTTGGAAAGACGTACACGCCGGCGCTGTTAGCCTGCTGAGTGGCCGTAGCGCCGGTCTGTGTGTTCGTGACCGTCACGTTCGCGCCAACCAGGACGCCTCCTGTCGAGTCGGCGACGATGCCTGTCACCTGGCCGAAACTCTGGGCAAACGAGAGTGAAGCGGAGAACACCGCGATGATAACGACGACGACGCAGAGTGGGATGCGCATTGCTCCTCCTTGGTCGCTGTAGACGATTGGTGCGGGATGCAGAGTGTTTTAGCACACCTCCTGCAAAACGTCATCGGATCGTGGGGAAAGCCTAAACCTTGGCCACAAAAACAAAAAGCCCGACGTGATTTCTCACGTCGGGCTCTTGTTCAGTAATACTCCCGGCAGCGATCTACTCTCCCATGCAGTTTCCCACACAGTACCATCGACGGTAGCAGGCTTAACTTCCGTGTTCGGAATGGGAACGGGTGTGGCCCTGCTCCTATGACCACCGGGAACTTGCTTGCGCGATCCCGTCAGGTCCGGCTGAAGCCGGACACTACCGAGATATAGCCGCGCAAAATTCAAAGATCAAAAACTGATCTTCAACAACTCAATATTCTGCACACAGTCGCTTTTCCGAATCCACATTGCACGCAGAGTGCAAAAAAATATGGTCAAGCCGCACGACTTATTAGTACCAGTCAGCTAAAAGCATCGCTGCTCTTACACACCTGGCCTATCGACCTGGTCATCTTCCAGGAGTCTTTAGGAGCCTTATGGCTCGGGAGATCTCATCTTGTGGAGGGTTTCACGCTTAGATGCATTCAGCGTTTCTCCCTTCCGGACGTAGCTACTCGGCGCTGCCACTGGCGTGACAACCGATACACTAGAGGTCCGTCCAACCCGGTCCTCTCGTACTAAGGTCAGCCCCACTCAAATCTCCTGC